>ERZ832317.1-NODE-1-length-440644-cov-10.634480_pt1 | contig 440644 bp, 386 predicted proteins | sample MGYA00519695_ERZ832317 | MGnify/ENA primary metagenome ERZ832317 (study PRJEB31850, sample SAMEA3708726) | human gut metagenome | biome: human gut; feature: human-associated habitat; material: faeces | place: China | collected 2014 ...
ATGCGGACCTCCGTCCGGACACCTCTGAGATGTCCAACTTTTTGTCCGCAGTCCCATCCCGTCCGCAGCGTAGAGATTTTCTGGCTTCTCATATCGGGCGGCTACGCTCGCCATGTCGACCAGCGGCACGCAAGCTGCATCTGCCGCCTGCCGGCCCCCTACGCTCATGAGCTCGCACATCTCTTCCGCGGTCATCCCAAGTTTCTCGAGACGAGGGCATCCGATCTGATATCCCCAGGTGCCGTACAGAAGCGGAGAGGCATCATAGCTCTTGGCTAACTTGCTCATTGCCGCAACGGAGCGCACATGCGCCGCCGGATTCGTTGCGGCGAGGTGGCTCATGTCCTGCATTATGACCAGGTCAAAGCCTCCGGATGAAAGCGCTTCCCGTACACGCTGCCCTGTCCGGGTTTTCTCATTCGAAAACTCCGCCAACCGCGCTCCGCCGCGCGTGATGGCGACGACCTCAGTATCCAAGATGGACGCGAGCGTCTGGGGCATGTTGTTGGCTGAGGTCAGGCTGTTGCCAACCATGAGTATCGAGCGCATAGAGAGTCTTCCATGTGAGGGCTGCATAAAGCCGGTGAACCCGTTTATCGTAGCAGTCGTCATCCGTGCAAACGAGCTGCCAAGAGCCGAGGCGGCTAGACTGGTGTTGCAGGGGCGCGGGCGCGCCCGATCTGCTGTGAGGGCGGAGTTCGAGAAAGGGGTCCAGATGTCGCCATTCGATCACTATATGTATGTGCTCGCCTGCGGCGACGGAAGCCTCTACACCGGGTATGCGACCGATGTTCAAGCGCGCTTGGCGGCCCATCAGTCGGGCCGCGGTGCCAAATACACCAAATCCCATGCGCCCGTTAGCCTTGTCTCTCAGGCCCGGTTTTACTCGAAAGCTCGTGCGATGAGCGCGGAGGCTCATTTCAAGCGGCTTTCCCGTGAGCAAAAAGATAAGCTCCTGGAACGGTCTAAGCTTGAGCCGCTTGAGGACGTGCTACGCCGTGAGCTTCCAGGTTTTGGCGAGGACACCGCTGCCGAATTCGTATGCAGGAGCTTGGCAAGCCACGTGGATCCCAACTACGCCGCATTCATGAGGCCGCTCGTTCCCACGGTCGATCCCCGTCGGCTTGTTGGCGTTCGCACGCCGCAGTTGCGAAAGATTGCTCGTGAGCTGTATCGACGCGACGATGCATCGGATTTTATGCGCTCACTTCCGCATGTCCTGTTTGAGGAGAACCAGGTCCACGCGTTTACCATCGGCATGGAACGGGAGTACGAGCGGGCGATTGAGTTGTATGACTTGTTTTTGCCGCATGTAGACAACTGGGCGACATGCGACCAATTGCCGGTGCGAGTGCTGGCCGAGCAGCCTGCCCGAACGCTGGAGTGCGTGCGGCGTTGGATGGGCTCGGAGCACGGCTTTACCGTGCGCTTCGGCATCGGAGTTCTCATGCGTCTGTTTTTGGACGACCTGTTCGAGCCGAGGTTTGCGGCGATGGTTGCGGCTGCGCGCATGCCAGGTTCGCCCGAGCGCCCCGAGCCGGAATCGGACGCCTACTACGTTGACATGATGCGTGCATGGTATTTCGCTGAGGCGCTGGTCAGGCAGCCAATGGCGGCATGGCTGTATGTGGAACGTCGGGATGAATGCGCGCTGCTTGATGAATGGACGCGCCACAAGGCAATCCAAAAGGCCTGCGAGAGTCGGCGCATTTCCGTTGAGGCAAAAGAGCGCTTGCGTTCGTTCCGCTAAACCATGGTCGCGGGCGGTCGTTTCGCGTTGAGATGGGCGGGCGATGGGCATAACGCGTGCCGAGTAGGCGTGGACCTCGGCTGAACGAAGATCTCCGGGGTTCATGTCATATATGCAATAGAATAAGAAACAATTGGGAGCGATTGAAGGGAGCTGTCATGAAGAAGTATGCCAACAGCGCTTTGATTTACGCGATTCTCGCCATGGTGGGAGGCGTGTTCTTCCGTGAGTTCACCAAGTTCAATGGTTTCGAGGGGGCAACAACCCTCGCGTTCGTCCACACCCATTACTTTGCGCTGGGCATGATCGTCTTCCTCTTGCTTGTGTTGCTTGAGAGCGCCCTGCACATCACCGATGCCAAGGTGAGCCGCGCCGTGACGGCGTATCACATCGGTCTCAACGCCACCGCAGCGATGCTCGTGGTGCGCGGTGTTCCGCAGGTACTCGGCATTGAGCTTGCCCACGGTATGGACGCGGCGATTTCCGGCGTTGCCGGTCTCGGCCATATCGCGCTCGGTGTGAGCATTGTGCTCATCTTGCTGGGCGTGAAGCGCGCCGTCTCCCGAGCGGAGGCGTAGGCCCTCGCAGGCTCGATGCGATTCAACTCGAATCGGCAAACGCCCGACACCTCGATAGTGAACTGTCTCCCATTTCTTGGACATGAGAAATGGGGGACAGTTCATTGTGGGTGCCGGGCGCTTTTAAAGTTACAAACATCGTCTACGAGCGCGCCTGCGTGCAGCGCGCGTTCAGGTACTACGGCTGTTCCTAGATGGTGAACTCGGCGAAAGGCGCATCGTCACTGGCGGCGGGGCCAGTCGCGGGTGTTGAGAGGAATGCGCAGCCGTCGTCCGACCCGCTTTCTCCGTTGAGTAGGTCTTTGAGGGAGACATCGGGGTTCTGGCACATGATGTCCAACAGCTCGATGAAATCGCGGATGACTTCGCGTGGCGTGAGGTGCGTGTCGGCACCCACGCGGCCGAACTCGATTTTGAGGAAGTTAACCAGATCGCCCTCGTCCAGGTTGCTTTCGTATCCGAAATATCCGGCGTGGATTTGCGCGAGCTTTTCAATGAGCACGAGCAGCTCCTCATAGGTAAGCGGCTGTAGCCTGATGATGGGGGCGAGCATGTCGCGCATCCCCTCGCGGGCGAAACGCCCCTGAGTGAGGCGGCTGCGCAGCGCCTCGTATGAGAACACGCCGCGCCTGCGGTCCTCGATGGAGGTCGGCGTACCGCCCATGATGATGCCCAGGTGTTGGGCCTTGCCCTGCAGCGTGTCGTTATACATCTGCAAGATCTTCTCGTAGTTGTATTGGCGGGTGATGGCGTTGGGGATCTTGTACAGATTGACCAGTTCGTCGATGAGGACGAGCATGCCGCGGTATCCGGCTCCGGTGAGAAAGCGCGCAAACAACTTGACGTAGTCGTACCAGGAGTCGTCATCGATGATGGTGCCTATCCCCAGTTCCGTTCGGGCCTCCGTCTTGGTGCGGTACTCGCCGCGCAGCCATTTGACGGCGCGGCTTTTCGCCTCGTCATCGCCTTGGGCACAGGCCGCCCGATACACGCCGAGCACGCGCGTGAACTCGAAGCCGTGGACCATTTCCTCGAGGTCGGCGAGCTGCCTGCGAAGGCCAGTGCATGTCGGGCCGCTATCCGCCGCAATGCCTGCCGTGGACCCGGCATTCATCGCGGGCGTGTTCGCTGCCGCCGAATCCTCCTCTGCTTGGATATTGGCGACCCATTTATCGAGAATCAGGGTAAGAGCCCCGCCTTCGGGCCTCGTTTTGGTCGAGAGATTGCGGATGAGCTCACGATAGGTTGCGAGGCCCTGGCCCTGACCACCCTGTAGGCGACGTTCGGGGGAGAGGTCGGCATCGGCGACCACGAAACCCTCGCCCATTGCATGGGTGCGGATGGTCTGCAGCAAGAAGCTTTTGCCGGCGCCGTATCGACCCACCAGAAAGCGGAAGCTTGCCCCGCCGTCGGCGATGAGGGCGAGGTCGGTGAGGAGGGCCTGGATCTCGATTTCACGGCCAACGGTGATGTAGGGAAGGCCTATGCGCGGGACCACGCCGCCCTTGAGGGAATTCAAGATCACGGCGGCGACGCGTTTGGGAACGCGCGGTGCGGCGGGCTGGTTACTCATGGTTCAGAAATCCTTCCACGTCGTCGCGGTAATCTTCGATCAGCTTGGGTCCGTCTGGTCCGTATTCGATCACGGTGTCGCCTACGAGGTCGAAAAGGACCTCGTTGATGGCATCGACAAGCATGTCTTCGGAGCCGTGCTTCTCCTTGGCGATCTTGGCAGCCCCGGCTTGGTCTTTTTCGAGCAGGGCTCTCAGGTAACCGGACTCGGAGGGGCCGAGTCCTGCGGTTTGATGCGTGTGCTCAGCGACGGCCGTGGCAGCGGGCGGCGAGATGGGCGCAACCGGAGGCGCGGCCGCAGTCGCCATGGGGAGCGGCTCGGGGGCCGCACGGTCCACGTGTGTCACATCGTCGCTCTCACCGTCGCAGATATCGCCGTCCGCCGCGTCGAGTAGCGCCCCCTTTCCCTCGCGCTCCTCGTCGATCAGGAGTGATTCGCGCGTGCTTGCGGCGGCGCGACGGATGTTCGCGAGCTGCGAGAGGTCGATCTCGACGCGCACGGGTGCATGCGCCGCGCTCCAGGCGAGCCAGGCCGCAACCTCCTCCTCGATGAGCCCCTGCAGGTACTTGGGGAGCTTGTCCTGCTCCTTAAGGGGGCGGTCGAATCCGAGCCCCTCGCGTAGGATCCGGTCGGCGGCGCGCATGGCTTGGCCGAGCTTGGCGTTGCGCGAGCGATTGCCCTGATAGCGTTCGCAGGACCACGCGCCGTTGCGGCAGTGATACCGATGAATCTCGTCAAGCTCGTAATTGGCGTCAGGATGGCGCTCGGGTTCGAAGAACACCGCCGAGCCGAACATGGTGTACGCGAGTTCGAACTGCCCGCCGAACAGGCTTTCCGTAAGGCTGTATTTGCGCTGCTTGTGATAGTACTCGCTCATGCGGACAAAGACCGCACAGCACACGTGGCGCAGCGTCTCGGGCTTCGATTTGTAGAGTCGGCTTCCGGCGAGATGATACGTCGAGAGCGCATCCAGGGCATCGAACAGCTGCTGCTCGGCAACAGGGTCCCCGGGCAGGGGCAGGGCGGAGAAGCCTTTTTTACGTCGCTCTCTCTGGGGGTTGGCAAGACGGGAGCACGCCAGCTCCTCGGCGCGCGTCAGCGCGACGAGGGCCCGATCGAAGGAGAGCGTCTTGTATGGTTCGAGCAGCTGGGGCGAAAGTCCGTGGTAGACGACGTAATCCTGCAGCCATGTGCGAGCGTAGCGGTCGATCTTGGGCGAGAAAACCCGGTACGCCCGCCAGAAGGATTCGAGCTTCTGAAATCCGTCCATCGGGTCCGTGACGCCGATTCCGCAGATGAGCTCGTAGAGGTATACATAGGCGAAGGAGAGGCACGACTCTTGGACGTCGCCCTGGCGCACCGCCGCGCGCCAGGTGAAATATCCGCGCAGCTGACGATCGCTCATCGCGTTGTACGTGGGAAAATACGAGTTGAACGTGCCCGGGTAGGGGCAGTCATCCTCGAAATCCGCCATGAACGTGCCCTGCCGGTAGAACAGCTCCGCCTCGGAGAGCCAGCGCCCACCGCCGTTCGAGTTGGTCTCCCAGCGCGAGATGGCCTTCATTTCGCGATAGCGGTCGGGGAGGTAGTTCGCCATTTGCCGGCCGGTGGTGAGGATCGGTTCGCTCGCATACACGCGTTCGGAGAAGTGGGAGCTGCCTTGCAAGCGCTCGCTCGCCATAATGCGGTCTATGAGCTCGCGAGCAGCGGGCTTCGATCCGTTCATCGGCTTCATGGCTCACCTCCCCGGTATATCGGATGTACCCTCCAGTATACCACAGAACCAAACAGATGTTCGTATTTTAAGGGAAGGGGCGGCGCCCCAGGCCCCTCTTCAGTGTTTCCCAAGCTCTCTTACAAAAGCGCAAGGCGTGCGTAAGTCAAATCGATGGTGCTGTTTTCGCAGGTAGCGGATGATGCAGTCAAGAACAAAAGGGCCGCCCGTCCGCAGGCCGATAAGGAGGCAATCGATGAACATCCGCAATCCGTACGAGTACAACCCCTATGCTCTCGATGACGAGGCGCGCCACCGCGGTGTGAAGGGCCTATTCGACAGGGCCTTTGGGATGGTCGGCTGCCTGGCGGCTTCCGCCGCCCTGTTCTTCGGCATGATGTACCTGCTCGGAAAAGCAGCGCGCTAATCGCGCCGCCCGCCGCCGGCTGTATTGAGCGCGTCTTCAAGTCCGCGGATCAACGGTCGGTCCCCTATAATCTATCGGCTGTTCAGCTGGCCCCGTGTCGTGCGGGGCCAGCCGCTTTTGAGGATCGATGCGAAGGGGCGTATGAATATGGGGCGCGCGAGCTGGGGAATCGGAGCGAACGACACCGGCCGAACGGGCGAAGAGGCCGGCATGACATCTCGACAGTGGATGGCGCTTGCGGGCCTGACGCTCTCTGCGTTCATGCTCAATACCTCGGAGTTTATGCCCATCGGCCTCTTGACCGATATCGCTTCGGGCTTCGGCATCACCGAGGCCGCCGCCGGCGTCATGATCACGGTGTACGCGTGGGCGGTGATGTTGCTTTCCCTGCCGCTCATGATCGCGGCGTCGCGCATCGAGTTCAAGCGCCTGCTCCTGGGCGTTCTCGCGGTGTTTTCGGTGGGTCAGGCCCTCTCGGCCGGCGCCCCCACGTTCGCGATTCTGGTGGTCGCGCGCATCGTGGTCGCCTGCGCCCACGCGATTTTCTGGTCCATCGCCTCGGTCATGGCGACGCGCCTGGTGAGCACGAGGCATGCGTCGGTTGCGCTCGGCATGATCGCGACGGGAACGTCCATCGCCATGATCTTCGGCATGCCTTTGGGGCGCGCGATCGGCCTCGCCCTGGGATGGCGCATGGCGTTCGGCGTCGTTGGGGCGGTTTCCGCGTTCGTGGCCGTCTACCTTGCTTTCATCTTGCCTAAGATGCCGGCGGGCGAGCCCTTCACCCTCGGCAAGTTGCCGGCGCTCATGCGAAATAGCCGCCTTGCGGCCATGTATGCGGTGACGGTCTTGTTCGCCACGGCCTACTACACGGGCTATAGCTACATCGAGCCGTTCCTGGCGCGCGTGGGCGGGATGGAACCCACCGCCATCACCGCGGCGCTCACGGTTTTCGGCTGCGCCGGCTTGATGGGAAGTATCCTGTTCTCCCGCGTGTACGACGGTCGTCGCAAGGCGTTTATCGCGTACTCCGTCGCTGGCATGGTCCTGGCGTTGTTCGCGTTGCGCGCATGCGCGGCGAGCTTCGCCGCCTCGAGCGCGGTTTTCGTCTTGTGGGGCTGCTGCGCCACGGCGTTCAACGTGGCCTTCCAATCGGAGGTCATCCGCGCGGTCGAGGCGGACGAGTCCGCCGTGGCCATGTCCATCTTTTCCGGGCTGTTCAACTTCGGTATCGGGGCCGGTTCCGCGGTGGGCGGGTTCGTGGTGACGAGCCTGTCGGTCGAATTGCTCGGCGTCGTGGGCGGTGCGGTGGGCGCCGTTTGCTTGCTGGTCACGGTGGGGGTCCTGTTCAAGCTCATGCGGTAGGTCGGGTGCGGCGGCCTTTCCGTAGCCGCCGCACCCCTCTCGCATTTCGGGCACTTGGATGCCGATTGAGTTCTCGTGGCGTCCGTCACCGTGCACCGGAGTTGTCCGCGTGCTCGGGTATACTGCAACAAGCTAAAGTACCCGCGCGCCATCGGCCGCGGACGTGGGGCCGTATGGTCAGGATGGAGTGCGCGCATGGCAGAGCCGGTGAAGCTGTATAACGGTGGCGTTTATCTCGTGGATGGGAAGACGATCATCTCCGAGGAGAGCGTGCCCGGGGCCATGCAAGACGCCCCTCAGCTCCCCAACCCGGATGCGGCCCGCGAGGGGACCATCGCCTATGGGATCCTTGCCGAGCACAACACGAGCGGCGACATGGGTCGCCTGCGCCTGCGCTTCGATGCGCTCGCCAGCCATGACATCACCTATGTGGGCGTGATCCAAACGGCCAAGGCCTCGGGAATGACCGAGTTCCCCGTACCCTACGTGCTCACCAACTGCCACAACACCCTGTGCGCCGTGGGCGGTACCATCAACGAGGACGATCATGTCTTTGGCCTGTCCGCCGCAAAGAAGTACGGCGGCATCTTTGTCCCGCCGCACATCGCCGTCATCCACCAGTACATGCGCGAGATGCAGGCGGGCTGCGGCAAGATGATCCTCGGCACCGACTCTCACACCCGCTATGGCGCCCTGGGCACGATGGCCATCGGCGAGGGCGGCGGCGAGCTGGTCAAGCAGCTGCTGCGCGACACCTACGATGTGGCCTATCCCCGCGTGGTGGCAGTGTATCTCGAGGGTGCTCCCGCGCCCGGCGTGGGCCCGCAGGACATCGCGCTGGCAATCGTCCGCGCGGTGTTCGATTGCGGCTATGTGAAGAACGCGGTCATGGAGTTCGTCGGCCCCGGCGTGGCGAGCATGCCGACCGATTACCGCAACGGCGTGGATGTCATGACCACCGAGACGACGTGCCTCACCTCCATTTGGCGCACGGACGAGGATACGCGCTCCTATCTTGCCGAGCACGGACGCGAGGCGGACTACCGCGAGCTCAATCCCGCTCCCGTCGCCTACTACGATGGGTGCGTGCGCGTCGACCTCTCCGCGGTGCGTTCTATGATCGCGTTGCCGTTCCACCCCTCGAACGCCTACACCATCGAGGAGCTCAACGCCAACCTCGAGGATATCCTGCACGAGGTCGAGCTCCGCGCCGCCGAGGTGGGCGGAGGCCGCGCGTCGCTGTCCTTGCTGGACAAGATCCGTCCGGACGGTCGCCTGCAGGTGCAGCAGGGCGTCATCGCGGGTTGCTCGGGCGGCAATTTCACCAATGTGATGCAGGCCGCTCGCGTGCTCAAGGGCAAGACCTGCGGTAATGGTGAGTTCGCGCTCTCGGTGTACCCCAGCTCTCAGCCCGTTTTCCTGGAGATGGCGAGCAATGGCGCCGCATTCGACCTCATGCGGGCCGGCGCGATCGTGCGCACGGCGTTCTGCGGTCCGTGCTTCGGCGCGGGCGACACGCCGGCCAACAACGGCCTGTCGATCCGTCACACCACCCGAAATTTCCCCAACCGCGAGGGCTCAAAGCCCGGAAATGGCCAGCTCACGGGTGTGGCGCTCATGGACGCACGCTCCATCGCCGCGACTGCAGCCGCGGGCGGCGTGCTAACCGCCGCGACCGATCTGCCCGAGGATGTCTGGGATGAGCGCGTGTCGTACCATTTCGACGCAAGCGCGTACGAGCACCGCGTGTACCAGGGGTTCGGCGCCGCGGAGGGCGAGCGCGACCTGGTGTACGGCCCCAATATCAAGGACTGGCCGGACATGGAGCCGCTCGCCGAGAATATCTTGCTGCGTGTCGCCTCCAAGATCATGGACGACGTGACCACCACCGATGAGCTGATTCCCTCGGGCGAGACGAGCTCGTATCGTTCCAACCCGCTGGGCCTCGCCGAGTTCACGCTGAGCCGCCGCGACCCGGAATACGTGGGTCGTGCCAAGGTCGTGGCTGAGCTTGAGGTGCAGCGCCTCGAGGGCACCGTGCCTACCGAGGTCGCCGGCGTGTTTGACGCGCTCACCTCCGCTGGCGCGCCCGGTGCGGACGACCCGGCGTCCGTGGAGATCGGGTCGACCATCTATGCGGTCAAGCCCGGTGACGGATCTGCGCGCGAGCAGGCCGCCAGCTGCCAGCGCGTGCTGGGCGGCCTGGCCAATATCACGCGCGAGTACGCCACCAAGCGCTATCGCTCCAACGTGATGAATTGGGGCATGGTTCCCTTCCAGATGAAGGACGAGCCCACGTTCGAGGTGGGGGATTACGTGTACGTGCCGGGCATTCGCTCCGCGCTCGAGGGTGCGATGGACGCGATTCCCGCGTGGGTCGTGCGTGCGAATGGCGAGGTCGAGCAGATTGAGCTGTTCGTCGCTGATATGACGCCCGAGGAGCGTGCCATCGTGAAGGCCGGTTGCCTCATAAATTACAATCGCGACCGCGCGAAGAATAACTGACACCTGCTTGGAGTTGCTTGTCGTGGGTATAAACGCCACGTGAACAGGGCATGCCCGCCTCACGACGAGGCGGGCATTTTTGCACGAAAGGCTCCATGCATGTCGCAGATCGAAATCGACCGCAATCCCAAGGGTCAGAAAATCCCGGGCAAAGTCGCCTTTGTGGCCACATTGCTTTTGCCCATCCTCGGCGCGGCGTGCCTTGTCATGCCCGAGCCCGTGGCCGAGCACCTTCCGCACCTCCTCGGCGGCGTCATGCTGTTCGTCGGCACGGCGGATATCGTGACGGACATCTTGGAGCGCAACTCGAATCCCGGCAAGATCACCGTGGGTACGGACGTGGTCATGATCGTGCTCGGTATCGTCACGTTGCTCAACACGCATGAGTCGCTCAACGTCATCGCCGTCATGTGGGGCCTGCTGGGTCTGGAGAACGCCGCGGCGGAGATCGACGAGTCCCTGAAGGCGCACGCTGCCGGCCACAAGTGGATCGCTCCGCTCGCCTCCGGAATTTTCGAGCTGGTGCTCGGCACCATGCTGCTGCTCGCGCCCATTGCCAACTTGGGTCATCATGTCCTGCTGCTCGGTCTGGAGCTCGTGGTTTATCCGTTCCACGTTGCCAGCCACGAGGAGCAGCCGAGCGCGTAGCGGCGCGGCGGCGACACGGCATCGCCCGGTCTTCACACATGGCCGCCGTGGCATCGGTACAATAGTCAGCTAACGGTTCATATGCGCCCGCCATCGCGGGCGCTTCGCATCTGCGCGCTTGCCTGGGCGCGATAAGGGAGTTCGCATGGCCGAGCAGCACGATATGTTCGACGACATCATCGAGATCAGCAAGGGCGTCGACGCCCTCAAGAACCCCTTTGGGGGTATCACGGACGCGCTGCTGGGCACCGTGGACGAGAGCAAGCCGCATTGGAATCCCGCCGATTACAAGGAGCGTCCGCGCGTCAACTGCATTCCCTGCCTGGCCTGCAAATCCGAGAAGAGCAGCTGCCATGCGTGCATGGACGTATGCCCGGTGAACGCGATCGAGATCGAGGACGGCGCGATCGACGTTCTGGACAGCTGCCGCAAGTGCGGCCTGTGCGTCGCCGCTTGCCCCACCGAGGCGTTCGTGAGCCCTCGTCTGCAGCCCAAGAAGGTCTACGACGCCGTTGCCCGCGCCGCCACCGCGCATGAGACCGCGTATGTCACCTGCACGCGCGCCCTCAAGCGCATCCCACGTGAGAATGAGGTGCTCGTGGCCTGCGTCGGCGACGTGACGCGCGAGACCTGGTTCTCCATCCTGACCGACTTCCCCAACGTGAGCGTGTACCTGCCGCTAGATATCTGCGCCAACTGCCGCAACACCTGCGGTGAGGAGATGCTCGGCGAGGCCATCGGCGAGGCCGAGGAGTGGACCGGCCGCGGTATGGGCCTTGAGGTCGAGCCGCGCGACCTCAAGTGCAACAAGCGCCGTGAGTACGAGCGCAAGGAGTTCATGGACAAGATCGTGCGCCAGACGGGCCTCACGGTGTCCAAGCTCACGCCTGCTACGGCTGCCGTCGCCAGCGTGACGCAGCGCATCCGCGAGCACTCGAGCCGCGTGAGCGCGCTGGAGAAGACGTTGAACAGCGCCTGCGGTGTGACCACGCAGAAGCGTCGCCGTATCCTCACGCAGGGGCGCCAGCTCATGCTCTCCACGCTGCAGCAGCATCCTGAGCTTGCGGAGAACGTCCGTGTGCAGTTCCCCGAATTCGACCACGACAGGTGCACGATGTGTGGCGCGTGCGTCGAGGCTTGCCCGACCTTCGCCTGCGACCTGCTCAACGGCGGCAAGCTTGCCATCGAGCCGACGTATTGCATCGGGTGCGGTCTGTGCGCCGAGGTCTGCTCCGACCATGCTCTCAAGATGGTCGAGCGCGATGGATCCGAGCTCGTTGTTCCCGATCCGGAAGCCGAGCGTAAGGCCAAGCTCGCCGCAGAGGCCAAGGCGGAGTACGCGGAGGCCAAGGCCGAGGTCAAGCAGAAGCTCGGCCGTGCCCTCGACCAGATCGAAAAACTCGCAGACTAGGCGCCGTAGCGCCCTATGGGCCCTTACGGTCTATAATGGCAAGGTTTACGTATACGCAGCGCTTGCAGCGCTGAGCTTTGAGTAAAGGAATCCCATGGCACTTTCCATCGGAATCGTCGGCTTGCCTAACGTGGGCAAGTCCACGCTGTTCACCGCCCTCACCAAGAAGGGCGGTCTGGCCGCGAACTATCCCTTCGCCACGATCGACCCGAACGTCGGCATCGTCGACGTTCCGGACGACCGCCTGAACGCGCTCGCAAAGATCGTGAACCCCGCGCGCATCCTCCCGGCCACCGTTGAGTTCGTCGACATCGCCGGTTTGGTGAAGGGCGCCGCCGCCGAGGGCGCGGGCCTGGGCAACCAGTTTTTGGCCAACATCCGCGAGTGTGATGCCATCTGCCAGGTGGTCCGTTACTTCAAGGACCCGGATGTCATGCGCGAGGCCAATCACACGGGCGAGTTCGTCGACCCGGCGAGCGATGCCGAGACCATCATGACCGAGCTCATCCTGGCCGATATCCAGACGCTCGAAAAGCAGCTTCCCAAACTCGAGAAGGAAGCCAAGCGCGACGCCGAGCTCGCCCCCAAGCTCGCGGTGGCAAAGCGTCTGGTTGAGTGGCTGAACGAGGGCAACCGTGCCATCACGATGGAGATGACCGATGAGGAGCGCTCTGCCGCCAAGGGCCTGTTCCTGCTGACCATGAAGCCGATGCTCTACGTCGCCAACGTCGACGAGGACATGCTCACCGAGGACCTCGACGCAATCGACGGTGTGAAGCCCATTCCGATCTGCGCCAAGGTCGAGGCGGAGCTCTCCGAGCTCGATCCCGAGGAGGCCGCCGAGTTCCTGGCTGATCTGGGGCTTGAGCGCTCCGGCCTCGAGGTCCTGGCCCAGGCCGCATACAAGCTGCTCGGCTTGCAGAGCTTCTTCACCGCCGGTGAGGTCGAGGTCCGCGCTTGGACGGTTCGCCAGGGCGCCACGGCCCCGCAGGCCGCCGGAGTGATCCACACCGATTTCGAGCGCGGCTTCATCAAGGCCGAGACCATCGCGTTCGAAGACTACGTCGCCCTCGGCGGCGAGAAGGGCGCCAAGGAAGCCGGCCGCCTGCGCATGGAGGGCAAGGACTACATCATGCAGGACGGCGACGTGGTCCACTTCCGCTTCAACGTGTAGATGCCCAAGGCCGCCGGGGGAGACCTCGGCGGCCTTCGCGATGTGATTCCGAATGCCGCCACAAGGCGGCTCATCTTCGAAAGGTGCGCTATGTTCTCTTACGGTAAATCCGCCGGCATGAAGGCCCTGCTGGCCCTCATGATCGCCTTCGTCCCCGTGCTCATGGTCCTCATGGCCTTTCCCGAGTTGGGCGACCAGGTGCCCATGAAGGTCAACGCCGCGGGCGAGGTTCTTCGCTACGGCAGTAAGGGCGAGCTGCTCTTCCTGCCCGTCATGGGCTTCATGCTCAGCGCAGCGACCGTCGCGATGGGCCTCAAGCAGGCCCGTAAGTACGGCGACGACCTCACCATGGCGACCATCACCTTTACCCGCGCCGGCCGTAACGCCATCGTCCAGGGTGTGGTGTTCGTCGCCGCGACGGGCATCCTGCTGTACGGAGCGCTCTCCGGGCACGGTATCGGGTTCTAGCAGAGACCTTCTTCCCAGCTATTCGCCACTGTCATATTTTGCGGTGCAAAGGCCGCTCCAGTTCGTTTCGCGGGCCGGGGCGGCCTTGTTTTTGCGTCAGCATTTTCTCTCGGGATGGCGATTAAACGCTTCAAGCTGCAGAAATATGTCATTTGGCAGTCTATATCGTGGTGAAACCCGCTACAATTTTGACCTGATATGCGTCGCGGCCGCGGTTTATGCGCGGCCGCGCACAGTTGGGGGAAATATGGGAGGGAAGCCAATGTTTTCTCTGCACAAGACAAGGGGCGGTGTGCATCCGCCTCAGTGCAAGGACATGCGGGACTTTGCCTGCACGTCCATCACTCCGCCCGAGCGAGTGCTCATTCCGCTGAACATGCACATCGGCGCGCCGGCGAGCCCGGTGGTGAGCGAGGGCGATCATGTATATGTAGGTACGCTGATCGGCCAGGTGAACGGTCTGGGTTCGCCCATCCACGCGAGCATCTCCGGCACGGTGACCAAGGTCGCCACCGAGCAGCTGCCCACGGGCGCCACTGCACCTGTGGTGGAGATCGTTTCCGATGGCAAGATGGAGTCCGATCCCGCGCTCAAGCCGCCGACCTATTCGAACAAGGAGGAGTTCATCGCCTGCGTGCGTGACTCCGGTATGGTCGGTCTGGGCGGCGCCTCGTTCCCCACGTGGTTCAAGATGCGCGCCCCCGAGGGCAAGAGCTTCGAGTTTCTCGTGGTCAACGCCATGGAGTGCGAGCCCTACATCACGAGCGACTACCGTCAGATGATGGAGCATTCCGAGCGCGTGATCGACGGCGTGTTCCGCACCATCGAGGCGCTCGAGATCCCCGCCGCCGTGATCGGCATCGAGGACAACAAGCCCGAGGCCATCCTCGAGCTCAAGCGCGTGGTCAAGGAGAAAGGTCGCGAGGACCGCATCGAGGTCATGGAGATCCCGACCAAGTACCCCGCTGGTGGCGAGAAGGTGCTCATCAAGGCCACGACCGGGCGCGACGTGCCCGCCGGCGGCCTGCCCATCGACGTGGGCTGCCTCGTGGTCAACGTCACCACCATCTCCCGCGTGGAGCAGTACTTCCGCTACGGCATGCCCCTCACCTGCAAGACCGTCACGGTCACCGGTGACTGCATCGCAAACCCGGGCAACTATCGCATCCCGCTCGGCATGAGCGTCCGCGACGTCATCGAGGCGACGGGCGGCATGGTCAAGGAGCCGAAGAAGATCATCATGGGCGGCCCCATGATGGGTCGCACCATCACGAACATCGACTGCCCGATCCTCAAGGCCAACAACGCCATCGTGGCCCTGCATGACGCCGCCGTCCTTCCGGACGAGACCGCCTGCATTCGCTGCGGTCGCTGCGTGCGCGCATGCCCGCTGGCCCTCGAGCCGTTCGCGCTTGATTCCGCCTCTCGCAGCCATGACGTGGTCGCGCTCGACGAGCTTGCCGTCATGAACTGCATGGAGTGCGGCTCCTGCGCCTATGTGTGCCCGGCCCATCGCCGCATCACCGCGTCCATCCGCGAGGGCAAGGCCGTCTATCGCGGCGAGGTCGCTCGCCTGACCGCCCCGTCCGAGAAGAAGGAGGCGTAAATCCATGAACCTCATCAACGAGGCCTCGCCTCACTTCCACGGCAAGGGGTCCACGCAGTGGATCATGGGCATGGTGTGCCTGTCGCTTTTGCCCACGCTCGTGGCTTCCGTGTTTCTGTACGGTCTCGGCGCCCCGCTGCTCGTTTTGGTGTGCGTCGCCACGGCGCTCGTGACCGAGCATGTGTGCTGCCGCCTCATGAACCGCGAGAGCACCGCCGGCGATCTGTCCTGCGTGGTCACTGCCATGCTCTTCGCCTTCACGCTGCCGGCCAACTGCGGCTATTTCCCCGCGATCCTGGGCACCGTGTTCGCCATCGCCGTGGTGAAGATGCTCTTTGGCGGCATCGGCTGCAACTTCGCCAACCCCGCTGTCGCCGCCCGCGTGTTCATCATGCTCGCCATGCCCATCGCGCTCGGCGCCTACCCCGACATCATGGGTCGTCCGCTCGACGCCATCACCGGCGCCACCCCGCTGGCCATGAACGCCGCCGGTGACGCGCCGTACAGCTACATGGACATGATGTTCGGCCTGCACGCCGGCGCGCTCGGCGAGACCTGCATCATCACGCTGCTCGCCGGCTATGTGTTCCTGCTCGTGATGCGCGTCGTCGACGCCTGGGCCACCGTGCCGTTCATCGCCACGGTCGCCATCATCACCGGGTTTGCCGGTCAGGACGCCATCTACCAGGTGCTCTCCGGCGGCCTCGCCCTCGGTGCCTTCTACATGGCAACCGACTACACCACCACGCCCATGACGCCGAAGGGCAAGATCATCTTTGGCATCGGCTGCGGTGTCATCACCGCGCTCGTGCGCCTGTTCGCCGCCGCCCCCGAGGGCGTGGCGTTCTCCATCCTGTTCATGAACATGTTCACCCCGCTGATCGACCGCTACACGCGTCCTCAGCCCGCTGGAGGTGTGAAGCATGCCCTCGTCTAACAAGTGCCCGATGGCCCGTCGTCGCAACGGCGCCATCTTCTCCGCCTTTGCCGTCCTTGTCGTCGCCCTGCTGTGCGCGGGCGTGACGGCCGGCGTCCACCACGGCCTCGCGGGGGCCTTCGAGCAGTCTGACCTCGCGCTCGACGAGGCCAAGGGCGGCGCGCAGCGCAAGCTGCTGTTCCCGGATGCCACGTCCTTCGAGCCCCAGTCCACCCCCGCGGTCGAGGGCCTGAACTCTGTGTACAAGGCCGATACCGGCGCGTGGGTCTTCGATGTGACCTCCGCGCAGGGTTATCACGGCGATGTCGAGCTCATGATCGGCATCAACGCCGACGGCACCGTGGCCGGTATCCAGGTCGTGGCCGAGGACGAGACCGACGGCATCGGCACCAATGCGCTCACCGAGGAGTACTTCGGCGGTTTTGCCGGGTCACCTGCCGCCGGTGAGCTCACGGTCGACGAGGCCGGCGCTGGCCAGACCCACGTCGACGCCGTCTCCGGCGCCACGTTCACCTCGCGTGCAGTGGTCGACTGCCTGAATATCGCCTTTGCCGCCTACGCCCAGATGGGAGGCAACTAATGGCTCTGAACGAGAATATCGTGCGCGAGCAGGACGCTCGCATTTCCAAGATGGTTCACACGCCCACGTTCCTGGTCGTCGCCGGTGCCCTGCCGGGGCTCTTCGCCGCGACCTCGCTCGAGAACGGCCTTATCATCGGCGCTGTGACCGCCATCGCCATCCTCGTGATGGCGCTTATCGCGCCCGTGCTGCGCGCCTTCACCGGCACGTGGTCGCGCACCGCGGTGATGCTCATGGTGAGCGTGACCGTCGTGACCCTGCTCGGCTTCGGCGTCCGTGTCACCGATCCCGTGGTGTTCGAGGCGCTCGGCATCTACCTGCCGCTTGTGGCAGTGAACGCGATCGTCGTGGCGTGGATCGCCGGCGACGGCCTGGTGGTCGCCCCGGCAAAGACGCCGCTCATGACCGCAATCTTCGCCGCCGCCATGGTGCTCGCCACCCTGGTGTTCGTCGGCTTCATCAACGGCATGCTCACCACCGGTCAGGTCTTCGGCCTCACCATGGGCGAGCTTGCCGCCTCGCCGATTGCCGCCTTTGGCAAGCCCACCGGCTCGCTGCTGGTGCTGGCACTCGTGGCCGTGTTCGTCCAGTCCATCGAGCAGATGTGCGCCAAGGGCGCCGATGCCGATGCGACTTCCCTAAAGGGAGGTGAGCGCTAATGGCGTTCCTGAACGCGCTGTTTACCGCCGCTCTCGATAACAACCTGGTGTTCGCCCAGCTCATCGGCATGGTGTCCGTGATCTTGGTTGCGGCTCGCCCGCAGGACTCTTGGCACTTCGGTGCCATGATCGCCATCGCCACCGCCGTGGCGGGCGCCCTGGGTTGGCCTCTGTATACGCAGGTTCTGCAGCCTTGGGGCGTCACGTTCCTCGCGCCGCTCGCTTACGTGCTTGTGAGCTGGACTGTGATTGTGGTCACGGCCACGGTGCTCGGCTCCGGCAAGACCGCTGCCGAGCGCGAGCGCCTGCTGCGCGTGTGCCCGATCGTGGCCTGCAACGCCGCCGTGCTGGCAGTGGCGCTCGGCAACGCCGCCGTGGCCGAGACCCTGACGTGGGATGCCGCCCTGGGTGCGTCCGTCGGTGCGGGCCTGGGCGTCCTGCTTGCCGTCGTGCTCTTCGCCTTCGTGCGCAGCCGTATCGACGAGCGTCTGGTTCCTGCCGCTCTGCGCGGTCTGCCCATCACGCTTGTGACCGCGTCGCTCATGGCGCTGGCGTTCACCGGTGTTGCCGGTATCGCCGGCGGCCTGTTCGCCTAAGGGGGTATGAGCCATGTTCGAATCTGTGTTCTACACCGTGGCGCCCATGGTCGTGATCGGTTTTATCGCCGTCCCCGCCGCTCTCGTTCTGTCCATTTGCGCCGGTGTGCAGAAGTACACCGAGTGGCGCGAGCACAGGGCGGCGCTTGCTGCCGAGGAGGCCGCTGAGGTTTCCGCCGCCGAATCCGCTGTTGACGGAGAGTAGTCTCGCCGACTTGGAGTCCTTGGCTGGTGAACCTCAATTGAGGGACAGTCCCTAAATTGAGGTGGACGACAGGCCGCGATGGGATGTGATGCCCTCGCCGCCGAGAAGGTGTTGAGGTTTTGCCGACCTGCCATTGCCCGTTGTCCTGACATTGCCGGTATTGTTTGAGTTTCAACTGGCACCTTTTGGAGGATATGAACGACCGAATCGTTCATATCCTCCATTTTTATTCCGATTCGCTGTCTCATCCACAGTTTATGAACGATTAGTCGTTCATAAACTGCAAAGACGCCATGGAAAGGGCGAGAGCATGCGGATGCAAAGAGGCTTTTGCATCGCGATTGTCGAACCAGCCGGTAGCAGTGGGTAGAATTGCGGCATCAGCAGGGGAGCGCCGCACTGCGTTCCCGCGGGGTCGTGGCTGTTCGCTAAGAAGCTGCTTGCCAAATTGGCCCATGTGGAATGGGGGCGAGAGATGAATATCGCATCGAAGGTCGGCTCGCGCATTCGCACGTTGCGGGAAGCGGCGGGATTGACGCAGTCCGAGCTGGCCGCCACCGCATACGTCACGCGTCAAAGCGTGGGCAATTGGGAGCGCGGAAACACCTTACCCGATGTGCAGAGTCTACAGCTCGTTGCCAGGGCCCTCAACACCACGGTTGACGGACTTTTGGGCGATGGCCTGCCTTCCATAATCGAAGAAACCGCCGAAGCGCGTCGTCAGCTGACACGCTGCCTTTCTGCGCTGGGCGTTATTTTTTCGCTTGAACTCATACTGCTTTTCACATATTCCGCTTTTTTGCGTGCATCTGGAAGCGGAGAGTTCCGTTTGGTACTCAGCGGGATGAGGGTGGTGCTCTGTTTTGCTTCCATGCCGATCGCAAAAAGGTTCCGTAGCATTGTCTCGGGGCAGAATTTGGGGGACGCTATCAGCATCATGATGTTCGTCGAGGGTTATCCGAAAGGAAAGGAGCCACCGGCTACGTGGTTCTATCGAGTGCTCCTCGCCAACCTGCCGGCGTTCTATGCGCTCTATATCGTGCTGCTGTTCGCCGCGTTGATTGCCGTCGCGTGCGCCTAGAGATCGACGCAGGCAGAGGTAATACCAGCTCAAAGCATGTGTTAAAGAGAATAGACAAGGGCTTCCGAGGCGAATTGCAAGCTCGAGGCACATACGGGTGTACACTCAGCGCATGGAATCCCAACCATGATGATGGGGAGGCCGCCGTGCAGGAGCAAGAGACTTCCGTAGCCGTGCAGAGGCAAGAGATTTCCGCAGGGCGGCATGACGTCGCCGCGCATCAGGCGTGCTCGGAAGAGGTGGAAGCCGATCACGCTCAGCACGATGGGCCGGCTGCGAATTCAAGCGGGCTTACCAGTCCGCTTGCCAAGCGAATCCGAGGCCTTCGCGAGGGTGCGGGCATGTCGCAAGCGCGCCTGGCCGAGCTTGTGTTCGTGTCGCGTCAGACGGTGATCAACTGGGAAAAGGGGCGCACGTTACCGGATGCCGAGAGCCTCAAACGCCTTTCCGCTGCGTTTGGCATCACGTTGGACGCGCTTTTGGACGAACGCTCAGAGGAGTACCTGCGTCAGACCGAGCGTGAGCGTAAAGCTGTCAAGGTCGCAATCGCACTCAATTTCCTGTGGATGCTTGAGATTATTGTAGGCGGCGCCGTCATATCGATTGCGCACAAGTTCCTTTCCCCTGATCAGGCATATGCGATTTCAGATGTTGAAAACAACGTACGTTGGACAATCATGATTGCGAGCATCGTTGCTTCGTGGAAAATGCAGGGGATCAAGATTGAGCACAACCTTGAGAACGTCGTAGATGTCGCGGCGTTTTTGGAGGGCTATGAACCCGGTGCGACGCTGCCCCAGACGTTCGTATGGCGTTGGCTGTTGCCGCATTGGACTTTGGTGACTACTGTGCTTTCATTCACCGTCATCGCGTGGACCTTTATTCTTCTGGTTGCTTTGAGGCTGGCGTGATGACGGCTGATACGCGTCGATCCGTGAACAACCAATGAGGCGCCGTCCGCGGTGATCGCGGGCGGCGCCCTTGGGTCGCCTATTGTAAGGGCTGATTCATCGAGCCGCGTGCGCCCAATGCTGCCGAACTACGAGCATGCAAAGGACGGTAGATGTGCGACGGGCTCCCTTACGGCATGATGCTGTTGGCGCCGTCCACGATGACGCTCTGGCCGGAGAAGTAGCAGGAGTCAGGACCGGCGAGGAAGGCGATGACGGGCGCGATGTCCATCTCGGGGTCGCCGAAGCGCTTCATCGGGTTGAGGTTGACCTGCTTGGCGTACTCCTCCGGGAACTTCTCGGCCCAGGCCTTGGCAGCCGGGGACTCGGCGCCGGGCAGCACAACGTTGACGGTGATACCGTGCTGACCCCACTCCTTGGCAGCGATCTTGGTCAGACCGCGCAGGGCCTCCTTGTTGGAGCCGTAGGCGAGCTGGCCGGCGATGCCGAACATGCCGGTGGCGGAGGCGAAGTTGATGATGCGGCCCTCGTGCTGCTCCTTCATGTGGGGGAAGGCGGCCTGCATATAGTTGAGGGAGCCGATCACACCGGACTCCCAGGCTTTGAGCATGTTGTCGTATTCGGTGTCCTCGACGGGCTGGGAGGGGACGATGGCCTGGCCGTTGTTGACGATGACGTCGATGGAGCCGTAGGTCTCGACGGCCTTCGCTACGACCTCGAAGACGCGCTCGCGGTCGGCGGAGTCGCAGGCCATGGCAAAGCCCTCGCCGCCGAGCTCATGGATCTCGGCGATGGTGGCCTCAATGGGCTCCAGGCGACGGCCGGTGGCGATGACCTTGACGCCGCGCTTGGCCAGGCACAGGGCAATGCCCTTGCCGATGCCCTGGCCGGCACCGGTGACGACGGCGACCTTCTCGTTGAGCTGCTTCATGATGGTTCCTCTCTCCTCTGAAGCCGGCGTGCGCGGGATTGCGCAGGTGCATTTGGCAATGCGCACGCATTTGCACGGTTTGTATCCAGATGCCGATGCTTTAAGCGGGTGAACTGGGATTCACCGCTGGGCGGCGACCCGTTATTCCGTTATCGGTATGCGGAGGAGGGAAAGCATCCGCGCGCGATGGTACTCTGTAGTGGTTGAGATTTGACTATCGGGGAGGCCCACGTGACGGAGCAGCAGAGCTTGTTTGGCGATATGGCGACGGATGACGGCGCGCGGACGGATGGCGCTTCGGCGACTGCCGAGTCCCCGCAGGACGTCCGCGCTCAGGCCGCAGCGCGCGCGGCCGAGCTGCGCCACCTGCTCGATTACCACGCCTATCGCTACTACGCCCTCGATGCGCCCGAGATCACGGACGCTGCTTTCGACAAGCTGCTGGTCGAGCTTCAGCAGATCGAGGCGGCCCATCCCGAGCTCGTCACCCCCGACTCCTACACCCAGCGCGTGGGCGGCTACGTGTCCGAGCAGTTCGCGCCCATCACGCACATGGCGCGCATGTATTCCATGGACGACGCCATGAACCTCGAGGAGCTCGACGAGTGGCTCGCCCGTACGGAGGAGGCGCTCGGCGCGGGGCGCGTTGCCTACACCTGCGAGCTCAAGATCGACGGCCTCGGTGTGGCCATCACCTATCAAAACGGCGCCTTCGTACGCGCCGCCACGCGCGGCGATGGCACGACGGGCGAGGACGTTTCGCTCAACGTCCGCACCATCAAAGACGTGCCCATGCACCTTTCCGAGGCCGCGTTGGCCCACATGGGGGCTGACCGCGGAACTCCCATCGAGGTCCGCGGTGAGGTCTACATGCCCAAGGGCAGCTTCGCTCGCCTGAACGCGGAGGCCGACGTCGAGGGTCGCGAGCCCTTCGCCAACCCCCGCAACGCCGCCGCGGGCAGCCTGCGCCAGAAGGACCCCAAGGTCACCGCGACGCGCAGCCTTGCCACCTTCATCTATTCGATCGCCGACACGGCGCCCTTGCATGTGGACTCCCAGCATGCGTTCCTCGACTGGCTGCGCGAGGCGGGCTTCTCCGTCAACCCGAACGTCGCGCGCTGCACCTCGCCCGCAGAGGTTCACGCTTTTTGCGCCGATGCGCTCGCGCACCGTGGCGACTTGGATTACGACATCGACGGTGTGGTTGTGAAGGTCGATGGGTTCGACCAGCAGGCCGACCTCGGCTTCACCGCCCGCGCACCGCGCTGGGCGATCGCCTTCAAGTTCCCGCCGGAGGAGAAGACCACCGTTCTGCGTGAGATTCGCATCCAGGTGGGCCGTACCGGCGTGCTCACCCCGGTTGCCGAGTTCGACCCCGTCACGGTGGCTGGTTCCACCATCGCCCGCGCAACTCTGCACAATCTCGACGAGATTCGCCGCAAGGATGTGCGCGTAGGCGATACCATCATCGTCCACAAGGCCGGCGACGTGATCCCTGAGGTCGTTGGTCCGGTGCTGGACAAGCGCCCCGCCGACGCGGTCGAGTGGGATATGCCCGAGACTTGCCCCACCTGCGGCAGTCCCGTGGTTCATGAGGGTGACGAGGTGGCGTACCGCTGCGTGTCCCTCGATTGTCCCGCGCAGCTCAAGGAGCGCCTCATCCACTGGGTGAGCCGTGGTTGCATGGACGTGGACGGCCTGGGTGACGAGCTCATCGATAAGATGATCGAGGCGGGTCTGCTGCGCGATGTCGCCGATTTCTACACGCTCGATGCCGATTCCATCGCTGCGCTCGACACGGGCCGAACCTACGCCAAGGACGACAAGAAGAAGGGCGTGGCCGCGGGTGACCCCATCAAGGTCGGTCACACCATCGCCGGCAAGGTGATGGACGAACTCGTCCGTTCCAAGGCGCAGCCTCTCTCGCGCGTGCTGTTCGCCCTCGGCATCCGCCATGTGGGCAAGTCCGTGGCCGAGGTGCTGGCGCAGCGCTTCCTGACCATCGACGCACTCGCCGCCGCATCCGAGGAGGATATTGCGGCGTGCGAGGGCATCGGGCCCAAGATCGCGGCGTCGGTCCGTGAGTTCCTATCCGTGCCCGAGAATCTCGAGGTCTTGCAGCGCCTGCGCGAGGCGGGTCTCGCGCTCGAGGAGAACTTGGGTGCGGCGGTGGCGCAGGCGGCCCAAGAGACCGGCGTCGATGCCGACCTGGCGGCGGGGCAGCCGCTGGACAGCCTCACCTTCGTACTCACCGGCACGCTCGTCAACCGCACGCGCGACGAGGCGGGTGCGGCCCTCAAGCTCCTCGGCGCCAAGGTCTCCGGATCGGTTTCAAAAAAGACGAGCTACCTGGTAGCGGGCCCCAAGGCGGGTTCCAAGCTCACCAAGGCCGAGAGTCTGGGCGTTCCCGTGCTCGACGAGGAGGCCCTGGAGCGGATCCTCGCCACGGGCGAGGTGCCGCAGGTGTAGTCGGCAGCGGAGCGCCGATGCGAAAAGCAGGCGTCGCTTCGCGTGCCTACGCAGGTCGCGGCGGTAGAATGATGCGCGGACGAATTCGATGAGAGGACGACGCGCATGATCAAGCTGTTTGCGAGCGATTTGGACGGCACCCTGCTCAACGGTCTGCATGAGGCGGACCGCACAATCCGCGGTGCGATACAGGAGGCCATTGCCCAGGGAGCTCATGTGGTGCCCGCGACAGGTCGTTCCCTCTTGCCCGCCGGCGAGCATGGGTTCACGGGCCTCAAGGTCGACGCGGTCTGCGCGAATGGCTCGATCATCCGCGGGAGGAACGGCGAGCTGCTCAAGACCTTCACGGTCGATCCGGCGTTCGTGGAGGAGCTCATCCGTTCTTTCCCGCAGATCTGCTTCGATTGCTGCACGCCCGACGGCATGTTCTCAAGTGGCAGCTTTGAGATGCACCAAGAGGGGTTCGCCCGCGACAACCTGTTCCGTCGCATCGTGATGCGCGGCATGCGTGCTCGGGGAGGAACGCACGAGGAGCAGTTCTTCGACCAATCGATCAGCTCGATCCTCTCCCATGATGTGTGCAAGATCAACTGCCGCGTGACGAGCGACGACCTCGAGCGGGAGCTCAAGGCGTTTTTGGCCGATCACGCCGACACGGTGGTCAATGCGCCGTTCGATCCCGTGATGTTCGAGATCACGGACAAGGATTGCAACAAGGGGGCCTCGATCGCGTGGCTCGGCCGCCACTATGGCATCGAGGAGGACGAAATCGCCGTGTACGGCGATGGCGGCAACGACCTGGTCATGTTGCGTCGGTTCCGCCATTCATACGCGACGGCTAACGGTAGTCCCGAGGCCAAGGCGGCGGCGAGTGCGGTCATCGGCCGCTGCGAGTTCCACGCCGTGCCCAAGCACATCCTCCAGACGCTTCGCGCCCAGCGTGGTCGCCTGATGATTAAATAGATGAAAATGGGGCCCGTGTGAGCGGGCCCCGATTCGCATAAAGCGGTGCGACGCGTCCGTCGCGATATGGCTTATCGCGCCTTTTGCACGTAGTCGTAGACAAAGCTCGCAATGGCAGCCGAGTCGTTGATGTCGAGGAACGGTGGCAGATGGACGTCCGCCTCGGAGAAGGCGCGTCCGGCTTCCTCTGCGGCAGCGCGGGCCTGCTTGACCGCTCGGGTGCGGAAATCGCGCGCCACCACGTCGTTGCAGGCGACGGCGATCGTGTCGTCATTGATGAGCTCGAAGGAATCGCGCCCGCGCATGCGGTCGATGCCCGAGCGGGCGACCACGATGCTCGGCAGGCCAGCGGCCTTGTAGCCCTCTACGATGACGGTGTCCACATCGGTGTAGCGCGTGAGCATGTCCAGCACGGGCACCTCTTCGGTCGTGCGGGAGTACTCGGCGTACATGTCCGGCGAGATCAGGCCCACATGGCGGCTACCCGCCTGCGCATGGCGCCAGGAATCCTTGCCGGGCTGATCGATGTCGAAGCCCTTGTGCCCATGGTGCTTGATGGAGCCAACGCGGACGCCGCGCTGCGCGAGGCGGGAAATGACTTTCTCCACCAGTGTGGTCTTTCCGGCGTTCTGGTAGCCCACAAAGGCGACGGCGGGCGCCGGCGTGCCCGTGCGCGGCCCGCCGGGAAGCGGGGAGGGGAGTTCGGCGGCGATGATCTCGGCTTCCTTTGCCTCGGCATCGACCTCGTCGGTGTGGGCGCGCTCCCCGTCTCGTTCCCAGAGGCCGGAACGCCCGCCTTCCTTCCGCAGTAGGCGGACATCGACGATCTCCATACCGCGGTCCACGGCCTTGCACATGTCGTAGATGGTGAGGCAGGCGGTCGAGGCGGCCGTGAGCGCCTCCATCTCGATGCCGGTTACGCCCGTGACTCCACAGGTGGCGAGCACGTGGAAGCCCACGCGATGGTCCTCGCGCGCCGGCGCCCAGCCGGGGGCCGCGACCGCGGAGGACGAGATGGGCTCGATCTCGACTTTCGCCTTGGTGATATTGAGCGGGTGGCACATGGGGATGAGGTCGCTCGTGCGCTTGCTCGCCATGATGCCGGCGACGCGTGCGCATGCGAGGACGTCGCCCTTTTTGGCGCGGTCCTCGAGCACCATGGCCTGGGTTTCAGGGTGCATGAGGATGGTGCCCTCGGCAATCGCGATGCGTTTGGTGACCTGCTTGTCTCCCACGTCGACCATACGCACGTCGCCGTGCTCGTCGACATGTGTGAGATCGTCGCGGTAGGCGTCGCGCTCGCCGGAGGAGGCGGGGGAGTTCGTCGTGTGCTCCGACTCGGTGGGGCCTGGCGCGCCTCCGCGCTCGCCCCCCTCGACAAGGGTGAGTTCGGAAGCCTCGCCCACAACGGCAGCGGGGTACTTCTCGTGCACGGTGCGACCGAGGGTGCGCGGGCGTTCGGGTTTATCGGGGGTGTGAGTGGTCATGGGGATCACCCTCCAATCTGCGACATGAATCGCTGGGTGCCGTCGATGTCGTCGTGCTGGCGGGGTTTGCGGGCGATGGCATTGCGGTAGATAGCGCGGACCGTGTCTTCATCGCCGGAGCGCAGGGCCTCGCGTACGGGATACTCGGCATCGGAGAACAGGCAGGGGCGAATCGTTCCGTCGGCGGTGAGGCGCAGGCGGTTGCACGACTCGCAGAAATGGTTGGACATGGCCGAGATGAACCCGACGGTGCCGGCCGCGTTGGGGAAGGTCCAGTAACGCGCGGGGCCCGCTCCAAGGGGACCGCCGTTTTGCACGGGCTCGAGCACGCCGAGGCCCGCGGCGGCAGCTTCGGAGGAGATGCGCTCGCGAAGCTCGGTGGAGGGGACCACATCGCTCGCGTCCCACAGGTCAGGGTTGAGCGCGCCGCCGGTTCCAGCCGCTCCGGCTCCGCAGTGCGGGTCGAGCCCGTGGCCGCTGCTCGGGTCTTCGGCGGATGCGCTCTGACCACCGCCGATGGGCATGTACTCGATAAACCGTACATGGACCGGGCGGTCGACGGATAGGCGCGCGAGGTCGAGCACGTCCTGCTCCATGCGACGTACGACGACGGTGTTCACCTTGACCGGTGTGAAGCCGTATTCGAGCGCGGCGTCGATGCCGGCGAGCGCCTGCTCGACGCGGCCGAGGCGCGTGATTTGGGAAAACCGTGCGGGGTCGAGTGTGTCGAGCGAGATGTTGACGCGATCCAGACCTGCTGCGCACAGGTCGGCTGCCATGCGCGGCAGCAGGGCGCCGTTGGTGGTGAGGGAGATGTCCTCGATCCCGGAAATCGAGCGGATTTCCTCGATGAGTGGCATGATGCGATGGGAGACGAGCGGTTCGCCGCCGGTGAGGCGGACGCGCGTGATGCCCTCCTGCGCCACGATGCGCACGAAGCGGGCGATCTCCTCGGCGGTAAGCAGCTCGCCGTGGGCGCGCGCGGGTACGCCTTTCTCGGGCATGCAGTACACGCAGCGGAAGTTGCATTTATCCGTCACGGAGATGCGCAGGTAGTTGATGCCGCGGCCAAAGCCGTCGTGTAGTTCGCGGGCCATGCGCGCCTTTCGGGTGGTCGTATGGGGTGTCAGCCTAAGTATGAACCTATGGTACCCGAACCGCGCTTCGACAGGGCAAATGGTCAATTCCCAATTGAGCGGTCGCGAATGTGCCTGGTATATCGCTTTGATACACTAGTGCACTAAAGTGCAAGAGGAGGGGGAACATGAAGAAGGGGTTGATCGAACGGGGGCGTCGCGGCTTGTCTTTCGCCACACCGCAGCTGACGCATCAGATACGCCGGTTCATCGCGGCCCGCTTTTTCCTGTACCTCGGCGCCATGTGCAGCTATTTCATCGGGGTGATGGGCACCCTGACCTTCTCCATGGGTGCAGGTGTGGGCGATAACGCCATTGCCGTGGGACTGCTCAATTTGTGCATCGTGATCGGCCAAATCCGAGGCGGAGCTCTCCTCGATAGGATCGGGCCGCGCGTGTTCTTCCGATTGGCGGCATTCGGCTTGATTATGAGCGGCCTGTTGTATCAGGTGGTGGGAACGAGCATCGCGGGCGTGTTTCTCGGCGCGGCGGTCTTCGGGATGACTTGGGGAATCGCCGACACGGTGCCCCGTGCGTTCCCGGCGTATTTCACTGCTGACCTCGACGAGCTCAAGCGAATCAACGCGCTCGTGACGTTGACGGGCAACCTCGCGATCGTCATCGGTCCTATCGCTGGTGGCGCAATCGCGCTCGTTGCACCCACGCAGGCGGTGTTCCTCTTCATGGTCGCGTGCGCCGCCATCTCCCTCATTCCCGGATGGGGCATCGAGGCCCTGCGAGAACCTGAGGTCGCGGTGGGCAGTGCGGATGAGGACTCCGATGCTCCGAGCGGTTCGGTCTCCGCGGGTTTCTCGGCGATTTTCGGCAGCAAGGTCCTCACCTTGCTGTTTTGGGCGACCATGCTCTCGTTCATGGGGTACGGCGCGTTCGACCCGCTCGAGTCCCTGTTCTACCGGGATGTGCTCAAGGTGGGCGCCTCTTGGATGGGCTGGCTTTCCGCGTTGTCGGGCGTGGGCGGGCTGTTGGGCGCGGCGATCGCCGGCGTGTTGCCCCCTCGCTTCGTCAACGTGCGCGCCCTACTCGTTGTGCTGTTGGTCACGGGGGCCGGAAGCCTGCTGTATGTCGCGACTCCGTATGTGCTCGTGGCGTGTGCGGGACAGTTCATCCTCGGTGTTGCATTTTCAGCGTTCGGCCCCATTAAGGACACGCTGGTCCAGATTCACACGCCGCTCGACCGTATTGGGCGCGTGAACGCCGCCATGGGCGCGGGCAACAACCTTGCGGGGGCCATCCCGCTGCTCTGTGCACCCGCTCTTGCCCATGTCTTGGGCGTGCAGGGAACCCTTGTTGCCGCCGGGGTGCTGGTGGTCGTCGTGCCGCTCGCGATTCTCATTACGCGGGACAGGGAGATCGGCGATCTCGTCGACGAGGAGCGCGCTCGAGAGGCCGGTTGCTTTGCCGATGAGGGCCGCGCCGGGGGAGCTTGCGGCTTTGGCGACGACGGCCTCGCTGGGGGGCAGTCGAAGGGCCTCTAACGGGAATGTCGCTCGGCCGCAATTGGTGCCTGTCCCCACATGTGCCGCGACGACCGAGCGGATGCAACATGAGGAAAACTGGTATTAAAAAGTGTAAATTTGTGGAGAAGGCGTGCATGGCTTCGATGCCGTCGCGGACCCGTCTTGCCGTGTCGAAAAACCTCGGATAGGCTGGTAATACACGCTATTCACTTGGGAGACGTGATATTTATGCCGCGCGAGACCACGCAGCGCCACACTGATCTGGAAATCTCGAATATCGACGAGGGGTCGGGTGAGCCTGACTGTATGGGCTCGGCTGAACCGGATGTTCCGGGCGAGCCGTGCGCCTCGGCCGAGCCGGATGCCTCGGATGGGACGGGGGCCTCGGCTGGGCCGGATGCCTCGGACGAGCCGCGCGCTTCGGATAGAGCGGCAGCCTCGGACGAACCTGCCAAGTTCCTCATCGCGGGCTTGCGCCCCCTCGACTTCGTCAAGCGCATAGCCATCATCCTCATCGGTTCGGCCATCTTCACGTTCGGCGTCCACAACATCCATAATGTCACGGGCATCACCGAGGGCGGCATCATCGGCTTGGTGCTGTTCGGCAACCACTGGTTCGGCATCCCGCCGTCGATCGTGTCGCCGGCGCTTGACTGCCTGTCCTACGCCGTAGCGCTCAAGGTCCTGGGCGGTGGCTTTTTGGGCTGGTCCGCCGTGGCGACCGTCGCGGTCGCGGGCTTTTACCGCTTGTGGGAGAGCCTGCCCTACATGTTGCCCGACCTTACGAACGATCCGCTGCTCGCCGCCGTGCTCGGCGCGCTGTTCGTGGGCGTGGGCGTGGGCCTGGTGATTCGCCAGGGCGCCTCGGCCGGCGGTGACGACGCGTTGGCGCTCTCGATTTCCAAGATCACCGGGTGGCGCGTGGGCCGCTGCTACCTGTTCACCGATCTCTCGGTGCTCGCGCTCTCCCTCACCTATATTCCGGTGGTGAAGATCGCCTTCTCGCTCATCACGGTGACGATCTCCTCTGCGGTGATCGATGTGGTGAAGGACGCCTCGTGGGATCATGTCGAGCAATTCGCCGAATGGCTGCGAGAGAAGAGGCGCGCACGGGCGTAGTGCGCCAGCTTGCCCGTCTCGAAAGAACGTGTATCGTACGGGGCACTCCATGCAAGTGGAGTGCCCCGTTTGTCTATAATGGAGCGATTGCACGGAAGAACCGAAAGGAGCGCACATGGCGGTACTGACACAAGACGACGTGCGCGCGATCGCCGATTACGCGACCATCGCGCTCGATGAGACCGAGCTCGCCGCGATGACGTCGTACTTGAACGACGCCGTGGCCATGCTCGAGCCCATACTGGATTATGCGGCCGAGGATGTCGAGCCGACGTTTCACCCGGACGGCGGCATTGCGAATGTGATGCGGCCCGATCAAGCCGATGGGGGCCGTGCCCTCGGCATCGATGAGGCTCTGTCCAACGCTGCCTCTGCGCGTGACGGCCAGTTCCGCGTGCCCTCGATCATGGGTGATGGGGGTGAGCGCTAATGGCGACTTTCATCGATTCCCTCACCGCTGTGGATATCGCCGCGGGTGTGCGAGCGGGAGAGTTCAGCGCCGTCGAGGTGGCCCGCGCGGCGCTGTCCGCCATCGATGCGCGCGAGTCGGATGTCCAGGCATTTCTCCGGGTCACGCCTGAGGTGGCTCTTGGCGCCGCCGCCCGTGTGGACGCGCTTCGCGCCGCCGGCGAGCCCCTGCCGCCGCTGGCCGGCGTGCCACTGGCCATCAAGGACAACATGAACATGCTGGGCACGCGTACCACCTGCGCCTCCCGTATGCTGGAGAACTACGAGTCGCCCTATACCGCCACGTGCGTCCAGCGCATGCTCGACGCGGGCTGCGTGCCGCTCGGTAAGGCCAATATGGACGAGTTCGCGTTCGGTTCCTCCACGGAGAGCTCGGCGTTTCACCGTACGAACAATCCATGGGACCTCGAGCGCGTTCCCGGCGGCTCCTCCGGAGGTTCGGCCGCGGCGGTCGCCTCGGGTATGGCAACACTTTCCCTGGGATCGGATACCGGCGGTTCGATTCGCCAGCCTGCGGCGCTTTGCGGCGTGGTTGGTGTGAAGCCCACATACGGAACCGTGTCGCGTTACGGTGTGGTGGCGTTCGGATCTTCGCTTGACCAGGTCGGTCCGTTCGGTCGTACGACCGCCGACGTCGCGCTCTCCCTGGATGCGCTCGTGTCCGGCGGACGCGATGCATACGACGGCACGAGCCGCGATGTCGAGGCCTCCTTTGCCGCGCATCTCGAGGATGGAGTCGCGGGCAGGCGCGTGGGCATTGTCCCGGCGTTCATGGAGGCCGCGGGTCTTGCGCCCGAGGTGAAGCGCGCCGTGGAGCGCGCCGCCTGCTCACTCGCCGATCAGGGCGCCAAGCTCGTCGAGGTCGATCTGCCGCACCTCGATGCGGCGATCGCCGCCTACTACGTGATCGGGCCCGCCGAGGCGTTTTCCAATCTCGCTCGCTTCGACGGTGTCCGCTATGGATATCAGGAGCCCGGCTGCGCGAATCTGGCCGAGCAAAGCGCCAAGAGCCGTGCGCACGGCTTTGGCGCCGAGGCCAAGCGCCGTCAGCTGCTCGGCGCCTACCTGCTGTCCTCGGGCGTGTACGACAAGTACTACTTCGCCGCGCAGAAGGCCCGTACGCTCATCACCGACGACTACGCTCGCGCGTTTGAGCAAGTCGACGCGATTCTCATGCCGGCGAGCCCGACGGCCGCCTTCAAGTTCGGGGAGCTGTCCGATCCCACGCAGATGTATCTGTCCGACCTGTTCACCATCTCGATCAACATCGCCGGCAACGGTGGTGTCACGGTGCCGATGGGTTTGGGCGAAGATTCGGGTATGCCCGTTGCGGCCCAGCTGGTCGGCAAGCCGTTCGACGACGTGCGCCTGTTGTCCTTTGCTCGCGCGGTCGAGCGCGCCGCGACGGAGGCGGGCGCCGCTTCGGTCCTGCCCGTTGCCCCCGCGTTTGCCGAGAAGGGAGGTGAGCTCGCATGAAGGAGCTCAGCGAAGTCCTGAAGGACTGGGAGGCCGTTATCGGTCTGGAGATCCACACCGAACTCACGACGCTCGAGACCAAGATGTTCTGCGGTTGCAAGCTCAGCCATGACGACGCGCCGAATACGCACGTGTGCCCCGTATGCCTCGGCATGCCCGGCGCGCTGCCCGTGCCCAACCGCCGTGCCATCGAAAGCATCGTGAAGGCGGGTCTCGCCACGAACTGCGAGATCCAAAAGCACTCGATGTTCTATCGCAAGCATTACTTCTATCCCGATATGGCCAAGAACTTCCAGACCACTCAGGGTCCCGTGGCGTTTTGCATGCACGGCCGTCTGGACCTGGAAGTCTCCGGTCGCGGTGCCGCTGAGCGTCCTGAGTGCGCGTTCGGCGAGAACGAGGCGAAGAGCCTGGCGAGCGCGAGTGCGAACGCCGTGGGTCTGTCGCGCCAGATGGCCGAGGGTCTGCCCGAGGGCGTGGAGGTTTCCGCCGCGGCGCTTGGGGGCATGGGCTCCTACGATACAGCCGGCCTGGCTGTGCCGGAGCGGCGTGCGGATGGTTCCTACAGCGTGCCCATCCGTATCCTGCGCATCCATATGGAGGAGGATGCCGCCAAGATGGTGCACGTGGGTGGTGCCGAGGGCCGCATCGGCGGCGCCGCGGAGAGCCTCGTGGACTATAACCGCTGCGGCACCCCGCTCATCGAGCTCGTCACCGAGCCCGATTTGCGCACGCCCGAAGAGGCGCGCCTGTTCATGGAGAAGCTGCGCCGCATTTTCCTGACCATCGGTATCTCGGATTGCTCGATGGAGAAGGGTTCCATGCGCTGTGACGGCAATGTGAGCCTGCGCCGTCGCGGGGAGACGGGCTTGGGAACTAAAACGGAGCTCAAGAACCTCAACAGCTTCAAGGCCCTGCACGACGGCCTGGCCTACGAGATCTGCCGTCAGGCGGAGGTGCTGGAAAGCGGTGGGACGATCTACCAGGAGACGCGCCATTGGGAGCCTTCCCGCAAACGCACCGTGGTGATGCGCGTGAAAGAGACCGCGGACGATTACCGCCTGTTCCCCGACCCCGACCTGGAACCGTTCGACTTGTCCGACGAGTTTATCGAGCATTGCCGTGGGGAGCTGCCCGAGCTGCCGGATGCCAAACGCGACCGTATTGAGCGCGCGTTCGGCGTCAAGCGCGCCGACGCCGAGCAGCTGGCCGGCGACCCCGTGACGGCCGCGTTCTTCGAGGAAGCTGCCGCTGGCCTTTCCGGCAAGGCGGCCCAGACGGTTGCGAACCTCGTGGTGAACGAGCTGGCCGCATATCTCAAGGCTTCCGGAGTGGCGCTGGGGGAGAGCGGTATCGCGCCGGTGCAGGTGGCCTCGCTTGCCAAGTTGCTCGCTTCCGATGCGATTTCGAGCAACCAGGCGCACGAGGTGTTCGAGGCCATGGCGGCAAGCGGTGACGACCCCGAGAAGATCGTGGATGAGCGCGGCATGCGCCAGGTGAGCGATGCCGGCGCGCTGCAGCCCATCGTGGACGAGGTGCTCGCAGCATGTGCCGATCAGGCTCAGCAGTATCGCGACGGCAATCAGAAGGTCATCGGGTTTTTGGTGGGCCAGTGTATGAAGGCGAGCCGAGGCAAGGGCAACCCCAAGCTCTTCAATGAGCTGCTGCGCGCGAGCCTGAGCTAACGTCGCGCCACAGGTCGCGCTGCCTTGCCGCCCGAGCCACAGGTCGCACTGCGTAGCGCGCCGCCCGCTGGTCCTCAAATCTTCGGAGCGCTTTTCGAAATTCGGTGCACTTTTCGACTTTTTTTCCTGACGGAAATGGTCGAGAGGTGCACCGAGTTTTGTCGCGGTGCGCGGAGTTTTGATTGTCCCATGTGAAGCGAAACGAGAAATCGCAGACGGTGTGCCGCTGCCTCGACGTTCGCTGCGATGAATGCAGATAACAAAGGGCGAACCGTCAATCATGGTTAACAGTTCGCCCAGTTCTCTTATGGTGGAGGCACGGAGAATCGAACTCCGGTCCACGAAAGTTCCCTGATCGGCATCTCCAGGCTCAGTCACTCATTTAGTCTCGGACACGTTGCGCGGAGCGACACGCTCGCGGCGTCCCAACCGGTTCAGTCTTAGCCTTGGCCATACCGATTACGTGCCAAGGAGCGTTCCCCTAAAATGACGTCGCGCCGGTGTCGGGGAAATCACCGGGTTGACGCGCCGCTATATATTAAGCAGCGAGAGCCAGCTGGGGCTCAAAAGAAGAATTCTTGTCAATTCATTTTGACAGTACCCCTGTTTTACGTGGCGAGGAGACCACGGCCTGCTTCCTCTCTCAGAACTATCGTGTCGAAACCAGTTGCCCCCTTTTTAGGTGGTCGTTGGGATTCGCTCAAGTCCAGACCGTTCGTCAGCGCAATTCGCGCCATGCCGGTCGAGGGCGAATCCTCTTTCTGGTGCCGCAAGCGGCAACGACCTGTCAAAGTACGCGGATCGCGCCCGAGGCACAAATCCGTAGTTGAAAAGTCTACCACGGAAGGCGCCCAATCATGAAACCGCGATCTGCGCGGGTCAAATTCACGCTACATCGGGATAAAGTGTACGTTTTGGGGAAGGTTTTGAGGCCTCGAGCACTTCCGAACTAAATCGAGCGAATTGTGAGCTGCGGTTTTGTTGGACGAACACGTGGCAGGCCGCAGAAATAGAGGCAAAACCTTCCCCAAAACGTACACTTTGAAATCGGCGTTCCATATTTGGATGGACATTCGTTCATGTTCTTGCGCCCATGGGGTACAAGGGCTTCAGAATGAAAGGAGCTCCGATGCAGGACAAGGCGAAAAACGCTGGGAAGGTTGCAATCGTTTTGGAGGGCGGTAGCTTTCGCGGTGAGTTCACCGCGGGTGTGCTCGACGTTCTCATGGAAAACGGCGTCGAGGTTGCGGCATGCTACGGCACGTCTGCCGGAGCGCTTAACGGCTTGAACTATAAGAGTCGGCAGATCGGGCGCGTTAATCGCGTCAACCTCGCATTTTGCAACGATCCTCGCTACATGGGCGCCCAGTCGCTCGTGACCACGGGCTCGATGGTCGGGTACGATTTCATCCTGAACGATGTGCAAGACCGCCTCGACCCGTTTGACAACGAGGCGTTTTTTGCCAACCCCATGGAGATGTACGCCTGCGCAACGGACATCGTATTCGGTACTGCGGCGTACCTGCCCGTTCGGGATGCGACCTTGGACATCGATGCCGTGCGTGCTTCGACCTCGCTTCCCTTGGTGACCAAGCCTGTCGAGATCGATGGGCATCTCTACCTCGACGGTGGCACTGCGGATTCGGTCCCAGTTGAGCATGTGCTCGAGAACGCGGGTTTCGATCGTGCGATCGTAGTGCTCACGCAGGATCGGTTCTACCAGAAGAGCCCGTACGGGCTGATGGGCGCTGCCCACGCCGCGTACGCCGGGTACCCCTATTTGCTCGAAGCCATGGAGAACCGTCACGAGCGGTATAACGAGCAGCGCGAGCACATCTGGGAATATGAGCGCGCCGGCCGCGCCCTCGTCCTTGCCCCGCCCGTCCCAGTCGAGGTCGCTCATGTCGAGCACGATACCGAGAAGCTGCTGAATCTTTATATCCAGGGTCGTCAGGAGGCCAAGCACCGTTTGGGCGAGATACGGGAGTTCGTCGGACGTTAGGGGCCACGGCCTGCATGAGGGCCTTTTCCTCACAACAGATCAAACCGACCGCCGCCTGTGCAGAAGTTCTGCACAGGCGGCGGAAAACGTTTGACTTGCCGCATATAGGGGTTATTATTGACAGGTTACTTTCCAGAGCCCCGTGAAACTCTGTTAAGACACGTACTGTACATGGAGGAAAAGTGATTCTTAAGTCGACTCACTACGCCAAGCAGGGTGAGGTTACCCGCAACTGGGTCCTCATCGATGCCGAGGGCGCCACGCTGGGCCGTCTCGCTGCCCAGGTTGCCAAGATTCTGCGCGGCAAGAACAAGCCCCAGTTCACGCCCAACTCCGACTGTGGTGACTTCGTGGTTGTCATCAACGCCGATAAGGTCCAGCTTACCGGTAACAAGGCCGACCACAAGACCTACTACCGTCACTCCGGCTACAATGGCGGCCTCAAGGCGGAGTCCTTCCGCCAGGCTATGGAGAAGCACCCGGAGAAGGTCATCGAGCGCGCTGTTCGCGGCATGCTCCCCAAGACGACCCTCGGCCGCAAGCAGCTGACCAAGCTCAAGGTCTACGCTGGCACCGAGCATCCGCACGCTGCTCAGAACCCCGTTAAGATCGAGCTGGAGGGCTAAAAGATGGCTGAGAACACCGTTGTTTACTACGGCACCGGCCGTCGCAAGAATGCCGTTGCTCGTGTCCGTATCGTCCCCGGCACCGGTAAGGTGACCATCAACAAGCGTGACGCCGAGGAGTACTTCGGCCGTCATCAGCTCGTTGAGGATGCCCTCGCCCCGTTCAAGGTGACCGACACCCTCGGTTCCTTCGACGTCATCGCCCTGTGCGATGGTGGCGGCATCACCGGTCAGTCCGGCGCCCTGCGTCTTGGTATCGCCCGCGCTCTTCTCGAGGCTGGCGACTACCGCGCCGACCTCAAGCGCGCTGGTTTCCTCACCCGCGACGCCCGCGTCGTCGAGCGCAAGAAGTGCGGCCTCAAGAAGGCCCGTCGCGCGCCTCAGTTCTCCAAGCGCTAATCTGTCGCAAGACGTTTCCGCTATGGATTCGGGCCTGTCGAGTTTCTCGGCAGGCCCGTTTTTTGTACCATGGTGAGTTGCGTCATACACGTGAACCGCCCACGCGATGGGCGAGTGATATCGAAGGGATACGCTATGAAATATTTCGGCACCGATGGTTTCCGCGGAGAGGCGGGCGTCGCACTCACCGTTGAGCATGCTTACAAGATCGGCCGTTTCGTCGGCTGGTATTACGGTGCGCGCCAGGGCCGCAAGGCCCGCGTGGTCGTGGGCAAGGACACCCGCCGTTCGAGCTACATGTTCGAGTCCGGCTTGGTCTCCGGTCTGGTTGCATCCGGCGCTGATGCGTACATGCTGCACGTCATCCCCACGCCCGGCGTTGCCTACGAGACGATCGACGGGTGCTTCGACTGCGGCATCATGATCTCGGCGAGCCACAACCCGTATTCCGACAACGGTATCAAGCTCATGAACGGCGACGGTTGCAAGATGGATGAGGAGGTGCTCGAGCTCATCGAGGATTACATCGACGGTAAGAGCGAGGTTCCCTTCGCCACCGGTGACGAGATCGGCTGTACCGTCGACTACATGCAGGGCCGCAACCGCTACATCGCTCACCTCATCGCGAGCGCAAACTTCTCCCTCCAGGGTATGAAGATCGGTCTGGACTGCGCCAACGGCTCAGCGTCCTCGGTGGCCAAGCCCGTCTTCGACGCCCTCGGCGCCGATGTCCGCGTGATCAGCAATGCGCCCGACGGTTTCAACATCAACGTGGATTGCGGTTCCACCCATATCGATCGCCTGCGTCGCCATGTTGTGGAGCAGGGCTTGGATGTCGGCTTTGCCTACGATGGCGACGCCGACCGCTGCCTGGCTGTGGATGAGCGCGGCAACCTGGTCGACGGTGACCTGATCTTGTATGTGTGCGGCACCTACCTGCATAAGCACGGTCGCCTCGCCGCCGGCACCGTTGTCCCCACGGTCATGAGCAACCTCGGTCTGTTCAAGGCCTTCGATCGTGCAAATCTGAGCTACGAGACGACTGCCGTCGGCGACAAATACGTCACCGCCTGCATGCGTGAGAACGGCTACAGCCTCGGTGGCGAGCAGTCCGGTCATATCATCTTCGGCGATATCGAGACCACGGGCGACGGCATCATGACCTCTCTGCGCATCATGGAGGTCTTGCGCGCCGAGCGCGAGACGCTCTCGCAGCTGTGCGCCCCGGTGAAGATCTTCCCGCAGGTGCTCGTGAACGTGCGCAGCGAGCGCAAGGCAGAGCTCGATTCCTGCCAGCCGGTGTGGGAGGCCGTGCGAGCTGCCGAGGAGAAGCTGGGCGATCGCGGCCGCATCCTGGTCCGCACCTCCGGCACCGAGCCGCTCGTGCGCGTTATGGCCGAGGCCGAGACCCAGCAGGAAGCTCAAGACGCCGTTGATTCCATCGTCGAAGTTGTGAAGCGCGAACTGCCTTAGTCGGACCGTTTGTTCGTTCGCGTCTCTTCGCGATAGAATAATGCGTGCTGATTATTGCAGGGGGTTTGATGTTCACCAGCTTCTTCAAAACTTTGGGTGTTGGCACCCGCACCACGACTCTCGCAGCCCCGATGGCCGGCCATGTGATTCCGCTTTCCGAGGTCGAGGACCAGATGTTTGCCAAGGGCCTGCTTGGCCAGGGTGTCGCCATGGTGCCGACGGGCAATCGCGTGGTCGCTCCGTCCGATGGCAAGATCGAGGCAATCTTCCCCACGGGTCATGCCGTCGCCGTGCATACGGTGGAGGGGCTCGACGTGCTCATTCATGTCGGCCTGGAGACGGTCAAACTCGATGGCAGGCATTTCAAGGTAAACGCCGCTGTCGGCGATATCGTGAAGCGCGGTGACGTGCTCATCGAGTTCGATCGCGAGGCCATCTCCAAAGAGGGCTACGATTTGACCGTGCCGATCCTTATCTGCAATTCCGCCGAGTTTGCCAGCATCAAGGGCAATGTCGGTGAGGATGTCGAAGAGCTCGGTCAGCTCTTGGTCGCACGCTCCCGATAATCCAAATAGACGATTTCTCGCAAGGCCCCCGGTGTTTCCGGGGGCCTTGCATTTCTCAATGCAAGCGGCGAATATAAATACGTTCGGGCATATTCTCGCCCGAATCGCTGTGGACGGGCAGGGGCCTCGACACCGCGGGTCTTCGAGCTGTGCGCACCCTCGCCCTGGACGGTGCGCTCTCACGTTGGTTGCGGCCGACGAGGCCCGCATGGACCGAGATGAACTCTCGGAGAAAAGGAGCGCTTCATGCGTATCATTCACGCCACCGACTATGAGGACATGAGCCGTAAGGCGGCGAACATCATCGCCGCGCAGGTCGTTATGGACCCCGCTTGCGTTCTCGGCCTGGCCACCGGTTCCACGCCCATTGGGACCTATCAGAACCTCATCAAGGCCTACGAGGCCGGCGACCTTGATTTCTCCCAGGTCAGCACGTACAACCTGGATGAGTACCGCGGCCTGTCGCACGACGACCCGCAGAGCTACCACTACTTCATGAAGGAGAACCTGTTCGATCACATCAACATCGACCAGGCCAACACCCATGTGCCGGATGGCTCCGACCCCGATGCCGAGGCCGCCTGCTCCGAGTACGACCGCATTGTCGAGGAGGCCGGTTACCCGGATCTGCAGCTCCTCGGTATCGGCAACAACGGCCACATCGGCTTCAATGAGCCCGACACCTGCTTCTCCAAGGGCACGCACTGCGTCGATCTTACCGAGAGCACGATCGAGGCGAACAGCCGCCTGTTCGACAACATCGAGGATGTGCCCCGTCAGGCCTATACCATGGGCATCCAGACGATCATGAACGCCTACATGGTGCTCGTCGTCGCCAACGGTGAGAAGAAGGCCCAGGCCGTGCACGACATGTGCTTCGGGCCCATTCAGCCTTCCTGCCCCGCTTCCATCCTGCAACTGCACCCCAACTGCGTGGTCATCGCCGACGAGGCCGCTCTTTCCCTGTGCAAGTAAGCGCCCGCCGACATATCGACGAGATTGCGACCTCCGTTTTTGGGGGTCGCTTTTTTATGTAATTGCAAGCCGAGAATAGGGGTCTGAAAAATACTCGAAACAATCTGACCAGATTTATCCGCTGACGGAATAATTATCAACACTGGCGGAACTTACATTTTTCTCAGAACAGCCGGGCATATGCTCACTGATACATCCTACCTGGTTAAATATTAGCTATGGACAGCAGGTGATCGAGAGGGGGAAGGAGAGGAGGAGAGCATATTGTGACCCGAATCCCGATTTATCTGACCCATAGCTGATGGGGCAGTAAAAATGCGAGCATTTAACGATCGATGGCGAATGACGGCCATTATCGTGGGGGCAATGCTCGCAATCAGGTGAAGGGAAGGAAGATGGCTGAGCGAGAAGAAAGGGATCGAGAGGCATATGTGGACGGATCGGCGCACGAGGGCGACCCGGTCGTGCCCGTAGAGCGCTTGGTGCACCGCGAGCGCTTGCTTCGAGATCTGAGGACACAAGGAGAGGAAGCCGGCATCACGGTTATTGTCGCGCCAGATGGTTTTGGCAAGACGACATTACTTGTTCAGCGCGTCGCAGAAGTGCGGTCGTGCATTGAGAGAGGGTCAGCCCGCATGCTGGACCTGGAGGGCCTCGACGAGGTGCAGGCGTATGAGTCGATCAAGCGACTGTCGGAGGATCTCGATCCCCGCATGAGACCGCTTATCGCGCTCGACAACCTGACGACGCTGCAAGAACACGGCATCGAGGCGATGGTCGGCCTGCTGCGCTCCATGAGAGGTGAAGGCTTCGAAATAGTGGTGACCTGCCGACCGAGTAACAGGGCGTTTGTGGCGGCCATGGGGGATTCGTACAAGATTACGGCCCAGTCGCTGTTGGTGAAACCCCGTGAATATCCGGCGTGGGCACGCAAGCTTTCGATTGCGAGCGGGTTGGATGTGTACGGGCTGACTCAGGGGGTCCCACGGCTTGTGGCGATGTTGGGAGATGCGACGTCGATCGACGAGATGTCGGTTGCCTTTGAAAACGCGACAGTCGAGTTGTATCGAGGCGTCGTATGCGAATTGAGGAGGAGCAGGGATTCCCTGTATCGGACCGTGTGCCTGCTCATCATGAGCGGTTTTGGCAGCATTCGAGATTTCGATCGCGCAGGCATGCGTGTGCGTAAGGACAGTTGGCTTCGCCTGGCTCGGGAGTATCCGATTTTCGGGTTCGATGCGAAGGGAGACGCGTACCGATGCATGTCAAACCGCGGAGTCCCGTTTTCTGAGCTGAAATGTGAGCTCGTGCACGCACGTCCGCTGTATGCGGTCCGCGCGGCGAAGATGATGTTGGAAGTGGGCAATATCGACGGAGCCGTTGCGTTGATGCGCATGTTCGAGCGAGAGGGGGATGCGACGGCGCTCATCGCCGAATATCCCACAGCGTGTGCGTTGAGCGGCAATGGGGCGTTTCTGACCGCGTTGGTGGAACGTATGGGCGGCGCTGCGGTTTGTTCGATTCAAGTAGGCGTTGTTCTGGCCCTGTACCTGTGCGCGCTGGAGCGCGGGGATTACCGGGCTGCCCGAATTATGGCGGCGGAGCTGCGCAGACGCTCGTCGGAGATTCTGGATGAGGTGAGCCCGAGTGCTTGGCGTGAGTCAACGGCTATGGCCGCAGTCTGGAGCGATTGCTCGGGAGTGGCGCTTCCTGACCTGAATCATGGGAAGGGGCATGATTGCGAGACGGTGGCCTCGCGGCAACTGGAGCTCCATGTCCGTGTGCAGAAGTGCATCATGGCCGGAGACGGGGCGGTGAGCATCGATGAGGGCATGGGAATCAATGAGGCTTCCCTCGGCGCGAAGGGTATCTCGATACCAGGAGTCCTCCTCGCGTGCGATCGAATTCTTCTCGACGCATTCAAAGGCGATGTGGGAGATGCTCGCGCGCTCGATAGCCACCTGCAGGAAGTGGCCCGGTTGTTGACGGGGCGGCATCTCGACCCAATTGCGTCATATGTCCGCGTGGTTGGCTCGACCTGTCGTTTGATGGCGGGTTTGCCCGTGGTGGACGAGCGCGCGTTCGTTGACGGGGGCACGGCTTCCGTTCGGTGCTCCGATTTCGCCATGCAGCTGTATTGCCTGGTCGGTGAGGGCTGGCAAGATCTGGCGGTCGGGCAGATCGTGAGTGCTCAGTTCCGCGCCCAACAGGTGAAGAAGCTCGCGTCCCCCGATCAAGGCTTTGTCCTGGCCTGGGCGAGCTTCTTGGAGTGCGCCGCACATTTGCTCAATTCCTCGCATGTCGTGCTTAACGAGGAGGCTGACGAGCTCGATGCGGGGGAGGGCGAGTGCACGGTCGTGGATGCTTGGACCGTCGCAATGCTGCTCTCGGCGACTTCTCGACTTCCCGAGCTATCGGCATGGTGCTCCCTGCGTCGTTCGCTTCTGCTTGATGAGGGGATTCGCGCGCGGGCACGTCAGCTCATCAGGGCGGTCGGGGAGCGTGCGATGCCCTTGGCGCGCATGCTGCCCGAGAGTTTCAGTGAGGCCGCGCCGGAAGGGAAGCGCTCAGATGCGGGGGCGCCGGCCCTGTTCGACGTGGCGTCGGTCGAATCGGGTCAACGGCTGGGCCGGGTAACGATCAGCTTGTTCGGTGGATTTCAGGCGATGCGCAACGGGCATACGCTCACCGATGCGCTATGGCGAAGGAAGAAGGCGTGCGTGATCGCAGCACGTCTCGCGCTTGCTGGGGGCAATTTCGTGGGTCGCCAGGTGATCATGGAAGAGATGTGGCCGGATAAGGACTACAAGCATGCGCGGGAGTCTATGTATTCCTCGCTGAGCTCGCTTCGCGCTGCGTTTGGGCAGCATGCGGATGGGCCGCAATATGTTCTCACGCAAGGCGAGGGGGTTGCGTTGAACATGGAGTACGTTGTGTCGGATACCGCGTGCTTCGACGCACTCGCCCGCGACGTGCTTCTGAGGAGGACGGGAACCTCATCGCGTGAGATTATCGAGACATGTCTGAAGATCGAAGAGATATACAAAGGTCCCCTATATGTCCCGGAGAGTGGTAACACATCGTATTACCTGCGAGTTCGCCGCGTCTATCAGATGAAGTTCGCGGATTGCATGGTGCGCGGAATCGAGGCCGCCCTCGAGATGGACGATCTGCCGTCGGCATCCTGGCTCGTGGAGGCGGCGCTGCGACAGGCGCCCTTGCGCGAGGACGTCATCAGGTGCGCCATGAGGATTTACGACAAGACGGGAAGGCGCAGGGAGATCGTGGAGCTTTACAACAGCCATCTGCATCTGCTCGAGCAGGAGCTTGGATCGATACCTGAGGAAGAGACGAGGATGACCTATGAGTCGATCATCGGTCGATCGGGGATGCAGACCATGCTTTGATTGCTATGAGAAAAAAGGAGGCGCACCCGATGGTGCGCCTCCTGGTGAGTGAGAGATGACGGGGGCGGGGCGTTTGTGCGGCCCGCCGCCGGCAGGTGTCTTAACCGAGCTTGATGTGCTCGATGTCCTTACGGCTGCTCGCACGATACAGGGAGAAACGGTGGCCGATAACCTGGACGACCTCGGCACCCACAAGCTCGGCGAGCTGGTCGGCCGCCTCACGGCAGGAGAGCAGGCTGCCGTCCTGGACGGAGCACTTGATGAGCTCGTGGGCGTCGAGCGCTTCCTCGGCCTGCTTGGCGATGGCGTCGGTCACGTCGGCTTTGCCGATATGGACGACGGGGTTGAGGTGGTGCGCGAGGGCGCGGAGCTGGCGGACCTGCTTGCCGGTGAGAGCCATGTATTCGCTCGCTTTCTGCGGAGGTAATGATTTCAGCAGGTAAACGATAGCGCAGTGGAGGCACGTCGGCAAGCGCGCACGGTACTGGGGAGATACGCCTCCATGAGGCTCTCACGCCGGTGACCGGGGAGGGGGCAAGGACCGCATGAAGGCTCATGTCACTTCTTATGTTTCGTGAGGTATGGGGGCGGCATGGTGGGTTCGGGAACGCTAGAATGGTTGAACACGTGCAAGCATGATATTCGCCAAAGGAGCCGCCATGTCCATCACGCCCCAGGAGATAGCCGAGACGCGCGGTATGGTCTCAGAGCACAATTTGGACATCCGCACGATCACCATGGGCATCTCGCTCATGGGCTGTGCGGATGATAACTTGGAGCGCATGTGCACGAAGGTGTACGACCATGTGACGCGCACTGCCGAGCACCTTGTCGAGACTGCAGAGGGGCTTGAGCGCGAATACGGTATTCCGATCGTCAACAAGCGCGTGGCGGTTACCCCGGTTGCCCAGATCGCATCCGCCTGTTCTGACGAGGACCTCGTCCCGCTTGCTCATGCTCTTGATCGAGCCGCGGAGACGCTTGGCATCGATTACCTCGGCGGATACTCGGCGCTGGTGCACAAGGGCATCGGCGATGCGGATCGTCGTCTCATGAAGTGCATTCCGCGCGCCCTCGCCGAGACGAGCCGCGTGTGCTCGAGCGTCAATGTGGCGACGCTGCGTGCTGGCATCAATATGGATGCGGTCTTCATGGCCGCCCAGACCATCATCGACGCGGCTAAGCTCACCGCCGACCGCGAGTGCGTGGGCGCTTCCAAATTCGTCTGCTTTGCGAACATGGTCGAGGACTCGCCGTTCATGGCGGGCGCCGTGCACGGATCCGGTGAGGCCGACGCCGTGATCAACGTCGGCGTTTCGGGACCGGGCGTTATGGCCGCCGCGCTTGAGGAGCTGCCGGCCGATGCCGATATGATGCAGGTCGCGGAGCGTATCAAGCAGACCGCCTTCAAGATCACCCGTGCTGGTGAACTCATGAGCCGCGAGGCCTCGCGTCGCCTGGGTGTCGAGAAGGGCATCGTCGATCTGTCACTCGCCCCCACGCCCGCTGTGGGAGATTCCGTGGCCCGCATTCTCGAGATCATCGGCGTGGGCCAGTGCGGCGGCCCCGGTACGACCGCTGCCCTCGCCCTGCTGAACGACTGCGTGAAGAAGGGCGGCGTCATGGCGAGCTCCAGCGTGGGCGGCCTGTCCGGCGCCTTCATCCCGGTGTCCGAGGACGCCGGCATGATCGAGGCCGCCGAGGCCGGTGCCCTTTCCCTCGAAAAGCTCGAGGCGATGACGTGCGTCTGCTCGGTGGGCCTCGACATGATCGCGGTTCCTGGCGACACGGACGTGGAGACCATCGCCGGCATCATCGCCGACGAGATGGCCATCGGTGTCATCAACAACAAGACCACCGCCGTGCGTATCATTCCGGCGATCGGCAAGGGCGTCGGTGAGTCCGTCGATTACGGCGGACTGTTCGGCCGTGCGCCTGTCATGCCGGTGAACAGCCATGCCGGCACGGTGTTCGCGCACCGCGGCGGTCGTTTCCCCGCCCCCATGAACTCTTTGAAGAACTAGCGCTTTCACCGTCACGTGGTCGCGTCCGACAATCGACGCGACCTGCGGGCGGACCCCAGGACCCGGCGCCTCGACCGCGCCTTGTATGCGAAAGGATGCACATGGCCGACCTTACCGAACGCTTCGGCACGATGGTCTTCTCCGAAGACGTCATGAAGAAGTGGCTCCCCAAGGACGTGTACAAAAAACTCGCCGCCACCATCGAAGGCGGTGAGCCGCTTGATTTGGACGTGGCGAACGCCGTGGCCCACGCCATGAAGGAGTGGGCAATCTCCAAGGGCGCCACCCACTACGCCCACTGGTTCCAGCCGCTTTCGGGCATCACGAGCGAGAAGCACGACAGCTTCCTCGAGCCCAACCACGACGGCACCGCCATTACCAAGTTTTCCGGCAAAGCCCTGATCAAGGGCGAGTCCGACGCGTCGAGCTTCCCCAACGGCGGCCTGCGCGCCACGTTCGAGGCCCGCGGCTACACCGCCTGGGACGCCACGAGCCCGGCGTTCATCAAGGACGACGTCCTGTGCATCCCCACCGCGTTTTGCTCCTACACGGGCGAGGCGCTCGACAAGAAGACCCCGCTGCTGCGCTCGATGACGGCGCTGGACGAGCAGGCCAAGCGCGTGCTCGCCCTCTTCGGCAAGCATCCGAAGCGCGTGGTGCCTTATGTGGGTGACGAGCAGGAGTACTTCCTCATCAAGAAGGACGCATATCGGAAGCGTCGCGACCTGGTCATTTGCGGCAGGACGTTGTTCGGCGCCGCTCCCGCCAAGGGCCAGGAGCTCGAGGAGCATTATTTTGGCGCCATCCGCCCCACCGTCTCGGCCTACATGAAGGACCTCGACGACGAGCTGTGGGCATTGGGCATTCCGTCCAAGACCAAGCACAACGAGGTCGCGCCCTGCCAACATGAGCTCGCGCCCGTGTACTCTGAGCTCAACGCTTCGGTCGACAACAACCTCCTCATGATGGAGAAGATGAAGCTCATCGCCAGCCGCCACGACCTCGTGTGCCTGCTGCACGAGAAGCCGTTCGAGGGCATCAACGGAAGCGGCAAGCACAACAACTGGTCGCTCGGCACCGCCGACGAGAACCTGCTCGAGCCCGGCGACACGCCGCTGGAGAACCTGCAGTTCATCGTCTTCCTCACCGCCGTGATCGAGGCCGTGGACAAGTATCAGGACCTCCTGCGCGCCAGTACCGCGAGCTGCGGCAACGACCATCGCCTGGGTGCCAACGAGGCGCCGCCGGCGATCGTGTCCATCTTCCTGGGCGACCAGCTCACCGAGGTCGTCGAGATGATCATGGACGGCGAGGCGAGCGTCCACGCCACCACCGACACGCTCACTTTCGGCACGGTCATCCTGCCCAACCTTGAGCAGGACAACACCGACCGCAACCGCACGAGCCCCTTCGCCTTCACGAACAACAAGTTCGAGTTCCGCGCCGTGGGATCGGAGGCCAACGTCTCCGATGCGAACACTGTGCTCGATACGGCGGTCGCCGAATCTCTGCGCGATTTCGCCGATGCGCTCGAGGGCACGCGCGCCGATGAGTTCCAGGAGGCCGCGCTGGCCTACTGCGCCGAGCACCTGCGCGCGCATCGCCGCATCCTGTTCTCGGGCGACGGGTATTCCGAGGCATGGGAGCAGGAGGCCGAGCGCCGCGGTCTGTGCAACTACCGCACAACCGCCGACGCGCTGCCCTCGTTCGTCGCCGAGAAGAACATCAAGCTCTTCAGCGAGATGGGTGTGCTCACCGAGGCCGAGGCTGTCTGCCGCTACGAGGTGAAGCTCGAGAAGTACAACAAGCTCATGAACATCGAGGCGACCACCATGGTCCGCGAGGCCCGTCGTACGTACCGCCCGGTCATCACCGCGTATGCCACCAAGGTTGCAAAGGGTCTCGAGACCATTCGCGCTGCGGGGGCCGAGGCCGCCATGGCTTATGAGCAGGCGACGCTGAACGACCTGTGCGATGGTATCACCGCCATCAATGAGTCCATTGCCCGCCTCGATGAGGTTCACGCCAAGGCCGAGGCTATTGCCGATGGTCAGTTGCAGGCAAATTGCTATGCGCACGAGGTCGCTCCCGTCATGGCCGACCTGCGCGCCGCGGTGGACGCCATGGAGGAGATTGTGGCGGCTGATTATTGGCCGGTCCCGACCTACGATGACATCTTGTTCTACGTCTAAGGTCTCTGCTATACTCTAGCGCGCTGTCCCCATCGTCTAGCGGCCTAGGACGCCACCCTTTCAAGGTGGATATCACGGGTTCGAATCCCGTTGGGGGCACCATTGCTGTGTCCGGACCCGCTCGGCTTCGTGCCGGGCGGGTTCTTTTCATAGGAGGGGTCCCGGGATGGAAGCGAAACGCGTTGCCCGTGCAGGCGTTATGACGGCGTTGCTGGCGGTGTCTGCTCAGGTGATGTTGCCGCTCGGTCCCGTGCCCTTTACGCTGCAGACGTTGGTGCTCGCCATGGTGCCGGCCGTGCTCGACCCGGCGACCTCGGTGTTCACGGTGCTGGCCTATGTCGTGCTTGGTGCGGTGGGCCTGCCTGTTTTCGCGGGCTTCAACGGCGGCATCGGCGCGCTCGCCGGTCCGACGGGCGGGTTTTTGTGGGGCTTTGTCCTGGGCTGCGCGCTGGCGGGTGCGTTGGCAAAAATGCTTGATGGCAGGATCGGGGCGTATCCGCGTGCGCTCGTGTGCGCGGCTGCGCTTGTGCTCGTTTCATATGTGTGCGGAACCGTCCAGCTCATGGCGCTCATGAATCTCGACCTTGCGGGAGCGCTCGCCATCGCGGTGATCCCCTTTGTGGTTCCCGACGCGGTTAAGGTCGCAGTCGGAGCGCGCTTGGGCTGCACTGTGGCGCGCGTGGTGAAATAAGAGCGCCCATCACGCGATTGATATGAACGAAATCGGCCCCCATGGTTGCATGGGGGCCGATTTCGTTCATATCGAGGCATCGCGCGGGCGGTGGTGCCGAGCGTCTCTTAGGGCAGCAGCTTCATCGCGGCTGCGCGGGCCGAGAGCTCGCGATCGTCATTGAGCGGGGACAGCGGCAACAGGGCTTCGACCTGTGCGTCGCCGGTGGAGCGGCGGCGTTCGAGTGCTCGCTCGATGAGCCAGTCGGCGAGGTCGGGGTTCTTGGAGAGCGCGGGACCGTGCAGGTAGGTACCGATCAGGTTGCGATGCAGGCAGCCTTCGAGCCCGTCCTTGCCGTTGTTGCCCGTACCGGGAACCGTCGAGACGCCCAGCGTGTGCTCGCACTCGTCGAGGAACGTGCGGCCGCCGTGGTTTTCAAAACCGACGAACGGGTCGCTCGAAAGCTCGGTTTTGACCGCGACGTTGCCGGTCAGGCGCCCGTCGCCGCGGACGGTGTCGGCTGCGATGATGCCCAGGCCCTCGATCTTGTCATCACCCATGTAGTAGGAGCGGCCGAGGAGTTGGTAGCTACCGCAGATGGCAAGCATGACGCCGTCGTCCTCGACGTAGGCGCTGAGCTCGTCGCGCCGCGAACGCAGCTCATGGGCGACGGCGAGCTGGTCGCGGTCGGCGCCGCCGCCAATCAAGATGATGTCGGCGGTTGCGAGGTCGAGCTCATCGCCCATGTGAACGTTGTCGATTTTGGCGGGGATGCCGCGCCATGCGCAGCGCCGTTCGACGACCATGGCATTGCCGCCATCGCCATACAGGTTCAGGGCATCTGGGTAGAGGTGGACGATGCGAAGCGGTCGGTCGAGGACGGCGGGTGCGGGAAGCTCATCGCCTGTGGCAACCGCTGCCTGCTCGCCGTGCGCGGTCTGGTCGACCTGGGGCGCCGTGACGCCCGTATCTTCCGAGCTCAGGCGTTTGAGATCGGCTACAACAGGCGGGAACGCCGTGTAGTTGGCGACAGCGAAGAGAACATCTCCGGTGGGCTCGTCGGTGACGGATGCGAGTGCCTGTTCGACGCTTTCCACAATCTGGGCGTCAATGCCGGCGTATTTGAGGCGGACCTGCAGGTCGTTGGCGCGCGAGCCGCCCACAAAGGCGCGAATTGCCGGAGTTTCGGCGAGACACTCGAAGTCGACGTCCCAAATCCAGGAGACATCGCGACCGTCGGCTTCGGCATCGTTCAGGAAAAAGGTCACGAGACGGCCGTTCGAGGCTTTGATCTGCTGAATTTGGCGGTCGAACCCGACCGGGTTCTTGGCGAGATCGCTTGCCACCGTGCGGCCCATGGCCCGCCAGCGCGTCATGCGCCCGCCCGTGGGGACGTAGGCATCGAGTACGTCCTGGAAGCGCGAGGGGTCGGCGCCCAGGGCGCAGGCAGCGGTGCAGGCGGCCATGATGTTGTACACCATGTACAAGCCGTTGTAGGCGGTGGTAAGGGCGAGCTCACGGGCGCGGTCTGCCGTGTTGCCCGGCAGATGCAGGCAGAACGAGTAGCCGTCTCCGGAGAGGGTGACGTCGTGCGTCCACGCCTCGAGTTCGGGGCGCTCCCAGCCGCATGCGGGGCATCGGTAGGCGCCGAGCTGGCCATACTGCAGGTATTCGTATTCGAGTGTCGCATTGCACTTGGCGCAAAAGCGCGACTCGGCCATACGTGATGTCTCGGTCCCCGTGGCTCCCTGGATGCCGAACGCCACGCGCGGGTTGGGCACGCGGTCGGCGATGGCGGTGCACAAGGGATCGTCGGCGTTGAAGATGAGGATGGTCTCGGGCGAGGAGGCCAGGGCGCTGGCGATCGCGTCTTGCGTGTGGTCGATCTCGCCGTAGCGGTCAAGCTGGTCGCGGAACAGGTTGAGCAGTACGAAGTGCGTGGGCTTGAGGCGCGGGAGCACGCGGACCGTGTAGAGCTCGTCGCATTCGAACACGCCTACGCGCACGGTGCCTGCAGTGCGACGGCGCTCGGAGCTGGCCTCGAGCAGCGCCCCGGTGATGCCGGTCTCCATGTTGTTTCCCGCGCGGTTGCACACGCAGGTGAGGCCGCTTGCGGCCACGGTATCGGCGATGAGGTTGGTCGTGGTGGTCTTGCCGTTGGTGCCGGTGACGACGACGCTCGCGTCGAGCAGGTCGGCGAGATGGGCGATGAGCTCCGGATCGATCGCCAGGCCGATTTTGCCGGGCAGGGCGCCGCCGCTGCGGTGCAGGACGGAGCGGAGGCCCCAGCGGGCGATGCCGGCGGCGGTGGTGGCGATGTTGGAGGTGATGCTCATGGGAGCTCCTGTCGTGATGGTGCCTATTGCTGGTTGGCGGCGGCGTAGCGTGCGCGGCTGCGCTGCTCGGGCGTCATGCGGCTGCGCGGGGAGTAGATGACGTTGGTGCGGCAGTATTCGACGCACAGGTCGCATCCGGCGCAGGCATCGCGGTCGATGCGGAAGATCGGCGGCGTGAATGCAATGGCGGGGCAGCCGGTGATTTGCTGACAGCGATGGCAGCTCGTGCATGCGTACTGGTCGATCTCGACGGGCTCGGCCTGGAACTCGCCGCGCTGCAGCTGGGCACAGGGGGAGGCGAACACGACGGCATGGACGCCGGGCCGCGCAAGGGCCCCATGGAGCACGTCCGAGCTCTTCTGGCTGTCAAAGGGGTCGACGATCGCCGCGTCGTCGCATCCGAGTTCGAGGGCGCGTGCGGCGAGCGCTTCAAGCGCGTCGACCGTGAGGAACCCTGCGCTCGAGGCGAGCACGGCGAGGACGGTGACGTGCCCCTCGGCAGACAGCGCGTGAAGCGCTTCGGCGGCGTTCTCCGCTGCAAGGTCGACATCGGGGATGAAATGGATGACCGCCTCGCACGCCGGTTCCTCCGACGTCCCGCCCGTCGGCACCGCGACCTTGTAACGGTCGAACAGTGCCTCCTCGCCGCCGGGACAGGCGGTGGCGGCGGGGTGCATGGGGCCGACGTTTGCGCAGCCGGCGTTGCCGCAGATGACTCGCCCGCGACCGCGACCCAGAGTCTCCTTGCAGGCGACGTAGGCGGCGCGGTGCGGACAGCCGGGGCAGGACACGCCGCGCAGGGTCTGGTTCTCCGTGCTCATCCTATGCCTCCTCGCCGGTGTAGGGCTCGCGGCTCAGCAGTTCGAGCTCGAAGGTGAGCGTGTGGCCGGCCATGGGGTGGTTGAAGTCGAACAGCGTGTCGGCATCGTCCGCCACGCGGATCACGCGGGCGAGTTGCTGGTAGCCCTCGTCGTTCATGAGGTAGATGAGCTGGCCCGGGATGAGGTCCTCGTAGTTGGGGATCTCGATGGTGGGCATCGTGTAGAGCAGACGCGGGTCGTGCTCGCCGTAGGCGTCCTTGGGCTCGAGGCGCACGGTCTTCTTCTCGCCCGGCTCCATGCCGAGTACGGCGACCTCGAATCCGGGCACGACCTCGTGGTTGCCCTCCACGTAGGTGAGGGGGGTGCGGCCGATGGTGGTGTCGAACACCTCACCGTCCTCAAAGGAGCCGGTGTAGTGCACCGTTACACGGTGCTTGAGGGAGAAGTCGGTCACGGAGATCCTTTCAGGGTCGATGGTCACGAGGCAAGCCTATCATGCGCTTGCGATCTAAAAGCCATAGCGGCGGGCGAAGTCGTCGGCTGCGGCGCGCACGCCGTCGACGCCTTCCGCCCATAGGGTGAAATCGGGTGTGTCGGCGATGATGCCGTCGGCCTCCCACACGGCCTGGTGGGCAAGATCCCACGTCTCGCGCGCGGGCGGTCGCACGGGCAGGTACGGGTCGTGGTAGGTGGGGTTCAGCAGGAAGAAGGCGCCGCCATCGCAGCGCGTGGCGAAATCCCTGAGGGCGCGACGAGCGCTGCGGGTCTGACCGAGCTTGTAGAGCAGCAACGTGCGGCCGAGGCCGAACCAGGGGAGATCTTCGACGTCCGGACCCGCTTCCTGGGCGGCTTGGAAAAACGCGTCTTCGTCCTCAAGACGTGCGAGGGCGAGCAGCAGCGTGCCCACGGCGTAATTGGGAAAGCCCTTTGCGCGCATGACGGTTCGGGCGTGAGCGGCAGCCGACCGGTAGCGGGCGGTGAAGATGGATCCCTGGGCGAGCGCTTCCAGGATGTGGAGCCAGCCGATCAGGTCGGGGTCGGAGGCGGTGAGCTCGCTCGCGCTCGCTCCGTCTACCAGCGCCTCAGGTGCCCAAAGACCGTCGACGTCCGGATCGAAGCCGGGATGCGTCGAGATGATCATCTCACGTGCCTCGCGCTCGAGCTTGAGCATGTCGGAGAGGCAGGCGTCGAGGGGGACTTCGGCGAGCTGGATGGAGACGAGTCGGGCGTCCAGGCAGGTAGCGTCCTCGGCGATGATGTTGGCGAGTTGCTCGCGCGCTTGGGAGAACAACTCGCCACGGCCACGCTCGAACTCGTCGTCGGGGAGGCCCTCCATGCGCAGGAGCCCGTCGGTGAGTTCTCCGTGTACGCGGGAGTAGGACAGCAGCGCCTGCGCATGCACGTTTGCGGCGTAGCGCTCGGGTTCGGCGGCGATTTGCTCGCGCACGAGCTCGCGTGCGCCCTCCGTCAAGCCGGGGTGTTCTTGGATATAGAGTCGTTCCAGGTATGCGGGAACATAGATACGCGGGTCCATCAGCGTGTACCTCCGATTGGGCCGCCGCCCTCGGCCTGGGCGATCATGGCGCGATCTTGGTCGGTGAGTGCGGCCTGCACCAGCTCATGCTCGGCGACCCAGATGGCGAAGCTGGCGGCGTCGGGCGTGCCCATGCCCTCTTGGAGCAGGGGCGTCGCTTCAGAGAGGGCAAGTATCAGCTCGTCGTCGCTGCCGGGCTGCACGTGCACGCGCGAAAACACGCCGTCGGGGAACTCGGCCTGGAGGTAGAGTGCCTGGGCGGGGTGGGGGTAGGAGCGCATGAGGGCCTGGAGCAGCGCGGTGGCACGGTCGAAGTCGAAGGAGCGGTAGGCGAGGCTCATCTCGGTGATGAGGGACCATGCGTCGGGCCGATGGCCGCCGAGGCGCCCCGTGCGGGAGGATGCACGGTCTTGGTAGGCTGCGGCGTGGCGTGAGCGAAAGCGCCTGAGCTCATCGGCCTCGACCTCGAGCTTGCCCAGTGCGAGCATACCGGTGTGCCGCGCGCCAGCCAGGTCGAGCGGATTGGCCTCGAGGGCGCGTTCGGCATAGGAGAGCGCCATGCGATAACGGCCGGCGATGAGCAGGCGCGAGGCGAGCGCGGCGAGCCAGCGCTGATGCGCGCGGCGACCGAGGTCGTGGGCGAATTCCTGCTCATAGGGGTTAGCAGCGCTTTCGATGAGCGTTTTCAGGTCATCCTCAACGGCGGGGAGGTTTTCGATGAGATAGTCGATGAGCGCATCGTCGGAGATGGAGCGCATGGTTGCGAGCATGCGCTGCGCGTCCCAATTCCGAGGGTCGAGCTCGACGGCCTCGCGAAGGTAATCCTCAGCTTGGGAGAACAGCTGCTCGGCCTCTGCCTCGGAGGGGGCGAAGGGTGCGCGGTAATCTGCGAGCTCGGTCGCCATGGCGACGAGGTGGAACGATCGGTCCCGATCGGTATGGATGAGGGTCGCCGGGTCGAGGCGGTAGGCCTCGCTGGCGCGCTCGATGAAAGCGGCGTCACTCGCGGGGTCGGCGCCTTCGCGCTCCATGGCGGCGAGGATGAGCCGCAGGCAGTCCTCTTGGACGGGGTCGAATGCCATGTCGCTCCTAGTCGATACGGTATGAATGCGCGCCCGAGGGCGCGTCGATGCAGGTGGTTCGGCGGCGTGTCGCCGCGTGATGAGGCGGCCGCGATCGTTGCGCGGCGCGTCTCGATGACCTTTTAGTTTACCGATTGAAGGGCGGGGAGACTACCGTAGGGCGGCGGCGTCCGATTCTTCCGCAACAACTTCAACGACCAGCCCGTGGGGAAGACATACGATCTGCTCGCCGGCCTGTGAGATGGGTGCGTGCTCGACGCAGACCTGGTTGCCGCAGTTGGCGCTTTTCACCTCGACGTGACCCTCCGAGATTGAGATGACGTTCTCGCCGCCATCGGCATCTCGCCCGCTGCCGGTGCCGTTCGTCTCGACGGTGAAGGTAGCGTCGCGCGCGAGCTCGTCGACGCGGCGGAAGCCGTCTTTGGATTGGGTGACGACGACCGGTCCGTTCGCCGACGTATTCCTACCGTTCGCGTAGTTTATGAGCCACCATGCGCCTCCGCCCACAAGAGCGAGCAAAAGCGCGGCTATCAGGCATAAATCGCCGGTTTTGAGGCGGTGCTTCACGTGTTCTTCTTCCGGGTCGCGTAGTCCAGTCACCCATGGTACCAGGTCTTTTGATTGGCTGCGCCCGAGATGGCCCACACGTGCGAGTGCGGTTGACCGGGGCGCGGAGCGATACAATATGCACGTCTGCGGGTACGTTGCCACCCGATGATAAAACGATACATCATCGAAGGCCGAGCAATCCGCCCGCACCCGAATACGGTCCTTACGCGGAGCCAAAAAAGGGGGTTCCGCGCGTGAATGCGGGGTGACCCGCGACTTGGGAGGTACGCAATGGGACGTTTTACCAATCCGCGTGATCTGTACTTCGGTGAGGGTGCCCGCCATGAGGTGAAGAACCTGCACGGCGAGCGCGCCATGATTGTGACCGGTGGCGGCTCGATGCGCCGCGGCGGTTTCCTGCAGGACGTTGAGGCCGACCTCAAGGAGGCCGGTTTCGAGGTTGAGATCTTCGAGGGCGTCGAGTCCGACCCGTCCGTCGAGACGGTTATGAAGGGCGCCAAGGCCATGGAGGCCTTCCAGCCCGATTGGATCATCGGCATCGGCGGCGGCTCGCCCATCGACGCTGCCAAGGCCATGTGGCTGTTCTACGAGTATCCCGAGGAGACCTTCGAGCAGGCCGTCGTGCCCTTCTCCTTCCCGGAGCTCCGCACCAAGGCCCACTTCTGCGCCATCGCCTCTACCTCCGGTACCGCGACCGAGGTCACCGCGTTCTCCGTCATCACCGACTACGAGAAGGGCATCAAGTACCCGCTGGCCGACTTCAACATCACGCCCGACGTCGCCATCGTCGACCCCGAGCTCACCTACACCATGCCCGCTAAGCTCTGCGCTCACACCGGTATGGACGCGCTGACCCACGCCATCGAGGCCTACGTCTCCACCGCCGGCTCCATGTACACCGACGGCAACGCGCTGCATGCCATCCGCGAGATCGTCGAGTGGCTGCCCAAGTCCTATCAGGGCGACCATGAGGCCCGCGCCCACATGCACGACGCCCAGTGCATCGCCGGCATCGCCTTCTCGAGCGGCCTGCTCGGCATTGTCCACTCCATGGCTCACAAGACCGGCGCCGCCTTTACTGGCGATCACATCATCCACGGCTGCGCCAACGCCATGTATCTCGGCAAGGTCATCCAGTTCAACGCTCGCGACGAGCGTGCCAAGAGCCGCTACGCCTTTATCGCCAAGGACGTCCTGCACCTCGCCGGTGAGACCGAGGACGAGCTCGTCGAGGCCCTGGTCCAGAAGATCCGCGACCTCAACGACGCCCTCGACATCCCGCAGGGTATCAAGAACTACGGCAAGTCCGGCGTGAAGGCCGACGAGTCGATCATCGACTACGAGGAGTTCGAGGCCAAGAAGGCCGACGTCGCCGCCAACGCCATCCTCGACGCCTGCACCGGCTCCAACCCGCGTATCCCGACGCAGGAGGAGATGGAGCAGCTGCTCGAGTGCGTCTACACGGATACTCCGGTCACGTTCTAATAACCCGGTGACGTTCTAGCCACCCCCGGTGACGCTCTTGCCGCCCCGGTGACGCTCTGGGGCTGCATCGATTGCTCGAAGCGGCTTGTCACTCGGAAGCCCGATGGCCCTCGGTTGCCATCGGGCTTCTCTTGTATTGGGTCGCCGCGGAGCCCCGGCTGGGCCGTCTGGCCTCGAGATATAACCAAAGTCACGGCATGGGCATCGATTTGGTGTTTTTGGTTATATCTCGCTGGGGAGAGAGGGCCGGGCGCGGGAATTCCGCTATACTTTGCTCCCGCGGGCGATTGGCGCAACGGTTAGCGCAGGTGCTTTACACGCACAAGGCTGGGGGTTCGAATCCCTCATCGCCCACCAAGGAATGTGAACGCGAGGGCCGTGTCGCCCTCGCGTTTTTGTTTATCGTGTGCGGATTCGAGCCCCGTCCGGGGTGCGGAGCTGAGGAAGCGGCGGGATAATCGGGCCGATGTGATCTCGCCATGAATGCAGCGCGCCGTGCACGGTTACATATCTACCATTCGACGATTCGGGCCGAAAGAATCAAATATCGCTGCTAATCTGCAAGTAACGTACACGTTAACAAAAAGGGGCGTCGCTATGTTTAAGCGGTTTTCGCTGGTTTTGCTATCCTTTCTGTTGATTGGACTCGGCGTACTTCCATTTCCGATGTTTGCCTCAGGCAGCCCGGTAGAAGAAGTTATTTCGCTTTCGAATGATGTCACGATTGGGCAAGAGGCTTCCGATGTAATTCCCGAAGATGCGGAACTGCTTTTTTCTGTTTATCAGTATGGCGTTTCGCTGGAAGAGGATATCGGAACTCCATACGCCTGTGCCGACAAGGCACTTGCGAACGTGAGGGCATATCGCGTGCACCGTAATTCTCGCCAGTATATCGATCTGTTCATAGGATTAAGTAGACCTTTGGGTTCTTGCTTGGTCATAAAGGGTGTAACTGACGGAGAGCTTCGAGTGGATGATCTGACAACAGGGGGAGCTTTTGGCGAGGCGATCAACTACTATCAGCCTCAGGCGGGCTCTACGTTAAATTATTACTATGATGGGAACACACCCATTAACCCCGGACATTCATATGATGTGAGCTGGCATTTTAAGTCCTATCTGCTTAACGGAATTGATTCTTACTACAGTGGATCAAAGACCTTTTTTGCGTGAGTCGATATGCGCGTGGATGTTTGTTTTGATGGGAATGCGTATGCGGCGCTGAAGCTCGCTAAAAACGTGTTTCGGCTCGATTTGCCTCATGTAGAGTTGCTTTGCGATGATTTGACATTCGGGTCCCTTGCCGACATGAGCTTCGATGTGCGCAGCAGGGAGCTGAGCAGGCTCCATGTCGATCCGTCATTTCTTTGCGAGCGCAGCTCTCGGGAATTCCCATTGCGCGTTGAGGCTGCGGACGAGCTGAGGCTGTGGTCCACGGGAAAGCCGTCTGATGTGCTGGGGGAATACTATGTAGCGTCGTTGGCGCCGCAAGGTGTGCCGATTTCGCATATCGAAGTCGATGCGGAAGGGGTATTACAGGATATCGATGCAGCCGGTGCTGCAATGCGGGAGCTTCTCGCGAGCGCCTGCCCACTCGACGCCTCTCGTATGCGTGAGATATGGCGTCGCATGCTTACAGACGATGCCAGTTTGAGGGTGGTCGTCGACGGAATGCCTGCGAGCAGGGATGTAACGTATTTCGACTGCGCCCTTCGTGAACTCGCCACGCACGGCAATTTCGAATCGTCCTCGGATCTTGCCATCGCTGCTCTCGATTCGTGTGCCGCGCTCGCGGGAGGGCCTATAAACCTCGAGTTTTATCGCGGCCGTGCGGAGGAACTCGGCTTGCTCACCTCGCGCTGATCGTTTTGTTTATGATGGTGAGGACGAACCTGCATCGCGAGAAAGGCTGCTATGAGCGACTTCGACCTCTCGAACTACCCCGTCCTTCCCGCCGAGCCCACAGGCGAGCTGCGCGAACAACTCGGCCGTGTGAAGTACGTCTTCACCGACTTGGACGCCACCATGCTGGCGCCCGGCTCGTGCGCCCTCTCGGATAACGAGGGCAACCCGAGCACCGCGCTCGTCGAGGCCATCGTGGCTCTCAAGCGCGCCGGCATCGAGATCATTCCGTGCTCCGGCCGCGCTCGCGTGATGATGCACGAGGATTCGCGCATCCTGGGCTTCAACTCCTACATCGGCGAGATGGGCGGTCTGCTCATGCTCGACCTCAGGGCGAACGAGTGGGAGTACTTCACCGGGGACATGCCCTACGACCCCGATTGTGGCCTCACACCGCATCAGGTGATTGAGCAGGCGGGCGTCTGCCAGGGCATCATCGACCGCTGGCCCGGTCGCATCGAGTATCACAACGACATGGCAAACGGCATCAAATACCGCGAGGTCACGGTCGGTATGCGCGGCGAGGTGCCCGATGAGGAGGCCCAGGCGATGATCGACGTCGCCGGCCTCGGCCTGGTGTGGGGCAACAACGGCTACCTGACCCATGTCTCCAAGCCCACCACGTTGGAGCTTGGTGAGGACGGCCCCGGTCGTGCGTTCAACATCATGCCCGCCGGCCTCAACAAGGGCCGTGGCATCGAGCGCTTTTGCGAGCTTCGCGGTATCGACCGCGCCGAGACGCTCGCCATCGGCGACTCGGAGTCCGATTTCCTGGCTGCCCCGTATGTGGGAACCTTCGTGTGCGTGGAGAACGCCCTCAAGGATCCCGCCACGCCTGCGCTCATCGCTGAGAACGATAACGTCTACCTCACGCGCGGCAAGGTCGTCGAGGGCTGGGTGTATATGGCGAAGGCCCTGCTGGCGGCCCGCGCATAGGTGCGAAAGCGCATGACGGGAGGAACCATGAGAGATTGCGAGCGCCCCATCGGCGTGTTCGACTCCGGATTGGGCGGTCTCACGGTTGCGCGGTGCATCGCCACCTCGCTGCCGCATGAGTCGATTTACTACGTGGGAGATACCAAGCGGTGCCCCTATGGCGTGCGTCCCGAGGAGGAGGTGCGCTCATTCGTGCTGCAAGCGGGCAGGTGGCTCGCCGAGCACGAGGTCAAGATCATGGTGATTGCGTGCAACACCGCCACCGCGGCGGGTCTGCGCATCGCTCAGCAGGTGCTGCCTGTGCCGGTGATCGGCGTGATCGCGCCGGGCGCACGCGCCGCCATCAACTCCACGCGCACGCGCAAGGTGGGCGTGCTCGCCACACCGCTCACCGTTCGAACCGGCGCCTACACGCGTGCCATCCAGGATCTGGATGCGGGCGTGGATGTGTACGGATGTCCCGCCCCGAGTTTTGTCGAGATCGTCGAGCATGAGCTCGCCACCGGCGCCCACCTGCAGGAGCGCTGGCTGCAAAATGGGGACATCTTCGACACGCTCGAGAATCGCGTGGAGGTCGAGCGCACACTCGCGCCCATCATCAACGGCGGTGCGCAGGTGGACACCGTGGTGCTCGGCTGCACGCATTTCCCCTTGCTGGCCGGTCCGATTCGCCATGCACTCGGTCCCGATGTGCGCGTGGTGTCCTCGGCGGAGGAGACGACGCGTGAGCTCGAGGACATCTTGAGCCGCCGTGACCTGCTCGCCCCTCAGACGGCGCAGCCGGAGCACCGCTTTGCCACGACCTCGGATAACATCGCCGAGTTCGCTGCTGCGGGCAGCTTCATCTTCGGGCAGCCCCTCAAGAGCATCGAGCACATCTCACTCGACGAGCTTCGCGGTCTGTAACGTCTCAATTGGTGCCTGCCCCCCAATTGCTCGTTTTTCTCATCTCGAGGGCAGGCCCCAATCGCCCGTGGGGACCGCGGACGAGAAGCTGGGCCGCCCGGCGTTCAATACCACTTCTGAAAGGAACACGTTCCATGGAACATATGATGATCGACCGCGCCAATGGTCGCGCGGCAAACCAGATGCGCACGGTCAACCTCACCCGCGACGTGATGAAGCACGCCTTGGGCTCTTGCTTGGTCGAGTTCGGCGACACCAAGGTGCTGTGCGCCGCCACCATCGAAGAGGGTGTGCCCGGTTGGCGCAAGGCGAGCCATCAGGGCTGGGTCACCGCGGAATATGCCATGTTGCCCGCTTCGACCAATCGCCGTACGCGCCGTGAGACGAACAACCGCAAGGGCCGCTCCATGGAGATCGAGCGCCTGATCGGTCGCAGCTTGCGCACCGTTGTGAACATGAAGTCCCTGGGCGAGCACACGGTCACCGTGGATTGCGATGTCATCCAGGCTGATGGCGGGACCCGTACGGCGAGCATCACCGGCGCATGGGTTGCCCTGCACGACGCGCTCATGGCCTGGGTTGAGGCCGGCAAGATCGCCCGCCTGCCGCTCACCGGCCAGGTTGCCGCCGTTTCCATGGGCCTGGTGGACGGTTGCGAGTTGCTCGACCTCGACTACTCCGAGGACAGCCATGCCGAGGTCGACATGAACCTCGTTGCCACGGACGCCGGCGAGATCATCGAGATTCAGGGCACCGGTGAGCAGACGCCGTTCGACCGCGCCCGCTTGAACCGCCTGCTCGACCTTGGTGGGCTCGGCATCAAGCAGCTCATCGACTTGCAAAACGAGGTTACTGCTTTCCGCGATTAGCGGGTTTTCTGCCGATGTGCATTTGGGGACGGGTGCGTTTTACACATCGGCGAGGCGGCTCGCTTGCAGCCCGCGCGGGCCGCAGCGGGCGTGCAGTTTGCACCCGTCCCCAATTACACATCGAGAGGAAGGTCCCCCATGGCACTTGAGAATATCGATATCGAGACCCTGGACCCCAAGCGCACCATCGTGGTCGCCACGGGCAACGCGCATAAGCTGACCGAGATCGAGGCGATTCTGAGCCAGGTCTTGCCCGACGTTCGGTTTGTGGCGCTCGGTCAGCTGGGAGATTTCGAAGACCCCGAGGAGAACGGCACCACGTTTGTCGAGAACGCGATCATCAAGGCCGAGGCCGCCGTCGCGGCGACGGGCCTGGCGGCCATCGCCGACGATTCCGGCCTGGTGGTGGACGCGCTCAACGGCGAGCCCGGCGTTTACTCTGCGCGCTACGCCGGCACCCATGGTGATGACGAGGCCAACAACGCCAAGCTCCTCGACAAGATGCAGGAGGTGGCGGACGCCGATCGTACGGCGCGCTTCATGAGCGTCGTGGCGCTCATCGACGCCGCAGGCTGCGTCCTCACGGGCACGGGGGCCTGCGAGGGCATGATCGCGCGCGAGGGGCGCGGGGGCTTCGGCTTTGGCTACGACCCGTTGTTCCTGCCCACCGATACGCCCGGCAAGACCATGGCCGAGCTCACGCCCGAGGAGAAGAACGCCATCAGCCATCGCTTCCATGCGCTCGAAGACCTGTCTGCCCAGCTCACGACTGCGGGCGGCGCTCAAGTGCAGGAGTGCTAGCCCATGCGCGCCGTCATTCAGCGCGTTGAGCGCGCGAGCGTGACAATCGCCGGGGACGTCGTGGGCAAGATCGGAGCCGGGTACCTGATCTTGCTCGGCGTCGGTCATGCCGATACCCGAGCTGAGGCGGATAAGCTCTGGGGCAAGATCTTCGCCCTGCGCATCAACGATGACGAGGAGGGGAAGACGAACCTCTCGCTTCCCGATGTGGACGGCGAGGTTCTGGTGGTCTCTCAGTTCACGCTGTTTGCCAATTGCAGGAAGGGCCGCCGCCCCTCCTTTGTCGAGGCTGCACCACCGGCGCAGGCCACCGAGCTCTATGAGTACTTCGTCGACCTCGTCCGCGCTGACGTGGGACGTGTCCAGACGGGCCGTTTTGGTGCTGATATGCAGGTCGAGCTGGTGAACGACGGGCCTTTCACCATCGTCCTCGACACCGACGAGCTCTAGCTCGAATAACGAGCCGACATCCGAACCGCTGTGGCGGTTGCTCGCTATCGCCTATGGCTGCCTCCAAGATTGCCTATGGAATTCTTCCCGTCCGCGGTCCCCAATTGGAAGAAGTCCATAGGCAATTTTCAAAGAGGCATGGGCAGTCTTTTGCCGGTTGTGGGCAATCCGCCCTCGGCATGGGCAATCCCCATCCTCGGGCAGAGCCAATCCTGGCCTCATGTCCATGCGCTGGGCGCATGCCCGATGCGGCCTTGAGAAAGACCTCGTCTCCCTGCTATACTCCAACGCGTTTGTCTATCTTGGGCGCATTCTGTCTATACGGCGCCCTGCTGGAGGCCATAGCATGGAAGAGATGGAAGTCAATCACGTCGCGGAGATCCAGGAGAAGCTGTCCGGGATGGTCGGCGACCGCGTGAAGGTCAAGGCCAACATGGGCCGCACCCGCGTCATCGAGCGCATGGGCATCATCAAGAATGTGCATCCTGCCGTCTTCATCATAGAGGTCGATGAGCGCCGCGGCCGCAAGTCCCGTCAGTCGTACCAGTACGTCGACGTTCTGACCGGCACCGTCGAGCTGTTCGACCCCGAGACCGGCGAGCATATCTTCACCCCGCTCGGCACGCAGCTCGAGGAGCACTAAATGCCCGCGCCGAACCCCGCGTTCGACCCGCTTCGCGCGGCGGGCGTCCGCGCCGAAGCTCCCCAGGGCCGCTTCATGCTCATCACCGCCCCGGCGAAGATCAACCTCTATCTGGGTGTTCACGAGCAGACGGATGAGGAGGGCTACCACGGTGTCGACACGGTCATGACGACGTTGGACATCGCCGATACCCTCGCCATCGCACCGTCCGATCGCCTCATGGTCAAGACGGTCCCGGAGGCCGATTTCCCGCAGGAGAGCAATAGCGCCTACAAGGCCGCCGTCGCAATGGGGGAGGCCTTTGGCCGCGAGCCGAATTTCGCGATCCTCATCGATAAACACATCCCCATCCGCGCCGGCCTGGGCGGCCCGTCCACCGATGCCGCCGCAACCATCATGGGCATCTGCCGTTACTGGGGCGTCGATCCGCGCGATGAGCGCATCGATGCGGTGGCGCGCTCGATCGGCGCAGACGTTCCGTTCTTCCTCTACGGCCCGCCCGCGCACCTCGATGGTCGCGGCGATACGATGCGCGAGATGTTCCGACCTCTCACCGGCACCCCGGTCGCGTTGGTCAAGCCCATGACGGGCGGTGTCTCCACCGTCGAGGCCTATCGCCGTTTCGACGAGAGCCCACAGCCCGCGGGCGAGCTCGAGCCCATGCTCGACGCCATGCGCGCCCACGACGAGGATGCCGTTTTCTCACACGTCTCGAACAATCTCGCCCCTGTCGCGCGCGAGCTGTGCCCCGAAATCGGCGAGATTCTCGATTGGCTGCGCGAGCAGCCAGACGTCCGCGCCGTCGATGTCTGCGGATCCGGTGCCACTGTTTTTGCCGTTTGCAAAACGCAGATGGCGGCCGAAAAGATCGGCATTGCCGCCATGAAGGAGCATGGATGGTGGGCCCAAGCTGCGAAGATGGAAAAAAGTGGACCTTTTATCGCTGTGGGCTAGCATTGGAAGAAATCTTCTGATACTATAACCGAGCTTCGGGTTGTGGCTCAGCTTGGTAGAGCACCGCGTTCGGGACGCGGGGGTCGCTGGTTCAAATCCAGTCAACCCGACCATTGCATTGCAAAGGGTCGCCTTCGGGCGGCCCTTTTTGCGTTTAAACCGCTTACCGACTCTTAACCGAACGGGCCCGTTGCCCGTGTAGAATTGTCAAATGTTGTGCAGAGCCGTGATGGCGGGTTATACTCTTTCGAGCTAGCGCGCGGCGCATATCGCGCATGTCACGCCAAACGGAAAGTTTCTGGAGGAAATGGTATGTTCCCTAAAGGTTTTGAGTGGGTTGTCATCCTCATCGTCGCCCTGCTGATCTTCGGCCCCAAGAACCTGCCGAAGCTCGGCAAGTCCCTGGGCAAGACGGTCAAGAACATCCGTGAGGGCATGTCCGGTGACGGCGAGCAGCAGGCCGACGAGGCCGAGGTCGTCGAGGAGGACGACGAGGTCGCCCAGCTCGAGGCTCAGCTTGCCGAGGCCAAGGCCAAGAAGGAAGCCGCGGCCGCTAAGGACGCCGAGTAACCCGCGTACACAAGGGTTGATCGCGGCCGGTTGACCCGCCAGGGTTTGCCGGTCGCTTTGCTGTTATTTCTGCACGCACACGCTAAGAGGGGATCGTCGCATGGACGTAAGCCAGATCGTACTGACTGCCGAGGGCCGCAAGAAGCTCGAGGAGGAGCTCGCGTATCTCGAGGGCGAGAAGAGCCGTGAGATCGTCGAGCACATCAAAGAGGCCCGTGCATTCGGCGACCTTTCCGAGAACGCCGAGTACGATGCCGCCAAGGAGGACCAGGCTCGCAATGCCGCCCGCATCGCCGAGATCCGCGCCACCCTGGCCAACGCTCAGGATGCCGTTGCCGGCTCCAGCATGATCGTCTCCATCGGCAGCGTCGTCACGCTGATCGACGGCGAGGGCGAGGCCTCCGACTTCACCATCGTCGGTACCACCGAGACCAACGTTCTCGAGCACAAGATCTCCAACGAGTCCCCGGTCGGTCGTGCCATCATCGGTCACGGCGAGGGCGAGAGCGTCGAGGTCGTGCTTGCAAACGGCAAGACGCGCGTCTACACCATCGCCAAGATCTCGCGCTAGGGTTCGTTCGAATCCTAGCGCGCAACTCCGCTCCTTGACGCCGCATGGCGCCAGGGGGCGGTTTTCGTTTGAAGCCCCTTCGCGGTACGCTTGATGAGCGATTGCCGTGTCGAAGAACAGCCGGGCCACGGTCCGGCACCACGAGAGGAGTCACCGAGATGGCCGAGAACCTCGAAGCCGCCGAGCCCGCCAACATCCTGAACGACGAGCGCGCCCGTCGCCTCGCCGACCGCGCCGCCCTGTACGCCGCCGGCAAGAATCCCTACCCGGAGCGTTCTTCCGTGACCGATCACGCCGCCGACCTGCTCGATCGTTATGAGCATCTCGCCAACGAGGAGGTCGCCCCCGAGACCGTCACCATCGGCGGTCGCGTCGTGGCCAAGCGTGGTCAGGGCAAGATCATGTTCATCGTCGTGCGCGACCCCTCCGCCGACATCCAGCTCTTCTGCCGCGTGAACGATGTGGAGGAGGAGTCCTGGGAGGTTCTGAAGGAGCTCGACCTCGGCGATATCGTTCAGGCGACCGGCCAGATGACGCGCACCAAGCGCGGCGAGCTCTCCATTGCTCCGCGTACCGCCCAGCTGCTTTCCAAGGCGGTCCGCCCGCTGCCTGAGAAGTTCCACGGCCTCTCCGATAAGGAGACCCGCTATCGCCAGCGTTACGTCGACCTCATCGTGAACGAGGACGTGCGCGAGACCTTCCGCAAGCGCTCCGCCATCGTCTCTGCCTTCCGCCGCTACATGGAGGACAACGGCTACATGGAGGTCGAGACCCCCATCCTGCAGTCCATTCAGGGCGGCGCCACGGCCAAGCCGTTCATCACGCACTTCAACGCACTCAACCAGGAGAACTACCTGCGCATCGCCACCGAGCTGCACCTCAAGCGCCTGCTTGTGGGCGGCTATGAGCGCGTGTTCGAGATCGGTCGCATCTTCCGCAACGAGGGCATGGACCTCACCCACAACCCCGAGTTCACCACCATGGAGGCCTATCGCGCCTACTCCGATCTCGAGGGCATGAAGGAGCTCGCCGAGGGTGTCATCAAGGCCGCCGCGCGTGCCATCGGACTGGAGGGCATGATCGATTACCAGGGTCAGGCCATCGACCTGTTCTCCCCGTGGCCGTCTCGCCCCATGACCGACGTCGTCTCCGAGGTTCTGGGCCGCACCATCACCATCGATACGCCCGTTGAGGAGCTTCGCGCCGCCTGCGACGAGCATGACATCGAGTACAAGCCTGAGTGGACCGCCGGCAAGCTCATCGCCGAGCTGTTCGACGAGCTTGGCGAGGCCATCCTCATCAACCCGACCTTCGTCGTGGACTACCCCGTCGAGGTTTCCCCGCTGGCCAAGCGTCACGAGGACGACCCGCGCCTCACGCACCGCTTCGAGCTCTTCATCGCCGCGCACGAGTACGCCAACGCGTTCTCCGAGCTCAATGACCCGGTCGATCAGGCCGAGCGCTTCGCCGCGCAGATGGAGGAGAAGGCCGGCGGCGACGACGAGGCCATGGAGTACGACGAGGACTACGTGCGCGCGCTCGAGTATGGCATGCCTCCCGCGGGCGGCATCGGCATCGGCATCGACCGCGTGGTCATGCTGCTCACCAACTCCACGTCCATCCGCGACGTCCTGCTGTTCCCGCACATGAAGCCCGAGAAGGGCTCCAAGTCCGGTGCCGCTGCTGCCAAGGCCGCCCAGATGGCCGAGGCCGCGGGTGCCGCGAGCCCGTTCCTCACGTCCATGAAGCCCACGAACGACTACTCCAAGGTGGTCGTCGAGCCGCTGTTCGAGGATTTCGTCGACTTCGACACCTTTGCCAAGAGCGACTTCCGCGCCGTGAAGGTCAAGGACTGCGTGGCCGTTCCCAAGTCCAAGAAGCTGCTGAACTTCACCCTGGACGACGGCACCGGCACCGACCGTATCATCCTTTCCGGTATTCACGACTACTACGAGCCGGAGGACCTGATCGGCAAGACGCTCATCGCCATCACCAACCTGCCTCCGCGCAAGATGATGGGTATCCCCAGCTGCGGCATGATCATCTCCGCCGTGCATGCCGAGGCCGAGGGCGACGAGACTCCCGAGCGCCTCAACGTTCTGATCGTGGACGATGCCATCCCCGCCGGCGCCAAGCTCTACTAGACCACCTCAATTTAGGGACAGTCCCTAAATTGAGGTTGATGTCGGATGCGCTGTCGAGCGCCGCGATCCGCGCGGTTAGCGCGCGCCGAATGTCGACCGAAGTCAAATGAAAGTCACGTTTCCACCCCTGGAAACGTGACTTTTGTTATATGTCGGCGGGATGGGACGTTATACATCGATGGAATGGGGTTGATCTCAGCCGTCCTTGGATTCCCACCTCAATTTGGGGACAGTCCCTAAATTGAGGCGAGACGTCTTGCCGTTCGCCGAACGGCAAGCGGCGTGTTCATCACAATACCTACCTAGCATTACAATGTAGATGCTACCTAGCAAAACTAAGTAGTTTTGCGAAGAACGCTACGTCCATAGGCGGTGATGCACATGTTGCGCTACATGCAGGCATTGGTGAAAGTCGTGGTAAAGAACCCGCTGCTCTGGGTGCTCATCCTGGTGTGTCAGCTATTGCTGGTTGCGCCTTTCATCAAAGGCGATGCCACGATGGGCTATTTCCTCGGAAAGGAAGAGCTTGATGTCGCCCTGCGCGAGAGCAGGAAGAGCATGGAGGAGGGTGTGTACGATTCGGCTCCGTCCGAGGTGCGAGAGCGGGCGCAGGAGCGAATCGACCTCATGACGCGGGCATGCATGACGGATGATCCTGCGGAATACGCGCGCCTTCGCGCCCAATTGCTGGAAAACGACATCGTGGATTTCAAGGCCGGGAACCTCATCGGTCCCACCGAGAAAAGCCTCGAGGCGAAATACCGCTTTTTCACCCAGTTATCCGAGCAAAATGACGCGCGGATCTACAAGACGTATCGAGAAGCCCCCGCGCTGTTCTACTTCGCGGCCGCTTACAGCTCCCTGCCGCTACTGATGTGGGCGCTGCCGTCTATTGCGTCGGTGGCATTGCTCAACTGCGTGGTTCGGGGTAAGCGACTGCTCGCGCAGGCGCCTTTGGGCCGTCTTACCGCATTTGCTAGCCAGGTGATCGTCTTGGCGCTGCTAGTCGTGGTCTCGATCGCCCTCATCGCCCTGCCGGCCTTTTTGGTTCCCCTGGCGGTCAACGGCATGGGTGAGGCGAGCTATCCTGTGGTGAACGTCTTGGGGCAAAGTGAGGTCGCGGTGATCGAAAGCTCGGTAGGGCAGATCGTCCCGCGCTCTCTCGCCATGCTCGTCCTTTCGGCGTTGTTCGCGACGCTGCTCGCGTACGCGGTATCCCGCCTTATGCCGCAGCGCGCCATGTCGTTGGGGCCGATTGTGGCGGCAGCTCTGCTCGCCATGCCCATGGTCGAGGCGTATATCCACATGGGGTCGCTGTTCTTGGACGAGGGCAGCGGGGTGCTCGCTCCCGATCCCCTCGCGCCGTTCAGCCCCTTGGCGTACCTCGATGACTTCATGAACGTTGCCGGTCGTGCGAATTATTGGCCCAATCAGGCCCTCCTTGCCGATGGGCGACTGACGCTCGGGATGGCGGCAATTGTTTTTCTGGGTTGGGCGCTCGCGGCGCTTGCACTGGCGTTCGGGGCAACCTGCCTGCGCGGTCGCGCGCTCGCGCGCAAAGATGCGGCGCATCCTGCACCTTCTGGCAAAAGCATGGCTGCACAAAGGGTGTCGCTTGCGTACGGAAAGCACCCTGTGCTCGAGGATGCTTCGTGTGAGCAGACCCCCGGTTCGATCACGGGCCTGATCGCCCCTAACGGTGCGGGGAAAACGACGTTTCTTGAGGCTCTGGTCGCGCTCGGCCCCACGCGCCGGGCAGGAAGCGTGCACGCCAACGGCGTCGCGTCCTCCCAGGCGGCGTTTCGCAAGCTCGTCCTGTACGTTCCCTGCGACGCTGGGCTGCTCTACCCCAACCTCACTGCTGCTGACCACATCAAGCTCGCGGCGGCGCTGTGGCCCGATAAGGTCGACACGGCCAAGCTCATCGAGCTCTGCGGCCTCGCAGGCTATCTCAACAAACCCGTCCGCGCGTACTCTTCGGGCATGAAACAGCAGCTCGCGCTTGCAGTGGCGTATTGCACGGGCGCTCGCTACCTGCTGCTGGACGAGCCCATGAACGCGCTCGATCCCGGCAATGTGGCGCTCAACTCCTACATCATGAAGCGTTTGGCGGCGCAAGGGACGAGTATTCTGTTGTCATCGCATATCTTGTCCAACCTTGATGAGCTGTGCGATTCACTGCTGGTGATTCGGGGCGGTTCGCTCGCGCGCGTGACTCCGGACCGAGCGTGCGGAGGTGCGCGCTCGGTGTACGAGCGGGCGTTCGGAGCGCTTCGAACGTTTGGCGAACCCATTGAGGAGGACGGCGGCGCATGACGTCATCGCAGATGCTGAAGGGCGTGCTCGAGGGGTGCGTGCTGGCGCTCATCGGGCGAGGGGAGACATACGGCTATGAGCTCGTTGGGGCGCTTGCCGCGTGCGGTTTGCCCGGTATCGCCGAGGGAACGCTGTATCCGCTGCTCATGCGCCTCGAGAAAAAAGGCTTCATCGCTTCGACGTACCGTGAGTCCGAGGTCGGGCCGCGGCGCAAGTATTACCGCATAACCGAGATGGGCGCGGCGGAGGTCGCCTCGTTTGCCGAGGAGTTCGCGAACTTGTCCACCGTGGTGGAGCGTGCGCTTGAGGGTTCTCAGGCTGATGTGTCAAATGAGCCTGGGATGCCCGAGGCGGGCGACTGCAGTGAGAAGGGGGACCATCATGCGTGAGAACATCATCGTCCTGCGCGTGCGCAACGCGCGCTTGGAGCGCGGTCTGGCTTCCAAGCCGGCGCGAACGGCGATTCGCCGTATCCGCACCGAGCTGACGCGCCGTGGGCTCGTGACGGCCCAGCACGAGGAGATCCTGCACGACAGCCTGCTTATGCTGGCGGAAGTCGAGGCAGCCGGCGGCGATCCGGTCGAAGCCCTGTTGGGAACCGCGAACGTCTCCTCGTTCGACCGCGAGATCGAGGTGTTTTGCAGTGAGGTCGCCTCCGAGTGCCCGCGTTTGCCCACGGCTTTGGTGGTGCTGAGGTTCTTTGCCCTGCTGCTCGTCAGCTTGTCGGCGGTGCTCGCCGTGCATCTGGCATATCGCGTGGGTTCCAGGCCCCCGGGAGGCTGGTTGCCCTGGTATATGGTGAACCTGCGCTTTGTCGACGGTCGCATGCTGGAGTTTGAGGTCGTTGTCCTGCCGATCATCTACCTTGCGGTGCAGGCGCTCTCCTCGGCCGTCCGGCGCAATCCGTGGCCGCACGCGCTCCCGGCTGTGGCGGCGCCCGCGCTGTTCGGTTTGATTGTGGGCATGCTCACCGCAGTTGGCCCCATCGAGCTTCCCGGTGGGTTCGTGCTGTACAACCCGTTGCTGCCCGATGCGCTCTTCCCGATTTTAGAGCGTTGGATGATCGAGGGCATCCCGATGACGGGGCCTTTCGCGCAGAGCATCGGAACCATCGACTACCCGTGGATGAGCATCAAAATCTTCTTGGGCTTTGCGGCAATCGCCGCCATGGCGCCCGGACGCCTGGCCGTCGTGTATTGTGTCGAGCGCCGTCGGGCCACCTCAATTTGGGGACAGTCCCTAAATTGAGGTTGATGTCGGGCGCTTGGGCCGCCGCTGGATACCCGAGGCTGACCCTGGATGCCGAATGGCCTCCGAACGTCGACCGAAATCAAATGAAAGTCACGTTTCCGACCCTGGAAACGTGACTTTTGTTATATCTCGATGAAGGATGGGCCGGTTGCATCCGGACCGGGGCTGGTTTCCTCGGTTGAACTTTGGGAATATATAAGCTGTATGCCTAATGTCCGTACCAGATGCGCCAAGGAGGCACCCATGGACTACAAGATCACCGGCTATGAGCCCGCCAAGCTGTTCCATTACTTCGAGGAGATCAGCGCCATCCCGCGCGGCTCCGGTAACGAGAAGGGCATCAGCGATTACCTGGTGGCGTTCGCCAAGGACCACGGCCTGTGGGTCTACCAGGACGAGGTCTACAACGTGATCATCAAGAAGGCCGCTTCCGCCGGCGCCGAGGGCAAGCCCGCCGTCATGCTGCAGGGCCACATCGACATGGTGTGCGACAAGCTCGGCACTGTCGAGCACGACTTCGAGAAGGACGGCATCGACCTCGTGGTGACCGACGGGGTCCTTACCGCCAACGGCACCACCCTGGGCGCCGACAACGGCATCGCCGTCGCGCTCATGCTCACCGTGCTCGATGACGACTCCCTGGCCCATCCGGCCCTCGAGTGCGTCTTCACCACCGACGAGGAGTCCGGCCTCGTGGGTGCCGAGACCCTCGACAAGTCCCAGATCGACGCCCGTACCATGATCAACCTCGACTCCGAAGAGGAGGGCGTGGCCACCGTCAGCTGCGCCGGCGGCGTCGTTGTCACCTACACCCGCCCTATCACCCGCGAGCACAAGTCCGGTAGCGTCCTCACGCTTGAGATCTCCGGCCTCCTCGGCGGTCACTCCGGTGCCGACATCCATCTCGAGCGCGGCAACGGCAACCTGATCATGGCCCGCATCGTCGAGCGCCTCATGATTGCCGGCGAGCCCGCCCTTGTGAGCTTCAACGGCGGCACCAAGGACAACGCCATCAACCGCGAGTGCAAGGCCGAGCTCGTCTACGCCGACCATGCGGCCGCTGAGGCGGGCGCCGAGCTCGCCCAGGGCATTATCGACGCCGTCGCCGCGGAGCTCGAGACCTACGACCCCGGCTTCACCTGCACCCTCGCGATCGCCGACGATGCCGAGGTCGAGGCCATCAACGAGGACACCGCGCTGGCTTTCGTGCGTGCCATCCGTCTCGCCCCCAACGGTGTGATGCGCCGCAACCTGGCGGCCGACGGTGCCGTTGACGTCTCCTCCAACATCGGCGTTGTCGCCACGTCCGATGACGAGGCCAAGATCTTGCTGTCTCCGCGTTCCTCCATCACCTCCCTGCAGGAGGAGTTCAAGGATCGCCTGCAGACCCTCGCCGACGTCCTGGGCTTCGACGCCAAGTTCGAGTTCGAGTATCCGGGCTGGAGCTACGCCGAGCACTCTCCGGTGCGTGACGTCTTCCTCGAGAGCTACCGCGAGCTGTTCGACGCCGAGCTTCGCATCGAGTCCATTCACGCTGGCCTTGAGTGCGGTCTGTTCGCCGAGGCCCTCGACGGCCTGGACGCCATTGCCGTCGGTCCGACCCTGAAGGATGTTCACACGCCCGATGAGTCCATGGAGCTCGCCTCCTCCGAGCGCTTCTACACCCTGCTCGTCGACGTGCTCAAGCGTCTCGCCGCCTAATGCCTCAATTGGGGACAGGTGCAAATTGAGCCGTTTTCCCTAGGGGTGCGAAAGGCCCGCAGCGATGAAGTTCGCTGCGGGCCTTATTGTTCACATGGCCTTCGTGAAAGCGAAGCCAAAGCGGGGAGTCCCTGCCGGGTTGTCGCCGTGGCGTCGCACACCGGCATTACCACACGGTGAACGGCGCGTTCTCGATATTCCAATGGGTGTCGCGGATGTAGTTCCGCACGCCTTCTGCATCTTTTGCCTCGAACAGCTCGAGGATGCGACGGTGCTCGGCATTTGCCTTGCGCAGCAGTTCTTGCGCAGTGTCCTGTTCCACAGCGCCGTAATCGCGCTTTATGAAGTAACGCTCCATCTGCTCAATCAGCGTGATGAGGCGCGCGTTGTCGCATCGCCGCGTATAGGCGCTGTGAAACTCGCGTTGGATGTCGTCGTATTTGGTGATGAGGCCGCTTTCGATGGCGAGGTCCATGGAGCCCACGTGGAAGCGGAGCTGCGCCAGATCTTCTTCCGTGAGTAGGGGACAGGCCAGATACGCGGCCTGGCCGTCCAGGGGGCCCATGATCTGGAACACCTCGATGGCGTTCTGGCGATCGAATCCCCGCACGCGGAATCCGCGGCGCGGTTGGTTGTCCAAGTAGCCGTCGCTTGCGAGTTGTATGAGCGCCTCGCGCACCGGTGTGCGTGAAACGCCCATTGCATCGCAAATCGTCTGCTCGCTTACGCGGTCGCCGGCGGAAAGCTCGCCGGACTCGATGCGCGCGGCGATGTATTCATATACGTGCTCCTTGAGTGGGCGCTGCAGGGCAACCATCGCTCTCCTCCGTATCGTATACAGACTAACGGTGCATGTAAACGTATCGACAATTTAATACGCCTATAAAGATAGCAGCTACCAGCTAGTATGTGCAAATGCCTGCAATCGAACGCTCACCGAGGAAAAGCAACCGTTCAAATTGTATACAATATACAGACAAGGAACACCGACGTAGCATGAAGGCAACGAAAGGGGAGAAGCCCCTGATACACAAAAGGAGGGTCATCATGACCAAGTTCAGCCACGTCATCATCCGTCGCCCCGGCAAGTCCCTCTGCAATGGCATTACCAGTGCCCCCGAACTCGGCCAGCCCATCTACGAGCGTGCCATCGAGGAGCACTACGACTACGAGCACGCGCTCGAGCAGTGCGGTGTCGATGTCACCGTCCTACCCGCACTCGAGGAGTATCCGGACAGTGTCTTTGTCGAGGATCCCGCGGTGATTACCCGCTGCGGCGCCATTATCACCAATCCCGGCGCCGACTCCCGTAACGGCGAGAAAGACGAGATCGAGCCCGCCGTTCGCCGCTTCTTCGATGACGAGCACGTCAAGCACATCGTTGCCCCCGGCACGCTCGATGGCGGCGACGTCATGATGGTCGGCGACCACTTCTATGTCGGTCGCTCCGCCCGCACCAATGAGGAGGGCATTCGCCAGTTCTGCGAGATCCTCGAGGGTTGGGGCCTGTCCGGTTCCGAGGTTCCGCTGGAGGAGGTCCTGCACCTCAAGACCGGCGTGAACTACATCGAGGACAACAACATGCTGGTGTCCGGCGAGTTCATCGACAAGCCCGACTTCGCCGATTACAACAAGATCGTCGTTCCCGAGGAGGAGGCCTACGGCGCCAACTGCATCTGGGTCAACGGAACCGTGATCGTTGCCGAGGGCTACCCGACTGTCCTCAAGGCCGTTCAGGACCTCGGTTACAAGACCCTCGTCGTGGACACCTCCGAGTACCGCAAGGTCGACGGCGGGCTCTCCTGCATGTCCCTGCGTTTCTAAGCGGATATCCCCCTTTATGGTCTGGCCGTCCCGTCCGCGTCCCTGAGTTCAGGCGCGGACGGGACCCCGGGCCGTGTTCTCTCGAAAGGAGGCGTCAATGAGCAAGGCTCCTGCAAAGGATGCACGTCCCGTCAATGAGGAGATCATCGACCCCAACGGCCTCGACCTGTTCCGACTGACCATGATGGTCATCACGGCGAGCATCTGCGGCGGCATCTTCTCCCTGGCTGGAGATATGGCCGCCGGCGGCGCCAATACCGGTGCGGTCATCATCTCGTGGCTCATCTGCTTTGCCGGCGTGTTCGCGCTCATGATGGTGTTCAACGGTCTGTCCCAGGCGCGCCCGGACCTCACGGGCGGAATCTACGCCTATGCCGCCGCCGGTTTCGGCGAGTATGTGGGTTTCAACTCCGCTTGGGGTTATTGGATCAGCGCCTGCCTGTCCAATGTCAGTTTCGCCCTGCTGCTGTTCAGCGCGCTCGGTTATTTCTTCCCGGCGTTCGGTGCGGGAAATAACGTGTTGTCCATCGTGTGCGCGAGCATCTTCTTGTGGGTGCTCACGGCGCTCGTGCTGCGCGGTGTGAAAGAGGCCGCGGGCATCAATACCATCGTGACGCTCGCCAAGCTCGTCCCGCTCGGTTTGTTCGTCCTCTCCATCATCTTGCTCGGCAAGTTCGATATGGGCATCTTCATGGACAACTTCTGGGGTGAGCCCGCCGGCCCGGACTTCGGTACGCAGGTGGTTTCGACGATGATCGCGCTCGTGTGGGTGTTCACCGGCATCGAGGGCGCCGTGGTCATCTCGGGTCGCGCCAAGTACGTGCGCGACGTCGGCCGCTCCACCACCCTCGGCTTCGCAGCCGTGTTCATCCTCTACTTCATCATCTCCATGCTGTCTTTGGGCGTCATGCCCCGGGCTGAGATGGCCGAGCTCGCCACGCCCTCCATGGCGGGCATTCTCGAGCATGCCATCGGGCCCATGGGTGCCGCAATCGTCAACCTCGGCGTCATTCTGTCGCTCGTGGGTGCCATGCTCGGTTACGTGATCATCGCATCCGAGACGCCCTTCGAGGCCGCGCGTCAGGGATCGTTCCCGCTGGCGTTCGCCAAGACAAATAAGGCCGGTGCACCTGTTGTGACCGTTCTCGTGAGTTCGAGCATCACGCAGCTCTTCCTTATTCTGTCCGCGGTTGCCTCGAGCACCTATCAGTTCTTCTACACATGCGCGGTCAATACGATTTTGATCCCGTATGTGTGCTCCGCGGCGTATTACATGGTGATCGGTTGGAAGAAGGAGCACCTGGACGGCCCGCATACCCCCAGCGTGAGGACGGCCCGCATCTTTGGCACGCTGGGATTCATCTACACGCTTTTCCTGGTGTGGTCCACCGGTTTGCAGGGCGTCATGATCACGACGATCTTGTTTGCCCCAGCTATCGTTGTGTATGCAATTGGCGAGCGCGACCGTGGCAAGCCGGTTCTCCCGCGCACGAGCGACAAAGTCATCGCCGTCGTCGTGGTGATCTTGGCAATCGTATCGCTGTACCTGCACTTCTCGGGGATTTCACCCATCGTGTAACAGCATCGTGGCACATATGCGCCCCTGGCCCCAATGGCACCTTCCCGCCATTGGGGCCTTTGCCGTCTGCAAAGGGCGGGGGACGCTGGGCCAACACTGGGCGACGCTGGGGCATATGGCTTGCGGCACGCCCCGCATGTCGCGTTTTGACCTCAATCGGTTATCATGGTGCGCCATTGGGTACACGTTTTTCGATAACACGCCACGAGCATAAACGAGGTAGACGCATGTTGGACCGATTCACCGATCGAGCGCGCAAGGTCATGTCGCTTGCGAAAGAGGAGGCTCGAGCGCTCAAGACCTCCAAGGTCGGCACCGAGCATTTGCTGCTCGCCCTGGCCAAGGAGCAAGAGGGCGTGGCTGCCGAGGCGCTGCGCGATCTCGAGATCACGTACGACGACATCCTCGAGCAGCTGAACGAGATCCATAAGGCCGCACCTTCGGAGCCTGAGCCCGAGGACGCCAAGCTCGCATTCACGCCGCTCGTCATCTCGGTGATGGAGAAGAGCTTCCGCCTGGCGCGCGAGAACAACCAGACCTATGTCTCCACGGAGCACCTGCTGCTCGCCATCGTGGGCGAGGGCAACGGCCTGGCCGTGGACATCCTGCGCCGCCTGGGCGTCTCGGGCGCGAGCGTCCGCGGCGCCGTGGAGAAGCTCACGGCCAAGGACCAGGGCAAGCAGCGTCCCCTGGCGGGCGCCGGCTCCGGTCGTCCGGGTGCGGGCCTGCCGTTTTTCGGCGGCGGAGCGCAGGGCCAGGCCGGTGGCAAGCCGGAGAGCGTGCTCGCGCAGTTCGGCACCAACCTCACGCAGGAGGCGCGCGAGGGCAAGCTCGATCCGGTCATCGGCCGAGAGAAGGAGATCTCCCGCATGATGGAGATCCTTTCTCGTCGTACCAAGAACAACCCGCTCATCCTGGGTGACCCCGGTGTGGGCAAGACCGCCATCGTCGAGGGGCTGGCGCAGGAGATCTCCGCCGGCAACGTCCCCGAGAACCTCATGGGCCAAAACATCTGGACGCTCGACCTGCCCGGGCTGGTGGCCGGTGCAAAGTATCGCGGCGAGTTCGAGGAGCGCCTGAAGAGTGTGATAGCGGAGGCCACCGAGGCCGACGACATCATCTTGTTCATCGACGAGATGCACACGCTGATCGGCGCGGGCTCCGCGGAGGGCTCAATCGACGCGAGCTCCATGCTCAAGCCGGTCCTCGCACGCGGCGCCTTCCAGATCATCGGTGCCACCACCGCCGAGGAGTTCCGTAAGTACCTGGCAAAGGATCCGGCGTTCGAGCGCCGCTTCCAGGCTATCGACGTGGATGAGCCGAGCGCGTCCGACACCGTGGCGATCCTTGCCAAGCTCGCTCCCAAATATGAGGAGCACCACCACGTCCGTTACACGCAGGCGGCCCTTGAGGCGGCGGCGAGTCTTTCGGCCCGCTATATCCAGGACCGCTTCCTGCCCGACAAGGCGATCGACCTCATCGACGAGGCCGGTGCCCGCGCTCGCATCGCGCGCAACAAGGCGCCCGAGCCCGTGCGTGAGGCCGAGGCCCGCGTGGTCGAGCTCAAGGCCGCCGTCGAGGAGGCGAGCGCCGCGGACGACATGAACCGCGCCGCCGAGGCCAAGGAACAGCAGCAGACCGCCGAAATCGCCCTGGGTGAGGCCCGCGCCGCCTGGAACGCCGAGCTCGACGCGAGCCCGGTCGTCATCGATGTGCCCCAGATCGCCGACATCGTCTCGGTGACCTCGGGCGTGCCCGTCTCGTCGCTCACGGAGGACGAGAGCCGTCGACTGCTCGCCTGTGAGAGCGCGCTCAAGACGCGCATCATCGGGCAGGACGAGGCGGTTGCCGCCGTCGCGAAGGCGATCCGGCGCAGCCGCAGCCCGCTCAAGGACCCCCGCCGCCCTGGCGGTTCCTTCATCTTTTTGGGCCCCACGGGCACCGGCAAGACCGAGCTCGCCAAGACGCTCGCCGAGTACCTGTTCGGCAGCAAAGATGCGCTCATCAGCTTTGACATGTCCGAGTTCGGCAGCCAGTACGAGGTCTCCAAGCTCATCGGTTCGCCCCCGGGCTACGTGGGACATGAGGAGGGCGGCCAGCTCACCAAGGCCGTGCGCCGCAACCCGTACTCGGTGGTGCTGTTCGACGAGATCGAGAAGGCGCACCCCGACATCTTCAACATCTTGCTGCAGGTGCTCGACGAGGGCCGCCTGACCGACAGCCAGGGCAAGACCGTTGATTTTCGCAATACGGTCGTCATCATGACGAGCAACGTGGGGGCCCGCGAGATTGCACAGGATTCAAGCGTGGGCTTTGGCACCACGGGCGAGGCCGGTCTTACCGCCGACGAGATCCGCGGCCGTGCGATGGGAGAGCTCAAGCGCCTGTTCCGCCCCGAGTTCATCAACCGCGTGGACGATATCGTGGTGTTCCAGAAGCTTGCCGGGAAGAGCCTCACGCGCATCGCCGAGCTGCTCATCGACGACCTGCGCCAGCGCCTGATTGCCAACGGGATGAATATCGTGGTGACCGACGCCGCGCTCGACAAGATCGTGCGCGAGGGTACCGACCTCACCAATGGCGCTCGTCCGCTGCGCCGTGCCATCCAGCGCCTCATTGAGGACCCGCTGTCCGAGGAACTGCTGGCGGGCGAATGGTCCGCGGGCGATACGGTCCAGTGCGACCTTGCCGACGGTGAGCTCGTGTTCACCCATGTTGCCGGCGAAATCCCCGCTCCTCGCGCGATCGGTGAGCTCGGTGCGGGTTTTGACGCCTCGGCGCCGCGCCGCTCCACGAGCGCCCCGCGCACCGCAAGCACCTCCGGCGGGCTTATCCAATCGGGCGCCGGCGCGCACTGAGTCATCGGCGCGCACTGAGTCATGTGAAATTGCGAGCCTTAAGCGGCCAGTCGGATAGATTTCCGGCTGGCCGCTTTGCAGTCGGCTCGTCTGACACGGCCGTCAACCGCGTCTGTTTGACCCCTCCGCTCCGCAGGCGTGGCGGCATCGTAACTTTTCTGCAAATCTGAAGAGGGTCCTGCGATTCGTGCGACAATAAAACGAGCGAGAAACAAGGGAGGTCCGCCGTGGAACAGAAAAGCACCGACGAGCGCATGAAAGAGGCCGTTCGCCTCACCGCCCCGGGGCAACCGCTGAGGACCGCCCTCGATATGATCATCGCCGGCCACATCGGCGCGCTCATCTGCGTGGGCGATACCGAGGCCGTACTTGCCGCCGGCAACGATGGCTTTCCGCTGAACATTTCCTTCACGAGCAACCGACTTTTCGAGCTCTCTAAGATGGATGGCGCGATCGTCATCGACGGCGGGCTCAACAAGATCCTGCGCGCCAACTTCCACCTCAATCCGGATCCCTCGCTCTCCACGAGCGAGACGGGCATGCGCCATCGCACCGCGGCCCGCATGAGCGTGCTCACCGACGCCACGATTATCTCGGTGTCCGAGCGCCGTGGCGTGGTGAACGTCTATGTGGATGGCAAGTCCTATCAGATTCAGCCGGTGACCGAGATCATGAGCTCGGTGAACCAGCTCGTTTCCACGCTTCAGACCACGCGCTCCTCGCTCGACCGCTCGCTTTTGCGCCTCACGGCGCTCGAGCTGGACGACTACGTCACGCTTGCCGATATCACGAGCATCTTCTCGAGCTTCGAGATCATGGAGCAGGCCAAGGTGGAGCTTCAGAACTGCATCGCCAAGCTGGGCAACCAGGGAAAGCTCGTGCAGATGCAGCTCGAGCAGCTCGCCGGCGCCGGTATGGAGACCGAATACAGCCTTATGATTCGCGACTATGCGGCCGATGCCTCCGAGGAGAATGCCGAGCGCGTGCGACAGGTGTTCTCATCGATGTCGGCCCAGGACCTCACGAGTCCCAGCAAGGTCGCCAAGGCCCTTGGCTTTGAGGACCTCGACGAGGACTCCGTCATGTCCCCGCTTGGTCTGCGCACCCTGTCGCGCGTGTCCGTCGTGCGCGACGGCGTGGCAGAGCGCATCGTGGATGAGTACGGTTCGCTGCAAGATCTTATGGATGACATCAAGAACGATCCCGACCGCTTGGGCAATTTCGGCGTCAACAACCCTGCGATTCTCGCGGATTCGCTCGCGCGGATGCACGGCAGCAAGCGCGAGGCTTAAGGCCCTCGGGTGCCGGGCTGTGCGCTTCGTTGGCCTCGCATGGGGCCGGGGCGCACGGATTTTGATCGATGAAGAGTGCGAGAGGGGCGCGGGTGCGCCTCTTTCGCGTTGAAGGGGAGGGAAGCATGGCCGAGGGCATGGCGCGCGCCTGCGCGATCATCGTGGCGGGCGGTTCGGGTACACGTTTTGGCAATCCGGGCGGAAAGCTGTTGATCGAAGTTGCCGGTAAGCCGCTCATTACCTGGACGCTCGAGGCGTTTGACGCGGCCGAACGCGTGTCGCGCATCGTCGTGGTGTGCCCGCCCGATAAGTCCGATGAGATACGGCGCCGCGCCGTCGAACCATTTTCGTTCTCGACGCCCATCGCGTTCGCGCCCTCCGGCGCCGAGCGGCAGGATTCAACCCGCAACGGCTTGTCTGCAGTTCCGGCCGACTGCGAGATCGCGCTCGTGCACGATGCCGCCCGTCCGCTGATCTTGCCCGAGACCATCGACGCCGCCATCGAGGCGCTCGTTGCCGGAGATGATGCGGGGCCGGATGCCCTTGTGGATGCGGGCGGCGCCGAGGCGGCTGGTAATCCCGCGGGGGAGAGCGCCTGTTCGACTGCGGGCGGTGTTCGTCGGGGGCATGCTCTTGACGGTGTGGTGTGCGGTCAGCCCGCGGTCGACACGCTCAAGGTCATCGATGAGGCCGGCTGCTTTGTGGAGACCCCGCCGCGCGCTCGGTTCTGGACAGTGCAGACTCCGCAGGTCTTTTGGACCAAGTCCCTGATCAAAGCATATGAATGGGTCGATCGCACGGGTTTCGTGGGCACCGATGACGCATCTTTGGTCGAGGGGATGGGCGGCCGCGTGTGCGGGTTCGAGGCCCCGCGCGACAACCTCAAGGTTACGTTGCCCGAGGATCTGGTGCCGGTCGAGGCGGCCCTGCGCGCCCGACTTCGTGGGTGACCATGGCGATGCGTCCGGTTTTGGCAGACGGTTCCTCCGATGTGGGCCTCTTCCACAGCGTCCGGCGCCGCGCCGGAGAGTCCTTCTTGAGGTTTTTCGTATCGTATTTCGATTTCTCGAAGTAGGCCTCCGATTTTCAGAGCAAAAGCGCAGGTCGTGATTGCTCGAAAAGGAGGTCTATCCGGGGTTCCTCAAAAACGATACGAAAAACCTCATCAAGCAGATGCGAGCGATCGTCAAGCCCGGATGTGAAGCGAAAAAGCGCCGCAGGGTATATCCTTAGCCCGTGCATTTTGTGAGATAAGGGGGCAGTATGGCATCGAATCTGCGCATTGGCCATGGATACGACGTACACCGCCTGGTGGAGGGGCGCCGCTGCATCATCGGTGGCGTGGATATCCCGCACAGCAAGGGCCTGCTCGGCCATAGCGACGCCGACGTGCTCGCGCACGCCTTAGCCGATGCCATCCTGGGCGCCTGCCGCGGTGGCGACATTGGCAAGCTCTTCCCCGACACGGACCCGGCCTACGCCGGAGCCGATTCGCTTAAGCTTCTCGCCGCGGTGATGGAGCACGCGCGCAGCTTGGGCTACGAGTTCGTCGATGCCGATTGCACTATCGCCTGTCAGGAGCCCAAGATCGGTCCACACCGCGAGGCCATGCGCGAGAATCTGGCCCGCGCCATCGGCTGCCCGGTCGAAAACATCGGCGTCAAGGCCACGACCACCGAAAAGCTCGGTTGGGAGGGCGAAGGCGAGGGCATAGGCGCCTGGTCCGTCTGCCTCCTCGAGCGATGTAGCTGAAAGAACCGCCCGCGGCGGTTCGCTATCCCTCTTTTTCTTTGGAGCGGATCTCCTTGTCCGACGAGGAGGAAGTCCGAGCTTCTGCAAGGTTGTCCGCTCGTATAGACTATGCAAGGAAGACAGCGATGTGGTCGAGGCGGGGCATATCGTCCGCGCACAGTTTCCGCATGAGCCGAAGCGTCCTGTGGATGCTTTGTGCGAGCCAGGACTGTTTGAGCGCGGATGATATGCCCCGCCCCGCCCCGGAGGAGATACCCATGAAGATCTACAACAGCGCCACACACCAAAAAGAGGACTTCCGTCCCATCGAGGAGGGCAAGGTCCGCATGTACGTGTGCGGCCCCACCGTCTACGACAACATCCACATCGGCAACGCCCGCACCTTCATCAGCTTCGACGTGATCCGCCGCTGGCTCATCGCGAGCGGCTACGAGGTCACGTTCGCTCAGAACCTCACCGACGTGGATGACAAGATCATCAACCGCGCCAACGAGCAGGGTCGCACCGCCGAGGAGGTCGCCATCGAGTTCTCCGACAAGTTCATCGGCGTCATGCGCGCCGCCAACGTGCTCGACCCGGATGTGCGCCCCCGTGCCACCAAGGAGATCGGCGCCATGATCGGCATGATCAAGACGCTGATCGAGGGCGGTCACGCCTATGCGGCCGACAACGGCGACGTGTACTTCTCCGTGCGCAGCGACCCCTCTTATGGCGAGGTCTCCGGCCGAAACATCGATGACCTCATGGTGGGTGCCCGCATCGAGGAGAACGAGGACAAGCGCGACCCGCTGGACTTTGCCCTGTGGAAGGCCGCCAAGCCCGGCGAGCCTTCCTGGAAGAGCCCGTGGGGCGAGGGCCGTCCCGGATGGCACACCGAGTGCGCCGCCATGGTGCACCGTTATCTGGGCACGCCCATCGACATCCACGGCGGTGGCTCCGACCTTGCCTTCCCGCATCACGAGAACGAGTGCGCCCAGGCCACCTGCGCCTGGCACGAGGGTTTTGCCAACACCTGGATGCACACGGGCATGCTGCTCGTTGACGGCGAGAAGATGAGCAAGAGCCTGGGCAACTTCTTCACCTTGGCCGAGGTGCTCGAGAAGCACTCCGCCGCCGCCTTGCGCCTGCTCATGCTGCAGACCCACTACCGCAGCCCGCTCGACTTCTCCTGGGAGCGCCTCGAGGGCGCCGAGAACTCGCTCGCGCGTATCGCCGGCACCTGCCGCAACCTCAAGTGGGCGGCCGACCACGCGGAGGGGGAGCCGAACGCCGAACTCGCCGATGCGCTGACCGCCGCCATGGCAAAGGCCGCCGCCGACTACGAGGCCTGCATGGATGACGACTTCAATACTGCCGGTGCCGTGGCTGCTTACTTCCAGCTCGTGACCGAGGCCAACAAGTACCTCGAGCAGGCCGCCGGCGCGGTGGACGAGGGCGCCGCGCGCGTCTGCGCCGCCGTGATCAGCGGTGCGCTCGCACAGCTGGGCGTCAAGCTCCCCGTGATCGAGGAACCACTGCCCGCCGAGCTCGCAGGTGTGGCCGCCGAGCTCGTGGGCTTTGAGGGCGATGACGTTGACGCGGCCGCCGAGGCCATCCTCTCTGCTCGTGCGGAGGCCCGCGCCGCCAAGGACTGGGGCACCGCCGACGCCATCCGCGATCGCCTGAAGGAGCTCGGCCTCGCCATCGAGGACACCGCCGCCGGCTCCCGCATCAAGCACGCTTAGCTCCCCCGTCTCAATTTGGGGGTAGGCGCTAAATCACCTCAATTTGGGGACAGTCCCTAAATTGAGGTTGGCGTACGTCAGAAATGTCACGCCGCATCCGGAGTGCCCGGGTGCGGCGTGTGTGTTATGAGCGCGTGCGGGTATGGGAGACGGGTGCATTTTGCGTACCGAGATGTGACAATGTCAGCGAGTGAATCGCTTTGAAAGGGGCCGAGATGGCACAGAAGAAGCGCCCGCAAAAGGGCGGCGATTATCAGGGAAAGCCGAAGCGCGGGGCCGAAGGCCGCGCGAAGGGCGCGCAGGGACGCGGTGCTAGGTCTGTGGCCCAGCAGCGCATGCCTCAGGCGTCTCGGTCCCAGCAGACCGCAGCGCCTCAGCGCCGTGACGTCCATGCCGCCGAGGGCAATTACATCGAGGGGCGCCGCGCCGCGTTTGAGGCGCTGCGCACCGGCTTCCCCATCAAGCGCGCGCTGATCGCGCAAGGTGTGGAGAACGAGCCGGCCATCCGCGACTTGCTCGCCGGCCTTGGCGAGGCGGGCGTGAGCGTCAAGAGCGTGCCCCGCACCCAGCTCGACGCGATCTCGAGCCATGGCGCCCACCAGGGCATCGTCCTCGGGGTTGGCAAGTTCCCCTATGCCGACCTCTCCGACATCATCGCCGCCGCACCGGCCGGCTCGCCCGCACTCGTGGTGGTGCTCGACCATGTCACCGACGCCGGCAACTTCGGCGCCATCGTGCGTTCTGCCGAGGTTGTGGGCGCAGCTGGCGTCGTGATTCCCAACAAGCGGTCGGCCGAGGTCACCGTCGCAACGTACAAGACCTCCGCAGGAGCCGTCATGCACCTGCCCATCGCACAAGTTCCCAACATCGCCCGTGCCCTCGAGGACCTCAAGTCCGCTGGCTTTTGGGTCGGCGGCGCCACCGAGCACGCGGAGGATGTGTGCTGGGATGCCCCGTTTGAGGGCCGCGTGGCGCTCGTCATGGGGTCGGAGGGCGACGGTATCTCCCGACTGGTGCTCGATACCTGTGACTTCACCACCAAGTTGCCGCAGCGCGGGGAGACCGAGAGCCTCAATGTCGCGCAGGCCGCCACGGCCCTGTGCTTCGAGTGGATGCGCCGCAACCGCGACTCACTCGCCTAGGAACGCCCCATATCGCGGGCGAAGGATTTGCAGACACTGGAGATCTCCGAACGGAAGTAGAGGAAACGGGTCGTGACGAAGAAGAATCGACAGAAGTCAAAGGCCAAGCGTTTTGGCGAGGGTTCGGCCAAGCCGATCGTCGATGCAAGCACCTATGGTGTTGGCAACGCGTTCGCAGGTCTCGGCGCCTCGAGCACGCCCGTGCCGCCTCGCGGCGCCCGCTCGGGCAAGAAGGAGCTGCTCGTGGTCGACGGCTACAACGTCATCCACGCCACGCCGAAGTACGAGCGGCTCATGTTCGACCGTGGCGATCACCCCTATTCCAGCGATGTGTATGAGCGCGCCAGAACGGCCCTGGTCGGCGATGTGGCCGCGTTTGCGGGCCGACAGTACGAGGCGGTCGTGGTGTTCGACGCCGCAGGCAACGTGTCGCCCGATCGCCCGAACCTTCCGCAGGGCGGCGTGCGCATCGAGTTCTCACCCACGGGCGTGACGGCAGATACGGTGATCCAGGATCTGTGCACCCGTGCGCGCGAGGAGGGGAGGGCCTGCTCGGTGGTGACAAGTGACGCGATGATCCAGGCGACCGTCATGGGCCATGGCGTGACGCGCGTCTCGGCCCGCATGCTCGTAGAGGAGATCGAGGATATGAATCGCGATTTCGAGCGCGCCCGCGAGGAGAACGTGGATATCAAGCTGACGCTCGGGAGCCGATTGAGCCCCGAATCCCTCGCCAAGCTGCAATCCTTGCGCGGCCGTTAGAGCTCGGCTATCCTAAACAAGCTTTGCGCGCCTGCGGCGCCCGAAGTGCCAGCGTGGCTCAACGGTAGAGCAACGGATTTGTAATCCGTTGGTTGCGGGTTCGATTCCTGTCGCTGGCTCCATAGAATGAAGAAGCCCGGTTCCCCAGCGGAACCGGGCTTTTTTCAAAAAGTCGATGGGAATCGCATTCGATTGCGGACAGGCGATTGGATAGTGCTGCATCACGCAAAAGTAGAACCTGGCGATTTGAGAATTGAAAGAGAAAAGGCCGTATCGCCACATGTCGAACATAAGCAGATTGAGCTATCTACCTGCAATGCGATACGCCCGGGCACGTGTATATAAAACCTTTTGTTGACATGCTTACTCGCCACGTTCTATTATTCACTTCGCTCGAGCACAGAGCACCGCAGAAATGCAGCTTCGTGCGAGAGTTTGACAGTGACTGGGGATGTGGCACAGCGGCAACTGCGGCGGACTGTAAATCCGCTCCCTCTGGGTTCATAGGTTCGAGTCCTATCATCCCCACCAGTCAGGCCTGTATAGCTCAGTCGGTAGAGCACTTCGTTGGTAACGAAGAGGTCACCAGTTCAAGTCTGGTTGCAGGCTCCATCTGGCGGTGTAGCTCAGTTGGTCAGAGCGCACGGTTCATACCCGTGTTGTCACTGGTTCGAATCCAGTCACCGCTACCAGGTAACTATGGCGGCTTCCGAGGAAACGAGGAGGCCGCTTAAGTTAAGTAGGGACTTGCTCCAAAAGGGAGCAACCTTTTCCAGAAGGAGGGCTTCATGGCCAAGGAAAAGTTTGAGCGCACTAAGCCGCATGTTAACATCGGCACCATCGGTCACGTTGACCACGGTAAGACGACCCTGACCGCCGCCATCACCAAGACTCTGTCTGAGACTGAGGGCTGCAAGGCCGACTTCACCGCCTTCGAGAACATCGACAAGGCTCCCGAGGAGCGCGAGCGCGGCATCACGATCTCCGTCTCCCACGTCGAGTACGAGACTGCCAGCCGCCACTACGCTCACGTTGACTGCCCCGGCCACGCCGACTACGTCAAGAACATGATCTCCGGTGCTGCCCAGATGGACGGCGCTATCCTGGTTATCGCCGCCACCGACGGCCCGATGGCCCAGACCCGCGAGCACATCCTGCTCGCCCGTCAGGTCGGCGTTCCTTACATCGTCGTCTTCCTGAACAAGTGCGACATGGTCGACGACGACGAGCTCATCGACCTCGTCGAGATGGAGACCCGCGACCTGCTCTCCGAGTACGAGTTCCCGGGCGACGACCTGCCGATCGTCCGCGGCTCCGCCCTCGGCGCCCTCAACGGCGAGGAGAAGTGGATGGACTCCATCCGCGAGCTTATGAATGCCGTTGACGAGTACATCCCCACGCCTGAGCGCGACAACGAGAAGCCCTTCCTCATGGCCGTCGAGGACGTCATGACCATTTCCGGTCGTGGTACCGTCGCCACCGGTCGTGTCGAGCGCGGCGAGCTCAAGCTCAACGACAACGTCGAGATCGTCGGCATCAAGGAGACCAAGTCCACGGTCTGCACCGGCATCGAGATGTTCCGTAAGTCCATGGACTTCTGCGAGGCTGGCGACAACGTCGGTCTGCTGCTCCGCGGCATCAAGCGCGAGGAGATCGAGCGCGGCCAGGTTCTGTGCAAGCCGGGTTCCGTTACCCCTCACACCAAGTTCACCGGTGAGATCTACGTCCTGACCAAGGACGAGGGTGGCCGTCACACCCCGTTCTTCGATGGTTACCGTCCTCAGTTCTACTTCCGTACCACTGACGTGACCGGTTCCGTCCGTCTGCCCGAGGGCACCGAGATGGCCATGCCTGGTGACCACATCACTATCACCGGCGAGCTCATCCACCCGATCGCCATGGAGGAGGGCCTGCGCTTCGCTATCCGCGAGGGTGGCCACACCGTGGGTTCCGGTATCGTCTCCACCATCATCGAGTAACTTCGGTTACCCGCTGATTTAGGCGTGCTTGTAGGACCCGGCGCCGCAATTGGTGCCGGGTCCTTTTTCTGCCAGCCTTTACGCTTGTGATTGGCTTGGTAAGGCGGCATTCCCGTATCTGCGCTGCCCTTGATCGCTTTCCCTCTTCCGAGTTGCGTTCAAGTTGTGAATCTCATTTGCAGAATAGATACGGTAATACCGTTGGCATTGACATCACATGATGGTCGATGGTAATGTTAGCGACCGTGCCCGTAGGGGCGGTAAATGGAGGTTTAGATACATGCGCACTATGGTTACCCTGGCTTGCACTGATTGCAAGCGTCGTAATTACACGACCACCAAGAACAAGGCCAACATGCCTGATCGCATGGAGATCAAGAAGTACTGCCCTTGGTGCAAGAAGCACACGCTGCACAAAGAGACTCGCTAGTCTCTGAGCATACACGCCAGTAGTTCAATTGGTAGAGCAACGGTCTCCAAAACCGTCTGTTGAGGGTTCGAGTCCTTCCTGGCGTGCCAGTCTGTAATCGTAAGCCTCCTTGTGAGGCTTACGTTTTCTAATGTCTAGGCGCAAACGCGCGGAGGTAAGCCACAATGGCCAACAACAAGAGCACCAAGAAGTCCGCTCAGAAGAAGACCGATAAAAAGCCCGGTCTGATCGCTCGCGGCAAGGCGTATCTGGCTTCTGTGCGCTCCGAGATGAAGCGCGTCGTGTGGCCTACTAAGAACGAGCTCGTCAACTACACGGTCGCGGTGTGCGCTTCGCTCATCGTCGTCGGTGTGGCCATCGCGCTCCTCGACCTTGTCATCGGTCAGGGCCTCGTGCTCTTCGCAAGCCTGAGGGGGTAAGCAGATGTCCAAGCGTTGGTACGTCGTTCACACCTATTCCGGATACGAGAACCGCGTCAAGTCCGATCTTGAGCACCGCATCGAGACCATGGGCATGCAGGATCGTATCTTCGATATCCAGATCCCGACCGAGCATGTCACCGAGCTCAAAGAGGGTGGCAAGCGCGACGAGAAGGACGTCAAGATTTTCCCCGGCTATGTCCTCGTCCGTATGGAGATGGACGACGATGCCTGGACGTGCGTCCGCAACACCCCTGGTGTCACCGGTTTCCTCGGCGGCAGCGGCAAGCCCGCTCCGCTTTCCCGCGATGAGTACAACAAGATGATGCGCAAGACCGATAAGGGTTCTTCCGCTCCCAAGCGTGCTGTCGTGGATATCGAGGTCGGTACTTCGATTCGCGTCACCAACGGTCCTCTCGCCGACTTCGACGGCAAGGTTTCCGAGGTTATGCCCGAGCAGGGCAAGGTCAAGGTCACGCTCCTTATCTTCGGCCGCGAGACGCCGGTCGAGCTTGGGTTCGAGCAGATCGAGGTCATCGCCTAGTTTCCGTGTTTGTCCGCGTACCGCGCTTCGAGTCCGACTGCTCATCGGAACTTGTGCTTCTAACGCGAATGCGCTGACGATATATAGCTATTTACGTTCATTCGTTGTTAAGGAAGGTGTGACATGGCAGAGAAGAAGATTGCCACCGTCATCAAGCTTCAGATTCCGGCCGGCAAGGCCAACCCGGCTCCTCCCGTGGGCCCCGCCCTCGGTGCCGCCCAGGTCAACATCATGCAGTTCTGCCAGGCCTTCAACGCCGCCACGCAGGACAAGATGGGTGACATCATCCCGGTCGTCATCACCGTCTTCGAGGATCGTTCCTTCGACTTCGTCTGCAAGACTCCGCCTGCGGCTCACCTGATCAAGAAGGAGCTCGGTCTTAAGGGCGGCTCCGCCGTTCCCCAGCGCGACAAGGTCGGCCAGCTCACCGACGAGCAGCTCACCAAGATCGCCGAGATCAAGATGCCCGATCTCAATGCCAACGACATTGACGCCGCCAAGAAGATCGTTGCCGGCACCGCCCGCTCCATGGGCGTCACCATCGCCGAGTAACGCGCATCTCATCGCATTTCAGTAACTCTCGTGCCACAAGGGCACGTGAACGATGTGGGAGGGTTTTCCCGCTTGTACCACAGGAGGTAATGACATGGCTACCAAGCATGGCAAGAAGTTCCGTGAGGCCGCCGCTAAGGTTGACCGCGCTGCCGTCTACACGCCGCTCGAGGCCGTCAAGCTCGTGAAGGAGCTTGCCAACGCCAAGTTCGACGAGACCGTTGAGGCTCACTTCCGCCTCGGCATCGACACCCGCAAGGCCGATCAGAACATCCGTGGCTCCATCTCTCTGCCCCACGGCACCGGCAAGACCGTCCGTGTCGCCGTCTTCGCCGAGGGCGCTCAGGCCGAGCAGGCCGCCGAGGCCGGCGCCGATGTCATCGGTTCCGACGAGCTCATCGCCCAGATCCAGAAGGGCGAGATCAACTTCGACGCTGCCATCGCCACCCCGATGATGATGGCCAAGGTTGGTCGCATCGGTAAGATCCTCGGTCCCCGCGGCCTCATGCCGAACCCCAAGCTCGGCACCGTGACCATGGACGTCGCCAAGATGGTCTCCGAGCTCAAGGCTGGCCGCGTTGAGTATCGTGCCGACCGTTACGGCATCTGCCACGTTCCGCTGGGTCGCGTCTCCTTCGATGAGCAGAAGCTCGTTGAGAACTACGCTGCCCTCTACACCGAGATCCTGCGCGTCAAGCCCGCTTCCGCTAAGGGCAAGTACGTCAAGAGCATCTCCGTGTCCTCCACGATGGGCCCTGGCGTCAAGATCGACTCCGTCGTCCAGCGCAACTTCATGGAGGCCTAAGCGATATTTCGCTTAACTCATTTGACTCGGAAACCCGGTTCGCCTTGCGCGAGCCGGGTTTTTCTTTTAGCTCTTCAAGGATCCGGCTGAATACCTGGAGTGCCCTGTGCGACGTAACAGGAAGAGCAACCTTCTCTGAGTGTTTCGTAAATATATATCTGAAAGAGTACATCGACACACATAGTACTCTGTGATACAGTTACCTCAACGTCAAACAATGGGGAGGTGACCGATATGGCGAGCCGTGATGCCGTGAGCGATCTCATTCGAGGCAATATCGACGCCATCATTCTCAAAACGCTGTCGAAGGGTGACAGCTATGGGTATGAGATTCTCAAATCGATTGGCACCGCGAGTTTGGGCGAGTATGAGATGAAGGAGCCTTCTCTCTACACGAGTCTCAAACGTCTCGAAGCTCAAAAGTTCGTTGAGAGCTTTTGGGGAAACGAGACGCAAGGCGCGCGTCGAAAATACTATCGGCTGACGGATGCCGGTGCTCAGGAGCTTGTCGAGGCAACTGAGCGTTGGGAGCGCGTCCGTGGAATCATTGACCGACTGTTGATCATGGATGGGAGCGAACAATGAATGAGCTTCGCATGTACGTTGAGCACCTGTTCGAAGGCAAGGTGCTTACTCCTGAGAACATCGAGCTAAAAGAAGAGATCTACGGCAATCTCGTTGCCCGCTACGAGGATTTGATCGCCGAGGGTGTTTCTGAAGAAGAAGCTCTCGAGCGCACTAAGCAAAGCATGTCGAGTCTGGACGAAATCGATGAAGACATTGCGTCCGATGATCCTTCGACTATCTCTTCTGCGGCCGCACAGGCCGAGGGGGCCGCTCGGGCAGATGGCGTTGAACAGACTGAGGAAAGCACGCAGCCTGACGAGACTTTGGCCGGTGGTACCAAGGCCATGCCCGTCTCGGATGTTGAGGTCTCTGGGGATCAGGTTGCCCCTGAGTCACAGCCAGAGAAGACCTTGGACACCGGCAAGGTTCTTAAGTACGGCTTGATCGCGTTTGCGCTCATTGTTCTTCTTGGAATCGGCGCCAAGCTCATGTTGGGGTGTGTCGATGAAGCGGTAGAGCACGGGAAGGACCAGGCCTCCGTTGTTCAGGTCGATCCTTCGTCTTCGCCGCAGGGAAATTCTAATCCGCAGGGAGCTGATGCGAATGCGGCTGACAGCGCCATCACCGTTGATGAGAATGGTCGCGTGTGGATGGAGGGTGAGCCGGGGGATGAGCTGCTTGCCGCGGTTGTTGGAACGACGTACTCCGATGCGACTCCCTATGTCGATACGAAGCTTGAGGATGCCGCTACGGTTGAGACCCTGTTGCATACGCTGCCGCTCGGCGATCTTGCCACGGATATCGACGTCACGAAGGGCTCGGGCGTGCTCAGCCTTGCGTATCGTGAAGTTCCCGAGGCATACGATGGCGATTCTGTCGATGTGGCCCTCGCCTACAACGTCGCGGTGCTGTTCAGCACCATGCCGCTCGTAAATGAGATTCAGGTCACTGTTGCCGAGCAGGGCGAGCCGATGGACGAAAGCTACTATGTCTTCACACGCGATGACGTTCAGGGCGCCTACGGTGTCATGCTCTCTCGTGAGATGGTGAACGAGAGTGGCTGGCGTCAGATCAAGGACGATCACCTCTACGCCCGCAAGTTTGCGGAGCGCTTGGTTGAGAAGGCTGAGCGCGAGTGGCGATAGGGCCCCAGCTGAACAAATAGGGGAATAGATATTAGACTTCCCTGAACCCGAGTTGCCCGGCCGATCATTCGAAGCATGAAGGATCGGCCGGGCTCTTATGTTCTAAAAACAGAAACATATATGAAACAATGATGATGTGAAAAAACAACCCATAGAAAGAGTGGGTTACATATTTAACTGCTAGTACTTCAAAATAGCTGGGAATGGAAAAAGATGGTGTGCACTTCGATGCGGAATGTTGTTTAGACAGCATGATGTATGAGTGATATGGTGTGGATTGGTCTGTACGGCATATATCTGCCAGGAGGTCGTTATTTGTTCCGCAGCGTGCTCATAGGCATTTTGGTCGCATCTTTTACGCTTGGCTCTTTCCCGGCGGGAGTTGGCGCATACCAGCTTTCTCAACTTCGCCAGGAATTGGCATCAGCTCTTTCCGGAGCGGCGCATGCACAGGCTGATATGGATGCCGAGCTTCAGCGGATGAATGACTCTATGGCATCGAAGGCGTCTTCGACTGAATCTGACGTGCCCATGCCCCTGAGCGCGGAATTTGAGACCGGGGGGGGGTATCCCCAGCCTGAGATAAGCAACGCGGATACGCGCGAGCTGGAAGGGCCGGCGATAGCAGAATCTGAGCCGAAAGATCAGGGGGCCGGCGGCGGATCTCTGGAGAATAGTGCTGGATCGGAGAGTCAGGAGCCGGCGCAAGGCGATGGTGAGGGCGGCGTCGATATCGCTGACGATGCAGCTGTGCCGGATTCGATGACGAGTGCCGAGCAGGATGCGTCCGCAATTGAAGGCGCGGAGGTCCTGCAGCAGGGAGACGGTGAAAAGAGCGGCAATGTGTTGCTCGCGGACCGTGCCGCGGTTGATGCGTTGGGCGGTAGAGACTTCGCGGGTCAGGTCGTAAAGGAAATCGGCGGCAGGAAGTACATCCTCATCGGTAACGAGCAGCAGCTCCGTGCGATTGGATCTGGCAAGAAGGTGCACACGGCCGTGTATCAGGCTGTTCTTAGCGGCGTCCATTGGGAGGTCGATAAGGGTAAAGATGGCAAACCCATCATGCTTTACGGTGGCGACGCCGATCTACTCGCTTTGCAAAATGGCAAGAAGGACTATACCCTCGGCGAGATCGATAGAGCCGATGGTGACGCGCTTGAGGCCGTTGGCCAATGTGGTGTGAACCAAACGACGGGCAAGATCGACCCAAACATGGACATCGAGGACAGCGGTGTGAGTTACGCCGCCGATGCCAACTACATCATCTTCCGCGATATCGATCTTGCGGGCGCGGCGTGGAAGCCCTTGATGTTTTCGGGCACCATGCTGGGCGTTAAAGCTAGCGGAGCGACGAAGCTTTTGGATTGCATAAAAACCGACGGATCTGGGGTGACCGACGTCAAAACCGTGGACAATCCTGTGATCTCGAATGTAAGCGTGATTCAACCTGGTCCGAAGCTCGATGTGCGCGACTATACGGGCATCGGCTTCTTCGCAACCATATCCAATAAGATGAACGACAAGAAGCCTTTTGAGCGCCCACAGCAGGCAAGGGTGAGCAATATTACCCTCGATGGCGTAACCGTCGAAAACAATGCATCTGCCGTACATGTGGACGAAACGCTTATTAGCGCTTTGCTCGATGGCTTGGGTGCGGTTGTGGGGAAGTTACTGGCGGGATTGCTGTATGCGCTTACGCTTGGCAAGGTCAATCTGTTTGGGTTGATTGAGAATCTCTTGAATATTCGCGCAGCCGATCCGTCAGCTCTGGCTACCGGTGCGTTCGCCGGTCGAGTTATCGGCGATGTTGATCTTTCAGGATGCGAGGCACATCGTGTCAGCGTTTCCACCGTTGCAAAGATGAGCGGCGGATTCGTGGGGTATTCGCAGGGCGAAACGCATTACGAGTTGCTGTCGAAGGCCCTCGATGACATCGTGACCATTCTTACTAATATCCTGAACATCATTCCCGGTGTTGGTCTTGGTGATTTGATAACGTTGCTTCTGGACAGCAATATCATCAAAGCTGGCGAACTTTTGCCCGTCGATTACATCAACCCCGTTATCTCCGACTGCGCCGTTAGGGATTTTGTGGAAGGGGAGACGATTGGTGCGGTGGGACAAGACTATGCCGGTGGATTTGCTGGAGCACTTGTAGGGACGGTTGCCCAGGGCTGCACAGTTTCAAGCGCCAGTCCCTATACGGTGAGGGGGCGCCTGTATGTTGGCGGTTTCGCCGGCCTTATGCGCAACGACATCATGAAGGGTGCGCTCAAAGAGGTCGGCATCGAGCTGGTGCGCGTGGCCCAGCCCCAGAGCGCAACGTTTGGCTGCGAGCTTTCGGCCGATGTGACCGTCGAGGCGGCGAGCTACGCCGGTGGCTTCGCGGGCGCGATGGCGAACAGCTACGCGGTCGATACGACGATGGCGGGCGCCATGGCGGTGCGCGCCACAGGACATGAAGAGAATAAGAACAACGTCCGCTCCATCAAGGCGCTTGCGGGTGGCTTCACCGGAATCGCATCCGTGGGCTGGGCGACGGATCTGGGTGCTGCCGAGGACCGAAACGGCGACTTACTGGCGGGCGTGAACGGACTTCTGACCGGATTGCTCACCGGCGACCCCGAAGCGCGCCAGAACCTCCTGTCCCTCGTGGGCGTGGAGGAGTCTCAGATTCTCGGTGCGTCGATGACGGGCGCATATACGGTGGAGTCTGCCAACGATTATGCGGGCGGTCTGGTCGGTCGCGGCCACGGCGTGGTGATCGCAGCGTCCGATGAGGCGCACTTGAAGGATATTCGCCTGTGGCTCCATAAGACTGTTGCGTACCAGGCCACCAACAGTCCGGTCGTCCTCGAGGGCCTTCGCTCCGTGCGCGCCGAAAAGTCCTGCGCCGGCGGCATCGCGGGCGAGCTGGGCACCGCGTCCGTGGGCGGCATCATCAACAATACGGTCGGCGTGGGCGGATATCTGCCGTTCAACGTGAGTTCGACTACGGTGACGGGTGCACCTGCGGGACTCGTCGTCTCGGCGGGCGAGTCGTGCGCTGCCGGCGGCATCGGAAAGGCGACGGGCGGCAAGGTCGGCCGTGCGGACGATGCGTATGCGTCGGCTGCAGCGGCGCCGGAGACCAGTGTGGTCGAAATAACGAATATCAAGTCGGTCTCGGCAAAGAACAACGCCGGCGGCTTTGCGGGCGTCGTGGGTCCGGGCGATCTGGCGTCAACGGGTGGCCTCGACCTTCTGGGCCTGGGCGCGCTCAAGCTCAACGGCCTGCTCTCGGTGGCAGACGGTCTTGAGGTAAAGATGGATGGCGTTGCGGTTTCGGGTGTGCCTTCGGGCATGGCTGTGGAAGCGAAGGGCAACAATAATGCTGACGGTGGCACCACGCGCTTCGCGGCTGCGGGCTTCGTCGCCTCCGCAAACAGCGCCGAGGTGACCGACGGTCACGTAAAGAACCTCGCGAGCGTCACTGCGCATCTGGAAGACGGCGTCGCCGGCGGCTTTGTGGGTGTCTCGCGCACAGGTGGTTTGGCCGACGTCGCCGACGAGGCGGCCATTAAGGGCTTGCTGTCCGCGAGCAACTTGCTCAACGCCGTGGGCTACATGATTCCCTCGTATACGAACGTCGATGTTTCGTATATCAATGGCGGTAGGGTCTCGGCCGATATGGCTGGCGGCTTTGCGGGCGATTTCCAGAGCGGAAAGGTTGAAAACCAGGGTAGCCCTTGGGCGGTCTATAACATCGCTCAGGTCACGGGCGGCAGCTATGCCGGCGGCTTCGGCGGCAAGGTGACGTCTGGCGCGCTGGCGGCGGCCGATGGCGGCGTGAGCATTCTGGGCGGCATTGCCGATTTGAGCATTGGCATTGAAGATCTGCTGGGCGTGATGGGTGCCTACGTTCCCTCCATTAAGAATGCCGGTGTTAAAGCTGATACCTCTACGGTTGAAGCAACCTCTGGTGTGGCGACTCCCGACGCGAAGAACCCTGGTTTCGTTGTGGCCTCGACGCGCATGGACATGCTTGATTCCCAGTCCGGATCTGCGGGCGGCTACATCGGCTACGGCTCGGGCGTACAGATTTCCAATTGTGACGTTACGCAGCTTCGTCATACGGACGTAGTGGAACCTGCGGAGCTTGAGGGCGCCGACGGCAGCTCGTACTTCAACGGGAAGAGCGCATATGCCGTGAAAGCCCCGCGTTATGCCGGCGGCTTTATAGGCAAGATGGATGTGGGATCGGCTGCCTCGGTGGGCAGGGGTCTTAACGTGTTGGGCAAGGCGATCAAGCTCACCGATATCGCGCGCGCGCTTTCCGTGGTGGTTTCGACGATCGAGCATTCCGACGTCAACGGTGGCACAGGCGGCTTTGCCGTTCTGGCGACCGAGACAAGTCTTCCCGAGGGTGATTTGGGTGATGGCTCGGCGGATCCCGGTAGCGCGACCAACCCGGTGGGCAGCGCCGGTGGTTTCGTGGGCGAGGTCAAGGGTGGCCACATTCAGGATTCGAATTCGTATAACTTCTCGTATGTCATCGGTCAGGTTAAGGCGGGCGGCTATGCCGGAGGTATTGCCCCGGGCGACGTGGCAAGCGTGCTTGCCGACAACACTTCCATTCTCAAGGGCTTGGTAAGCACCAATGGTGCGCTGGCGTCGTTGGTGCAGGACTTCGTCCCCACTGTCCGCAACAGCGAAACCACCAGCATTCCGTGTGGCGGTGCGGTGCGCGCTCAGGCTGCGTCCGATAAGCTGGCGCTGCGCGGCATGGCCGGCGGCTATGTGGGCCACAACGAGGGCGGTCACATTTGGGGCAAGAATAACGCTTCGTGGAAAAAGGAAAACGACGCATCCAACCATTACGCGGGTACGCAACGTGTGGCCGCTGCCGAGCGCATCCGTAGTGTGTACGGCGCGGAATTCGCTGGCGGTTATACGGGCCTCCTTGAGCCCGCCGATACGGCGAGCACGGGAAATCTGAGCCTTCTATTCGGTCTGGTCGAAGCGAACAATCTGCTCGGCGCCCTTGAGGTGACGTATCCCACGCAAGAAAGTACCGAGGTCACGGGCCCCTTGCGCGGCATGGATTTCAAAAGCTGGAACGCTTGGGCCGAACACGTGGGTGCGACGGGCGGCTACGGCCCGCAGATCGACGGCGCTGCGAACAAGAGCTTTGCAACGCAGGAAGAGTTCGACAAGTTCATCGCGTCCTATGTATACGGTACCAATGTCGTGGCGGGGCGCGCAGAGCATTCCACTCAGGTCAACGCGGTACGCGGTGGCATTGCGGGCGGCTATGTTGGCCTGATGCACGGTGGCGTGGTCACGGACGGTCAGGCGACGGATACCAAGCTTGTCAGCGCACTACGTGCGGCGGGCGGCTTCGCGGGCTCCATGGAAACGGCCGACGCGGCCAGTTTGGGCAGCGTGGATCTGCTGAATCTGATCAACTTGAATCTTGACAAGCTCGTCTCGGCGCTCGACGTTTTGGTGCCGGTGGTGAAAAGTTCCAGCGTTACGGGGTATCGCAAGGGCATGACGGTGCGCTCTACGGCGCCCGATTCCTCGCACGAGCAAGGTTTCGCCGGCGGCTACGTAGGCTATGCCTCGGGCGCTCAGATTTGGGGAGACGCCACGTTTGCCGATGCCAATAAAGACGGCGACCGCTGGACGGTCGGTGCTACGCATTCGGACGCCGAGGCTACGGGCTGCAACGTGAAAAACCTCCGCAAGGTATCTGGCGCTAATTGTGTTGGCGGCTACGCGGGCGTCATCACCGCGGCAGGCGTGGCGGACGTGAACACCAACGATGTTTCGAGCGGTTTGTTGCAGAAGTTGCTGAATACGCTCATCGGCACCCCTCAAAGTGTCGCGTCGGTGCTGAACGCCACCGTGTCCACGGTGCGCGGCGCATCGGTTTCCGCCGTCGGCGAGGGGAATGCTGTCATCGACGCCGCCGATCCCGCTGCAAGTGCTTGGGGCTTCACGGTCGAAGGCGCGTACGGCAATGCGGATGCGCGCAAGTACGCTCGCGCCGTCGGCGGCTTTGCCGGTTTAGCCAAAGCGGTCGTGGTCGGCACGAAGGACGGCGGAAAGACGGGGCTTGATACCGTTGCGGTCAACGGCTTGCGCGGCGTTGAGGGCGGCCAGTATGCTGGCGGCTTCGTGGGCCAGGCCGACGTTACGGGTGTTGCGAGCGTCGCCGGCGGCACCGAGGGCGACCAGAGCACGAATCTGCTGCTCAAACTCATCAAGGCGGGAAACATTGCTGCGGTGGATGCATTCCGTCCGTATTTCTACCACGCGAACGTCGACGGCGTGGCCGATGGCTTCCAGGTTCGTGCGCATGACAGCTCCACGCAGGGCATTCTGAGCTCCAAGCAGTTCACGGGCACGGCGGGCGGCTTTGCCGGCTCCGTGGTGAATGGTTCGGTGAAGGACTGCGCCGTGACCGACCTTATGAGCGTGTCCGGCGTGAACTATACGGGTGGCTTCGTGGGCCATCTGGGCAAGGCCGGAACGGTCGATGTGGATAACGTGCAGGCCAATAAACTGTTGGGCGCCACGGCTGGCGTGCTTGATGTCTGGGGTTCGCATGTCGATCGCTCCACTGTTATGGGCATCGCCGACGGATACACCGTGACGTCCTCCCATCAGGGCGCCGATTACGGCTTGGGCACCAATGCGGCAAAGGGTCGTGAGGTCGCGGCCGGCTTTGTCGGGTATGCCGACCTCGCTCGCGTGAACGATTGCGACGCGGGCAACCTCAAGCTGGTCACGAGCGGCGAAATCGCAGGCGGCTTCGCCGGCGAAGCGCTGCGCGCCCATCTGGTGGAAACGGAAGTTAATTCGTGGCTTCTGGACCTGGTGCTCTTCATCGTGAACGCTCTGCTCAAGGTTCTGTATGTTCCGGGACTCGAGAATCTGGGCGTCATCAGCCTGGGCAAGTGGTTCGGCATCGACAAGATTTTCGATCTCAAGGTGCTTGCCGATGGCGACGCGGTGTACGTGAACCTGTTCGGTCTAAAAATCGGCGTGTCGCTTTCGAAAAAGAGCCCTGAAAACAAGCAGGAAACCGACGTGGCGATCGTCACGATCGGCGACTCCACCATCAAGCTTCCGTGCAACGGGGAGGGCGTTATCGATCCGGCAAATGCTCGATCGAACCTGACGATTGAGCTCATCAAGGGCAACCGCGCCCGCGTAGAGGGTTGCTCGGTGACGGGCGTTGCCAGCGGTTACGACGTCTTCGGCGGTGGAGCCTCTCAGGATGCCGACGGCGTGGCCGAACGTGTCACCGGCTACGCGGGCGGCTTCTCGGGTCTGAACGACGAGGGCGTGCTGTACCACAACGACATGTATTACGCCGACGTGGTGCGCGGCACGGCCGAGAAGGTCGATCCGTTCGCGAACACCAAGCTCAAGAGCGCTTGGAACTTCAACAACATGAAAGACATCGTGGGCCCGGATGACGCGAACAATTACAACGTGTACCGCATTTATCGTCCCCACGTGCAAGGGGCAACGAACGCCGTCGTGCATAACGGCGTCGGCGGCAGCTCGACGTTTGCGTCCGCCGTGGTTGATACGGGTGCTGGAACGTTCGATACGGGCCTCGACCGATACGACGTCCACTTCTTCGAGCTGGTGAATTGCTACGACCCGAATACGGCATCGAGCGGTGCCGCCGGTGACGACGATACCAAGTGGGTGGGCGTTAAAGACGCGATCCGTCTGGGCGCGTCGGGCACGGATTTCAAGGAGCCGCTGGGCGTGTACGAGAGCTCGGCCAAGGCGGTGCTCATGCTTGACGCCGCCCAAACCGGCAACGGCGGTGCGTTGACCCCCGAGCCCGATGAGGGCCAGGACCCCTGCGAGGCGCGCGTCGACGTGACCATCCAGAAGATTTGGAATGACGCCGGCGACAAGGAGGGTCTGCGCCCCGACGCCATTCGCGTGAAGCTCGTCGGCTCGTATACCAACGGCACCGATAAGGTGGTGCCGAACGAGCTCGTCATGCAGGACGGCAACGGCGGCGTATCCACTCCGTTGTCCAATCCACAATGGATTGAGTTGAGCAAGAAAGAGAATGCTTCCGGATGGACGGAAACTTGGCGCAAGGTGGTGACGGGCTTGCCCGTGGCGTTTAAGGACACGTCGGTGACCCCGTCGGTCATCCGCTATTACTCGTATGAAGCCACCGAGGCGCAAGTGCTGGTCAACGGCGTTTGGCAGAACCTCTCCGATGCGGGCTACACCGTTACGTATAACGTAAAAGGTGCTGACCGAGTGATAGAGATTACCAATACACATATTCCGATGCTTCCCGAGACGGGCGGTCGGGGCATAGCCCTGTTCGTGCTGGCGGGCGGCATGTTGCTCGCGTGCGCTGTTTACGATCGTCGGCGCAAGTCGATGACGTATGCCGGGTATGTACCCCAGCACGCTGCTCGGGTGCCGATGCGCAGATGCGGTAATCCGGCTGGGCCGAGGGCTCTGTCTCGGAGTCGCTCCCGGTCTGCGCAGGGGTGGGTCTCTCAGCGGCGCAAGTAACGCACCGGTGAAGATAAGTTGTTGTTCATGTCATACGTTTGAGGGAAGGAATGATTCGATGAAAACGATGACAAAACGTATCGCCAGCGTCGCGCTGACGGCAATCATGGCGCTCACGGTGCTCGTAAGTGCCCTCCCGGCGAAGGCCTTCGCGGTCGCTCCGACGGGCACGCTGACCATTACGAACTCCAACAAGGAGTTCAAGGACAAGACGGTCACCGCTTGGCAGATGTTCTCCGCTACCGCCACCGCTGATGGCGCCAACGCGAGCTATACGCTCAACGCTGAGTGGGAGGCGTTCTTCACGGGTGCCAACCTCGATGGCTTTACCGCTAAGGATAAGACGGGCACTGAGCTTTCTAATGCCGCGGTCGACTACGTAACGAAGCTTGGCCAGAAGAATGATCCCAATGTTGTCGCCTTTGCCAAGAAGGCTGCCGAATGGGCGAAGGCTCAGAAGCCGGCTCTCGGCGCGAAGCGCGAGACGACCGCTAAGGCTAGCGGTGGCGCGTTCGTGGCTGAGTTCACGGGCCTCGTCTACGGCTACTATGTGGTGTCCCCCGAGGGCGGTTCTACCGATGTGAACACCCAGCGCGGCACCGATGCCATTCTGGCAAACGTGGTGAAGGATACTCAGGACGTTGCCCTCAAGAGCGAGTATCCTACTGTCGAGAAGACCGTCAACAACGACACTCATGCAGACGCTCAGATTGGCGATACCTTGGAGTTCGTGCTGACCTCCAAGGTCCCCGATATGACCGAGTACACGAATGGCTACACCTTCAACTTCATCGATACCCTGTCCAAGGGCCTGACGTTGAATGCCGATAACATCAATGTGACCATCGGCGATGTTGTACTGGTGAAGGATGTCGATTACAGCGTTGCTATCAAAACTGTGGATACGAATAAGACCAAGTTGACTATCTCCATGCTTGAATTCAAGACGCGCCATCAGAATGATGTCGGCAAGGAGATTAAGGTCACCTATACCGCGACTATCAACGAGAATGCCGAGGTTGGCAAGGACGACGCGGGCAACAGCGTGAAGCTTGAGTACAGCAACGACCCGAACACCACTGGTACGGGCTCATCGCTGCCCGATGAGACCCATGGTTACACCTTTGGCTTCGACCTCCACAAGACCGATGCCAATGGTGGGGCTGCGCTTGCGGGCGCGGAGTTCCAATTGCAGAAGAAGCCCGACGGTACTCCTGTCAAGCTGATTGTCGAAAACGCTGGCAACGATAGCGATTCTGCCGTTGTTCGCCCGGCCACGCAGGAGGAGATCGATGCGCCTCAGAGCAAGGCTGTCGATACCGTGGCCACCCCTAAGAGCGGTAATATCATCTTCAAGGGCCTTGATGCTACTGGGTACCAGCTTGTCGAGATCAAGGCTCCCGATGGATACAACAAGGTCAATACCCCCATCGACGTGACGATTGCTGCTCAGTATGACCAGGCCGGCGTGCTTGAGAGATGGACAGTTGGCGGCAAGCCTGGCCCGAGCGTCACCATTGATGTCCAGAACAACAAGGGCGCGCTGCTTCCCGAGACCGGTGGCATGGGTACCGTGATCTTCACGGTCGCGGGTGTCGTCATCATCGCGGGCGGCATCGCCTGGAAGCGTTCCCGCCGCGCCGGCAACGACGCGTAAGCGGGGCATAAGATGCGCAAGCGCTCGAAGGGGGACCTGCTCTCCACGGTAGCCATCATCGTCGGCATCCTGATCCTGCTCTATCCCACCATCAGCAACTTTTTGGTGGAGCGGAACGCCAGCCGGGCGGTGTCGAACTACGACGCCGCGGTGAGCAGCCTCACCGACGAGCGCTATGCGCAGATGCTCGCCGAGGCGCATGCCTACAACGCGCAGCTCGCGGGGCTGTCGGGCATCCCGGCGGCAGAGGGCGGAGCCGACTCCGGCACCGTCGACGCCGCTGCGCTCAGGGATTCCTACCTGCAGCTGCTCAACCTGTCGGGCGACGGGATGATGGGCTACATCACCATCCCGCGCCTCGACGAGACCATGCCCATCTACCACACCACCGAGGAAAAGGTCCTGCAGGTGGCCACGGGCCACATCGAGACCTCGTCGCTGCCCGTGGGCGGTGCGTCCACCCACGCGGCGATCTCTGGCCACCGCGGACTGCCGTCCGCAAAACTCTTCACCGAGCTCGATAAGATGCAGCTTGGTGACATCTTTTACGTGAAGGTTCTCAAGGAGACATTTGCCTATCAGGTCGATCAAATTCTCACGGTGCTACCTGAGGAGACCGAAGCGCTTGCAATCGAACCTCGGGCTGACTACGTGACCCTCGTTACATGCACGCCGTATGCCATCAACTCACATCGACTGCTCGTGCGGGCTCATGCCATTCCGTATTTGCCCTCTATGGAAGGCGAGGTCGGCGTGATGGGAAATCCGATCAACCTGTCGTGGCCACATCTTGCGTTGATCGCTGCTCTCATCCTCCTAGCGGTCGTTTTGGCGGGAATGAGATTGCGGCAATTGGAGCGACGGGACAAGGATGGGTTTTTGGAAGAACACGGCGGGGCGCACGCGGCACCCGGAAAGGGGGAAGCTCATGAACATGCGGGCAGGCATTTTAAATAGCGTGACGTTCCTTGTCGCGTTGGCATTTGCATGCATGTTTGTGGCGCTGCCTCCTATGTGCGCAGCCGCATATGCTACGGGTTCCATCACCCTGACGTGCAATGTCGACCGTGATGGGGTCGATGTGCCGCTGGCGGGAGACGCCTACGAGTTCTCCTTGGTAGCTGCCGCCCAGGTTGTTAACGGGGAGCTGGTGTACGAGACAACAGGACCGTTTGCTTCGATTGGCTGCGAATGGGGCGGCTTGGACGCGGGACAGCTCCGGAGCAAGGCCCGGGAGGCGGCCGAGCTTGCTGCGCGCAACGGGATCGCTGCAGACGCGACGGGCTCCACGGATGCTCAAGGCAAGATATCTGCACAGGGCTTGCGGCTGGGCATGTATCTGGTGAGGCGCGTGGCAGCTGCGCCTGCGAACGACCGAGCGCTCGTCGACCCCATGCTCATATCTGTGCCCACGCGCGTGAGCGATTCCCTTGAATATCAAGTTGTCGCAAATCCCAAGGTGGAAATAGAAGGGGCTGCTCCTGAGCCGGCTGATCCGGGCGTGCCCGACTCCAACGGCATATTTCCCTGGTTTGATTTGCCCACAACGGGAGACGTTCAAATGCTGCTGGTCGGTCTCATTGCACTGCTGGGCGGATCGATGATTGTCGTATCTCGCAGAGTGACGAGATAGCTTACCGTTTAAAGATGGCTATACGAGCGCTGCGATAGCACGCACGATGGCGTCTGCGGCAGCGGACGTTTTCGATGTGTCCTCGACCTGCAGGATGATCTTGCCCTTGATACCGAGCTCCGAGATCTCGGAGAACAGGACGCGCGGGCCGTCGATGACGGGGGAGACACCCTCGCCGGCCTCGAGCGCCAGAGCTGCGAGCTGCTTGGCGAGATCGTCCATGTGCTGAGTATGGGCACAGCCATCTTCGCCAACGCGCGGTACGGCGAACGAAACAGCCACACGGTTGGCCGGCAGTAGATGCACGAGGGCGGTTTTTGAAATAATCGAGTTGGGGATGATCACCGTCTGCCCCATGGCGTCGCGGATGGTGGTGTGACGCCAGGTCACATCTTGAACGACGCCCGCTTCTGCACCGACCTCAATATTGTCGCCGGGTTTGACAATGCCCATGAAGGTCACCTGCAAGCCGCCGATGAGGTTGGACAGCGTGTCTTGGAAGCCGAGCGAGACGGCGATACCGCCGACGCCAAGAGCGGCTACGAGCGCATTGGCGTTGACGCCAAAACATGCATCCAAGATGACGCTGATGCCCGTCGCCCAGATCACGCCGCGGGCGATATTGATGATGATGCTGGAGGAGGGCAGGGGATTGCTCTCCTGATTGAGGTAGCGCTTGAGGATACGTGTTGCCACGCGAGCAGCGATGGCGGTTGCGAGTGCAAGGGCGAGTGCCCACAGCGAGCTTTGCACGAGTGGGTTTTTGAAGATGGAGAACGGGCCTTCCACGGGAACTCCTCTGGTGCGTACAACGGGTTCGATATAAATTCTCACACAACTGAGTGTTCCCAATCACGGGCGCTTTATGACGGGCGGCCGGGGCGCGCCGAGCCGGGCCAGAATCCGGCTCGACAGGCCCCGGCCGCCCGGATGCCATGTCGGGTGCGTCAAGCCTCGGTCGACGATATGCACCCACCGTGTTCCGCGCGCTCGGCCATGCGTCGCGTGAACCGCATGAACAGCTCGTCGGACGCGGCAATCTGCGCATCGTTGTAGTGCGCCGAGGCCATGTTCTCGAGTACGAGTTCGTAGTCCTTGTCGGGGCGGAGCCAGTTGCGGACGTCGAAGCAATCATCGATCTTCTCGAGGAAGGCCAGACCGGCTTCGATGGCGGCCTCGCGGCGCTCAGTGCTCGCATGAGCCGGCAGCGTGTCCATGAGCCGGCTCACATGGAGGTACTCCTGCGTGAGGCCGCGCTCGGGGATGGCGTGGAAGATGCGTTCGATTTCGGCGAGTTCGTCGTCGGAGTACAGGTGCGCCGCCACGCCCATCGCAGTCTTGTCGTTGCCCGTGAGCGCGCAGAGCAAAAAGCCCTGTCCATGGCTCGTGCGTTCGAAGTCCTCGATCGCTTCGAGTGCGCGGGCGGCACGGGCGGGATAGTCGGGCTCGCCCTGGCCGGAGCGGATGCGCACGATGAGCTCGCGCTGTCGCTCGAGCTGGGCGATCTGCTCTTGAAGCTGCCTGTCGAGGTCGTCGAGCAGGCGATCGGACTCACCGCGGCACTCGTCGCCCTCGGCGCGCTCGGCGTCGAGGTCCTGAAGCATGGGACCGATTTGCTCGAGCGAGAAACCGAGTGAGGCCAGCTGACGGATGCGAAGGAGGCGCAAGAGGTGCGTGGGCTCGTAGTCACGATAGCCGTTCTCGCCGCGCGGCGGCTCGGGCAGCAGGCCAATGGCGTGATAGTGCCGCAGGGTGCGGACGCTCACGCCTGCCATGCGTGCAAGCTCGCTGCTTTTCATCTGCGCTCCTCCGTAGGGTCGGTTGGATTGGGCTCATCGCGTGTTGTACCCACCGATAGTAAAAACCCAGACGTAACGTACGAGTCAAAGCGCCCACAAATGCTCCATGCCCAAACATGTCTCAATTGGGGACAGGTACAAATTGAGACGTTTACCCTGTGCGTCTCTCAGGTTCTTATCAGCTTGCTCGGGTATTCTCTAGGCAACGAGTTGGATGCGCCTCATGCGAGAGGTGCTGCGCTCGAAGGGAGGTGCTCCGATGCGCGTGCTGCTGATTGAAGATACGCCGCGTCTGGCAGAGGCGGTGGCCGAGATATTGCGCAAAAGCGGTTACGGTGCCGATATCGCGCACATTGGCGCCGATGGTCTCGCCATGGCGCTTACGGGTGCATACGATGTGCTTCTTCTCGATATCATGCTGCCCGACATGAGCGGTATGGATGTTCTGCGCAAGCTACGCGAATCGGGCAGCGTGGTTCCCGTTATCCTGCTCACCGCCCGACAGGGCGTTGGCGACCGCGTGGCGGGGCTCGACGCCGGTGCCGACGATTATCTTCCCAAGCCGTTTCATGCAAGCGAGCTGCTCGCTCGCATTCGCGCGGTCACGCGCCGCCCGGCAACCTACCGGCCGAACAATGCGATCGAGGCGTGCGGACTTGTGCTTGATGTGGCGAAGTTGTCTGTGCAGGCCCGTGGAGGCGCAGTTGCCGTTGAGCTGACGCCGAAGGAAGCGTTGCTCCTTGAGGCGTTCATGGGACGTTCGGGAAACCCTGTCTCCAAGAGCGATTTGGCCGTTCGGCTTTGGGGACCTCATGTGTCGTTGGCCGACAATCGTATCGAGGTATTGGTTCACGCGCTGCGTGGCAAGCTTGAAAAACTGGAGTCGTCGGCGCGGATCGAGACCGTGCGCGGTGTGGGATATCGCCTGATGAACGGACAGCTTGCAGGCTGAGATGCGACGAGGGGAGAAGATTCATGAGCGCCGTGTTCAATAATGGGCAGAAAGACGGTTTGGCTGCGGGGAGCGGTGATCTCAGGGCCCCGCGCAAGCGCCTGTGGCTGCGCTCGTCGATGCTTGTTTGCAGCATCCTCGTATTCGCTTTGGCGGCTGCTTGGGTTGCCAGTGCATTTTCGGCGCGAGACGCCAACAACGTGGCGCTGCAAAACGTGATGACCGACTCATTGAATCGAGGCAGCCTGATGGGGGCCTACGAAGGCGCGAAGCCCGACGTCCCTCAAGCGTTCGCTGGCCTGATCGAATCATCGAAAGAGGAGGCGGGCGATTGGAAGCCGACGGCAACGGCGCCGGACACCTACTACTCGCTCTCTGGGCCCGCGCAGAGTCCGTTCTCCCTCGCAGTGTTCGAAGGAGGCTCCATGGCGTTCCTGGTGCCCCCTCATAATGTGATAAGTGGCGATGGCGATCCTTCGTATGGGGCGTTCAATTGGTGTGAATCCGTACTCGAAGAATTGACGAACACTGCTCTGTCCAATCGGGCGAATGCCGGCAAGCACCCGAAGCCGCAGTACATCAAGGTTCAGGGAATGACGTGGAAGTGCGCGACGGAGATCGCAGTGACGAGTCCGCGTTATTCGAAAGACGCGACGGGCGACAGCGGGGTTTCCCTGTACAGCGACGGGCGCGTCAAGGGGTACGAAAAGGATGGGTATTTGGCCGCTCGAGTGTATGCGTTCGTCGATATCACCTCGTCAGTCATATACCTGAGGCGGATGGCCATGTTTCTCACGGCGGTCGGGGTGGTTGGTTGTGCCGTGCTCGTCTTGGTGTGCCGCAAAATCATCGATCGTGCGCTCGTTCCGGTGGCAGAGTCCCAGGCGCGCCAGCGAGAGTTTCTCATCAAGGCATCGCATGAGCTCAAGACGCCCATGGCCTCCCTTTCGTCAAATCTCGACGCCCTGGTGGCGAACGCGGACGAGACGGTTGCGAGCCAGGGGCGCTGGACGAAGAACATGCGCGAGGACATCGACGAGCTCGCTGAGCGCACGTGCAAGCTGCTCGATTTGGTGGCCGACCCCGAACGCGGGGATTCAAAGGCGTGATGAGCATGCGATGGGCTGAGTGTTGGAAAGGCCCAGGAGGCGGATGCGAGGCGGGCGGGGCGCCGCGGGCTTTCGCGCCGCCCCGCCGATCCGCCATCGCATCGAGATGGCATGAAAGTCACGAATGAGAGGCGGATTTCGTGACTTTGGATATGTTTCAGTGAAATGCGAGGCGGCGACGAGCGGGGAAGGACGAAAAACGCCCGTCTCCGCATGGGTCACTCGATCTAATCTTCGAGGCAGCGCTCGCGGAAGGCGGCGATTTCGTCCTCGGTGATGCCGAGCGTGCCAGTGAGGTAGCCCATGAACCCGCCGTGCGGCTCGAGCGCGCGTTCGATGGCCTCGAAATAGCAGATGGAGGCGGGAGAATCCAGCGTGAGGTCGATGGGAGCGTAAAGGTTGGTGGCGAGGTAGTCGGCGAGAATATCATCGCGGCTCACGCCGAGCATGGTCTCGATAAGCGCCGAGCCCATGCCGCAGCGGTCGCGCCCCACGTAGCAGTGCCAGAGAGCGGCACCTTCCTCGACATCGAGCACTGCCCGCACAAAGGAGCGGTAACCGTTGATGCCCGTCTCGTCGATGAGCATGTGCGGGTAAAGCAGCGTCATGAACTCGACGGGGTCACCCTGGGCCATGGCCTCGAGCTTGTATTCGAATGTGGTCTTCTCATGCTCCTGCGTGACGCCCACCTGGCTGTCGGAAAAAATCTCGGCATGAAGGTAGCGGGCGCCCGCGATGAGATCCATGGGATCGGGCAGCTCGGAGAGCTCGATGAGATTGCGAAAGTCGACCACGAGGCGCAGGTCGTAGTCATCGCGCAGGCGGTCGATGTCGGCGAGCGAGCCAAAGCCGAGCGTGCCTGAGCGCAGCAGTAGGCCGTGCTTTACGCGGCGACCGCCGGCGCCCACCATGCCGCCCAGGTCGCGGGTGTTGGGGAGCTTGTCGAAGTCGATGCGGCCGTATCCCGGGCGCGCCGGATCGGCTGCAGGGGGCAGGTCGACGCGAGAGGGGAGCTCATCGCCCCAATAGTTTTGAGCCATCGTGTGACCTTTCTCGTGAGGTTTCTTGCCATTATTCTGCCAGAGGGCCATACGCGGCACACCTGCTAGAATGGACGATTGTGAGAAAAGCGTATCGTGCGCCGCCGTCTTGCGGTGCACGCGGGAAAGGAATGGCATGGATCGCACCAAGATCGCCCAGCTCTACGCCGATGCTGAGACGCTCGGCGGACAGCAAGTGACCGTTGCCGGATGGGTCAAGTCCGTCCGCGACATGAAGAACTTCGGCTTCGTCACCCTGAACGACGGCAGCTGCTTCAAGGACCTGCAGGTCGTCATGAACCGCGAGGCGCTCGCCAACTACGACGAGATCGCCCATCAGAACGTCTCCTCGGCGCTCATCTGCACCGGCGAGCTCAAGCTCACGCCGGACGCTCCTCAGCCCTTCGAGCTCGCCGCGACCGAGATCGCGGTCGAGGGCGTTTCCGCTCCGGACTACCCGCTGCAGAAGAAACGCGCCACCGTGGAGTTCCTGCGCACTCAGCAGCACCTGCGCCCGCGCACCAACCTGTTCCGCGCCGTCTTCCGCGTGCGCTCTGTGGCCGCCGCTGCTATCCATCGCTTCTTCCAGGATCGCGGCTTCGTCTACGTGAACACCCCCATCATCACCGCGAGCGACTGCGAGGGCGCCGGCGAGATGTTCCACGTCACCACCATCGATCCGGCCAACCCGCCGCTGGATGATAAGGGCAACGTGGACTTCAGCCAGGACTTCTTCGGCACCACCGCCTCGCTCACCGTGTCCGGCCAGCTCAACGCCGAGAACTTCGCCATGGCCTTTGGCGACGTGTACACCTTCGGCCCGACTTTCCGCGCCGAGAACTCCAATACCACGCGTCATGCTGCCGAGTTCTGGATGATCGAGCCCGAGATCGCCTTTGCCGACCTGGCAGACGATATGGACCTCGCCGAGGACATGCTCAAGTACGTTATCCGCGACGTCATGGATCGCTGCCCCGACGAGCTCGCCATGCTCAACAAGTTTGTCGACAAGGGCCTCATCGAGCGCCTCACGCATGTGGCAAACTCCGATTTCGCCCGCGTGACCTACACCGATGCCGTGAAGATCCTCGAGGGCGCCGTCGCCGCCGGCCATCAGTTCGACTACCCCGTGAGCTGGGGTATCGACCTGCAGACCGAGCACGAGCGCTTCCTCACCGAGGAGCACTTCAAGTGCCCGACCTTCGTGACCGACTACCCGGCCGAGATCAAGGCTTTCTACATGCGCCTGAACGACGACGGCAAGACCGTCGCCGCCGCGGACTGCCTGGTCCCCGGCATCGGCGAGATCATCGGCGGCTCCCAGCGCGAGGAGCGCCTCGAGGTGCTCGAGCGTCGCATCGCCGAGCTGGGCATGGACCCCGAGCAGTACAAGTACTACCTCGACCTGCGTCGTTACGGCACGTGCAAGCACGCCGGTTTCGGCCTCGGCTTCGAGCGCCTGGTGATGTACCTCACGGGCGTCGGCAACATCCGCGACGTCCTGCCGCACCCGCGCACCGTTGGTAGCTGCGACTTCTAAAGCCGGGCGTGTTTGACTCGGTTTGATTGATAGCCGGCCGCAACCAGATACGGTTGCGGCCGGTTTTCGTTGCGCACGGGTCTTTTGAGCCTTTGAGTCGGCTGTTTCGAGGCCTTGGAGTTGGATTCTCCGAGGTTTTGAGTTGGCGGAGGAGTCAAGTTGCGGGATATCGAGATGTCTGCGGCGTTTCTTTTGGACCGATATATTGCCCGCTTGTTAACACGGCATTAACGCTCTGGCTCCCATGGCTCGGGCGGGCTAGTATATCCCTTGCGTTGCTTTCACGCGATAAAGCGTCCCGCTGATGGATGGCGGGACCCGTACAGAGGAAACGGAGTTGATCGCCATGCTGAGCATTTCGCGCAGGAACCTTATCACCCTCGGAGCGAGCTTTTTTGCCGCCGGAGCGCTGGCCGGCTGTGGCGACGGCAAGGCTGCCCCCGGCAGCACCGGTGCTTCTGGGAAGACGGGTTCCGGCTACAAGGTCGGCGTCCTGCAGCTGGTCGAGCACGGTGCGCTCGACCAAACGAACAAGGGCTTCGTCGCCGCGCTCGACGAGTCGGGTATCGCCTACACGATCGATCAGCAAAACGCACAGAACGATCAGTCGGCCTGCCAGACCATCGCGAGCAAGCTCGTGAACGACGGTGACGACCTGATCTTCGCCATTGCCACTCCCGCTGCCCAGGCGGTCGCGGGCGCCACGTCCGACATCCCGGTCGTCGGCTCCGCCATCACCGATTACGCCGAGAGCGGGCTCGTGGACTCCAATGAGGAGCCCGGCGGCAACGTCACCGGAAGCTCGGACCTCACGCCCGTCGCGGATCAGATCGAGCTGCTTCGCCAGCTGCTGCCCGAGGCCAAGAGCGTGGGCATCCTGTACTGCTCCGCCGAGTCCAATTCGACGGTGCAGGTCGAGCTCGCCGAGGAGGTCCTCGAGGACGCCGGCATCGCGCACGAGCGCTACGCGGTCTCCTCTTCCAATGAGATCCAGCAGATGGTCGAATCCATGGTCGGCAAGGTCGACGCGATTTACGCTCCCACCGACAACACCATCGCCGCGGGTATGGCGACCGTTTCCATGGTCGCCAATGAGAATAAACTCCCCGTCATCGTAGGATGCGACACCATGGTCGAGGATGGAGGGCTGGCGTCGTATAGCATCAGCTATTACGACTTGGGTTATAAGGCAGGCGAGATGGCCGTGAAGATCCTCACCGAGGACGCCAATCCCGCCGATATGCCCATCGAGTACCTGTCGAGCGATGAGTGCCAGCTCATCGTCAACCAGGCGACCGCCGATGCACTCGGCGTCGACATCTCGATGCTCGAGGATGCCCAGATCGTCTAACGTGGTCGGTCGGGCGTGAGGCCGTGCGCGATGCGCGATTCGACCTCCCTCAGTCCCATATACCACCCATGCGCCCTGTGCGCACGTTAGGAGAATCTCCATGAACAACTCCACCTACTCTCGTCGCTCTCTTGTCAAGGGCATGGCCGGCGCCGCCGCATTCGCGATCGTCGGCGGTCTCGGCCTCGCCGGATGCGGCGACCCCGCCGCCAAAGCCGATGGTTCCGCCCCGTCTGACGCCGCCTTCAAGATCGGCGTCCTGCAGCTCACCGAGCACCCCGCACTCGATGCCGCCAACAAGGGCTTCGTCGCCGCGGTGGAAGAGGCCGGTATCGGCGCGAAGATCAATCAGCAAAACGCCCAGAACGACCAGTCCGCCTGCCAGACCATCGCGAGCACGCTCGTGAACGAGGGCTGCGACCTTATCCTCGCGATCGCCACCCCCGCCGCCCAGGCCGTGGCGGGTGCCACCTCCGACATCCCCATCGTCTGCACCGCCATCACCGACTTCGCCGCCTCCGGCCTGGTCAAGGACAATGACGCCCCCGGCGGCAACGTCACCGGCACCTCCGACATGAATCCCGTCGTCGATCAGATCGACCTGCTCCACCAGCTGGCGCCCGAGGCCAAGAAGGTCGGCCTGCTCTACTGCACCGCCGAGTCCAACTCCAAGATCCAGATTGAGCTGGCCGCCGCCGAGCTCAAAAAGCTCGGTATAGAGGGCGTCGAGTACACCGCCTCCAGCTCCAACGAGGTCCAGCAGGTGGTCGAGTCCATGATGGGCAAGGTCGACGCGATCTACACCCCTACGGACAACACCATCGCCTCTGCTATGACGGTGATCGCCTCGATCGCTAACGAGCACAAGGTGCCCACGGTGTGCGGCGAGGTCGCGCACGTCGAGGCCGGCGGCCTGGCGAGCCTGTCCATCAATTACGAGGAGCTCGGCCGCCGCGCGGGCGAGATGGCTGTGCGCATCCTCACCGAGGGTGCCGAGCCCGCCGCAATGCCGATCGAGTCCATGGGAGCCGCCGAGTGCGACTTGGTCTACAACGGGCAGACCGCCGAGGCGCTCGGCATCGACGTCACCTCGCTGGTCGAGGATGGCGCCACGGACGTGAGCGCCGCCGAGTAGCCGTCCCACAGCGCGTTTCTGGCGCATTTTGACCGGGGTGTTCGCTCGGACCCCCTTGTCGGCGTGGTACACTGGCCGACACACTATCTATCGCAATCGCGATGAACCCCGGCGAATCATACCGCCGGGGTTCATTTGGCTCGAACAAAGGAGGGACGACATGAGCGGAGCGCTTCTCGGCGCCGTTTCCCAGGGCATCCTGTGGGGCATCATGGTCCTCGGTGTGTACATCACCTACAAACTTCTCGATATCGCCGACCTCACCGTCGACGGCAGCTTCGCGCTCGGTGGCAGCGTGTGCGCCGTGCTCGTGGTTGCCGGCGTCGACCCGCTCATCGCGGTCGCGGCGGCGATGCTTGCCGGCATGCTCGCCGGCGCCGTCACGGGCTTTTTGCATACGGTGTTCGAGATTCCGGCGATTCTCGCGGGCATCCTCACCCAAATCGCCCTGTGGTCGGTCAACCTGCGCATCATGGGCAAGTCCAACACGCCCCTGCTGCAAAGCGATACGATCTTCTCTCGCATGACCGAGTTGACGGGTCTGTCCTCGGCCACCGCTTCCATCATCGTGGGAGTCATCGTGGCCGTTGCGATTATCGCCGCGCTGTACTGGTTCTTCGGCACCGAGATCGGCAGCGCCCTGCGTGCAACCGGCAACAATGAGCACATGATCCGTGCCCTTGGCGTTTCCACGGCCAAGACCAAGATGATCGCCCTCATGCTGTCGAACGCCCTCGTGGGTCTTTCCGGCGGTCTCATCTGCCAGAGCCAGAAGTACGCCGACATCGGCATGGGCACCGGCGCCATCGTCATCGGCTTGGCCGCCATCGTTATCGGCGAGGTGCTCGGTCGCCTCACCCCCGGCAAGCTCACGGGATTCAAGAGCCGCCTGGTTTCCGCCGTCGCCGGCTCTGTGGTGTACTTCCTCATCCGCGCCATCGTGCTGCAGATGGGCATGGACGCCAACGATATGAAGCTCCTGTCCGCGGTCATCGTGGCCCTGGCGCTGTGCGTGCCGGTGGTGTGGGAGAAGTTCAAGCTGCGTGCGAGCTACTCGAAGGGCGGTGAGGCAGATGCTTAAGCTGTCCCACGTGAAGAAGACGTTCAACCGCGGCACCGTCACCGAGAAGCGCGCCCTCACCGGCGTTGATCTCACCCTGGCCGACGGCGATTTCGTGACTGTCATCGGCGGCAACGGCGCCGGCAAGTCCACCCTGCTCAATATGATCGCGGGCGTGTATCCGCTCGATTCGGGCACTATCGAGTTGGATGGCGAGGACATCTCGCGTCTGTCCGAGCCCAAGCGTGCCAAGTACCTGGGCCGCGTGTTCCAAGATCCCATGCGCGGCACCGCTGCTGATATGCAGATCGAGGAGAACCTCGCCCTTGCCAAGCGCCGTGGGCAGCGCCGCGGCCTACGCTGGGGCATCACCAAGGACGAGCGCGCCGAGTACGCCGAACTGCTCAAGCGCCTCGGCCTTGGTTTGGAGACGCGCATGCAGGCAAAGGTCGGCCTGTTGTCCGGCGGTCAGCGCCAGGCGCTCACCCTGCTCATGGCAACGCTCACCAATCCGCGCGTGCTACTGCTCGACGAGCACACCGCCGCGCTGGACCCCAAGACGGCTTCGAAGGTCCTCGAGCTCACGGAGCAGATCGTCGGCGAGCGTCAGCTCACCACGCTCATGGTGACCCACAACATGAACGACGCGATCCGCCTTGGCAACCGCCTGATCATGATGCACGAGGGTCATGTGATCTACGACGTGGCAGGGGAGGAGAAGCGCGCGCTCACGGTGCCCGACCTGCTGCAGAAGTTCGAGGAGGTTTCCGGCGGCGAGCTCGCCAACGACCGCATGCTGCTGAGTTAGCGCCGGCGATACGCACCGGAGTTCATATCTACGCTCGCCGAGGGGCGGCCGTGTTGACGGACACGGCCGCCCCTCGTTCTATGGAACCGCGATGGAGGCGGGCGCAACGTCAGAGTTGGCATTTGACCCAGACGTAACGTCATGGCTTGTAATGCACCTCGTTGATAACCACGACGAAGGGTGCATATATGAAGCTGAAGGGTTCGGTTCTTCGATTTCTGATCAGTGATGCGCTGTCATTGCTGGGCAACAGCATCGCCGGTGTCGTGCTGCCGCTCGTGCTGCTTGCGCGTACCGGTGACGCGCTTGCGGCGGGTTCGCTTGCCATCATCTGCGCGGTGCCACAGTTCATCTGCGGCCTTGTGGGCGGCGCTGCGCTCGACAAGCTCAACCGCCGCCGCGTGTGCATGGCTTCGGACCTCGTTTCCGCGGTGAGCGTCGCCCTGCTGCCCATCGTGGATGAGATCTGGGGCCTGAGCTTTGGCTGGTTTGTGGTGTTCGGCCTGTTTGGCGCCGTGGGCGATGTCCCCGGCATGACCGCCCGAGACGCGCTGCTGCCCGAGGTTTGCGAACGCGACGGTGCGAACCTCCAGCAGTTCGTGGGCGCCAATCAGTCGCTCAAGGCCATGGTGAACATCATCGGACCGGCCGCCGCCGCACTGCTCATGGGCTTCATGGGCGATGTCGATGCGCTCTGGATCACCGGCGCGTGCTCTTGCGCCGCCGCGCTCGTGACCGCTAGCCTGCCGCGCGAGGTCGGTGTCGTTGCCGTTTCCGCCGTCGAGTCCACCGAGGTGACCGCCTCCCACGTGGGCGCGATCAAGCGTATGGCCCGCGTCTCCCGTTCGGTCCTCGTCGACGGCCTGCATGCCCTGTTTGGCACCGACGCGCTGCTGCGTGCCTCGACGCTGCTGTCCTTTGGCATCTCCATGGTGATGGGAAGCTGGCAGGGCATCGTGCTGCCCGCCCACTTCACCGCCATGGGCGCGCCCGAGCTGGTGGGCTACGTCGTGTCCTCCATGGGTGCCGGCCTGCTGTGCGGCTCCTTGCTCTACACCGCCTTCTCTCCGCGCATGCCCCGTCGCACGTGGTTCGTCATCTCTTTGTCGGGCATGGCGCTCGGCATGGTCGTCATGGGCACGCTGCCCTCCGTTCCCGTGCTCATGCTCGCGGCGGGCATCGTGGGGCTCTTCGCCGGCCCGGCTTCGGCGCTCCTCGGCTTCTTTGCCTACGATCGCGTGCCTGAGTCTCGCCGCGGAGCGGCAATGGGCGCTCTGAACGCTCTGTTCCTCGTCGTCGCCCCTGCCGGCGCGTTCTTTGGCTCCGTGCTCGTCTCTCTCATGGATATCGGGTCGGCCTGCTTGGTCATGACGGGAGTCTGGATTGCCGTGACCCTGTTCGCGCTCGTCGCCCGCGCACTGCGTGATCTCGACGCGCCCGCGCCGACCGAGTGATGTTCGCCCTGCCATGGCTGAAAATGGGTATACAGCGTTGTATCTAAGGGGTGCGACTATGGGAGGGGCCATGAAGCTCCGCATATCAGCCAAGCTTGCCAGCGTGCACAGCGAGGTGAATGTGACCGATCTCGAGGAAAAGACGGTGTTCACCACCAAGACCGACCCGCTTTCGGCGCCTCGGTGCACGCGTCTCTACGATGCCGAAGGCGCCGAGCTTGCGCATTACGTGACCACGCGCACGGACGAGAAGGACCGCGCCTATTCGGTTTCGATCGACGGCGGCGTCTCCTTCACGACCAAGCGCTCGTTCCGCGTCTCCAGCAGTACGTGCGAGGCGATCATCAAGGCGGGCCAGACGGGTTGGACGGTTCTCACGCAGCGTGCGTGGAGCAGCCGGTTTGAAGTGCATTCCGAGGACGGCAAGGTGCTCGTCCGCGCCAAGCAGGTCCCGGCTCTGCGAGGGGATGTATACGATATCGAGGTGCTTGACGAGGACCATGCGATTGAGATGGTCCTACTCGCCCTCATCGCACGTTCGGTCATTCGAGATGATGCGCCGATCCCGGTCTAAAAGCGCATCGATTTATCGCATAGATAACTATCGATATGAAAGAGGCGCCGGCCCCGCGGGGGGTCGGCGCCTTGTCGTTAATGTTGGGGGATGCTCAGCGGCTGCGGAGCGGCTTGTTGCCGTTGCGGAATACGAGATAGCTGTAGGCGTAGGTCCCGATGCTCGAGGCAAGCACCGACCCCAGGAGAATCCACAGCGAGGCCTGGCCATGCCAGATCGAGATCAGGCCCCCTGCGATGGTGGCGAAGCCCGAGATGACGAACGCCGTGCCGCAGAAGCGGTGGGTAAGACGCCAGTTCCATTCGTCGTGGAGTGCCCAGGGGGTCTTGCAGCCGAACGTGTAGTTGCGCTTGATCTTGGGCATGTAGTTGCCCAAGAGAATGAAGCCCATGCCGACCACCAAAGTCGTGATCGTGCCTATGGGGCTGCCGTTTTCGGGCAGGATACCGAATACGGTGAGCTCGGAGGTCCAGGTCATCCCGACCATGAAGAGCGTGAACAGGACGACAAAGCCGTTGTAGAACGACCCCATGCGCATATAGGCCTGGCCCCGTGGATCCATGCCGGGGAGATAGCGGAGCATGGCGAGCAACAGGAGCGGCAGCGCATCGAGACCGATGATCGCGACGCGCCCGGTGTATCCGTTGACGTTGCCGGCGCTGTCCCAGTGCGTGGGGATCATCTCGGGCATATGGGGTAGGAGCACGAGATGACCGATGAAGCTTGCGACGCATATCGCAATGAGCACGAGGAACGTCCGACGACCGACGGGGTTTATCTTGGTCGGGGCCGTCCGCTGGGTCTTTGCCGCCTGTTCGCTGGATGCCGTCGAGGGGTCGAGGTGCTTATCGCTCATGATCTTCGCTCCTATCGGTGAATGTGTAAAACCAACTCATAAGGTCCTGCAGGACCGAGGTGTTCAGGCTGTAGATGATGTTTTGGCCGTCTCGTTCGGCGTCGACCAGACCGGCCGTTTTGAGGGTGTTCAGATGGTGGCTGAGCGAAGGCTTGGTCATGTCGAAGTGCTCGGCGATTTCGCCGGCGGTAAGGTCCTTGGTGCGTAACAATTCAAGGATGTGCCTGCGTGTTGGATCGGCAAGCGCCTTGAAGGCCTCTCCTCCCATATTTCCTCCTTAAAGGTTCGTAGGTGTGCGCGGTCTCACGTCGGCGATGCGCTGGCACCGTGCACATGTGCCAAGCGGTTGTACGGACAAATCGACTCGCGGTTGAACGTTAGACAATTAGACACTCGTCTAATAATGAAGTCAAGAAGTATTTAGACAAACTTCTAATCATCTATATGGGCTGAATGGAAAGCCTGCGCCCGATTATTCCCAGCGATAGTGCCGGTAGGCCTTGCAGGTGGGGGCGTAGAGGAAGCGCGGAACCGGGCATGGCGCGATGATGAGATCCGATGAGTTTTGATTGGGCAGGGTGCTCACACCGCAGCTCGAGCGTATGGCGGCAATGAGCATGTCGATCGCCTCGGAGCGGCGTCGGCGCATGCGGCCCATACGCGGGCTGCGCACGGAGGCGCTCACGAGCAGGCCTCCGCCCACGGCGATACCTCCGCCCCAGGGAACATCCTCCGCACGGCAGGCGGAACCGAGGCGCTCAAGCGCCATGCGGGCTTGGATGAAGCCGTGCTCATCCGCGCATGCAATCGCGTACAGCAACGGCGTGCGTGCGTGACCAGCATGCTCGTCGCTGTTCAGCCGCGCGCAAAGGGATGTCCAGGTGCGGGAGGCGTCTGCATCGGCGGGGGAGAGGGTGTAGACACGCGAGTCGATGACGCGCGCGGCACCGTAGGCGGGCAGGGGGATGTGGTGCTCGTAGACATCGAGCGCTTCAAGCAGGTCGTGGGAGAGATGGTCGAGACATGCGTGGGGGTCGGACAGCCCCGCATCAACGAGGGCGAGTCGGACGGGAAGCGCGGTGTACTCGCGCGGCGGCTCCTCGCGTTCGATGGGGGTGTGTGCCATGGTCTCGCCCTTTCTATCCCGAGAGCCGTACGGAGTACTGTACCCCGTGTCGACTCCCCGTGCCACGCGTATGCTCGAGCCAATGTGAAGGTGCGGCGGAGCGCAGGGGTGCAGCGGGGCGGGTGCGCGCGTGCGCGGATCATGAGCGCGCAAGGGAATGGTCGTAAAGTGCCAATCTGATGCATCCTGGCATTTTACGGCCATTTCTGAGGGCAATTGGGCTGGAGAACGGTCGTAAAATGCCATTCTGTAGCAGCTTGGCACTTTGCGACCAAAATATACGGTCGCACGCGGTTGGGAGACCGTTGCCGTGGAATCACGAGTTCTCGCCCTCGCGGCGGGGCTTTGCAAACGCGGTCGATGCGCGCCGTTGGACGTGTCGATCCTCATCCGCTGTGTCGCTCGCCCGCTGCGGCACCTCATAGTCGAATCCTGGAGGAGCATCCATGTTTACAACGTTGTATCTCGTGCGTCATGGTCAGACGGTGTTCAACACCCGGCTGCTCATCCAGGGTCGCTGTGATTCTCCGCTCACGGATCTGGGCCGCGAGCAGGCCCGCGCCGCGGCATTGTGGTTGGGCGAGCGCGGTGTGCGCTTTGATGCGGCGTTCAGCTCGCCTGCCGAGCGCGCGTGCGGCACGATGGAGCTGCTCTGGGGCGGTGCTTACACGCGTCTCGAGGGATTGCACGAGCGTTCGTTCGGCGAACTTGAGGGCACCGACGTGCTGGCCCTGCCCAAGCCCATGGGGGATTATCCCGTGTCGTTTGGCGGCGAGCCGGAGTCGAAGCTCGAGGCGCGCCTGACCTCGACGCTCGCGGCGGTGATGCGCGGGGACTACGAGGCGAGGCCGGTCTCCGCGCCGAAAGGCGTTTTGTCAGGCCAGTCGATCGGTCCGCGCAACCCTGTGCCCGGCCGCACGGATGCGACGGTCGAGCCCTGCGCGGTACGTCCGCTCGATGAGGGTGCCCCGTGTTCAGGTAACGTGCTCGCGGTGAGTCATGGTGCGGCTTGCAAGGCATTCGCCCGCGCCTGGGAGCATACCGCCGAGGTGGAGCTCCCCAGTCCCTTCCCCAATTGCTGCGTGCTGGTGTATCGCTTCGACGGTGCGTCGTTCACGCTGGTCGAGGTCGCCGACCCGGCAGCGCATCTGGGCGGGGAGGGGCTGCCCATCTAGCTGATGCGCGACGTGTCGGATGTTTGCCTTTCGATGGGGCCTTGTCATGTCGGATCGTTCGTCCGCCCGTCGGATGCGGCCAATATGGAAAGTTTGCCATGCGTGACATCGTCTGCATGCGTGGGTAGTATGAAGGCTGCTGGAATTTGGCCGCCCGTTGCGGCTGATCGACCATGGGGCGCATCGGGGCGATGCGCACGTGAGGGGATTGTGCGATATGAGGCTCGACAAGCTTGAGATCGGCAAGGACGCCATCGTGGCATCGGTCGACTCCGATGACGCGGCGCTGTATCAACATATCTTGGACATGGGTCTGACCCCGGGCACGGAGGTCACCATGATGAAGCACGCCCCCATGGGCGATCCGGTGGAGATTCGGCTTCGTGATTACGAGCTGACGCTGCGCCTCGCCGATGCCGCGCGCATCGAGCTCGTCGACGTGCACGACGCCCATAACGCCCCGCGTGAGAATCCCGTCCCCGCGGCATCCGAACATCCCGCCATCGGAGAGTGCGTCTGTCGGCCGCGCGCAGGCCGGCAATGCGCCTCTGCCGACGAGCCTTTGCGGTTCGCGCTTGCCGGCAACCAGAATTGCGGTAAGACGACCCTGTTCAACCAGCTCACCGGTTCGAACCAGCATGTCGGCAACTTTCCCGGCGTGACCGTCGACCGCAAAGACGGCCGCATACTGGGGCACGACAATGTGACTATCACGGACCTGCCCGGGATTTACTCGCTCTCCCCTTATACCAGCGAGGAGGTCGTGAGTCGTCGGTTCATTCTCGAGGAGGAACCCGACGCCATCATCAACATCGTCGACGCGACTAACATCGAGCGCAATCTCTACCTCACCTTGCAGCTCATGGAGCTCGACCGTCCCATGGTGCTCGCTCTCAACATGATGGACGAGGTGGCCGCGAACGGCGGCACCATCGACGTGAACCGCCTCGAGGGCATGCTCGGCATCCCGGTGGTGCCCATTTCCGCTGCAAAGGGCGAGGGGATATCCGAGCTCGTCGAGCACGCCCTGCACGTGGCGCGTCATCGCGAGCTGCCCGGGCGTCAGGATTTCTGCCCCGCCGACGGTCCGGACCACGGAGCCCTGCACCGTTGCATCCACGCCGTCATCCATCTCGTCGAGGATCATGCGGTGCGCGCGGGCTTTCCGCCCCGCTTCGCCGCGACCAAGCTCGTCGAGGGGGATGCGCTGGTGCGCGAGGCGCTGGGCCTGGACGAAAACGAGCTCGAGGCCCTCGAGCACGTCATCAGCCAGATGGAAGGGGAGTCGGGCAAGGAGCGCCTCTCCGCGCTTGCCGACATGCGCTTCAGTTTCATCGGCGGCGTCTGCCGTGCGTGCGTGGTCAAACCGCGCGAAAGCCGCGAGCACAAGCGCTCGGTGGCGATCGACCGCATCCTCACCGGCCGGTACACGGCGTTCCCGGCGTTCCTCATCATCATGGCGCTTGTCTTTTGGCTGTCATTCGGCTCGGTGGGCGCGTGGCTCAAGGGCCTTATGGAGGGCGGTGTGGCGCAGCTCACGGCGATGGTCTCCGATGGCCTCGTTTCGATGGGGGTCAACCCCGTGGTGCGCTCGCTCGTGATCGATGGCATCTTCGCCGGCGTGGGCAGCATGTTGTCCTTCCTGCCCTTGATCGTGGTGCTGTTCCTGCTGCTGTCGATGCTCGAAGATTCGGGCTATATGGCGCGCGTCGCGTTTGTAATGGACAAGGTGCTGCGTCACTTCGGCCTGTCGGGCCGCAGCTTCGTGCCCATGCTCGTGGGATTTGGCTGCAGCGTGCCGGCCATCATGGCCACGCGGACCCTTCCATCCGAGCACGACCGCAAGATGACCGTCATGCTCACCCCGTTTATGAGCTGCTCAGCCAAGCTCCCGGTTTACGGTCTGCTCACCTCCGCGTTCTTCGCGCGGGGGAGCGTCTTGGCCATGGTCTCGCTGTATGTGCTGGGCGTGGTCGTGGCGGCGGTCATGGCGCTGATATTCAAACGGACGGCCTTCCGCGGCGAGCCGGTGCCTTTCATCATGGAGTTGCCGAATTACCGCCTGCCGAGTGCGAAGACGACGGTCCTGCTCGCCTGGGATAAGGCCAAGGACTTCCTCCAGCGGGCGTTCTCGATCATTTTCGCGGCGAGTATCGTCGTGTGGTTCCTGCAGACCTTCGATGGCCAGCTCAACGTGGTGGCCGACCAGTCGCACAGCCTGCTCGCCGGTTTGGGCGGCATCATCGCGCCGGTCCTCGAGCCGCTGGGATTCGGCGATTGGCGTGCGAGCACCGCCCTCGTGACGGGGCTGCTCGCCAAGGAAAGCGTGATATCCACCTTGGCGGTGCTGCTGGGTACCGAGTCCGCCGCCGCGCTCACGGGACTTTTCACCCCGCTCACCGCATACGTGTTCCTCGTATTCACCCTGCTCTACCCGCCGTGCGTCGCCGCCATCGGCGCTGTGAAGAACGAGCTCGGCCCCCGTTGGGCGGTCGCCGTCTTCGCCTTGCAGTGCGTCGTGGCATGGGTGGTCGCCTTCATCGTGCGCCTGGTCGGCCTCGCCCTCGGCTTTGTGTAATTGGGGACGGGTGCAAATTGCACATGGCGCGCCGTGGGCGCGTCGCATGTGTGCAAGCTGTGCACACGTTCTCGATCGCGTCGGCCATCTTGACGCGAACGGCAGCGGCTGCGATACTGCCAAATTGCACACGCACGATTGCTGCCAGAGACAGCCGGTTCCAACATGCCCGCGCAAGCGAGCACAGGAGTAAAGGGGAAACCCGCCAGCCGAGGTGGTTGAGTAGCACTTGTCTTCTCGCCCCCGTCGCTCAAGCAGCGCGGGGGCTTTCTTTTTCGAGGCATGCCCCCGCCCACATCCTGGCGGTCGTGCCCGGAAAAGAAAAAGAAGGAGGTGTACCACATGCCAAAGCAGTACAAGATCGATGCAGTTGCCGAGATCGAGTCCAAGATCGAGTCCAACGCCGGCGTTTACGTCGTGAGCTACAACGGCCTCACCGTTCTTCAGGCTCAGGAGCTTCGCAAGCAGCTCCGTGAGGCTGGCGCTCAGATGAAGGTTTACAAGAACAACCTCGTCCGCATCGCCCTGGAGAACAAGGAGCAGCCGAACCTGGACGAGATGCTGGTCGGCCCGCTCGCCTACGTGTTCTTCGAGGAGGAGCCCGTCAGCGCCGCCAAGGTGCTCAAGGAGTTCGCCAAGAAGTCCAAAGGCGTCCTGGAGATCAAGGGCGGTATCTCTGACGGTCAGGCTGTTTCCGCCGCCGAGGTCGACGCCATCGCCGAGCTCCCCAGCAAGGATCAGCTCCTGGGTCAGATCGCCGGTCTCATCAACGGCTTCGCTCGCGACATCGCTGTCTGCGTCAACGGCGTTTCCTCTGGTCTCGCCCGCACCGTTCAGCAGATCTCCGAGCAGAAGGCAGCCTAGTCGGCGGCCTTCCCGCGGCCGCTTGACGGTCGCGACCCCTGGCGCACAACGCGCCGTACTTTAGTTTTGATCTCCCTGCCAAACGCAGGGAAACCGAAAGGACTTAGAAATGGCTAAGCTTACCACCGATGAGATCATCGAGGCTCTGAAGGAAATGACCCTGCTCGAGGCTTCCGAGCTCGTCAAGGCTATCGAGGACACCTTCGGCGTTTCCGCCGCTGCTCCTGCCGCCGTCGTGGCCGGCCCTGTCGCCGCCGCTGAGGAGGCCGAGGAGAAGACCGAGTTTGACGTCGTGCTCGAGGGCTTCGGCGACAACAAGATCCAGGTCATCAAGGTCGTCCGTGAGCTCACCTCCCTCGGCCTGAAGGAGGCCAAGGAGGTCGTCGAGAACGCTCCTAAGGCCGTCATCGAGGGTGCCAAGAAGGAGGACGCCGAGGCCGCCAAGGAGAAGCTCGAGGCTGCCGGCGCTGCCGTTACCCTGAAGTAGTTTCCACGCAGGTGCATCACCTGCGGACTGCTTGAGCCATATCGCGCTCATATAGGCGGGATCCACGCTTGTGGGTCCCGCTTTTTTCGTAAAACGGCGGCCCGTGACGGGGTATTGCAAAATACTTGCGGGATATCCGTGTGGAATTCGATAAATCGTTCTCAGACGAGTAACATAGCCAAATGTATACACATTGCGCATTTTGAACCGCGTGCGATTAGAGCGCGTGGTCGTGCTGAAAGGACAGTCAATGAAGGCTATCATCCCCGCCGCCGGCCTCGGCACCCGCTTCCTGCCCGCCACCAAGTGCACCCCCAAGGAGATGCTGCCGGTCCTCGACAAGCCGGTCATCCAGTACGTGGTGGAGGAGGCCCTCGACCCTGAGGAGGTCGACGCCGCCATCATCGTGACGAGCCCCGGCAAGCCCGAGCTGCTGAGCTACTTCCAGCCCGACCGCTCGCTGGAGGCCCTGCTGCGCGAGCGCGGCAAGGCCGGCTACGCCGACGCCGTCGCCCACGCCGGCAACATGCCCGTGGACTTCCGCTACCAGTACGAGCCCAAGGGCCTGGGCCACGCCATCCGCTCCGCCGCCGACGCCTGCGCCGGCGAGCCCTTCCTGGTCCTGCTGGGCGACTACGTGGTGCCCGCCAAGGACATCTGCGACAAGATGCTCGAGGTCTCCCGCGCCCACGGCGGCGCGTCCGTGATCGCCGTCGCCCCGTGCGAGCCCGACCAGGTGGACCGCTACGGCGTCATCGCCGGCGACTTCGTGGGCACGCTCGAGGGCTTCGAGGGCGCGGGCGAGACCGAGCCGGGCGCCGTGTGGCGCATCGGCGGCCTGGTCGAGAAGCCGAGCCCCGAGGCGGCGCCCTCCAACCTCTACATCGTGGGCCGCTACCTGCTGAGCCCGCTCGTGATGGAGCTGCTCGCCAACCAGCAGCCCGGCAAGGGCAACGAGATCCAGCTGACCGACGCCATGGCGCGCAGCCTGGACCGCGAGGCCATGTACGCCGTCGTCATCGACCCGCTGTCCGGCTACGACACGGGCACCCCCTCCGGCTGGATCGCCACCAACGCCCTCATGGCCGCGTCCGACCCCCGCTTCGCCGGCGAGTTCTGGGCGGCCGTCGACGAGCGCGGTGGGCTCAGTCGCTAGGACTTGTGCCTGCAGGTTCCTCAATCCTCATATGGCGGGCGCACGTCGCCCTTCCTTGTCCCGCACGGGTTGTTCCGTGCGGGATTTCTGTTTTCGCGTTGCGTCGTGAAACCCCGCGTTATAATTCACAGGTAAAATTCTCATATACTTACGGAGCTTATGAGAGATTATGAGAAGGGCGCGCCTTTGACCGCGCGTCCGCGTATCGAGGACTTCGGTCCTCAGTTGGGGGTCTTATGAACCGTGCAATTGTTAAGACCGGCGCGGCGCTTGCCGTCGTGGCGGGTCTCATGGGGGGGCGTTGTCGCTGCGCCTGTAGCCTACGCTGATGCTCCTATCGTCGAGGCTCAGCAGGTGTCCAAGGGGCAGCTGCAGCAGATGGTGGACAAGGTCGCCGCAGCGCAGCCGTTTGTGACTTCTGAGTCTTGGGCCACGAGCAAAGTCGGAAACGCCCTTACGAGCGCCCACTTGATACTGACCGACCAGATAAGTGGCACATACGAGCAGGCTTTCAAGGACCTTGACGATGCGTATGGCACGCTCAAGCCTGGTAAGAACCTCTCCCTGTTCACCGACCCCAAGAGCGATGCAATCCTTGGCGACAATGCTGACGATGCGAATATGGGCACTTCCGACCTGCTTCGCGCTTACTGGCTTGATTCGACCGTGAGCCAGAATCAGCCCACCTATAGGCGTAATCCTCTCAAGCAGGCTGTGAATGGCAAGGCCGTGTGGCGAGAGGGCTCCTTTGCTGGCACTGCGCACGTTGGCGGAAAGGGCATGAGCGCTCCCGTCTATATCCAGTTCGACCTCAAGGCAAGCGAGTCCATCGACACCTTCACGCTGTGGCGCAAGCCGATTGATGGCGCTAGCTATGCGCACACGGCTCTCGTGGTTTCCGACGACCCGAATTTCGCCAGCAAGTCCGTTGTGTATTATTCCGCTGACGATCAGGCCGACGTGTTCAAGCTCGGCGTGAATCCGACCGACTCGTATTACGAGGAGACTGCTGCCGGCAAGGATCTCATGGCCGGCAAGGGCCCTGTCAAGGGCCGGTACGTGCGCCTGTATCTCAACGGCACCACAAAGGACAAGGGTGGGGATAACTATATCCTCGAGGCGGCCATCACCGGCGCTGAGAAGATCGACCAGACCCAGGCTTATGACACGAAGGATCTTGAGGCCACCATCGCCCGCGTCCGCGCCCTCCTGCGCGATCATGCCGGCGACTACTCCGCCGAGACCGTGAAGGCTCTCGAGGAGACCCTTGCCAAGGCCGAGGACCTGCTCGCCCGCATCAAGGCCGGCACCGCCACCGAGAACCTGGGCGCCGTGAGCGACCTCAACGCTGCCATCGCCCAGGCTGAGGGCAACCTCGTCAAGGCCTACACCGTGACCTTCGATGACAAGATCGAGGGCACCGAGGACACCGCCGTTGAGGCTGTCGAGGGCGCCGCCGTCACCCTGCCCGCCAACCCGGTCCACCCCAAGGGCTATGTCTTCGGGGGCTGGTTCCTGGACAAGGACGGCAAGGACGCCTTCGACCCGGCCAAGCACACCTCCGGTGACATGACCGTGTACGCCAAGTGGAGCACTCCGGCCGCCGAGCTCAAACCCGCCGATCCGGTTAAGCCTGAGGTCAAGCCCGAGGTCAAGCCCGAGCATAAGCCGGAGAATGGCGATAAGCCCGCCAAGGGCGACAAGCTCCCCCAGACCGGTGACGCCTCCATGATCGCGGTCGCCGTCTCCGCCCTCGGCTCCGCTGCTGCCTTCATGGCCGCCCGTCGTCGCAAGTAGGACGCGCATCGAGCCCAGGGGCCGAGCGCCATCACGTTGAGCCATCCCGGCCCCACGGTTTCGACCGCGGGGCCTTTTTCATGCACCGCTTGTCCGCTCAAGGGTGTCGAGTGAGACCCGTTCACTCAAAACACATGAACAGATGTTCGCTTTAGCTTAACTACCTGCGGGTTTGTCGAGAAAAAATTCTTTAACCCAAAATGCGGACATAGTCAAGACTTTTATTGCCGAACGAAATTGACCTGATAAACTAGTAGGTTGCATTACCTGGCGGAGCTATGCCTATTGCCGGTGTATGTGCGTGCGAGGGCGGTCGCATGTGTAATTTGCACCCGTCCCCAATTGCACATCGCAGGGCGAGGGGCACGGATTCCGTCGGATCAACCGCCTTTCCCAAGAAGGAGGAAACACCTGGTGCCGAAAGCAAACGCCACACAGACCGTGACCGCCACCGAGCGCACACGCGTCAACTTCGGGAAGATCCCGGAGACGATGGAGCTGCCGAACCTCATCTCCGTGCAGAAGGAGAGCTTCGAGCGCTTCATGGACGAGGGCCTGCGCGACGCCTTCAAGGAGTCCAGCCCCATCCAGAGCCAGAACCACCAGCTCGAGGTGACCTTCGGTCACCATCAGTTCGGCGACCCGTCCCACACCGTGGACGAGTGCCGCGAGAAGGACATGACCTATCAGGCCCCGCTTCTGACCGAGGTCCGTCTCACCAACCTCGAGACGGGCGAGATCAAGGAGCAGCTCGTCTTCATGGGCGACTTCCCCATGATGACCGACCAGGGCACCTTCATCATCAACGGCACCGAGCGTATCGTCGTCTCCCAGCTCGTCCGCTCCCCGGGCGTGTACTACGGCTCCGAGATGGACGGCGGCAAGCAGGTCTACAAGGCCCAGGTCATCCCGGCCCGCGGTGCTTGGCTCGAGTTCGAGGTCGACAAGCGCGACCAGCTCGTGGTCTCCATCGACCGCAAGCGCAAGCAGTCCGCCACCATGTTCCTGCGCGCGCTGGGCATCGCCGTCACCAACGACGAGATCTTCGAGCTCCTCGGTGACTCCGACGTCGTGAAGCGCACCATCGAGCGCGACACCGCCCTCACCCGCGAGGACGCCCTCATCGAGATCTACCGTCGTCTGCGCCCCGGCGAGCCGCCGACCGTCGACGCCTCCCGCAGCCTGCTCGAGGGTCTGCTGTTCAACCCGCAGCGTTACGACCTCGCCCGCGTCGGCCGCTACAAGGTCAACAAGAAGCTCAACCTCACCACGGAGGAGGACGTCACTGTCCTCACCGATGAGGACATCATCGCCACCCTGCGTTACCTGCTGTCCCTGGCCGCGGGCGAGCACGGTTTCAAGGTCGATGACATCGATCATTTCGGCAACCGCCGCATCCGCACCGTGGGCGAGCTGGTGGCCAACCAGTTCCGCATCGGCATGAGCCGCATGGAGCGCGTCGTGCGTGAGCGCATGAGCTCCCAGGACGTCGACGAGATCACGCCCCAGAGCCTCATCAACATCCGCCCGATCGTGGCCTCTATCAAGGAGTTCTTCGGCTCCTCCCAGCTCTCTCAGTTCATGGACCAGGCCAACCCGCTGACGGGTCTCACCCACAAGCGCCGTCTGTCCGCACTCGGCCCCGGTGGCCTGGCCGGTCACAAGTCCGGCTCCAGCCGCCGTACCAACGTGCCGACCGCCGTCCGCGACGTCCACAACTCGCACTACTCCCGTATGTGCCCCATCGAGACGCCCGAAGGCCCCAACATCGGCCTGATCGGTTCGCTGGCCCTGTACGCCCGTGTGAACGAGTACGGCTTCATCGAGGCTCCCTACCGCAAGATCGAGAACGGTGTCGCCACCGACCAGATCGACTGGATGACCGCCGATGAGGAGGAGCTGCACATCATCGCTCCCGCCAACACGCCGATCGATCCCGAGACCAACGAGCTCGTGACCGTCGACGCCGATGGCAACCTCGTGCGTCCCCACACCGTCGTCGCCCGTACGCGCGACTTCGACGGCTCCTTCGGCGCTCCCGCCGACGTGCCGGTCGAAGACGTCGACTACATGGACGTCTCCCCGCGTCAGATGCTTTCCGTCGCGGCCACGCTCATCCCGTTCCTCGAGCACGACGACGCCAAGCGTACCCTCATGGGTGCCAACATGCAGCGTCAGGCCGTGCCGCTGGTCCACCCGGTCGCCCCGTACGTCGGCACCGGCATGGAGAAGCGAGCCGCCATCGACTCCGGCGAGGTCACCCTGGCCAAGCGCGCCGGTGAGGTCATCTTCGCCGACGCCGCCAAGATCACGGTGAAGACCGCCGAGGGCCTGGACACCTACAAGATGCCCAAGTACCAGCGCTCCAACCAGTCCACCTGCATCAACCACCGCCCGCTCGTGCGTGTGGGCGATCAGGTCACGCAGGGCCAGCCCCTGGCCGACGGCCCCTCCACCGATCACGGCGAGCTCGCCCTCGGCCAGAACCTGACCGTGGCCTACATGCCGTGGGAGGGCTTCAACTACGAGGACGGTATCATCGTCTCCGAGCGCCTCGTCTCCGAGGACCTGCTCACCACCATCAACATCTCCCGCTACGAGCTCGATGCCCGTGACACCAAGCTCGGCCCCGAGGAGATCACCCGCGAGATCCCGAACCTGTCCGAGGACATGCTCGCCAATCTCGACGAGGACGGCATCATCCGCATCGGTGCCGAGGTCAAGGCCGGCGACATCCTGGTTGGTAAGGTCTCTCCCAAGGGTGAGTCCGCGCTGACCGCTGAGGAGCGCCTGCTCCGTGCCATCTTCGGCACCAAGGCCCACGATGTCCGCGACACCTCCCTCAAGATGCCCCACGGCGCTGAGGGCCGCGTCATCGACGTCGTGCGCTTCAGCCGTGAGAACGGCGACGACCTCGCCCCCGGCGTGAACGAGCAGGTTCGCGTGTACGTCGCGCAGCGTCGTAAGATCCAGCAGGGCGACAAGATCGCCGGTCGCCACGGCAACAAGGGTGTTATCTGCGAGGTCCTGCCCGTGGAGGACATGCCCTACATGTCCGACGGCACCCCGGTCGACGTCATCCTGAACCCGCTGGGCGTCCCCTCCCGTATGAACGTCGGCCAGCTCCTCGAGTGCCACCTCGGCTGGGCTGCCGCTTGCGGTTGGGACACCGAGTCCGCGGATTCCGACAAGTACATCCCCGGTCCGTTCTTCACCGCGACGCCCGTCTTCGACGGCGCCCACGAGGACGAGATCGCCGAGGTCATCCGTCGCGCTAACCGCAACATGGTGAACCTGGCCACGGAGCGCTTCGGCGAGCACATGAACCCCGCGTTCGTGACCCAGCTCGACGAGCGCGGCAAGACCGTGCTCTACGACGGCCGTTCCGGCGAGCAGTTCCGTGAGCCCATCACCATCGGCACCTCCTACATCCTGAAGCTCGGCCACATGGTCGACGACAAGATCCACGCTCGCTCGACCGGCCCCTACAGCCTCGTCACCCAGCAGCCGCTGGGCGGTAAGGCCCAGTTCGGCGGCCAGCGCTTCGGCGAGATGGAGGTCTGGGCGCTGTACGCGTACGGTGCCGCCAACGTCCTCCAGGAGATCCTCACCGTCAAGTCCGACGACACCGTCGGCCGCGTGAAGACCTACGAGGCCATCACCAAGGGTGAGAACGTCCCCATGGCCGGCATCCCCGAGTCCTTCAAGGTTCTCGTCAAGGAGATCCGCTCGCTCGCGCTCGACATCGAGCCCATCCGCGACGCCGAGCCCGCGCCTGCGCCGGCTCCCGCCGCCGAGGACTCCGAGCTCGACCTGCCCTCCATCGATGAGGCCGACACCTCCGCCGACGCGGCCGACGCCATCCTCGATGAGCTCGCCGCCACCACGACCGATAAGGAGTAGTTGACTGTGGCAGATTTCGAAGCTACTGATTTCGACTCGGTAAAGATCTCGCTTGCTTCCGCCGACAAGATCCGCTCGTGGTCGCGCGGCGAGGTCAAGAAGCCCGAGACCATCAATTACCGTACCCTCAAGCCCGAGAAGGACGGCCTGTTCTGCGAGAAGATCTTCGGTCCCGCCAAGGACTGGGAGTGCTCCTGCGGTAAGTACAAGGGCATCCGTTTCAAGGGCATCGTCTGCGAGCGCTGCGGCGTCGAGGTGACCACGGCCAAGGTGCGCCGCGAGCGCATGGGCCACATCGAGCTGGCGGCCCCCGTCAGCCACATCTGGTACTTCAAGAGCCCGACCTCGTTCCCGATGAGCCGCATGCTCGACATCAAGTCCAAGGATCTTGAGAAGGTCCTGTACTTCGCGAGCTACATCATCACCCACGTCGACTATGAGGCCCGTGAGGCCGACGCCGACGACCTGCGCGAGGAGCTCGCCGCCGACCTCGAGGAGATCGACGCCGAGTGCGCCCGTCAGATCGAGTCCCTGAAGGAGCAGGGCAATCCCGAGAACTTCGACGAGTTCTCCGATGAGGAGCCCCTCACCCCCGAGGAGATCGCTGCCGGCATCGTCGACATCGAGGAGGAGTGCCGCGACGAGAAGGACCTCCGTTCCGAGGCCTTCCAGGCGTTCATGCAGCTCAACGAGCGCGATCTCGTCTCCGACGAGCCGCTGTTCCGCGAGATGAAGCGCTACTACTCCATGTACTTCAAGGGCGGCATGGGCGCCGAGGCCATCCGTGACCTGCTCGACGCCATCGACCTTCCGCAGGAGGCCGCGACCCTCAAGGCCATCATCGCCGACGAGGACAGCCAGAAGCAGAAGCGCGAGAAGGCCGTCAAGCGCCTCGAGGTCGTCGACGCCTTCCTCAAGGGCGGCAACAGCCCCGCCAACATGATCCTCGACGTGATCCCGGTCATTCCGCCGGATCTGCGCCCGATGGTCCAGCTCGACGGCGGCCGCTTCGCCGCGTCTGACCTGAACGACCTGTACCGTCGCGTGATCAACCGTAACAACCGACTCAAGCGCCTGCTCGACCTGGACGCCCCTGCGATCATCGTGAACAACGAGAAGCGCATGCTCCAGGAGGCCGTCGACGCCCTGTTCGACAACGGCCGTCGTGGTCGCCCGGTCTCCGGCCGTGGCGGTCGCCCGCTGAAGTCGCTGGCTGAGGCACTCAAGGGCAAGCAGGGCCGCTTCCGCCAGAACCTGCTCGGCAAGCGCGTCGACTACTCCGGCCGTTCGGTCATCGTCACCGACCCGAAGCTCAAGCTGCATCAGTGCGGCCTGCCCAAGACCATGGCCCTGGAGTTGTTCCAGCCCTTCGTCATGAAGCGCCTGACCGAGCTCGGCAAGGTCGAGAACATCAAGGGTGCCAAGCGCGCCATCGAGCGTCGCGCCTCCTTCGTCTGGGACATCCTGGAAGAGGTCATCGACGGCCGTCTGGTGCTGCTCAACCGTGCACCGACGCTGCACCGCCTCTCCATCCAGGCCTTCGAGCCCGTGCTGGTCGAGGGTAAGGCCATTCACCTGCACCCGCTCGTCTGCGCCCCGTTCAACGCGGACTTCGACGGCGACCAGATGTCCGTCCACGTCCCGCTGTCCGTCCAGGCCCAGGCCGAGGCTCGCATCCTGATGATGAGCTCCAACAACCTGCGCTCCCCGGCTTCCGGTAAGCCCGTGAACATTCCTTCCCAGGACATGATCATCGGCGTGTACTACCTGACCCAGGCTCGCGACGGCATGTCCGGCGAGGGCCATGTCTTCGCCAGCTTCGACGACGCCCTGCGCGCCTACGACTGCCGCGCCGAGGCCGGCGTCGACCTGCAGGCGAAGGTCCAGGTCCGCGTTTCCGAGGCCGAGGCCAACGTCGAGCTCGAGGACGGCACCAAGCTCTTCCGCGTGAAGACCGGCAAGAACTCCATCGAGGACTACGACGTGACCGGTTCCAAGACCGCTCGCTTCGAGACCACGATCGGCCGCATCATCTTCAACCGTCAGTGCCTGCCGGCCGACTATGAGTTCATCAACTACAAGATGGTCAAGGGCGATATCGCCAAGCTCGTCTCCGACTGCTGCGATCGCTACCCCGAGGCCGAGGTCGCTCCGATCCTCGACGCCATCAAGTACTCCGGCTTCCACTACGCCACCATGTCCGGCCTCACCATCTCCGTGTGGGACGCCCTGATCCCGGACGACAAGTGGCAGGTCCTCGACCGCGCCCAGAGCAACGTCGACCAGATCAACGCGTACTTCGAGGAGGGCTTCCTCAACGAGATGGAGCGCCATATCGAGGTCGTTAACGAGTGGACCGCCGCCACCGACGAGGTCGCTTCCAAGATGCTGTCCATGTTCGACGAGGAGAACCCCATCTACATGATGGCCGACTCCGGTGCTCGAGGCTCCAAGGCCCAGCTGCGTCAGCTCGGCGGCATGCGCGGCCTGATGGCGGACATGTCCGGTGAGACCATCGACCTTCCCATTAAGGCGAACTTCCGCGAGGGCCTGCTCCCGCTCGAGTACTTCATCTCCACCTACGGTGCTCGTAAGGGCCTCGTCGATACCGCTTCGCACACCTCCGACTCCGGTTACCTCACCCGTCGTCTCGTCGACGTGGCTCAGGACGTCATCGTGCGCGAAGAGGACTGCGGCACCACCGAGGGCTGCGCGTACAACCTCATCATCCCCGGCACCGAGGACCTCAACGCCGACCTCGTGGGCCGTTGCTTCCTGGACGACGTCGTCGCCCCGGATGGCACCGTGCTCTTCGAGAAGGATGCCTACATCACCTGCGTCGACGACCTCCAGAAGATGGTCGACGCCGGCCTCAAGAAGGTCTCTCTGCGCGCGCTGCTGACCTGCCGCTCCAAGTACGGCGTCTGCCAGAAGTGCTACGGCTGGGATCTGTCCACCCGTCGCCCGGTTGCCATCGGCACCGCGGTCGGCATCATCGCCGCCCAGTCCATCGGCGAGCCCGGCACCCAGCTTACGATGCGTACGATTCACTCCGGCGGCGTCGCTGGCGTTGCGGACATCACCCAGGGTCTCCCGACCGTTTCCCGTATGTTCGACATCGTCGGCAACGTCAACGAGAAGATCCTCGGTCGCGAGGCCGATCTGGCCCCGTTCTCCGGTCACCTCGCCATCAAGCCCGAGAAGTCCGAGTACGTGCTCACGCTCACCGACACGGACGACCCGAGCCGCATCCTGGACGAGAAGCGCGTCCCCGCTGCCGTCCAGTTCATGCCCGGCATCGAGGATGGCTGCGAGGTCCGCGCCGGTGACCAGATCACCAAGGGCTTCGTCAACTTCCGCAACCTGCGCCAGCTGACCGACATCGAGTCCACGATGCACACGTTCGTCGAGAACGTGAAGGAGGTCTACAACTCTCAGGGCGTCGACCTCAACGACAAGCACATCGAGGTCATGGCTCGCCAGATGCTGCGCCGCGTCCAGATCACCAACCCCGGTGACTCCAAGTACCTGCTTGGCCAGTACGTCGACCGCTACGAGTTCGCCGACGAGGTCGAGCGCGTGGCTCGCGAGGGCCTCAACCCGCCTGCGGCCGAGCCCGCGATCCTGGGTACCCTCAAGGTCGCTTCCTCGATCGACTCCTGGCTGTCCTCCGCGTCGTTCATCCGCACCGCGGGCGTCCTCACCGAGGCCGCCATCGAGGGCAAGGTCGACCACCTGCTCGACCTCAAGTCCAACGTCATCGTGGGCAAGAAGATCCCGGCGGGTACCGGCCTCAAGCCGTACGCCAAGGCTGGCATGACCTACCGCACCGAGGAGGGCTACGTCCCGGTGGACAACCCGTCCTCCCCGCACGCCAAGGTCCTGCCCGAGTGGGCCCCGGAGGAGCTCAAGGAGCTCGACACCGTCCTGCCTCAGCAGCTCGACTTCGGCGGTGGCGACTTCTCGGCCGACGGCGGCCACATCACCCGCAACGGCCGCACCATCTCCGCCGAGGATGCCCGTCTGTACCTCTTCGACGACCTGGGCGTGTCCCAGCGATGGACCAACAAGTTCAGCGAGGTCGGCATCGAGGTCGTCGGTGACCTGGTTGGCAAGTCCGAGGAGGACCTGCTCCGCATCGACGGCATCGGCGCCAAGGCCATCGAGGAGCTCCGCGATGGCCTGGAGGAGCACAACCTCCTCTACATCCTCGAGAACACCGAGGACGTCGCCGACGAGGAAGACCTCTCCCAGTTGCTGCAGATGGTCTTCTCCCCGGATGGCCCCGACGACATCCTGCTCGGCACGAGCGCCCCGCGTCATCACCTCGATACCGATGAGGAGATGATCGGTGCCCCGGCCCAGTCCAAGGATGGCAACGGTGTCATCAACGAGGACATGGCCTCCCTCGACGAGCTGCTGAACAAGCTCGTCGACACCGATGAGGTCTATCCCGAGGAGCAGGAGGACTAGTTCCCGGCCCGGCTTCCCGGCGTACGTAGGCGATTTCGCCTGCAGCCGGCAATCCTGATTGCAGAGCCCGCCTTTCCCGAAAGGGGAGGCGGGCTTTTGCATGTGCGTATATATGGGGATATTTGCGCGTGTCGATGTATGGGTACCGTGGTGATCGTCGTCGTAGGCAACGTTATCGCCACCCTCAACATCGACGAAGATTGCCTATGGAAATCTTCCGTTAGGAATTGATCAAACGGCATGCAAGCATAGGCAATCTCAAAGCTGCCATGGGTAATCGGGACACCGCCATAGGCAATCGGGCATCGCCATTCAAAACCGTCAGCGCGATGGACGTCTCATTTGTGGTTTATGGAGACTCTACGGAATATGCTCCAAAATAGGAAACGCCCGGGCGCGTGGTCTGTTGACCGTCCAGGTACGCGCGCGTATCATAGCGAACTGCGTGTTTTGTGGGCGGATGCTGACGCCCCTTAATATGCCGTTGCACATGGAATGGAAGCTGGATATTTCGAGAAGGAGTACGCTTTGCCTACTATCAACCAGCTGGTTCGCCAGGGCCGTCGCTCGGTCCCCAAGAAGTCCAAGAACGCCGCTCTCAAGAGCAACTCTCAGAAGCGCGGTGTGTGCACCCGCGTGTTCACCACCTCTCCTAAGAAGCCGAACTCCGCTCTTCGCAAGGTCGCCCGTGTGCGCCTCGTGAACGGCATCGAGGTCACTGCTTATATCCCCGGTGAGGGTCACAACCTGCAGGAGCACTCCATCGTGCTCGTCCGCGGCGGCCGTGTTCGCGACCTGCCCGGTGTGCGTTACCACATCATCCGCGGCTGCTATGACTGCGCCCCGGTTGCCAACCGCAAGCAGGCTCGTTCCCACTACGGTGCCAAGCGCCCGAAGTAGTCTCGCGAGTAGACCCGATCATATTCAGATAGAGGAGATATAACATGCCGCGTCGTGCAGCTAAGAATCACCGCCGCGAGGTTCAGCCTGATGCTGTTTACAACAACCGCCTCGTGACGCAGCTCATCAACAAGGTCCTTCTTGACGGCAAGAAGGCCACCGCTGAGCGCATCGTTTACACCGCCTTCGACATGGTTGCCGAGAAGACCGGCGAGGACGCCCTCTCCGTCTTCAAGAAGGCCATGGACAACATCAAGCCCACGCTCGAGGTCAAGCCCAAGCGCGTCGGTGGCGCCACCTACCAGGTTCCCATGGAGGTCAACGCCCGTCGTTCCACCCAGCTGGGCATCCGCTGGATGGTCAACTTCTCCCGCGCCCGCAAGGAGAAGACCATGGCCGAGCGTCTGGCCGCCGAGATCCTCGACGCCTCCAACGGCGTTGGCGCTTCCGTGAAGAAGCGCGAGGACGTCTTCAAGATGGCCGAGGCCAACCGCGCGTTCTCTCACTACCGCTGGTAATTCAGGGAAGGGACTTAAGACATGGCTAAGCCCAAGTACAAGCTTTCCGATACCCGCAACATCGGCATCATGGCTCACATCGATGCCGGTAAGACCACCACGACCGAGCGTATTCTTTACTACACCGGTAAGACCCACAAGATCGGTGAGGTCCATGAGGGCGCTGCCACCATGGACTGGATGGTTCAGGAGCAGGAGCGCGGCGTAACCATTACCTCCGCTGCTACCACGTGCTTCTGGAACAAGGACGGTAAGGACTACCGCATCCAGATCATCGACACCCCGGGCCACGTTGACTTCACCGCCGAGGTCGAGCGCTGCCTGCGCGTCCTCGATGGCGCTGTCGCCGTCTTCGACGCCGTTGCCGGCGTTCAGCCCCAGTCTGAGACCGTTTGGCGTCAGGCTTCTACCTTCAACGTCCCCCGCATCGCCTTCATCAACAAGTATGACCGCGTGGGCGCTGACTTCTTCAACGCTATCGAGACCATGAAGGATCGTCTCGACGCTAACGCCGTGGCTGCTCAGGTCCCGATGGGCGCCGAGGACAACTTCTGGGGCGTCATCGACCTGGTCACCATGACTGCATGGGACTTCAAGGCCGACGCGAAGGGCATGACCTACCCCGAGCCGATGGACGAGATCCCGGCTGAGTTCGCTGACATCGCTGCCACCAAGCGCGAGGAGCTCCTCGACGCTGCTGCCAGCTTTGACGACGAGCTCATGGAGAAGATCCTCATGGAGGAGGACTTCACCGTCGAGGAGCTCAAGGCTGCTCTGCGCAAGGGCGTTCTGGCCAACGAGCTCAACCTCGTCTTCGTGGGCTCCGCCTACAAGAACAAGGGCGTTCAGGAGCTGCTCGACGCTGTCGTCGACTACCTGCCCAGCCCGATCGACGTCGAGGCCGTCACCGGTACCGATCCGGACACCGGCGAGGAGATCGAGCGTCATCCTTCCTTCGACGAGCCCTTCTCCGGCCTGGTCTTCAAGATCATGACCGACCCGTTCGTCGGTAAGCTCACCTATGTTCGCGTTTACTCCGGCCGCGCCGAGTCCGGCTCCTACGTGGTCAACGCTTCCAACGGTCAGCGCGAGCGTCTCGGCCGCATCCTCGAGATGAACGCCGCCGAGCGTATCGATCGTGACGACGCCTGTGCCGGCGACATCGTCGCTTGCGTCGGCTTCAAGAACTCCACCACCGGTGACACCCTGTGCTCCGAGGGCAAGGAGATCGTCCTCGAGAAGATCGAGTTCGCTAAGCCCGTTATCGACGTTGCCATCGAGCCCAAGACTAAGGCCGAGCAGGACAAGATGTCCCTGGCCCTGACCAAGCTCGCCGAGGAGGACCCGACCTTCACGGTGTCCACCAACCACGAGACCGGCCAGACCATCATCGCCGGCATGGGCGAGCTGCACCTCGAGATCATCGTCGACCGTCTGCTCCGCGAGTTCAAGGTTGACGCTAACGTTGGTAAGCCCCAGGTTGCCTACCGCGAGACCGCTGGTCACGACGTCGAGAAGGCTGAGGGCAAGTTCGTCCGTCAGTCCGGCGGTCGCGGTCAGTACGGCCACGCCGTCATCAAGCTCGAGAAGATGGAGGAGGGCTTCGGCTACGAGTTCGTCAACGCTATCGTCGGCGGCGTCGTGCCCAAGGAGTACATCCCGTCCATCGATAAGGGCATCCAGGAGGCCCTGAACACCGGTGTTATCGCCGGCTTCCCGGTCCTCGACGTTAAGGTCACCCTGTTCGACGGTTCTTACCATGAGGTCGACTCCTCCGAGGCCGCCTTCAAGATCGCCGGTTCCATGGCTATCAAGGACGCCCTCAAGAAGTCCGATCCGCAGCTGCTCGAGCCGATCATGGCTGTCGAGGTCGAGACCCCCGAGCAGTACATGGGCGACGTTATGGGCAACCTCTCCGGTCGCCGCGGCAAGATCGAGGGCATGGAGGATCGCAGGAACAGCAAGCTCATCCGTGCCAAGGTGCCGCTGGGCGAGATGTTCGGTTACGCTACCGACCTTCGCTCCCAGACCCAGGGCCGTGCTACCTACACCATGCAGTTCGACTCCTACGAGCCGGCTCCCAAGTCCATCGTGGACGAGGTCATGGCCAAGAACGGCACCAACTAAGGTCTGTCGCCCGTACTTGTAAACACACCGCGAGGCTGCCCTCGCTATCCATTGTTGGAGGTTAAGTTGTCCAGCCAGAAGATCAGGATTCGCCTGAAGGGCTATGATCACGAGGTCGTGGATCAGTCCGCCAAGCTCATCGTCGACACCGCTCAGAAGACCGGTGCTCGCGTCTCCGGCCCCATTCCGCTGCCGACCGAGCGCAACCTGTACACCGTCATCCGCTCTCCTCACGTGAACAAGGACTCTCGTGAGCAGTTCGAGATGCGCACCCACAAGCGTCTGATCGACATCCTCGATCCCACGCCTGGCACCGTCGATTCCCTCATGCGTCTCGACCTGCCTGCCGGCGTCGACATCGAGATCAAGCTCTAAGGTCTAGTCCTACCGCTTGAATCGCGTTTCGCGCTTTTGAAATGGCCGCTGCCCATGGGGTGGCGGCCATTTGCCATTGCCACAGAATGCCTGATGCTGCGGATATGACTCAAAACGTTCGCCAGAGGCGAGTGTTCCTGGCGGATATGTGCTCACAGGCCTCGCCTCTGGCGAAGGTTTTGCCGTAGTTTCTCTTATCGAAGGAAGGGGTACCTTTGATCGAATGGATTATCGCCAGATCCGAAGGCGACCGTGGTAGGGTCGGCGCCTTGGCGGGGGTTGTCTGTATCTCGCTGAATGTGGTGCTCTGCATTGCAAAGGCCCTGGTTGGCATCCTGTCAGGGTCGGTCTCGATCGTTGCCGACGCGCTCAACAATCTGAGCGACGCGAGTTCCAACATCGTGAGCGTTCTCGGATTCAAGCTCGCCAGTAAGCCGGCTGACCCCGAGCATCCCTACGGCCATGGTCGCTTTGAATACCTATCCGGTCTCGTCGTTGCCGTGCTCGTCCTCATGATCGGTGTCGAGCTCGTCAAATCTTCAATCGACAAGGTGTTGAATCCAAGTCCAGTTGAGTTCTCTCTCGCTTTGGTGGTGGTCCTCGCGGGGTCCATGGCGGTTAAGCTTTGGATGGCGCATCTCAACCGCGTGCTCGGTGAGCGCATCAAATCGGAGACGCTTCTTGCCACGGCCCAGGATTCCAAGAACGACGTTATCGCCACGGGCGCGGTGCTTGCGTGTGCCATCATCGCTTATGTGGCGGGCATCGAGCTCGATGCGTGGGTCGGACTCGCGGTCGGCCTGTATATCGGTTGGAGCGGTATCGAGCTGATTCGCGACACTGTCAACCCGCTTCTCGGGCAGGCTCCCGATCCCGAGCTCGTTGCCCACATCCGCTCGAAGATCATGTCCTATCCAGGTGTCTTGGGCACGCATGACCTCATGGTTCACGACTATGGCCCGGGCCGGCAGTTTGCGAGTGCCCATGTCGAGATGGCCGCCGAGACCGATCCCATGGAGAGCCACGACACGCTTGATAACATCGAGCAGGCGTTTAAAGACGATGACGGCCTCATTGTCACGCTGCACTACGATCCGATCGTTACGAACGACCCACATGTCGTTGATATGCGTAACAAGATCGACGCTATGGCGAAGAGCCTCGATAGCGAGGCGAGCATCCATGATCTGAGATGCGTTCCCGGCCCGACTCACACGAATGTGATTTTCGACTGTCTGCATCCGGTTGAGTGTGCATTGAGCCCGTCTGAGTTCAAACGGAAGCTCGGTGACATGGTCGTTGAGGAGTATCCCGACGCGGTTCCAAAAATAACTGTCGACGAAGACTATGTGAGCGCCGAGCAATAAGAGAGCGTATCGCGAAGCGCCCGGTACCGTTTGCCGAAGCGAGGCGCCGTAGGGCGAGTGCATGATATGAGCTTGAAGGGGTTTGCTACCATTACCGCCAACGCAGGCGAAATATCGAGACGAGGAGCTTGTCATGGCGTACACCGTATACAACTTTCAGGACAATAACGACGTCAAGAAGATTGCCGAGAAGGGTCAGTTCTCGGTCGTCGAGTGGCAGCGCGACCTTTCGGTTACTCCCTGGAGCGCTCAGACCGCGTGGTTCAGCTCGGAAATGAACGTTCGCCGTCGTCAGCTCATCGCAAATCTGGATGGGCGCACGGGTGTTACGCTGCAGGCTGGGGCCATGCAGTGGACGGTTGGCAGTGTGCAGTCAACAACGGGCGTAAAGGGCGCGGGCGACCTTATGGGAAAGATGTTCCGTGGGGCGGTGAGCCAGGATTCGATGATCAAGCCTGAATATACCGGTACGGGTATGCTCGTGTGTGAACCTACGTGGCAGCATTTGCTCCTCATTGATCTCGCCGAGTGGGGCAACTCCGTCGTGCTTAACGATGGGCTGTTCCTCGCATGCGATAGCACCATCCAGGATTCACTGCAGCGCCGTTCGAATATGTCTTCCGCCGTGGCGGGCAATGAGGGGCTGTTCAACTTGCGACTCGACGGCTCGGGCGTGCTTGCGCTTGAATCACCTTGCCCGGTAGAGGAAGTCATCTACATCGATCTGCACAATGACGAGCTCAAGATCGACGGCAACTACGCCTTGGTCTGGACGTCCGGACTTGAGTTCACCGTCGAGCGGTCGGGCAAGAGCCTGATTGGTTCTGCCGTGGGCGGTGAGGGCTTGGTGAACGTGTATCGCGGCACCGGGCGCATCATGATGGCGCCCATGCAGCCTGCGACGAATTGCAACACCTATGCAGCCGTCTCGACGGACTAGGCGCGCGACCGATCGAGTCCCGTGAACACTTGATACCACAAGGCCCTCTCGCAAGAGAGGGCCTTGTGGTTTAGGGCGCATTGCTTGAGGGGTCCTGAATGCCTATCTCACGCTGAGGAGTCGCGGGCTCATGCCGTCGGGTGGAAGGGCGCGTCGGTGCCTGTCTGCGTCAGCGTATCGTATCTGAGCTATCGGCAAAGATGCTCATCGATCCAGGAGATGATGTCGCTGGATTCATAAAGCGGCTTGCCGTCGATGAACAGGCAGGGCACCTGCTGTTTGCCGCCGACTTCAATCAGGGTGGCTGCCGCATCGCGATCTTGAGAGATATCGATCAGGGGAATCGTCACGCCCTGGCGGTCCATAAAGTCGAGCACCCTGATGCAGAAAGGGCAGGTCGGACGATAATACAGGGCGAGTTCGTGATGAACGCTCATGCATCCTCCTTGCGTTAAAAATACTACTGGCATGGAAGCTTATACCCGAATGCTCCGAGTACCAGTACTGGAAGTTCAATTGCGGAGACGGGAGCGATGGAGGTGAAGCGGTTATAAAGATTGACCGATGTCGTTATCGATGCCCGCCAACCGCGCCTTTGCCGTTCGGGATGCGCCGCCCCGCCTTGCCGGAGATATGCTCGAGGTCGATAGCCCAGACGGCGGTCGCGGGCAGCTCCCATTCGATGGCATCTCCGATCTTGTCTCGATGCTCGGGGCAGTACTTGAGGCAGAGCTGGGCGAGCGCGCGGCGTGCGCAGGTTGGTTCAACGACGCGACGAACCGTGCCGGTTGCGATGACGCTGGCATATCGCGTGGTGAAGAACCCCGGCTCGCCGTTTTCCTTCACATAGACGGGCTCCATATCCATGGCCACGGTCACGCACACGCGTGGGTCGCGCGTCCAATTGTCCGTTTTCTGACCGCCGGCGATACCGGTATGGATAAGAAGGGAGTCGCCGTCGAGGACGTAGGAGAGAGGCGTGGCGTAAGGATGACCGTCTTCATCGACGGTGGCGACGACGCAGTATTCGCCCATACGGAGGATGTCGCGAGCTTCATGTTCGTCAATGGCACGCTCGGGGAGTTGTTTCATGGGATGGTTCATGTCATTCCTTTCGATATGCGGAACAAGGAGGCGCCGCATGATGAGCACGTCACGCTTGCCTGCCGGATAAAGGACGTCAGTGGTTTGCGTGCGGACAGGCGAAAGGCCGCACTTCTCCATGACGCGGTGTGACTGGGTGTTATCGAGGAAGTGGTCCGCGTAGATGGCCCGAGCGCCCAGGGAATCGCGAGCGTGGTCGATGAGGCGCTGAAGGGCCTCGGCGGCAAAGCCTTGACCCCAATAGGGCACACCGATCCAATAGCCGACGGAATACTCATCGTCCGCCTCGAGATAATCGCAGGCATCGCCTGTTAAAAGACCGATTGCGCCGATGAGCTCGCCGCTTTCGCGCAATGTAATGGCGTATTGCTCGGGCCCTTGTAGGACATTACGAAGGATGTCGAGGCTCTGTTCTTCGCTCGTATGTGGCGGCCAGCCTGCAGCGGTTCCGACGCGCGGGTCGCGTGCGAGCTCGAAGAGGGCCGGGGCGTCTGCGTCTATCCAGGGGCGCAGGGCAAGACGCGTGGAGAAGAGTTCCATGGATGCTCCTTTCACAGTTGGGAGGGTGGGCGGAGTGTGGTTGAGAAAGCTGTCTACAAACTTTTGCGGGCTACGATTGAGAACATAAGGGGGATGCGGGGGAGTCCCGCGGGAATGCGCCACGACACGTCATCGGGTCGATGCCGAGTGGGTGACGATTAGGATACCTGCCTGCGAGCAAACGTATCAGGCAACTTATCTGCGAGCGCAAAGCTGTTCGTAGCGCCTCGATGATATGGCGGGCAGCGGAGTTTGCCGTGTCGGCGAGAAGGCAAAAGCGCCGCCGACCGTGATGGCCGACGGCGCTTGAGCGTCAGTGAGCAGACGGAGGGGCTGCGAGGCGTTTAGCCGAAGTAGGCCACACCGCTCTCGAACAGGGGCATGAACTTCTCGCCGGGGACGTTCTTGTACAGACCGTCGCCGCGACGCTCGACGTGGCCCATCTTGCCGAACACGCGGCCGTCGGGGCTGGTGATACCCTCGATGCAGGCCACGGAGCCGTTGGGGTTCACGTCGAGGTCCATGGAGGGCATGCCCGCCACATCGACGTACTGCGTGGCGATCTGGCCGCCGGCACGGAGCTGATCCAGGACCTCGTCGCTGGCCACGAAACGGCCCTCGCCATGGGAGATGGCCACGGTGTAGAGCTCATCGGGGTCGCACTGGGAGAGCCACGGCGACAGGTCGCTGCAGATGCGGGTGCGAACCAGACGGCTCTGGTGACGGCCGATCTCGTTGAAGGTCAGCGTCGGGGCCTCAGGCGTGGCGTCCACGATGTCGCCGTAGGGCACGAGGCCCAGCTTGACGAGCGCCTGGAAGCCGTTGCAGATGCCGAGCATCAGGCCATCGCGGGACTGCAGCAGGTCGCGAACGGCCTCGGTGACCTCGGGTGCGCGGAAGAACGCGGTGATGAACTTGGCGGAACCGTCGGGCTCGTCGCCACCGGAGAAGCCGCCCGGGATCATGACGATCTGGGACTCGCGGATGCGGCGCGCAAGCTCGCGGGTGGACTCGGCGACGTTCTCGGGCGTGAGGTTGTTGATCACGAAGACGTCGGCCTCGGCACCGGCGGCGCGGAAGGCGCGCGCGGAGTCGAACTCGCAGTTGTTGCCAGGGAAGACAGGGATGATCACGCGGGGCTTGGCAATCTTGAGGCCGCCGTAGGTCGCGCGGATGCGACCCTCCTCCTCGCAACGGTAGCGCTCCTCGGGGATGAGCTCCTCGGGGGCATCGACATCGTCAGCGGCGCTGCGGTAGGGGAACACGCCCTCGAGGGCGCTCTCCCAGGCCTCCTGCAGTTCGGCCAGATCAAGCGTCTCGCCGTAGGCGGTGAACTCATAGGGCTCGCAGGTCATGCCGAGCTCGACTATGCGCACGTCGTCGGCCTCGGGCAGGGCTGCGCCCTCGTCGAGCTCAACGACGAAGCAACCGTAGGAGTGGTCGAACAGGTCGCGGGTGTCGGCCTCGTAGTAGGCCTCGGACACCTCGAAGCCCAAGCGGTTGCCCAGGCAGGCCTTGAACAGGATCTCGGCCAGGCCGCCAAAGCCCGCGGTGGACACGGAGAGCGCCTTGCCCTCGCGCACGAGGCTCTCGACGGTGCGGAAGGCCGTGAGCAGGGAAGCGGGCTCGGGCAGGAGGTCGTCGACCTGATAGGTGGGCTGGATCAGCGCGACGCGGTGGCCGGCGCCCTTGAACTCGGGCGACACCACGTTGGCGAGCTTGTCCACGGCCACGGCGAAGGAGACGAGCGTCGGCGGGACGTCGAGGTCCTCGAAGGAGCCGGACATGGAGTCTTTGCCGCCGATGGCGCCGGCGCCGAGCTCGACCTGGGCCATGAGGGCGCCCAGCACGGCGGCCATGGGCTTGCCCCAGCGCTCGGGCACGTCGCGCAGACGCTCGAAGTACTCCTGGAAGGACAGGTAGACCTTCTCATGGTCGAAGCCAGTGGCCACGAGGCGGGAGATGCTCTCGACGACGGAGAGGTAAGCGCCGCGATACTGGTCGGCGTCCATGATGTAGGGATTGAAGCCCCAGGCCATGCCGGAGACCGTGGTGGTCTCGCCGTCGACCGGGAACTTGGCGACCATGGCCTGGTTCGGGGTGAGCTGACGCTCGCCGCCGAAGGGCATGAGCACGGTTGCGGCGCCGATGGTGGAGTCGAAGCGCTCGGACAGGCCCTTGTTGGAACACACGTTGAGGTCGCTCACGAGCTCGACCATGGCGTCGTGGAAAGACTCGCAGGTCTCGGCGCCCGGCACCATGGGGACGGTGCTCTCGTAGATGCCGTCGAGCGTGCCGAACTCCTCGAGTGCGGCCTCGGCCAGCTCGCTCTCGGGGTCGATGGGGGCGATGCCCTGGGCCACGACGTGGACGTCCTGGTACTTGGGCGCGCCGTTGGAGTTGAGGAAGTCGCGGGAGAGATCGACGATCGCGTCGCCCTGCCAGGCCATGCGGACACGGGGCTCGCAGGTGACCTCGGCGATCACGGTCGCCTCGAGGTTCTCCTCGGCGGCGTAGCCCATGAACTCCTCGACGTCGGCCTCGGCCACGGCCACGGCCATGCGCTCCTGGGACTCGGAGATCGCGAGTTCGGTGCCATCGAGGCCGTCGTACTTCTTGGTGACCATGTCGAGGTCGATGTAGAGGCCGTCGGCCAGCTCGCCCACGGCGACGGACACGCCGCCCGCGCCGAAGTCGTTGCAGCGCTTGATCAGGCGGCAGGCGTCGCCGCGGCGGAACAGGCGCTGCAGCTTGCGCTCCATGGGGGCGTTGCCCTTCTGGACCTCGGCGCCGTCCTTCTCGATGGATTCGACGTTGTGGGCCTTGGAGGAGCCGGTGGCGCCGCCGATGCCGTCACGGCCGGTGCGGCCGCCGAGCAGGATGATCTTGTCGCCGGGCGCGGGGCACTCGCGGCGGACGTGGCTTGCGGGCGTGGCGCCCACCACGGCGCCGACCTCCATGCGCTTGGCCATGTAGCCGGGGTGGTAGAGCTCGGAGACCTGGCCGGTGGCAAGGCCGATCTGGTTGCCGTAGGAGGAATAGCCGGCGGCTGCGGTGGTCACGATCTTGCGCTGGGGCAGCTTGCCGGCGATGGTCTCGGAGACGGGGACGGTCGGGTCGGCCGCACCGGTGACGCGCATGGCCTGGTAGACGTAAGAGCGGCCGGAGAGCGGGTCGCGGATCGCACCGCCCACGCAGGTGGCCGCGCCGCCGAAGGGCTCGATCTCGGTGGGGTGGTTGTGGGTCTCGTTCTTGAAGAGGAACAGCCAGTCCTGGTCCTCGCCGTCGACGTCGACGGTCACCTTGACGGTGCAGGCGTTGATCTCCTCGGACTCATCGAGGTTGGTGAGGATCCCCTGCTTCTTAAGCCACTTGGCGCCGATGGTGCCCATGTCCATGAGGCAGACTGGCTTCTCGTCGCGGCCGAGCTCGTGGCGCATCTCCATGTAACGGTTGAAGGCGGCCTCGACGGCGGCGTCGTCGATCTCGATGTTCTCGAGGTTGGTGCCGAAGGTGGTGTGACGGCAGTGGTCGGACCAGTAGGTGTCGATCACGCGAATCTCGGTGATGGTGGGGTCGCGATCCTCATCCTTGAAGTACTGCTGACAGAACGCGATGTCGGCCTCGTCCATGGCAAGACCGCGCTCGGCGATGAAGGAGGCGAGGGCGGCCTCGTCCATCTCGCGGAAGCCGTCGATGATCTCGACCGGCTCGGGGTCGGGAATCTCCTGGGTGAGGGTCTCGGGGCGCTCGAGCTCGGCGAGGCGGGACTCGACCGGGTTCACCACGTAGCCCTTGATAGCGTCGAAGTCCTCGGTGGAAAGATCGCCGGAGAGCAGGTAGACCTTTGCGGAGCGAACGGTGGGGCGCTCGCCCTGGGAGATCAGCTGCACACACTCGGCGGCGGAGGCGGCGCGCTGGTCGAACTGGCCGGGCAGCGCCTCGACGGCGAAGACGGTCGCGCCGGGCTCCTCGGGGAGCTCGTCATAGGCGAAGTCGACCTGCGGCTCGGAGAACACGGTGGGCACGCAGGAGCCGAACAGCTCCCCGTCGATACCCTCGACGTCATAGCGGTTGATGACGCGCAGGCCCGTGAGCGCCTCGATGCCCAGGGTGTCGCGAAGCTCGGCGAGCAGCTGCTGCGCCTCGACGTCAAACCCGGGTTTCTTCTCTACGTACACGCGAGAGACCATTGAGTCCTGCCCTTCTTTCTGAACGGGTCGGTCCGTCGGCGGCGGTTGCACGACCTTGAGCCGAACGGTTTGCTAACCCTTCAATAATACGCCACCGCCCAGGCCTATCTGCCGTGCGTATGTGTGCAATTTGGGGACGGGTGCGTTTTTACACGTGCGGGCTCGCGCCCGCGTTCCTCCACACGAATGGATGATCCGTCCGCGTCTTCAGCACTTCATAACCACTCTTACGCAAACGTCACCCGGCGGTAAGGATGCGCAAAGCTTCGGCGGGCACAATGGGGCGCAGCATCAAGACGAGGCCTCCCCGTATCTCCCGAAGTCATGCTTGCCAAAACAGCGTCGGGGGGGGGTAGGCTCTCGGACACGGCGCCCATGGCGCCCGTGTGGAACCGAAGGGATGGGATGACACGTGAAGTACCTGGAGAACATCGAGCGAGTCGCCCGCGAGTGGTCCTGCCGGACCGCCGTGTGCACATCGACGGGGATGAGCCTGACCTATCGAGAGCTGTGGGCGGCGTCTGAGGCGCTCGCTGAGCAGGTGGGCAAGCGCGTCGAGCGCGGTGTGCCCGTCATCGTGTACGGCAACAAGGACCCGTTCATGGTCGTATGCTTTCTCGCCTGCATGAAGGCCGGGTGCCCCTACGTTCCCATCGACGGCAACTCCGTGCCGCCGCAGCGCACCGCGTCGATCGCCACGCAGATCCGTGCGTCCATGACGGGCGACGCGGGCATCGAGGCCCCGCTCGTGTTGGCGGTTGGAAGCTTTCCCACATGTGACGACATGCCGCCCGTTACCGTCATCGAGCATCGCGCCATCGACGACCTCGTGGCGGCCACGGGCCACTCCGACCGCGATCGCTGGATCGATGGGGAGGACCTTGCGTACATCCTGTTCACCTCCGGTTCGACCGGTGCGCCCAAGGGCGTCGAGGTCACGGCGGCCTGCTTTGACAACTTCTGCGCATGGGACCTCGAACTCGCCCACGGCAACACCCCTGAGCGCTCGGATGGTCGCGTGTGGCTCGATCAGGCGCCCTTCTCGTTCGACCTGTCGGTGTTCGAGCTCGCCGGCGCTCTCGGCGGTGGCGGCACGTTGTACTCGCTGGCCGCCGAGACGCAGCTCAGCATGGCGGCTCAGTTCGCCGCGCTCAAGGAGAGCGGCGCGGATATCTGGGTCTCGACCCCGTCGTTTGCCGAGCTTTGCCTTGCGAATGCCGATTTCGACCAGAGCGCCATGCCCGAGCTCAGGCTCTTCTTGTTCTGCGGCGAGACGCTACCGAACGCGACGGCCGCGCGCCTGCTCGAGCGCTTCCCGCGGGCTCGCGTAGTCAACACCTACGGTCCGACCGAGTCGACCGTCGCCGTCACCTCGGTTGAGGTGACGACCGAGATGGCGGCGAGCCCCGAGCCCTTGCCCGTGGGCGCCCCGCGCCTCGGCACGCGTCTCCGTATCGTCGATGAGGAGGGGCGTTCCGTTCCCGCCGGCACCTTCGGCGAGGTCGTTATCGAGGGCGATACGGTCGCCCGCGGCTACTTTGAGCGGCCCGACCTCACGACGCGCGTCTTCGACAATGCTGTGCTCGACGGCGCCGCCGTGCGTGCCTATCGAACCGGCGATGAGGGCTATCTCGACGCCGAGGGCATGCTGCATTTCCGCGGCCGCCTCGATCTGCAGGTCAAACTCAACGGCTTTCGCATCGAGCTCGGCGAGATCGAGGGTCATTTGCGTCGCCTGCCCGAGATCGCCGCCGCCGCGGTCGCCCCGGTGTATCGGGACGGGAAGATCTCGCACCTCGTGGCGCATGTCGTGCCGTCCGAACCGCTCGGGGACACGCCGTTTCGCGCGGGCCTCGCGCTTAAGGAGCGCCTGGCCGAGTTCCTGCCCCATTACATGGTTCCGAAGAAGGTCGTGTTCCATGAGTCCTTGCCCATGACCGGCAACGGCAAACTCGACCGCCGTGCCCTCACCGAGAAGAAATAGGCACCGATGGGCTTTTATACCTCCCCGTCGTTTTTCATGGCGCTCGCCACAGCGGTGGTTCCCGCCGCAGTGCTCGGCTTCATGGAGAGACGTATCAAGTATTACGGCTTCGCGGCCTCATGCGTGATGGTCGGTCTGCTCTTCGCGGGCAGTCCCACCGGCGCCGCTGCGTTCGCGGTGTTTCTCGCAGTGGCGTTCGCGTCCATGCGTGCGACGCTCGCCAGCTGGAAGAGCGGCCGCAAGAGCATGGCGGTGTACCGCGCATCGCTTGTCGCGACCATCGCTCCGCTCGTCATCTACAAGGTGGGGGCGGTGTTCGATGCGAACCTGCTGGGCTTCATCGGCATCAGTTACCTCACCTTCAAGGCGGTGCAGGTGCTCATCGAAATCCGCGATGGGCTCATCGACGACCTCGGTGTCGTCGACTACCTGTACTTCCTGACGTTTTTCGCGACGTTCACCTCGGGGCCGATCGATCGGTCGCGTCGGTTCCGAGAAGACGCCGACAGACGGCTTTCCCGATCCGAGTACGCCGACCTCTTCAGTCGGGGCATCTTGTTCCTGCTCGCCGGAGCCGTGTCGCAACTGGTGCTGGCAACGATTGCGCAGACGGCCCTCGACCCTTCCGCCACCGCGCAGCTTGCGGGCGTGCCGGCGGTGATTTCGATTCCCGGGCCGGCGCCGGTGCGCACCATCGCCCGCGCGTATGTCTACGCCCTGTACCTCTTCTTCGACTTTGCCGGCTATTCGCTCATGGCGGTGGGGGCGAGCTACTGCTTCGGCATCGCCACGCCCCAGAATTTCCGTGCCCCGTTTGCGGCGCAGGACATGAAGGACTTTTGGAACCGTTGGCACATCACGTTGTCCACGTGGCTGCGCGACTTCGTCTTCATGAGGTTCGTGCGCATGGCCTCCAAGCGAAAGCTCTTCTCGAGCCGCCTGCACACGGCGTGCGCGGCCTACCTAGTCGACATGCTGCTCATGGGCGCGTGGCATGGACTGACCCTCGACTACCTCGCGTACGGCCTGTATCACGGCGTGTTGCTCGCGCTCACCGAGGTCTACCAAAAGCGGTCGGCCTTCTACAAGCGGAACAAGCGCAAGCGTTGGTACCGGGCGCTGTCGTGGTTCGTCACGATGCAGCTCGTGGTCATCGGCTTCGCGCTCTTCTCCGGTCAGCTCACCCACATCATCGAAAGGATCATCAATGGATAGGAACGAACTCGAGGCAGAGGTCCTCGACATGCTGGAAGACATCTGCGACGACGAGGCCGTGCGCGAGGAGCGCGACATCGATCTGTTCGCGGCGGGTCTGCTCGACTCCCTCGCCGCTATCGAAGTGCTCGTCGAGATCGAGGAGCGCTTCGGTGTGGACATCGCGCCCACCGCGGTCGAGCGCTCGGAAATGAACACGGTGAACAAGATCATCGAGCAGATCGCGGTGAGACTGTGATGAGCGCCGAGGGCCGTCCGGGCGAGGCCGTGCGCGCCGCGGGGCATAGCGCGTCTGCGTTTGCGCGCCTGCGTGCCTTGACGCCCGAGCGCGTGCGCACATGGTTCTACTCGGACGCGACTTCGGCGGCCGTCGCTTGGTTTGCGGCCGTCGTGGTGCTCGTGGCGGTGCTCGGGTGGTTTTTCGTGCTCTCTCCGTATGGCGCGCCGGCAAGCCCGGTGTATGCAGAGTTCTAGGGGGTTGTCATGAGAAGGCGCATCATCGCCCTGGCCCTGGCTGCGACGCTCGCCGTCGGCGGCGGCGCCGCGTATGCCTGGGAGAGTCGGCTGACAGATGAAGATGTGCCTTTCGTGGGCTATCCCACGGCGCAAGAGGTGTCGAGCTGGCAGCTCATGCGGGGTCAATACGAACGCAGCGCCGAGCGCGGCGAGTCGGTCGCCCCGGTGTTCGGGTCTTCGGAGCTCAACCCGGGGCCGGCGGGCTTCTCTCATCCGGGCAACCTGCTTGCTCCCGGCACCTACGATGTGGGCGCGCTGATGGCGGGCCGTGCGGGTTGCGCGGACCTGTGGCAGGCAATCGAGATCGGTGCCTTTGCCTCGGTGGCGGATGCCCCGCGCCGCGTGGTGCTTTTCCCGAGCATCCAATGGTTCATGACGTACCGCCGACCCGCGCGTGATTTTCCCGACGTGTATTCATCCGGGGCTTTCGAGGCGTTCATGGCGAATGGCGATATATCCGATGGGCTGAAGCGTCGCGTGGCTCAGCGCGCGGCCGAGTACGGCGCCGGAGAGCCGGCGAACGAGGGACCCGTCGAGCGCATCGTGCGCGATGTGGATGAGGCGGCGAAGGCCCTTGCATCCGATGTGCGCCTCGCTCACGACCTGGCCCTCGACGGTCGGGGTTCTGGTGTTGCAGGCGACGCGACCGCCCCGCGACCGCCCCGCGCGACCGGCGGTCCCGATTGGGACGCGGTGTTCACCGAGGCCGATCGCGCCGCCCGGACTCAGGCGACGGGCAACGACCTCGGAATGAGCGACGCCTGGTACGGCAAGCATTTCAAGACGTGGCTGGAGGGCGCGAACAAGAGCTGGAAGGTGCGGGGTGACGAGTACTTCAGCTCGCAGGAGTTCGAGGACTTCAAGATGGTTCTCGATGTGTGCCGCGAGACGGGGGTCGAACCGCTCATCGTGATCCAGCCCGTCAAGGGAGCGGCCTACGACCAGACCGTTTACACGTGTGAGGTCCGTCAGCAGTACTATCGCATGGTGCGCGATGCGGCCGCCGATGCGGGATTTCAGGTCGCGGATTTCTCCGGCCATGAGTACGACCGATATTTCCTACGCGATTACTCCCATCCCTCGGAACTCGGGTCGGCGTACTATTCAAAGGCCATTTACACCTTCCTGAAAACCGGTTATGCCGACACCAGCCCGTCTGGAGACGTCCTGTTGGCGGGTGTTTGAGTGTGTGCGGGAGAGCAAACGGCCGTGTGATGGGTTCAAAAGATTGGGTATAAGGCCCAAAACCGTGTGGCACCCGAGGTCTCGATGGACCGCGGGTGCCGCCCTCATGTAAGGATGCCCATGTTCGACGAGAAATCGCGCCGCGTCGCCTCGCTGATCGCGTTCGGCGTTTGTCTCTATGCCGCCGTCATGCACCTCGACGTGGTGATCGGCGCCTTGTCCGCCGTCATCAACATCTTCTTCCCGGTGCTGCTCGGCCTTGGATTCGCCTTCGTGCTGAACGTGCCCGTTTCGGGCATGGAGCGCATGCTCGGCCGCCTGGTCGAGCGCCTCCCGGAGGAGAAGCGTCCTCAGCCAGGTCTTGTGACCGTGGCGAGCATCGTGCTGGTGCTCATCGCCATCGCCGGCGTGGCCGTCATGGCCGTCACGATGCTCGTGCCCGAGCTCATCGCCTCCGCTCGCACCGTCGCGCCCCTGCTCGCCGAGCGCCTGCCCGAGATCGAGCGCGTCCTGGCGGCCGAGGGCGTGGACGTGGACAAGCTCATGGCCTGGCTACAGCCCGCCGCCGGTTCGGCCTCCCGCTCGCAGGGCCTGCAGGGCCTGATGAACTTCGGCCTCGGCTCCATCGCCACCTCGGTGTTCGCCGCTGCGCGCTCCACCGTCTCGGTTGTCTCGAGCACGGTGTTCGCCTTCGTCATCGCCGTGTACGCTCTGGCGAGCAAGCGCGTGCTCGGCCGTCAGGTCAACCGTATGATGGATGCCCATCTCGCCCCGCGACACGCATCGCGCATCCGCCACGTCGCGGCGTTGGCAACCGATACGTACTCCAAGTTCCTCTCGGGGCAGTGCCTGGAGGCGTGCATCTTGGGCACGCTTATCTTCATCGCGTTCTCCCTCTTCCGCCTGCCGTATGCCGGGCTCATCGGCTTCCTCACCGCGGTCTTCGCCTTCGTGCCGTATGTGGGAGCCTTCGCGTCGTGCGCCATCGGCGCGTTCCTCACCCTGCTCGCTTCGCCCAGTCAGGCGATCATCTGCGTGATCGTGTACCTGGCCGTCCAGTTCGTCGAGAATCAGTTTATCTATCCCCATGTGGTGGGTTCCTCCGTGGGCCTCTCCGCGCTGTGGACCCTCATCGCCGCGCTCGTGGGCGGCAAGCTCTTCGGCATCGTGGGCATCGTATTCTTCATTCCCATCGTGGCGGTGCTCTACGAGCTCGTCCGCCAGTGGACCAACACCCGCCTCGCCGAGCGCATGGCCGCGGGCGAGCTCTCGGAATAGGCCTTTGGGCTGATTCGCCCGCTGGCACTACCGGTGCAGCGGTTCGCGATTTCCTGGCGGCCCGTCTCGCCGATGCCACATAAGGTCTTTGTATCGCGTCCCCACGTTCGCCTAAACGCGGGGAATGTGGGTACGAAAAGCGAATATGACATCACGTGGATAGGCTGCGCATGATCGAGATTCGCGACATCACCAAGACATATAAGACCGGGGACCTGGTCCAGCGCGCCCTGGACGGTGTCTCCGTCACCTTCAGGGAGAGCGAGTTCGTGGCGGTTCTGGGCCCATCGGGTTCCGGCAAGACCACGTTCTTGAACATATTGGGCGGCTTCGACCACGCCGACTCGGGCGATATCGTGGTGAACGGAACCTCGACTCGTGACTATACGGATGCGGAATGGGACACGTACCGCAACCACCGCGTGGGCTTCATCTTCCAGAGCTACAACCTCATTCCGCACCAGACGATCCTGGCCAATGTGGAGCTCGCGCTCACGTTGGCGGGCGTGGACCGCGCTGAGCGGGAGCGCCGTGCACGCGCCGCGCTCGAGCGCGTGGGCCTGGGCGCGCATGTGAACAAGAAGCCATCGCAGCTCTCGGGCGGCCAGATGCAGCGCGTCGCCATCGCACGAGCGCTGGTGAACGACCCCGAGATCGTTCTCGCCGATGAGCCCACGGGCGCCCTCGATACCGAGACGGGCATCCAGGTGATGGATCTGCTCGCGGAGGTCGCGCGCGAGCGGCTCGTGATCATGGTCACGCACAACCCGCAGCTCGCCGAAGATTACGCGACGCGCATCGTGCGCATCAAGGACGGGCGTCTTGCCGGGGACACGTGCCCCGTGACGGAGGATGAGGTCGAGGCCGCGCGTGCGGCCGCCGTCGCCCATCCCGACGAGGGCCCCGCGCACCACTCGTCAATGGGCCTGCTCACGGCGCTCTCCCTGTCCTTCAACAACCTCATGACCAAGAAGGGCCGCACCATCATGACGGCCTTCGCCGGGTCGATCGGCATCATCGGCATCGCGGCGATTTTGGCGCTCTCCAACGGTGTGAACGGCTACATCGCCAAGGTCGAGCAAGACACGCTGTCGAGTTATCCGCTCACGATCGCGCGGCAGAGCTACGACCTCACGAGCATGATGACGGGGGATGCCGGCACACCTGAGGAAGAGGTGTCCGGGGATGGGGCCGACGGCTCCGAGGCGCCGTCTGCCGATGCCGACGGAGGCCGCAAAGTCGACCTGAAGGAGCCTATTCCGATATTCACGATGCTCTCCGATATGTTCGCGAGCGTGAAATCCAACGACATGGCGAGTTTCAAGGGCTTTTTGGATGAGGATGCCAAGGAGCTCGATGGCGAGGTTTCGGCCATCCAGTATGACTACGGCATCACACCGCTCGTGTATCGATCCGATACCTCGGAGGGGCCGGTGCGCCTGTCGCCCAACGCAATGACGACCGCCATGACCGGCGGGGCATCGAGCGCCGCGATGGCGGGCACCATGATGACGGGCACTACGGCGTTCAACGAGATGATCGACAATCCCAAGCTGCTCGACGAGCAGTACGACGTAGTCGCCGGCCGATGGGCCAAGGCGGCCGATGAGTGCGTCCTCGTGCTTTCGCCTCGTGGCAAGATATCGGACTTCACGTTGTACAGCATGGGCGTGCTCGACCCCGCAGCCCTCGATCGCATGGTCGAGCGCACCATGAGCGGCTCGGGGGAGGTGCATGTCCCCGAGGTCGATGCGGACTTCACCTACGACGACGCGCTTGGCACGACGTTCAAGGTTCTCGCCGCTTCCGACTCGTATCGCCGCAACGCCGAGACGGGCGGTTGGACCGACATGTCCGACGACGCCTCGTTCATGGCGGACCAGGTGAGCCAGGGCCTGGACCTCAAGATCGTGGGCATCGTCCAGCCGAGTCCCACGGCAAAGTCCGCCGCGCTCTCGCAGGGCATCGCCTATACCAGCGGCTTGACCGATGAGCTCATGAAGCGCGCTGCGAATTCGGAGATCGTGCGGGCACAGCTCGCCGAGCCCGAGGTTGATGTCTTCACCGGGAAACCGTTCGCAACGTTGCAGGAGGAGGCCAAGCGCGGCGTTGATTTGGCGAGCCTGTTCTCCGTGGACGAGGCGGCGTTGCGTGCGGCGTTCAAGGTCGATGCGTCCAAACTCGGTGCAGGGCTCGATCTTTCGGGCTTCGATTTTGCGGGGCTCGACATGGGCGGGGTGGACATAGACATATCGAGCGCTCTTGAGGGAGTGGACCTTGCCGGTATCCTCTCGGGCGCGCCGATGCCGGATTTCAAGGGCATCCTGGGCGATCTTGCGAGCGATCCCGTGCTCGACAAGGCACAGCTCGAACAGGTGTCAAAACTCTCGGGCGCCTTTGTCGAGCGCTTCCTCACAGCGTGGTTGCCCGCACATGGCGAGGGGTTGCGCCCAAGTGAGCCCGATTTTGGCGAAAAGCTCGTCGAGCAGTTTGTCGCATATGCCGGATCCACGGCGCCGGAAGGTGGCGCAGCCCTGCTTGACGAGGTGGCGGCCGTGGCGGGCAAGCCTGTGGCCGAGCGCCTGGACAAGATCGTGCGCGCCTATGTGCGTGACGATTTGGCTCCCTACATGGCAAGCGCGCTCAAGGACGTGGCGGGTCAGGTTTCCAACCAGCTCGCTGCCGCGATTGGCACGCAGCTTCAGGAAGGTCTCGGCCGCACCTTCGCCGCGGCCGCGCCTCAGCTCGCCCAGCGTCTTGCTGCCAACATGCAGCAGGCGTTCTCGGTCGACGGCGGGGCCTTTGCGCGTGCCATCCATTTCAACATGGATGCGGAAGATCTTGCGTCCCTCATGGGGAGCTACGCCAACGCCAGCAGGCTCACCTACGACAATAACCTTTCGACGCTCGGCTACGCCGATGCGGCCGACCCGCAGGCGGTCAGCATCTATCCCGTTGACTTCGAGGCCAAAGACGCGGTGCTCGGGGCGATCGACCGTTACAACGAGGATATGCGCGCCGCGGGGGAGGAGGATAAGGTCATCGTCTACACGGATTACATGGGCGTGCTCATGGGCAGCGTGACGAGCATCGTCAACATGATCTCGCTCGTGCTCATCGCTTTTGTGAGCATCTCGCTCGTGGTGAGCTCCATCATGATCGGCATCATCACCTACATCAGCGTGCTCGAACGTAAGAAGGAAATCGGCATCCTGCGCGCTATGGGTGCCTCCAAGCGCAATATCGCCAACGTCTTCAACGCCGAGACCTTCATCGAGGGCCTCATCGCGGGCGTGCTCGCCATAGCGGTGGTCGTGGCCGTCTCATTCCCCGTGAACGCGTGGGCCTTGGCCGTGCACCACGTGGAGAACGTGATGCGTCTGCCTATCTCATCGGCTCTCACCCTCATCCTCATCAGCGTGGCCCTTACCGTCATAGCCGGGCTCATTCCCAGTCGCAGTGCCGCCCGCCGCGACCCCGTGGAGGCTCTCCGCAGCGAGTAGCCTCAATTTAGGGACAGTCCCTAAATTGAGGTTCGGCAAGGGGATGGCAGCTTGGGTTCCGCGAGGGGCGGCGTCGGATTTCGTAGATTCCGCACGAGCAGAAGCGTCCAGCGGACGCTTCGTCGCGAGCAGGACTTGACCGAGCGAAATCCGACGCTGCCCCTCGGCGGAGCGGGCAACGCCCTTCACCTGCAAAAACATTGCGAAGACAATATGGAGACGCCCGCGGGCGTGTATACTAATCAAGCTGTGTTCACTAGGAGGATTCTGCCTAGGCCATCTACCTGCGCAAATGGGTTGCCGCGCACAAGAGGTCAAAGCGAATGCAAGGAGTGGCACGCAAGTTCGTATGTGGTCCTCTAGGGGCACGCGCAAGGGGCGCGTGCAATGTCCCAAGACCACCGAGAGTTGGAGATCGAATGATCAACATGATTCTCGGCCGCAAGATCGGCATGACCCAGGTTTGGGACGAGGACGATAACGTCGTCCCCGTCACGGTCATCCAGGCTGGCCCCTGCACCGTCTCGCAGGTTAAAACTGAGGCGACCGACGGCTACAACGCCGTCCAGATCGGCTTCGGCGACATCAAGTCCAAGCACGTGAACAAGCCCATGGCTGGTCACTTCGCTAAGGCTGGCGTCGAGCCCGTCCGTTACCTTCGTGAGGTCCGCGTCGAGAACGGCGAGGAGCACAAGGTCGGCGACGTCGTCACCGTCGCTGATTTCGAGAACGTCGCCAAGGTCGACGTCATCGGCACCTCCAAGGGTAAGGGCTTCCAGGGTCGCATTAAGCGCTGGAACCAGCGCCGCGGTCCCATGACCCACGGTTCCCACATCCAGCGTCACCCCGGCTCCATCGGCCAGTGCGCTTACCCGGCCCGCGTCCTCAAGGGCGTCAAGATGGCCGGCCACATGGGCAACGCCCGCGTGACCGTGAAGAACCTCTCCGTTGTCCGCATTGATGCTGAGCAGAACCTCATGCTTGTCAAGGGCGCTGTGCCCGGTGGCAAGAACGGTCTGGTCGCCATCCGCATGGCGTAAAGGAGGACCGTCGCTATGTCTAAGTTTGAAGTGAAGAACGCCGAGGGCAAGCAGGTCGCCGAGGCCGAGCTCGTCGACGCCGTGTACGGCATCGAGCCGAACATCCACGTCATGCACCACATCGTCAAGTGCCAGCAGGCCTGCTGGCGTCAGGGCACCCAGTCCACCAAGGGCCGTTCCGAGGTCTCCGGTGGCGGCAAGAAGCCTTGGCGTCAGAAGGGCACCGGCCGTGCCCGTCAGGGCTCCATCCGCGCCGCTCAGTGGCGTGGTGGCGGTGTGATCTTCGGGCCCAAGCCCCGCACCTACGTGAAGCGCATGAACAACAAAGAGGTCAAGCTCGCCATGCGCTCCGCCCTGTCCGCCAAGCTCCGCGACAACGAGCTCGTTCTCGTTGACGACTACGGCTTCGAGAAGCCTTCCACCAAGGCCGCCGTTGCCATGCTCAAGGCTCTGGGCATCGAGGGCAAGCGTCTGACCATCATCGTTCGCGAGGATGACATCAACGCTTACCTCTCCTTCCGCAACATCCCCAAGACGTTCATCATCACGCCTGCCGAGGCCAACACCTATGACCTCGTCAACAACGGCGCTCTGCTGATGCCCGCCGACATCGCCGCTCACTTCGGGGAGGTGCTCGCCTAAATGACCGCTCACGAGATCATCATCCGCCCGATCGTGTCCGAGCGTTCCTACTCCGCCATGGAGGAGAACAAGTACACCTTCGAGGTTGCCAAGGACGCCAACAAGTTCCAGATCAAGGACGCCGTCGAGGAGATCTTTGGCGTGAAGGTTGTTCGCGTTAACACCCTGAACGTCAAGCCCAAGACCAAGCGCGTTCGCTATGTCGCTGGCAAGACCCGTTCTTGGAAGAAGGCCATCGTCACCGTGGCCGAGGGTCAGACCATCGAGGTCTTCGGCACCCAGGCGTAATTCACGCCTATGTTAGTTCTTGACGCTTGCCTCTTCGAATAGGGGAGGCAAGCTCAAGTGCTCCGTGCGTATTAAAAGGAAACGCCCGGAGCCGTGGTAATCCGGTGTCACTGCATCCACGATCCCGGCTTGCAGTGGCCAACGGACCGATATGAAAGGGATAAGGAATGGCTGTAAAGCACCTTAAGCCGACCAGCGCCGGCCGTCGCTGGCAGACGATCGCGGACTTCTCCGAGATCACCTGCACCACGCCCGAGAAGTCTCTTCTCGAGCCGCTGCCGGTCAAGGCCGGTCGTAACAACGCCGGTCGCATCACTATGCGCCACCAGGGTGGCCGCGTGAAGCGCCAGTACCGCGTGATCGACTTCAAGCGCAACAAGGACGGCGTGCCGGCCAAGGTCGCTACCATCGAGTACGACCCGAACCGCTCCGCTCGCATCGCCCTGCTCCACTACGTGGACGGCGAGAAGCGCTACATCCTGGCCCCCAAGGGCCTCAAGGTCGGCGACACCGTCATCTCCGGTGCCGGCGCCGACATCAAGCCGGGCAACGCCATGCCGCTGTCCGAGATTCCCGTGGGTACCCTCATCCACGCCATCGAGTTCCAGCCTGGCAAGGGCGCTGCTATCGCCCGTTCCGCTGGTACCGCCTGCCAGCTCATGGGTAAGGAGGGCAAGTACGCGATCATCCGCATGCCTTCCTCCGAGATGCGTCGCGTTCTCGTGACCTGCCGCGCCTCCATCGGCGAGGTTGGCAACTCCGAGCACGCCAACATCGTGATCGGTAAGGCCGGCCGTCATCGCAAGATGGGCGTCCGCCCGACCGTCCGTGGTACCGTCATGAACCCGGTCGATCACCCGCACGGCGGTGGCGAGGGTCGCTCGCACACCTCCGGTCGTCCGTCCGTCTCTCCGTGGGGCACCCCGTCCAAGGGCTACCGCACCCGCAACAAGAAGAAGACGTCCAACGACCTCATCATCCGTCGTCGCAAGAAGTAATCGATACCCGTTAGGAGAAAGCACTTATGAGCAGAAGTCTCAAAAAGGGCCCGTTCGTAGAGGCGCGCCTCCTCTCGCGTATCATCGCGATGAACGAGGCTGGCAAGAAGGACGTCGTGAAGACCTGGTCCCGCGCGTCCACCATCTTCCCCGAGATGGTCGGTCACACCATCGCCGTTCACGACGGCCGCAAGCATGTTCCCGTGTACGTCACCGAGTCCATGGTTGGTCACAAGCTGGGCGAGTTCGCGCCCACCCGTACCTTCCGTGCGCACAAGGCCAAATAGGGGGTTTAGGTAAATGGCTACTACTTCCACCGAGACCCGCGAGGTCCGCGCCACGGCTAAGTACGTGCGCGTTTCCCCCGGCAAGGCTCGCCTCGTGATCGACCTGATCCGCGGCAAGAACGTCGCTCAGGCCTTCGATATCCTCCACTTCTGCACGCGCTCCGTCGCCGTGGACGTGGAGAAGGTCCTGCGCTCCGCCGTCGCCAACGCCGAGCACAACAACCAGATGCGCGCCGACGACCTGGTCGTCAAGGCCGCTTATGTCGACGAGGGCCCGACGCTCAAGCGCATTCGTCCTCGCGCCAAGGGCTCCGCTTCCCGCATCCTGAAGCGCACGAGCCACATCACCGTCATCGTTGCTCCTCGAAAGGAGGCTTAAGCGTCATGGGTCAGAAAGTCTATCCCACTGGCTTCCGCCTCGGCATCACCGAGAACTGGCGCTCCCGCTGGTTCGCTGAGAAGGATTACGCTAAGACTCTCGGCAACGATATCGAGATCCGTCGCTTCCTCGAGAAGCGTCTCGCCCGCGCCGCCGTCTCCCGCGTTGAGATCGAGCGCGCCGGCGATAAGGTGAAGGTCATCATCCTCACCGCTCGTCCTGGCGTCGTCATCGGCAAGAAGGGCTCCGAGATCGACGGTCTCCGCACCGAGCTCGAGAAGGTCGCCGGCGTCTCCAAGGGCAACCTGTCCGTCGACGTGATCGAGGTCAAGCGTCCCGAGCTCGACGCCGTGCTGGTGGCTCAGTCCATCGCCGAGCAGCTCGAGGGCCGCGTCGCCTTCCGTCGCGCCATGCGCAAGGCTGTTCAGTCCGCTCGCAAGGCCGGTGCCAAGGGCATCCGTATCCAGTGCTCCGGTCGTCTCGGCGGCGCTGAGATGGGTCGCCGCGAGTGGTACCGCGAGGGTCGCGTGCCGCTGCACACCCTCCGCGCCAAGATCGACTACGGCACCGCCACCGCCCGCACCACCATGGGCTCCTGCGGCGTCAAGGTCTGGATCTACCAGGGCGAGAAGCTCCCGGGTCAGCCTGTTCCCAACATGGCTCTCGAGGGTACCTCCCGTCCGCGTCGTCGCAACAACGATAGGAGGAATCAGTAATGCTCGCTCCTAAGCGTATTCTTCACCGCAAGGTGCAGCGTGGCTCCATGAAGGGCCAGGCCAAGGGCAACACCGAGCTCCATTTCGGTGAGTACGGCATCGTCGCTCTCGATCGTCACTGGATCACCAACCGTCAGATCGAGGCCGCTCGTATCGCCATGACCCGCTACATGAAGCGTGGCGGTAAGGTCTACATCACCATCTTCCCCGACAAGCCCATCACCAAGAAGCCCGCGGAGACCCGCATGGGCTCCGGTAAGGGTAACCCCGAGGAGTGGGTGGCCGTCGTCAAGCCGGGTCGCGTTATGTTCGAGATCGCCGGCGTGTCCGAGGAGATCGCACGCGAGGCCCTGCGTCTTGCCCAGCACAAGCTGCCGATCAAGACCAAGATCATTACCCGCGCTAAGAACGGGGAGGACAAGTAATGAAGCCCGCAGAGATTCGTGAGCTTTCCGACGAGGCCCTGGCTGAGAAGCTGAAGGATTGCCGCGCCGAGCTCTTCAACCTTCGTTTCCAGATGGCTACCAGCCAGCTGGACAACACCGCTCGCGTGACCACCGTGAAGAAGGACATCGCTCGTGTCCTCACCGAGCAGCGTGCCCGTCAGATCGCAGCGGAGAAGTCCGCTGCCACCGAGTAGCACAGGAGTAGATAATGGCTGAAGCAACTGAGCGCAACGCGCGCAAGGTCCGCCAGGGTATCGTTTCCTCCATCATGGGCAACAAGAGCATTGTTGTGACCACCACGGAGCGCAAGCGTCACCCCAAGTACGGCAAGATGATGACCAGCACCAAGAAGTTCCACGTCCACGACGAGGAGAACACCGCTGGTGTCGGCGATACCGTCCGTATCATGGAGACCCGTCCGCTGTCCGCCACCAAGCGTTGGCGTCTCGTCGAGATCATCGAGCGCGCCAAGTAAGCTTGTCGATGTAAGTTTTCCGGTGATGTGCGCCCGCTCGGATACCTCGGGTATTCACCAAGGGCGGTCGCACCTCTCACTGGCCTAGGTTCGGAAAGGTTCCAACCATGATTCAGATGCAAACCATGCTGAACGTTGCCGACAACTCCGGTGCGCGCAAGGTTCGTTGCATTAAGGTGCTGGGCGGCTCTAAGCGCCGTTACGCCGGCATCGGTGACGTCGTCATGGCCGCCGTCCAGGAGGCCACGCCTGGCGCGAACGTCAAGAAGAAGGATGTTGTCCGCTGCGTTATCGTGCGCACCGTGAAGGAGGTCCGCCGCAAGGACGGTTCCTACATCCGCTTCGATGACAACGCTGCCGTCGTCATCAACAAGGATGGTTCGCCTGTCGGCACCCGTATCTTCGGGCCCGTCGCTCGCGAGCTTCGTGACAAGAAGTACATGAAGATCGTCTCGCTCGCACCCGAGACCCTCTAACGTAAGGGAGAGACCACTATGTCTATGTCCATCAAGAAGGGCGACAAGGTCGAGGTGCTCTCCGGCAAGGATCGCGGCAAGCAGGGCGTCGTCCTGCGCGCGCTGCCTTCCGAGGGCAAGGTCATCGTCGAGGGCGCCGCCGTCGCCAAGAAGGCCGTCAAGCCCAACGCTGCCGGTCAGCAGGGCGGCATCGTCGACAAGGAGATGCCGATCGACGTCTCCAACGTCCAGCTCATCTGCCCCGAGTGCGGCAAGCGCACCCGTGTTGGCCACGAGGCTGGCGAGATCGACGGTCACAAGACCAAGCTCCGCATTTGCAAGAAGTGCGGTCACAAGTTCTAAGATCTAGCATCTAGAGCGCCTTCGTACCCCCTGGACTGCCTCGGGCAGTTCAGGGGGTATTTCTTTTTTATGCCTGAAATTGATAAGTGTACGTTTTGGGGGAAGTTTTGGGGCTGTTCGGTCGAAATCAGGGTCGATGCCAAATCCTATCCTGGGCAAACATCAAGTAATCCGATCTCAATCTCTGATTTAAGGGTAAAACCTCCCCCAAAACGTACACTTTTACAAAAATGAATCGACCCTTCTAACGAGAGGGTTCACTGAGAGCTTCTTCTTACATAGACCGTGTTGAGACTTGCTCCTTGTGCCACAATTGCATCGTAGTGATCAATCATGGAAATGGGGTACATATGGATGCACAGAATACTCTCAATGCTGCGCCCTTGGACGCTGCTGCGGCAGCAAAAGCTGCGTTTGCCGCTGTTGATGGATTGCCGTTCCCGGATGATATCTTCACCGCGCCTGAGCTGAGGTGGGCGGTTATTGGTTGTGGCGTGATTGCTAATCAGATGGCCCAATCGCTTGCACTTGCTGGACGAAAGGTTTACGGCGTGGCAAATCGCACGCTGGAAAAGGCCGAAGCATTCGCTACTGAGTACGGCGTTGAACGTGTATATCGCTCGGTTGAAGAGCTATATGCAGATCCAGCGGTTGACGCCATCTACATCACCACGCCCCATAATACCCATATCGAGTACCTGCGTGGAGCTTTGTCGGCTGGAAAGCACGTGCTTTGCGAAAAGGCGATTACCCTTAATTCTGATGAGCTGGCTGAGGCGCGTGCTATTGCCGATGAGCATCACGTTGTGCTTATGGACGCAACGACGGTCCTTCACATGCCCCTCTATGTCGAGCTCATGCGTCGTGCGCGCGCCGGAGAGTTTGGCCGACTCCGTCTTGCGCAGGTCAACTTCGGTAGTTTTCACGACTATGAGGACGTGCAGAGCCGCTTTTGGAATCGCTCTCTTGCGGGCGGCGCCATGCTGGATATTGGTGTATATGCGCTCTCGGTCGCGCGACTGTTCATGGAGAGCCAACCTGATGAGGTCGTATCGCTCGCCAACCTCTTTAAGACGGGGGTGGATGAAGAGAGCGGGTTCATCACGCGCAATGCGCGGGGACAGCTCGGCGTGTTCTCCCTCACCATGCACGCCAAGCAGCCCAAGCGCGCTGACCTATGCTTCGACGATTGCTACGTTGAGATCATGACGTACCCGCGCGCGGACCGAGCGACGATCACTTGGACGGCCGACGGTCGCCGCGAGGAGGTCAAGGCTGGTGTTGAGGCGTATGCGCTGTGCTACGAGATCGCCGACCTGGAGAAGGCGGTTGCCGGGGATGAGTCAAAGCTGAAGCTTATCGATTACGCTTCGGATGTGATGGAGACGATGACCCGTCTGCGCAGTGATTGGGGCGTTGTGTACCCCGAGGAGGAGTAGTGCGGGGGAATGCACTGTTCGCATGGGCTGCCACACGGCTTGAGCATTGTGCTGAAGGGCGTACGAGCAGGACGTCATCGTGCTTCGAGCAACGACTCAGAGGGCAATCAGAACATATCGACAAGTATCGATATGTGGTCCAAACCGACCGCTGCATATAGGCCAAATACAGGCAGCCACAAAAACAGGGGAGCGGGGTGTGAAGTCCCGCTCCCCTTTGACATGCGATTCGAGGTGCTCCTATTCAACGCCTTGGAACAGGCAACCAGAGCTTGTACCAGGAAGACGTTTGTCGGGCGTGCGCCCGGATCGAGCGGCTTCCAGGGCTCGATTGGTCCGAGCAACAGAGCGTGATAACATATCGATATTCATCAATGTGCCGTCAACGAGGAAGCGCGTAACGCCGGCGCGAAGCAGCTGCGGAATCTGTGGGGTGGCATCGAGCTGAACGCCGTCGTAGAGGCGGCTACGGCCGTTGAGGCCCGTTCGGACGGGCAGCATGCGCCCGTCGATATTCTTGAGCTTGAAGTCGCGGACGCGCAGACGGCAGTTCGCGCAATCGTGGATGCAGGCGCCGGCGACCTGCAGGATGCAATGCTCGCTCGTCATGACGCGGGGAACGCCGAGCACCATGAGGCCCAGCGTCATTTCGCCGCGCTGCGGGGCGATACGTTCGATCTCGGCGAGGGTGAGCTCGGGTGAGAGCCATGCTGCGTGCGCACCACGGGCGGCGAGCTCACGCATGCACGGGACGTTATGCACGGGGATGCAGCTACGAAGCTCCACAACGGAACCGATCTCTGCGCCGAGCGCGAGTTCGGAGATGGTGCCAACGGCCGCGGGTGCACCGGGGGTGAACCACGGGTCGAGTCGCTCGTGGTCAGCTTCGCGTGAGACCTCATCGAGCACGGGGATGACGCCTTCGGCGGAGCAGCTGGCAGGGGAGAGCCCTTCAGCGAGCAGGTCGTCAACGGTCATGTACACGCGTGCCGCCCCCGCCTTGCGTGCCGCCGCGGCGGCATTGAGTGAGGTGACGAGCGCACAGACCTCCCCGAGGTCGTTCAAGTCCGCCGGGCACACAGGGTCGCCTTGCACCATCAAATGGTTTACGCGCTCAGCGTACGGCGCAAGGATGGCTCGTTCCAGCGCTTCGCATGCGGCGGCGCGCACCTTGTGGACCGCGGAGAATCCCATACCGCAGCCCTCGTCAAGCTGGATGTCGAAGCTTACCGCCTCAAATGGCGAAGAGCCCATGCGGCCCACGTGCTCGACCAGGTCTTCCGCTGATACGGCGCGGGTCTTGGCGGCCTCCACCATGAAGCCTTCCGCGCGTCCGGAAAGCGTGGGATCGTCGATACAGGTCAGCTCAACGGCAAACGGCTGACCGAGGTGGGCCACGACGCGCACGTCCACGGCGCGCTTGCGGGCGACAGGGCGCTTGAGCGCAGCCTCTGCAGCGTCGAGCGCGGCCTGGCTGCGGATAAGGCGTACAAGGGCGCCTGCGGGCATGGGGCGGGCGGTGCGGCACTCGATGCTATCGCCCGCCTGGGCATCCTCGGGGGCAATTGCGGTGAGGAACTGATCGAACTCATCGTCGTGGCGCAGCTCGAGTAGGTCGCCCTTGCCCACGGGCTCGGAAAGGCGCAGCTTCGTCCAGGCGGCGCGACGGCGCTTGTCGTCGGGTTTCAGGCCCTTTGTGTTGCCGAGTGGCTTGCTGCCGAGCACCTCGCCCACGATTTGGCCTCGGTTGTTCGAGCGCTCATAGCTCATCATCTCATCGCCCGAACGACCCTCCTGATACTCGGAGGTGAAATCGCGATTGAAGCAGCGCTTGAGTTGGCGGTAACGGGCCTGCGCGGTCTCGTCTGAGATTTCGCGGCCGGCGAGGATGTCATCGAGCTGCGCGCGGTAGGCGCTCACGATGGAGTGCACGTAGTCGGGGGCCTTCATGCGCCCTTCGAGTTTCAGTGCGTGAGCGCCGGCATCCAGCAGACGGGGGAGCATGTCGGCCGTGCAGGTGTCGCGCGGGCAAAGGGCGCGCTCGCGACCGGGCTTCGACCAGGAGCGCCCCGTTTCGTCAATCAGCTCGTAAGGTAGGCGACAGGGCTGTGCGCACATGCCGCGATTAGCCGAGCGCCCCCGGGAGGTGAAGCTGGAAAGCAGGCAAACGCCCGAGTAGCAAAAACAGATGGCGCCGTGTGAAAACACTTCGAGCTCTATATCCACGGCGTCGTGGATGATGGCAATCTCGTCGATGGAGAGCTCTCGAGAAAGCGTGACGCGATCTGCGCCGGCCTCTTTGCACCAGGCGGTGCCCCGGGCGTCGTGAATATTCGCCTGTGTCGATATATGGGTCTCCACCTCGGGCATGAGGCGGCGAATCTCAAAAAACAAGCCCCAGTCCTGGATAATGAAGGCATCGGCACCGAGCCTCCAGCAACGGTCGACAAGAGAGAGCGCCTCGGACATCTCCTCGTCTTTGATGACGATGTTGACGGTCACATAGACGCGCGACCCAGCGAGATGCGCCGCACGGCAGGCTGCCTCGAATGTCTCGTCAGTGAAGTTATCGGCCTTGCGTCGGGCGTTGAACGACCCCATGCCGCAGTAGATGGCATCCGCGCCGGCCGCGAGCGCCGCGTAAAACGGCTCCGGTCCGCCCGCAGGCGCGAGGAGTTCAGGTTTGGAAGAGGGGGAGGGGTGGGAATGCATATGCAGCTCCAGACAAATGTGTAACTGCATAAGTATAAAGATGAAAACCGCCTTGTGCGAGCCGCGCGCCATTCCTCATATCCAGCGCGTCTCTTTGATGGATGGTCATCTCCGACTCCGTCCACCGACTCGATCCACACGACTATCGACGCGCGTGCTTCTGGGCGGGGGCTGTGGGTTAGACTCAAACGCTAATGAATCCGGATTGCCCGTGTCGTTGCGGGCGCGCTCGAGGGGGACGTCATGATCACAAAAGACGATTGGCTTCCCGTGGGAACGGTGGTCACGCTCGAGGGCGGTTCGCGCCCCGTCATGATCGCCGGGGTCATGGCGCTCGACGGGAAGTCGGGGCGCTACTGGGACTATATCGGTGTCCCGTACCCGGAGGGGCGGACTGTCCCCGATGAGGGATACTTTTTCGACAAGCACATGATCGACAAGCTTCACCAGCTCGGCTATCTGGACGACAAAGGAGCTGCGTTTCAGGCTTTCCTCGAGGCGAACACCGCCCCCTTCGAGCGGATGCGCTCGAAGGGGGTCGCGGAAAACGGAAAGGAGTAGCCCATGGTCGCGGGGGAAATCATCGTCGACCGCGAACAGGCCCTATCAGCCGTGGAGGGCTACGATTCAGAGGCGCGGGAGCTCAAGGCTATAAATGACTCGATCGCCGCCGTCTCTTCGGCGTTGGAAGGCGCGTGGGAGGGGCGGGCGGCTGCCAGCGCAATGGAAATGCTCGCCGAGGCGTCGTCCTATTTGGCCTCCGCTCAGGATTCCCTGCTCAGACACAGCGGTTACGTCAAGCAGGGTGCCGATACGTTTATGGACATGGATAAGGCGATTGCCGCTTCAAGCCAATCCGCAACTCCTGCGTGCGGGGAAATCTCGCGTTACATCTATTAGGAGGCGCTCGTGTTCAGGGTCGACATCGATGAGTTCTCCTCTGCGGCGACGGTTGTTTCTTCTGCGGCGACGCGCGCGGGCGAGTCTGTGACGAGGGTGGGCAAGGTCAACTCGGGCTTCGCGAACCTTATGTCGGGCGCGTGGGCGACCGCCGAGTCCCGCGCCTACGCCGACCTCGAGGTGACGCTCAGGATGTTGACCGAGGGGCTCACTGCGATGGGGGATACATACGCCGATGCCCTCGCGTCCCTCACGGGTGAGGTCGCCCCAACCCGTGATGCGCTGCTTTCCGCGGCGCGGTCGAATGCCGCGGCCCCGCAAGTCCTCAGGTTCGAGCCATATTGCAACGTGACGGGCGCGTGCGATTTCGCCGTCGGGTCCCTCGAGGACCTCGAGGTGGCGGTGGCCACCGCGCAGTCGGCCCTAGACGGGCTCGAGTCATCCGGCGGCGTGTCGGGGCCCCTGTTGGCGCTCTCGTCCCTTGTGGGAGCCCAGGGCAGCGCGATCGGCGAGATCCGCGCGTCGTATGTAGCCTACGAGGCGGCGGTGGACGCATTTGAGGAGGAATACGCCAGTCGTCTCGCTCCCGGCGAGTTCGTCACGGAATCCATGAGGACAACGGTCGCCGCGGATTTGCAGGCGCAGTACGGCGAGGCTCTCGACAGCGGGCCATTTGCTTTTATCGATGTGTTTGGGGACGTGAGCGTCGTGCTCTCCGCTGTGGGCGGAGGGGCTGCAGCGATGGACAGGAACAACGCTGCGCTTTGGAGGTATGCTCTGAGCTTCATGTGCGGTGAGGAAGGCAGGGGTCTGAAGCTTGTCGATAGGCAGTGGCTCTCTCGTTTCGCCTTAGGGCTTTCCGATGACGTTCGCAGCGCCATACCTGAGGGACAGACGTTCTGGCAGTTCTTCAAGAAGGGCGCCTGGGAAGGGGCTACCGACTGGGTGAGACCCAGCAAGTGGAAAGAGTCATTTGACTCGATGAAAGGTCTTGCTGAGGGCTTGGGAGAGAAAGCGTGTGCGCTGTTCGCTGGTTCTCAAAGATCCGGAAAGGCTCTGAAAGGATCATTCGAGGCATTTGATTCTCTGACAGACTATGCTGATGGAGCCGTTAAAGGCTTGGGCTATGTGGGGACCGCTCTTTCCGTTATCGACACAGTTGGCCAGGCTGGTGCCGCCTTTAACTCGACCGTTGGTGACGGCTGCGACAAGGCTGCCGCGGCGGTTGTGGAGGTTGGCGAGGGTTTGGTCGAGTTCGGCACAGGTGTCGCAGTCGGTGCCGCGGTTGGCGCCATTGGGGGTCCCGTTGGTGTTGCCCTAGGCGTGGGCGTAGGGTGGTTTATGGGAGAGCTGGTGGAGGAGGGTCTAGACTGGCTCGATGACGAGGGGTTTAAGAACAAAGCGGTCGAAGGGGTCGCTGACGCCTTCAGGGCTGTCGGAAATTTATTTGGTTTGTAGCAGATTAACAAGGAGGGCATCCCCATGTTCGAGTTCCTGACGCGCCGCCATGCGGCTCCGGCGGAGATCCCGCTTTCCGAGGTCCGCTTCACCCGGGAGGACCTGTTCGTCCTGCTCGGCGGCTGCGATACCGGGATGTTCGCCAACGGCGAGTTTACCATCGACTTCGGCCAAATCGAGCGCCATGGCACGGACCCATGGCGGCGCGACATGGCTGCCCGCCTGTCTCCCACTGGTCTCGTGGACGCGGAGGGCACCCCCTCCGACGAGCTGGAAATCGCCATCCGCCCCTTGAATAAGCCTGGGGTGGTCATTGATGATGGGTCGACCCCACTGGTCGCCGGTGAGCGCGAGGCTCGCACGATTTCTGCTGTATTCTACGAGGGGAGCGGCACCGCTATCAGGCGCTTACCCGGTCGGCGCGCTGGATTCAATATCGTGCCGCTTGGCCCTGAGGCCGAGTGGGACGTGATGTTCAGGCTGCTTTCCGGGATTGGCGCGCTTTGCCACGCCAAGAAATCAGAGAGGATTGTTTCTGGCGTCGACCCCAAAATCGGGGAGTCGATTGTTCGAAACGATGCGGATTGGCTCAGGAGTTTCTGTGCGGATCACGGTAGCGACGGCGCAGTCTTAGTCGATTTTGCCGCGAGGTTGTCATCTGATAGGGGGTTGCGGAGTAGCAAGAGATATATTGTGTCTGCAGATTATAGGGGGTGCACGTTCGACGGGTCGCTGGGCTTCTCAATCCCTCAAGGCAATTCCGAGTTGTTTAAGACAAAATGCGCATATGCCTTTCCGTCTGCGGGGGTTTTTCTTACTAGTGCCGAGGCGTTTGCTCGCCATGGTGACAAGAGTCCGACGGAGTTTTCTGTAATCGATTTTGTATCCGAGGGGACCCTGTTGGACTACATGTTCAAATTTTATGAGTATCCGGAAGAACTGCGCCGGTGGTGATCGCCCCATGTTCGAGTTCCTGACGCGCCGCCACGCGGCCCCGGCGGAGACCCCGCTCTCCGAGGTCCGCTTCTCCCGGGAGGACCTTTTCGTGCTTCTGGGCGGCTTTGATACAGGCATGTTCGCGAACGGCTCATATTCCACTGACTGGTGGACCATCGAGCGCTATGGCGCAGGCCCCTGGCGCCGCGACATGGCGGCGCGCCTGTCGCCCACCGGTCTCGTGGATGCGGAGGGCACCCCTTCCGACGAGCTCGCCGAAGCCCTGTCTCCTCTTAACAAACCAGGGATTGTGATTGATGATGGCAGCTCGCCGCAATCAGCTCAGGAACGGGATTCGCGTACCGTATCCGCCGTGTTTTACAAGGGCTCGGGAGCGGTAATTCGCCGCCTTCCTGGCAGGAGATCGGGCTTTGCCGTAATCCCGTTGGACTCAGAAGAGAATTGGGACGCCTCATTTCGGAACCTCATCGACTGCCCGCCGTTGGACCCCTCTTGGAAGGGTTCGACTGTGTATGGGCCAGAAGACAGGGCTCTGGGCGATGCGATGCTTCGCGGGGATGAGGCAGGGCTCCGTGCGGTTTGCCGCTATGGAGGGGACGTTGATGCTCTTTGTGAGTTCTCTGTCGCTCTTGCGTCGAATTCTGGAATGTTGCGCGGAATGCGGGAGTTTATTGTCGCCGACTATCGAGGGTCGAATTTCGACACGTCCCTTGGCTTTAGCATACCGCAGGCGAGCGCCCCGTCCTGCTGGGTTAAAACCGCCCGCGTGTTCCCAACTTGCGGTGTTGTCCTGAACGGTATGAAAGTGCCGAACAGCGAGGACCCTGATGGCTATATTGGCTATTCGGCCATAGATTTCTGCAACTCTGGAACGCTAATTGACGCGCTGTTTAGGTTTCACCCACGTCCTGAAGGTTTATAGGTGCTGTGGTTTATGTTCGAGTTCCTGACGCGCCGCCATGCGGCGCCGGCGGAGACCCCGCTCTCCGAGGTCCGCTTCACCCGGGAGGACCTGTTCGTGCTCCTGGGCGGGTGCGACACCGGCATGTTCGCCAACGGGGAATTCACCATTGACTTCGACTGGATCGAGCGGCGCGGGACCGACCCATGGCGGCGCGACATGGCCGCCTGCCTGTCGCCCACCGGCCTCGTGGACGCGGAGGGCACCCCTTCCGACGAGCTCGCCGAGGCACTGTATCCGCTGAACAAGCCAGGTATCTCTGTGAACGACGGCTCGATTCCGCAGGTAGAGGGAGAGCGCGATCGCCGTACGGTCTCGATGGTTATTTACGAGGGGCAAGCTTCTGCGTTGGTGGCCTCGGGTGGGCGTCGGGCAGGTTTCAAGGTGACGCCATTGCCGACGGGCGAAGAGCTCGACCCCACCTATCGCAAATTGGTGATGGCCCCTCCGCTTAGGAATGCCGGTGCTGATCAGAGTTTCTTCTTCAGACCCGATCCCGAGATAGGCGGGAGGGTAGCCAGAGGAGATGTTGATTGGGCAAAACGTCAATGCGTAGAGCGCGGGGAAGACCCGGAGCAGCTTTGTGGCTTTGTGGGAATGCTGGCGTCTGATCGGTCTCTGAGGCGGTCGGGCAGACAATTTGTTTCTGCGGACTACCGCACGAGCGCCTTCGATGACTCCTTGGGCTTTTTGATACCCCAGGCGGAGTTTCCCGGATTCAGAAAGAAGAACTCGTTTGTTTATCTTTCGGAGGGCGTTGCCTTGGTTGAGGCGACTTCCTATTCCGTTGAGGAGAATCGCTTCGACGAGTTCGCCTCCATAGAGTTCGTGCATTGCGGAACCTTGGTAGATTACCTCTCGCATCTTATTTCCTGTCCCGATCAGATTAAAGGTTCGGAGCGGCGGTCGGCATGTTCGAGTTCCTGACGCGCCGCCACGCGGCTCCGGCGGAGACGCCGCTTACCGAGGTCCGCTTCACCCGTGAGGACCTGTTCGTGCTCATGGGAGGGTCAGACACCGGCATGTTCGCCGCCGACGACGACACCATCGACTTCGGCAAACTTGAGCGCGAGGGCATGGGTGCCTGGCGGCGTGATATGGCCACCCGCCTGTCGCCCACGGGCCTCGTGGACACGGAGGGAAGCCCCTCCGACGAGCTTGCCGCCGCCCTGTACCCCCTAAACAAGCCAGGAATCGCCGTCAACGACGGCCCGCGCCCCCAGCGTCGCGGTGAGAGAGACCGCAGGACTGTGTCCGCGGTGTTCTACGACGGTGCCGCCACGGCCATCAGAGCGCTTTCCGGCAGGAGGGCGGGCTTCGGGCTGGTCCCGCTGCCGTCTGAACGCGATTGGGACGCAGTGTACAGGTCGCTAGTTTCATGTCCCCAGTTGTGCAATCGATCTTCAGGTATGCTTTGCTTCGCACAATCGGACAATCGAATCGGAGATTCTCTGATAAAGGGGGATGCAGCGTGGCTTAGCGCTCACTTTGCGCTTCCCGCGCAAGAGTCGCTGGGCATGGAGGAGTTCATCTCGTCGGTGAAATCCAGCGATCCGTCACTGAGGAAAATGCGCTGGTTCGTCGTTTCCGACTATCGAGAGTGCAACTTCGAGATGTCGCTCGGCTTTTCAATTCCGCAGATGGATGCGCCTGGGTTTACCAAGCGCACGTCGATCGTGTTTCCGGACCAAGGCGTTGCTTTTTCAGATGCCTGGGCAAAGCCCGGCCCATCATCCGAGCCGAAAGACTTTTCCGCGGTGGAGTTCCTATCTGAGGGATCGCTGCTCGATTTTCTATTGAGGCCTTATTCCTACCCCGAGGAGTTGAGGGCGTCCGAGGAAGGAGCCTCATGTTCGAGTTCCTGACGCGCCGCCATGCGGCTCCTGCCGAGACACCGCTTTCCGAGGTCCGGTTCACCCGGGAGGACCTGTTCGTCCTGCTCGGCGGCTGTGATACCGGCATGTTCGCCAACGGCGAGTACACCATCGACTTCGACCAGATCGAGCGGCACGGGACCGACCCATGGCGGCGCGACATGGCGGCGCGCCTGTCGCCCACCGGCCTCGTGGACGCGGAGGGAAGCCCCTCCGACGAGCTCGCCGCCGCCCTGTATCCGCTCAACAAGCCGGGCATTTCGATTAACGACGGCCCTATACCGCAGAGAACTGGCGAGCGGGACTCCCGAACAATCTCGATGGTTGTGTTCGACGGTTCCGCCTCGGTGATCAGGCGCATGGGAGGCAGGCGTGCGGGCTTCAGTGTAGTGCCGCTGCCCGCAGAAGATCGTCTGGACTCGGCGTTCCGTGGTCTTATCTCGGCGGTGCCCCTTCGCCAGGCCTCGCGAGGGCAGCGTCTTTACTTCGAGTCGAGTCCGGAAATTGGAAGAAGGATAACCTCTGGTGATGTTGGGTGGGCGCGCGCCCACTGTGTCGGCCAGGGCGAGGACCCGGCTCAGCTGTGCCGGTTTGTTGAAAGGCTGGCGGCGGATTCTTCGCTTTTGAGTTCGGCCAGGCGATTCGTCTCCTCTGATTACCGCGGTTGTGAGTTTGAGGAGTCGCTGGGTTTTTCTATCCCGCAGGCGAATTCCGCGAATTTCAGGAAGAAGAACTCGCTCGTCTTCATGACGGATGGAGTCGCCCTTGTTGATGCGGCGGCACGTCCGGGCGGTGGGGGAGATCTTGCCGAGTTCGCGGCTGTCGAGTTCATCTCCCATCTCACGCTGGTTGATTATCTTCTTGATTTTTACCCCTATCCCGATGCGCTGGTGAGCGGGGAGGGGTCATCGACATGTTCGAGTTCCTGACGCGCCGCCATGCGGTCCCGGCGGAGATTCCGCTCTCCGAGGTCCGCTTCACCCGGGAGGACCTGTTGGACCTTGGATGTCAAAGAGCAATTGGCAGGTGATGTGCACATGAGCCTTCAGAGTCTGTACAATCGGTTGGCACGGTGCGAGGCGAACGCGAGCTATTGGGAGGACCAGGCGGCGGGATATTCGTCCCAGATTGCTGGCCTTTCCAGTTCGCTTTCGCACAAACAGGATCAACTTGCGAAGGCCCGGGCTGCCGATGCGATGTGCGCCTCTGTGGTTGCGGCTGCCGAAACCTATGAACTCGACATGGATAGCCTCGCTCTTTCGCTTGGTGAGGCGGTGCTTGAAGACGTTAAGCCCGGAATCAAATCAATCTACGAGGGCACGTCCGATTTGGCGCAGCAGGCCAAAGACGCGAGCGCATCGCTGGTTGCTCAGCTTGCCGAGGAGGTCGCCAGTTTGAGCGCATCGCTTTCTGCCGCGCAAGCGAGCCTTGACAATGCAAGCGCGAACGCCGCTTCGGCCCGTTCAAGCGCCAACTCGGTGCGCGCGAGTATCCGTTGGTATCGCGAGTAAGTTTCGAGCGGCATCCTTGCCAGAGCAGGCTTCACTGCTACCCTGTGGTGACGATAAGGGTTGTTGTTGTGAGAGGAAGTGACGATATGGTTTCGACTGAGGATTGGCTTCCCATAGGCTCCGTGGTCTACGTGGGCGGCTTTGAAGATCCGGTTGTGATTATCGGCTATCTGGGCCGTGATGGCGGCGTTGGCAAAGCGTGGGATTACTTTGGCAGGAAGTACCCCGCCGGATGGTCATCAGATGAGAAAGACATCATGTTTGACCGCGATGCCATAGAGGGCGTTTTGTACGTGGGCTACCAGGACGAGCGTTTTGCCGATTTGGTCGATCGCCTCGACGCGGCGAAGGAGGACGTCGCCGGTGAGGGGTGCGGCTATGATGAATGATCAAGGCGGCTCCACGGTCCATGAGTTCTCCTATCTCTTCGGCAAGGAGGAGTACCGTTCGTACGTGACGGCGCGAGACGCGCGGTCCATGCGCTTTTTCGGGGCCGTGGGGTTGGTGTGCATCCTTCCCTTCTTGCTCTTGCTCCCGTACGCGTTTTCCACCGGTGAATTGTCCGATGCCATTGCGGCAGTTCTATTTATTTTGCTCGCCTTATTCATGGTTTCGATTCTGATAACGGGCAAAGCTCCGTGGATTGGATCCGCGCGCAAGTCGCAGTGCCGCAACTATCTGGAGGTCCACGGTGCGCGCGTGACGAATCAACGGTTTTTTGAGCGTGTTACGCTTGGTGAAGACGGGATCGCCGTTACATTCGGGCCGCGCGGGGCTTCCGAGGAGGAGCTCGTGACGCTCAACCGAACTTGGGGTTCTTGGGATCGCGCTTTCGCAACGCGAGACGGCGGCCTACTCATTACGTCTCGTGAGGGGAAGAAGGGCTGCTTCTACCTGATGCTCGGCTACAATGCCTTGCTGCACATGGCAAGGCGCGACCAGATTCAAGACGCTTATGTTCCCGCTTCTGCGTTGGAGGGTGCGGATGCCCGTGAGCTGGCCGCTTGGGCGCGCGCCCGCATAGCGTCTGCGCGCAGGGGCTAACACGGTTCTCCGCTTGCAAGCTGCGCCGCTTATCGATTAATGGCACGTCCCCGACGAACTAGCCTACAGACACCCTAGGAATGGGATTACCATGTCCTCTGTGAGTGTTGTTCGACGGGGGTTGGTTATGGAACCGGGTATTGTTGTTGGTAAACGGTATCAGCTGCTTACCAAAATTGGCACCGGCGGCATGTCGACGGTGTACCTTGCGCTCGACACGGTGCTCAACAAGCAGTGGGCAGCCAAGGAGATCAAAGATGTCTCTGATCCCGAGCAGCGCGAGCTCATTGTTCAGAGCATCGTGACCGAAGCCAACATGATAAAGAGTTTCGACCATCCTGCCATTCCCCGCATTGTCGACCTGGTGGACGAAAGCGGCACCCTCTATGTAATTATGGACTATGTCGAAGGACGCTCGCTTTCCGCTGTGCTTGCCACCGATGGGCCGCAGCCTGAAGACGAGGTGGTCAACTGGGGGCTCCAGCTGTGTGATGCGCTCGAGTACCTGCATCGCCGTACGCCGCCGGTCATCTACCGCGACATGAAGCCCTCAAACGTCATGCTCAAACCCAACGGTCTCGTGCAGATCATCGACTTCGGCATCGCGCGCGAATATCGTGATGACGGAGGGTCCGTAACTGCCGCGATGGGCGATACCGTGCAGCTCGGGACGCGTGGCTACGCACCTCCCGAGCAGTACGGAGGAGGCGGTCAAACGGATGCCCGCACTGATGTGTACGCGCTGGGCGCCACCATGTATACCATGCTCACGGGCAAGAATCCCGCGGAGCCCCCGTATCAGATCTTGCCCTTGCGCCAAGTTGATGCCTCGCTCTCGCCGGCCCTAGAGCGCGTGATCGCCAAGGCGACGCAGCCCGACCCGGTCGATAGATATCAGGATTGCGCGGAGCTCGCGTATGCTCTGAGTCATTATCGCGAAGAGGATGAGGGCCAGCGCGCGGAGCTCGAGCGCGTTTGGAAGCGCTTCGTGGGTCTGGTAGCGGCGTCTGTCGTGAGCCTGGCGGTGGGCGCGGGTGGCCTCATTGGGTATAACGTCGCGCTCAACTCCGATTTCGGGTATTGGATGCAGATTGCCCGCCAAACTTCAAGCGAAGAAGAGGCGCGCAGCGCCTATGTGAAGGCGGCCGAGATCATGCCCGGCTCAACCGAGCCGTACGAGGGCCTTGCCGGCGTGTATCGCTCCGACCAAGTTTTCTCAATTGACGAAGAGCGGCGGCTTCGCGCGGTGATCTTGCCCAGCTTGGGGGAGCTGCGCGCCAATGAGGATTATGCCCGCATGGCCTTCGACATCGGAAAGCTCTACTGGTACAACTACGCCGCGGGCGACGCCGCTACCAAGGGCACGAGGTCGGAGCGCATCCGGGCCGCCGCGCAATGGATGAACGATGCCGCCGCGGACAAAGACTTCGAGCAGCATGAGCTCGCGCAGGCATATGCCGGTATTGCGGAATTTGAGACCACCATCGTGCCTCTCATCAACGAGGGGTCCGACGTGGGGCTTTATCGGCCGTATTTCGATCGGGTCTTGTATCTGCTGGACGAGCTTTCCGGCCAGGAAAACGACGTGGTGCGTTTGGAGACCGCCAATTTGGCGCTCGACGCGGCGTTTACCTATCCGCGTAAGCTGCGCGCGGATGGCATTTCCCAAAAGGAGCTGCTGGCGCTTGTCGATAAGGCCCAGGCGCTCGTGGCGGATGTGCATCCCACAACCGATGTGCTCGATGCCGAGAAAGAACGGGCGTTCAATCTGGTGAACAGTGCGCGCCAGGCTGTGGCTGACGCCTATGTGGATGTGGAGGCGTAAATGGCACCGGAAGCGTTTGGCGTAATCGCCGTTATTGGATTTGGGCTCTCTGCTGTGCTCGCGATTGTCGCCGCTGCATACGGTGTCACGCACCATGTGCGCAGCGTCCACGATGAATTGACGGGTCGTGCCGCCCAACGCGCCATCGACGCCATGCGCGAGGGACGCAGCTCCGTTCCGGCGCTGGCGGTTCAACAAGGGGGTCGCGGGGACGTGCAGAGCGGAAGCCTTAGGCTGCGCGAGGTGAATTCCCGCGACCACAAGTCCTTCGTGGCCAGTTCGACACTGTCTGTGGCGAGTGATGCGACTCTGCAAGGCGAGCGGGCTCTCGAGTCCGAAGCGGGAACCACACTGCTTGATGCCGTCGCGTCTTCGGGTGGCGCGCCCAACAGCGAGGCTGGGACGACGCTGCTTTCGTCGGGGGTGCCGAGTGCTTCCTTTTCGATTGCGGCTGAGTCGGAGACCACGCTCCTGGCGCAAGATGCCCCGTGCGCGGCTCCTGCGGACGGTTCCGAGTCCGAGACCACTCTGCTCGGTACTGGGGCTCCGAGCGTTGCTGCTTCGGAATCCGAGACGACGCTCCTGTCGGGCAAGGAGGCGTAACCATGCGTTCGTTCCGCGCGTCTGTCGCCGTTGTATGCGGCCTTCTTGCCTGCCTGTCCGTTCCTACGGTATGGGCCAATACCGCCGTGTCCCCCGAATCGGTGCAGCGTGTTGCGGGCAAAACTTCGAAGAAGATGCTCTCCGTCGGGGAGGGTCAGCCTGCCGAGGCGGTTGAGATTGCGGAGATGCAGGTTTTGGGTGAGGATGGCAAGCCTCTCGACATTGCCGGTGTATGGGTTGCAGAGAAGAAATTGGCCGTCATCGATCCAGGCCTTACCGTTTCGTGCGTTGTCGAGGCGTCAGAGGGCGTCAACGATGTCAAGGTGAGGCTTCATGTCGATGACATTGAAATCGATCCTTTGGAAGACGAGGGGCTGTCTGAGGGCATGTTCGTGTTCCCCCTGGATTCCAAAGAATGCAAAACGGCGGAGCTCGAACTAGCCAAGGTCAAGATTGTCGCGACGTATACGGATGAAAATGGCGATGAGCAGTCGATTGAATCGAGTCAGCTGAGCGAACTCGCGGTGTTTAAGGACGCGGATGTCGAGCGCCTGCTTTTCGTTGATCCGGAAGACGAGAAAACCGCACCCCAAACATACGTGCTGTTCGATGGTGTTCGCGCGCAATCGGATGGGATCCAATATACGAAGGCAGATGAGGCGCTGGTAAAGCTGGGTCTCGTCGATCCCCTGTTTGACCAACTGAATAACTCCAAATGGTTCGATTCGCGTAAACCGGAGTATGCGATTGGTGAAGTCAAAACGGAGTTGCCCGCTGATTCTTTCGCGAGCAAAGGCGATGGTGTTTACGAAACGGATGAATTGGCCAAGCTGACCGAAGAGGGGCGCCATGAGGTGGCTTTCACCTATACGGGTGCGTCGCTTGCCTCGGAATCTGGGAAACCAGCCGCCCTCGTTTCAACGGCAAATGGCGTGGTGGTGATTGACCGCACGGCGCCTAAGCTCGCCGGCGCCTCGATAAAGGACGGCTATGAGCCCGATGGCGAAGTCGCGCAAATGCCCGGCCAGGACGGGCAATCTGGCTTCGGTGTTCTGTTTGGCGGCGAGCGCACGCTTTCCCTTCGGCTTGTAGATATGTCTGGCAAGGAGGGTGTCGAGACATCCGGCGTGGGCACGTACGAGATCACCGTCGTTTGCCATGACGACCTCGATGCCTCTGATAAGGGCAAGACGAGGACCTACACGCAAGAACAATTGAAGATGAACGACGACGGCATCGTCGAGCTGCCTCTCAAAAATGAGGGAACGTACCTGCTGAGCGAGATAAGGGTAACGGTCGAGGATCGGGCGGGCAATAAGAGCGGCCCGGTATCCATCGATGCGTTTTTCGGCGCATCGGGCTTCGATAGGGTCTCGGTCGATGACCCCCATGCTGCGGCCAAGGATACGTTCGACATCGAGGTGGATTCCGACGGTCTCTCGGGAGCCGACCGCTACTATCACAACGATACCGTTTCGGTGACGCTGTGGGGTAAGGGCTGGCGTTTCGAACTGTTCCGTCACACCCTGGCGTTCAGGAGCGCCGTTTCGGCAAGTTGTGAATCATGGAAGGGGGAGCAGGAGCTAGCGGGTTTTAATAATCAGCCGGAATTTACCTTCAACAAGAATAAGGACCGCTGGGAAGCGGAGCTCGATCTCCCCGCCGATCCGGACGGTGGTGTGTCGGATGGCGTGTACCGTATCAAGTTCAGGGGCGCTTACATGTCGCCTTCGAAGGCGCGTGACTTCATGGTCGATACAACGTCCCCGGTTATAACCGACGCATATCTCAGCCCCGCGCCCGACGCGCAGGATGATATCTCCGACATCGACGGTGTCGGTCGCCTTGTGCTCGGCGGAACACGCGAGCTTCATGTAAGAGTCCAGGACCTGCAGCCGCGATTTGAGGGCGACGGCGATCCTCAGGTTGATGAAATGAACGAGGCGGGTACTGCGGGTGTTGATGAGGCGTCGCTTACGGTCCTCCTAAAACGGCTCATCGACCTGAACGGATGGGCCACCCCAACGCTTACTGTGAAGCCCGAGGTGGACGAACAGGGTTGGCTGACCGTTCCTCTAAACGAAGAGGGCGTATACCGTCTGCGCGATATCGAGCTCACGGTGCCGGATGCCGCCGGTAATGGGCGGCGCGTCGCCTTGGGCGTCGATGGTGCAAAGCCCTGGGGATTTGACGGGGTTCTCGTAGACTCCGATGCTACCATGCCCGAGGTTCGATTGGCGGTGGCGGATGCCGATGGGGCCCCGCTGTCTAAAGATCCGCATTACCACCGCGGAAACGTGAAGGTCTCGGCATATATCGAGGATCGTTGGTTCGAAGCCCGTCGCGCCGTGGCGGGGGATTCCGTGCTGACGTCCACCGTCTTGCTCCAGAAACCGGGCGAGGCGGCCTCGGCTTCGCTTGACCCGATCACGTTCGCCGATTTTGCCCGGATTCCGGGTACGCATACATGGGTTGCCGTCTATGAGCTGCCCGAGGTCGGGGTTGCGCCGCAAACAAAGCCCCAAGAGGGCGAGTACCGCATGCGCCTTGCGTATCGATCGGTTGCGGGCATTCCATGTGTTGCGGAGCCCCTGGAGTTCGGTGTCGACTACACGGGCCCGTCTTTTGGCAAGCTGTCGCTCTCCACGGAGGGTCCGTTCGAATGGGGCTGGATTTTTGCCGACGCGCCCCTTCAGGTCACTTTGGGTGTAAGCGACAACCTTTCGGGCGTTAATGGGGGTTCGGGCTCCTTGACGGCGGCGGGAACCGCCGATTCCGATCTGACGTTTACGCCTGGCACCACCAAGAACCTGGGAACGATGGCCTTTACGCTCGATCAGGACGGCAGCCGCCTCCTCTTCGACGGGACGCATGTGGGTATCGAGGATGCGGCGGGCAACCCCGCAGATTCCGGCTCGTTCGCAGAGCGTGTGGGGTCGGAACTACCCGAGGAATCGCTGGGAATTTGTGTCGATACAGAATCGCCGCAGGTATCCGTTGCATACGACAACAATGACGTCTCGAACGGAAAGTACTACAAGGCCTTTCGTACCGCGACCATCACGGTGGTCGAGTCGAACTTCGATCTTATCCGGCAATATGACGAGCGCCGTGCCATCGCCACGGTTGAGCGCAACGGCCACGGCTCGTCGATTGCCGCAAACGAGTTCGAGAACCCTTCGGGTGATGGGGTGACTTGGGTCGGACGGGTATCGTGCGATTCCGATGCCGATTGGTCGCTGTCCGCATCGATGACCGACCCTACGGGCAAGGAGGGTCGCGTTGACCGGGATGACTTCATCGTCGACACGACCGCTCCGACTGTCCTGGTCCAGTTCGACAACAATGAGGTTGCCAACGGCATGTACTTCAAGGCGCGGCGCACCGCTACCGTTACCGTGATGGATAGGAATTTCGATCCCGCGCTCGCCCAGGTGGCACCTTGGGCGCGCGACGCCGGCAATGCCCCGACGGCTGCCCCGGCTGTTGCGGCTTGGTGGGCGGCGGACCCGCGCGCGGAATGGGCAACTTCGGTTTCGTTTGCACGCGAGCTCCATTACGGCATGAGCGTTGCCGTCACTGACCTTGCGGGCAACGTCGCGGAGCCCTACGAGGAGCCCGAGTTCGTAATCGACCTCACGGCTCCATCTCTCTCCATTGGCGGTATCAGCCAGCATGCTGCGTATGCGGATGCGGTTATGCCCACAATCTCGTACAGTGACGTCAATTTCGACCCGATGTTCGCCACCTACGAAATAACGGGTGCGGCACGCGGGGATGTGTTCATGCCCGCGACTGAGACGGAGAACGCGGGCGGCAAGAAGGTTGATTTCGCCGACTTCGAGCACGAGCTGGAAAACGACGACGTCTACACGCTCACCGCCGCTGTTGATGACCTGGCGGGCAACACCGCGGAGCAGTCCGTGACGTTCTCGGTCAACCGCTTCGGGTCCACGTACTATTTCCCCAATGCGGAGAGCGACGTTGCGGGCAAGTTTCTCGATGCGGCTCGACTCGTTGAGATCGCCGAGGTAAACGTGAGCGGACTCGACATGGCTCAGGCGCACGCCGAGGTTGTTCACGACTCGCGTACGCAACTCCTGAAGGCCGGTGAGGATTACGAGGCGATTTCCGGTACAGACGGCGCTTGGAGCGTCACGACGTACCGCTTCCCCAGGGAGCTGTTCGCCGAGGACGGGTACTACCGCATTTTGCTCACATCGCACGACCTCGCCGGCAACTTGTCGCAGAACACGATGGACGGCAAGGACTCCGACCGCGAGGGCACGTTCGAGGTCGGGTTTGCCGTGGACGGAACGGCGCCATTCGCCGCGCTTTCGGGCGTTGGCTCACATGGCGTCTACCTCGATCCCCAAAAGCACGTTCCGGTGGATGTCCATGACAACATCGAGCTTCTCGAGGCGAGTCTCTCAGTCGATGGCGAGCGGGTGCAGGAGTGGAAGGGTGCAGGCGCTTCTGCCCAGGCTCCCGAGTTCCGCATGTCCGCCGACGGCAAAGCGCACTCATACGAGCTCACGGCAATCGACCGCGCGGGCAATAAGACCGTTGCACGCTATGACGACGTGGTCATTGCCGGCGATTGGCTCACTTTCATCCTCAACACTCCGCGCTTGCTGTTTACTGCCGTTGGCGGAGGCATCTTCACCGGTGCCGTTGTGACAGCTGGGACATGGGCGGCTTGGCGCCATGTCAAGCGTACGCGCGAGTTGCGCGAGCGGCTGAACAGCTAGGCGAATATATGGTCGTTAAACGCGTCGCTCAATGTGGGCGGCGCATGAGAGAAAGGATTCTCTTATGGCAGGTCAGATTAGAATCACCCCGGATCAGATGCGTTCTCGTGCCGGCGAGTACCGTGTCGAGGCCGATAACGTGGGCAACGTGATCAGCCGCATGGACAGCCTGCTGTCCGCCTTGCAGAGCGAGTGGGAGGGAGAGGCATCCAACGCCTACGCCTCCCGCTTCCAGGAGCTGCGTCCCGGTTTCGTTCGCGCGCAGGAGCTCATCACCGAGATCGCCCAGAGCCTCGACTCCACGGCCCAGGCTCTCGAGGAGACGGACGCCAACATCGCGAGCGCGTTCCGCGGGTAAATTATGGCATTGGAGTGGCCGCCGTCTCTTGTATGTGGCGGTGGCCGCCCTTTCGGCAGATAGGGAATCGAGATATGGCTGGGCAGCAAGCGAAACAGCTGGACCGTGAGGCGAAGTGTTTTCGAGCCGTTGGCTTCGTGGAAGATTTCTCCCACGTGATCGGGCGCTCCCCGGATGCGGGCGTTCGCTACGATGCACCCGAGGTTTCGGGTGGGCATGCGCGCCTTACGCTGCGCGGCGATTCCTTCACGTTGGAGGACTTGGGTTCCACCAACGGCACACTTGTGAACGGCAGTCCGTTGCCGGCGAAATCGCCGCGCCGTCTGGCAGTTGGGGACGTGGTGCAAATCGCTGCGTTCACCTGCATGATCGGCCATCGCTATATGGTGGCCAACTGCGCTTTGAGTGTTCCGTTGGAGGCGTCCATCCCCGGTGCAGCGGTGATTGAGCACGCTAGGCTCAAAGAGGGGAGCCCCGATCCGGTGGAGCCGACGGGTGAGGAGCGCCTGTTCTACCCGGCTCCTCGTCTTATGCACTCGGTGCATAAGCGCGCCTTTACCGTTGACAGCCCGCCACAGGGCAAGAAACGCGACGAGGCGCCTGCGATCATGAAGCTCGGTCCCTCATTCATCATGGGTCTTGCCTCGGTATTCATGGTTGCCAGCACGGTCTCGCGCCTGGCGGGCGGCGCCGATGTCATGACGACGCTGCCCATGCTCGCCATGTCCATCTCCATGATCGCCGGCATGCTCATCTGGCCGCTCATATCCAAACGCTACGAGCGCAAGCGCGATGAGCGCGAAGAGGCCCGCCGCGAGAGCACCTATACGGACTACCTGAACGCCATCGAGCATGCCCTGCAGCAGGAGTGCGCTGCGCAAGCGGCTGTGTTGGCGGAGAACCGAGTGACCGTTCCGACGTTATTGGATAAGGCCGCCGCGCTCTCCCCGGACTTGATGAATCGCACGAGTGCGCACAGCGACTTTATGGATCTGCGTGTGGGAACGGGCAGTCTTCCCCTTGAGGCAGATATCCGCTGGCCTGCCGAACAGTTCGCGGTCGATAGGGACCGTTTGCTGGCGAAGGTGATTGAGGTGTCGCACCGCCCGCCCCAGCTTGTCGGGGTTCCGTTGGCGTTTAACCCCGCCGAGCACTACGTCGCAGGTATTGTGGGACCACGGGCGGAGGCATGGGCGTTCGCCCGCGGCCTCGTGGTCCAGTTGTGCGCGCTCATGAGCTATCAGGACGTGAAGCTCATGTTGGTTGCGGACGAGGCGGAGGAGGCCGAGTGGGGCTGCATGCGCACGCTTCCCCATTTGTTTGACGACGCCGGCCGGGGGCGTTTCCTGGCGACCACGTCGGAGGAGCTCATGGGGCTCACCATGCACCTGGAGCGCGAGCTCGAGCGGAGAGCCTCCCAACGCGGCGAGGAGGCGATCGACGCGGGCCCGCGCTATGTGGTGCTTTGCGCGAACAAGGCCCTGACCGACCCGTCGGAGACGATCGCGCGGCTGGCGCGCCTGCGCGGGTATCGCGGTATCTCCCTCGTGTTCATGGGCGAGGAGCTCAAGGACCTGCCGCGCGAGTGCGCCTACGTCATCGACCTGACGGGCACGATCGCGGCCGGTGCCGCCTCCAGTGAGGCGCCGGCCGGCGCGTGCATGTTCGACCGCGCCGATGTGTCCGGCACCATGCTGCCGTTCGCCCCGGACATCGAGGTCTCGCCGGAGCACGCCGACGCCTTCGCGCGGTGCATGGCCCGCGTGCGCCTGGACGTGCCCGGGCAGCGCACGGCCCTGCCCTCGTCCCTCGGCTTCTTGGAGATGTTCGAGGCAGGTAATGTTTCGCAGTTGAATATCGCCTCCCGCTGGGCCGGCGCCGACGCCTCCCGAACGCTGCAGGCGCCGGTGGGCGTGGACGCCCAGGGCGAGCCCGCCGTGCTCAACCTGCACGAGAAGGTCCATGGACCGCATGGGCTCATCGCGGGGACCACGGGCTCGGGCAAGAGCGAGTTCATCATCACCTACGTGTTGAGCCTGGCGGTGTGCTACCCGCCCGACCAGGTGGCCTTCGTGCTCATCGACTACAAGGGCGGCGGACTCGCCGGCGCGTTCGACAACGACCGCTTCCGCCTGCCGCACCTGGCGGGCACCATCACCAACCTCGATGGCGCCGCCATCTCGCGTAGCCTCGTGTCCATCAAGAGCGAGCTCAAGCGCAGGCAGGACGCCTTCAACCGCGCGCGCGAGGTCACGGGCGAGGCCACCATGGACATCTACAAGTACATCTCGTACTACCTGCGCGGCGTTTTGGAAGACCCCATCCCGCACCTGCTCATCGTCGCCGACGAGTTCGCCGAGCTCAAGCAGCAGGAACCAGAGTTCATGGACGAGCTCATGAGCGCCGCGCGCATCGGCCGATCGCTGGGCGTGCACCTCATCCTGGCGACGCAGAAGCCCTCCGGCGTGGTGAACGACCAGATCCGCTCCAACATGCGCTTCAAGGTCTGCCTCAAGGTGGCCGACGCGGGCGATTCCAAGGAGATGATCGGCCGCGCGGACGCCGCCGAGATCCGCGACCCCGGCCGCTTCTACCTGCTCGTGGGATTCAGCGAGTACTTCACCGGCGGGCAGGCGGCCTATGCGGGCGCCCCGTATTCCCCAGCAGGGCGGTTCGAACCCAAGCGCGATGACGCCGTAGAGCTCATCGACAACGCCGGCGCGACCGCGGCAGCCATTCGCCCGGCGAGGGGTGGCGCGCAAAGCGGTGTATCCGAGATAAACGCCGCGCTGGGGATAATCCAGGATACCGCCGCAAGGAAGGGGCTTGCTGCCAACCAACTGTGGCTTGAGCCACTGTCGGACTACGTTGCACTGCACGAGCTCTACGAGCGCTACGGTACGCTTCCTACCGATGAACGGAAGCGCGATCTGTCGCTTCTCGTAGGCGAACTCGATGACCCGGCGAACCAGACGAAGCTCCCGCTACTGGCTTCGCTCCAGAACGATGGCAACATCGCGCTGTATGGCGATGCCAATTCGGGCATTGAGGAAGTTGCGGCGTCGATGCTCATGAATGCGTGCGAGCGCTACGTTGCATCTGAGCTCAATGTGTATGCGCTGGATTTTGGCGGAGGCATGCTCACGGCATTCAGAGAGGCTCCCCAAGTTGGCGATGTTGTGATTGCCAGCGATGAGGAGCGTGTAAGGCGGCTTTTCCGTTTTCTTTCGCAGGAATTGGATCGCCGCCGCCGCGTTCTCACGTCGGTGGGCGGATCATATACGCGTTATGTCGCCCAAGGAAACGTTTGTCCGAGGGTTCTGTTAGTGATCAACGGCATGGCGATATTCAACGAGCTGTACGAAAAACAAGAGCCGCAGTTAGTCAAGCTGTTGCGAGAAGGCGCCTCGGTGGGCATCCATGCAATCCTGTGCGCAACGACTGTACAGGATATTCGCATGAGACTGCGTGCTTGTGTAAAAAGCTCTCTGGTGTTCTCGCTTGCGAGCGAGGGCGATTACATGAATCTTTTAGGTTCCTTGCGTGGCGTGGCTCTGCCCGATGGTTTGGGTCGCGGCCTTATCAGGCGCGGCGATGGCGTCTACACGTTTCAATCTGCGAGCGTTGCTTCACGAGCCGATGAGGATTCGTACAGAACAATCCGGGCGGCCATTGAGGGCATTGGGGCAAATTCGCGCGGGGCTTTTGCTCCTCCAATCCCAGTGCTCCCCGATCGTGTGACGTCTGCGTTGTTCGAACGCGGGCAAGAGAGGCTGATCGTGCCCATTGGCATGCATGAGGACAGCCTCGATCTATGCATGTTCGATTATGCGGAGCGCGCAATGGAACGCGTTCTGTACGCAAAGGCGAAAGACGGCCTCGCATTCCTCTCCGCCGCCGTTGATTTCTGCGTGGGCAAGGGTGCTCATCGGGTCATTCTCGCCGACTTTTCCGGAAGCCTCGCATCCATGCGCAAAAGCGCGACGTGCGAACTTTGGAATGCGGAGACGATGCTTGAGAAGATGAGCGCTTTGTTTGACGGCCTTGACAAGGCGACTGGGGAGACACTCCTGGTCATCTCTGGCATCGCCGCGCTCCTCACAAGAAGCGACCCGCTCAAAACGAGGACGATCCGCGAGAAGCTGCAGGCTCTCACACCAGGCGGCAGATTGAATGTCCTGCTGTTCGATGCTGCGGTTGATGCGACTTATTCGCAGGAGCCGTGGTTCAAGGCGCAGATCGGCCCCAAGGATGCACTCTGGGTTGGAGAGGGCTTGGACGCCGGACAGTCGGCAGTGCAAGTCAGTTATGCAATGGGGCAGCGCGTCGATCCCGAGGTAAAGGGCGATCGTGGTTACATGGTCGAATGCGGCCGAATAAGCAGCGTCAAGCTGATCCAGCTGAATGAAAGGAACTGAACATGAACGCACCGGAGTTTTTGCCCCTTGGGTCTGTCGTCATCGTTAAGGGCAGTACGAAGAAGCTCATGGTTATTTCCCGTGCGATTGCAGTCCCGCAGAATGAGGTGGCACGCTACTACGATTACGGCGCCTGCCTTTACCCCGAGGGCTTGCTGGGCGACCAGCTGGCGTATTTCAATCATGATGCGATTCAGAAGGTCGTCTTCGAGGGTTATGAGAATGAGGAGAACGAACTCATCCTCGAGACGCTCAAGGAGAATTTGAGCAAGGTGTCAATCAAAAAGGGCGATCCGGCGCCTTTTGATCCCGCGCTGACGGGTGAGGAGGTGCCGCAAGATGGGGAATCGGAGCACGGGGGCAATTAGGCGATCGATTGCGAACCAGAAGGGCGTGATTGACGGGATCAATGCCCGCATAACGAGCCTGAGCGGGCGAATCGAGCGGCTTGAAACTGCACGCGACAGCGTGGATGGCATCTATCAGGACACCTGCACGATGGTCGACAACATGGCCGCCTACGACGTTGGGATTGCGTGGCAGGGCAACCTGAGGGAGGACTGGGAGGAACTTAAGAGCGATGCCGTTGAGACGGGCAAGACCTACCGCAACGCGATCAACGATATTTATCTGGCGATTGACGCCAAGATAGCCAGCCTGAGTAATCAGTTGACCGAGGAGCAAACTGGACTTGCAGTGGCAAACGAGACGCTTCGGATTCTCAATAACGAGTTGCTTGTTGCCAATTGGCGTAAAGGGTTGCCCGAGCTTAGGAAGAAGGCGAATTCATGTCCCAGGAAATATCGTTAAACGGCCTGCGATATGACATGGCCGTCGGTCTACTCGAGAGGAATGCAGGGCGACTGGCGAGTGGAGGCGCGACATTGCCCGAGCTCAAGGGATCATCGCCGGCGCAGGAGGCGTTCGTGGGGCAGATCGGGCGGCTGCAGGGACTGCTTGCGAGTTATCAGAGGGCGCTCTCCTCAGATGTCCAGGCGTACCGTCGCATCGCGACGGTCATGGGGGAGGCGGACGAGAAGAGCGCCCGGACGCTGGTCGAGGCGTTGGAGGCGAAACGATGAAGTTGTGGACTTCAGAGCAGACGGCTCGGTACATGGTCATCGGGCTTGCTCTTCTCGGAGTACTTATGAACGGATTTGGCGTGCTCATCTGCACGGCGTCCTTGGGGGACGAAAAGTACGCCACGATCGGCGCTGCCTATGCCACCATCAACTCGATGTTCCTGGTCTAGGCGGCAGACCTGGGGGCCTACCTCAGGCTGCGCGGGCGCAGGGGCGTACGCGTCCTCCGGGCATGCTGCGTCGCTTCGGTGATCGTCGCCGTTGCCGCGGGCTTGGTCTCGCGGGACGCCTTCGGCGCGCTGGTGTGGCTCGTCGCTCCGATGCCGGTTGCGACGGCGCCCCTTGCCCACGTCCTTGCCGTGCGCCGCATTGAGCGCGGGGACGACTCCCCGCTGATGCCCGGGGCGGAGCACATGGCCAGCACAACATGGAAGGAGGCGCTTGTCATCTTTCTGGTTTGCCTGATGCTGGCGTTCGCGGTGAGTGCCGTCTTTGGAGAAGGGGAGACGGGTTCCCATGCCAATCGGGGGTCGGATGCTGCTTCGCACCCGCCGGTTAATTACGAGTCTCCCAGCTTTATTAGGGAGCCTAAGGAGTAACTTTCATGGATTTTGACGTACGTAAATCTGATGCCGATGCCCTTGCGTCTTGGGTCAACGCATTCGTTGGTCACATGATTGAGGATTTAGAGGGCGTCGCCGCCGCAGGCTCATCCCTCGGTGTCCTCGACGGCTTTGCGGGCGTCGCCGCCGACTCCTCGTGTGCTTACTGGAATGAGGTACACGCCCCCATACTCAAGGGAGGCCAAACAATGAAGCTGTGGACTTCAGAGCAGTCGGCTCGGTACATGGTCATAATCAGGGCAAATCAATGTCGACATTTGAAATCCCCCACGATGATATCGGAGGCAAGATAATGAAACTCTGGACAGCCGAGCAGTCCGCCCGCGCATTGCTGGCTTTGTTGCTGGCATATGGGGCATTGATGAGCGGGACTGGCATCATTGTCGGTGTGGCCGTTTCGCATGGGAACGGGATCGGACCCCGAGAATTTACATTTGTTCTGCACGGTGTGCCCTTCTTCATTCAAGCGCTCGCCATGGCAACTTACTTAAAGTTGCGAGGGAGGAGGGGGCGTTTTGGACTCATGATCGGCTGCTTCGTTTCCCTTGCATTCGCTGGCGCATCTATTGTCGTTTCGGACGGAACGCTTGGCTCGTTGGCTCCATTGCTGTTTGTTGCCCCTTTGATTTCCGCTGTTTCTGTCTATATGCTTGTGGCGCGTCGCTTGGAATGCGGTAATAGCGCTCCGCTCATGCCCGGCTCGGACAAAATGGCAAAAATGTCCTGGAAGCAGATAGTGCTTATCTATCTTGGCGCTGCGGTTTTTCTTGCCTTGTTGATGCTTGTGTTCGGCGGGGGCCCCCATGTGCGCTCAGATAATTCTGATAATTATCTACCCGATGCGTCCAATGCTTCCGTTGTTCCTGATTTCGCTGGTGGCCCCAGGGGGTGAAAGCCATGGGTTTTGATGTTCGGAAAGAGGATGCCGACGCCCTTGCCGCTTGGATCAAGGCGTTCGCGGTCGGCATGCAGCGGAATCTCGAGGACGTTGCCGCTGCGGCCTCGGCTCTCGGGGAAGTCGACGGCTTCACCGGTGCGGCTGCCGACTCGTCGCGCGCCTACTGGGAGGAGGTCCACGCCCCGATACTCAAGGGACTGGACGCTGCGGCGCGCGATCTCTACTCCCGCTACGGCGAGTACATGGCGGTGCTCGACGGCGTTGACGCGGCGCGCGACGCTTGGCTCGAGTACGACGCGCTGACGCGAGCCGAGGCGGACTTCGGCGGGTTGCCGGGTGACGTCGCGGGCCTCTCATCCTCCTTGGCGACTGTGCTGGAGGAGATCCGCGACGTCATCGACCTCTCCGCCCCGAGCGAGGCGGCCCTCACCGAGGAGCTGTCCGATCTCGCCTGCCTACCCCGCGCTCACCGCGACACCATGGAGGGCGCCGAGGACTTCTACGCCGCCTCGGCTGAGGGGCTGGGTGAGTTACTTTCGCAGCTGGCCCAGGCCATCGGCTACGCCGGGTCGGTCGGCTCCTTCGCGTCCTACGCCCCGGGCTCCGCCCAGTCCCGGCCATGGGCCGGCGGCCTCGCCGCCGCCGCGGAGGCGTCACTTGGGTTTTCTTCTGCGCGATTTGAGGCTGCCCACACAGCATATACAGCCGCTGCAGATCGTATGCAAAATCGTTTCGAGGAGCTTCTCGATAAACGAGCTGATCATGGTGCGGCGGATATGCTGGTCGGTGGCGTTACAGTTTTACTCGGCGGTCTTACGATTGCTTTAACCGGATCTGCTGCCATTCCGTTTGTGGTGCCCATGATGGCGTTTGGCTCGGCGCAATTTGTAGAAGGTTCGCAAAATCTTGTTTACGGATCAAGCCGCGATTTGGGTTCCACGGCATGGAACCCTATCCGAGACACTGTCTTTTTGGGGAACCAGGACTGGTACAACTTTGGATATGGTGTTGCCGAGCTATCCGCTGCATGGGGTGCGCCGTTTCAATCTGCATTCACCGCAGCGAAGGCAACGGGGCTTTCGGGACTTAAGGCCGCACCGACATTTGTCAAGAGTTTTGCGGAGGGCGCGGCAAAGGATGTGGCATATGACGCAGGGGCTGATTTTGCGTTTACCACGATTGTTGATCCGCAGATTGACAAGTACTTTGCCGGTACGGAGATGGGCTCTGCACTTAAGGAGGTCAGCCGGGATGTCTTTGAACAGGTTACTTCGATGCCTGGTGATGTCGTCGATCCTGGGAAAAAGACGAGTGGTTCTGTACATGCCGGTGTACCGAAAGCGGGATTACCCCTAAAGGACGGACCGTATATCAAAGATGGAAAGCCGAACGGTAGGCCGAAGCTATCCGGTGCGAAAAAGTTGGAGTTTGAGCGGGCGGTCTACGATCGTCAGGTTGGTCCCGATGGCGTTTTGCGGGATCCCAATACCGGCGAGGAAATCGAATGGAAACCCGGCGAGAAACGACAAGGCGTTTGCGATTTTGGGCACGCAGAGATTAAGTACAGTGAATTGTTTGATCGGTATCGGATGGGGGAAATTTCCCTGGATCAGCTCAAAGCGTACGAATTCAATCCGGACAATTTCCAGATTGAAACACCCTCTGCTAATAGAAGTCACAAGTATGAATGAGGGGCAGTTTATGCCAGTTCCAGTTATCGACGTTTCTTCTGCCGCGAACAGCGGAACCTATGAGGAATTTGCCACGTTCTATACCGGTGACCCAAATGTCACAAATACGTTTTCGGACTGCGGCATCCTTTCTTTCTGTGTGGGTAGCAGGCAGGCAACTCCCGATCGGATACGGATTGCACGCCAACTTCTTGCTGATCGCGCTGATGTGAACGAAAAGGATGCCAAGTATGCGCGAACGCCGCTTCATAGGCTGTTGTTCGATGTCTATCCTAAACCTGCCGCCTTTCTTATTGAGATGACGCATTTACTGCTTGAGGCTGGCGCCGATGTTGACGCTGAAGATCGGTTTCTGGAAACGCCGCTTGGCTATGCGGTCCGCAACACCAAAGCGGGAACGGATGAACTGAGGCCGCTGTACCTCGATCTTTTGCATGCCGGTGCTGATCCCCGGCACGTGAACACATTCGGAAGGTCCCCGTTGGATTATGCTAAAGAGTACAGTTGGCGTAACGGGTTTGTCGACATCGTGAGGGAGTTCGAGCGTGGGCCACAGCAATAAAGACGCAGCATATGGCGGCTTTGTCGTATCAAATAACGTACTTGCCGGTCGGCCGGTCGGCTATTCCTTCCGTGAGCAGAGTGACATTCCCCAACTTAATGGCTGGACGCTGTACTCGGTTGATGATGACCAGGAGTACATCGAACGGGCCGAGAATTTTCGCGTGGTTGCCGCTTCAACCGTTGCTGGGCTCGCGCCGGTTATGCTCGAGATATTTGAAGCTCCATACGGTACCGATTTGTGCTGGATGTATGAGCAGGGGGTTCATACGGGCTTTTGGGATTTAGCGGGGGAGTGTCCCACGGATATTGCGACCATCCTGGGGCGGGGAATGGCGCGTTGAATGACATGGCGGCGTGAAGCCGCAGGTTGTCGATAATGGGATCGCCGCCCGTGGTGAACTTGTTGTGTCAAAGGCCGCCGGCGCGTCCCGTGAGCATGCGCTCCGGTAAATCGAGTGTCTACCTATACCGGAGCTGCGTGCGATTCCGGGGCGGCTCGCGCATCGAAGCCCGACTCGTGGGCTGCCGCCTTGGATGTCGTCGCCCTCGGCGCCGGCATGACCGTTACTGCCGGCATCGGTATTGTCGCTGCACCCGGTGTCGCTGGGGAGTCCGACGGCGCGGAGGGGGTCATGGGCTCCACCCAAAAGCCCGTCGACCCCAAGGCGGGTGCGGGAGCGCGTCCGTGATTGCGGCATTCCGCGATATGGATGCGGCGTTACCTATCTTGTTTGAGTTGGCATGCGGCATCTTTCTGCTGGTGATATTGGAGGTAAGGACATGAAACCTTGGACTGCTGAGCGTACAGCGAGGGCGCTCCTCTTCTTTTTGATTGCTTCGGGGGCGCTCGCGGTCGGACTTGGCGCGTTTTTGGCCTATTGCACCGCGAAAATCGGCGTCGTGGATTCCCGCGACCTTTCGATCATTGCGGTCGGGGCATCGTTTCTCATCCAGTCTGCCGGGGTGCTTTCCTATCTCAGGCTTCGGGGGAAGAGGGGCATGCGGCGGCTTCTGGTGATTTCTTTCCTGTCGTTGGCACCGCCACTGATGCTTTTCGCGGTCGCCTCCATGGAGTTCGGCGGGGAGTTCGGTGCGTACGTATTCCTGCTGATGGGGCTCCCTCTGTGCTCTGCTATCCTGACCCATCTTCTCGTCACGCGTCGGATTGAACCCGGGGACGACTCTCCGCTGCTGATGTCTGCCGCCGCGCAAAGGGGGATGCCTGCGTGGGGGGAGGTTGTGGGTATTTTTCTGCTCTGTGCGGCTGTGTATGTCCTTTTCGATTTCGTCTTCTGACGAAAAAGCCCGCCGCTCACATGCGAAGAATTCCCTCGGTTTGCCCCAACTCTCTGAATGGTGGGTCCTCAATGCGCGATTGTATCAACCTGGACTGGAGTGGGGGTGCGGATTTTGACATGGGATGGCTGGCTGTAGCGGACATGCAAGAGCGACGCCTCTGCATTGATGTCCCTTGGCAGCGCACGGCCCTGCCCTCTTCCTTGGGTTTCTTGGAGATGTTCGAGGTCGGCAACGTGGGGCAGCTGAACATTGCCGCCCGCTGGGCTAAGGCGGATACTTCTCGCACCCTGCAGGCGCCGGTTGGCGTGGACGCCCAGGGCGAGCCCGCCGTGCTCAACCTGCACGAGAAGGTCCATGGACCGCATGGGCTCATCGCGGGGACCACGGGCTCGGGCAAGAGCGAGTTCATCATCACCTACGTGTTGAGCCTGGCGGTGTGCTACCCGCCCGACCAGGTGGCCTTCGTGCTCATCGACTACAAGGGCGGCGGACTCGCCGGCGCGTTCGACAACGACCGCTTCCGCCTGCCGCACCTGGCGGGCACCATCACCAACCTCGATGGCGCCGCCATCTCGCGTAGCCTCGTGTCCATCAAGAGCGAGCTCAAGCGCAGGCAGGACGCCTTCAACCGCGCGCGCGAGGTCACGGGCGAGGCCACCATGGACATCTACAAGTACATCTCGTACTACCTGCGCGGCGTTTTGGAAGACCCCATCCCGCACCTGCTCATCGTCGCCGACGAGTTCGCCGAGCTCAAGCAGCAGGAACCAGAGTTCATGGACGAGCTCATGAGCGCCGCGCGCATCGGCCGATCGCTGGGCGTGCACCTCATCCTGGCGACGCAGAAGCCCTCCGGCGTGGTGAACGACCAGATCCGCTCCAACATGCGCCTGAAGGTATGCCTCAAGGTTGCGGATGCGGGCGACTCTAAAGAGATGATCAACCGTCCTGATGCTGCCGATATCAAGGGGCCTGGACGCTACTACATGCTGGTCGGCTACAACGAGTATTTTGCTTCCGGGCAGGCTGCCTATGCAGGTGGAACGTATACCCCGCTGGCCGAGTTTGAGCCCAGGCGCGACGACGCTGTCGAGCTGATTGACAATACGGGCGATGCCGTGACTTCCATGCATAAGCCATCTGTCGTTCTGGGGACCACTGCTATTCCCGAAATGAACGCGGTGCTGGATGAAATAGGGTCGACGGCTCGGACGGCAGATTGTTCGATTGCTCCTCTTTGGCTCGACCCGATGGACGTTCATATTGAGCTTGAAGCGCTGGAGCATCGTTATGAGGTTCCATATGCAGAAGGGTTGGTTTCCCTGCTCGGAGAGGTTGATATCCCCGAGCGCCAGGCGCGTGGCCCATATTCGATCGACTGGTGCGGTGCAAACAACCTCATTGTGTACGGAGCTTCTGGAGTTGGGACGGATGATGTGGTGGCGACGGCGCTTTACTCGTTGGCATCTCACTACAGTACGGATGACTTCTATTTCTATGTGATCGACTGCGAACCCGGCATCCTGTCTGCACTTGCCCCCTTGCCGCAATGCGGCGGGGTGGTTCGGTCTGACGACCCCGAGCGCATGGAAAATCTCTTCAAGTTGCTTGAGACGGAGCTGAGCCATCGTCGTGAAATCGTTTCACGAGAGGGGGTGGCAGGTATCGGGGGCAAGCCTCATGTGATTTGCGCATTGGCCAATATCTCCGCGTTTTACGAACTGTTCCCGGAGTTCGAGGACTGCCTGGGTGCTCTTGCGCGAGATGGTTCCCGTTGCGGTGTTCACATGGTGCTTACGGCGGCAACTGCCACGTCGCCCCACATGCGACTGCGCACCAGCTTCCCAGATTGCGTCGCCCTGGCTTTCAACGACCAAGGTGACTATACGACGGTGTTCGGCTCCAAGCCCCCAGTAATTCCCGGACGGTCCCCGCGAAGAGGCATCGTAATGCAAGGAAAGGCCCTATGTGAGTTTCAGGGTGCCGCCTTGTGCCCAAGCGGCGAGTCGGAGATGGATGCCGTTGCGGACCTGGCAGCAAGGCTGAGAACCCAAGGTGTCAAATATGCACCGCGTATTCCCGTTTTGCCGCGCCATGTGCACGAGGGCGATATGTTTGGAGAGGACCTCACGCGTCTGGACGTTCCCGTGGGCTACTCCAAGAACAATGTGGGCCCAGCATGGTTCTCGCTGGTAAAGTCTCCGTGCATGATGGTCCTTGGTGATGATCGCGAGGCTTTGGATGCGTATTCCGCCGCGCTGAACGTGCATCTTTCGCAGTCGTATGGCATGGATTTCCGTGTGTTCGATCCGGATGCATCGCTGGGCTCAGTCGACAATATGAACGTGTATCAGACGTCGGAGGAGCTTGCAATGCTGGTTGATGAGCTGACAAACCCGGATACCTCTGCGCCAAAGCTGGTTCTGTGCACGTCCGTTGTTCATCTGATGTCTGCGCTCGATGCCGATCACGCTCGAAAAATACAGGCATATTTCGAGGGCGAGCAGTTCGTGGGCAAAACGAGCCTAATCGTCGTAAGCGAGACATGGCGCGTGCGCACGCTGTATGACAAATGGTTCAAGGTGCTCAGTGCGCAAGGCAATGGCGTGTGGGTTGGAAACGGTTTTGCCGATCAAAGCATCATCAAGCCGGCGCAGATGAAACCGGCGTATCGTCTGCCCATTCGCAAGGACGAAGGCTATGTTGTCATGTTTGGAGCTTGCGATTCGGTTCGTTTGCTGACGTCGAAAGTGGAGGATGAATGAGATGGCGAGGAGCTGGCTGCCGATTGGCTCGGTTGTGACATTGAAAGATGGCGTGCGCCCAGTAATGGTGGTCGCCGTCATGGCGCAAGATTCAAAAACGGGGAAATGGTGGGATTACATGGGTTATCCCTATCCTGAGGGGATGGGAGATGCGGAGACTGATTATTTCTTCGACGCTTCGATGATTCGAGAAATACAGCAATTGGGGTTGGTTGATGCTGATGCCCTGTTGTTCCAGGCGTTTTTGCGAAGGAATGAGTCCGAGTATTTTGCAAAGCGTGGGGATCGGGGTGGAGGTGATCGTTCGTGAGCGACGAGATTAAACTCAATGAGGCTGGCGCTGCCGACGCTTCGGCAAAAATGAGCACACAGCAGCAGCACCTGCAGGCGGCAAATGAATCCCTTGCGAAGGCGGCAGACGCCTTGGCGTCTGCCGGGCAGGGGGCAACAGCAGATGCAGCGGATAATGCGATGGCTATGCTTGGGATGATGGGTCGGATTTTATTCGACACGTCTGGCGCCCATCTTTCCGTGTTTGACGCCGCGGCTGTCGCTCTCAGTGAGGTGGATGAAATTGCGGCCTCATCGATGTGGGGAGGCGACGGTGTTTAAGGCGGATGCTGAGAAGTACCTTTCAGTAAAAGAAGGCGTGGAGTCGGCTCAAGATGCCGCTAAACTTGCGCGCTCCGCCGGAAGGGGCGGCGATGCCGCTGTAACCGCTGCGACTGGCGGCGCATGGGCGGTGGGATTGCTTCTTGAGCGTGGAAGCCTCGGCGATGCACTCGACGGCTTTATCGATCTATGCGGTGAGTATGGCGATCTGGCCAAGGATGCCGCCGAGAGCATCGCGAACGATCTGGTGCCCGCGCGTGATTCGGTGCTGACGGAGCTCGGCGCTGCTGCCGGGACGGCGGGAAAGGTGTCGTTTGACCAATCCGCCGACCTGCCCTCTCGTTTTCTCGAGTTCGATACCGCCGTCGGCGATTTCAAGAGCGCCGTAGGCCTGGCGAGCCTCTCCACATTCGGGTTGCCGGGGGCAGAGGCGGTGACGGGGCCGCTTGCCGAGCTGTCCTCAGCGCTGGGGGCGCAGGAGAATGCCATCACCAGCACATCCTTGTTATTCGGAAAGTACCGAACCGCTGTTGGCGACTTCGAGACCTCGTATAGCTACAATTTCGCTACGCTGCTGCAGGCGGCGCTAGACGAGAGAACGATCAAGGAGCTGTCCGGTAAAATCCAGGGCATAGCAGGGGGCATTGCTATGTCGGGCGATGAGGGCGTGACGGGAATCAAGTACGCCATGGCCAACGGCGGTGGATTCTCGAAATTCCTTGAGAGCTTCAAGGTGAAGGACTTCCTGGGGCGGCTTGCCGACGATGTGACATCGACGTATAAAGCCGATAATTGGGAGAAGGCCTGGGGTAAGCTCTGGGGCATTGAGACAGGTAAGTTCGATGATGTGCTCGATGCGGCGTCTCGGCTTACTGATGAAGCTGCCAAGGTGGGAGATTGGTCCAATTGGGTTAAGCGACTCGGCGGCGCGGCAGATCTCTTGGGTTATGCGGGTGACGTGCTCGAGATTGCCGATACGGGTGCCGATGCTATTGAGAAGTTTACAGAAGGAGATTTCTTGGGTGCCGCCGGCGAGGTTGGCTACGGCGCCGTTAAATTCCTTGGAGGCAAGGGAATCACGGCTCTAGCTGGTTTCGCCGTCGGCGGGCCTGCGGGTGTGGTCGTTGGCATCGGCGCTGGTGTTCTGTGGGATTGGGGTTGCGAGATCGTCCATGACGGAAAGTTCCAAGAGCATGTCGATGCGTTTATTGGTGGTGCTAAGGACTTTGCCGAGGACGTTGGGGACTTTGCCACCGGTCTCTTCAATGGAGCTTCCGATTTCTTTGGCGGCCTCGTTCCGTCTTACTGATGTTTTGAAAGGATTTGGTTGTCATGTTTCCATTCTTCAAGAGGCGCGACGAGGGTCCACTCGCTGTCGAGGACGCCGTGTTCACCCCGGAGGACGTCTTCGTCCTGCTGGGGGAGTCCCTCGATCTTGGGTGCTTCGCCGCGCAGCCCAGGAACCTCAACCTCGGCCGTTTCAAGGCCGAGGGTTCTGCGGCTTGGCGCGAGCGACTGGTTAAAAGGTTTGAGCCTCGCGGGTTGGTGGACGCCTCGGGCGAGCCGGTGCCCGAGCTAGCCCGGGCCCTCGAGCCCCTGCGCGGACACGGGTCGTTCGTCGGCGACGGTCGGATTCCGCACCGGACCAACCCCGTAGACGGCCGCACGGCCGTGCTCTGCCTCATGCCCGATCTATCGCGCGCGACCGCCGTTGTGAGGAGCGGCCGCGGCTTCGGGATGCGCCCCTTCCCCGACGACCGGTCCCTGTGGGAGGCGGAGTTCCTCAGCCTGTACGGCCTGGAGCGCAGGTTTACGTGGGCCGAGAGGTCGCAGCATTTCATCGAGGGGGAATTTAGATTAGACGATGCGTCCTTTACACAAGCGCTAAAGGCGGGCGAAGCGGCGACAGACAAGTGGTGCGCTGAGCGCAATATCTCAGAGCGTGACCAGCTCAAGCACGTGTCACGAATTGGAAGTGGCCCTTTCTCTGGCTTCTACAGCAAGGAATTTTTTGGCGCGGACTACAGGGTCTGTACTTTCTGTGATGATTTTGGCTACGGGGTGCCCATTCCGAAGGCGGGGGACTTCTGGACGAAGGGAGCCGTCTTCGTTCCTGAAGTTGGGCTTGTAGATTATTGGGGCTCCGCGCCTCGCGGTCCTGAGTATGATTGCTATGGAAATGGCGAGGCGGCGGATAAATGCCGCTATGCCGGCTTCGACTTCCTCGGCCCCGGTGAGGGCCTCCTCGACAACCTGCTGACCTTCTACGACTACCCGGAGAACGGCTACGAGTACGTCCGCCCCACCGCCCGCCGCCGGCCCGGGGGAGGCATGTAGCCCCATGTTCTCATTCTTCAAGAGGCGAAAAGAAGGCCCCTTGGCCGTCGAGGACGCCGTGTTCACCCCGGAGGATATCTTCGTCCTGCTGGGGGAGTCGCTCGACCTCGGGTGCTTCGCCGCGCAGCCTCGAAACCTCAATCTCGGCCGTTTCAAGGCCGAGGGATCCTCGGCTTGGCGCGAGCGACTGGTTAGGCGCTTCGGACCTAGAGACCTCGTGGATGATTCAGGGGAGCCATGTCCTAGACTTCAGGCGGTTCTCGCGCCTCTTGCTGGGCATGGCGTGTTTATAGCGGATGGCGATAGCCCCGATCGCGACGACCCTATCGAGCATCGCACCGCCGTGCTCTGTCTCACTTCCGACCTCTCCCGCGCCACCGCCGTGGTGAGGGATGGTCGCGGTTTCAGGCTGAGGCCGTTCCCCGAGGAGCGGGCCCTCTGGGAGGCGGAGTTCCTCGACCTGTTCGGCCTTTCCGATAGGTTCGCGTGGGCGGAGAGGGCGCAGCACTACATTGGAGGCGGTGTGCAGCTGGAGGATTCGACGTTCTCGGACGCGCTCAAAGGTGGTGGAAATGCTGTGCGCCGCTGGTGCAGCGACCGTGGAATCGCTGATAGTTTGCAGCTCGAGCGCGTTTCCGAGATGGGGAATCGTTTCTTTTCCGGGCTTTCTGCAAAAGAAATGCTGTCAACTGATTTAAGGCAATCGGTCTTTCCGGAAGATTTTGGCTATGGGGTGCCAGCGCCGGTAGCTGGTCAATTCCGGACCAAGGGCACGCTCATTTTTCCTGAGGTCGCGCTCGTTCACTTTTGGGGCGTCTCGCCGCGGGAGGGCTTCGACTGGTTCGACCACAGCCAGAGCATCGAGCTCTGTCGCTACGCCGGTTTCGACTTCCTCGGCCCGGGGGAGGGGCTGCTCGACAACCTGCTCAACTTCTACGATTACCCGGAGGGTGGAAATGAGTATTAGCTCGCTGCAAGCGGAATTGCGCTCATATAGGGATGCCTCATCGAGGGCGAGCGGCGATATCGCTGCGGAAACGTTCGCTATCTCTGCCATCGATGCCCAGCTCCTGGGTAAAAACGTCCAACTGCTGCAGGCAAAGGGGGTGCTTAGCCAGTGTGAAAGCCTTCGCGAAAAGTGCGAGACACTCGATTCGGCTGCAGAAAACCTGGGGGCAATGGTTGCTTCCGCCCTTATCGAGGAAGGCGCGAAGACGGCCGCAACGTCTTTGACTTCCGGCAATTCCAGTCTTGTTGAGCAGGCGATAAGAGGCGCGTCTTCCGTCGTCTCTGCACTTCAAGGCGACATCGACGCCCTCAATTCCCGGCGCGCGAGTGCGATTGAGCGACGGGAAAAGGCCCAAGCGAGAAAAGATGCGGCAGACCGCAGCATAGCCCGCACGCGCTGGGCAATTGGCTCGACCCCGCGCAGCTAGAAAGGATGCGTCTCATGAATGGCCATAATGAATGGTTGCCCATAGGCTCAGTCGTGCTGATGGATGGCGGTTCTCGTGCCGTGACGATAACCGGCTGTATGCTGCGCGAGGAATCTGGTGAGCTTTGGGACTATATCGGCGTCCCGCATCCTCAAGGGTGGTCCGGTCCTAGTTCGCTCATGGTTTTCAACCGCGGGGACATCGCCCGTGTTGTTGCGCTGGGCTATATGGATCCCGATGGCGATCGGTTCCTTGCAGAGCTCGATGCGCATGACGAGGAATGGAGGCAACATCGTGCGGATGCCGCCGCTGCGCACGGGAGCGTTGATACCGACCGGGGAGCCGATGTGTGATGATGAACCCCGGGGACATGACCTTTGAATTTGATTTCGGCATGGGCGAGTACCGCGGATATGTGGTCGCTCGCGACAGCCGGATCGTTCGCATGGCCTCAGCGGTGGCCGGCGTATGCGTCCTAATGCTTGCACTTGGGACCTTGCCGGTACGTACCGGCGGCGACAAGGTGGTTGTATGCGGAATGGCCTCCATTGCCGTGTTATTTCTGCTTGGTGGCGCATTTGGTCGCCTACCTTGGTTTTCTGCCGCCCGTCGTCCACAGGCCGAGGCCTATCTATCGAGGCACGGGGCGACGGATGGGCAGCCGTCGTTTCGTCAACGTGTGGTGCTCGCCGATGACGGCATCACGGTCGTTTTCGGTCCGCACTCCTGTTGGCCCAGCGGCGCGCGAACAATCAAGAAGCCGTGGTCGGAATGGAAGCGGGTTGTCTCGGCACATGATGGCGTGCTTGTTGAGGCTGACACGCATCAGGGAGGGCCCCTGTCCGGCTTGTTGGGCTTCAATATGCTGCTTCGCATGGCCGAGCGCGACGGTTTTCAAGATGCGTTCATCCCCGCTGGGGCCTTTGCCGACGTCGATTCGGAAGAGCTTGTTAATTGGATTCGAGAGCGAATCGCGGCATCACGGTGAGCGGTACGGCATTTTTCCAATACACTCGCTTGTGGCAAGGGTATACACTGCCCGTAGCGTGTTTTTCGGGGAGGCTTTAATGAAAGACAAAGTGCTCTTAAACGTGCTGCTGCCGGCGACGGGGAGGCGCTACGAGTTTCGCGTGCCGTATGACATGACGGTCGAGGATGCCGCGCGCATGATCTCCGAGCTGCTGGCTTCCCGCGAGCGCGAGGTGTATGAGGCCAACCCGCAGGCCGATCTTGCGATCATCGACCCGGCATCCAATGCGGCGGGCGACATGCTGAGCCCGTGCGATCTCATACGGGCGTTGGTGGAAAACGACGTGCTGGTGGATGGCACGCTGGTTGCCGTGGTATAGGCGGACGCATGGCGGAGATCAACCTGAAGTACAACCGGCGCTTGGATGCGTTGGTGCTCAAGCCGGGCAAACGCGATGTCGTGAGCTATCGGTTGGCCACGCGGCTTTCCACCTCTGACTTCCCCGAACTGCTTCGTCTTTGGCGGGAGGACGCCGACGCCGGGGTATTTTACTATGGCGTGACGGGGTTCTCGAGGCTCGACGCCTTTGCCAGACGGCCGATTTCGCTTGCGCAGTATCGGACGATGCTCGAATCGCTGTACGCGGTTATGGATTTATGTGTACGCGAGGGCCTGCCGCAAGGAAACGTCTGCTTCGATACGTCGTGCGTGTATGTCGACGAGCGCGGAGCCATGCGATTTGCGTTCGTGCCCTTCGAGCGCGTGGACGGCGCTGGCTCCGCCCTGGATCTGCTGCTGTACCTGGGCGGCCAAGAGGTTCGCATGGTGTTGCCGCAAGACGAGTCGGCCCGCCAGGCCGTTGCCGATTTCGCCCGGAGCAGGAGCGTGCTGCCCGCTGCGGACCTCGGGACGTTTTTGGCGGAACGTTTTGGCTTGAGCACCTGCGCGGGCGCCGTGCCGGAGGGTGGCTTGGTCGGCGGTTCGGGGTCTTTGGGATACACGGGCGGCACGGGGTATACCGGGACCACCGGCGCGGCGAAGAAGCCGATGACGTTCGATCCAGTTGCCATGATGACGGGCGTGTCGTTGCAGCGGGATGTCGCGCACGGCGTGGCCACCGAGGTCGCTGGCACCGTGGAATCGGGTCCGCTCGCAAACGTGGCCGAGACCTCGCTACTGGGCGGGGGAGAGACGGCACACGAGGGCGCAATTCCCGCGGGCGCGGAGCTAGCCGCCGGTGCGAAGGCCGTCGTGATGCTTGTGCGCGAGAGCGACGGGGCGACTTACACGCTGCCGGATGCGCCCGTAGTGCTGGGCCGCTCGCAAACCTGCGACATCACCATCGCCGGGAACAGCGCGCTCAGCCGCCGGCATGCGCAGCTCGACCCCGCGGGGCTCACGCTTACCGACCTGGGCTCCGCCAACGGAACCTTCGTGGGTGGCGTACGACTTGCCCCGCAGATAAGTATGTCCCTCGACATCGGCACCATGTTCACTCTGGCCAACGAGGGCTTTCGTGTCGTCGTGCGATGACCTTGATATGGCTTGCATTTGACGATGCGGGCGGAGTCTGGCTACTGCATGGCGTCGAACAACAGATGGAGATTAGACCCCCGCTTGAGTGAATTGCAGTTTTGCTGCACTTCTTTCCAGCTTTCGAAATAATCTCCGGGAACGCGCACCTTTTCATCGAACAGGGTCTTTTTGATTCCCTCCGGGTTGTCTCCGATTTTGTTTGGGTATGCGATGGCCAGGCGTCGCTTGTCGTCATCGCTGCACGAGACGTCAAGTCCGTAAAGGGCGTGCTCCAAGTTGCGTGAAAGGAAGTAGACCTTGTAAGGTACTTTGATGCGACTGTATGTAAGATGGCCCTTGTATGCCAAACGCTTCAGGTTGGCTGATTTCTCACGATTGCGTTCGACGATTTCCGTTGGATCCTTTGCCGAAATGAAATCTTCTCCATAGTAGAATTCGTCTGTATCGCCTTGTAGGCAGCGCTCCTTTGGAATGAACGCTCCGTCAAGGTCGACGATATGCACGACTTGGGCGATATCCGACCATCTGTACTCCTGCCGAGATGCGATGCGGTCGGCGATGAAGCCGGTTACGGTCTCGACTACGTTGTCCTTTACGCGGAAGTCGGCGTTGTCGGGGAATAGGCGTGCAGTTGTGACGTCGCAGTGGAATGTCTCGTTGCGCACGTTCTGGCTTTGGTCACCCGCAGCGCGCAAGTACCTTTTGAAAGGCTCGACAAGTGCGGTTTCTTCGCTGGGTCCTTCCACCAGAAACAATATGACACGTCGAGTTTTAGCCATGCTTGCGCCCGATCCTCGCTAAAAGCGCCTCGAAGTCCTCATCGGTGCCGTTGGCAGCATTGAAGAAGGCGGAATCGATCTCGATGCTGTCGGTTGGCTCATATACCGTCTCGTTTTGCCCACCGAGGTTTAAGGCTCTGATGTATTGGCTTCGAAGGTTGTTGGTGCGTCCTTTTCCCTTGAAGCGGATGTATCGATTATCGGGATTGGTCGTGGTAAAGACCAGCGAGCAAACAGGGAGGCATTCGAGGGCGCGGAGGTTATGGGCCGTGAAAATGAGCTGGCCCTTGCCGCGCCTGGAAATCACTTCTAAGAGTTCTCCGAGGAGGAACTCGAATACGCCGGAGTCGACCTCGTCGATTACCAGGCAGGCGCTGTCGTCGTTGTAAACGTCGATGAGCCACCCGAGCATGGATACTATCTTTTTGATTCCCTCTGATTCCGTGCGGAACGGGACCTTCACTTTGTTTCTGAGCGAGAACAGCTCGACTCGGATTCCAGTCGTTCCATCGTCGAGGGTTTCGTTGTTCAGCCCCTCGACCAAGATGCTAAGCCCCGGGACGATGGTGCGGAGCACACGGTTGATGGTGCTCACGGTCGACTGGATCTCTTCAAACACTTCCGTGGGAATGACTATGGTTCCCTCGATGGGAATGGCTATATCGCGAAGGCGACGGGTGCCGCTATACTCGGAATCGTCGAATTCCGGCCAATTGCCGTGCCGGGGCTGCGGTGCAGATAGCGCCATCACGTTGAATGCAAGAGCTGCACCTCGCATGGTGTCGCAGACGACCATCTTTTGATTGGCGAACTGATTGAGCAGGGTTGCCGTATCCATAAGTGGAACGAGGGTCATTCGGTAGGCCTCGTCCGCGGATTTAGACAAAGTGCCGGCATCAAGTCTCTCTAAATAGGAGTTTCTGGCGGCGAGCGCCAGACTTATCATGGGATCGCAGAAAATCTTTGAGGTGGAGCGATGCTCGGAAGACCGAAAGGCGACCGCCAAGTCGAGCTGAGACTCCTTTCCTGACAGGGCCATGATGGGTTTCCAGCGGGAGTCGGGTGCTATGGCTGCGCGGTTCGGGCCGTTGAGATTGTATGAGAAGAGGTCGCGCTTGGGAACTCCCCGCGATCTGATCGAAAGGCGTTCGGAGGCGATGCGTAGCTCGCCATCCGGCGCGTCCAGCTCAACCGCATAGCCGGCGACGTAGGACTCATTATCCGAAACGGAGTCCCCCAGCCCTTCCAAGATACCAAGGGATGTTTCGCTGCCACGCGTGATGAGGATGTCCACCTCAATTGAGGCGGAATCTGCCCTAGAGCCGATGTAATCCGTAAATTGCTCGTCGAGCCGTTCACAGCAGAAAAGCTTTTGTATACATTGGAGGGCCTCGACAACCGATGTCTTGCCAGACCCGTTTTGCCCGTAGATGCCCAAGACGCTTGATGAGTTTGCGGAGTCCTTAAAGTCGATCTTTCCATGAGAGACATTTTTGAAATTACTTAACTCAATTGCTTGAAAGCGGATCATAGTTTGCTCCTCCTTTAAGGGGAGTATATTGTAATACAAAAAGAAATTCATTGAAAAACATCGAATATGTTTGTCAGTTTGAATAATGTGTGATCATGACAAACTCATGACACGTCTGTGAAAGAAAAACTGCTTCAACCTTGAAAGCCCCATCGCACGAGTTGTGTATTAACCCACACACATCAACTTCCGCTGGTAAAACGAGGACGATAAGCGTATAGTAACGACTGTTTTGTCGGCTCCTGCCGTCAATTCGTCATGCCCAAGACAGCCATCGCGGGTATGGCGCACGTCAGGAGGCACGAGGCTAACCCACGAGGCCAACCCCGTGCTTAAAACCCCAGTAAGGAGTGAAAATGGCTGAGGAGAAGTACATTCCCCGTCTCAAGACCAAGTACAACGACGAGGTCAAGCAGCTCATGCAGGACAAGTTCCAGTATGAGAACGTCATGATGATCCCCAAGTTCGAGAAGATCGTCGTGAACATGGGTGTCGGCGAGGCCGCCACCGATTCCAAGGCTATCGACGGCGCTGTCCGCGACCTGCGCGTCATCACCGGCCAGCAGCCCATGGTCACCCGTGCCCGCAAGTCCATCGCCTCCTTCAAGCTGCGCGCTGGCATGCCCATCGGCGCCAAGGTCACCCTGCGCGGCGACCGCATGTGGGAGTTCTTCGATCGCCTGACCTCCGTCGCCATCCCCCGTATCCGCGACTTCCGCGGCATCTCCGCCAAGTCCTTCGACGGCCGTGGCAACTTCTCGATGGGCGTCACCGAGCAGCTCATCTTCCCCGAGGTTGACTTCGATTCCGTCGACCACACCCGTGGTATGGACATCACTATCGTCACCACCGCGAAGACCGACGAAGAGGCCAAGGCCCTTCTCGACGCCTTCGGCTTCCCGTTCAAGAAATAGGTTCTTAAAGCCCCGGGTTCCACAGGCGGTGCGCGAAGAGCACGTGCCGCCTGTCCGAGGCGCATATATACGTATGTGAGGAGGAAATAAGTGGCTAAGACATCGATGATCGTCAAGTGCAATCGCAAGCAGAAGTTCTCGACCCGCGAGTACACGCGCTGCCAGCGCTGCGGCCGTCCGCACTCTGTGTACCGCAAGTTCGGCCTGTGCCGTGTCTGCTTCCGCGAGCTGGCGCTCAAGGGCGAGCTTCCCGGCATCAAGAAGGCCAGCTGGTAAGTCACTGCCAGCGCGCCCACCTCATCTGCGAGGTGGAGCGTACGGAAGACGTGCCTTACAGGCTTCCCCGCTAAGGGTGGGGGAGTACCGAGGGCACGGACTCATCAAGAACGAAGGAGAATCCACATGAATCTCACCGACCCGATCGCAGACATGCTCACGCGCATCCGCAACGGCAATGCTGCGAACAAGGCCGAGGTCTCGATGCCGAGCTCCAAGAAGCTCGTCGAGATCGCTCGACTCATCTACGAGGAGGGCTACATCGAGGGCTACACCGTTGAGGACACCGCCCCCGCCAAGACCCTGCACATCACCCTCAAGTACGGTCCCAAGAAGGCCAAGGTCATCAACGGCATCAAGCGCTACTCCAAGCCTGGTCTGCGCAAGTACGCCGGCGTGAAGGACCTCCCCCGCGTCCGCGGTGGCCTCGGTACCGCCATTGTTTCCACCAGCCAGGGTGTCATGTCCGACCGCGATGCTCGCAAGAAGGGCATCGGCGGCGAGGTCATCGCCCTCATCTGGTAATTCGCTTAGGCGAGTAGAAGGAAAGGAGAACACCGTGTCTCGTATCGGTAAGAAGCCTGTCCAGATTCCCGCCGGAGTCGAAGTGGCAGTTGACGGCACTCACGTGTCCGTGAAGGGCTCCAAGGGCACCCTTGAGGCCGATTTCTATGAGAAGCTCACCATCGAGGTCGCCGACGGCGTGCTGACCGTCTCCCGCCCCGACGACGAGCGTGAGACCCGTGCCCGTCACGGCCTCACCCGCGCCCTGATCCAGAACATGGTCATCGGCGTCTCCGAGGGCTACACCAAGGTCCTCGAGCTCGCCGGCGTTGGCTACCGTGTTCAGCTCAAGGGCAAGGACCTGGATCTGTCCCTGGGTTACTCTCACCCGGTGATCTACACCGCCCCTGAGGGCATCACCTTCGAGTGCCCGGACAACACCCACATCCATGTCAAGGGCATCGACAAGCAGCAGGTCGGCCAGGTTGCCGCCGAGATCCGTGCCAAGCGTCCGCCGGAGCCTTACAAGGGCAAGGGCATCCACTACCTGGGCGAGCACATCCGCCGCAAGCTCGGCAAGGCCGCTAAGTAGTAGAGCGCTTCCACGTCGTAAGACCAGCACCCCGTCAGGTGCTGGCAGGACTTCATAAGGAGTTTCACATGAACAAGCAACAGGCAAAGCGCGCCGGCCTCAAGCGTCGTCAGCGCCGTGTCCGCGGCAAGATCTTTGGCACCCCGGCTCGCCCGCGTCTGCGCGTCGTGCGTTCCAACGCCAACATCTACGCCATGATCGTCGACGACACCAAGGGTCACACCCTCGTCTCCGCCTCCACCCTCGAGGCCGAGTTCAAGGGCACGACCACCAGCAACAAGGAGGCTGCCGAGAAGGTCGGTAAGCTCGTGGGCGAGCGCGCCCTCGAGGCCGGCATCAAGACCGTTTCCTTCGACCGCGGTGGCCGCGTCTACCATGGTCGCGTCAAGGCCCTCGCCGACGGTGCTCGCGCCGCCGGTCTCGAATTCTAGGAGGTAAGAGCATGGCTCGTAATCAGCAGAAGCAGCAGCGCGAGGCCTCCGAGTTCGAGGAGCGCGTCGTTTTCATCAACCGCGTCGCCAAGACCGTCAAGGGCGGTCGCCGCATGAGCCTCGTGGCCCTCGTGGTCGTGGGCGACGGCAAGGGCAACGTCGGTCTGGGCATGGGCAAGTCCGCGGAGGTGCCGCTGGCTATCTCCAAGGCCTCCATCGACGCTAAGAAGCACATGTTCCACGTTCCCGTGACCGCCGAGGGTACCATTCCCCACGACGTTCAGGGTGAGTTCGGTGCTGCTAGCATCATCATGCGCCCCGCTGTCGAGGGTACCGGCGTCATCGCCGGCGGTGCCGTCCGTCCGCTCTTCGAGCTGGCCGGCATCAAGAACATTCTGTCCAAGTCGCTCGGTTCCGACAACGGCCTGAACATCATCAAGGCCGCTGCCGAGGGTCTCAAGCAGCTCTCCACCCCTGAGGATGTCGCTGCCCGCCGCGGCCTCACCGTCTCCGAGATGTTTGTTGGCAAGAAGGAGAACTAGGCATGGCTACCATCAAGATCAAGCAGGTTCGCAGCATCAACGGCTGCAAGGAGGATCAGCGCCGCACCGTCCGCGCCCTCGGCCTGCATCGCATCAACGACACCCGCGAGATCACCGACAATGAGGGCGTGCGTGGCATGATCTTCAAGGTCAAGCATCTCGTTGAGATTGTGGAGGAGTAACAATGCAGCTTCATGACCTTACTCCGGCTCAGGGTTCCACCCACAGCCGCAAGCGCGTCGGTCGCGGTAACTCCGGCAAGGGCGGCACCTACGCCGGTCGCGGCCTGAACGGCCAGGGCTCCCGCTCCGGCGGCACCAAGGGCGCCGGTTTCGAGGGCGGCCAGACCCCGCTCGCGATGCGTCTCCCCAAGCTCCCCGGCTTCAAGAACCCCCGTCGTATCGAGTTCACCGCTGTGAACGTCTCTACGCTCGAGGTCAAGTTCGAGGACGGTGCCGTTGTCGACGGTGCCTCCCTCAAGGCCGCTGGCATCACCAAGTCCGAGTTCGAGCCCGTCAAGGTGCTCGGCGACGGCGAGCTCTCCCGTAAGCTCACGGTCAAGGTCGACAAGGTCTCCGCTTCCGCGAAGGCCAAGATCGAGGCCGCTGGCGGAAAGGTCGAGCTTCCGTGCTAACTGGTTTGAAGAACACCTTCCGCATCAAAGAACTCCGCGGAAAGATTCTTTTTACCATCGCGATGCTCGTTGTGTACCGTATCGGTGCGCACGTTCCCGTGCCCGGCATCCCCTTCCAGGCGATGTCGGGCCTTTTCCAATCCGCTGGCGATACCTTCGCCAGCGGTGCGATGGCCCTGCTGAATCTTTTCTCGGGCGGTGCGCTCTCTTACGTGTCCGTCTTCTCCCTGGGCATCATGCCCTACATCACGAGCTCCATCATCATGCAGATGCTCCAGGCTGTTGTGCCCAGCTTGCATGAGCTGGCCCGTGAGGGTGAGGTTGGCCAGACCAAGATCACCCAGTACTCTCGTTACCTCACGCTCGGCCTCGCCCTGCTGAACTCCGTTGGTTACCTCTTCCTCTTCAAGAGCTTCGGTATCCAGTTCAACGGTGCGGGCGCCCCCGAGATCATCTTCGACATCATGATCGTGGGTACGCTCACCGCGGGCGCCATGCTCATCATGTGGATCGGTGAGCTCATCACCCAGCGCGGTATCGGCAACGGCATGAGCCTGATCATCTTCGCCAACATCATGGCCGGTCTGCCTCAGGCTATCTTCCAGTCCATCGAGGGCGGTAACATGGGCGTCATCACCACGCTCGTCATCCTCGTCGTGATCCTGTGCGTTATTCCGTTCATCGTGTACCTCGAGCGCGGTCAGCGTCGTATCCCGGTGCAGTACGCCAAGCGCGTCGTCGGTCGTCGCATCATGGGTGGTCAGTCCACGTATCTGCCGATCAAGGTGAACACCGCCGGCGTCATCCCGATCATCTTCGCGAGCGCCCTGCTGTACTTCCCGGCTCAGCTTGCGGTCTTCTTCCCCAACGTCGGTTGGATGCAGGCCTTTGCCGGAGCACTGTCCAGCGGCTGGATCAACTGGATCCTGAACGTTGTCCTCATCGTGTTCTTCGCCTACTTCTATACGTCCATGGTTTTCAACCCGGACGAGACGGCTGAGAATCTCAAGAAACAGGGCGGCTTCATCCCCGGCGTTCGTCCCGGTAAGCAGACGGCTCATTACATCAAGAATGCGCTGAACAAGATCACGCTCCCGAGCGCAATCTTCCTCGCATGCATCGCCATCGTCCCCTCGATCGTGTTCTCCTTTACGAACAACGCGCTCATCCAGGCCTTTGGCGGCACTTCGGTTCTGATCATGGTCGGTGTTGTCATGGACACCATCGACAAGGTCGAGAGCCAGCTCAAGATGTACGACTACGACGGTTTCTTCAAGTAGGTCTCAAAGGAGTCTCTCATGAACATCGTGTTGTTGGGCGCCCCCGGCGCCGGTAAGGGCACCCAGGCCCAGCGCCTCGTCGCCGACTACGGCGTGGCCCACATCTCCACCGGCGACCTGCTTCGCGCTGCCGTCAAGGCTCAGTCCGAGCTCGGCGTCGCTGCAAAGAAGTACATGGATGCAGGCGAGCTCGTCCCCGACCAGCTTGTGATCGATCTCGTCAAGGAGCGCCTTGCCGCCGATGACGCCCAGAAGGGCTTTATCCTCGACGGCTTCCCGCGTAACACCACCCAGGCTGTCACGCTCGACACCGAGCTTGCCGCCATGGGTCGCGAGCTCGACGGCGCCCTGCTGGTCGACGTCCCGGCAGAGGTCATCATCGACCGCCTGTCCTCTCGTCGCACCTGCCGTGACTGCGGCTACACCGCCGGCCCGGACACCACCGTGTGCCCGTCTTGCGCCGGTGAGATGTATCAGCGCGACGATGACAAGCCCGAGACCATCAAGAACCGCCTCGATGTGTACGAGAAGAACACCAGCCCGCTGGTCGAGTACTATCGCGGTCAGGGCATCCTCAAGGTCGTCGACGGCAACCGCGACATCGACCTGGTGTACACCGACGTGAAGGCTGAGCTCGGTCTATGATCAAGTTCAAGTCTGCCGCCGAAATTGAGCAGATGAAGAAGGCCGGAGCGCTGTCTAAGATGGCGCTCCGTCACGTCGGGGCGATGATTCGTCCCGGCGTGTCCACCTTCGAGCTCGACCAACTCGCCGAGCAGATCATCCGCATGCATGGTGGAACCCCGGCCTTCAAGGGTTACGGCGGCTTCCCCGGCTCCATCTGTGCGTCCTTGAACGATGCCGTCGTGCACGGCATCCCCAACCCTGACGTCATTCTGCGCGACGGCGACGTGATTTCCATCGACACCGGCGCCATCGTGGATGGTTGGGTGGGGGATAATGCCTGGACGTTTTACGTCGGCACTCCCTCCGTTGAGGTCAAGGGTCTGTGTGAGTGTACGCTCGACTGCCTGAAGGCTGCCATCGAGCAGGCCGTTCCCGGTAACCATATCGGTGATATCGGCCACGCGGTTCAGTCTCTCGCTGAGGCCAATGGCTACGGTGTGCTGCGCGACTACGTTGGTCACGGTATCGGCCGCGCCATGCACGAGGATCCCAATGTGCCGAACTACGGCAAGAAGGGTCGCGGTGTGAAGCTCGAGGCCGGCATGGTCATCGCAATCGAGCCGATGATCACGCTCGGGTCCAACCGCGTTCACACCGGCGCGGACGGTTGGCTCGTCAGCACCAATGATGGCCTGCCCGCGGCTCACTACGAGAACACGGTTGCCATCACCGAGGATGGCCCCGTTATTCTCACCCAGGATGCTAAGGGTCCATGGTGTTCGATGTCCGGCGGTGTCATGTAAGCTGATCCATCATGACGGGTCAGGAAAAAATTATGTAGCGATTGGGAATTTCCCGATCGCGTCTTTGGCATGTAGTAACATGCAATGCTGCTGTCGTTTTCAAGAGAAAGATGATTGCCTTGAAGAAGGAAGACGCCATCGAACTTGAAGGTACGGTCACTGAGCCGCTGCCCAACGCCATGTTTCGCGTTGAGCTGGAGAACGGTGTGTCCGTTCTCTGCTCGATCTCCGGCAAGATTCGTATGAACTACATCCGCATTCTCCCGGGCGACAAGGTCACGGTGCAGTTGTCTCCGTACGACCTCACCCGCGGTCGCATCACCTATCGCTATAAGTAGCGACAGTCTTTGTGCCGGCACAGGAGGAAGGGGAGTGCTCTGCCCCCGATACCCGCGCCGTGCATCCAGCCATTCGTTGTAAACGCCTGCGGCTGGGCGAGTAGATAACATTCCACCTTGTAGCTTGAGCACTACCGAAAGGAAGAACGATGAAGGTACGCCCTTCCGTCAAGAAGATGTGCGATAAGTGCAAAATCATCCGCCGCCATGGCAAGGTCCTCGTGATCTGCGAGAACCCGCGCCACAAGCAGCGCCAGGGCTAAGAGAGGAGATCCACAGTGGCCCGTATTAACGGTGTCGACCTTCCGAACGAGAAGCGTGCGGAGATTGGTCTGACCTACATCTACGGCATCGGCCGCACCACCGCAGCGAAGATGTGCGCCGATCTCAACATTGTCGACGGCACTCGCATCAAGGACCTCACCGAGGAGCAGATCTCGGCGATCCGCGATTACATTGATCAGAACGGCCTGATGGTCGAGGGTGACCTCCGTCGTGAGCGCTCCCAGAACGTCAAGCGCCTCATGGACATCGGCTGCAACCGTGGCCTCCGTCACCGCAAGGGCCTCCCTGTTCGCGGCCAGCGCACCCACACCAACGCTCGTACCCGCAAGGGTCCGAAGCGTCAGATCGGTGCCAAGAAGAAGAAATAAGGGAGACTGACGCATAATGGCTACTGCAAAGAACAAGCGCGGCGCCTCCACCCGTATCAAGCGCGCCGACCGTAAGAACATTTCCGTGGGCCAGGCTCACATCCGTTCTACGTTCAACAACACCATCGTTTCCATCACCGATCCCGCGGGTAACGTCATCGCCTGGCAGTCGGCCGGCACGGTGGGCTTCAAGGGCTCCCGTAAGTCGACCCCGTTTGCCGCTCAGATGGCCGCCGAGGCTTGCGCCAAGGCCGCTATGGAGCACGGCATGCACAAGGTCGCCGTCTTCGTTAAGGGCCCCGGCTCGGGCCGCGAGACCGCGATCCGCTCCCTCCAGGCCGCCGGCCTCGAGGTCGCCAGCATCCAGGACAAGACCCCCATCCCGCACAACGGCTGCCGCCCCAAGAAGCGTCGCCGCGTGTAACTGAAAGGATCGATTTACTATGGCAATCGACAGGACTCCGGTTCTCAAGCGCTGCCGCCAGCTCGGGATCGATCCCGTTGAGCTGGGTTACAGCAGCAAGAAGGAATCTATCCGCCAGCCCAAGCGCCGTCGCAAGGAATCTGAGTACGGCATGCAGCTGCGCGAGAAGCAGAAGGTCAAGTTCATCTACGGTGTTCTTGAGAAGCAGTTCCACCACTACTACGAGCACGCTCTCCGCATGGACGGCGTCACCGGTGAGAACCTCATGACCATCCTCGAGACCCGTCTCGACAACGTCGTGTTCCGTCTCGGCTTCGCTCGCACCCGCAAGGAGGCTCGTCAGACCGTCCGTCACGGCCATTTCACCGTGAACGGCAAGCGCGTCGACATCCCGTCCTACCGCGTGAAGGCCGGCGACGTCATCGCCGTTGGCGAGAAGTTCCGCGACCTGCTCCCCATCAAGGAGGCCCTCATCTCCTCCGAGCGCTTTGAGGTTCCCGGCTGGCTCGAGGTCGACATCGAGAAGCTTTCCGGCAACGTCATCTCGCTGCCCTCTCGTGACCAGATCAGCGGCGATATCAACGAGCAGCTCATCGTCGAGCTTTACTCGAAGTAATCGTTCGCGCGCTACGCTGGAGGTATTACATGTCAGAATTCATCAGGCCCCAGGTTCACGTCGAGGAGATCAGCGACACCGCTGCTCGCGTCTCCGTCGAGCCTCTGGAGCGTGGATACGGCGACACGCTGGGTAACTCCCTGCGCCGTGTGCTGCTGTCCTCGCTCGAGGGTGCAGCCGTCGAGGCCATCCAGATCGATGGCGCCCAGCACGAGTTCACCACGATTCCCAACATGGTCGAGGATGTCACCGACATCGTCCTCAACGTGAAGGGTCTCGTGTTCCGCACGCTCGGTACCACGGACGAGGGCACTGCGACCATCTCGGTCGACGGTCCTTGCGAGGTTACCGGCGCTGACTTCTTCATCCCGTCCGAGTTCGAGCTCGTCAACCCCGATCAGCACATCGCTACCCTCACCGAGGGCGGTCACCTGACCATGAGCATGCGCATCGGGTATGGTCGCGGTTACGTGTCCTATGAGCAGAACAAGCGCGACAACGACCCGATCGGCATCATCCATGTCGACTCGCTCTTCTCGCCGGTCAAGCGCTGCGCCAAGCTCGTCGAGGCCTGCCGCGTTGGTCAGCACACCGACTACGATCGTCTGGTCCTCGAGATCGAGACCAATGGCGCGATTTCCCCGCGTGACGCCGTCGTCTCCGCTGCCAACATCATCAACCAGCACATGGCTGCGTTCATGACCCTGGCCGACGAGCCCGAGGCGGAGGAGGAAGTCTCCATCTTCGCCCCCGAGGTTACGAGCGACAATGCCGAGCTTGATAAGCAGATCGAGGATCTGGACCTTTCCGTCCGCTCCTACAACTGCCTCAAGCGCGCTAGCATTCACTCCGTGCGTCAGCTGGTCGAGTTCTCCGAGAACGACCTGCTGAACATCCGCAACTTCGGCGTGAAGTCGATTGAGGAAGTCAAGGACAAACTTGAGTCCATGGGTCTCAGCCTCAAGGCTTAACCCAGGTATTAGAGGAGAACCAGACCATGCGTCACAACAAGAAGAAGGGCCTTAAGCTCGGCACCGATGCCAGCCACACCAAGGCCATGAAGAAGAGCCTTGCCAAGGCGCTCTTCGAGAACGATCGCATCAAGACCACCGAGACCCGCGCCAAGGCGCTGCGCAGCTACGCCGAGCCCATCATCACCTGGGCCAAGAAGGGCGACCTGCACTCTCGTCGTCTCGCCATCGCCAAGCTCGGCGACAAGAACCTCGTCGCTGAGATCTTCGACAAGGCTGCTCAGGGCATGTGGGCCGACCGCAACGGCGGTTACACCCGCATCATGAAGCTCGGCCCGCGCAAGGGCGACTGCGCCGAGATGGTCATCATCGAGATCGTCTCCGAGCCCTGCACCCCCAAGGCCAAGAAGGCTGCTCCGGCCAAGAAGGCCGCTGCCCCCAAGGTCGTTGAGGCTGAGGAGGCTGCCGAGGTCGTCGAGACCGAGGCTGCCGAGGCTCCGGCTGAGGAGTCCGCTGAGTAGCTCATGCTACTTTGCTAGCTGCATACGAGGGCGGTTCTTCGGAACCGCCCTTTTTCGTATCCTGCATTGGTTTAGATTTGAGGGGAGTGACATGATCGACCTGCATGGGGTGTCTATTGCCTACGACGGCACCGCCGTGATTAACGGAATGTCCTTCAACATCGCTCCTGGAGAGATTGTTGCCCTGGTGGGGGAGAACGGATGTGGCAAGTCCACGCTTGGGCGCGCCATATGTGCAGCTCAGCTCGTTGACGGAGGTGCCGTGGTTGTTGACGGTCACGACCCTTCCGCCAGTGAGCTGGAACGCTTGCGCGTGCGCGAGCTTGTTGGCTACGTCCGACAGGATCCGCTCGATCAAATCGTCTCGTCGCTCGTTTTCGATGAGGTTGCGTTTGGTCCTCGGAATCTCGGCATTGGTGAAGACGAGGTTGCCCGCCGCGTCGATGAGGCCCTGGAATTGTCATTGCTTCACGGATTTGACCAGCGGGTCACAACAGGGCTCTCCGGTGGTGAGCAGCAACGTCTTGCACTCGCCGGTGTGCTGGCAATGCGCCCGCGCTATCTGGTGCTCGACGAGCCTACTTCCCAACTTGACCCTCGCTCCCGTGAGCTTATGCGGGGCCTGTTCACGGCGCTCTCCCATGAACGCGGGTTGGGCCTCGTCCTCATAACCCATGATGACGACGAGATAGCGCTGGCTGATAGGGTCATCGTGTGCGACGGATCCGTTGCTCGCGGTTCGGCCTGTGGTGAGGCTCATTCTGGCGCTGAGCCCCGTATCGAGGCTGGCTTACGAGTCGACGTTGGACGGCGAGACGCCGGCAGAACCGCCGGAGAGACCGTAGTGTCGCTCGATGGCGTTGTGTTCTCTCACGGTGGGCGAACGGTTCTCGACGGTGTGGACCTTGATCTGCACGCAGGTGAGCTTGTGATGCTCGCTGGCGCGTCCGGCTCCGGAAAATCTACGCTCACCTCCCTCGCCACCGGTCTGCTCGAGCCCGATGCAGGCACTGTGCGCGTATGCGGGCATGCCGCGACGCCGGGGATGGTGGGGGTAGCGTTTCAGCAACCCGAGTCTCAGTTCTTTCACGATACCGTCTTCGATGAGGTGGCCTTTGCCCCACGCAACGCTGGCCTTGACGAGCGTGAGGTCCGCGTGCTCGTGGAGCGGTCCATCGGGGCGCTCGGGCTTCCTGTGGATGTCCTTGAACGCTCTCCGTTTGAGCTTTCGGGTGGCCAGGCGCGCCGCGTGGCAATCGCCTCGGTCATTGCTTTGGATGCGCCGGCTTACATCTTCGATGAGCCGAGCGCCGCTCTTGACGCGGAGGGCCGTTCTTTCATCCATCAACTCGCCTGTGAACTCGTCAATGAGGGACGCGCGGTGCTCGTTGTCACGCACGATCTGCCGGAGTGGGAGTGTCTTGCCGACCGTGTGTTCGTGCTGGAGGGCGGTGTGCTTCGCCCAGATCGTCTTGAGGGCACTCAGGCCCGTGCTGCCCATGCGGACGAGCCATCGGCCCTCAAGAGGCCTTCTGCGCGTTCTCAGGGTCCTATGGGGCCATTTGGCGGCTATGTGGCGGGCACCCCGCTCGCCCGTGTCGATGCGCGCGTTAAGGTCGCAGTGCTCCTTGTCGCCACGCTGGGCGTCTTTACCGCTGCCGATGCGTGGGAGTGGTGCTTCTGGTTCGCCGCGCTTGCGGTCACGGTGTTCAGTGCGCGCATGGGCGCTCGCGATGTTTTGCGCGGCATGCGGCCCGTCGCCATCATCTTGATGTTTACGCTTGTGGCCAATCTCGTCTCCTTCGACGGCCATGGAGCGGTGCCGCTTGCGGGTCCCGCACGTCTCGACCCCGTCGGTGGGATGAGGGGCGTCACCGCTGTCGTGCGCATTTTGATCCTCGTGGGATTTTCCCTCGCGGTTTCATCTTCAACCACCGCCACACAGATCAGCGATGCGGTCGTGCGCCTGCTTCGTCCACTTGCGCATTTCGGCATGCCCGTGGCCGCCCTCGGGACGGTGTTGTCGCTGGCATTGCGATTTATACCTTTGGTGAGCGAGGAACTCGGCCGTATCCGTTTGGCGCAGCGCGCCCGCGGGGCCCGCTTCGATGAGGGCGGTCTTGTCGAGCGCATTCGCATATGGGGGTCGGTGCTCACGCCGCTCATGGTGGGCCTGTTCCGCCGTGCCGACCGTCTCGCCGAGGCCATGTCGGCCCGTTGCTACGATGCGTCTTCCGAAGGCCGGCTGCCCGTACCGCAAACGCTCGGCCACCGTGATCGAGCGTTGCTCGTGGTCTCTCTGACGTCCATGGCGGCAGTGATCGCCGCTTCTTTGATAGGATGAGCCCGATGAAAGGGGATTCCATGACCAAGACCGCCACCGTTGACGCCTTGTCCGTGTCCGGGGCCTATTCGGCTGTCGATGAGCTCGATGGGACGCTCGTATTCCGCCTGGGTTATGACGGTGCCGCCTTCAGCGGATTTGCCGAGCAGCCCGAGGGCCTGAGGACCGTGGCGGGCGAGGTTCGAAGGGCGCTCGAGACGTTCTTGCGCCGACCTGTCGATTTGACGTGCGCCGGTCGCACGGATGCCGGTGTTCACGCCGTATCGCAGTATGTGAGCATTCCTGCGCATGCCGATGAGCTTGCCATCACGCATGCCCGTTGGATGCGCGCCATGGCGGCCTTGCTACCCTCCGATATCGCCTTGAACGCCGTATATCATGCGCGCCCGGGGTTCTCCGCCCGTTTTGACGCTCGCTCGCGTACCTACACGTATCGCATCGTCACGGGGGATGCGCGTCCGCTGCTCACGCGCTCCGTCACGTGGTGGCATCGACTGCCGCTCGATATGGATGCCATGGAGCGCGCCGCGGCGTGCCTGGTGGGAGAGCATGATTTCAAGAGCTTCTGCAAGACATCCTCCGCTATCGACAAGCCCACGTGCCGCAACGTCATCGCCGTCTCGGTTGAGCGGGCATCGGCACTGGGGGAGGAGCACATCGCCTTCACTATCACCGGCAATGCCTTTCTGCATTCGATGGTGCGGACGATCGTGGGCAGCCTGGTCGAGGTCGGGGCGGGTCGAAGGGACGAGCGCTGGCTTTCCGACGCCCTGGCCGCCTGCGACCGCCGGGCCGCGGGCCCGACGGCGCCTGCACGCGGCCTGTGTTTCATGGACGTCGCCTATGACGAGGGTGTTCTGACACCGTGCCCGTAGGCCCTTGGAATCGTAAATTTTGCAACATTATTCACCTTGTGCTTATCAATTGAGCATTCTATGCAAGAATGGTTCAAGCATAAGTAAGAAGGGGTTCGAGAGGGCCTGAGTTACGGGCGTGTTCCGCTGCAAGCGGCGCGCCCGCAATGGGGACGGTGATTGCCATGGCTAAGAAACGCAACGGTCGTCAAGACGCTATCCGCGAGATCGTGCGCACTGCGGATGTTCGCACGCAGCGAATGCTCGTCGATGAGCTCAAGGCGTGCGGTTTCGACTGCACCCAGGCGACCGTGTCGCGCGATATCGCCGACATGGGCCTGCACAAGCTTCCTGAGGGCATGTACGTCTTGGCGGAGGACCTGCATCTGCAGCGCATGGTCTCCGAGCTGGTGATCGGCGTGCAGCGCACTGAGAATCTCGTGATCATCAAGGCTCAGCCCGGTACGGCTCTCGGCATCGCCGCGGCCATCGATGCGGCCGAGCTGCCCGATGTCCTCGGTTCGCTTGCCGGCAACGACACCATCCTTGTCATTACGCGGACTGCCTCCGACGGCGAGCAGTTCGAGCTCATGATCGGCAAGCTGAGGAGCGTGCGCAAGTGAGCCCCATGATCGTGCACACCGTGCTGTTCACTTTGCTTGTGGTCCTTCCCATCGCCCTTATCGCGCTGCTCGTATCCTATTGGCGCCGTTCGAGGTAGGTCGCGTGAGGAACGGTCGGTTGGCGTAGCGCACGTGCGGGTCTTAGGTGCCCGGTGCGCCTGTCACGCTGCCGGCTCGTTTCCTGCCGCGTGCCCATGACGGCCCTGGAGCTGCAATATGGATTGATATGAAATCGCCCCGTCGCATGGCGGGGGCGATTTGCGTGTACCTGTGCAGGGTGCGTGCTATTGGGGCGTCGTGGGGGTTGTTCCGCCGGTCTCGGGGGCAGGAGTCACGGGAGGCTGCGGGGTCACGGGAGGCTGCGGGGTCGTGGGGGTCTGAGGCTGCTCCTCCTGAGCCTCGTCATCTCCAGACTCCTCCTCTTGCTGAGCTTCTTCCTCGGCCTGCTGCTGTGCGGCGAGCTCCCCGGAGGACTTGGTGTGGGAGAACTTCCACTCGCTGTTGGGCTTGTACTCGGGCGTCGGACCCTCGGGGAATTCCTCTCGGGGCGTGTCGGCCAGGACGGCCTTCATGAAGGCCTTGAAGACGGGCAGGGTCATCGTGCTGTTGTTGACGTTCTTGATGGGCGTGTTCGTGCCGGAGTGGCCGACCCAGATCGAGACGGAGAGCTGGGGGGTGTAGCCGCAGAACCACAGGTCCGTGGTGTCGGAGGCAGTACCGGCGGTTCCCGTCTTGCCGGCGATGGGCTGCTTGATCCAGGGGTTGCCGGTAACGCCGGTGCCGCCACGCTCCATGACGGTTTCGAGGACCTCGGTCACGGCCGCGGCATCGCCGGCGGTGAGGGCCTGGGTCTTCTCGTCCTTGTGCGTGTACACGACCTCTCCAGTGCGCGACTTGATCTCGGTGATGGCAACGGGTGCGCGGTGCTCTCCGCCGTTGGCGAAGGAAGCGTAAGCGTTAGCCATTTGCAGTGTCGTGACGTCGCCGGTGCCCAACGTCATCGAGAGGACGTCGTGCATCGAGGAGGTGTCCAGACCGAGGCTCTTGCAGGTCTGCAGGATGTTCTGATTGCCGATGGTCTCGGCCAGCTGCACGTAGCCGGTGTTGGAAGACACAGCGGTCGCGGAGGCAAGGGAGCGGTACCCGTAGTTGTGATTACCAATGTTCTGGATCTTGATGTCCTCGCCACCGGGATTGTCCCAGTACATGGGGGACTCGCAGTTGATGGTGATGTTGGGATTCACACCCATCTTGATGGCGGTGGCCAGGGTGAAACTCTTGAAGGAGGACCCGGGCTGGCGTTTGGCGGTCGCATGGTTGACGTGGTTGGGGTCGGCATTGTAATCGCGGCCGCCGACCATGGCCTTGATGTGACCGGTTTTGGGGTCGACCACGCTCATGCCGATCTGCAGGTCGTTTGCGGCAGGGTACTTGTTGATGTTCTCGACGGCAGCGGTCTCGGCGGCCTGCTGGATCGCGGGGTCGATGGTGGTGGTCACGGTGAGGCCGCCCTTGAACAGGACGTCGGTGGAGAACTCCTCCTGCAGCAGGGATTTCACGTAGTCGACGAAGTAGGGATGCGCGTACACGGAGATGCCGGTGTCGGAGGTCTCGGTGACGTTGAGTGCGAGCGGCTCGGCTACGGCGGCGTCGTACTCATCCTGGGAGATGGTCCCGATGCGCAGCATGTTGCCGAGAACCTTGTTGCGGCGGTCGACGGCCACATCGGGGTTGACGGTGGGGTCGTAGTACGAGGGCGAGTTGGGCAGGCCGATGAGCAGCGCGGCCTCGGCGAGCGTGAGCTCGCTGGCATTCTTGGAGAGGTACGTCTTGGAGGCGGCCTGGATGCCGTAAGCTCCATGTCCGTAGTAGATGGTATTGAGGTACATCATGAGGATTTCGTCCTTGGAGAAGATCTTCTCCATCTCCATGGCGATGAAAGCCTCGCGCACCTTGCGCTCGATGGTCTGGTCAAACTGCTCTTCGGACAGGATGGTGTTGCGCACGAGCTGCTGGGTGATGGTCGAGGCGCCTTCGGATCGGCCGGAGAGCTGTGCCAGGACGGCGCGTCCGATGCCGATGATGTCGACGCCGTTGTGCTCGTAGAAACGCTCGTCCTCGACGTCGACGGTGCCCTTGAGGACCCACTCGGAGACCTTGTCGGCCGTGACGCTCTCACGATTCTGGACGAAGAACGTGGCGATTTCGGTGCCCTGGGAGTCCAGGATATGCGTGGGCTCGCTCACGAGGTACTCGTCGGCATCCGTGTAATCGGGGAGATCGGAGAGCCAACGGTTGATGTTGCCGAGCATGCCGATGCCGAACGCGATGCCGGCGACGAGGAGAAAGCCCAGCACGGAGAAGAGCACGACGGGGGTGGCGTGCGTTTTTGCGCGAGAGCGCGCATGACGCTGGCGAGGACCCATAGTTGACCTCCTGCGATCCAATCGGGCGAGGAGCCCGGTCACGTACACATAGATAACTGGTACGATACCGCATGCGAGGACCAGCGCCCGCGTGGCGTCGGGTTCTTAAGCTAAATTACATGCTGGGAAAGGGCGAATATGGTTGAGCTTTTGGCGCCTGCGGGCACTCCCGACGCGTTGCGGGCGGCGATAGCCGCCGGCGCCGATGCCGTTTACGTGGGGCTCGGATCGTTCAACGCGCGTGCGGCCAACGGGGGCTTCTCGCTTGCGGAGCTCTCTTCGGCGTGCGTGCTGGCGCACGCCCACGGGTCGCGTGTCTACGTGACGCTCAACGTGTACGTGCGGGATGACGAGCTCGGCGATGCCGTGGCGCTGGCGGGCAGCGCGCTTGCCGCGGGCGCCGACGCCCTGATCGTCGCGGATATGGGCCTCATTGCTCGTATTCGAGCCGCGTTGCCCGATGCCGAGCTGCATCTGTCCACCCAGGCGGGCGCGCAGTGCGCCGCCGCCGTGGACTTTGCCGCGCGCGAGCTCGGGGTCGAGCGCGTGACGTGCGCCCGTGAGCTGTCGGTGGCCGAGTTGGCCGAGCTGTGCGCCACGGGCGTTGAGATCGAGGCGTTCTGTCACGGGGCGATTTGCATCTGCTATTCCGGAGCCTGCTCATATTCAGCTTTGATGCGGGGCCGTTCGGCAAATCGAGGCGACTGCACCCAGCCGTGTCGCCTGGCTTATGAGTTGCAGGATGGCTCGGGCGCGGTCCTTGCGGGTGGTGCCTGGGAACGCGGACGTGCGGCGGCACAGCAGGCGATGCGCCCCGATGGCGATCGCCTGCTGTGCCCACGCGATTACCTTGGTATCCGGCATATCGCCGAAATGCTCGAGGCGGGTGTCTCGGCATTCAAGATCGAGGGCCGCATGAAGAGCCCCGACTATGTGTACAACGTGGTTCGATGCTATCGCGAGGCGCTCGATGCCGCCTTGGCGGGTCGACCGCTCGGCGATGTCGAACTCGACGGGCTGGAGGCGTGCCTGGCACGTTCGTTCAACCGCGGTTTCACCTCGGGATACCTCGAGGGTGGGCACGCTGCCACCGGCAGCGATCTCATGAGTGTCGAGCGCGCTATCAACCAGGGTCTGCGGGCCGGCCATGTTGTGGAGCCGCGGTACGAGGGGGCGCTGGTGGCGTTCGACTGCGAGGTGGCTGCCGGTGACATGCTCGAGATTCGCTCGACCCCCGGCCCCGATGCGCCGGCCGACGTCCCCAAGCGCTGGCCGATCGTTCCGTGCCCGCGCGATGTGGCTTCGGGAGAGGAAGTGCTCATTCCCTGCAAGCGAAAAGTCGAGGCGAGCAGCGCCGTGCACGTGGTCCGCTCGGCGAGCACGATTTTGGAGGCCGAGGCCGCGGTGCGGGAGATGCGCGAAGAGGGGGTCCGCCTGGCCGCCGCAGAATCCGAGGGCGTGGCGCCCGGGGCGTGTCTCGAGGCGTCGGAAGCCGGTGCCGGACGTGAAGGGATTGCTGCCAGCGAGCTGGGCGTCGATTGCGCGCCTGCCGCGCCCGCTCGCTTTGCCCATGCTCGCCGTCGCCGAGAAAATGGGGCGGCGGGCGAACCGGGCGCGGGCGGTGCGTGCGCGGTCGAGCCGGGTACGGTCGAACCGGGCGCGGGCGGTGCTTGCAAATCGCCTCATACCGCTGTCGACCTCGGCGAAGTTTGCCGACTCGAGGACCTCGAGGGCGTGCGAGCCGCTTGTGAGCGTGTCGTTCGCGGAGAAGCCCCCGCCGTCGTGGTTCGCAACATCGGTCAGATTCCGACGGTTCGTGCCGCCGGCGTACCCTGGGAGGTGGGGTCGCCGCTGCAGGTGTGGAACGCCGAGACTGCCCGCGTCCTGGTCCGGCTCGGTGCGCGTCGCGTTTGGCTCCCCGAGGAGCTCACAATGGAGGACCTCGCGTCGGTTAGGGCTCAGATGGAGGACCCCGCGTCGGGTGACCCCGCGTCGGGTGACCCTGCGACGGAAGGCCCTGCGTCGGGAGAGCTCGCGTCGGCTCGGATGCATTGTGCCGGGGCGGCGGGTGCCTCATCTGCGGAGTCTGCGGAGAGCCCTCACGCCGTCGAGCACCATCATCCGGGCGACATCGTCGACATCGCGGCGGACGGCTCGACGCCCCTCATGATCACAGAGCACTGCCTGCTTACTGCCGAGGGCCCATGTTCGAACAACTGTCCCACCTGCCCGCGCCGCCTCGCGAGTCAGACGGGCGATCGCTTCCTCGTCGAGCTCGATCGCAAAAGCTCGGGAGCGCGCCTTACCGTGCGTGTGGATGAGAAGGGCAGGACGCGCCTGTATCGCATGTGACGACGGTGCCGCCCGTGATGGGGTCGGCGTCGCATGATGTGCCCGGCGCAGGCGTGGGCGCTCGTGTCACGGGTGATTGCAGACGCTCGTTCAGTTCGGCTACACTTAACTAATCTGTCGTTTCTCAGCACCGCCCGTTCGCGCCATCCGGGCGCGGTCGCGGCGAGGGTGCTATGACCCTCCAGGAAAGGTGCATCTCATGTTGCCCGTAGACGAGCAAATGCGCATCATCACCTCTGGCGCTTCCAAGATCGTGCCCGAGGCCGACCTCAAGAAGAAGCTCGAGCGCGGCGTGCCGCTCAACATCAAGCTGGGCGTCGACCCCACGAGCCCGGACCTTCACCTCGGCCATGCCGTCCCGCTGCGCAAGATGCGCCAGTTCCAGGACCTCGGCCACCGCGTGACCCTCATCATCGGCAACGGCACCGCCACCATCGGCGACCCGTCCGGCAAGAACTCCACGCGCCCGCAGCTCACCCAGGAGGAGGTCGAGGCCAACGCCGCGACTTATGTCTCCCAGGCCATGAAGATCCTCGACCCCGAGAAGACGACCATCGTCCACAACGGTGACTGGATGTTCCCCATGGACCTCAAGGAGCTCCTCTCCATCGCCTCCAAGTTCACCGTCGCCCGCATTCTCGAGCGCGATGACTTTACCAAGCGCTATCAGTCCCAGACGCCCATCGCGCTGCACGAGTTCCTGTACCCCATCATGCAGGCGTACGACTCGGTCAAGATCGAGGCCGACGTCGAGATGGGCGGCAGCGACCAGCTTTTCAACCTCCTCGCCGGCCGTGAGCTCATGGAGAAGATGGGCATGGAGCCGCAGATCGCGCTTACCATGCCGCTGCTCGAGGGCACCGATGGCACCCGCAAGATGTCCAAGTCCTACGGCAACTACATCGGCCTCACCGATGCGCCGGCCGATATGTTCGGTAAGACCATGTCGATTCCGGACGAGATGATCGGCAAGTACTATCGCCTGGCAAGCTCGCTCGCGCCCGCCGAGGTCGACGCCATCGATGCCGCGCTGGCCGACGGCTCCGCCAACCCCTACGAGCTCAAGCGCGCTCTTGGCCGTGATTTGGTGACCACCTATCACTCCGCCGAGGACGCCGTGGCGGCCGAGGCCGAGTTCGATCGCGTTCACAAGAATCACGACCTGCCCACCGACATTGCCGGGGTTTCCGTCGAGATCTCCGTCAATGACGAGGGGCTTGTGTACCTGCCCGCCGTGCTGCAGGCTGCCGGTCTGGTCCCGAGCGCCGGTCAGGCTCGTCGCGACATCGACGGCGGCGGCGTCAAGCTCGACGGCGAGGCCATCGCACCCAAGACCTACAACGTGGACCCCGCGGCCCTCAAACCCGGCACGGTCCTGCAGGTCGGCAAGCGCAAGTTCGCCCGCCTGGCCTAAGCTCCGCCCTGTGTAAAAGGGGACGGGTGCAAATTGCACATTCAAAAGGCCGATCGGTTTTCCCGGTCGGCCTTTTTCTGTGAAATGCGACCATTCGTCTTCGGTTCCGATGACGGGCGGGAGCCGGTCGCGGGCGGGGAGCCGATGACGGGGCCTGGCCGGTAATCGGCTGGCCGGGTCCTCTTGTGCGTTTCGATTGGGCACGCGTGGGTACCATGGGTGAAATGTGAACGCGCGCGAAGGGCAGGTGCCGTGGATATGGAAACCGATCTGGTCAAACTCATGCAGACTTTGATCGATGTGGCCGAGGGCCGTGCGCCGGCGGACCTCGTGTTCGTGAATGCGAGCATCGTCGATGTGTATCGCTTGCGCGTGGCGCGCGGACAGGTTGCGGTGAAGTTCGGTTGCATCGCGGGCGTGCTGTTCGAGGGTCGCGATTGCGAGGACGCCTCCGTTCCCGCATGGGAGGCGATGCGCGTCGTCGACTGCCAGGGCCGTTACCTCGCCCCTGGCTTCATCGATGGCCACCTGCATATCGAGAGCTCGAATATCCGCCCGGCCGAGTATGCCCGCATGGCCCTCTCCCGCGGCACCACCACCGCCATCGCCGACAGCCACGAGATCGCCAACGTGTGCGGCCTCGACGGCCTTGCGTTCATGATTGAGGACGCCTCGCGCGCGCCGCTCGACATCAAGTTCATGATGCCCTCCTGTGTCCCCGCCCTTCCCGACGAGCAGGCGGGTGCGGTCATCACTGCGGCGGATATGCGGGCCTTCATGGACGAACATCGCGGTGCGATCTTCGGCCTGGGCGAGATGATGAGCCTCCCCGGGGTCTTTGGCGCCGACGAGGAGACATGCCGCCGCATCGCGGCCGGCGCGCAGACCGTTTCCGGCCAGGTGGATGGTCATGCGCCCATGACGGCGGGCAACGACCTCAACGCCTATGTCGCGGCCGGTGTCATCGCCGACCACGAGAACACGGGGGTGGAGGAGGCGCTCGACGAGCTCTCCCGCGGCATGTACGTGATGCTTCGCGAGGGCACCTGCAGCCACGACCTCGCCAGCCTCGCTCCGATCATCCTCGAGAACCCCGCGCTCGCGCGTCGCTGCTGTTTTGCGACGGACGACCGCGCCCCCTCGGACGCGCTCAATATCGGCATGATCGATAACGCTTGCCGCGTAGCGGTCGAGGAGGGGATCGACCCGGTGCTCGCCATCTCCATGGCGACGCTCTCCACGGCGGACGTCTTCGGCCTCGACCACGGCACGCTGTGCGCACAGGTCCGCCGTGGCGCGATCGCTCCGGGCAAGCGCGCCGACATCTTGCTGCTCGACGACCTCGCGTTCACCGCGCCGCCGCATCGCGTGTACAGTGCGGGCGAACTCGTCGCCGAGGACGGCGCCTTTGTGGGACGCGTCGCTCCGGTTGCCTCTCGCTGCGGCCTGCTTGAGCTGGAGGGCCGCCTGCGCGATACCGTCCATCTACCCAAGCTCTCGCTCGATGTCTTTTCCTATGAATTCCGCCCCGGCGAGGCCGTCATCGACGTGCTTCCCGGCAACGCCGTCACTGGCATGGCGCATCCGGAAACGGATGAGGGCCTGCGCCGCATCATGCTCATCGAGCGTCATGGACGCGGCGTCGCGGCACAAGGGGCCGGCGTGGACGGCGGCGGGCCTGCGGGCACGGGGCTGGCGGGAAAGCACATTGGCCAAGGTTGGGTGCGCGGTTTTACCATCACGGGCGGGGCCATTGCGAGCACCATCGGACACGATTCGCATAATGTCTGCGTGGTGGGAGACAACCCGGCGGACATGCTCGCGGCTGTCGAGGCCGTGGGGCAAGGCGGCTTCGTTCTCGTGCGGGACGGCGAGATCGTCGCCAAGATCGACCTGCCGCTCGGCGGCCTCATGAGCGATAAGACGGCGGAAGAAGTCGCCCGCGAGCACGACTCCTTCATGGGGGCTGCCCGCGCGATGGGCATCGAGCCTCCACTCGACCCGATCATGGGCATGATCTTCCTGCCGCTGCCCGTCATTCCCACCCTGCGCATCAGGCCCGAGGGCATGTTCGACGTCACGACGTTCACTTACGCCGAGTAGCCGCCCGTCGATGGGGGGGGCGGTGGTATACTGCGACTGTTTTGGCAACATCGAATGGGAAGTGAGGTGCGTGACGTGACCTGCGATTGCCAGGCCCCTGCCTCCGAAGCCCCCGCCGCCCCGTGTTTGTACGTCGTCGTGCCGTGCTATAACGAGGAAGAGGTTCTTCCCGAGACGAGCCGCCGCCTTTCCGACAAGCTCGATTCTCTATTGGAGCGCGCGTCAATCTCGGGGGAAAGTCGCATCCTGTTCGTGAACGACGGTAGCGGCGATCGTACGTGGCAGATGATTCGCGCCCTGCATGACGATCCGTCCTCGATGGAGGTGTCTCCCTCGTGCCCGTGGTTCTCCGGAATTTGCTTCGCCCATAACGAGGGGCATCAGAACGCTCTCTACGCCGGTCTCATGGAGGCGCTCGATCGTGGGTGCGATTGCGCCATATCTCTCGATGCCGACCTGCAAGACGACGTCGATGCCATCGACGAGATGCTCGCAAAACACGCCGCCGGCGCGGAGATCGTGTACGGCGTGCGCTCGAATCGCGACACGGACACCGCGTTCAAGCGCGGCACCGCGGGGATGTTTTACGACCTGATGGCGTGGCTCGGCGTCGAGATGGTCTCGAACTGCGCCGATTACCGTCTCATGGGGCGCCGCTCTTTGCGCGCGCTGTCGCAGTACACCGAGGTTAACCTGTTTCTGCGTGGCATCGTCCCGGCCCTCGGGTTCACCACCGATGTCGTGTACTACGTGCGCGCGGAGCGCTTCGCCGGGGAATCCAAGTACCCGCTCAAGAAGATGGTCTCGTTCGCACTCGAGGGAATCACCTCGTTTTCCGTCAAGCCGATCCGCTGGGTCACGATGCTCGGCCTCGTCTCACTCGTCGTGAGCCTGGTTATGATGGTCTACACCTTGGTCCAGGCGCTCGCGGGTCGTGTGGTTGCGGGCTGGTCGAGCCTCATGATATCTATTTGGCTCGTGGGCGGCCTCGTCATGCTCTCGCTCGGCGTGGTCGGCGAGTATGTTGGGCGGATCTACCTCGAGAGCAAGGGACGTCCGCGCTACATCGTCGCTGAGTCGACCGAGAGCTATGAGAACGGCAAGGGGTAAATGTCATGAGGGACGGGGTCTCCGTTCGAGGACGAGTCGGTGCGCTGGCTGAGTTCAGGACCTCTCGATGGGTCGTTCCCTGCGGGGCGCTCATTGCGTTCGCGCCTATCGTGCTTGTCTGCGCCCTGCAGGCTCCGATGTACCCCATGAGTCCCGATGAGCAGATGCAGGCGCTGTATGCGAGCGGCCGCTATCTGGCGTCGGGCCCGAATTGGTTGATGCCGTATTCCCTCGCCCCGATCAGCGTCCCGCTTTCCCTGTTGTACCGCCTACTTCCGCAGCTCCCCTGGTATCCGTTGATGCTGCTCATCCTCATCGGTGCATCTTGGTCGATATCCCTCATCCAGGTCATGCGCTCGAGGATGAACGACCCCCTGTGCCTATCCCTGGTCACCATCTTTCTCGCCTGCGACGTCATCTCGACCATGTACCTCACATTCACCATCGTTTCGTTTCTAACCGTTTCCGCGGGGCTGATGCTGCTGGTGGGAAGGTCCGCGTTCGCCCGCGATCCCCGCGTGCACGCTTCCGACGTCGTCGGCCTCGTCCTCATCGTGCTGGGCTATGCGTTGCGTCCCGAATCCGGCCAAGTCGCCTTCGTCCTGTTCTTCCCGTTCGCATTGTGGGTCCTCGCTGCCAACAGGAACGTCGCTTCGATCTCGCGCATGCTTGCCGCGGTGTTGGGCGTCGCCTTGTGCGTGGGCGTCGGTCAAGCGGCGTATAGGTCGACTCCGGGCTGGGAAACGTATCCAGATTACCTTGCCGCCGGTCGTCGATCCCTCGATTATCCCGATCTGCCGGTCGAGGAGGTCCGAGCCATAGCGCCCGAGCTGTCCGAGGAGGACGTCGCGCTGCTCCATGAGTGGATGTTCATCGATGAGGACGTCTTCGGCATCGATTTCTTCTCCCGCTACGGCGAGGCTCGCGAGCACATCAGCCTCGACAATGCCCGGGACGCGCTCGGTGCGAAGACGACGTACGCCCTGATCGGCCTGACTGCGGCCATGGCGGCGTGCGCCTGGGCCTTGACGGGGGATATCGGCCGCCGAGACGGGGTCTGCCTTCTCGCTTTCGGGGTCGTGCTCATGCTGCTCGTCTCCTGTGTCCTACTCATCCTGCGCGCTCGTGTTCGCGTACACGTCGTCATGCCCTTGGCGTTCTGTGCGATGATGTCTCTGGTGATGTGCGCGCACGCGCCCGTCGCCTCGTCGATCGGTGTGCATGCCAGGGTTTCCGAGAGGGGCGGGTCTCGCGGGGGCCGCGGGATGGCCCTGCCCATCGCGGCGCTCCTCTTTTCCGTCGTTGCGTGCGGCGGGTTTTGGGCCGTCGTGGCGCGTCCTCTGAGGGCGCAGGCGGCTGCCCCAACGGTCGCCGCGGTCGCAGACTACGTGGAGGAGAACCCCGACCAGCTCGTGGTCTTCGCCCGGACTCAGGCACTGCTGTACCCTTCGTACGATGCCTTTTCATTCGAGCGTTGGTCCTATCCCGAGAACGTGTTGCAGGTAGGCGGATGGATGAGCCATACCGCGCCGTGGCGCGATTTCCTTGAGCGTCATGACTTGTCGTTGGGGAGCACCTTCGCCGATCTGGCAGATCGCGACGATGTTGTGACGGTAGTGGCCGACGGTAAGGTCGATGTCATCCGAGCATATCTTGAGGGCCAGACGGGTCGCGGGGTCGAGGTGGAAGTCCTGGAGGACCTCGGTCCGGGTCTGATCGATACCTCCAGCCGCATTGTGGCATGCCGCTTTGAGTCCGTTTGACGCCCATTTCCCCATCACATGTGCACCCATCGTAAGAGTTTCGCATCGCTTCCGATATGTCGCATGAAAGGGCGCGGCGTGGGTATCCTCGTCTATATGCGTCGAATCACGGCGCTCGAGAGCTAAGGACCTGCGCATCATGGCTGTAAAACTCATCGCCTCCGATATGGATGGCACGCTCCTCGACGAAAACGGCCAAGTGCCGCCGGAGACGTTCGACCTCATCCTCGCCTTGAGGGAGCGCGGCGTGCGTTTCGTCGCGAGCTCCGGGCGCCGGTACGATCGCCTCTGCGATTTTTTCTCCCCGGTGAAGGACCGTATGGATTTTGTCGCGTCCAACGGTGCCCAGGTCTTTGCCGATGGCGTGCAGATCGATCGCGAGGTCTATTCGCACCTTGCGATTCGTCGGCTCGCCAAGACGGTCGCCATGTTCCCCAACATGCACCTGGCGCTGTTCGACCGGACCAAGTCTTATCTTCTCGACGATGAGGACAAGTTCGTGCGCGAAGTCGATAAGGACCTGCCCAATGTCGAGCGTATCTACGAGCTGCCCTCGCCGCAGGTGAGCATCATCAAAGCGAGCATCTTCTGCGATGACGGCAACGTGATGGACAACGCCTACGTGCTCCAGCGCGAGCTCGGTGGCCTTTTCACGTTCGCCCCCTCGGGTAGTTCCTACATCGACGCCATGCAGCCAGGCATATCGAAGGCATCGGGCATCGCCCAGGTCATGGAGTATCACGGTATCGGTGCGTCCGAGGTCATGGCGTTCGGCGACGCGATGAACGACTATGAGATCATCCGCTTTGTGGGGACGGGCTGTGCGATGGCGAACGGAAGACCCGCCTTGCGTGCCGTGGCAGATCGCGTGATCGGCAGCAATGTCGAGCATGCGGTACAGTCCGAGATGCGACGCGTTCTCGAATCTCTGTAACGGGCGAGAGCCTTCGCCCCCTCGACCGTGGATTGTACGTGGTCGGAGGCGAAATCGGATAGACTAAGTGCACTGCATCGCAATGGAGTGCGCTTCGCCACAAGGTCGATTGCGCCGCCTCACATCGTTCGAAAGGACCCCCTCATGACAGAGACACCTTCCAGCCGCGTGGTCATCACCGTCCTTGGCAAGAACCGCCCTGGGATCGTCGCCGGTGTGACGAGCATCCTCTCCGAGGCGAACGTGGATATTCGCGATATCACCCAGAGCATCATCGAGGATATCTTCACCATGACGCTTCTCGCGGACGTTTCCAGCGCGACGCTCGATTTCACGCAGCTCCAGGAGGAGCTTGTTTCCGCCGGTGAGACACTCGGCGTGACGGTCGAGATGCAGCGCGAGGACGTCTTCCAGTTCATGTACCGCCTGTAGCGGCATGTGCCGCGGGATGGGCATTGCTCCATCCGTCGGCTCGCTGCGCCAGACTCGTTCAGCCCGCCCCGGCCGCGTGCCGGGGCGCTCGTCAAAGAAGGAGCCCCATGTCCTACGACGCGCATAACATCTACTATCGCTTCGACGATCACTTGAGCCGCCTCGTCCTCGACTACGAGGCGAGCCGTCGTGTGGACGGGGCGTCCGAGCGTCTGTATCACGACATTCCCTCGGAGGAATACGGTGAGGATATCTTCCACGCCTACGACGTCAAGCGCGGCCTGCGAAATGTCGACGGGTCCGGCGTCGTTGCCGGTCTCACGCGCATCTCCGATGTCCATGGCTACAAGCGCGTCGATGGGAAAGTCGTGCCCGATGAGGGTCATCTGATCCTGCGCGGCTACGACATCGAGGATCTCATCACCAATGCGCAGGCCGAGGGCCGCTTTGGCTACGAGGAGGTCGCCTACCTGCTCATCACCGGCGAGCTTCCGACTGCCGAGGAACTCGATGATTTCAACGGCCGCCTCGGCGCGTATCGTCACCTGTCGAGCGAATTCGTTCGTCAGTTCCCGATCACCACGGTGAGCCCCTCGATCATGAATGCGCTTCAGCGCGCCGTTCTGTTGCTGTACGCGTTTGATGCAGACCCCGACAACATCACGCCCGAGCACGAGGTCGACGTCGCGATCTCGCTGCTGTCCCGTTTGCCGCGTCTGGCTGCGTTCGCGCAGACCTTCCATAGCGCCCAGGTGAGCGGTAAGCGCGCGTCTGTCCCCATCCCCGAGGCGGGTTTTTCAACCGCCGAGGCGATCTTGCAGATCCTGCGCGGCGAGGACGGTTATACGCGTGAAGAGGCCATGCTTCTCGACGTCATGCTCATGCTTCACGCTGAGCATGGCGGCGGCAACAACTCCACCTTCGCCTGCCGCGTGCTTTCGAGCTCCGGTACGGATGCCTATTCCGCTTATGCCGCGGCGATCGGCTCGCTCAAGGGCCCGCGCCATGGCGGCGCCAACGCCAAGGTCACGGCGATGCACGAGGACATCCGCGCCAACGTTGGTGACTGGGAGAACGAAGACGAGCTGGCCGCCTATCTCGAAGAGATTCTGCGCCGCCAGGCGTTCGACGGCAGCGGCCTCATCTACGGCATGGGACACGCGGTCTACACGCTTTCCGACCCGCGTGCGGCGCTGTGCAAGCGCTACGCCCGCGGCCTTGCGAACGCCAAGGGCATGGGGGCGGAGTTCGAGCTCATTGAACGCATCGAGAAGCTCGCGCCCCAGGTGATGGTCGATGTCCGCGGCACCACCAAGCCCATCTGCGCGAACATCGACTTGTACACCGGTTTCATCTACAAGATGCTTGGAATTCCCGAGGCCATGTTCACGCCGCTGTTCGCCGTCTCCCGTACCGCGGGCTGGGCTGCCCACCGCATGGAGGAGCTCATTTGCGCCCACCGCATCATCCGTCCGGCATATCGCTCGGTGCTCGAGTCCGGTGAGTACATTCCGCTGGACAAGCGCGCCAAGTACCGCGGCTGCGTCGCGGGGTAGGGGCGCGCCGTCTGCCCATTTACCGATAATCTAACTACGTTTGTGGGAAATACATGGTTCAAGGACCTTCCCTTGCAACGGGCGTTCGATAATCCGACAGATTCTGTCGATCGAGCTCCCCGAGGGGAAAGGAGACGCGAGCTATGAAGAAGGTAATCAAGGCATCCACGCAAAGGAGGTGGGTGCCTTTTGTATTTGCCGCTGCGCTGCTGTGCTCGGCATGGCTGCCGCTCAGCGCGTTTGCCGCAGGCGAGGTGGTGGAGACGCAAAACGTCAATCACGTCCGCAGCCAAGGCACGCGCATGTCGGCCCAGCCTGCCGGTGGTAAGTTCTCCGCCGACAAGGCGGCCGATGGTAAGGACGACTCGTCCGACCACGACAGCCGTTGGTCGTCTGGCGACGATCACCCCGCCAAGGACAAGAACACCTGGCTGCAGGCGACCTTCGCCAAGCCAACGAGCCTGTCCTATTTCAAGATCGTCTTCGAGACGCGCGACGCCGGCGCCCCGCCGACGCCGAGCAACGTGAAGGCCTTTGACATCGAGTACAAGACCGAGAGTGGCGATTGGAAGCTTGCCACGACCTACACCCGCACCGGCGACCCACTGGCGACTGGCGGTTATGACGCCGTCGTTAAGGTCAAGCTCGATGCCCCGATTGAGGCCAAGGCCGTGCGCCTGACCAACTTCGATGTCCTCAACGGCTCCACCGCTTGGAACGGCGTGTCCGTCGCTGAGTTTGAGGCCTATACCAACGAGCAGGCCGTGAACGAGACGCTCGAGAGCGTCGTCAGCAAGCTCAATCGTATGGGCGATCAGGCTGTCGCCGCCGACGTCACCCAGATCGAGGCGCCCGAGGTTCCCACCGGCTTTGCCATTGAGTTCAACGGTGCCGACTTCGAGCAGGTCATCGGTAAGGGAGGCGCCGTCCACCACCCGCTGACCGACAAAATCGTGCAGGTTTCCTGGAGGGTCTCCAAGGAGGGGACCCGCGAGCAGGCCATCACCAACGACATCGCCTATGAGGTGGAGGGGACCACTGCCCCCGCCCAGGGCAACGCCAAGCCCACCGTCGTGCCCGAGATCCAGGAGTGGTTCTCCAACTCCACCGACAAGCTCGGCTTGGACGCCTTGACCGGCGTGACCTACGGCGACGCCAGCCTCAAGTCCGTCGTCGACGAGTTCGTCGCGGACTACAAGGACTTCACGGGCAAGACGCTTGCGGCCTCCCAGGGTGCCGCCAGGGCCGGTGCCTTCAACTTCACGCTCGGCGACCCCGCTGGCGATAAGCTCCTCGGTGAAGAGGGCTACGCCATGCAGATTCAAGCCGATCGCATCGATGTCACCGCTCCCGCGATCACCGGCAACATGTATGCCATGCAGACCATCCTGCAGATGACCAAGACCGAGACCGACGGTTTCCCCGTAGGCGAGATGCGCGATTACCCGCGCTTCCCGGTCCGCGGCTTCATGTGGGACATCGCGCGCAAGCCCGTCTCGCTGGAGATGGTGGGCAACGCCGCCCGCACCATGCGCTACTACAAGATGAACGACCTACAGCTGCACCTCTCGGATAACCTGATCTTCCTGGAGAGCTACGGGAACAACGAGGCCGACCAGTGGGGCGCTTACAGCGCGTTCCGCCTGGAGTCCGGCCTGTCCAACAACGGCGTGTCGCCCACGGCGAAGGACTACAACATCACCAAGGCCGCGATGCGCGACTTCATCAAGACCCAGCGCGATTTGGGAATGAACGTCGTGCCCGAGATCGACATGCCGGCCCACGCCGTGGCCTTCACGCGCGTGTGGCCCGAGCTCGCCGTCAAGAACACCAAGGTGACGACGTCACCCGCTGGTAAGAACCGTTCGGCCATCGATCACCTCGATGTCCGCAAGCCCGAGGCTCGCAAGCTCATCCGCGACATCTTCGACGACTACACCACGGGCGCGAACCCCGTGTTCGACACGGACACCGTCGTGCATGTGGGCGCCGATGAGTTCATCATCCCCAACGGCCGTCCGTCCTACTGCGAGTTCTACAACGACCTCGTGCCGCACTTGCTGGACAGCGGTCACACGCCGCGTATTTGGGGCAGCTTCGATAGTAGCTGGCTTGCCGGCGGCGGTACCGAGCCCCAGAGCGGTGAGGGCGTCCAGATGGACATCTGGTCCCTTGGTTGGGCCAACCCCAAGCGCATGTTCGATAAGGGCTTCTCGCTCATCAACATCCTGGACAACCCCAACTACATGGTGCCCAACGGCGGCGGCAACCGTGGCGCATACGGCGACTACCTGGATACGAAGAACGTTTACAACTCGCTTGATCCCAACAAGTTCGGCAACACGGTGCTGCCTTCCAGCGATCCGAGGATCTTGGGCGCCGGCTTTGCTATCTGGAACGACAACATCGACACGAATGCCTGCGGTTTGTCCGAGGCTGACGAGTACGTGCGCTTCTTCGACGCGCTGCCCGTCTACGCCGAGAACAACTGGGCGCCCACCGGCCAGGAAAAAGGCCAGGGCAATGCGGGTCATGAGAACCTGTACAACATCGTCAAGAAGACCGGCGACGCCCCGCGCGTGAACCCGCACTCCAAGGCTTCCAAGATCGGTGATTTCTACGCCGAGTACAGCTTCGACAACGGCCTTGCCGACGCGAGCAAGAACGGTCGCGACCTCAAGGCCGGCAAGGACGCCACGGTCGAGAACGGCAAGCTCAACCTCGCCGGCGGCGCCTCCTACGTGGAGAGCCCGCTCGACAAGATCGGAACCGGCACCAGCCTGTCCTTCGACATCGAGCTGACGCGCCCGGCCTGCCCCGGCGACATCCTCTTCGAGGCCGACGCCCCCTACGGTACGCTCGATATCCGCGTGATGGACAACGGCAAGCTCGGCTTCACCCGCGAGCTGTACAACTACTACTTCGACTACAAGCTCCCGGTGGGCAAGAAGGTCCACGTCGAGATCGTGACCGCCACGCAAAAGACGATCCTCAAGGTCGACGGCGAGACCATCGGCGAGGCCACCGGCAGCTTCTACAACGAGTTCGCCAAGCGCGTCACCAAGGACGGCATTGGCAACTCCACGTTCACCCTGCCGCTGCAGCGCATCGGCTCCAAGACCCGCGGTATCGCCGCCGAGATCGACAACATCAAGGTCGCGCTCGCCTCGACGGACAAGCCCGTCGATCAGTACAACAAGGCGAAGTGGCAGGCCCGCACCAACTCCTGGACCCAGACGGGCGAGTCGGCCGGTGGCCACCTGAGCCATGCGCTTGACGGCAACCCGGCCACCATCTGGCACTCCAACTGGCAGTCCGTCACCGCCGAGAACGCCAGCGGCGACCTCAAGGTCTCCAAGACGATCTATGCCGAGTTCGACTTCGATAAGGGCTATGACATCACGCAGTTCTCTTTCACGCCTCGCGGCGATGTGGGTAGCGGCTTCATCACCAAGGCGACCCTGAAGGTCAAGAACACCGCGAACGGTGAGTACAAGACCGTCGCGACCGATCAGGTCTTCCGTGCCGACTCCAAGAAGAAGACGTTCACCTTCGACGAGCAGACGGTTTACGGTGTCCGCCTGGAGATCACCGATGCCAATGAGCACGGTGGGCATAAGTACGTCGCCGTCTCCGAGTTCGATATCGCCAACACCCCGGCCCGCACCAACACCGTCTACGCCCACGGCAAGAGCTATGCCGCCGGCACCGACGGCGCGCTCGACCTCGCGACCGGCAAGGCCGCCGGCCAGATCGCCGGTAGCGCTGAGGACCTCGATGCGTCCAAGCCCGTGTACCGCGCCGAGGTCACGGGCGGCACCACCGTCACCCTGACCGCCGAGCAGGTTGATGGCCTGGAGTTCGTCGGCTGGTTCGCCCCGTGCTCCAAGGAGCCGGTTTCCACCGACGCTTTCTGCAAGGTCACGGCCGATCACAACGTGGCCCTCGAGGCCCGCTACAAGCGCATCGGCGGGGACCCGATCGTCCCGCCCGCGCCTGATCCCGAGCCGCAGCCGGATCCCGAGCCCGAGCCCGCGCCGCAGCCGGATCCCGAGCAGCAGCCTGGCGATAGGCCCGGTAACAAGCCGAGCTCCAATCCCTCTGGTCAATCGGGCGACAAGCTGGTCGCAACTGGCGATGTCTCGATGGCCATGGTCGGTACGGCACTTGTTGGCGGCATGGGGCTCGTGGCCGCTGGCACCAAGCGCCGCCGCCGTTAAAGGCTGACGATCGAGCAGAAACCAGCTCGAGTCAAGCGGTCAAGGGGACGTGGTGCTTTTGTGCGCCCGTCCCCTTTCCTTGTCGGTGTGGTAGCATTGACAAGCTATTTTGGCTTGGTCGGAAACCAAGTCACCCCTTTGTCCTGGTCGGTAACCAGGACGCGACCAGAAGAGGAGCCCTGCCATGAAGTCTGGCATCCATCCCGAGTATGTGGAGTGCACGGTGCGCTGCAGCTGCGGCAACACCTTCAAGACCCATTCCACCAAGTCCGAGATCCAGGTCGAGCTCTGCAACGAGTGCCACCCGTTCTACACCGGTCAGCAGAAGTTCGTCGACACCGGTGGACGCGTCCAGCGCTTCGCCGACAAGTTCGGTGGCGCCGCTCAGGCCGCCCTCGAGCGCGAGGCCGCCAAGAAGGCCGCCAAGCAGGCCGCTGCCGAGGAGGCCGCTGCCAAGAAGGCTGCCGAGCGCGAGGCCAAGCTTGCCGAGAAGGCCAAGCGTGCCGCTGAGTACGAGAAGAAGGCTGCCGCTGAGGCCGCCAAGAAGGCCGAGGAGGCTCCTGTCGAGGAGGCCGCCGCTGAGGCCGAGGTCGAGACCGGGGCTGCTGCCGAGTAGCTTTCGTCTGACATGACGTACGCATAAAGCCCCGTGCCCGTTTGGGTGCGGGGCTTTTCGCATATATATGCGCGAGACATGTGCTATGACGCGGGCGTTCGAGGGGTCATAAGCGCTACGGAGATAGTTTCCCTGTGAGGACGTATATCTTGCGCATAGTATGCGTTCCATTTGGCTAAAGTTTCCTTAATTGTGTCTATGCCCCATGCATGGCAGCATGCGGATGCTCCGTGTGCGTGTGTATGGGTCATCGTGAAGAGGAAACCAAATGGGATTCGTTTCTAAGCTGCTCTCCTTCGGCGCCGATAAGGACCTGAAGCGTTATTGGAAGACCGTCGATGCCATCAACGGTCTCGAGCCCAAGTACCAGGCCATGGACTCCGAGGAGCTCCAGGATCAGACGAGGGTCCTGCGCGAGCGCCTCGCAGCGGGGGAGACCCTCGACGACCTGCTGCCCGATGCTTTCGCCGTTGTGCGCGAGGCCTCTCGCCGCACGCTCGGCCTGCGCCATTTCGACGTGCAGCTCATCGGTGGAATGGCTCTGCATGACGGTATGATCTCCGAGATGAAGACGGGCGAGGGCAAGACCCTCGTCTCCACGCTTGCCGGCTATCTCAACGCACTCGCCGGTAAGGGCGTCCATATCGTCACCGTCAACGACTATCTCGCCAAGCGCGACTCCGAGTGGATGGGCCATATCTACCGCTTCCTCAAGCTCGAGGTCGGTCTGCTGCAGAATGGCATGCCGCTCGATCAGAAGCGCCGCGCTTACGATGCCGATGTCACATACGGCACCAACTCCGAGTTCGGTTTCGACTACCTGCGTGACAACATGGTTCTGCGCGCCGGTCAGCGCGTTCAGCGCGGCCACGCATTCGCCATCGTCGACGAGGTTGACTCCATCTTGATCGATGAGGCGCGCACGCCCCTCATCATCTCCGGTGCCGGCACCAAGAGTGCCAGCACCTACAAGGATTTCGCCCGCGCCGTCCGCGGCCTCACTCAGGGTGAGGAGGCCAATTTCGACATGCTTTCCGGTGAGGCGGTCGAGGCCACTGGTGACTTCGTCATGGACGAGGCCAAGCACACCATCGCCGCCACCGAGCAGGGCCTGAAGAAGATCGAGCAGCGCCTCGGCATCGAAGATATCTACAGCGATCTGTCCGGCGCCCTCGTCAACCATCTGCAGCAGGCGCTCAAAGCCCAGTACATGTTCCACCGCGACAAGCAGTACGTGGTGACCAACGGCGAGGTCAAGATCGTCGATGAGTTCACCGGCCGCATCATGGAGGGCCGTCGCTACTCCGAGGGCCTGCATCAGGCCATCGAGGCCAAAGAGGGCGTGCTGGTCCGCGAGGAGAACCAGACGCTGGCCACCATCACCCTGCAGAACTACTTCCGCCTCTACGACAAGCTCTCCGGCATGACCGGTACGGCCATCACCGAGGACGCCGAGTTCCGCGAGATCTACAACCTGCCCGTTCAGGTCATCCCCACCAACCGCCCCGTCGCCCGCGTCGATCACGACGACCTGGTGTACCGCACCATCGACGCCAAGTTCAACGCGGTCGCCGATGAGATCGAGCAGCGCCATGCTGCCGGTCAGCCCGTCTTGGTGGGCACCGTGTCCATCGAGAGCTCCGAGCGTCTGTCTCGCCTGCTCAACAAGCGCGGCATCAAGCACGAGGTCCTGAACGCCAAGTTCCATGAGCGCGAGGCTCAGATCGTCGCTCAGGCCGGTCGCCTGGGCGCCGTGACCATCGCTACCAACATGGCCGGCCGTGGTACGGACATCTTGCTCGGTGGCAATGCCGAGGAGATGACCGTCGAGGAGCTCATGGGCTTCGACTTTGGCGTGGACGCCACGGTTGTCGAGCGCATCTTGCGCGAGGCGAACTGGGAGCTCGTGGATGGCATCGAGCGCGGTGCCGAGCGCGTGGGCGAGCCCGCCGAGCGTGAGGGCTTCCCGCTCATGCTCGCCGGCCTGCAGGAACTCGGCATCGACATCACCGCCGAGCAGCTCGCCGATATCGCCCTCAAGCGCGAGCAGATCGGCGACAAGATGGCCGCCATGTGCCGTGCCGAGCACGATCGCGTTGTCGCGGCTGGCGGTTTGACTGTCATTGGCACCGAGCGCCACGAATCTCGTCGTATCGACAACCAGCTTCGCGGCCGCGCCGGCCGTCAGGGCGACGCGGGTGAGACTCAGTTCTACCTTTCGCTCGAGGACGACCTCATGCGTATGTTCGGCGGCGAGCGCATGGAGAAGATCTCCAACCTCATGGTCGCCACCGAGATGGGCGACGACATGCCCATCCAGCACAAGATGATTTCCAAGGCCGTCGAGGGTGCCCAGCGCAAGGTCGAGAACATCAACTTCTCCATGCGTAAGAACGTTCTCGAGTATGACGACGTCATGAACAAGCAGCGTCAGGTCATTTACGCCGAGCGCAACAAGATCCTGGATGGCAAGGACCTCTCCGATCATATCGACGAGGTCATCGGCGACACCATCAACCGCTGTGTGACGGAGTTCTGCCCCGTCGACTCCCATGTTGGCGAGCGCGATCTCGAGGGTCTGCATAAGTGGGTCGTCGAGCTCACCGGACGCCCGGACGCCCCCGCGTTCGAAGATGCGCCCTACAACGCTCTGTGCGAGCAGGTTCTCGACTTTGTGAAGCACATGTACGACGCCAAGGCCGAGCGTCTGGGCTCCGACCTCATGTGCGAGCTCGACCGTCAGGTCATGCTGCGCGTGATCGACACGCGCTGGATGGGCTACCTGCAGGAGATGGACTATCTCAAGCAGGGCATCGGCCTGCGCGGCTTCGGCCAGCGCGATCCGCTCGTCGAGTACAAGACGGAGGCCTTCCGTGCCTTCCGCATGCTGGTTGACACCATGTACGAGGATTATCTTCGCACCGTTCTGCGCACCGAGTTCAAGGATCCGGGTGCGGTTCGCAACCGTCTTGAGGCCGAGAAGGCTCCGGCCCTGTCCGGTGTCCGCATGAGCGGCCCGGCCGAGGTCGACGGCGACACCGGCTCTTCGACCATCCAGCAGCACGCCGCCCAGCAGGCTGCCACCGCCGGTGCCGGTCATGCCCCGCAGGGTACCGATGGCGCGGCCGGCTCCACCGTGCGCACGTATCGCAAGGACGAGAGCGGCGACCCGTATGCCAACGTGGGCCGCAATGATCCCTGCCCCTGTGGCAGCGGCAAGAAGTTCAAGAACTGCCATGGCAGGAACCGCTAATGGCCGATGAGAGCCGCGGCGTTGTGACCCCTGCCGATCTGGACGCCCTCGAGGCGCGCCTTACCGAGGTCGAGGCATATCTGCACATCGATGAGGCCCGCGGCCGCGTGGGCGAATTGGAGCAGGCGAGCGCCGCCCCTGGTTTTTGGGACGATGCCGATGCAGCTCGCGCACACATGGCCGAACTCGCCCAGGTGAAGGGCGACGTGGCGCTTGTGGATGGCGCTCGCGAGCGCCTGTCCGATGCTCGTGCCGCCCTCGAGCTCGCCGAGGAGATGGGGGAGGAGGACGGCGCTGAATTCGTCGCCGAGGCCGCCGAGGCCGCTGCCGAACTCACGCGCTCCATCGATGAGATGGAGCTCTCCAGTTGGTTCACCGGTGAATTCGACCATGGCAGTGCGATTCTGTCCATCAAGCCCGGGCAGGGTGGCCTGGAGGCCCAGGATTGGACCTTCATGCTGTTCAAGATGTACATGAAGTACTGCGCCCGCCGCGGTTGGAAGGTCACGGTCAACGATTGCCCTGTCGCCGAAGTCATCGGTATCGACCGGGCCACCATCACGGTCGAGGGCAAGGACGCATTCGGCATGCTCCGCGCTGAGGCCGGTGTGCACCGCCTGGTGCGCATCAGCCCCACGGATGCCAAGAAGCGCCGCCAGACCACCTTTGCCGGCGTCGAGGTCATCCCCGTTCTTCCCGATGACATCCAGATCGAGGTTGCGCCCGACGACATTCGTGTGGACGTCTACCATGCGAGTGGTCCCGGTGGCCAGGGCGTCAACACCACCGACTCCGCGGTTCGCGTGACGCACATCCCCACGGGTATCGTGGTCACCTGTCAAAACGAGCGCAGCCAGATTCAGAACAAGGCCGCATGTATGCAGATCCTGAAGGCTCGCCTCTACGAGCTCGAACTGCAGAAGCGCGAGGACACGCTCGACGAGATTCGCGGTCCCAAGACTGAGATCGGCTTTGGCAACCAGATTCGCAGCTACGTCCTGTATCCGTATCAGATGGTGAAGGACCTGCGTTGCGGCGTGGAGACGAGCAACGTCGATGGCGTGCTGGAGGATGGCGATTTGGACCCGTTCATCATCGGGTATCACCGTTGGGCAACCGAGCAGGCGGAGTAGGGGCACATGGCACGGCGCATCGATATCAACCGCATCATTCAATCTCAATTCATGCGCGACCTACCGGCCATCATGCTCGGTTGCGCCATCGCCGCGTTCGCCACGGACGTGTTCATGATTCCCAACGGTCTCGCGGCAGGCGGGCTCACCGGTCTTGCGACCATCATTGCCGAGCTCGGCCGACGTGCCGGCATCAGCCTGCCCGTCGGCATGCAGACCATCGTCATGAACGCGCTGCTGCTGCTTGTGGTGGTGCGCTCCGGTGGCCTCAAGTACGTCGTGCAGACCGTCACCGGTTTTGTGCTCTTCGGCTTCTTCACCGACCTGTTCGCACCGTTCGTTCTGCATCTGCAGCATGAGGACATCATGCTTTCGGCGCTGTGGGGCGGCATCGTGTCGGGTATCGGTTACGGCCTGGTGTTCCGCTGCGGCGCCAACACGGGAGGGTCGGATACCATCGGTCAGATCATCGCTCGCAAGAGCTCCCTTCCCGTGGGCGCCACGGTCATGGCGATCGACGTGGCGGTGTGTGCGGCGTCGGCGCCGGTGTTCTCGGTTGCCAACGCATTGTACGCGGCCCTGTCCATGGTGCTCATGGGCTATGTGGTGGACATGGTCGTCGACGGCGGCAATACCCAGCGCGCCGCATTCATCATCTCCGACCATTTCGAGGATATCGAGCACGACATCCTGCACGCCATGGACCGCGGATGCACGCGCCTGATGGCTCAGGGTTCCTGGACCAAGAAGGACCGTCCGGTCCTGTTCTTCGTGCTTTCCCGTCGCGAGATCTCGATCATAAAGACCATCGTTTACGAGCACGATGCCGACGCGATGCTCATCATCACCGACGTGAACGAGGCCATCGGCTACGGCTTCAAGTCCGTCGGCTAGCGCGCGCCACGGACCTCAATGTAGGGACAGTCCCTAAATTGAGGCGGGCGCGTCTGCCGTGTTGCTTTGATGGTAGCGGCCCCATCTTGCTAAAATATTCAAGTCTGTAGTTCAAACGCACGACTCTAAGGAGCTCTAGTGGGTAACCACTTCCGTACGCCGAGCGAAGAGCCGGTGACGCCGCAGGTGCCGCAGGTCGGCACGCCCGCGCCGTCGCACGCCGAGCCTTCGTCCTCCGCGCAGGACCGCCTGTTTGAGCAGCCTGTCCAGCATTCCGTATTCGATGCCTCCGCACCTGCTGCCGACATTGCCTCGGCTGAGGGCTTTGCGCCCCTGCACCAGGGCGAGGCGGCCGCGGCGCCTCAGGCTGCCGCCAATCCCCTGTTCAGCGTCCCCTCGCCCGAGGATGTTCCGGCCTCGCGCCCGAACATCCCCTCGCCGATGGATCCCGCTGCGCCGGCGGCCCAGGAGGTCACCCAGCCCGGTGTCTTCATGACGCAGACTGGTCCCGCCTCCGGCGTCATCACCGCCGATCAGGCAGATGAGGTCGCATCCCTGGACGCGGCGCTCGCCAACAACCCCGACTTCACCACGGTGTTCGCCCCGGTCGAGGATTCCCGTGCCCGCCAGGCTCGCGAGGCCGGTGTCGAGCCCGTGATCCTCATGGAGCACGTCACCAAGGTCTACCCCGCGCAGCCCAACAAGCCCGCGCTGGACGACGTGAACCTCGAGATCTATCCCGGTGAGTTCGTCTTTCTCGTCGGTCACTCCGGTTCCGGCAAGACCACGCTGCTCAACACGATGCTTCGCAACGTCAAGCCCACGAGCGGCCGCGTGATCGTTGCGGGTCAGGATCTCATGAAGATCAAGAACCGCAAGATCCCGTTCCTCCGCCGTCAGATCGGCGCCGTGTTCCAGGACTACAAGCTCCTGCCTAACCGCACCGCCTACGAGAACGTGGCGTTCGCCCTGCAGTGCATCGGCAAGCCCAAGGCCGTCATTAAGGCCCAGGTTCCCGAGGTGCTGCGCCTGGTCGGCCTGGCCGAGCAGATGGACTCCCTGCCCGATCAGCTCTCCGGTGGCGAGCAGCAGCGCGTCTCCGTTGCCCGCGCCATGGTCAACCGCCCGCCGCTGCTCATCTGCGACGAGCCCACGGGCAATCTCGACCCTGCGATCTCGCTGGGCATCATGAAGCTCCTCGAGCGCATCAACCGCACCGGCACGACCGTGATCGTGGCCACGCATGACCGCGCGATGGTCGATTCCATGCAGCGCCGCGTTATCGCCCTCGAGGGCGGCCGCGTGATCCGCGACCAGGAGAGGGGAGGCTACGGCAACTATGGCGCCTTCTAATTTCGGCTATTCCATCAAAGAGGCTGTCCGCCACTTCTTCCGCAACTGGACGACGTCCTTCGGCGCCGTCATCACCATCTTCCTGTCGCTGTTCATCATCGGCCTGTTCATCATCGGCTCCGTGCTGGTGAACTCCGCGATCGGCAACGTCGAGGACCAGGTGACCATCCAGGCTTACATCTCCGACAACGCTTCCGATGAGGACGTCGAGGATTACCAGGATGAGCTCGAGCGCATGGACAACGTCAAAAACGTTGAGTTCGTGAGCAAGGAGGACGCGCTGGAGGAGTACAGCTCCACCATCTCCGGCAACGCCGACGCGACGCTTTCCGCTCTGGACGGGCAGAACCCCCTGCCGCGCTCTTTCCGCATCGAGATGGAGGACCCGTCCCAGGTCGAGGCCATGGCCGAGAAGATCAAGGACGATTCGGGCTTCCGCAAGATCGTCGATGACGCCGATCCCGAGGTCGACGACAAAGACGCCGATGTGGCCGAGAACGTTCGTTACGGCAAGGAGGAGGTCGGTCGCCTCTTCCAGTTGACCGGCTACATCCGCGTGGCCGCTGTGGTGTTGGTTGCCCTGCTCACCTTCGTGGCGTTCATCTTCATCAACAACACCATCCGTCTGTCCATCACCGCCCGTCGTCGCGAGATCGCCATTATGCGTCTCGTCGGCGCCTCCAACGGCTTCATCCGCGGGCCCTTCATCACCGAGGGCGTTCTGCAGGCCCTGCTCGGCGCCCTGTTCTCCATCGGCGTGCTCGAGCTGTTCCGCAACCTCGTCATCCCCAAGGTTGCTGAGAGCATCAGCTGGATGAGCTTTGCCGTGCCGATGAACATCTACTTCGCGACGTACGGCTCGCTTGTGCTACTCGGCGTGATCATCGGCCTGTTCGGCTCGGCTATTGCCATGAGGCGCTACCTCAAGGTGTAGCGCGCGAACATTGTTCGATCCCATCGGAGACCCCCTGGGATATCCCACGTAAACGTCCTCGACCGGCGAGCTATGCTCGTCGGTCTGCGGAATGTTTACTTAGGGATGTCCCAGGGGGTCTCCTGCTCTCACGATGCTGCGCGCGTGTTGGGCATGGTTGTGGGGGTGACGTTGGCCCTGGTGATGCCTTGGCTTCGGCGGCTTGGCTTTTGGTGTGGACCGGGCAGGGGCTTGTTGGGTTGGGTAAAAGGGGCGGTAGCTTACATTTCACCCTGTGATTGAAAGGAATGCATGGGTAGAGGTAGACATTCGAAGAACGGACGGCGTGGGCCCGCTCGGTCACGGAGGCTTCCAGGGCTGACGGGGACGGTGCGGGTGTATGACGCCCGCGCTGAGGTTGAGACGGCCGAGGGCGTGTATCGCCTGGGGTCGCGCTTCATGCGTGAGGCCATGCCGGGAGATCGCGTATATGTGAGCTTACATCGCGGCAAGGGCGGAGCCCGTCGTGCCGTTGTGGAGCACGTGATCGACCGTGCCGTCGCGGCGATTGTGGGCGTGTTCGAGCCTGCGGGGCCGTTGGGCGCCGTGCGCCCGCTTGACACGCGCATCAAGCAGGATTTCTTCGTGCTGCCAGCCGACGATTCCCCACGGCGTTTGGGCGTGGAGCCCGGCGACATCGTGTCCGCTCGCATCGTGGACTATCCGTCGCGCACGGAATCCGGCGTGGTGACGCTCGAGCGGCGCATCGGCGATGCCAACGAGCCGAGTCTGGGCATCGAGTGCGTCATGGCCCGTTATGGGCTCGTGGACGGCTATCCGCAGGCAGCGGTCGACGAGGCTACGTCGCTTGCGGTCGATGTCGAAGGCGCCCTGGCCGATCCACTGCGTCGTGATATCCGTGACCGCTTCGCTATAACCATCGACCCGGTGGATGCGCGCGATTTCGACGATGCCATTTCCGTCGCGCGCACGGTTCGCGGCGGATGGATGCTCGGTGTGCACATCGCGGACGTCTCGCACTACGTCGACTGGGAGAGCGCCATAGACCTCGAGGCGCGCCGCCGCTCGACCTCGGTGTACCTGGCCGATCGCGTGCTGCCCATGTTGCCTGAGCGTCTGTGCAACGACCTATGCTCTTTGCGGCCCGATGAGGACCGTCTTGCCTTCACGGTCGACATCGAGCTCGACGCCCAGGGTCGCGTGCGGACGTACGAGCCCTATCCGAGCGTGATTCGCTCTCGCGTGCGCATGGATTACGGTGCGGCCGACGCGCTGCTGCGGGAGGGCGAGCCGGATGGCGCCGCACTCGACGCCGCGGCACGTGGACGCGCCGAGCTTGCCGTGGAAGCTGCTCGCGCCAACGGCGTGGACCTGCGCGCATTTCTTCGCAACGCCGACGCACTGGCCCGTGTACGCCGTGAGATCCGCCGCAAGCGGGGCTCGATCGACTTCGACACGCCGGAGGTTCATGTCCTGCTCGATGAGGCGGGCATGCCCGTCGATATCGTCACACGAGAGCGCACGGCTGCGACGAGCCTGGTCGAGGAGGCCATGCTGCTCGCCAACGAATGCGTGGCCGAGTTCCTGGCCGATCGCGATCTGGTTTCCGCCTATCGCGTTCATGAGGACCCCTCTCCCGACAGCTTGGCCTCGGCAGCCAAAACGCTCACGGAGCTCGGGGCCGTGGAGGGCGGGCTCGCTGCGGGCATCATGCTCGGAGACCCTCGCGCTATTAACGCGGCGGTCGAGGATGCGGCGGGCACGGCGTTTGCCCCACAGGTCAATGCGCTGCTCCTGCGCGCCCAGCAACGAGCCGTGTACAAATCTCATAACGAGGGTCACTACGCCCTCGGTGCTCGGGCGTACTGCCATTTCACCAGTCCGATTCGCCGATACCCCGATTTGATTGCGCATCGCGTTCTCAAGGTCGCCCTCGCCAAGCATGAGCTTGGGAAGAAGGAGGCGGCTGCTCGCGCTCCGCGACTCACGGGCAAAGGTCCGCGGGCGCTCGAGGCGATTTGTCCGCAGCTCTGTCGACAGGCGAGCGACAACGAGCGAGCGGCCGATGCGGCTGCGAATGCCTCGCAGAAGGTGAAGGTCGCGCAGTTTTACGCCGGTCGCATCGGAGAGCGAGACACGGGAACCGTCTCTTGGATCTCCGACCTCGGTGCATTCGTCCGCCTCGATGCGACGGGTGCGGAGGGGCTGATCCGCATGAACGCCCTGGGTAACGAATGGTGGGATTTCGACGATGTGCGTCTCACGCTTACGGGCGATTCTACGGGGACGAAGGTTGGTCTCGGCTGCCGCGTGGTGGTGGAGGTCGCGAGCGTGAATGTCCTGCGCGGGCACCTTGACCTCAAGCTGCTTCACGTGAACGGGACCGTGGCGTAGCCCGGTCGAGATGGACTCCTGGTACGCGCCGTCATCGGCGCAACCGCGGGCCCGCGCTTGTGGCCGAAATCGGCCCATCTCGCGTGTGTAATTTGCACCCGCGCCCAAATTGCACATGACCAGAGGCAGCCCCCCCGCAGACGTCGCGCCCGTCCGCTCCGTGCGCTACACTGAGATTTCGACTCTATCAAGGAGGACACTATGGAAATGCCCATTGCGGCGCATGACATCGACTATGCCGAGAATCTGCTCGCCGAGGGTGAGCTTGAGACGGCGGCCGTGTTGTTGGAGGAGCTCGCGTCTGAGGCGGGGGAGTATGCCGACACCGCGTGCATCGCCACGGACGCCCGTCAGTGGTTCAGCTTCTCGAGCCCGTTCGAGTATCTTGCCTATCGCCGTGTCGAGCGCGATCCTCGCGAGCTCTCGCAGGTCGAGGCGCCTTTCGATCGCCTGTATGCCGACCTGGCCTACATTTACATTCAGCGCCATGAGTACGAGTCCGCGCGCGACGCCCTCAAGCAGGCCGTGCGTTGGAACCCGATGAACTGCGCGCATCGTTTGAACCTCGCCGAGGTGTTTCGAGCTCTGGGCGACACACAGGAGTGGGCCGCGCTTTCCGCTTCCGTGCTTGACCGCGCGACCACGCCGCAGGCCCTGGCCCGTGCTTTCGCCAACCTCGGTCAGTATTTCCTTGGGGGGGAGAACCTGACCGCCGCTGAGGGCTGCCGCCGCGCCGCGATTCGCGCCTGCGATTCCGATGCCGCCGCAACCGCCCTCGCCGCGCAGCTCGATAAGGAACATCCCGAGCTCGGCGAGCTTTCGGACGAGGTCGTGAACAAGCAGCTCGAGGAACATGGCATTGGCACCGGTGCGAACGCCGAGATCGCCGTTTGCCTTCTCATGTGCGCGACGGATGCCGCTTCCGAGGGCGATCGCAACGAGGCGACCCGCTTGACCCTGCTCGCACGTGACTTGGTGGGCGCCCCCGCATGCGAGGCACTTATCCGCCTGATTCGCGATTCCGATGCCGAGCTCGCCCGCGAGCGTGAGGAAGTGGCCGCCGGCCAGGGGGCCGCGTCCGCAGAGTCCGACGACGACGCTACGACCGATACCGCACCCACCGCGTCAGCTGGTTCCGCGTCTTCGGATTCCGTCGACTTCAAGGACGGTGAGTAGCCATGGCCGATGGATTTGCCCGCAAGCCGCGCCGGGAGAAGAAGCTGATCGCCAAGAACCGCTCCGCGCATCATGAGTACTTCATCGACGAGACGTTTGAGTGCGGTCTTGAACTCGCCGGCACCGAGGTCCGCAGCTTGCGTGAGCGCGCATGTCAGATCACCGACTCCTTCGCCCTCATTCGCAACGGCGAATGCTGGCTGCACAACGTGCACATTCACCCGTATTCCAACGGCTCGATTTTCAATCGCGACCCCGATCGCCGTCGCAAGTTGCTGTTGCATCGCAAGCAGATCGACTACCTCGACGGCAAGTTGCGCGTGCGCGGTGTTGCGCTTGTCCCGCTTGAGCTCTACTTCAACGAGGATGGCCGCGTGAAGCTGTTGTTGGGCCTTGGGCGCGGCAAGAAGCTCTACGACAAGCGCGAGGACATGGCAAAGCGCGACATGCAGCGCGAGATCGACCGCGCCCTCAAGCAGCGCAGCCGGTAGTCGGCCGGGATTGCCGAGTGTCCGTCTGCGCCTATTTCGGCCGTCCTCGCCAAGTCCTATACTGGAGGCAAGCGCCTTCAGAAAGGGGAGTGCCATGGCAATCGATTCAACTGCGATGTTCGCTATGAGTTACGGGTTGTACGTGGTGTCCGCCGAGGCCGACGGCCTCAAGGCGGGATGCGTGGTGAACACGGCTGTTCAGGTGACGGCCGAGCCCATCCGCATGAGCGTCGCCGTGCACAAAGACAACGTGACCGCGCGGGTAATCGCCCAAGCGGGCGCGTTCACGGTCACCGCGATCGACCAGACGGCCGACATGCCCTACATAGGCAACTTCGGCTTCCGCACTAGCGACACGTATGACAAGTTCGCCAAATACGAGACTGCGGTCTCCGAGGTGGGGAGTCCGTATTGTCCCGAGCATGCATGCGCCGTGTACGGCTGCCGCTTGATCGACACGGTCGACGTGGGTACGCATTACCTGTTTGTCGGCGAGGTGGAGCAGGCTGAGCGCCTTTCGGATGAACCCCCGCTCACGTATGCGCACTATCACAGCACGCTCAAGGGCAAGACGCCTCCCAAGGCGAGCTCGTATCAGGCCGAGTAAAAAGCTCTTGCTAATAGGAAACGATTCCAGTAACATATTGGCAACGAGAGGTTTCCGAGGTTCATTCCGCCTGTGTGTGGCATTTGGAACTTGGGTATACTCTGCTTACGTTCATTCGCCTGTGAAAGGAGCCATCATGGCTGACAAGACTTACAAGTTCGTTTGCGTTGTTTGCGGCTTCGAGGTCGAGGTCGACACCCCCGAGCTGCCCGAGGACTACGTCTGCCCCGTGTGCGGCGTTGGCCCGGATGAGTTCGAGGCCGTCGAGGAGTAACTCACATCCGCCACTGCCAGGTAACTGGATCATCAAGGGGACGTCTCTTCGGAGGCGTCCCTTTTTGTGTGTCTGGTGAAGGGGCGGGCCTTGGATTGCCGCGATGGCGGGCGCTTGGCACGCCGCGATTGCGGGCAATTGGTCCGCCGCGGCAGCGGGCTCTGATGGGGCCTTGCCTACGGTAGGCGGCGCGCTTCCTATGGCGATTCGCGTTTTGTCCACGGCGCCCGCCTCTCTGCCTGCGGGCCACCTCTTTGTCTATGGGTTTTGCCACATTGAGTTGTTGAAACGGAAGATATTCATAGGCAATTGCAGGAAGTCTACGCCGGGGTGCACTGAGAGGATGCTGGCGTGCCATGTGGGGCCGGCATGTGCGGTTGTTCTACGCGAGCGGTACGCCAGCGGTTGAGAGCAAGGAAAAGAACTTCTCCGTGTCCAGGGCATCTGCGTATGAAAAGCGCAGCACGGTAATGCCGGCAAGGTTGAGGCTTGTCTCCCTCATGCGTTCGCGTCTCATGGCTTTGATTGCGGAGCGAAGATTTTCGTCAGGGGATTTGCGTGGGTTTTCGTGGGTTTTTAGATTCTTTTCGAATCCGTCTAGCTCTCCAACAATTGCGCGGCCGTCTTCGAGCAGCCAATAGTAATCAACGCGTTTGTATGTGCCGGGGTTGAGGGGGTCTTCGATTTCGACTTGTAAATCGGGCTCTGCAAATCCCAGCTCCAGAATAATTGCGCGCACGACAGATTCGCCACCGTTCTCGCTTCTGCCGTCTGCATGCATTAGGGTCATATGCGCCTGACGAGACCCGTGGCGATACCGTGCATGCTGCTCGAAATAGTCGATGAGCGTTTCTCGAGAAACGAGATGGTTGTGGAGCGCGGAATCGACGATGGCGAGGCCAAATCGAAAGTCTGTTGCGCACAGGCATTCAAATATGGTGGCCGAAATATTCGTGCACGGCACGCCATCCGATGTTGTCGTGATCGGGTCATGGAGGATGTGCGAATGTATGGTCGGCTCGGCCTTCCGCCAGTTCCGCCCTTTTGCGATCGCGATGTGCGTCGCATCGAGCAAGGCGTGGGGAACTTGGAGGCCATGCGCAATGGCCGCCGAGTACAGGCAGAATGTCCAGTCGGGGTGCAGCTTGTGAATCGCCTTGATTCGGGCGCGCTCCCTAGCTCTGGGGTTCATGTGCTCATATTCTTTTTTGAGGGAGAAGGCGCCTGGAATCGGCTCAATGGCCGCCTCTCTTGCGACGAGGAGCTTCAAGCTTTTCCGCTCCGATGGTGTATGTGCGATGAGCAGGTGGTTTCGCTTTGAAGCACAGGACAGCTGCCGCCTGAGGTTCTCGTTGACGTTCATGGCTCTCCTCTCATGTCCCTCTCCCATTGGGGGGACCATAGAGGAATTTATGTCTGCTATGTATTTCGACTTGTCTAACAGGAATCTGACCGCGCTGATGTATGCGGGTGGCGTTCTCCACATGCCTCCGTGAGCGTTCGAAATAATCGGCGAGCGGTATGCCGATGGGGTTCTGCAGGCATTGGGACGCAGTTTCTGTTTCTCGACGATTGGACGATTTGTCCGCAAGTCCCGCGTCTCCGAATTTGGTGTGCGGCTGGATGGGCTTGGCGTGCACTGGTGAATCAGTTGAAAACTGCCTATGGCATTCGGCTATTAAAAGGGCGCAAACGGAAGAATTTCATAGCTACTTTCTACCCTGACATATGTAATTCGGCATGTGTGTAGGCAATTTGCGGTCTAATACGGGCAATCCGGCGCCATGCGTAGGCAATCTGCGATTGGATGCGGGCATTATTCAGTCACGCCGGGGCGGATAGACGTGCGGGCGGAGGTAAGTGTGGGTGCACTAGTCCGAATCTGGGGCTTCCCTCAGGAGCTTTGCTGGATGGCGATTGTCCGGGCAGAATTCATCGAGCAGGGTGTGGAAGCGGGCGTTGTGGCTCGGCTCCAGAAGGTGCACGAGCTCGTGCGCCACCACGAACTCCAGGCACTCGGGCGGATAGGCGGCCAGTCGGGCGTTGATGCGGATTGCGCCGGTTTTCGGCGTGCACGAACCCCAGCGTGTTTTCATCACGCGAACGCTCCAACGCGTCGCATGGACGCCGATGCGGGCCTCCATGCGCTCGACCACATCGGGCAGCGCGCGCAGCACTTCGGTGCGGTAGAGCTCGTCGAGGGCGGCTTGATCTATGGTGGTTTGACCAGGGGCGCCCTGACCGCCAGCGTCCCGGCCAGAAGCGGCCTGACCTGAGTTCGCTTGAACAGAGTCGCGTGGGACGAGCTTTCCCCAGAGCGGTATGCGGTTGGGCGGCTCGCCGGCAAAGTCCGGCGAGGGCCTGCGCTCGATGTTGCGGCGGACGCGCTCGGCGATCCAGTCCCCCTTGCGGTCCAGGAACTCCCGCGCGCGGGCGAGCGGTAGATGCTGCGGGATGCTGAGCGTGACGGTCCCGTCCGCGCGAACGCGCAAGTTGAGGTTTTTCACGCGTTTGCGGACGACGCTCACGGGAATCTCGAGTCCGTCAACGTTGAGGATGATGCCTGCGCTCATCGTTGCGGACTCCTTTCGCTGATCTGCGACACTGCGGTCCCGTTCGTAAAGACCTGCCGACCAAGATGTGCTCCCGTGGGGAATTGTTCGCCCATGGGGCGTCCAACACGGTACCATAGACCGAATGTCACCAATCGAAAGGAGCGCCCATGAGTCACCATGAGCGCGAGGTCATCGGCGTCGATGACCGAGTCTCGCCCGCCCGCGCCATCCCGCTGGGCATCCAGCACATGATGAGCATGTTCGGCTCTACGGTGCTCGTGCCCGTGCTGACCGGCCTCGACCCCAATGTCGCCATCATGTGCTCGGGCATCGGCACCATCTGCTACCTGCTCGTCACCGGCAATAAGATCCCCAGCTACTTGGGCAGTTCATTCGCCTTCATCAGCCCCATCATCGCGGTCGGCGCCACACAGGGGCTCGATGCGGCCATGTCCGGCGTGATTGTCGCCGGTGCGGTGTTCCTGGTGGTGGCTGGCATCATCAAGTTCGTTGGCACCGGCTGGCTCGACCGCCTGCTGCCGCCCGTGCTCGTCGCCTCGGTCATGGTGGTCATCGGCGTGGGGCTCTCGGCCACCGCCGCGAACATGGCCTTCATGGGCACCGACGCTGCGGGAGCATCGGTTTTCAACCCGCAGGGCGCTATCGTGGCCGCCATCACCTTGCTCGCGGCCGTGATCTTCTCCGGCCGTGGCGGCATCGTCGGCACGGTGCCGGTCCTGCTTGCCATCGTCGTGGGGTACGCGGTCGCCATCGCCTTTGGCATGGTCGATTTCGCGCCCATCGCCGAGGCTGCATGGGTCGGTCTGCCCAACGTGAGCTTTCCCAAGTTCGACATGGGCGCTATTGCGCTGATCGCGCCGGTCGCCGTGGTGACGGTCATCGAGCACATCGGCCATCTGCTCGCCGTGGGCGAGATCGTCGACAAGGATTATCGCCCGCTGTTGCCGCGCTCCCTTGCCGGCGACGGCCTGTCCACCATGATCTCGGGTTTCCTCGGCGGTCCTCCCACCACCACGTATGCCGAGAACATCGGTGTCATGAGTGTCACGCGCGTGTATTCGACCCAGATCTTCTGGTATGCCGGCGGATTCGCGCTCGTCGTGGGCGGCCTGTGCCCCAAGCTCGCCGCGCTCATCAACTCCATCCCCAGCCCGGTCATGGGCGGCGTGTGTCTGCTGCTGTTCGGCCTCATCGCCTCCAACGGCCTGCGCATGCTCGTGTCTAATGGCGTCGATTTCGATGTCAACCGCAACCTCATGATCGCCTCCGTCGTGATCATCCTGGGTGTGGGCATGGAGACCTCCGGCATCGCCATCCCGCTGGGCGACTACACCCTGCCCGGCATGGCGACCTCCACGCTCGTGGGCATCATCTTGAACCTGGTGCTCCCGCAGGAGAAGAAGGGCGAGGCGAAAGAGTTCGCCTAGTACCTGTTGAACTGTCTCACGTGGCGAAAGCCCTCCGCCGTTCATTGCGGTGGAGGGCTTTGTCCTGAGGTGCGCGTACAATAGCGGTACGCGAGGCATGGTCGATAGGGGGCGTCATGCTCGATGGCGAGCTTTTCATATCTTCCGTTTCGATTCTGTGGGAGCTCGTCCATGGAGACGAGTACCTGCGCCGCATCTCCGCACTGGCGTCGCTGGGCGAGCGTCCGCTTGCATTCGATTCTAACGTCACGTTTTTCGTCGGTGAGAACGGATCGGGCAAGTCGACCCTGCTCGAGGCCATGGCGGTCGCGTATGGCCTCAACGCAGAGGGAGGCACTTCCAACTACACGTTCGCCACGAGGGATTCCCATTCCATCCTCCATGAGGGCATCTACATGGAGCGGGGGCGCTTGGCGCCGCGCAGCAGCTTCTTCTTGAGGGCGGAGAGCTTCTACAACGTCGCGTCTGAGGCCGATCGGTGCAGCATGAGGCCGGGGCTTTCGGGCGCGATGTATACCAATCCTGTTACAGGTGGAAAGGTCCTGTTGCACGAGATGAGTCACGGGGAGGCGTTTCTCGGGTTCATCCAAGACGCCTCCCGGGATAATGGCCTGTATTTCCTCGATGAGCCCGAGGCGGCCCTTTCTCCTTCACGGCAGCTGACCTTGCTGTACGAGATGGATCAGCTCGCGCATCACGGCAGCCAGCTCATCGTGGCGACGCATTCGCCCGTTCTCCTGGGGCTTCCAGGTGCCCGCATCATCTCATTCGACGGTGGCGAGTTGCACGAAATTGCCTACGAGGAGACCGAGAGCTATCAGGTAACGGAGCTCTTTATCAATAATCGGGAACGCATGTTGCATGAGTTGCTCGAGCCTCGGGTATAGTGGTGCAGCACGCCGGCGATCGATCCTGCGAATCGCGCCGGCGGTCACGTAAGGTATGTGTGCGCCCGTGCAGGGCGGGCGACCCATCGATAGAAAGAGGATGCACATGTCCAACCAAGGTAAGACGGTCAAGGCCCACTACCGCGGCACGCTCGACGACGGCACCCAGTTCGATTCCAGCTACGACCGCGGAGAGCCTATCGAGTTCGTGGCCGGCGCCGGCCAGATGATCAAGGGCTTCGACGCCGCCGTGCTCGACATGGAGGTGGGCGAGAAGAAGACCGTCCACATCCCGGCTGCCGAGGCTTATGGCGAGCGCTCCGAGGACATGATCCTCTTCTTCCCGGCCGATCAGGTGCCGGATTTCGAGAAGATTGAGGTCGGCATGAAGCTCTTCCTGCAGGGGCCTGGTGGTATACCCGTGCCCGTGACGGTTGTCGAGGTCTCGCCTGAGGGTGTCAAGCTCGACGCCAACCACGAGCTGGCCGGCTGCGACCTCAACTTCGATATCGAGCTCGTCGAGGTCGTGGAGTAACGCCGCTCTCGCACAGATGAAATGGGATGCCCGGGCCCTTGAGGCTCGGGCATTTTGTTTTCCGGTCGTGCTTATGGCCGTCGTGGCTTGGGCATTTTGTTTCCCGGGCATGTCCTTGTCCGGGCTGGTCGCGCATTTCCCGATGCGCGAGTGCCTTTGACCGCCCACAGCGTTTACAAGCGTAGCCTTTTGGGCAGAAAGAAAACGTTACTCAGGATATGACATTACGCCTGCCGTGAGCCGTCTGCCATGTGCAGCGAATCCGGCCGGCGGCCGTGAACATCACAAGAACGGAGACCCACATGTTTGAATCCCCGTCCCGCGTGCTATTCGACCGCGACCCCGCCATCGCGCAGGCGATCCAAGGGGAGCTCACCCGCGAGCGCCGAAGCATCGAGCTCATCGCCTCCGAGAATTTCACCAGTCCGGCTGTGCTCGAGGCAGTGGGCAGCGTGCTCACCAACAAGTATGCCGAAGGCTATCCTGCGCATCGTTACTACGGCGGATGCGAGCAGGTCGACGTGGTGGAGGACCTGGCCCGCGAGCGCGCTTGCAGACTGTTCGGGTGCAAGCATGCCAATGTGCAGCCCCACTGCGGCGCAAACGCCAATCTGGCGGCCTACGCGGCCCTTGTGAAGCCTGGCGACACGATCCTCGGCATGAGCCTCGACCATGGCGGCCATCTCACCCACGGCAGCCCGGTGAACTTCTCGGGCAAGCTGTATAACTTCGTTCCCTACGGCCTGTCTCTCGAGACTGAGACCATCGACTATGACGAGCTCGAGCGCCTGGCCGAGGCCGAGCGCCCGGCGCTGATCGTGGCTGGCGCCTCCGCCTACGCGCGCATCATCGATTTTGAGCGCATCGCAGCCATCGCGCATGGTGTGGGTGCCCGCCTCATGGTAGATATGGCGCATATCGCCGGCTTGGTCGCGACGGGCGCGCATCCTTCGCCCTTTCCGCATGCCGATGTCGTCACCTCGACGAGCCACAAGACCCTGCGCGGCCCGCGCGGCGGCTTTATCCTCACCAACGACGACGAGCTTGCCCGCGCCATTGACAAGGCGGTGTTCCCCGGCACGCAGGGCGGTCCGCTCATGCATGTGATTGCGGGTAAGGCGGTGGCCTTTGGCGAGGCCCTGCGCCCCGAGTTCAAGACGTATATCGACCACGTGGTCGAGAACGCTGCGGCACTTGGCGAGGGGATGGCGGCAGGCGGCCTGCGACTCGTGTCCGGTGGGACCGATAACCACCTGTGCCTGGTCGATCTCACTGCCGCGGGCATCTCGGGCAAGGATGCCGAGACGCTGCTCGATGCGGTGGGGCTCACCGTCAACAAGAACTCGATTCCCGGTGAGACACGTTCCCCGTTTGTGACGAGCGGCATTCGCGTGGGGTCTGCCGCGGCCACTACGCGTGGCTTCACGGCAGAGGAGTTCCATGAGATCGGCGGCCTTATCGCGCGCGTGGTGTTTGCCCCGCAAGACGCGAGAGAGCGCATGTGCGTGCGCAAGCGCGTGGAAACCCTGCTCGAGGCGCATCCGCTGTATCCGGAAATGGCGTAGCCGGATCTTCGCTGCCGCAGCCGAGGCTCTTACCGCCGTTTGGTTGCGAGGCGCACGGTAATCGCCGCGAGCGCCCACGCGACGAGCGAGAATGCCGCGCCCACCAGGCCCACGTACGGCATACCGGGCCCGGAGATGACCGCGCCGCCCACGGCGGTGCCGAAGGCGATGCCCACGTTGAACGCCGTGGGCTCCAACGAGCTCGCCAGCGTAAGTGCCTGCGGGTACTCCTCGGCGGCGGTGGTCATGAACAGCGAGATGCACGGCGTGCTTACCACGTACATGGTGAGGGCGATGCCGAGGATGATCGCGAGGGCCCAGGGCATGGCGGGGCCGACCGCCCAGAGGCCGAAGAGCAGGGCCGCCTGGATCGGAAAGCTCACGAGCATGGTCTTCACGCCGAAGCGCGCGTCGCACCAGCCGCTGAGCAGGTTGGAGGCGAAGCACATGCCGCCGTACGCCATGAGCGCCCCGCTCGCCTCGAGGGTTCCCATGCCGAGGATGTTCTCGAGGTAGGGCGTCACGTAGCCGTAGAACACGTAGATGGAGCCCACGCCGAACATGAAGATGGCGGTTCCGGCGATGATGCGTGGATCGCGCAGGAGCGGCATCTGCTCGCGTGCGGTGGCCGGGATATCGGTCGCGCCGGTGCGGGGCAGCACGAGGATGAGCGCCGCACACACGACGAGGGACATGACGAGCGTGCCGATGACGGCGTAGTGCCACTCCCAGGTGGCGGCGATGAACTTGCCCGCCGAGGTGGAGATGACCATGGCGATGGAGAACGCGGCGTATACGAGCGAGATGCAGATCGAGATGCGCTTCATGCCGGCGAGCTCGGGGATGTAGGTCGCGCCGATGGCGAGTAGGGTGCCCGAGACCAGGCCGATGAGCACGCGGGCCGCAAGCAGCATCTCGAAGCTCGTGGCGAGCACCGCGGCGCTGTTGCCAGCGCAAAATAGGATGGAGTAGCCGATCAACAGCGTGCGGCGGGGGATGCGGCCGGTGCCGAGGGCCAGCACGGGCGTTGCGATGGCGTAGGTGATGGAGAACGCGCTCATGAGCATGCCCGCCTGGGAAAGTGGAACGCCGAAATCACGCGCGATCTCGGGTTGGATGCCGATCACGATGAACTCTGAGCAGCCGAGTGAGAACCCGAGCGCGATGAGCAGGCCGATGCACAGCAGCGCGTACGGGGTGAGGTGGACGGTGTCCTGAGGCGCGGCGGGTGCGACCGGGGTGTCGGTGCGAGTGCTCGGTGTCACGGGTTCTCCCATCGTGATTTGGGCGTCATCGGTGTTCAAATTGACCATTATGCCATGGCTGGGAGCCGGCGGGCGAGCGCCCTCGACGAAGGGCGCCGCGCTCGCGAAAAGCGGTTTGTCGGCCTGACTCGGCCTCCCACGATGCAAAACGCCCCGTCGGGATCGACGGGGCGTCATATGGGTGATGCGGCTGTGTTCTCGCGTCGCTAGCAATCTTTCACGTTCATCGCGCGCATGGCGTTCAGGATCGCGATGACGGCCACGCCCACGTCGCCGAACACGGCGAGCCACATGTTGGCGATGCCCACCGCGGCGAGCGCGAGGATGAGCAGCTTCACGCCGATCGCGAACACGATGTTCTGGTGCACGATGCGCATGGTCTTGCGCGCGACCCGGATGGCGCGGGCGATATTGCTCGGCTTGTCGTCCATGAGCACGATGTCGGCAGCCTCGATGGCGGCGTCCGAACCCATGGCGCCCATGGCGATGCCCACGTCGGCGCGGGTGAGGACCGGCGCGTCGTTGATGCCGTCGCCCACGAAGGCGAGGTTGCCGCGGGCGGAGTCGAGGATGCGCTCCACCTGCTCGACCTTGTCGCCGGGCAGCAGCTGGGCATGGTACTCGTCAAGACCGAGGTCGGAGGCCACGGAGCGGGCCACCTCCTCGCGGTCGCCCGTGAGCATGATGCAGCGCTCCACGCCCGCGGCGTGCAGGTCGGCGATGGCCTGGGCGGCGTCGTCTTTCACGGTGTCGGCGATGACGATGTGGCCGGCGTAGGCGCCGTCGATCGCCACATGCAGGATGGTGCCGGTGAGTTCGCAGTCGGGGCAGGAGATGCCGTGCGCGCTCATGAGCTTGTCGTTGCCCACCAGGACGGCATGTCCGTCGACGGTCGCCTTCACGCCGTGTCCCGACTCCTCGGCGGCACCCTCGATGCGCGCTTGGTCGATGATGCGCTCCGAATCCGCGGGAGCCTCGTCCAGATACGCCTTCTTGACCGAGAGGGCGATGGGGTGGTCGGAGAACGCCTCGGCATGCGCGGCCACGGCGAGCAGCTGGTCGCTGCCGATAGCGTCTGCCGGGTGCACGCCCACGACGCCGAAGGTGCCCGAGGTGAGGGTGCCCGTCTTGTCGAAAACGACCGTGTCGACTTGCGCGAGTGCCTCGAGATAGTTGGAGCCCTTCACCAGGATGCCGAGGCGGCTCGCGCCACCGATACCGCCAAAGAACGACATCGGCACGGAGATGACGAGCGCGCACGGGCAGCTCACCACGAGGAAGGTCAGGCCGCGCAGGATCCAGCCGGCCCACGCGCCCATGCCCAGCAGCGGCGGGACCACGGCGATGGCGACGGCGGCGAGGGTGACGATGGGGGTGTAGACGCGGGCGAAGCGCGTGATGAAGTTCTCGGTACGGGCCTTCTTCTCGCTGGCATTCTCCACGAGCTCGAGGATGCGGCTTACGGTTGACGTTCCGAAGAGCTTGGTGGTGCGGATGCGCAGGACGCCGGTCATGTTGATGCAGCCGGAGATGACCTCGCCGCCCACCTCGATGTGGCGCGGCACGGACTCGCCGGTAAGGGCGGCTGTGTCGAGCTGTGAGGTGCCGTCGACCACGACGCCGTCGATCGGCACGCGCTCGCCGGGCTTGACCACGATGATGTCGCCGACCTGCACTTCATCCGGGTCGACTTCGACAATCGCGCCGTTGCGCTCGATGTTGGCGTAATCGGGGGCGATGTCCATCATGGCGGCGATGGACTTGCGGCTCTTGCCCACGGCATAGCTCTGGAACAGTTCGCCCACCTGGTAGAAGAGCATGACGGCAGCGCCCTCGGCCATGTGCGGCTCGGTTTCGGGGAAGAAGATCATGGCGAATGCGCCGATGGTGGCGACGGCCATGAGGAAGCTCTCGTCGAAGGCCTCGCCGCGGCGGATGTTGCGCCACGCCTTGAGCAGGACGTCGTGCCCGGCGATGAGGTAGGGGATGAGGTAGAGCGCGAAGCTCGCGTACAGCGCGCCCGGCTCGCCGAAGATGCTCGCGAGCACGCCGAACTCGTCGAGCGCCATGACGGTGAAGAAGAGCGCGAGCGCGAGCAGAATGCGCTTCAACCACTTCTTTTGCTTTTTGTTCATGAATGGTCCAATCGATGGGGCGCGCCGGTCGTCGGCGGTTCACGGGTATCTGTGCGGGCTGGGCGGGCGGTCGGCGAGCGCGCGGTTCGTTCGGTGCCGTCGGCGGGCGTCGCGCAGCGTGCGCGTCTTAGCGCAGGATCTCGCAGTCGGGCTCGACCTCGGCGGTGAGCTTGACCACGGCGTCGAGCACGGCATCGAAGTCCTCGTCGGCGGCCTCGAGGGTGAGCTTCTGGGTGAGGAAGTTGATCTTGGCGTCCTGCACGCCGTCGAGCTTCTTGATGGCCTCCTCGAGCTTGCCGGCGCAGACGGCGCAGTCGATCTCGTCGAGCTTGAATACCTTACGCATGATGGGTTCCTTTCCGTTGGTTTGGAAAACTATCGAGATCGCCCGGATGGGCGTTTACTCGCGGTTCCTCAATTTAGGGACAGTCCCTAAATTGAAGTGGGGCTACTCGCAGATGTGGGTGAGGCCCTGGTCGAGGATGGTCAGGACGTGGTCGTCGGCGAGCGAGTAGTGGATGTTGCGACCGTCGCGACGGAATTTGACCAGGTGCGCCTGCTTGAGGATGCGCAGCTGGTGGGAGACTGCGGATTGCGAGGCTCCGAGGTTCTCGGCGATCTCGTTGACGCTCTTCTCATCGTTCATGAGGGCGTAGAGGATCTTGATGCGCGTGGTGTCGCTGAAGACCTTGAAGAGGTCGGCGAGGTCGTAGAGCAGCTCTTCCTCGGGGAGGGACTCCGCGGTGTCGTCCAACGTGCGCTCCGGGGTGCCGGCGTTCGGGCCGCGCTGGTTCTCGTGGGTATCCATGGTACCTCCTCTCATATGAACACATGCTCATACATCAACTACAAATGATTATATGAACGTATGCTCATATGTCAAGGAGACTATGGTGAATCTTCGGAAATCGGCCGACGTTAACCCCATGTCGACCAGTTTGCCCTGCATTCCTGATCAACTGCTTGAACTGGATGAGCTTTTTCGTATCGATTTGAGGAATCACAAAGTAGCCGGAGCGCATTGCCCGAGTGAATCCTGCGGTTTTAAGGAGGGCGAAGCGTTATATATCAGGCGGATTCAGGAATCGATACGAAAAAGCTCACTGAGTCTGAGATGGGCTCAGCGATTTGTTCCCGATGGACGGTTTTCGTGGTAGGGCCAAGCGCGGAAAAGCGCGTCACGCATCTCGGATTGCTTTCGGGCCAATCTCGGCGTGGGACTTGGCAGCTTTGTATTCAGGGTGTTGGAGAGGCGTTGTGCGAGCAGCTCGAAACGCGCACGGTCCGAAATCTGCTTATAGGAGATGCGGATTACCTCGATGCCCATGCTTTCCAATGCGAGCGCCCGGTCGTCATCGGCTTTCGTGCACCATTTCACCTTGGCATTCCACGATGACCATGGGGTGATCGGGTGTCTCCTCCCACACGATGTCACCGTACGCCTTTTTCAGTCCGCAAATGCGCCGGGCGCTATCATCGAGCTTGATTTCAAGGTTGTTTTTAAACCCGCCGAGCCCAAGACCTCCTACCCGTCGAGGCGATCCGATAAGGATGGAGGCTTTCGCCTCGAAGGGGGAGGCGACTTTCCCGGTGACGTATCGCATCGCCTTTGCAAGTTGGTTCCGGCCGCGCATCCCCTTCCCGGCGTTGAGGATGTAGCGGATATCGTCGAATTCGAGAAGGGGCGGCCTAGTCCACAAATCTGAAGGCTTCCCCTGGGTATCGGTTATGCACTGCCAAGAATCGAGCCTCTTGAATTCGCCCTGTATTACCGACTGATAGATGGCGTCGTCCATTTTAATGTTGGGGGAATAAAACGAAAACGAACCGGTGAATTCGTATATCAGCAAGGCCGTGCTGATGGGGTCGAGATGGGTTGAGAGCATCAACAACGTAAGGAGAGGAGATGTGACGGAGACGTCGAACGGCGTGTCGACAATCGCCTCCGCGGGCATGTCTTTGGTCCACAGATGCTGTTTCACAAGCGTTGAGGTCAGGCGGTCGCGCCCGAAGCTCAGTGCATGGATCGGGATGTGTATGATGCCTGTCGCGACTGGGCTTTGACGGAGCCGGGCTCGTCCATAGGGGGTATCGAAGTCGGGGATCGGGGGAAGGGCATAAAGGTAGCGGGGCGGTGTCCTGTAGTACCGCAGTGCGGATATGTCGCAGAGAACCTTTGTCATGGCGGACAGGATAAGGGACGTCTGCCCGTGGGGCAATGGATTCCCCCGAACGGTAGCCAATGGCAAATTAACGGTTCCACCTGCATGTTCAATACAAATAATTGTCAGAAATACGACGGGTCCACGTTGGATGACGTCAGGCGGCCCGTCAGATTGAGGGCAGATGCACGGCATGGGGCGGTTGTCTGCCGGGCGATTGACGAACTTCGCATGAGGTGCGAGCGACTTGGGCTCGAGCTGCGGCCACGGGATGGCGCGCCCCGGCCTCGCGGAGCTTTTTCGTACTAATTTGGAGGTTGGTCGAGTATGGGGCATGTTTTGGTGCGTGTATTTGCAGGAAAAGCTTACATGCGCCAGGGCTCTATAACGCAAATCGTCAAATCGATACGAAAAAGCTCCACGAGGGGCTGCGGCCTTATATCTGCGTGCCGCCGATTTCCGGCGGCAGGGAAATCGAGCGCTTTGCGGCGACGGGCGTGAGCAGCAGCCCCACGATGGGACAGAGAAAAATGCTCGGCAGCGAGGCGTTTTGGGCGTGGCCGAACGCCATGAGGATGAGGTCGGACGCGACGCCGGCTATCGCGGATGGGGTGCACGTGACCCCCAGGAGCGCAACCGAGAGGATGAGGCCATCGGCCCCGGTCCACGTCTTAGGGATGCGGCAGCGCTTCCGCTAGAACACGATTCCGAGCACGGAAGTGGTGAACAGCGCGGCAGCGACGGCGCCTACGAACGGGGCGATGCCGGGCACCACCAGGCCGTAGAGCCAGTTGTTGTCCACCTTGTTGCGAATGGGCAGCAGCTGGTAGGCGATGCGGGGGCCGAGGTCGCGCGCCTGGTTCATGGCGAAGCCGGTCACGCCGCCCAGGCCCATGCCCACGGCCCAGACGAGCAGGCCCACGCCGATTCCCAGCGCGAGATGGTTATCGCCCGCCTGAGCTGCGATCGCGAGGATGCCGGTGAGGAACACGAAGGTGTCGAACGCCTCGATGCAGAAGTTGCGGACCAGGTTGTAGGACTCGGGCGTGGGGTTGGTCGAGAAGATGTTGCGGATGGCGACGCCGTCGACCTCGCCCTCGGAAGCGCGGAAATCATCTGCGTAGATGAGCCATGCGATGCATGCGCCCGCAACGCCGCCGAGCATTTCGGCGATGGCGAAGGGCACCACGCTGCTCCAGGGGATGAGGCCGACGATCGCCTGGCAAAGGGCCATGGCGGGGTTCATGCACACGCCGCCGAAGATGAACAGGCAGACGCTGATGCCAAACGACCAGGTGGTGATCGCGAACATGTGGCCGGAGCCGCGGTACTTGCTGCCCTTGAGCGTGATATCGCAGTGCACGCCGACGCCGAAGACGATCATGAGGGCGGTCGAGGCGAATTCGGCGAAGATGTGGTTGATCATGGGGTTCCTTTCGATGGTCGTTTCGTCTGAGGCGATCGTTGCCGCGGTGTGTCGTGCTGGTCTGTCGGCGGCGGCGATCTTATTTGGCGGGTCGAGGCGTCAGCGCTGAACGACGACGCCGAGCCCATCGGGGATGACGGCGAAGCGCGCGTTCGGCCCCTTGAGCTCACGCGCCAGCCGCACGGCCTCGTCGACGGTGCTTGCGGGCGTCATGTGCATGGCTCGGATCATGTCGTGGTCGCACAGGTCGCTTACGAGGATGACCGGATGATGGGCGAGGATGCGCGCGAAGATTTGGGCGGTCCACTGGTCGGGCAGCGTCTGGTCCTTGGGGCGGTCGATGCAGGAGCGTTCGAACGCAGCGGGGTCGTTTTCCGCGATGTTCTTGAAGAAGCCCTCTCCGCCGTGGCCGTCGGCGCATCCCGCGACCGCGATGATGACACCGCCTTCGTCGAGCGTTGCTTCAGCGGCGGTCATGCCCTTGACGGCCTGGTAGATGTTCTGGTCGAGCGGGTAGCCGCCGTTGGTGGTGATGGCAACGTCGCAGTTCACGGCGCTCACGCCGGCGAGCCCGCGCACAAAATCGCAGCCCGCCTCATGCGCCGCATGGATGTCGCCCGCGAACGCTCCGATGACATGGTGCTCTCCGTCCAGCACGACGTTCAGGATGAAGGCGAGGCCCGCCATTTCGGCGGCGGCCATCATGTCGTCGTGCACGCGGTTGCCCTCGATGATGCCCGCTCGCGACCGGGGGTCGTGCACGAACTGCCCGTTGTGGTTGTACATGATGGTCTTGTAGGAGGCCACGCCCGGCAGCACCGACTTGCGAGATCCCGAGAAGCCGGCGAAGAAATGTGGCTCGATGAAGCCCTCGGCGAGCAGCAGGTCGGCTTCGGCGGCGATACGGTTGATGATGCATTCGCCGCCGGAGGGCAGGGTCCCGATTGCGACCATCGCCTCGTCGTCGGTGGCGACGTGCATCACGATCTCCTCTTCGGCGACGATGCGTTCGCCATACTTGTCCACGAGCTCCTCATGTGTGGACGCACGGTGCATGCCGGTCGCCACGAGGATGCGCACGCGCGCCTCGGGTGCCGCCGCGTGGATGCGACGCAGCAGGATGGGCATCGTCACGCGTGAGGGAACCGGGCGCGTGTGATCGGAGCTGATGATCACGATGTCACGTTTGCCCTGGCAGAGCTGCTCGAGTGTGGGCGAGTCGTAAGGGGTGTCGAGCGCCCGCTCGACGAGCTCCTCCTGCCCAGCGTCGGGCGTGAAGTCTCCCTGTTTGCCCGCGAGCACACCGACGACGTTTTCATCCGGCAGGCTCAGATGCATCCGTCCTCGGTCATATGGCAAATCTATATCAAACATGTGTGCCCCTCTCTTGGTTGATTGCCGGTACGGACGAGGGGTAACTATGGTTGTGATGGCATCGGGGCGGTCTGACCTATGTTGTTACCATTTGGTACAGCTTCGGCTTCACAGTCCGATAGAGTTGCGATTTCCAGAGGTCAGGTATGGGAGGGGTGCGCGTGATCGAGAGATCTGACTATCTCGTCGACTTTTTGCGCGAGCGGGGATTTCACGAGATGCGCAAAGCTCGCCATGAGTATCTCTCGTACTACGGCTTCGATCAGGAGTACGTGTTCGTTCTTGTGGAGGGCGTGGTCAAGGCGAGTGTCACGCTGCGCGAGGGCACCCGGTTCAACATCTCCTACATCAAGGGTCCGAGCCCCGTCTCGCTTCTCCGCGACGAGGTGAGCAGCCGTGCGAAATCCCCCTACAGCGTGCGCGTGGAATCTCCCGAAGCGATCTACATGGCGGTTCCCCGCGTGAGGTTCTGGGAGTTCGTGAATGAGGATTCTCGCCTGCTGGGCTATGTGAAGGACTATTACCGCGCGAGCCTGGAGGAGAGCCTCTATCGCATGCGTTATCTGACGATGAACGGGAAGGTCGGCGCCGTGGGAGGGTTCTTGTACGACCTGAACGAGCGCTTCGGCGTGCCCTGTGACGAGGGGAGCGTGATTGCCCTCGATGTCACAAACGAGGACATCGCGCAGTTCTGCGGGACCTCGTCGCGCACGAGCGTGAACCGCATCTTACGCGGTTTCAGAGAGCAGGGCGTCATTTCGACGAGCGGGCACGACGGTCGCATCGTCATCCACGACGCGTCCATGCTGGAGCGCTATGTGATGGACTGACCCAGGTCGGGTGAGCATGGGTTCGCCGGGTGCCTGCGAGTCGGCGCGCGCGAGGGCGAATTCATTTCTGCTGGCTGCCGCCGGCGCGTCCTATCCGTTCACCAGGGCGATAAACGAATCGAGTGAATACTCTCCGGAGATGCGCACTCGTGGGAGGGCGGTGACGTCGTCGCCCACATGCGCCCACGAGTTTTGCGTGGTGAAGGCGCAGAGGATGCCGGTGTCTCGCACAGCCGCGCGGCCGTCGTCGGTGACGTCGCCAAAGGGATAGGCGAAGGCCTGGGTCCCGCCCACGATCTCCTGCGCGTGCTTGAGATCTGCCGCGATCTCATCGCGGCTCATGGCGCTGATGATGCCGCCGTGCCCCACGTTGCCGCCGGGCTTGTGCATCCCAAAGGAGTGGGACTCGAAGGCGACGTAAGGGCTGCGGTGGTCGATGACCTTTTGGGCGGCGTCGGCGTCGCTGGCGATGATGAACGAAGTCGCGGGAACTTGATACTTTTCGAGCAGAGGCACACCGACGTTTAGGAAGCCCATCTCGCCGTCATCGAACGTGAGGACGACGCTCTTCGCCGGAAGGCTGTGCTTCCCCTCGATGAAGGCCTTCACCTCGGGATACGACGGGAAGTAGAAATCGTTTTCCTTGAGGTAAGAGAGCTGCTGCTCAAACGCGGTGCTGGCGATGAAGTTGCCGTTGAGGTCCGCCGGTGGGTTTGCGGGGTCGTATACGTAGTGGTACATGAGGATGGGCACGCCGCCCTGCATGGTTTCCATCGACTCGACAACATGCACGGTGCGCACTGCCTTTGCGGTATGACCGGACGAGTCCGACACACGATAGGTCACTTTGTACGTGCCGGGTTTGGAGGTGTCGACCTTGCCCGAGGTTTTAATCTTGGTGTTGAGCAGGCCGTCGGCGGGCTCGGCGGCATGGGCACCCGCCTCGAGGTATTCCTCTCCCTTGAGCACATAGGTGTTTTTGGATCCGTTGAGGCCGATGACGATCTCGCCGGCGCCGCCGTCGGCCGTGCTGTCTTCTATGATGGGCGCGCTGCCGGGCTTATCCTGCGAGGGGTTGCCGTCTTTGGACATGGCTCGGAAGAGGGCCGTCCCTCCCATGCCGACAAGCGCGATGAGGACGAGCATCGCGGCGATTCCTGCGATGCGCGTGCGCAAATTGCGCGGGGTCCGGCTGGGGCGCGAGGTCTGGTCGTAGCGCGGGGCCTGACCGAGGCGCGAGGCTTGACGGGAGCCCGTCGCTCGATTGGGGTGCGGCGCTCGGCGCATGTGCGGTTTGGCAGGGGCCTGCGGATGATGTGCGACCTGGGGGCGAGCCACGCCCTGTTGACGAGCGGGTTGCTGCGGATGGCGCGCGCCTTGAGGGCGGGGTGCGTGTCGGTTGCGATCGCTGGGATTCACGTCGGCCTCCTGCGGACGATGGGCGTCATGGCGTCGAGTGTAACGCGAAAACGCTCCGAGAATAGGAGCGTTTTTTGCAAGTCGTCTTATTAAATTGTCACGCAGTTGTTGGTGGCGGAGCTTTTTCGTACTGATTTTGAGAAACCCGGAGTATGGGAGGTCTTGCGAACAACAAAACCGCAGGTTGCGGCAAGGCGCAAGGAGTATGTACTCGGCAAATCGGGAAAACAGTACGAAAAAGCTCGATTTTTCAGCGGGGTCACCGCCCCGACGCAGTACGACCCTACTTGAGGAACATGTTCTTGAGGTTAAACTCTGCCTGCACGGTGCGCAGCATGAGGTCCGTGTCGTCGAGGCCCAGGTGCAGCTCGTTCTCATCGGCGGCAAGCGTCCCGCGGCGACGTGCCCAGTTCTGCAAGCTCGCCGGCGCGCTCTCACGCGGGAGGGTGCGGACCTCGCCGTCGACGGAGCGGCAGATGTGGCGCGAGTCAATGACGATGATCTTGCCCGCGCGGCGCGCCTCGGCGTAACCGGGCAGGTGCAGCATGAACCAGCTATCCTCGAAGGCTGCGTTGTGCGCCATGATGGGGTAGCGCTTCATGAGCTTGAGCAGCTCCTTTTGCAGCTTCACGTCCTCGCGGAAGGGCGTCTTGCCGTCGAGGTCGGACCACTGGATATGGTGGATGTCGGCCAGCGGCACGCCCGTCTCGCGGTACATATCGGGGATGCCGCAGTAGGACGCCTGCGGGTCGTGCGGCACGGCGTCGCTGGTGAGCTCCATGATCTCCCAGCCCACGTTGATGATGTAGCCGCGTTCGGGTGCGCGCCCGGTGGTCTCGATGTCGATGCCGAGCACCGTGCCCTTGATGGGCTTGCGCACGTAGGCGACGGAGTAGGCGTCGCGGTCGCCGCGGACCTCGCGAGCAACGGCGCTGGCGGCACGGCCCTGCATCTTGCCGATACCGGCGCACAGGTCGGCGTCCGTTAGGTTGCGCGCGAGCAGCGGGCTCGAGAGGTTGCGCAGGCGCGCCTCGCCGATCTGATCGCACAGCTCGCGGTTCTGATCGGCCAGCGTGAGGATGACGCCGAAATCGAAGCCGGGCTCCTCGTTTGTGCGCCATTCGTCGAGCAGCGCCTTCATGGCCTCCTCGCCGCGCTGGCGCTCGGATTCCATGGCGTCGTAGTCGCCGTAGATGAACATGGGGATGAAGGGCTGCATCGAGTATTCGAGTGCCTGCTGTGCGTTCATGGGAAGAGCTCCTATCGTTAAGAATGCGGCCGCGCGGCGGTGCTCGTCGGGGTATTTTGGCGGGCCCGTGCGCGGTCGAAGATCGTTCGAACACGAGTATAGAGGGTCTCGGTGGGGCTGAAGTGTTTGAGGTGTGAAACTTATTTAGTGACAATTCGGATGCGGCCAACGTGGCCGAGACGATATCCATCGGAACGAGCTAGTTCCCGATCGCCGGTCGGCGGATCCAGATCTGCATATGTGTCACCCGAGTACGGAAGGCCGTGGCCGGGCGGCTTTTTGTTGTCTGGAAGGACCGCTGTTCGTTACGAGTTATCCAAAGGAAACTTCTAGTATACTGGTTCACTCGCATATCGTGCGTTTGCCAAGTGGTGCGCGGGGTATGTAAACAGCTACGCCTCGGGGCGCTGGGCCCCGCTGGATGTTTCCGTTGAGGAGAGTCGGCCGTGGATCTGCTGCTGCATTTCATAGAGCATGCGCTCGAGGACACCCTTGTGCTCGTGCCGTTCCTGTTCGTGACCTATATTGCGCTCGAGGCGCTCGAACATGCCGCGGGCGCCCGTGCGAACGCGGTGGTTCGCCGCGCGGGCGCTGCCGGACCGGTTGCCGGCGCGCTGCTGGGTGTGGTCCCGCAGTGCGGCTTTTCGGCCATGGCGGCCACGCTCTACGCCGGTCGCGTGGTGACGCTCGGTACGCTCGTGGCGGTGTTTCTCTCCACGTCCGATGAGATGCTGCCCATGTTGGTGGCCGAGCGGGTCGACGCGGTGTTGCTGTTCCGTGTGCTGGGGCTGAAGGTGCTGGTCGCTCTCATCACGGGCGTGCTTGCCGACCTCGCCATCCGCGCGCTGCGCAAAAACGCCCGCGTGCACGCGTTCTTGCGTCGCACGGTGTTCTCGGTGCGTCGCGACGGCATGGAGGCCGACGTGGTAGATCAGATGGCCGAGGGCGGGGAGACCGCCGAGCATATTTGTCGTCTGTGCGAACAGGATCATTGCGGTTGCAGCCACGATCATGTACATGCGCATGGAGACGAGCACGGCCATGAGGATGCCGACGGTCACGTGGCGGGTTGCGACCATGATCACGGCCACGACCACGACCACGGCCATGGCCACGGCCACAGCCACGCCGGCGGGCGCTTCGGAATCGCCGGGTCAATCGTGATGAGCGCCGTCTCGCACACCGTGCAGGTGAGCCTTTTCATTTTCCTGGTGACGTTCGCGCTGGTGCTTGTTCTGGAAACGGCGGGTGAGGATGCCTTGGCCGCGTTCCTCTCGAGCAACCGGCTGCTCGCGGTGTTCGCCTCGGCGCTGGTGGGCCTGGTGCCCAACTGCTCGGCGAGCGTGGTCATCACGCAGCTTTACCTGGAGGGCGTGCTCGGCTTCGCGCCGCTCATGGCCGGCCTGCTCACGTCTGCCGGTGTGGGGTACCTGGTGCTGTTTCGCACCAACCGCCACCCGCGTGAGAACGCCGTGATCGTGGTTGGTTTGTTCTTGGTTGCATGCGTTTGGGGTCTGGTGTTCGCAGCGCTGGGGATGTAAGGCGCCGTCTGGTGCGTTTGTAAGGGGGCCTCGGTGCCAGAGCGGTACCGAGGCCTCTTTGCGTTTGAGGCGGGCGTGAAGGGGGGGGGTGCGGTTAGCTGTCGAGAGCCTCGCGCAGGAGCTGGGCGAGGTTGCGCTGGAAGCGCTCGCGGTCGTCGTCGGTGAAGGCGGCCGGCCCCTGCGTGCGTCCGCCCGCGCGGCGGACCTTCTTCTCCTCGTGGCGGATGAACAGCTGCATGTCGATGGTTGCCTTGTTGTAGACGTGCCCGCGCACGCCGATGGCGGCAGCTCCGCGGCCGAGCACCATGCTGGCAAGGCCGATGTCCTGCGTGACCACCACGTCGCCGGGTTCCAGGCGCTCGATGATGGCAAAGTCCGCGCTGTCGGCACCGCATGAGACATCGAGGGTCTCGGCCCAGAATCCCGGGTGCGTCGCGTCGCGCCCGCGGGCGTGTTCGGCGTCGCGCGGGTCGTCGCGGCGGATGCGGCGGGCGAGGTTTTGCGTGGAGTTCCCGGCGATGAGCACGGGGATGCGCGCCGAGCGCGCGCAGGCGAGCGCCTCGCGTGTGACCGGGCATGCGTCGGCGTCGATGATGAGGGTGGGGAAGCTGCATGAGGTGCAGTCTTCATTATTCATTTCGAGCGTATCGGCAAGAACTTCGTTAGATTGATGTGCCGTCATGCTTCCTTCTCCATTCTCGATCGTTCGAGCATTTATATCTTATCAACGGAATGCGCCCGCTCTTTATTTGCCGAAAGACAGACGGTACTCTTAGCTGAGTGATATACCCTTGATGGAAGGACCGGCAAGGTGATTACCGGAGCAGCCAAAAATAAGGTTGATGCTATCTGGCAGAAGATGTGGGAGGGCGGCATCACCAACCCGCTCGACGTTATCAGCAACTTGACGTACCTCATGTTCATGCGCTCTCTCGATGAGAAAGAACTCGAGATGGAGCGGCTGGAGAATATGCTTGGGGTGAAGCAGCCTCATATTTTCCCTGAGGCCTTCGCGAACGATCGCGGTGAAAAGATCGCGGGCAGGGAGATTCGCTGGAGCTCTTTCAAGGACAAGCGTGCCGAGGATATGTATCACATCGTCGACCGCTTCGCTTTCCCGTTCATCAAAACACTGGGTGGCTCGACTGCGTTTTCCAAGACCATGGAGAACGCTACGTTTGGATTCCCGGCAGGCAAGCCTGCGCTTTTGGAGAAGGCGGTTACCGGCGTTGAAGAGCTGCTGGCTGATTATGATGAGCATATCGGAGACCTGGGAGATTTGTACGAATACATGCTCTCCAAGCTCAGCACTGCGGGTACGAACGGTCAGTTCCGCACGCCAAAGCATATTCGCGATCTGATGGTGCAGCTTATCGATCCCAAGGCGGGAGAGCTTGTGTGCGATCCGGCATGCGGAACAGCGGGCTTCTTGATTTCGGCGGCCGAGCATATTCGCAAATGCTATGGAAGCGAAATGACCGCCGATCAGTGGGATGCGTTTGCCGGAACAAATGGGGCTGCGCCGCAGTTCAACGGTTTTGAAATCGACCAAACGATGCTACGCATCAGCGCTATGAACCTCATGCTTCATGGCGTCGATTCGCCTGATGTGCGATACCTCGACAGCATTTCACAGAAGAACGCAATCAGTTCAAAGTACGATGTCATTTTGGCGAATCCGCCGTTCACGGGCTCCGTTGACGTGGAGGATATCGATAAGGGCCTCCGCGCTATTGTGGAGACCAAGCAGACCGAGCTTTTGTTCGTTGCCCTGTTCTTGCGCATGCTCAAGCTCGGTGGCCGCTGCGCGTGCATCGTCCCCAATGGAGTTTTGTTCCGCTCGAACTCGAAGGCGTATCGTCAGCTGCGTCAACAGCTCGTGGAAGATCATAAGCTTGAGGCGATCATCTACCTACCGAGCGGCGTGTTCAAGCCGTACTCTGGCGTGAGCACGGCGATTTTGGTATTTACCAAGACAAACGCCGGCGGTACAGATAATGTGTGGCTCTACAACATGGAGGCGGACGGCTATACGCTCGATGACAAGCGCGATCCGGATGAGAAGAACAACGATATCCCCGATATTATCGAGCGCTGGGCGAACCTTGGTGACGAGTCTGAGCGCGAGCGTACTGAGAAGAGCTTCCTTGTTCCCAAACAGGAACTTGTCGACAACGAGTACGACTTTAGCTTCAACAAGTACACCAAAACCGAGTACGAGCGTATTGAGTACCCTCCTACAAGCGAGATTCTCGCCGAGCTGGATGAGCTGAATGCCCAGTTTGCTGCTGGCCTGGCTGAGCTTCACAAGATGCTTGAAGGTGATCTCTAATGTCCGCGAACAAACCCCCGTTTGACGGGGAGTGGGTGAGGCTTAACCAACTTTGCATGAAAGGGAGATCTGCTCTCAGGCAGAAAGATCTAATTGATGATGGCCCTTATGCCGTGTACGGTGCTTCGGGGATCATCGGGTCGATGTCTACGTTTCAAAATAGCGCTCGATATGTTGCCGTTGTAAAGGATGGCGCTGGTGTTGGGCGCGTCAATTTGTGTTCGGCGCGCACATCGGTTCTGGGCACCATGCAGGCGCTTATCCCCACGGAAATGGTGCTGCCTGAGTACTTGCTCCATCTGATTCGTGCGATGCGCCTCGGCGATGGCTTCAGCGGCTCTACGATTCCGCACATATACTTCAAGGATTATGGGCAGCGTTTGGTCAGATATGTTTCCATGGCCGACCAGGAGCGTATTGTCGGCACGCTTGGGTCCATTGAGGACCAAATCGATATACTGCATCAGCAGAAAGAGAGGCTCGACACTCTCGTCAAATCCCGGTTTGTCGAGATGTTTGGGGATCCAATCGACGGCTCTCTCTGGGTGAAGAGCAGGCTGTCAGAATTGTATGAGGTGAAGTCGTCTAAACGGATCTATGCGCGAGACCAAGTCGACGAGGGAGTGCCTTTTTTGCGTCTGGCGGACATCGGAGCGTTGATAGATTCTGGCACTGCGAATTCTGGCCTCTTCATTTCTGAAGAGCACTTTGAAGGGTTGAAGGCAAAGGGCCAGGTGCCTGCTCCTGGCGATGTACTTGTAACCGCACGAGGAACTCTTGGTCGATGCTATGTCATTAAATCGGACGATCGCTTTTATTTCCAAGACGGAATGATTACCTGGCTTGCTGCGAGTGAGGATTGCCTGCTGTCGGATTATCTGCTTGCCGTCTTCAACAACTCTCATTTCAATGAAGAACTCAATAGAAATTGCAGCGGTACAACAGTAAAGTATCTCTCCATTTCAGACCTAGCTAATATGACCGTTCCCGTGCCGCCATTTGCCCTCCAGCAAGAATTCGCCTCCTTCGTCGCCGAGGTCGACAAATCGAGGTTTATCGTTCAGCAGAAGATTGAAAAGCTGCAGACGCTCTACGATAGCCTTGCTCAGGAGTATTTTGGCTAAGCAGTTCGTTGCTGCATCCTTACCGCATGTGTCCACGTGCGGTAAGGAGTGTCCTTATGAATGAGAAGGTGCTTGTCATCAAGGAGATCGAGCGACTTATGGCGCCGATTCTTAGCAACGATCAACTGGGAAAGCTGCATTCCGTGCTCGATCATTGTCTGCTCGACGCGGGTGATTTTCCTTTGAGGAACACCCAGTTTTCCACTAACGGTGAGACGATAGACGCGTTTTTGTCTGCAAAGTCTGTCGAGGGCTGCTCCATTAGAACCATTCGGTATTACTCGCAAGCGCTCGAACGTTTCTCCAGAGCTATTGGCAAATCCTTTATCGAGGTTACGACCGATGATGTGCGTGGGTATTTGACGGCGTGTCAACAGAGCGGTCGGGTGAGTAATGTCACCGTGGACAATATCCGGCGGATAATATCGAGCTTCTTCTCTTGGCTTGAGATCGAGGACATCGTTTACAAGAGCCCCGTCAGGAGAATCAAAAAGATTCGATCGCTCAAAGCGGTAAAGCCCATCATCACCGATGAGTCGATGGAAGCCTTGAGGGACGGATGCAAAACGGCTAGAGATCTTGCAATCGTTGACCTATTGACCTCAACGGGAATGCGCGTCGGTGAGCTTGTGAAGCTCAACAGGTGGGATATAGATCTGACAAATCGAGAGTGTGTGGTTAAGGGCAAGGGCAATAAAGAGCGGAAAGTCTATTTCGATGCACGAGCTAAGATTCATCTGAGTGCTTACCTTGAGCAGCGAATCGACGAAAATGACGCGCTATTTGTATCGCTCAATTATCCCTATAAGCGACTTGAAATCAGCGGTGTTGAGACGCGGTTGCGTGAGCTTGGGAGGTCGGCGATTGGGGAGCGCGTGCACCCGCACAAATTTCGGCGAACCCTTGCGACGAAAGCGATTGATAAGGGGATGCCGATTGAGCAGGTGCAGGTGCTGTTAGGGCATAGCAAGATCGAGACAACACTTTGCTACGCCATGGTCGACCAGCAAAATGTAAAGCGATCTCATCACAAGTACATCGGCTGACGAACCCCCGTTTGACGGCGAGTGGCTGAAGCTTAAGGGGCGCGTCGAATACGTGCGAGGAGTGACATATAAAGCTGCCGTCGATCTTCATGGGGAACTGGACCGTGGTAGTTACATTCTGCTCCGAGCAAACAATATCCAGGACGGCAGGCTGTCGTTCGATGATGTTCAATACGTTGATAAATCGAAGGTCAAGCCAAAGCAGCTCTTGCGAAAGGGCGATATTTTAATCTGCGCTTCGAGTGGCAGTAAGAGCCTGGTTGGAAAAGCCGCTCTTGTAGAAAATGATATGCCTATTACATTCGGTGCTTTTTGTTGTGCGCTTCGCCCAAAAACCGGTGAGTCGGAATACCTCGGCCATTATTTCCAGAGCCGGCAGTACCGAAAAGCAATTGAAAGGGCTTGCTCTGGTTCGAATATCAATAATTTGAAGGCTGCAAGTTTCGAATCTCTTATTGTTCCGTTGTATTCGAAAACCGACATGCTATCGGTTGTCGGCGTGCTCGATGCTTTGGTTGCCCAGAAGAGGGAGACGGAGTCTCAGCTAGAATTGCTCGACACCCTCGTCAAATCCCGGTTTGTCGAGATGTTCGGGGATGCTGAAACCATCGAGGCGAAATGGGACGTATGCGCATTGAGGGATTGCGTTGAGTCCCTAGAATCCGGAAAGAGCCCAAGTTGTCAAAATATGCCTCGCAAGGGGCTCGAGCCGGGGGTGCTGAAGTTGAGCGCGCTTTCATCGGGGCGGTTTCTGCCCGAGGAGAACAAGGCGATGCTTCCTGGCGGGGCCATTGCTCCAGACAAAGGGGTGAGGCGTGGCGATATCCTGATTGCTAGGAAGAACACTCCTGAGCTCGTCGGCTCATGTGTGCTTGTACGCGATGATGTCGAGAACCTCATGTTTCCCGATATTGTTTTCCGCATGCATCCCAATGGAAGTGTGGAGGGGGAGTACCTTTCAGCGCTTCTTTCCGGTCCTTCGTATTCGGGCAAGGTCAAGAGTTTGGCCCACGGATCGAACAAGTCGATGTCAAATATCCCGAAGGCAGACCTTGCTCAGCTCAGGATCCCTCTACCCTCGTTGCCCCTCCAGCAAGAGTTCGCCTCCTTCGTCGCCGAGGTCGACAAATCGAGGTTTAACTTGCTAAAGACATATGGGTCTATAATTGCGTTGTTTCGCATGTTATCCCCCTGAACAGCGAGTGAGAACGCCATGAACTTCGGATTCCTAAAGCGTGCCGACGGGTATTACGACCTCTTTGCCGATGCTTGCATCGAGGCCGAGAAGATCTACGCGACTTCTCCCGCGCTCTGTGCGGTTGGTTGTCGCAAGGCGCTCGAGCTGTCTGTTAAATGGGTCTATGCAATCGATAATTCCATTAGCATGCCGTACCGCGACAATCTCTCGTCGCTTTTGCATGAGCAGTCGTTTAGGGAGTGTGTTGATGAGCGTGTTTGGCGCAGGCTCATCGGCATAAACAAACTCGGAAATCTCTCTGTTCACACGGAGCGCCGTGTCGCCACCGAGGATGCGATCCTGTCGCTGAGGTCCCTCTTTGATTTCGTCGACTGGATCGATTATTGCTACGGCCCGGAATATGAGAATCGTCGCTTCGATGAGGCGAAGATTCCAAAGAAGGGCGTTCAGCTCACCCTTCAGCAGGTTAAAGCCATCAAGGCGCGCGAAGAGTTGATTTCTCAAAAGGACGAAGAGATCAAGCGCCTTGAGGCGCAGCTAAAGGCGATGAGTGCCCAGGCCACCGTCGATAAGGCCGCCCACATCGAGACGCGATCGTTCAATCCGGAGGAGATCAGCGAGTACAAGACGCGCAAGCATTACATCGACTGGGATCTTGCCCTCGCCGGCTGGAAGATTGACGAGAACGCGCTCGAGGAGCGCGAGGTCACAGGGATGTCCCGAGAGAAGGACTCCGATTCCGGTACGGGCTATATCGACTATTTGCTTTTGGGGAAAGACAATCGCCCTCTCGCCATTGTCGAGGCAAAGAGGACTATGTACTCCCCGCAGAAGGGCATCCAGCAGGCGCGCCTGTATGCTCGATGCCTGGAAAACGAGTACGGCTATAGGCCTCCGATCTTTCTTACGAATGGATTCGAGACTTTTTTCTTAGACGACGATTCCGCTCCGATGCGAAAGGTGAGCGGCTTCTTCTCTCAAGATGAGCTGCAGAGGATAATCAATCGCCGGAGTGGTACGGTCAAGCCGAGTACGTTGCGGGTGAATGAGACCATTGCCGGCGGTGGCAAACGCTACTACCAGGTAGAGGCCATCGAGCGCGTGTGCGCCAATATCGAATCAGGCCATCGTAAGAGTCTGCTTGTCATGGCCACCGGAACGGGGAAGACCCGTGTTTCGGCTGCCTTGACGGACGTCCTCATGCGTTCCGGGCTCGTTAAGAACGTCTTGTTCCTTGCGGATCGCGTGGCGCTTGTTCGTCAGGCCAAAAGCGGGTACCAGGATTATCTGCCTAATGAGACGCTGTGCAATCTTGTATCCAACAAGGATGATCGCAACGCCCGTATCGTGTTTTCCACATACCCAACCATCCTCAATGCGATTGACAAGGAGCGCAATGAGGATGGCGACCTTATGTTCACTCCCGCGCATTTTGATCTCATTATTGTTGATGAGGCGCATCGCTCCATTTTCAAAAAGTATCGAGCGATCTTTGACTACTTTGATTCACTTGTTGTTGGCCTTACTGCTACGCCGGCGAACGAGGTCGATCGCAACACGTACGACTTTTTTGAGGTCGAGCGCGGGGTGCCCACCTACGTGTATGAGTACAACACCGCCACAGAGGTCGATCATGTTCTCGTGCCGTATTTCGGCATCGAGACCCATACGAGTTTCATGGATGACGGCATAACGTACGACGATTTGTCCGAGGAGGATCGCGAGACGCTCGAGGAAGACTTCGAGGAGACGGGGCAAGATGTGCCCGAAAAGATCGAGTCGCGCGAGATCAACCAATGGGTGTTTAACGAGTCTACGGTGGATGGCGTGTTGGAAATCCTCATGGAGAAGGGCATCAAGGTGAACGGCGGTCAAACGCTCGGGAAGACCGTCATCTTTGCGCAGAGCCAAAAACACGCTCGGTTCATCGTTGAGCGCTTTGGAAAGCTATATCCAAATCTCCCGGGGGACTATATAAAAGCGGTCCTTCATTCCGACGATTATTCGCACACCGTAATCGATGATTTCGAGGTCAAACCGTTGCCGGTTATCACTGTGTCGGTCGATATGATGGACACTGGCGTTGACGTGCCCGAAATCGTCAACCTCGTCTTTTTCAAGAAAGTGCGCTCGAAGATCAAGTTCTGGCAGATGATCGGCCGCGGAACTCGTCTGTGTGAGGGTCTCGAGGTCGTTGATCCCCTGAATGGCCCTCATGTGGATAAGGAGCGCTTCTTCATTTTTGACTGGTGCAAGAACTTCGAGTTTTTCCGAGAGCATCTGAACGTTTCAGAGGGTAAGATCGCTTTGTCCTTGACGGAGCAGGTTTTTCAGCGCCAAGCTGAACTGGCCATGCTGATGCAGGAGAGCGCATTTGCTGCCGACGACTATCAGAGCCTACGACAAGAGCTCGTGGACACCATGCGAAGCCAAGTTGTGGCGTTGAATGACGAGCTTTTTTCTGTTCGTAGGCATCGCCGCGAGGTGGAGAAGTACCGCCGCGTTGAGTCATTCCGGTTGCTGACTCCAACAGCATTTGCAGAGCTTAAGATGCCGATTTCAATGCTCGTGGTAAATGATGAGGCAGATGTTGACGCCTTGAGATTCGATGCGCTTATGTACGGCTACATGATTGCCACCTGCCAGGGCGGGAAAACCGCTGGTTATAAGTCGCGGCTGATTTCGATTGCTGCTTGCTTGCAAAAGGTGACAACCATCCCCCAGGTCAAGGACAAGCTGCCCTTGATTGACGAGGTCTTTGACGGGCAGATTCTCGACGATGCGAATCTTCTGGATATGGAGGGTATCCGCAAGGGGCTGCGTGGTCTCATCCGTTTTATCGTGGTTGGCAAGGGCAGACGTGACGTCATTACGCATCTTGATGATCCGGTTACGCAGGTCGTTTATGGTGTCGAGGCTGATATCGGCGAGGACTTTGAGGACTACAAGCTGAAGGTCGAGCGCTATCTCAAGGACTATGCCGACACGTTGGTGATTCATAAGTTGCGCAACAACCAACCCATGACGGAATTTGAGTTCGAGCAGCTCGAGCGGATTTTCACGCATGATCTTGGCAACGCGGAAGATTATGCCAAGGCTTATGGCGACACGCCGTTTGGTCTTTTGGTTCGCAGGCTGGTTCATCTCGATCACGATGCTGCCATGGGTGCTTTTGCGGACTTCCTGAACGACCAGAGTCTCAATGAGCAGCAGATCTCCTTTGTGAAGCGTGTGGTGGATTACGTGGTGGAGAACGGCTATATGGAGCCAGTTGCCTTGACGCAGCCCCCGTTTGATCGGCCGCAGTCCTTTATTCGCATGTTCAATTCGCAGCAACAGCTTGATCTGATGGCGGTCATCAAGAAGATCAAGAGCAATGCGGAGCGGCCTGCTGCATAAAACCGTATTGTCGCAACATTGGAGAAGCCGCCCGAAGGCGGCTTCTTTATGGGTCGGGTTTTCCGTTCCATAGAGAAGGGTGCCCGTGAGGCTTCCTTTGCAGATATGTCGTAGTTGCGTCTCGGTCGGATAGTCTCGCCAATAGCTATTCGCCAGGCGCGTGCTCGAGCGCGTATGCGCGGAACTCCGGGGACAGCTCCATGTCGTACTTCTCGAAATGGTACGCGTCCTTGTTCCCCCACACGACGCCATCTCGCATCGTGGCGACCTCCGGGATGTCCGTGTATTCACCGGTGACCTCGTCCTCGAAGCAGCCGGCGGCGGCGACCTCGTAGCTGCTCGCGTTGAAGAAGCGCATGATGGCGGCCTTTTCCGGGTCCGGCTTGTGGAACACTCCGTATCCGTGTTCGCCCCGATGGGTCGGTCTAATCGGCATCTGCGCCTCCTCTCGGATTGAAGGTTATCCATTCCCCGTCATTATCTCCTTGGGCGGTGCCCTGCTGCCAATGATTGCATATGATGGGGTACATGATGGAAATACTCGCTATTTCTTTCACGGTGACGCTCATCGCACTCGGGCTTTGGAACAAAGCCGTAACTGTAAGGGGGAGCAATGCAGACGGAAGCGCAGCGTCGTGCGACCAGCAATTATCGCAAGAAGGTTAAGCAGCTGACCATCCGGTTTTATCCGAACAGCGACGCCGATGAAGAGATGTATGAGTGGCTGAAGTCGCAAGACAACACAACGGACTATATCAAGAAGCTCATTTCGGCAGATATGCAGAACCGCGGATAGGCGGCTTGCTGCAATTGCGCCGAACCTCAATTCAGGGACTGTCCCTAAATTGAGGTGATGGTGCTAATTGTCCTATAACTCTCAAAGAGGAATCTGATCAGGCCCCCCACGCATTCGACCATTGGGGTCGCCTTTCACTTCGCCCGATCCGGCTGGTTCGACTGAGCCGCTTTTCGCCCAGCCTTCTGCGTGCCGGCGGCAAGTGGCGCTGCCGACCGTGGGTTTCCGCTTACCGCTCCTCGTCCGTCTCTTCCTCAAACGTATGCCAATTCCGATGGCTCCTGTTCAAGCCAAGCAGCGACTTGACCTTGGACAGGAGCCATTCGACCATGTTGAACCAGAGCCGTCCAAAGATGAGGACCGCAGTCAAAATGAGAATCCATGTCCCGATGTCCCGCAGCATCGCACCTCACCTCGGGTTGCTTGCCTATTTTGTTGCGAACTCGTTCTGGAAGAAGGACGTGAAGGCCTCCAGCTCATCTTTCTGATACAGGTAGATGTACAGGCTCTCATCCTCAAGCCATTCGTAGGCGTTGATGCCTATGTAGCCCTTCCGGTCGGGATAGATGATGAAGGCATCGGTCGGGTACTTGTTCCGATACGCCTTGTGGATCTCTTCACGACGGTAATAGGTGGGGTCTCCGTATCCGGAAAGGTCCGGGACGGTCGGAACCGCAACGATGGTGCGGGTCGCCTCGTTCCAACCAACGATGAGGTTGCCGATTTGGGTCTTGCTGCCGTGGACAAAGCCGTAGTTGAAGCGTCTGACATCCTCAGTGTATCCGACGATGAGGCGATAGCTGTCACCTTGGTCGACGGCCCGGTTGAACAGGGCCCGGAGTTTCTCGGCGTTTGCCGCGCTCTTTTCCATATCCGGCTCGGGTCCCTTGAAGAGCTTACCAAACAATCCCATGGCGTCCTCCCAACGCTTGAGGTGGGTTTTGCTAATCTTAGAGTTCGCGAGTGCGTGTCGTAGTGGAAAATCCGTCAGCGGCGGGATGTTCGCCGTGAATACGTGTTCGATTGGTCCCCGTGCGACATCGGGCTCTACCGCCGCCTGGACGACGGACCCTCCTTCAGGGCGAGCCAAATTCCCGTCGATTCATCCATCTGGGACCTCCTTCGACGGCGCTTCATGCCTCGCGATGGGACTCGTTCCCTGCGATAATGATATCGATTCGTCAGGACACGGTCAGATGCCGGCGGCTAAGGGCAGAGGCCAAGCGGAGGGGGCCGGGGCCCAGGCCGAGAAAGACGGGGAAAAATGAGCGTTCGGCAAAAAGCGAATCGCATTGCCATCATCGGTTTCACGGTGTTCGGGTGCGCGCTCGCCGTCATCGGTGTTGCCCTCATCGCGACGGGTCGCCTTTGCATCACGTCGCCGCGCCGTCTTGCCAATCAGTACGGGCCGATTCTTGCTGAGAGCGGGCGAGATGGGGAGGGCCCTGCCGCTGGTGATTCCGTAACCGCGTTCGGCTTTGATTTCGACGCCGATGGCATCGCCGACAACGATGATGTCCTCGCCGCCGCCCTCGCCTACATCCAGACCCGCCCGCACTACAAGAGCGTCTATTATCCTTCGGGCTATCCCGATGACGAGCACGGCGTCTGCACCGATGTGGTTGCCATCGCGTGCCGGGAGGCGGGCTACGACCTTCAGGCGCTCGTTGCGGCCGACGTTGCACAGCGTCCAGAGGCCTATGATATCGAGATTCCGGATCCGGCGATCGATTTCCGCCGCACGCCCAACCTCAAGGTCTTTTTCGACGCCCATGCGCAGCGCCTGGTAGACGATACCGATGAAATCACCGAATGGCGTGCTGGAGACATCGTCTTGTATGAGGGGCACATCGGGATTGTCTCCGACCGTCGCAATGAACGCGGCGTCCCGTATCTCATTCATCATTCCGGCCCGTTTCAGTTGCGCTATGAGGAGGACAAGCTGCAAAGCTACGGACACATCGTCGGGCATTATCGCCTGGATCCCACATGCCTCGCGCTGCTGTCATAGGGTGTAGATTCGAATGATTCCGTCATTCGGCTTGGGCAGCTCTCCAAAGGTGGTGCCGCAATGAAAATCAAGGGTCTCATATTCTTCGACATCGATGGGACGCTCACGTGTGGTGTCATTTCGGCCCGCTATCGCGCGTGCGCGGCTATCGCATCCCGTAGCCAAGCGGCGCAGCCGGCGACGTTGCCATCGTAATAGGCGGTGAAACGCTCATCTGCGACGTACATCTCCGCGAGACCCCTGTGCGCTTCGGGCGTGTAGAAGTTCCAGGTGAATCCGAGCCATTCCCGGTGGAGGCGATAGATGCGTTCTCCCTCGTCGCCTTTGGGACCGACATTCGCGCTCACGGCCGCTTCGAGCGATGCGTTGATTGCGCGCCCCAGCTCCTGGAAACGCTCGAACTCGCCCTCGCTCAGGTTGAGCATCTTGCGGTTTGCCTCATCCGCGGCGGTGTCGCCCCAGCGCTCACGCACCTCAGCGCCGCGCTTGCGCTCGTTTTGCTCCACGAGGTCGCGCTTCATGCCCTCGAACTTCGCCTTATCGTCCATGGGGACTCCCTTCTCGATGTGCTCGATTGTGTGTTCGACGGTGCGGATGAGGGTATCGAGTCGCTCTCGTTCGGCCCTGAGCGTTCCAAGGTGACGCGCGAGCGTTCGCCGGCGCTCCTCTTCCGTCGCACTCAAGGCGCTTGGAATCTTCGCTACGCTCATCCCCATGTGGCGCAAGAGCAGGATTTCCTGCAAGCGGTCGAGGTCCGCAGAGGTGTAGCGGCGATATCCGTTGGCGGTGCGCGTGGGTGCGAGCAGCCCCGCCTCTTCGTAATATCTCAGCGCGCGGGTCGAGACCCCCACGATGTCGGAGACTTCTCCGATGCCATAAGCTTTGTCCGAGCTCACATGCCCCTCCCGTTCCGTTTCGCCCGTAGGATAAACCTTTACGTAGCGTGAAGGTCAAGAGGTCGTTTTTGGGAGTTCAGGCAGACAAAACCGCCCGGGCCTTTTGCGGGTCCCGGGCGGCGAGTATCGGTGTTGGATTGCGGGCGATGCGCAAACGGGGCGCGTCGTGAACGCCGCTAGCGTGAGATCTTTCCAAAGGTGAACGCACGGGCGAGCAGCACGCCGCCCAGCACCGCGAGCGCGATGCCGGAGAAGACGATCATCAGATCGACCGATTCGAGCGGGAACATGAACACGGCGATGCCCGCGACAATCGACAATACGCCGGAGAGAATGGAGAGGCCGCGGTTGTGCACCATGCCCGTCTCGACGAGGGTCACCACGCCCTCGATAATCCAGCCGAATCCGATTGCGATGGCTGCGAGCGTCGCGAGGGCCGCAGCGGATGCGGTCTGGTTCTTCAGCATGATGATGCCGCAGAAGAGCAGCAAGAGGCTGGAGAGGATGTTGAGCGCGCGCCAGCCCGCAGGCATGAAGGGCGTGCCCACGGCCACGCCGATGCGCACGACGCTTGCGATAATGAAGTACGCTCCGAGGATGACGGCGAGCACCACGAGCGTCTTCACGGGCCAGATGAGCAGGGCGGCGCCGCCGATGAGCCCGACTGCTCCGGTTACGCCGTATAGGAACCTGATCGCCTTGACACCACGGTCGATCATCCCAAACTCGTCAAAGCAGAAGGGGTCGATGTGCCGTTCGCCCTCGTCGCCGATGAATTCTCTCATGGCCGCTCCAATCGACAGAAGTTAGATAACGTACATATGTAATCCTACCCATGCGAAAGAAAAGGGATGCCTTGGGGCCCTGCGAGCGCTGTCAGTTCATCGATTGATACAATCGGAACACATTGATATGAGCAAATGCGACATCCGTAAACATGATGTCGCATCGAGTGGGGGCTTCGATGAGCGGTGACCTGTATCTGGTTCGACACGGCCAGACCATGTTCAACGAAAAACGCGTTATCCAGGGCTGGTGCGACGCCCCGCTCACGTCGGCGGGCGAGGAGCAGGCGGAGCGCATCGGGCGGTACTTTGCGCGCGAGGGGATCGCGTTCGACCATGCATACACCTCAACGCTGACGCGCACCCAGCAGACTATCGAGCGCATCGTGGATATGCCTTACGAGCGCGTGGAGGACCTGCGCGAATGGGGCTTCGGGGCCTTCGAGGGCGAGCGGGTCGACCTTATGCCACCATTTCCCTGGGGCGACTTCTACGTTCCGTTTGGTGGGGAGGGGCAGATGACCGTCCGCACCCGCGTGAGCGATGCCCTGGCACGGATTATGGAACGACCTGGGCATGAGCGCGTTTTGGTGGTGAGCCATGGGTCGGCGTGCCGTGAGTTTCTGACTAAGTGGGTGCCCGATGGCGGTTTTGGCTGCGGTAGGGTGCCGGGCAACTGCAGTGTTATGCATTTCGCGTTCGACAAGGGCGCGTTCGAGCTGGTTGAGATCATCGAGCAGGATAAGTTGCGGGATTTGCTCGGGGAGTAGGAATTTCACCCCCGGTGTGCTTCGAAGCTTGTTGTTGATTGGGCTGTGGCCGGCATACCGCTCGCCCAGCTGGATTCAGAGTTTAGACGAAATGTATAATTCGCGTCTATTTGCTTTGCATCATGCATAGGTTTTTGCATCTGGGGCGACGCGCATCGTACGTTTTTCGAAGAGTGGTCAAAATACCCTGATTGTGCGCTGAAGGGTTTTGTCGCGAGCGACAAAACCCCAGGATTGCTTAAGCCGAATCTTTACGTGCGAGCGGCTCTGTCCTGCCGGGCTGGAGGCTTGCGGCAAAACCGCAGGATTGATGAAGGCGGGAAAATATGCAAGGCAAAATCGGAAGGATTTGAGCGCACAATCAGGGTATTTTGACCAAATGCTCGGTTTTACATGAAAATGGCCTCCCTTTTTGAAGAAGGGAGGCCATGCGAATCATCGGTTTTGCCCGCGAGCGCCTTGCGAGACGATTGCTATTTCGCGATGCGATGGATGAACAGGCCGCTGCGCAACTTGGGCTCGAACCACGTGGATTTGGGCGGCATAACCTCGCCGGCGTCGGCTACGGCGAGCAACTGGTCGATGCTCGTCGCGCACATCGTGAACGCAACGCCCTCGGCGCCCGCTTTGCACTCAAGCTCCTCGGTTCCGCGGATGCCGCCGACGAAGGAGATGCGCGGATCGGTGCGGGGGTCCTTGATTCCAAAAATAGGAGACAAGATGCAGCTCTGCAGGATTGAGCAATCAAGGGAGTTTGCTGGGTTGGAGGCCACTTCGTCATCTTGACTCGACCTACCGCTGCGGCGCTCGTCATCCTCGGCCGATCCCATCTCGGCGTTGAAATCGTTGCCGGCATTCTCCGTGGCATAGACCCTCGGGTTGGGGTCGTCCGCCCGCAGCTCGTACCAGGTGCCGTCGGTGTACATCCCGAACACGCCGTGCTCGCGCGGTTCCACCGGCCCCTCTGCCTCCACGATGCCGAATCCCGCGCCGCTCAGTACCTCGAGCAGCTCGTACGTATCGAGTCCGTTGCGGTCCGAAACCACGCGGTTGTACGGCAGGATGGTGAGCTGGCTGGCGGGGAACAGGACGGAGAGGACGTAGTTGAACGGCTCCTTTCCGGTGTAAGTGCCTGCCGCCCGCGCTTCTTCGCGCATGCGGCGCGCAACCTTCACGGCGCTTGCGGCCCGATGATGCCCGTCGGCGATATAGGCGCACGGAATCGTGCCGAGCATGGCACGCAACGCATCGACGGCATCGTGGCGCACGACCTCCCAGACGGTCTGGCGCACGCCCGACTCATCGGCGAAGTCGTACAACGGGGTGGAGGTCGTGGCCGCGCCGACGATCATGTCGAGCACGGGCTGGTCGCGGTAGGTGAGGAAGATCGGTCCCGTCTGGCAACCGAGCGCTTCGATGTGCTCGATGCGGTCGCGTTCCTTATCTTCGCGCGTAAGCTCATGGCGCTTGATGACGCCACCTTCGAATTCGTCGACGGCGCACACACAGACGATGCCGGTCTGCACGTGTCCCTCCCAGGCAAGGCGGTAGATGTAATACGCCAGGTTGCGGTCCTCCACGAAGGTCCCGTCCGCGAGGCGCTCGTGCAGCAGCTCCGCTCCGAGCGCGTATACCTCTGGTGCGTACATGTCCTGATCAGCGGGAAACTGCGTCTCGGGTCGGTCGATGTTCAAGAAGGAGAGCGGCCTGCCCTCGATGTACTCGGCCGCCTCGCCGCGGTCAAAGACGTCATAGGGAAGAGCTGCCACCTCGGCGGCGTGCTCGGGGACGGGGCGAATGCAAGGGAAGGGAAGCGCTCTCATGGACGGTCCTCTCGCGCGGGTCGATCACATATGGCGTTATCGTACCCCGCCTGTGCCACGATGGATGAAAAAAGCGGGGCTCGGGCGTAAACTCGAGCCCCGCTTTCGCGAGCGTCGCCGCGTGGTGCCGAAAAGCCGGTCTCGTCGCGTGCGAATTCCTACCCGTTTTGTCCCGGGTGCACCATCGCGAGCGTAGCTGGGCGCGGTCTGCGTGTAGTCTGCCGCGGCCCGCGCTTCCCGAGTGTGGCCTGCGCTATTTCTCGTTCTGGCAATCGCCGAAGTGCCCCAGGCGCTCAAATTTCTCGAGGTCGGTTTCCGCCATACCCTGCTGCATGCCCTCGAGACGCTTGGTGTACATGGGATCGTTCTCGTCGTTCCAGATCTTCTCGGCCACGGGCGCCCACGCCGCCGCGCCGGCAACAGTCTTGCGGCGGAGGTCCTCCGGGGTCTCCGGTTCCACCAGGTCGGTTCCGTGCGCACCGGATTCGGCGACGAGCCGGCCGAGCTCGTAGGGGTTCTCGAGCATGGGGCAGGGCCGCAGGTGATTGTCGTTGAACGGTTGGTTCTCGTAGTACTTCATGAACAGCGGCGATTTAAGGGCCTCGAGCAGCGTGACGTCGTGGATGTTGACGTTGCTGTAGTGGATGAACACGCAGGGCTCGACGTCGCCCGCGGCGTTGATGTGCAGGTAACGGCGGCCGCCGGCGATGCAGCCTCCCACGAACTCGCCATCGTTTTGGAAGTCCATGGTGAACAGCTCCTTCTTGGAGCGCATGTCACGCACGAAGTGGTACATGCGCTCGCGCTGCTCGGGAGTGGGCATGAGCGAGGCGGGCGAGGAGGCTCCCACGGGCATGTAGTGGAAGTACCAGCAGAACAGCGCGCCTTTCTCGATCATCCAGTCCATGTTCGCCTCGGTGGCCACGGCGTCGGCGTTCTCGCGCGTCCAGCAGCAGGAGATGCCGAATGGCAGGCCGTTTTCGCGAAGCAGGTTCATGGCGCGCTCGATCTTGGCATACGTGCCCTTGCCGCGGCGTGAGTCGGTCGTACCCTCGTCACCCTCGGCGGAGATGGCGGGAACAAAGTTGCCCACGCGGATCATCTCCTGGCAGAACGCCTCGTCGATGAGGGTCGCGTTGGTGAAGCACAGAAATGCGCAATCCTGGTGCTTTTCGCACAGGCGGATGAGGTCGTCCTTGCGTACGAGCGGCTCGCCGCCGGTGTAGATGTAGATATGGCAGCCGAGCTCCTTGCCTTGGCAGATGATGGAGTCGATGTCCTCGAAGGAGAGGTTGAGCGCATGTCCGTACTCAGCCGCCCAGCAGCCCGTGCAGCGCAGGTTGCAGGCACTCGTGGGGTCGAGCAAGATCGCATACGGGATGCTGCACTGATGCTTTTCGCGCATCCTTTCCTGCTGGGGCCATGCCAGAACGCTACAGTCCACAATGAGCGTCTTGAGCAGCTTGGTGCGTACTTCGGGGTTGAGGTCGAAGATTCGCATCATGAGTCGGTACCAGTTATTGCGTTCGCGGATCGCGGTGTCGAAGGCTCGGCGTTGCAAGGGGAGCACATACTCGGGGACGAATTTGTCCACGAGCGTCATGATGGTGTCGATGTTCTTCTCGGGGTCCTCGTCGAGATAGTCGATGATTTTGTTGAGGGCCGCTCGTTCCGCCGCTTGTGTGAGTGCCATGCTGTTCCTTCTTTCGACGCACTGGAGGCGACGCGGGGCATGCCTACAGTTCGAGTCGCGAAGACGGAGGAACGACTCGCCGCGTCGCCTTGCCGTGAATAGTAACAGCTGTGGTATATTCTACAAATGTGGAATAAGCAACTGTGTCTATTCAACGAAGTGCAGATAGATGTGGGTTTTGCCTCAAAGGATACGAGCTGTGGAGGAGCAAAGGGTATGGATGGGTGTCGTTTGAGGATGGTCGAGGAGCGAGGTGCCTCAAAGGCGTCCGCGCCGTCCGCGTCCCAGTGCGAGCGCGTCGACCGTCGCGTGCTCCGCTCGCGTGCGGCTATGGTCGCGGCGTTCGAGGACCTGTTGGCGGAGAAGGCCTACGAGGACATCACGGTCACCGACATCGCGCGTAAGGCCGATGTGGACCGCAAGACCTTTTACAAACACTTCGGGTCGATCGACGGCCTGCTCGCTTATGTGCTCGACAGCCATATCGACGATATCGTGGAGAACACGCACGGGTTGCTGGCGTGCACGGGGGAAAGCGAGCAAGGCGGCTTTGCCGTGCGCATCCAGGTGTTTTTCGAGATGGTAAACAGGGCCATCATGGAGAATATCTCACTCAAGCGGCGCGTATTCGAGTGCGTTCCCTTCGACCTGATGTTCACCTGCATCAAGCAGTCCATGTATGAGGAACTTGAGCGTTACTGCATGATCCCGGCGAGCGTGCGCTCCGATCAGCTCGACTATTATCTCTCGTTCGTGTTCGGCGGGATTTTGTCGGCGTATCGGCAATGGATCATGATGGGCGGCGATACCCCCATCGAGAACGTCTCGAGCGCGGCGAGCGCCCTGGTTGCCCGCGGCCTTTCCTCGCTCGAGGGGTTCGAGCCCGCCGAAAGCGGCCTCGCCCCGGGCGCTCCGCGCGCGGTGGAAGAGCTCGGGGCGTAGGCGCTCTGCGCTTTATTTGATGACGCGCACGCGATACATGGACGGAATCGTTCTCAGTGCTGCGATGGTGGCCTCGTCGAGGTGCTCGTCGGTGTCGAACATCGTGTATGCATTTTCGCCGGCGCTCTCGTTGACCATGCGCTGCACATTGGCGTTGTCTTTCGCGAGGACTGCGGTGATCTGACCGATCATGTTGGGCACGTTTGCGTGCAGGCATCCGATGCGGCTCGCGGCCCGGGCCTTGCCCATGGAGCAGGTCGGGTAGTTGACCGAATGGGCGATGTTGCCGTTCTCGAGATAGTCTTTGAGTTCGGAGATGGCCATGTCCGCGCAGTTCGCTTCGGCCTCCTTGGTGCCTGCGCCCGAGTGCGTGGTGATGAAGGTCCGCGGCATGCGAACCGTCTTGGGCGTGGCGAAATCGCAGGCGAACCAGGAAAGCTTGCCGGCGCGCAGTGCGGCGTAGACCGCGTCCTCGTCGATGATGGATTCGCGTGCGAAATTGACGAGCACCGCACCGGGCGCGAGCAGCTCGAGCTGGTCGGTTGAGATCATCCCGACGGTATCTGCCTTTGCAGGCACGTGCAAGGTGAGGTAGTCGCATCCGCGGCAGAGGTCCTCGAGCGTGCCCACGCGCTGGACCTCGCGATTGAGTGACCAGGCGTTCTCGACCGAGATGAACGGGTCGCAGCCAAAGACGTCCATGCCGAGCTCCACGCAGGCGTTTGCCACGCGGGACCCCACGTTGCCGAGGCCCACCACGCCCACGCGTTTGCCACGGATCTCGCGCCCCACGAACGCCTTCTTGGCCTTTTCGGCATCCACGAGGATGTCGGGGTCGTCGGCGTTATCGCGCACCCATTGCATGGCTTGGACGATTCCGCGGCTCGACATGATCATCATGGCGATGACGATCTCCTTCACGGCGTTGGCGTTGGCGCCTGGGGAGTTGAACACCACGACGCCCCGTCGCGCGTACTCCTCGATGGGGATGTTGTTCACGCCCGCGCCGCAGCGTCCGATGGCGCGGATGCCCGCCGGGAGCTCGTAGCCGTGCAGGTCGGTGGATCGCATGAGAATGGCGTCCGCGTCCTCGGTACGTTCGACCAGCTCGTACCCCGCTCCGAAGTCGACCTGTCCGTCTTTGGTGATGTCATCGATGGTCTTGATATATCGCATGGTGAGTTCCTCCGTATCCCGGCGACCGGCACCCATGGGGTCCGGCGCTCAGACAGTCCTGCTCGCACAAAGAGCCCACTGGGCTCTTCGGCTCGTGCGGAAACTCGCGGCGGACCTCATGGGTGCCGGCCTTGCGTTCCGTAGCAGAAATAACAAATGGTACTGACGAAGCAGAATGAATGGGGCGTCGAACCCCTAGATAGATCGGCCGCCTCGGGAGGCCTCGAACTCGCGCATGCATGTTGCCAACGCGCCGACGGAGTCCATGGTCACGGCATTGTAGATGCTTGCTCGCAAGCCGCCCGCCATGCGATGGCCCTTGATGCCCTCGATGCCGCGCTCCCGGGCATAGGCTATGAAGGCCTCGTCCGTCTCGGCGTCGCACGTGCGGAAGGTGACGTTGCTCATGGAGCGGCTTTTGGGATCTGCCGTGCCCTGGAAGAGGTCGCTATCGTCGATGGTGCGGTAGAGCAAGTCGGCCTTTGCTCGGTTGCGCTGCGCCATGGCGACGAGCCCGTCGGTCTGATCGATCCAGCGGAAGACCTTGCCGCACAGGTAGATGCCAAAGGTGTTGGGCGTGTTGTACATGGAGCCCTTTTCGGCCTGGACGCGCAAATCCAGGTAGGTGGGGCATATGTCGGCGCGAGCCGGCCCGTTTGCGATGAGGTCCTCGCGCACGATCACCACGGTCACGCCCGCGGGCCCCGCGTTTTTCTGCGCGCCGGCGAACAGCAGACCGTAGCGCTCGATGTCGAGCGGACCGGATAGGAAGCAGCTTGACACGTCGGCGATGAGCGGCGTGTCCGCGCAGTCGGGGAGGGTGTGGAACTGCGTTCCGAAGATGGTGTTGTTCTGGCAGATGTAAACGTAGTCGAGGTCACCCGATGCCGCGCGATTCTCGACCGCGCCGAGCTCGGGGATGCGGTCGAAGTTCGAGGCCTCGCTGCTCGCAAGCACCTCGGCGTCTCCGTATTTGCACCCTTCGCGCCAGGCGAGTTTGGCGAAATTGCCGCTCACCACGTATCCGGCTCGTCCCCGGCGCATGAGGTTCAGCGGGATGCCCGCAAACTGCAGGGTCGCACCGCCTTGCAGGAACAGCACGCGGTAGGAAGGCGGGATGTCGAGCAAGCGGCGCAAGGTGGCCTCCGCATCCTCGATGATGGCGCGATACGCCTCGGATCGATGGCTCATCTCCAGCACGGACATGCCGCTCCCGGCGTAGTCGAGAAGCTCGTCCTGTGCTTCGCGCAGGACGCATTGGGGCAGTGCGGCGGGGCCGGCTGAGAAGTTGTGCACGCGTGCCATGGTGGGCCTCCCTCGGGTGTCGTGCCATTGCCAAGACTTTAGCATCATAAAGTGCTTGTGGTGTCGGTATTGGTCGAAGCGTTCATTTGTTTACATGATGCGCCTTCGACTGGATGAGCGCGGCCTCGAGTGCGAAGCGCGGTACAATAACCCTAACGTTCAAGTTGACCTTTAAGGGGTACAGATGGCCATCTTCGTCGTCTCGGACATCCACGGGCATGCGCGCGCCTTCGACCGCGCCCTCGAGCTTGCGCAGCCCGCTCCGGACGACACCGTCTTCGTGCTCGGCGATATGGTCGATCGCGGTCCCGACCCGTTGGGCGTGATCGGCATAGTCCGCGCGCTCCCGAATGTGCGCGTGCTCATGGGCAACCATGAGGAGATGCTCTACGAGTCGCTCGAGAGTGGTGACGAGCGCGACAAGCTGACCTGGCACATGAACGGCGGCTACACCACCTACGAGCAGCTCGAGCAATTGCCGCGCGATCGCTATGTGGATCTTATGGACTGGCTCGTGAACTTGCCCACGTTCGCGGTGGTGGAGGTCGATGATCACAGACCCTCCGCGGCGCGGGGCGATCGTAGGAGCTACCTGCTTGCCCATGCCGGCGTGGACGCGCCGCGCCTTCGGGCCTCCCTGGATGCGCTCGGTGTCTCTTGCAGCGAGGCGGCAGGGTATGCCGCGGCGACCCCGGACGATCTGCTCGCAGCCATGATCGAGCAGGACGTGAACGACCTGCTGTGGATCAGGCGTGAGTTTTGGTCGACGCCGACGGGCCTGGTGGGGACGAGCGGCCTGGGGCCGGTGGTAGTTGCGGGGCACACCCCTTCGATCTCGATGCCGCGTTACGCCTCGCTCATGTGCGGGTCGGGGGTCGACGAAGACCTGCGCGGTGTGATGGTCGAGGTCGGCTGCTCGCGCGACACCGGCGGTGTCGCGGATCGCGTCTGCATCGATTGCTCCGCCGCAGCGGGCCATCCCAGCGGCCGCGTGGGCATTATGCGCCTCGAAGATCGTCGCGTGTGGCTCGCCGATATCGAGGAGGGCGAGTAGGCCGCGCTGCGAGGCCGTCATGCGCCGGAGCAGTTCTATGCGTGGAACGGGGAGCGGTTTTTCTCGGATAGGTCCTGCCTGATGCGGTGGTACTCGATCGACAGCAGAACGAGAAGCAGCATCATAGAGGCGAGGTATCCCGCTACGGCGCCGGTAAGGCCCATGAGCCAGATGAGCGCGGTGGGGACCACCAGGGAGAACGCGAAGGTGATCGCGTAGGGCTTGGTGGCGGAACTCTGTCGGCGCAGCACCGTGATGATGGCGTAGAGGAAATCGATCGCCGCGCTCACGCCGCCCGCGACGATCATCAGGTAGGCGATTCCGCGATACGCCTCAAAATCCACGCCGTACATGAAGTTCATGATCGGTATCCCCAACCAGCCCATGAACACGAGCGTGCCGGCGGTCATGAGCGCGATGACGGCGATCATTGCCAGGACGATCAGATCGAATTTGCGGCGCCTGCGAGGGTTCGACCAGATGTTGGCGAGTCTCAGCAGTTGCGGCTTGTACAGGAACCCGGCGGCGAGCAGGATGCCTTGGGCGGGGAAGAACAGCGCGTTGAAGTACAGCTGGCTGTCGTAGGGGAGCATGCCCTCCATGGCGAACTTGGGCACGCTCTCGATGAGGTTGAACATGAAGAGGGCCGAGAAGAGCGGGAGGCAGTGACGGAACAGCCCGCCGATCTCCAACGGGCTCATGCGTCTCGAGGCTTCGGTTTCCAGAAGGGCGAGCGGAATCGTGACCAGGATGAGGGTGGCGACGGCCACCAGGCCCGCGGCCGCGCCCGCCAGGGCGATGCTGCGCGTGATGAACAACAGTACGCTGAAGGCGATGATGACCGAGACCGACCTGAGCGCCTGGCTGATGCCGGCGAGGTAGAGCTTGTCCGCCTGTTGCAACCGTCCTTCGTACACATCGGCGAGTCCGTCAACGATCTTGTAGATGTAGATGCCGATGGAGAGCATGAGCATGGTGGCATCGTATCCACGAACGGTGCAGTACAACAGGCCCGCCGCAAGCGCCAGCAGGGAGGTGAGCCAGCGTTGCGCCTGATATGAGGCGAACGAGCACTTCTCGTCGATATCGGATACCTGATAGGTGCGCACGCCGAAGTTCGAGAGGAACATCAAGAGGGTTCCCGCGGCGAACGCCATGGAGAACATGCCCGCCTGTTTGATGCCTGCGAGCTGGGTTGCCACGACGGTCAGCACCGGGAAGACCATGCCCCATGCGCCGGTGCCCACGGTGTTCCACAGGTAATCGCGTGCGGTCTCCCCGCTGCCGTACTCGGCTTCCTGCACGGCAAGGCCGCCGTCGTAAACGGCGGCGATCAGTCGTGTCCACCATGCGTCGACCAGCCGCGCGATCGGGCCGGGCTCGTGTTTGGAGGGGCCGTCGGCGGCTTTCCCCGCCTGCGCGACCGTGCTCGCGTGCGGGTTTCCGAATAGCGTCACGCTGCGCTTGCGTTCGTGCCGCTCGTGGAGCGAGCGGACCTTGTCGCGCAGGTTGTCGAGAGGGTGCAGGGGCACGGTTCCTCCAATCGGTCGTCTCGGCGCGGGGTGGGCCTTCGCGGCGGGGCTGGGTTGCAAGCAGGATGCGGGGGTTGAAAATGTCAATGCCGAGCCTGCTGAATGGTACGATGTTTCAGCGTGAGCGGCGACGGGGGAAGTCGCCGTGAGCGTCGCGCGGCATTACCGCCGCCCGTGAGATCGGACATAGTACATCGGAGATCGTTAGGAGTCACCGTGTCAATCGCTGCCCTCGCTGTTCCATTCGTATTGGCATTGTTACCCATTATCTGGTTGGTCGTTGCGCTCATCGCGCTGCACCTGCCTGCGTGGAAGGCCGCCATCGGGTCCTTCGTCATCGCTTGCGGATTGGCGCTCACTTGGTGGGGCATGCCCGCCATCGAGGTCGCTACCGCGAGCCTCGAGGGTTTCGTCATGGCACTGTGGCCTATCGTCCTCGTCATCATCGCTGCGGTGTTCACATACAACCTGTGCGTGCGCACGGGGGCCATGGACGTGATCGGCTCCATGATCACCTCGCTTTCTCGTGACCGTCGCGTGCTCGCGCTGCTTGTGGCCTGGTGCTTCGGTGGTTTCATGGAGGGCATGAGCGGCTTCGGCACCGCCGTCGCCATTCCCGCCGGCATGCTCGCCGCCCTCGGCTTCCCGCCGCTGCAGGCCGTTCTCGTCTGCCTGGTCGCCAACGGCGTCCCGACCTGCTTCGGCTCCGTCGGCGTTCCCACGGTATCCCTCGCGGGCCTCACGGGTCTCGATCCCATTCAGCTCGCGTTCACCGAGATGTTGCAGATCGCCCCCTTCTTCGTCATCGTGCCTTTCATCATCGTCATGATCGCGGCGGAGCCTGCGAGCGATGCCTCGGCAAGGCTCGGTCTGGCCGCCCGTCTGCGCGGTGCGGGTATGATCGCGCTGGCTTCGGGCGTGGCGTATGCGCTGCCGTCGCTGGTGGTCGCCGCCTTTGTCGGCCCCGAGCTCACGGTCGTGGTCGGTTCGCTGTGCTCCCTGCTCGTCACCGCCATGCTTGCCCGCCGTCAAAAGACGGTCGCGCCCGAGTTCGAGATGCACGTGGACGCCGCCGAGCACGTCACGCCCCCTCGCGCCCTGCGTGCCTGGTCCTGCTTCATCTTGATCTTCGTGCTGTTGCTGTTGACGTCCAAGCTCGTGCCCGTGGCCAACGCCTGGCTCGCTCAGTTCTCGAGCGCCGTCACGATCTATAGCGGCGCCGACCCCTCGACTGTCACGTTCATGTGGGTGAACACGCCGGGCGTGTGGATCTTCATCGCCGCGTTCGTGGGCGGGCTCATCCAAGGCGCGACGCCGCGCGTGATGGGCGAGGTGCTTGTGGCCACGGTCAAGCAGATGATGCCCACCGTCATCACGATGCTCGCCGTCCTCGGATGCGCCAAGGTCATGGGCTACGCCGGGATGATCGGCGCGGTCTCCTCCTTCTGCATCGCCGTCACCGGCTCTCTGTTCCCGCTCATGGCCCCGGCCATCGGCGCGGTCGGCGCGTTCGTCACGGGCTCCGGTACGAGCTCGGGGCTGCTGTTCGGATCGGTGCAGCTGCAGGCCGCCGAGGCCCTGGGCATGGACCCGTATTGGATCGTGGCCTTGAACTCCCTCGGTGTCGGCGCGGGCAAGATGATTTCGCCCCAGTCGCTCGCCATCGGAATGGCCGCCGTCCAGGTCACCGGTGCCGAGGGTAAGCTGCTTTCCCGCGTGCTGCCCATCGCGGTCGTGTTCGTGGCGCTGATGGCCGCACTCGGCCTAGGCGGTGCTCTGCTCTAGCACCCGTCTCGCCGCCGAGAGGCGCCTGCGGGATTTCCCCTTCGCGCGTGGTTCCGCTGCGCTCCACAAAAACGCGCTGCGGGGAAACCCTCCGGCGCCTCTCGGCTACGTTGCCGCAGCTCAGGCCGTGGGGCATATTCCCGTAGACCGTTTTTGTGGAGCGCAGCGGAACCACGGTCGAAGGGATTATGCCCCACGGCCTGAGCGGTGGGGATAGATGTATGAAGAAGGAGCCCGTGCAGGTGGATGCACGGGCTCCATTGCGTTGCTTTGACGCGGGCGGGGCGTTAGGCGCGCGGGCCGGCGTTTTTCACGTTCTCGGGCAGGTGGGCGTACTTCTTCTCGAAGTTCTCCTGGAACATGCCGGCGAGCTTCTTGGCCGTGGCGTCGTACTCCTCCTTGCTGGACCAGCACTTCCACGGGACCATGACCTCATCGGGAACACCGGGGCAGCTGGTGGGGATGTCCAGGTTGAAGACGTCGTCGTGAATGAACTCGGCCTGCTCGAGCGTGCCGTCGAGCGCTGCGTTGACGTTGATGCGGTTGTAGTCGAGCGGGATGCGGTGGCCAACGCCGTAGGAGCCTTCGACCCAACCGGTGTTCACCAGGTAGACGCGGGTCTTGCCGGAGGCGATGCGCTCACCGAGCATGTCGGCGTAGACCATGGGGTCGAGCGGCATGAACGGCTCGCCGAACAGGGCCGAGAAGGTGGGGACGGGCTCCTTGATGCCCAGCTCGGTGCCGGCGACCTTGGAGGTGAAGCCACTCACGAAGTGGTACATGGCAGCGTCTGCGGACAGGCGGGAGATGGGGGGCAGCACGCCGAAGGCGTCGCAGGTGAGGAAGATGACCGCGGTGGGCTCGCCGCCCGCGCCCTCGAGGCAGCTGTTGGGGATGTGCTCGACGGGGTAGCCGACGCGCGTGTTCTGCGTGAGGGAGACGTCCGCATAATCGGGCTCGCGATGCTCGTTCATGATCACGTTCTCGCACAGGGCGCCGAACTTCACGGCACGGAAGATCTCGGGCTCGCGCTCCTCAGTGAGGCCGTCGCACTTGGCGTAGCAGCCGCCCTCGAGGTTGAAGATGCCCTCGCCCATGGCCCAGCCGTGCTCGTCGTCACCGATGAGCAGACGCTTGGGGTCGGCGGAGAGGGTGGTCTTGCCGGTGCCGGACAGGCCGAAGAACACGGCGGTGTCGCGGGATTCGGGGTCCATGGAGGCCGAGCAGTGCATGGGCAGCACCTTGTCCTCGACGGGGAGCAGGTAGTTCATGACGGAGAAGACGGACTTCTTGATCTCGCCGGAGTACTCGGTGCCGGCCACGACCACGACGCGCTCGGCGAAGTTCACGAGCACGGCGGCCTCGGAGTTCAGGCCCTCGATCGCGGGATCGCACTTGTAGCCGGGGGCGGCGAGGATGGTGAAATCGGGTTCGCCGTAGGCGGCGCGCTCCTCATCGGTGGGGCGGACGAGGAGCTGCGTGATGAACAGGGCCTGGCTGGCGCGCTCGCAGGCGATCATGAACTTGCGGGCGTGGGCGCGGTCGGCGCCGGCGAGGCCGCGCACGACGTAGAGGTCGCGCTCGCCGAGGTATGCCGCAACGCCGTCGCGGACCTTCTCGTAGCTTTCCTGGGAGATGGGAACGTTCACGTTGCCCCAGGCGATGGCGTCGTGCACGTCGGGGGTGTCCACCACGAAGCGATCCTTGGGGCTGCGGCCGGTGTATTTGCCGGTTTCGACCACGAGGGAGCCGTTGGACGCGAGCTTGCCCTCATGATGAGCGAGCGCCTCCTCGACGAGCTCGGCGGGGGCCATGTCGAGGTGGATGGAGTCTGCGCCGGCATGGACGCCGTAGCCCTCCAGAACCTTGGTGACGGAATCAGTAGCCATTGTGATCCTCCTCAGGATGGGGTTCGGTATCGATTTCTCGATGCACTTGAGCGCTGCGGAGGGCTGTCGTGCCGCCCTGGATATGCGCGTGCATGTCAAAGTGCGTCGCGAAAAACGTTTTACCATTGCATCGAGGTATTAGTACCGCATCTGCGAGGGGGTTCATGCGTGGTATTCGGCAAGGGCCACGCGTCATTCGGCGGGCGGTAGGTTTTCAACCGTCTGTGCGCCCTGCTGGACGAGGAGCTCGACTGGATCATGTCCCAGCCCGTTGCATAGAGCCCTCTGACGATAGGACGAAAGACGGCCCGCGACCCTTTTGGTGGGGTCGCGGGCCGTTGCACGTCCATGGGAATGACGATGGCGAAGTGCCGCTGCGGCTTGCGAGGCTAGGACTTCGTCTCCATCTTGGCCCGGCAACGCGGGCAGGTCACGCGGAGCTTGCCCTTGCCCTTGGGCACGGACAAGATCTGCCCGCAGTTGGGGCACTTGAGGAAGCGTGAGGTCTTGCGCTCCTTCCACATCTTCTGGGCGGTGCGCTTCGCGCGCTCGTACTCGATGTTGGGAACGGCGGAGGCGGTGGAGCCGCCGGAAGCGTTGCGACCGGCAGGGGTGATGGAGCCAAGGCGTGCAACAAGGTTGCCCAGCACGGGGACGCGCTTGGAGAAGGAGCGGAACGCGTTGTTCTCGTTGCAGCGGACGATGATGTTCTTGGAGAACGCGCGCGCGAGTGCGAGCAGCACGATCGCGAGCGCGATCCACGTTAGCGGGTCGAGGTTTGCGATGGTGCCGATGAGGGCGAGCAGCATACCTGCGCCGCCGAGCACGCAGGTGAGCTCGTCGACTCCGTAGCGGTCTTTCATGAAATCGTTCATGGGTGCCTTTCCCTATCTGCGCCCGCTGCGCGAACGCCGTCCATGTCATGGTCTCACGGTACCCGTATCCGGGCGCCGCGCTACCACGATACCCCTATTTCGCCAGCTTCTCCACGATGGCTTCGATTTCTGCGAGCTTGGCGTCACGCTCGGCCTGCGTTCCCTGGGCGACTGCCTGCTGCACGCAGCCTCCGATGTGGGCCTTGAGGACGTCGGCGTTGATGCGTCCGATGAGGGATTGCGTTGCCATGAGCTGCGTTGTGATGTCGATGCAGTAGCGGTCCTCCTCGACCATCTTCATGATGCCCTCGATCTGCCCGCGGGCGGTCTTGAGCAGGCGCATGGTCTTATCGCGGTCGGCCATCATGGGCGGTTACGCTTCCTGCACGGACAGAGCGCGGAATTTCTCGCCCGCGCCGTTCACGGCCTCGGCGAGCTGCTCGGTCATGACGTCATCAGAGCACTCGACGGTTACGGTCTGCGTCTCGTGGTCGGCGTCGGCGTCGGTCACGCCCGCGACGTTGAGCAGCGCCGTTTCGACGGTGGCGTCGCAGTGGCCGCACATGAGGCCCTCGGTCTTGATGATGTAGTTCATGGTTGCTCCTCTCTCTTCGTCTCAATTGGGGACAGGCACCGATTGAGACATTTTTCATACGATTGCGTTCCGACGTTTCAATCGGTGCCTGTCCCCAATTGAGACGGTTGGTCGATGCGCCTGGGCTGGAAGGTCCTCAGGCGCAGGGCGTTGCCCACCACGCACAGGCTCGACAGGCTCATGGCCGCGGCGCCAAACATGGGCGAGAGCTGCCAGCCGAGCAGCGGGTAGAACACGCCGGCGGCGAGTGGGATGCCCAGCGCGTTGTAGAACAGCGCCCAGAACAGGTCCTGTTTGATGTTGCGGATGACGGCGCGGGAGAGCTCGATCGCACGCGGGACGTCCATGAGGTCGCTCTTCATGAGGATCACGTCGGCGCCTTCTTTGGCCACGTCTGCGCCCGCGCCGATCGCCAGCCCCACGTCGGCGCGTGCCAGAGCGGGGGAGTCGTTGATGCCGTCTCCCACCATGGCGACCGTGTTTCCGTCGCCCTGCAGCTCGCGCACCACGCGCTCCTTGTCGGCGGGCATGACGCCGGCGATGACCTCGCTCACGCCGACTTTCGCGGCGATGGCGTGTGCGGTGGTTTCGTTGTCGCCCGTGAGCATGATGGTGCGGATGCCGAGCTCGCCGAGGGCGGCTATGGCCGCCGCGCTCGTTGCCTTGACGTCGTCGGCGACTGCGATAATACCCACAAGCTCGCCGTTCTTGGCAAAGAGAAGCGGCGTTTTGCCTGCGCGGGCGAGCTCGTCCAGGGCGGCGCGATCGACGACCACACCAAGCTCGTCCATGAGGGCGGCGTTGCCGGCGGCGATTGCGTTGGCACCCTCGCGTGCCGTCACGCCTCGACCTGGAATGGCTGCGAAGTCTTGGACGGTACGGGCCACGATTCCCAGCTCATCGGCCCGTGCCATGATGGCCTCCGCGAGTGGGTGCTCGCTGGTGCGCTCGAGGGCGGCGGCAAGCTTCATGAGTGCCTTTTCGCTCATGACGGGCGAACCGTCTGCGCGGCGGGCGGGCATGACGTCTGTCACGGTCGGTTTGCCCGCTGTGATGGTCCCCGTCTTGTCAAGGACCACGGCACGAACGCCGTGCAGCGTCTCGAGTGCCTCGGCGCTCTTGAACAAGATGCCCATCTCGGCACCGCGCCCGGTTCCCACCATAATCGCGACGGGCGTGGCGAGGCCCAGGGCGCACGGACAGCTGATGACCACGACGGCAACGGCCGAGGTGAGGGCTTCGTTCACGTTGCCGCCCGTGGCGATGAGCCACACGACGAAGGTGACGGCGGCGATGGCCAAGACGACGGGCACGAACACGCCGGCGACCTTGTCGGCCAGGCGTGCGATGGGGGCCTTGGTGGCGTTGGCGTCCTCGACCAGGCGGATGATACGCGCGAGGTCGGTGTCGGCACCCACGCGTGTGGCGCGGAAGGTAAAGGAGCCGGTGCGGTTGACGGTTGCGGCGCTCACGGTATCGCCGATGCGCTTCTCCACCGGCATGGACTCGCCGGTCAGTGCGCTCTCGTCCACGGCCGAGGAGCCCTCCAGTACCACGCCGTCGACGGGGATCGCCTCGCCCGGACGTACTAGGATGGTCTGGCCGAGCTGGATGTCATCGGCGTTCACAGTGGTTTGCATACCGTCCTCGCCGACGACCGTTGCGGTCTTGGGGGCGAGGTCGATGAGACGCTCGATGGCGCTGCCCGTTTTGGACTTGCTGCGCGTCTCCATATACTTGCCCACGGTGACGAGCGCCAGGATGGTGCCCGCGCTCTCGAGGTAGAGGTTGTCCATGCCGACCATGTGCGCGGCATGCGGGTCGCCCGCGGTGAGGGCTGCCGCGATGCGATAGATGCCGACGATCGACCAGCCGATGCTGGCCGCCGAGCCGATGGCGATGAGGGCGTCCATGGTGGGCGCTCCGTGGACGAGCGATTTGAACCCGCTGGTGAAGTACGAGTCGTTCACATAGACGATGGGAGCGAGCAGGAGCAGCTCGGTGAGTGCCACGTTCATGATGTTCTCGGGCGCTCCGAAAAACGCGGGAAGCGGCCAGCCGAGCATGTGGCCCATGCCGAGGTAGAACAGCGGGATGAGGAAGGCGATGGATACGATGAGGCGTCCACGCATGGCGCGTGCCTGGGCCTCGAGTTTTTTGGTGGGAGACTCCAGGCGCGGAGCGGCCGTGGAGGCGCCGGTGCCCGCGCTGCCGCCCGCCTCGACGGGGGAGGCTGCGTAGCCCGCGCGATCGACGGCGGCGCAGATCGCATCGGCGTCGACGGCGTTTTCGTCGTAGTCGACGGCCATGGAGCCGGCGAGCAGATTCACGGCGACGTTCGAGACGCCCTCGAGGTTGCCCACGGCGCGGTCGACATGTGCCTGGCACGCCGCACAGGTCATGCCGCGTACATCGAATGTCTGGTGAGCCATGTGCAGCTCCTTTCGTAGCATTATCGAGTCTCAGTATACCCCACCCCCCAGGGGTGTCTATGCCCGGAATGTGCAATTTGGGGACGGGCGCAAATTGCACATGCGGCCAAATCGCGCATACGGCAAGCGGGCGGGCGCCATTTCACCGGGTCACTTTGTGTCGTCGGAATGACGGATTGGGGTATACATGGATATACATGCGCAGACGAGAGAATGGAGCATGAACATGGGCTTCTTTTCGGAGTTTTCAAAGGCCTACAACGGGGACGAGGCGGGCGATCGATTCCTAGTGGCGGGTGACCCTGTGACATGTCCTCATTGCGGTGGAACCCATTTCTTTTCACAGTCAGCGCTGCTCGACTCGCGAGGGGCATCTCTTTTGAACGTTGACTGGGCATGCAAAGGGGCCACCGTTCTGATTTGTTCGAGGTGTGGACACGTTGACTGGTTCGCGGAGAGCGGCTTGGTAGAGAAGTTCTAAAGCTATTCGGCGATTATTCGCTCGGATGTGCTAATCGGAGCCAGAATTGGCGACGAGCGCATTCTGCACATTGGGGAGATGTGTAATTTGCACCCGTCCCCAAATTGCACATCTGCAGCCCGTATACTTGCCTGCGGTGGAATCTGCTCCACGTGTTCGCGTCAATGCCGTTGGCGAACACGCTCCACCGCGCGGACCGGCCCGCGCACCACTTGTGCATATCGACCCCACAGCGCGGACGGTTTGGCGAGCGCACCCATGTCGGGTGCCGCTGCTGCCGCTTGCCGCGCGGAAATGGACCATTTTGACTTCCACCAACGTCACCGAATTCGATACGACTCCTTCCGAGGCCCCCGTCCCGTCTTTCGCCGACCTCGGCCTTTCCGAGGAGGTTCTCTCCGCCGTCGCCGACATGGGCTACATCGCCCCGACTCCGGTTCAGGCCGCCTCGATTCCGCATGCCCTCGACGGAGAGGATGTTCTCGCCGCCGCTCAGACGGGCACGGGTAAGACGGCCGCCTTCCTCCTTCCCACCATGAACAACCTGCCTCACGTGCCCCGCTCTCGCGCTCGCGGCCGCGTTGCCGCCCAGGGCCCGCTCATGCTCGTCATCACGCCCACGCGCGAGCTCGCCCAGCAGATCGAGGAGGTCTGTCGAGCGATCGCCCGTCGAACCGGGCACACGAGCGTCACCGTGGTGGGCGGCGTGAGCTACAACCCGCAGCGCGACAAACTCAAGCGCGGCTGCGACATCCTCATCGCTACCCCCGGTCGCCTGCAGGATCTCATCGACCAGGGCGCCTGCTCGCTCGACCAGGTGCAGGTGCTCGTCCTCGACGAGGCCGACCGCATGCTCGACATGGGCTTTCTGCCCGCCGTCCGCCGCATCGTGAGCTACACGCGCGACGACCGCCAGACCCTGCTGTTCTCCGCGACCTTGGATGAGCAGGCCGTGGGTTCCATCACCGACCTGGTGACCGATCCCGCCCGCGTCGAGATCGCGCCCGTCACCTCCACGGCCGACACGGTTGAGCAGTACGTGCTCCCGGTGTCCCTCGAATCCAAGAATGCGCTGCTCGCGGATGTTCTCAAGCGCGAGGGATCCAACCGCGTGATCGTGTTCTGCCGCACCAAGCACCGCGCCGACGCCTGCAGCCGCCGCCTCGCCCGCGCTGGCATCACCTGCGCCGCCATCCACGGCGACCGCAGCCAGGCCCAGCGCGAGCGCGCCCTCAAGGCCTTCCGCTCTGGCGAGTGCGACGTGCTGGTCGCCACGGACGTGCTCGCCCGCGGCATCGACATCTCCGATGTCCGCTACGTGGTGAACTTCGACGTTCCCGAGGACCCGGTCGACTATATCCACCGTATCGGCCGCACGGGCCGTGCCGGCGAGGAGGGATGGTCGCTGACGTTTGTGACCGTCGATGATGTGGACGGGTTCTACGACATCGAGGCCCTTATGGGCAAGACCGCCGAGATCTTCGACGCCGATGGCCTTGAGCTCGGCCCTCATGCCCCCGAGGTCGATCCCGACCGTGTCCCCGCGAAGGCGCCCGCCGGCAAGAAGGAGAAGAAGCGCCGTCGCAAGGCCACTGCCCGCGCGAAGGCCGAGCGCTCCAGCGGTTCCAGGCGCCCCGATGCAGCTCCTAAGGCTCCCCAGGGAGTCAAGGAGGAGGCCCCCAAGCCCTCGCGTCGCAAGCGCTCGGGCAAGACCCGTGTCCACGCCGAGGAGGCTTCCGAGCCCGTTGAGCTCCTGACTGCGTCCGAGGTTCGCGGTGAGCGTGCCGCGTCCCAGGATCGATCCGCCTCCAGGCCCTCCAAGAAGGGGGCTGCTCGTTCTGGCGGCCTTGCCAACGGCCGCAAGCGCGAGGACGATCGTTCCCGCCCCGAGCGCTCATCCCGCGACGATCGCCGTCGCTCCGGTCGAGAGGACCGCTCTGACCGTCCGCGTTCCGACCGCGGTGACTCCGCTCGCAATCGCGGTGTCCGCTCCGGTCGCGATGCCTGGCGCAATTACGATGAGCCCTCCGAGCGTCGTGGTCGTGGCGGCCGTGGCGGTCGAGGTGGTCAGCCCGGGAATTCCGCACGTGGGGGTCGTGGCGGCTCCTACGAGCAGCGCTCCGGTGCCCCGCGCTCCGGCCGCCGTCCGGGGGACCGTGGCGGGCGCAGGTAGCGTAAGCGGTAGCCGCCGACGGCGCTCGGCTTCTTGCGAGTCCGTCCGTTGAGACGACGATAATTGGTATAGGCACCCCTCCCACCATGATGGGCTCTTCATGGTGGGAGGGGTGTTTTTCGCATATTGGGGCTGAACGGCCGATCTTTTGAGCTGCGTATTTCAGATGCATCGGGACTCGTTCGGGAACCCATTCGGATATGTTTGCGACATCCTTCAGGGGCACTGCCGCCATGTTCGTCTCGGGGCCTTCTCCATGCTCTCACGCTCGTAGCCTGATGGTGATGCGAACGGAAGAGGCGAAAGGAGCGCCCATGGCGGACCCGGCTGAGATCGAGAGGGAAGTCGCCCAGATGGCGGAGTATTGGGGCGAGCGAAGGGAGGGGTGGAGGGATGCGGCCGCCGACGAATTCGAGCGGATTGTCATGCCCGCGTGCCTATACGGTCCCGAACAGGATTTTCGGCGACTTCAGATGGTCAATATGTGCTTCACCGAATGGGTTCTGTTCGAGCGTCCATTGCGTGAAGCCAAGACGCCCTTGCAGCTGTATGTCGAAACGCCGCCTGAGGGCACTTTAGAATCCACGGTTGACCATCTGAGGCAGATCGATGAGACGCAGTTCTTCGCGCGCTTCGCCATACTCGATAAGGAGCCGGAGACCAGTCGGGCGATGCTGCTCGATGTGGGGACTGACCGTCGCTACGAGGTGTGCGATGGCGCGTTATGCAAGAATGTGCGTTGGAGAAATGGAACCATTGCGGAGCGCATCGCATGCGTGGACGGCCTGTGGCAAGTAGTCGGACAAGTTCACCTGTACGATCGGGCCGACCCTGATGCGACTCGCGTAGATGGGCCGGGGGCCCTGCATCCGGATGACTTGCGTGCGGAGGACATGTGCGACGCAGGTTTGTTTCTGCGCTTGGTGCGAGACGTCCTCGGTGTCGATGGGCGATACGCCCCCACGCTTTCCATGGTATCGGTGGAAGGGGATGCGAGATAAGGCGCGAAAGCCTGTTATGTGAAACCCCCGAGCGGTTTTCATGGGGTGTGTGTGAGGGTGTTCGTCGGATGGTACGGTTCTGCGGATTATTTGTGCCACCTGCTCGTTTGGAGTGAGTTCATGCCCGTTCGCATCATTACGGATTCCGGTTCTGAGTACAAGTCGTCCGACCATCCCGCTCTCGAGGTCCTGCCGCTGACGGTTGCGTTCGGCGACGATGTGTACCGTGAGGGTGTGGACATCACGTACGACCAGTTTTACGAATTGCTCGCTGAGCGCGAAGCGTTTCCCAGCACCGGCCAGGCGACGCCGTTCCTGTTCCAAGAAGCCCTCGAGCGCGCCCGCGAGGCAGGCGAGGACGTGGTGATCATTACCATGTCCAGTCGCCTGTCCGGTACGTATCAAAATGCGTGCATGGCGGCCACTGCCGCCCGTGAGGCGGGGCTCGACACCGTTCGCGTTGTCGACAGCTTGAACATGACGCTCGGCGAGCGGATCGTCGTGCAGTACGCGCTGCAGCTGGTTGACGAGGGACTTGGGGCCAATGAGATCGCCGATGCCCTGGAGGCGTCGGTGCCCCGTGTGCGCATCGTTGGTTTGGTGGACACCCTCGAGTATCTGAAGCGCGGCGGGCGCATCTCCGCCGCCGCAGGTACGGTGGGCGAGCTTCTGTCCATCAAGCCCGTAATCACCGTGACGGATGGAGAGGTCATCGTGCTGGGCAAGGCACGCGGTTCGAAGAAGGGCCGCACCTTGCTGCATCAGGAGATCGAGAAGGTCGGCGGTATCGACTTCGACATGCCCGGAGCGTTGGGCTATTCGGGCCTTTCGGACAAGACACTCCGCAAGTACCTCGAGGAGTACCGCGATGTGTGGGAGGGCGGCATCGCCGAAGAGGATCTTCCGATCTCCCAGGTCGGAGCCGCAATCGGTGTCCACGTGGGCCCCGGCGGCATTGCGGTCGCCTTCTTCTCCCGCGCCTAGGTGCCGCCTTCGACAATATGAATGTCTGGTGATGCCGAAAGATAGCGGTACACTTTCGCGGAAACTGTTCATTAAGTACCCTGAAAGGGGATATGATGGCTGTCCGCATTATCACCGATTCCGGTTCCGATTGCCTACCGGGCGAACATCCGAATCTCGACGTCCTGCCGCTTTCCATTGCTTTTGGCGAGACGACCTACAGTGCCGACGTAGACCTCACGCGCGAGCGTTTTTACGAGCTGCTCGTCGAGGGCGATGAGTTCCCGACGACCGGCCAGGTCAATCCCTATGCTTTCTCGCAGGCGATCTCCCGCGCCCAGGAGGCGGGCGACGATGTGGTGATTCTGGCGCTTTCGAGCAAGCTGTCCGGTACGCATCAGAGCGCTGTCACGGCCGCCTCGCAGGCCGATGGGTCTACGGAGGTGCATGTCGTTGACACCAAGAGCGTGACGGTCGGTCAGCACATCCTAGTCGATTACGCACTCCGTTTGGTCGAAGAGGGCCGCTCGGCAGCCGAGGTCGCCGCTGCTGTCGAGGTCGCCGCTGACCGCGTCTGTTTGGTCGCCCTGCTCGACACCCTCGAGTACCTGAAGCGCGGTGGCCGCATTTCCGCCGCTGCTGGCACGCTGGGGGAGATGCTCTCCATCAAGCCGGTCATCACCGTCGCCGACGGCGAGGTCGCGATCCTGGGCAAGGCCCGTGGCTCCAAGAACGGCCGCAACTTGCTGCGCCAGCAGCTCGAGAGCGCGGGCGGCATTGATTTCGATATGCCCGTCATGGTCGGTTACACCGGTCTTTCCGATAAGCTCCTGCGCAAGTACCTCGAGGACAGCCGCTCCGTGTGGGAGGGCGGCATTGCCGAGCAGGACGTTCCCTCGGTTATGGTCGGTGCGACAATCGGTACGCATGTCGGTCCCGGCGCCATTGCGGTGGCGTACTTCAAGAAGGCATAGCGTCCTTTCAAATGACGTCTCTTTCGCGGCCCTCGCTTTCGGTTGGGATGATCCAGGCCGAGAGCGAGGGCCGTTTTGCCATTCTTTTGAGCAGGGTGGCGGAGCTGTCCGCGCCTGCTAGCGGTAGAATGGAGATGTTTGTGCATGCAGTCATTTAAGGAGGACGCACATGGCGATTTCCGCTCCCATCGATGCAACCAAGACCCCTGCGTGGGTGGCTCTTCAGAAACACCACGACGAGCTCGTGGAGAAGGGCATCAGCCTGAAGGATTGGTTCGCCGCCGATCCCGATCGCGTTGAGAAGCTCAGCTATCGTGCCGGTGACCTGTACTTCGACCTGTCCAAGAACCTCGTCACCGATGAGACGCTCAAGCTGCTCGTAGACTTGGGTCGCGCTTGCGGCATCGAGGAGCGCCGTGACGCCATGTTCTCCGGCGAGCATATCAACACCACGGAGGACCGTGCTGTCCTGCACACCGCTCTGCGTCGTCCCGCCAGCCAGAAGGGTGAGCTCATCGTCGACGGCCAGGATGTCGTTGCCGATGTTCACGAGGTTCTCGATCGCATGTACGCCTTTGCCGATCGCGTCCGCTCCGGTGAGTGGAAAGGCGTCAGCGGTAAGAAGATCGAGCACGTGGTCTCCATCGGCATCGGCGGTTCCGACCTCGGTCCCGTTATGGTCTACGAGGCCATGAAGCCCTATCTCGACGCCGGCATCGATTGCCGTTACATCTCCAACATCGATCCGAACGACATGGCCGAGAAGGTGAAGGGCCTCGATGCCGAGACTACGCTCGTCATCATCGTCTCAAAGACGTTCACCACGCTCGAGACGCTCACCAACGCCCGTGAGGTCAAGGCTTGGATGCTCGAGCAGCTCCGCGCTTGCGGGGCCATCGACGGCAGCGCCGAGCAGGATGCTGAGGCTATTCGCCGTCATTTCGTGGCTGTTTCCACCGCTTTGGACCTCGTCACAGATTTTGGCATCGACCCCGAGAACGCCTTCGGCTTCTGGAGCTGGGTCGGTGGCCGCTACTCCGTCGACTCCGCCGTCGGTCTGTCGCTTATCATCGCCCTCGGGCCCGAGCGCTTCCAGCAGTTCCTGGCGGGCTTCCGCGCCATCGACGAGTACTTCGAGAACACGCCGCTCGAGGAGAACGTCGTCGCGCTCATGGGCCTCATGAACGTCTGGTACGTCAATTTCTTCGGCGCCGACACGCACGCCGTGCTGCCCTACACGCAGTACCTGCACCGTTTCCCGGCCTACCTGCAGCAGCTCACCATGGAGTCCAACGGCAAGCACGTCCGCTGGGACGGTACGCCCGTCACGTGCCACACCGGTGAGGTTTTCTGGGGCGAGCCCGGCACCAACGGCCAGCATGCCTTCTATCAGCTGATGCACCAGGGCAGCGTCGTGGTTCCCGCCGATTTCATCGCCTTTGCCAACACCTCCAACCCCTTCGTCGATGAGGGGCAGGATGTGCACGAGCTGTTCCTGGGTAACTTCCTTGCCCAGACCAAGGCCCTTGCATTCGGCAAGACGGCCGATGAGGTCCGCGCCGAGGGTACGCCCGAGCAGATCGTCCCTGCTCGCGTGTTCGAGGGCAACCGCCCCACGACCTCCATTTTCGGCGACACGCTGACTCCGTTCGCCCTCGGTGAGCTCATCGCCGTGTACGAGCACATCACGTTCGTCCAGGGCACCGTTTGGGGCATCGACTCCTACGATCAGTGGGGCGTTGAGCTTGGCAAGCAGCTTGCCAAGCAGATCACCCCGGCGTTCCATGACGACGAGGCGCTGAGCCAGCAGGACGCCTCCACCAAGGCTCTGATTGAGTTCTATCGCGCGACGCGCAGGTAGGCAATCGGCTCCGAATCCGTTTCGCAACGAGGCCCCGGGTGCACCGGGGCCTCGCTTGTTTTGTAAAGAGCGGCCGTTAATCTCCGAGTGCCCGCAACAAGAAATTCCGAACCGTCTTTTCACAGCTGGCGGGATACAGGCAACGGGCGCTCTCGACGCCGTCATATTCGACGATGCGCTCGATGATGCCGAGTTTCGCGCCGCGCGGGGTGACGTGCCAGCCATCTGCCCGCCGTTCGATTAGGCCGCCCTCTTGAAGCAGCTTGTTCGCTTGATGGGAGCGCATCTTGGGGAAGACGCTCGCGCCCGCCCAGTCGTCGAGGACCTTCTGCAGATAACGCGCCTCACTTTGCGGACTTGCTTTGACGAGTGCCGATGCGCCCTCGCGTACGAGCGCGGCGATGTTGCCTCGTTCGGGTAGGGCGTGCGCGCCGGTATCGAAGGAAGGGGCGAGCGTCGGTCCGCTCTCCGTGCCATGGGCCATTTGGAGGTCGATTAGCTCGTCAATGGTTGCAAAGGGCCTGGCATGTGGTTTGTCGTGGCCGATGGTGGTGGCGATGAGTTCGGTTTCTGCCACCGTGGTGCCGTTGGTTGCCAGGCGCAGCATCGCGAATGAGAACATGCCTGAGCCGTCCCCGGCCATCGCGGTCCTCGCATTGCCTTCGATCACTTGACCGCCCATATCGCGCACGATCGAGTTCTTACAGCGGAGGCGGCGTTGACGCTGGGCGAGTGCCCTTTCTCCGTCATTCGGGATTTCGGGGCTTATGTGGCGGTATCGCCCGTCATCGATCTCGATGCACAGGACGATGCGCATGGTTTGTTTGTTGTAGATCACGAAGTCGAATCGTTCCTCACGTCCGGCATCGTCATGTTGGATGAAAGCCTTTTTGTCGGCGGCGCGGAACTCTGCGTCGTCAGTCAGGCGGCGGGAGAGCGCGCGAGGGGAGAAGCAGCTTGAGAGCGCGACGCCGCGCGTGACGGCGAGGCCGCGGCCGGCGAGGTCGACGCCCTCCAGGGCGTTGCATAGGGCAAGTTCGGCGGCCGAGTCTTCATTGCCGACGTATGTCCGAATGGCCGGAATCTCGTCGAACGCCGAGACGAGGGACGACCGGTGGAAGCCGTATGCATAGTTGCTGATGGGGAACCCCCGCTCGCCCGTGAACGCACCCGATGCGGGGTCCATGCGCCGGCGGGCGTAGTCGATGAGTTTCTGCAAAAAACGCTCTCGTTGTTCACGTTCGGCTCGATCGCGCGTGGAGAGGGTCTGCGCCGCGCCACCGGGCGATGGCGGGATATACGTGCCGGTGAGTGCAAGCTGCGTTTCTTTGGACATGAGGTCGGTCGAGCAGATGACCACGAGTTCGTCTTTGGCTCGTGAGACCGCCACGTTGATGATCGACCGCCCTTGCGACCAGGGCCAATCCCAGTCCCCGTCCTCCACGGGGAGAAGATACACGGCGTTGTATTCCTGTCCTTGCGTCTTGTGGATCGTCAGGCCGGTCTTTTCCCATGAATCAACGGCCTCGGCCTCGTCGGCGTGGAAGATGCGCTCGATTGCGGCCGCTCCCTCCGTGTCGACGAGGCGGTCGTAGAGAGCCTCGAGCTGGCCGCGGAACGGGGATACGATGCGCACGGAGAAGCTCGGGTCCGTCTCGAGTCGAGCGCGCAGACCCGGCCACTCTTCGTGCATGAAGATCTCGATCTGCTTGCGATTCTCCTTGCTCGATTGCGGGGCGCCGCGCTTGGCCCTCCGTTCCGAAGCTTCTTCTACGTTTCGGCGGTCGTGTCGATGCGGCTCCCAATAATCGCCCTCGAACCAGCGGATGCGGATGGGTGTTTGCACGGACCGATCATAGGCCGGGGTGCGCACGACGAGGCCCTCCCCACGGGGCGCGTAAATCTCATCGCTGCAAAAGCCGATGATGCCGGGATGGCACCTGAAATGCTCGTTGAGAAAGGTATGCGGTGCGCCGATCGGCTCGAAGACGGCCTGCGCGGACGCCAAGATGCTCATTCCGTCGCCGGTCGTCACATCCTGCAGGGCATAGGGCGATTTGCGGCCCGGAACGGGAATGCCGGTTTCCTCGGCGCTGCGCGCGGCGGCTTCTGCGGCGTTCGCGTGGTAGACGGGTGGAAGCTGCTCGACATCGCCGACGAGCACCACGCGCCGGGCGCTGCTCATCGCGAGCAGGGCAAGCGCGGGCGCACACTGAGACGCTTCATCCATGATCAGATAGTCATAGCGGAACACGTCGCCGTCGTTGAAGCATTTCTTGAGGGAGTGGATGGTGCTTGTGATGAATGGGCGTTCGCGAAGGAATTCAGAAGCGGTGAGGGAGGGTTCCCAGCCCCCGGTGTCGTAGCGCTCGTTACGGCGAGCCTCCGAATCGTCCCTGACGTCGAACTGCAATCCCTGTGGATGCTCCTCGTTCCAGGACCGGCGATTCTCGAGCTTGCCCAAGGCGGCGTAGGAGTTGAAGATGCGACGGCGGTTGGGCTCCCGGCCCTCGTCCGCCGTCGCATATCCGGCGACTTTCTTGGAGATGTTTGCGATGGCCTCGCCGTTGGTGGACACGACGACTACGGTCGCGCCGCGTGCGATCATGCAGGAGACCATGTTGAGGATGGTCTCGGTCTTGCCGGTTCCAGGAGGACCCTGGACGAGCGAGATGTCGGATTCGAGTGCGCGGCGGACGGCGAGTCTTTGGCGATCGTTCATCCCATAGGGGCCCTCGATAAGCGCTGCGTCAATCTCGGCGTCGGTCGCCTCGCCGAAGATCAGCCGGTCTTGTGCCGCTCGGTCCCCCAGATACGCACGGCAGACGGTGTTCAGGTTTTCCGCGGATGCGAGACCGGGCGATCCGTCAGCCGCCGGGTCGCGATAGAACCAATCGATCTCCCATGGAGGGGTCTTTCCTCCCTCGCCGTTGGGGAAGCTCGACGCGTGCGCGGCAACGCGGAGGTAGGAGAGGTTGTTCGAGAAATCGGACATGGTCGCCCCCATGTGAATTTGGGTGCCGTGGCAGGCTCGGGTCGATCAGAACTCAATTGTAGTGTCTTGCAGGGACGAACTCGGCGTGTAGTCGAACGGCGCGGCGTCGATTTCCAATGCGTTCGCGCCGTGCTCAAGCGTGACGGCCGTGTCGTGCAGGGGATGGTCGGCCACCTCGTAGCGGCGGACGAGCTCACCGGGCTTGCCGCGCAAAAACAGCCAGGAACGGTCGAGTGGGGTGGCGAGCAGCGCGCTGACCGGCTTGTTCGCGCGATCAGAGAAGTATCGTGCGCTGGCGGTGTCCTGGAATGCCAGGACGAGCTGCGTGTCGCAGTTGCCGATAATCGTGTTGGCGCCCTCCTCGCCATATCGGGCTGCGAGCTGGCTTGTGGTCTGGCACAACATGGTGCACCAGATGTTCTTGCTGCGCACCACCGAGATCGCCTGCTCGAAGTTGGGGATGCGGAAGTTGCCAAAGTCATCGAGGAACGTGCGGACGGGAACGGGCAGCGAGCCGCTGGGCATGGCATCGGCCTCCCTACCGAGCGAGATGAGCGCTTGGGTCAGGAAGAGGTTGGTGAGCGGGTCGAGCGAACGGTCCATGTCGCTGAGGGTCACGAAGAGCGCCGTGGGCTCGTGGCCCATGCGGGCGAAATCGACCTGGGGGCTATGCGTGTACAGGGCGCGAGCGGTATCGAAGCTGAGGCACATGACCTTCTCCGCGATGATGCCGATGATACTGGCGTTCATCTTTTCCGCGCCCATCGTGGCGCGGTAGCGCAGGTACGCCGAGGCGCAGAAGCTCGTCGGGTCGCAGGCGATTACCTCGTCGAGCAGGGCGAAGGTGCCGCCGTCTCCCAGGGAATCCACCAGCCGAACAACCGATTCGAAGGTCTGCTCGGCGGCGGGTAGCTGTTCGACGGCGTAGGCGACAAGGCAAGACAGCAGGTTGGCCGCCGCTCGGTCCCAGAAGGGCTGGGTAAGGTCTTCCGCGGGGCAAATCGCCGTTGCGACCGAGAGGATGTCCTGCTGTGACGGCCTGCCGTTCGCGGGGTCGCGGCGGATGAAGGCGAGTGGGTCGTAGCCGACGGGCGAGGCACATCGAGGACAGGCCGCATCCATGTTCGAGAAGTTGATGTTCTGCACGACGTAGCCATGGGAGCGCAGCAGGGGGCCCATTTCGCGACAAAGCTGCCCCTTGGTGTCGAGCACGATGAAGCTCGCGTTCATCTGCATCAGGTTGGGCTTGAGCACGTGGCGCGTCTTGCCTGCACCGGATGGACCGATGACGAGCATGTTGTTGTTGATGCGGGTGGTCCAGGTGTCGGTGTCCAGGGTGCGGCCCGAGGCGAGGATCGTGGGATTGGAGGTGGGGAGTGCGGTTCGGCTCATGGTTAGAGCTCCTTTCGGGATTCGATGATGCGGGTGACGAAGCCGAGGTCGAGTGCGCGTTCAGCTTCCAGGTAGGTGTCCTTGCAGGTGAGGGATTGAATGCGCTTGAGCGTGAGCCCCGAGCGCTCGGCGAGGATGGTGTTGAGCGTCCGGCGCCGTTCCATGAGACGTTTGCTCGTCTCCTGAAGGGCGAGCGCGGAGCCACCGGCGCCCTGCGGGATGAGGGGGTCGTGGATCATGAGGGATGCGTGCGGGTACATCTCGCGCTCGTCTCCTGCCATGAAGATGATCGAGCCCATGGATGCAGCGAGGTCGCTGCAGACCGTGCGGATGGGGCAGGACACCGAGCGCAGCACGTCGTAGATGGCAAGTCCCGGACCCACCTGCCCGCCGGGGCTGCTGACGAAGAGGGTGATGGGGGAGGAGGGGTCCTCTCGTTCGAGGAACAGCACGTGTTGGCACAGCGTGCTCGCCATCGCGGGTTCGACTTCCCCGGAGAGGACGAGGGTGCGCTCGCGTAGCAGTTCGTCGTAGATGCTCGTGCGCTCGAGTCCGCGGCTCGTCTCGCGGAGGATGGAGGGGGTGGTGTCGAAGACGGTCATGGGTTTTCCTTTCGATGGGGGGGAATCGGTTCGTGTGGCGGTGCTCGAGACCGCCATCTAGCTGGACGTGGTCCTCGGCTTGTCGCGCAGCCGCTGTTCGAGGACGTTCGGCACCCGTCGTGGCGCTTCCTCGATGCCGAGCGCCCCGCATTCGAAGAGCGCTGCGAGGGGCCTGATGAAGAGGCTCCGAATGGCCTGGGCGCGGCGTGCGGGGTTTCGGGCCCCGCGGTCATACGCTGCCGTGTCCACAAGCTCGGGAAGGCATTCGTAGATGAACAGGAAGGCGTCGCCGCATCGCCTGTTGTAGGCGGCCGCATAGGCGTCTTGCATCGCCGCCGCCTTTCCGCCGTTTTCCATGAGTAGCGCTGCGCAAACGGTGTAGAAATCGTCGGCGTCGAGTGTGGCGAATCGGAAGAGCGCGTCCATGGCCGCTCTTGGACCCGAATAACGCAGGCTGTTGGCATTGAGCCGCGCGGAGTCGAAGTGCTTGAATGAGCAGGCGTTCGTCGAGTAGCGGGGGATCCACGAGAAGGGGAATTGTCCCGCCGCACTTCGACGTGCGGACTCCCCGATTTGCTCGATCGGGGCGTACAGCTGCTCGGTCGTTTGCCTGAGCGCACGGTGGAGCTCCGCACGGTCGTCTTCATCCGTCTCTATCAGCCGCCAGGCCCGCTCGAGCCTCCAGCAGACCGACGCGATACCGGGTCCGCGCACTCCCTCCGTGCCAGGGGAGCTGGGGGTCCGGCCGTTGTCGATAGTCGCGACGCGCCGCATCGCCTCTGCAGCGAGCGGGTCGTTTTGGAGGAAAAAGCCGATTTCGAGACGACAGAAATCGAGGACGGCGCGCTTGGCGAGGGTGGGGCTGCATCGATGGTCGGCGATGGCGGCGAGGCGCCCATCGAGGGGCAGTTCGCAATTCTCTTGCAGGAAATCTGCGAGCGTCCACTCGTGGAACTCGTGATCGGTCGGGCTGAACATGCTGCTTCCTTTCCAGCGCCGGGCAGGCGCCAGGTCAACGTTGCGCACGGCGGTGGGCCGTCGTGCGGCGAGCGACAGGTAGGCGAAATCGACATGGCAATGCCGATGGCCTATAGCAGATCTCCCAATTTGATTGTGATGGTGTTAGTGAAACGACTCATACGCTCAAACTGCTCTCGTGCTACTCGTGACTGTCAGGCTCAAACATCTCTTACGCTAAGATACGCGAATTCCGCGTCGGGTTCCTTTACTCTATGCGCCTCGTTGGCCGATTGCAAGAAGGCAATTTCAAAACAATTCTCTGTGTGAGCGGAAGGGCGCATGCGGAAAGTGCCGATTCGCACCCATCGCGAGCTGGGGGAGCGGGTATCATGGGCGTCGTAAGACGCCTCATGGAAAGGGTCGTGCATATGGCAATCAAGGCGATCGCACTGGATATCGACGGTACGCTCACGAACGATGAAAAAATAATCACGCCGCGTACGAAGCGCGCCCTACTCGACGCGCAAGACGACGGCGTCAAGTTGATTCTCTCATCGGGCCGGCCGGTCCAGGGCCTTCGCGCCATCGCTTCGGAGCTCGGGTTGGAGGCGCATGGCGGCCTGCTCGTCTCCTTCAACGGGGCGCACGTGGTGGATGCGGGGACCGACGAGGTCCTCTATGATCAGCCCATCGAGGTGGATGTCATGCGCTCCCTCGTGGAGCATGTTCGCTCTTTCGATGTCATCCCGTGGATCACGCAGGGTGCGCGCCTGTACGTCGAGCGCGGATCGAGGCATGTCATCACGTATCGCGGCGAGCCGTTCGACATCGTCGAATACGAGCGTCGTATGTGCGACCTCGAGCTTCACGAGGTCGACGACCTGCTCGAGGTGTGCGGGACGCCCCAGGACAAGCTGCTGTGCGCGTCGGAGCCCGAGTATCTGCAGCAACATTGGCGCGCCATGTACGGACCGTTCACGGATGAGCTGTCTGGCATGTTCACCGCTGATTTCTATTTCGAGTTCATGGCGCCCGGTATCGACAAGGGGCGGGCGCTTGCCGGCGCACTGCCCAAGCTTGGCATCGATGCATCCGAGGTCATCGCATTCGGCGATGGTCAAAATGACGTGTCCATGCTCCGCTGGGCGGGCACGGGGGTCGCGATGGGCAACGCCGTGGACGAGGCCAAGGCGGCTGCCAATATGGTGACCGCGTCCAACAACGAGGATGGCATCGCCCTCGCGCTCGCCGAGTTTTTAGGTTGAGGTGCCGTCGCGGGGGAGCGGTTGTGGTACCGTCAGATATGACGGTATAAGACGTATCAATACAGGAGGCGGTCGGCGATGACGCACACACTCGACGAAGGTTCGTCGACGCCCCTGTACGTTCAGTTGCGCGAGCTACTCAAGAGCCAGATAGAGGACGGATCGTTCGCCCCGGGCGAACGCATCCCATCCGAGGACAAGCTCAACGGCCTGTACGGTGTGAGCCGCATCACCATCCGCCGTGCCCTACAGGAGCTCGCCGATGACGGCTATCTCGTGAAGTGCCCGGGTAAGGGGACGTATGTGGGCGAGCGCATCCCGGGCATGCGCCGTCCGACAAAGATCCGCGCCAAGTTCACCCAGAATAACGATGTCCAGAGCTTCACCGAGGCATGCGCGAGCAACTCCCAGAGCGCCGGCGCGCATCTCGTCTCCCTTGAGGAGGTTGAGGGGCTCGAGGAGGAGCGCGATTTCTTTGGCTTTGGGTCCGAGGGGCGCTTGCTGCGCTTGGTGCGCATCCGCACGGCGGACCGCACGCCCATCATGATCGAGGAGAACTATTTCCCGGTCGGAACGTATGGGTTCCTCCTCGATGCCGATTACGAGGACACCTCGCTGTACGACATCGTGGTGGCCAACGGTCACGGGGAGCCCACGCTCAACGAGCCGTGCGATCTCGATCTCGAGAAGGCCCCGGCCGACATGGCACCCTATTTGGATGTTCCTGCGGGAGAGCCCCTCTTTTGCTTGGCCGGTCGATATTTCGATACGGATGGATCGCCCATGTACCTGGGAAAACAACATATCGTGGGCACGCGCTACACCTTTCGCATCTAAAGGCGCCCGTACGGATGGCGTCCGAATCGGCGTGTATGTGGGCGGGCGACCTCGCACCGCCGCATATGCGCATATATACCGCAGTCATCCTAACCTGTTATATATAAGCAAGGATTAAGAAAAACCATTCACCGCGAGAAACAAGCCGTTTGCAGAACGATTGATATAACAGGATATGACAGGTAATGCCCTGCCTATAATAGGACTCACATCAAGCAAATCATGTGGATGAGGGGGAATGCAGGATGGCACAGATCATCATCGCGACGCACGGGGGGCTGTCCAAGGGCATGCTTGACTCCCTGCATATGGTCGCCGGTGGCGCAGCCGATGGTATCGAGACCTATAGCCTCGAGTTCGGCCAGAACCCCAACGACTATTACGAGGAGCTGCGCGAGCGCATCGCCGCGACCGAAGAGCAGTTCATCATCATGTGCGACATCAAGGGCGGCAGCGTCCACAACGCTCTCTTCCGCCTCACCGAGCTTCCGAACGTCGTGATCTTCTCCGGCCTCACCATGGGCATGGCGCTCGAGATCGCGCTCACCGCCCGCGAGGGGCTGGACGCCGACGCCGCCCACCGCGTGCTCGATGCGGCGCGCGAGGGCGTCACCGTGGCCTTCGGCGGCGCGCCCGTCGAGGAGGAAGAGGACGAGGACTTCTAGCTGTCCGCGGACCGTCAGCGGCCCGCCCCGGCTATCCTAAGGACATCGGCTCTGCCGCCCCATGCGGCAGGGATGAAAGGAAACACATCATGATCAAGATGCTCCGCGTTGACCACCGTCTGCTCCACGGCCAGGTGGCCGTCTCGTGGAAGAGCGCCCTGGATGTCGATTGCATCCTCGTCGCCAACGATGCCGTCCCCGGTGACGCCCTGCGCAAGAGTGCCATCAAGCTCGCCAAGCCGGCCGACACCAAGCTCGTCATCAAGACGGTCGACGATTCCATCGCCGCCATCAACAGCGGCAAGACCGACAAGTACAAGCTGTTCATCGTGGTCGAGTCCATCGCCGACGCCGCACGTCTGTGCCGCGAGTGCGGTATCGAGCACCTCAACCTGGGCGGCACGAAGGCCACGGCGGGCACCCGCGCCATTTCGAAGGCCATGAACGTTACCCCCGAGGAGGAGGAGACGCTCCGCGCACTCGTCTCGGAGGGCGTCGACGTCGAGATCCAGATGGTCCCCGATGACTCCGCCGTCAAGGTGGAGCGCGCCTTGTAGCGTTTTTCGTTCGGGGCGCCCGGCGCGCATGTACGCAACCCGCCAAACGGGCGCCCCGGCTTCCGACTCGACTGACGAGCCAAGGACACCCCGACAGCCGAACGCGAATGGCCCATCTGAGCATGGGCGGGTGTGTCGCGCGCAAAATCGCGAGTCCCATGCACATCGTGCACAAAGGGGTGGCGAGGGGCCGCCTCTTGAGATATGCAGAAAGGAGCACAGATGATCGTCCAAGCTATTCTGTTGGGCCTCGTCGCCATGCTCGGCAACGCTGAGTACCTGCTCGGTACCAGTTGCCTGTCCCGCCCGCTGGTGATGGGAGCGCTCACCGGCATCGTCATGGGTGACATCCCGACGGGCGTCACTCTCGGCGCAACGCTCGAGCTTGCCTTCATGGGTTCGTTCTCCATCGGCGCGAGCATCCCGCCCGAGATGATCTCCGGCACCGTCCTCGGTACCGCCTTCACCATCTCGACCGGCTCCGGCCTCGAGACCGCGCTCACCATCGGCATTCCGGTGGCTTCGCTGGTCCTCATCGTCAAGAACGTCGGTATGGTCTTCATCCTCCCGCCGTTCGTCCACAAGGCCGACGACTATGCCGCCAAGGGCGACCTCGCCGGCGTTGCCCGCATGCATTTCCTCGGTGGCTTCTTCGGCGTCAACCTGATCATCGGCCTGTGCGTCGCCCTCGGCTTCTATGCCGGCGGCCCTGCGGTTCAGGCTCTGCTCGACACGATTCCCGAGTGGGTTTCCAACGGCCTGCAGATCACCATGGGCCTGCTGCCTGCCATCGGTTTCGCTCTGCTGCTTAAGATGATCATGAACAAGAAGGTCGCCTGCTTCTTCTTCGCTGGCTTCGCGCTGTCCACCTATCTGGGTATCCCCACCACCGGTATTGCGATCTTCGGCGCGGTTGTCGCCGTGGTCCTCTCGCAGATCCAGCAGCAGCTGAACTCCCGTTCCGCCCTGGCCACCGAAGGAGGTATGGACGATGACGACGACTTCTAATGACGCCGCGGTCCAGACCGCAGACGAGCGCAAGCTCACCAAGCAGGACCTCAACAGGGTCGCCATCCGCTCCCTCGGCATGGAGTGGGACTGGAACTACGAGCGCCAGATGAACATGGCCTTCTGCTACTCCATGCTCCCGGTGATCAAGAAGCTGTATCCCAATAAGGACGACCAGGTCGCCGCCATGCAGCGTCACCTCGAGTTCTTCAACACCACGCCGCACATGTCCACGCTGATCTTGGGCATCACGGCCGCCATGGAGGAACAGAACGCCTCCGATCCCGATTTCGAGACCGAGTCCATCAACAACGTCAAGGTCTCCCTCATGGGCCCGCTGGCCGGCATCGGCGACTCCTTCATCTGGGGCACCCTGCGAATCATCGCCACGGGCGTCGGTGTGAGCCTGGCTGCTCAGGGCAACATTCTCGGCCCGCTGCTGTTCCTGCTGCTCTTCAACATCCCCGCACAGGGCCTGCGCTTCTACCTCATGCACGCCGGCTACAAGCTCGGTAGCGGTTTCTTGGCGAAGGTGCAGGAGTCCGGCCTCATGGACATCCTGACCTACGGCGCGTCCGTCCTCGGCCTCATGGTCATCGGCGGTATGACCGCCGAGAACGTCGCCATTACCGTTCCGCTCGTCATCGGCTCTGGCGAGACTGCGACCACGCTCGGCGATATCTGCAACACGATCATGCCCGGCCTGCTCCCGCTCGCCTTCACCCTGCTCATGTACTGGCTCGTGAGCAAGAAGAACGTCAAGACCACCACGCTGCTCGTCGCACTCGTCGTCATCGGCCTGGTCGGCTCCTTCTTCGGCATCCTCGGCGTGTAGGTCGCGCCGTCGACACAAGCCAATTTGTGGCGTCCGCCATGCCTGCGTCGATTATGCGCATGGCGTGACGGGCGCCCTTTTCGCATGAGAGGGGGCTCGCGCCGATCGCCGTGTCGGTGGGAGACGCCCCCTTTGGACTTTGGAATTTGGAGGTAGCTATGACCGCTGTTGAAGAGCGCGTGTGGACGATGGGCGACTACGTCGACGAGTCTCCCGCCGTGCTGCGCGACAACCTGGCTCGATTCGAGGAGCTTACCGACCCGCTCATGGGGCTTTGCGGCGATCGCATGCCGAAGCGCATCAGGCTGGTGGCATCCGGGTCGTCCTATAACGCTTGCCAGTGCGCGCATCCGTTCATGAGCGCCTGCCTGCCTTGCGTTGACGTGCGCGTGGTGACCCCGCACCGCTTCTCCTATTACGAGAGCGAAGTCGATCCCGACGAGCTGCTGCTCGTGGTGACGCAAAGCGGCCTTTCCACCAATGCCCTGGCGGCGCTCGATGCCATACGGGCCCAAGGTGCTCGGGCCGTCTGCCTCACCGGGGACGTGGAGGCCGATGCGCGCGAGCATGCCGACCTCATGGTCGATTGGGGTGCGGGTGTGGAGCTCGTGGGTTATGTGACCAAGGGAGTGAGCACGCTCGCCCTGTTCCTCATGATGTTCGCCTGTCGCCTGGGCGGCCGTCTCAATCGCCTGCCGGAGCTCGGGCGCGCCGTGGACGTCCTCGACGCCGTGCGCGCGTCGACCTATCCGTTCTTCGAGCGCCATGAGAAGGCGCTGACCTCCATGCGCCTGAGCTATAGCGTCGCCGCCGATGGCGCCCGTGGCGTGGCGCTCGAGAGCGCCCTCAAGGTGGGGGAGACCGTGCACGTCCCGAGTCCCGCCTATGAGGTTGAGGAGTTCATCCACGGCCCCAACTTGCAGCTCACACCTGGTTACACGCTGTTCTTCTACGATGTCCCCGATGCGACCCGCGAGCGCACACGCCTGATATACCGCGCCGCTCGCGAGGTGAGCGATGCGGCGTTCCTTCTCACGAGCGCGGGCGCGTGCGACGAGGCCCCCGAGTGGTTGGCCTCCGATGCCAACGTCCTCGTTGCTCCCGAGCTGCCCTCCCCCGAGCTCGCCGCTTTCGCGTACCTGCCGTTCGTCCAACTGGTGAGCCATCTTGCGAGCAGCGCGCTCGGCAGCAGCAAGCAGCACCCGCTGCTCAAGCGTTTCAAGGCGATCGCCGCCGCGAAGACGGACAGTTTCGTCAACTACGACGGTGACGATTAACCTGGCAACCGATTTGGATACCTCGTACAATCAGACTGATGCGCATATTCGCGCCCGCTATCGCGCCTGTGGGCGAGGGGGCGCGTCACCCCTATCGATCAGACAGGAGAGCCACCCCATGGCACAAACCGACTTCCCTTTCGCTGCCGTCATTTTCGACATGGACGGTGTGATCGTCGACACCGAGAAGTTTTATCTGGACACCCTTGCAAGGCTGTTCGAGGCCGAGGGCATCGAGGTCCCGTTCGAGGACCTGTGCGTCACCGTCGGCGCCTCCTACAAGGATTTCAAGCGCAACTTGGTCCGCTGGTTCGAGCTCGGCGGCGAGCATCTCGCGGAGGAGGAGGCCCTCGCGCGGTATAACGTGTGGGAGGAGCGCAACCAGCCCGATTTCGCCGCCTTGCTCAACCATGGCGTTGTGGAGACGATCGCCGAGCTTAAGCGCCGCGGCGTCCGCGTGGCGCTCGCCTCGTCCTCGCCGATGTCCAATATCCTGCTGGTGCTCGAGGCCTGCGGCTTGTCCGACGCGTTCGAGTTGGTGACGAGCGGCGAGCAGTTCCATGAGAGCAAGCCGAACCCCGAGATCTACCTGCACACGCTTGAGAACTTGGGCCTGCCTGCCGGGGATTGCTGTTGCGTGGAGGACTCCGTTCCGGGTATCACCGCCGGCAAGGCCGCCGGCCTCACCGTCTTCGCCAAGCGCGAGGATCGCTTTGGGTTCACCCAGGAGGCGGCAGACCGCATCATCGATGCCATCCCCGATCTGCTTGAGGCCGCTTCGGAGCTGTAGGCCCGTGGTGCGGTCGGCGTGATTGCGCGACGGGACGAAATGAGAAGGAGCGGCTGCATGGCAGACGAGCATATGGGCATTCCGCCCAAAGACCGCGCCCAGGAGGGCATTCGGTGCTACATTCGCGAGGCGCACCTCGCCGGTGGAGACAAGCTCCCCTCCGAGCGGGTGCTCTCCGAACGCCTCGGCGTGTCCCGCACCGCGCTGCGTGCGGCCATCACGCAGCTCATCTCGATGCATGTGCTCGAGAGTCGTCGGGGTTCCGGTACGTACGTACTTCCGTCCAAGCCCATCAGCATCTTCCAGGAAACGCGCAGTTTCTCCGATGCCGTGCGCCGCGTGGGGCGCACGCCCGGCGCCCGCCTGATCGATTCGAGGCTCATCGAGGCCGATGAGACGCTGGCGCGTAAGATTGACCTGTCCGTCGGCGCGCCCGTATTCGAGGTGCGTCGCGTCCGCCTTGCCGACGACACCCCGGTCGCCCTCGAGACCTCGTACATCAACGGCTCCCTATGCCCCGGTATCGAGGCGCACGATTTTTCGCGCGAGAGCCTCTACGATGTGCTCGCGATCGAGCATGGCGTGCGTGTGGGCCATGGCGTCGAGCGCGTGTCAATCGCCCGCGCGATGCGAGACGAGGCCCAGTTCCTTGATATGGACGAGGGGGATCCGGTGTTTTTCGTCCAGGCTCTGGAGCGCATGGTGACGGGGGAGCCCGTGGAATACCTCAAGGCGGTGTACGTACCGAGTCGATATCGGTTCGCGAGCAACGGCTGTAAGAACGGTGAAACGCCGCAGGGGGTGAAGAGCTCATGGCTCACTTGGTAGGCCACAACGCGTCGATGCGTGGTGATTTGAGCCTCGTCGACGCTTCTCGTTTCGATGCGCTTCCCGATCCCGGCGACAACGCACCGCGGTACCTTCAGATTCGGAGCGCCATTCAACGGCGCATCGGCGATGGCGTGTATCTTCCGGGTTCTGCCATCCCCTCCGAGCACGAACTGGCAGCGGAATTCAACACCACGCGGTTGACGGTGCGCAGCGCCATCGACGGCCTGGTGCGAGAGGGGATGATCCGCCGTGTCCAGGGCAAGGGCGCCTATGTTGCGAAAGGTTCCGTTGCGGGTGATTCGCGCGTGAGCGGATTTCGCTCGACCGCAGGTGCCGCGAGCGAGGAGGTGTCCGTCAGGCAGCTCTCCAAGTCGATGCGTCCCGCAGGCCCCCTGTACGCAGAGCTCTTCGATGTGAGCGAGGATGAGCGCCTCTATTCGATTCGACGTCTCAACAGCGTCGACGGCGCTCCGGTCTCCCTCGAGCAGACCCTTATTCCCGTATGTCTGTTCCCCGGCATCGAAGATGTCGACGTGTCCGTCTTCAGCCTGTACGAAACGTACGAGATGTGCGGCCGGCCTGTCGCCCTGGCCCAGGAGAAGCTCGACGTGGTCGCGCTTTCCGCTCGAGACGCCGGTTTGCTCCAGGTCGAGCCGGGGAGTCTCGCCTTGTCGCTCGAATGCGTGAGTTTCGACGCCGAGGGCCGTGCCATCGAGCATGCCTACGCGCTCACACCCGCAAAGCACGGGGGCTATACCTACCAGTATTAGGGCTTTGCACCCATCGGGATGCCGTAAGGGCATCTCGCCGTTGCGCGCATTGTTCTCAATCCCTTTTGACGGGGAGATTTGTCTCGCCGCAGGGTCGGATTGCCGGCTCCGCGGCGTTTTGCGTTTATTCCCACCCCGATTTACCTGCGTGAAAACCGTTTACGGAGAAGATATGACCGTTCACCGCAAATCACATATGGCTTAACAAATGGTTTTAAAAACCGCTAAGATGTAATCAATAGTGGTACTAAAAACTCTCTACTTGGATATGAGAGACCACCGCGGCGACGAAGGGAGCTCGCAATGAAGGAGACCGAGAAGATCGAGATCATGAACTTCGACCAGGAAGGTTACCTCGAGGACGGCAGGAACGTCTACGAGGCCGGCAAGAAGATGACCGCCCTGGCCGACCGCGTGCACGAGGAGGGCTACGACGCCGTGTTCCTCATGGGCGTCGGCGGCACTTGGGATGAGTTCATGCAGCTCGAGTACCTCATGAATAAGTTCGGCGACAAGGACCTCGAGGTGTACCTCATCCACGCCGCCGAGTGGAACGTCATGGGTCACAAGCGCATGACCGAGAAGTCGGTCGTGCTGACCGCCTCCGAGTCCGGCACCACCCCCGAGGTCCTCGAGGCCATCGGCAAGATGAAGGAGATGGGCGTCCGCGTGTACGCGATGACCAACCCCGAGGGCAAGATCGGCCAGGCCGTGGGCGCTGAGAACTGCGTCATGATGGCTTCCGACCATGGTGCCGGCGGCTGCGAGAAGGGCTACTACCTCGCCGACTGCTTCGGCCTGCGCCTCCTCAACCGTCGCGGCTGCTTCCCCAAGTTCGACCTGTTCATCGAGCAGACCAAGGACATCTGGAAGGACATGCTCGACATCCGCAAGCGCTTCGAGCCCAAGGCCGAGGAGCTCGCTCGCAAGTATGCTCTGGCCGACTACACCATGTTCATCGGTTCCGGTGCGCTCTGGGGCGAGACCATCCTCTACTCCATGTGTCTGCTCGAGGAGATGCAGTGGAAGCGCATCCGCCACATCACCTCTCACGACTTCTTCCACGGCACCCTGGAGCTCCTCGAGCCCGGCGTCCCCGTGTTCCTGTTCATGGGCGAGGACGAGTGCCGTGCCCTCGACGAGCGTGTTCGTGCCTTCCTCACCAGCGGTGTGACCGGTGATGAGGACTACGTCATCATCGACACCGCCGAGTACGGCATCCCCGGCCTGGACGACGACTTCCGCGTCATCGTGTCCCCGTGGATCCTCTCCGTGCTCACCACCGACCGCCTCGCCCGCAACTACGAGATGGTCACCAAGCACAACCTCAAGTACCGTCGTTACTACCACCAGTTCGACTACTAAGATCCGCTTGGAGGCGGGGGCCCGTGATCGGGCCCCCGTTTTTCTCGTCGAAACCCGCCCCACACCTTGGGCGGGTTTTTTGTTTCGGGCGCACCTCACCACGGCGCACGGTTTTCGATACCGAAACATCATAGACATCTCATACCAATATTGAATTGGAGTGGGTCCATCGCTGCGCTGTTGGAATATCAAGGTGGGAGTCGCAAGGGCACCATCGACATCCTCGGTACGGAAGGGGCGCATGTGAACGCACGCGACCTGATTGCGGACATTCTCGAGAAAAATGGCTCCATCGACAGCGTGTTCTGGATCGCCTGCGGGGGTCGCTCATCGATCTGCTGCCCGCCCACGCCCTAACGCAGCGCGAGGGGACTACGTTCAGCTCCGACGCCTACACCGCGCGCGAATTCGACATCATGCGCCCCAAGCGACTGGGTGAGCGCCCCATGGTCGTCGCATGCAGTCATTCCGGGAACGCGCCCGAGGTCATCCGGTCGTGCAAGATTGCGCACGAGGCCGGTGCGGCGGTCATCACATTCACCAATCAGGATGGTTCGGGCATCGACTTGGACCTGTGGACCTCATGGGTGTACCCCTGGAGCGACGACGTCTCGCAGCTCAAGGTCTCCGCGGGCATAACCCTGCTTCTCGCCGGCGAGCTGCTCGACCAGCAAGAGGGCCATTCCGACCTCAACGAGCTGTACGAGGGCGTCGCCGTGATGGATCAGATCCTGCCCGCCGCACGCATCGAGGTGAACGAGGAGCTGGGGGAGCGCTTCGCGGCCCTGTGCCAGGAGCATCCGTTCCTCTACATCTTGGGTTCCGGCCCCAACTTCTCGCAGGCCTACGGCTTCGTCATCTGCTCGCTGCGGGAGATGCTGTGGCACGACTGCGCCTGCATCCATTCGGCGGAGTACTTCCACGGGCCGTTCGAGTGCACCGAGCCCGGCGTGTTCTATTTCCTCCAGATGGGCTCGAGCGAGTGCCGTGCCATGGACGAGCGCGCCCTGGTGTTCCTGAAGACCCACACGAACACGTTCATGGTGCTCGACGCGATTGAGTGCGGCATGGACCGGGTGCCCGAGGGGGTTCGAGCTTATCTCGATCCGATCTTGTTCTACGCGATGAACGTGGAACTGCGCGCCGCCCGCGGAAAGGTGTTCGACCATGACCCGTCGATGCGCCGTTACATGGGAATCGAGAAGTACTAGGCGCCCGCGGCGTCACATGCCCAGAAGCCGGGAACTCGTCTGTGCGATATGCGCGGCGAGCTCTTCGCGTTTCGTGCCGCGAATCCGTGCGAGCGCATCGAGCGAGCGCGAGAGGGAACGCTCAAGCTCCTCGGCGGGATAGGCCTCATCGAGGTGCGGTGGGGCGTCGGTCTCGAGGTGGAGCCGATCGAGGGGCATCTGCCGCGCGTACTCGCGTCCCCGTTTGGAGGCGAGCATGCGCTCGCTTACGGAGATATGGCATCCAAGCCGGCGGAGACGGTCGAAATCCGCGGAGGTTCCCGAGAACCAATGGAAGATGCAGGTGGCATTGCCGGGAAGACGGTGGCGCTCGAGGATGTCGAGCGCCTCGGATGCGGCGTGCACGGCGTGGATGGACAGCACGCGCCCCTCGCGTGGATGGCCCGCGCAGGCGGAGACGATGCGGTCGAAGGCGGAGAGTTGGGCGTTTCGCGTGCCCGCATGAGCAGGGGAGAGGTCGAGGCCGACCTCGCCGACAAGATTCCACGAAGCGGCCATCTCGGCTGCTCGGGCGCCTTGCCGTTCACCCTCGGCCCCGTCGGCGACCCACCAGGGATGCAGACCCGCGGCGACGCGCACGTTTGGGTAGCTGGCGAACGTGGCCTGGGCGCCTTGTGCGTCATCGGGTCCGACCGTCGTGCACAGGACGGCGACGTCCAGCTCGAGGGCACGTTCGGCCACCTTGTCCGCATTCGTCATGCGGTCGAGGTGGCAGTGCATGTCCACGAGTCGCCATGGGCGCGTTGGCCCGTTCGAGTCGCTTCGCCCGCTCATGCGCGTCCGCCCCGCTTGCCCGCCAGCTGCCCTTTTTGCGCCGCATCGTGCATGGCGAGTGCGGCGGAGACATCGTCGCCCTCTCCCAGGCCGGAGATGTGGCGCAGGACCTCGCCCGCGATCATCTGGCCCATGATGGGCGGCATGAAGCTCGCGGTGCCCAGGTCGGTGCGTTCGGACCGAGCGGCCCCCGGGGCGGCGGCGATGCGCACGGGCTCTTCGCAGGAGTAGAGGACGCGCAGATGGCGGATGCCGCGCTTGCGGCATTCCTTGCGCATGATGCGCGCAAGGGAGCAGTTGACCGTCTTGTGCACGTCGGCGATGCGCAGGCACTCGGGGTGGATCTTCTTGGCGCCACCCATGGAGCTGATGAGCTCGAAGCCGCGCTCTTGGGCCAGGGCGGCGAGGGCGAGCTTGGTGGATACGGTATCGATGGCATCGACCACGTAGTCGATGTGGCCACCCGTCTCCTCGAGGCAGGCCTCGTACAGTTCTACGAGGTTCTCGGCGAGCACGAAGGCGTCGTGTGCGAAGACGCGGCAGCTCGGGTTGATGTCGGCGACCATGTTGGCCATGACGTCGACCTTGCGTTTGCCCACGGTACTCTCGAATGCGATGGCCTGGCGATTGATGTTGGAGGGGGCGACCACGTCCTTGTCCACGATGACGAGCGTCCCGATGCCGCCGCGTGCGAGTGCCTCGATGCAGCTCGAGCCCACGCCGCCGCAACCGAACACGAGCACACGGGCGTCTTCGAGACGGGAGAGCCGTTCGTCGCCGAGCATGACGCGCAGGCGGTCCTTCATCGTTTCCATGGGTGCTCCTCGTGAGTGATTGGGTGCGTTCTCGCCAGGTATTGTAGCAACCTGCCTGCGATGGCGTCTTTCGTCCGGCACCCGAGATGCAACGGAAGTCACGATTTTGGAATGCGAAACGTGACTTCCATTGCATCTCGATGAGAGTTGGTGTGATTTCTGGTGGAATTCGGGACCGGAAGCGCCCGCACCGATTGTCTCGGTACGGGTGGACGTTTCATGCGACAATAGTCCCGAATGAACGGGTTTTTTTGTTCCCCATTTTGTTCCCCACTGTTTAGCAATTCCGCACTCTCCCAGCTCAGAAAGGTTGAATTGGCTATGGCTGAGTTCATCTACCAGATGTATCAGGCGCGCAAGGCGCATGGCGACAAGGTCATCCTCGATGACGTGACCCTGTCTTTCTATCCCGGTGCCAAGATCGGCGTCGTGGGCCCCAACGGCATGGGCAAGTCCACGCTGCTCAAGATCATGGCCGGCCTCGAGGAGGTCTCCAACGGCGACGCCCGACTCACCCCTGGTTACACGGTGGGCATCCTGCAGCAGGAGCCGCCGCTGGATGAGGACAAGACCGTCATCGAGAACGTCCGCCTGGCTTTTGCCGATATGATCGCCAAGGTCGAGCGCTTCAACCAGATTTCAGTCGAGATGTGCGACCCCGATTGCGACATGGACGCCCTCATGGCCGAGATGGGCCGCCTGCAGGACGAGATCGACGCCGCCGACGGCTGGGACATCGACTCCAAGCTCGGCCAGGCCATGGACGCCCTCCAGCTGCCCGATTCCGACATGCCGGTGAACGTGCTCTCCGGCGGCGAGCGCCGCCGCGTGGCCCTGTGCAAGCTGCTGCTCGAGGCCCCCGACCTGCTGCTGCTCGACGAGCCTACCAACCACCTGGACGCCGAGTCTATCTTGTGGCTCGAGCACTTCCTCAAGAACTACCCCGGCGCCGTTCTCGCCGTCACGCACGACCGCTACTTCCTCGACCACGTGGCCGAGTGGATCTGCGAGGTCGACCGCGGTCACCTCTACCCCTACAAGGGCAACTACTCCACCTACCTCGAGACCAAGGCCGCCCGCGCCGCCGCTCAGGGCCAGCGCGAGGAGCGCCTGGCCAAGCGCATCGCCGCCGAGCTCGACTGGGTGCGTTCCTCCCCGAAGGCGCGTCAGGCCAAGAACAAGGCGCGTCTGGCCCGTTACGAGGAAATGGAGGCCGAGGCTCGCGCCAGCCAGAAGGTCGACTACACCGATATCCGCATCCCCGTGGGCCCGCGCTTGGGCTCCAAGGTCCTGGTGGCCGAGCACCTGCACAAGGAGTTCGACGGTCGCGTGCTCATCGACGACCTCTCCTTCACCCTGCCGCGCAACGGCATCGTGGGCGTGATCGGCCCCAACGGCGTGGGTAAGACCACCCTGTTCAAGACCATCGTGGGGCTTGAGCCGCTTACCAGCGGCAACCTGGAGATCGGTGAGACCGTCAAGATCTCCTACGTGGACCAGATGCGCGGCGGCATCGACCCCGACAAGACCCTGTGGGAGGTCGTGTCCGACGGTCTGGACATCATGCAGGTCGCCGAGAACGAGGTCCCGAGCCGCGCCTACGTGGCGAGCTTCGGCTTTAAGGGTCAGGACCAGCAGAAGCGCGCCGGCGTGCTGTCTGGCGGCGAGCGCAACCGCCTGAACCTCGCGCTCACCCTGAAGCAGGGCGGCAACCTGTTGCTGCTTGACGAGCCCACCAACGACCTCGACGTCGAGACCCTCTCTGCGCTCGAGTCCGCGCTGTTGGAGTTCCCCGGCTGCTCCGTGGTCATCTCCCACGACCGCATGTTCCTCGACCGCGTGGCCACCCACATCCTGGCGTGGGAGGGCACCGACGAGAACCCCGGCAACTGGTATTGGTTCGAGGGCAACTTTGAGCAGTATCAGGAGAACCGCGTCGCCCGCCTGGGCGAGGATGCCGCCAAGCCGCATCGCGTCCACCGCAAGCTCACGCGCGATTAGTCAAAGCGCTGTCGCGCACTGGGTTCCCCGCATGAGAAGCGCCTCGCATCCGATATCAGTTCGGGTGCGAGGCGCTTTTTCGTTGATGGGCGAGGCTCGATGAGGACGCCTTGGAGAAGTCGCGTCTATTCGACGGAGGACAGCTCCCATTGGAGGCCGGTGCCCCCGCGCTTCTTGAGGGTGACGCGGATCGGCTCGATTGAGTCGGCGTGCTGGATGCGCAGGGGGAAAGTCGCACGGGCCCGCGTGCCGGAGATGAGTTCGAGGGTGCGGGCGCGTGCGTAGTCCTCGGCAAGGAGCGTGAAGACGTCCGTGCCGTAGGGGAGTAGCTCGCACAGGTCGGCGATGAGTTCGCTGGCGAGGTAGACCTCGGTTGAGAAGTCGGTGGGATACGTGGCGAGAACTGCGGGCGACAGGGGTGCAGGCGCCGCGGAGAGGGGCGCCTGGTTCGTGGCGAGCTGCGATGGGGCGCATGCGGGCTCCAGAGGCGCCTGATCGGGCTTGGGCGAGATGGGATGGGACTCGAGCTTCGTCTCGCGATCAATGCCGCTGTACGGGTCGTAGGTGACCGTGAGAGAGACGGCGGGGGAGGGCTGGGGGCCTCCCTCAACGCAGGCGCATGCATCATCGCGCTCCGTGCGAGGCGCCTCTTCATGTATGTCGGTCGTTTCGACAACCTCGACAACCTCGACAACCTCGACAGTCTCGGCAGCCTTGGTTGCCTCGGTTGCCGGAGCGTCCTCGGGGATGTTCGCGGCATCTGCGTCCGTGTTCTCAGAAGCGGCCTCCGTTTCCTCGGCGCTGGCCTGCGCGGCTGCGCCAGGGAGGGAGGGTGACTCGACTGCCTCAGTTTTTGCAATCGGCTCCGGCTCCGGTGCGGGCTCGGGTCGCTTCACGCGCTTGGGCCTCACCGGCTTGAGGGTCTTGTCGGTCTTCTTGCGTTTCCAGGGCTTGTTCGACGGGCCGCCCGCGTCCTTGGCTTTGCCGGATTCGAGCGCCGAGAGGGCCTCGTCCCAGGCGGGCTGGGCCATAACGGTGGCGTAGATGCGACCGCCCTTGAAGACGGTCAGCTTGACAAACTCCTCAAGTGCTTCGAGCAGGGCGCGGGTCGATTCGAATCCGAGGTCGTCGGAGGTCATGCGGTCGCGCGCGAGCGCTTCCTCGACGGCGGGCATGAAGGTTTGCTTGCCGCAGCCCAGCTCTCGTGAAAGCAGCTGGTAGAGGTAGATGCGGTTGTTGGGGGTGAGCTGTGGTGCTTGGACTTTGGTTGCCATGGGTGTCTCTTTCGTAGTTGTTCGCTACCCATGGTACCATCCCGCGCGGATGGCTCGTCTGCCAACGACGAGCATGCCTAGCGGGTTTGATGAATCGCGGGCGCGGAGGTGTCGCCTGTGTCCTCCCCGGCGGCGTCGGTCTCATCCGGGGCGGATTCGCCCGAGCCGGCGTCCGATCCGTTTTGCTGAGAAGTGCCGCCCTCGCCGGGTGCTCCATCCGTCGTGCCACCCGCGGTGCCCTCGGCGCCCGTTCCTGCGGTTCCGTCGGAGGCTGCGCCATTTTCGGGCTTGACGGGTTCAGTGCTGGGAGTATCGGGATTTGCCTGCGTCGTCGGGGTCTCGGCGGGGTCGTCGACGGCCATATCCGTTTCCGGCGCGGGCTGGACGTCGGCCGGACGGATTCCGAAGACGCTCGGCGCTTTGGTGCCCAGGCCCTGGCCGGAGGTCGTCAGCATGATGATGCCGGCGCTTGCTGCCACCGCAACGATGGCGATGAGTGCGGAGACGACGGCCACCTTGCGCTTTGAGGCGCTGCGCTCGGCTGCCGCCCGCGCCTGGAGCTTGGTGGGGGCGATGCGGATCCGCGGCGCCCCCACGGTGGCCTCGTCTGTCGCGGACGGGCCTTCGGTGCTCGCGTAGCCCCTCAGTGCATCCTGTTCGTATGCGTGGCTCATCTGCTTGGCCTTGAGCTTGCGCGCGCTCGCGTCGAGGGCATTGCGGTAGAGCTGGGAGCAAATCACCGTGACCATGGAGCTCACCGCCGCGCCGATGACCGATCCCGCGATGCCGATGCGCGAGGCGAGGAGCATGGAAGTCGCAGCGGCCGCTGATGCCGCGATGGCCTGGGCCACGGAGATGCCGTCGAACAGCCCCTTTTTGATGGGGATGGGTTGCGTACCGCCGATATGCGTATCGGGAGAGTCGCCGCTCCCGTACGGAGAGTAGGGGCTGTTGGGGTGGCTTCCGGGATATGCGGACTCGGGGTATGCGGGGCCGGAAACGGGTCGGCCCTCATTGCCGGCGCCGTCACGCCCCTCGTGCGTGCGCTTCTCATTGTCCATGCGAATGTCGTCTGCCATATGCGCCCTCATTCGATATCGTGATCGCTCACGTGATTGTGATACCCGAAGCCGCGGGATTCCACCCTCTGGCGGTCGGGAACGCAAAGTCCCAACAGACGCGTGGGTCTTGTGGAGTCCAAAAAAAGATGCGCCCGGGCCGCGTGGGCTTCCGGGCGCATATGGCGCTTATGGGTGCGTGCGATGGCGGCGCGCCTGCTATTTGAGCGGGGGCATGGGCTCCCAGGTCTTGTCGCGATAGATCTTGCGCGCGTCGCGCATGCCGCGGAAAAGCGCGCTCATGCCGGTCTTGAACTTGTGGTCGACCGCGATGAGACGGATGACCTCCTTGGCGAAGGTCGCGGCGGTGCCAAGGCCGAACAGGAATCGGTTGTAGTCGCCGTGCAGGCGGAAGTACTGCATCATGTAGCCGCGATTGCGCATGATGTGGTAGCGGTTCATGTCCGATGTTCCGTTGAGCTGGCGGACGCCGGCGATGTCCCAATTGGGGATATCGCGGCTGCGCTGCAGGATGATGTCGGACACGACGATCGACTCGGCGACCTTGGAGGCCAGGTAGCCGTAGACCGTGTCGTCCCAGTAGATGAAGAAGCGCGGATCGGGGAAGCCGATTTCGTCGACCACGCTGCGGGCGAACAGGCCGCCCTCGAAGCACATGGTGTTCATCGCGCGGAAGCCCGACTCGTCGAACGCCGCCGGCGCGATGGGGTTGGGGATGCCCAGCGGGACGATGAAGTGATACTGCCAGTAGAACGGGCCGCCGTCGTAGTCGTAGCGGGAGCCCTGCACGACGCGATGCGTGTGCGCCCAGGGCTCGAGGCGCTCGATTGCCTCGGGCACCACCATGACGTCGTCGTCCATGACCCAGAACCACTGGGCGCCCAGTTCGTATGCGCGCTTGACGCCGGCGGAGAAACCGCCCGCGCCACCCAGGTTGCCGCTTTGCGGAGCGTACGCAACGCGCGCCGTACCGCCCTCGGTATCCGCGGCGTCGCCCTCCACGCCCCACAGCTCGTCTGTGCGGCGGCCGAGGTCCTCGACCATCTGGCGGGTTTGCTCGGAATTCTCGTTATCGACGATGACGATGCGCCACGGGGCGCGCGTCAGCCCGCAAAAGGAGTCGAAGAGCTTGGCGAGCAGCTCCTGACGTTTGAAGGTCACGACCACGATCGCCAGCTTGTCGATGCGGTTCGGGGCCGTTGAGGAGCCGTTCGATATGGTGTTGCCGGTTTGCGGTTGCTCGGTCACGTGCTCGCCTTTCTGCGGGGCGGATGGGGCGATCAAACCCTTCGTTCAAACTGATATTGGCTATTATAGGCCCTGAACCAGTTCGTATCGAGGAGGGCCCGCCGTGGGAAAGCTGCTGTTCGTTGGAGTGACATGCGCCGATGTGGTGATTAATGTCGATAAGCTGCCGCAAACGGCGCAGGACGTTGTCGTGTATGGACAGAAGATGACGCTCGGCGGGTGCGCATTCAACGCATTCTCCATCGCTCATGCGCTTGGAGAGCCCGCGATGTTGTTCAGCCCCGTGGGTACGGGCGCGTTCGGCGACTTCGTGCGGCGCGGCTTGCGGTCCGAGGGCGTCGAGGTCCTGGTTGAGAACGATGCGATGGAGAACGGTTGCTGCTACTGCTTCGTCGAGCCCGGCGGCGAGCGCACGTTCGTGGCGTACCACGGAGCCGACTATCACTATGAGCCCACTTGGTTCGATGCGATCGATATGGACGAAGTCGACGCGGTATACGTGTGCGGACTCGAGGTCGAAGATCCCACGGGGCCGGTGGTCGTTGAGTTTTTGGAGCGCGCGTGCCGGGATAAGGTGATCTTTTTCACGCCGGGCCCAAGACCCGATGCCGTGCCCCTCGATTTACTCGAGCGCGTATGTGCGCTTCATCCCGTCTTGCACATGAACGGAGATGAGGCGATGGTGCTCGCAGGCCGTTTGTGTGACGGGGAATCCGTTGACGATGCAAAGACGGAAGGGGGCCGCGCGGATATCGAGCGCGCCGCCGTGGCCCTTGCGCGCTATGTCGGCAACGCCGTGTTCGCCACGCTGGGCGGAGACGGTTGCCTGTATTGCGACGGTGGCCGTTCGGACGTCGTCGCTGGTTCGCCTGCTCATGTGGTGGATACCATCGGCGCCGGGGATTCGCACATCGGTGCGCTCATGGTCGGTTTGCACCGAGGCGAGACGCCCGAGTCCGCGATTGCCCGTGCGAACCGCGTGGCCGCCGCTATCGTTGGCATTTCCGGCGCACATGCCGACCCCGAAGTGATTCGCGCCGCTGCGGGGGACTAGGCGCGGACGGCCCGCTTCCGCAGGGGGCGAAATGCCCGCACGGCCGTGCCAGCGGGGCGACCCTCGCGTACCGATGAGTATGAGAACAGCCGCAGGCCGATGGAGACCTGCGGCTGTTTTTCGTTTCGGAGCTTGTACGCGTTCCGAGCGCGATGTCCGGTGCTTGGGTGCTACGGACGCTCGATGAAGGCCTTGTAGCCCTTGTAGGCCTCGTAGATGTCGGCCTTGTTGGCAACCTCCCACAGCGCGTGCATGGAGATGACGGCTACGCCGGAGTCGATGACGTCCATGCCGTACTCGGCGAGGATGTAGGCGATGGTGCCGCCACCGCCCGCGCCGATGCGGCCGAGCTCGCAGGTCTGGTAATCCACGCCGGCCTCGTCCATGATGTCGCGGATCTGGGCGAAGTACTCGGCGTCGGCGTCGTTGGAGCCGCCCTTACCGCGGGAGCCCGTGTACTTGTTGAAGCACAGACCGTGGCCCATGACGGCGGCGTTCTTCTTCTCGAAGTGGTCGGCGTAGAGATGGTCGAAACCGGCCGAGACGTCGGAGCTGAGCATGCGGGAGTTGGCGAGCGCGCGGCGCAGGGCGAGCGGGGAGTCCTCGCCGGCGAGCGCCATGATCTCGGCGATGGTGTTCTCAAAGAAGCGGCTGGTCATGCCGGAGGCGCCCACGGAGCCGATCTCCTCCTTGTCGACGAGCAGAGTCACGCTCGTGGTCTCGACCTCGGGCGTGTCGAGCTGGGCGCGCAGGGACGGGTAGGCGCAGACGCGGTCGTCCTGGCCGTGGCCCAAGATCATGGAGCGGTCGAGGCCCATGTCGCGGGCGGGGCCGGCGGGTACGACCTCGATCTCGGCGGAGAGGAAGTCCTCCTCCTCGACGTCGTACTTCTCCTTGATGAGGTCGAGGAACATCTGCTTGACGGGCTCCTTGACCTCCTCGTCGCCTTCGATGACGACCGGGCGGCCGGCTACGATGACATCGAGGTTCTCATGGTCGACGGCCTTGCCGGCGGGCTTCTCCATCTGATCGCTTGCCAGGTGGATCAGCAAGTCGGAGATGCAGAAGACCGGATCGGCCGGGTCCTCGCCCACGGCGATGTCCACGGTGGTGCCATCCTTCTTGCAGATGACGCCGTGCAGCGCCAGCGGGGTGGCGACCCAGTGGTAGGCCTTCACACCGCCGTAGTAGTGGGTGTCGAGGTAAGCCATGTCGCCGGCCTCGTACAGCGGATTCTGCTTGAGGTCGAGGCGCGGGGAGTCGATGTGGGCGCCCAGAATGTTCATGCCCTGCTCCATCGGGCGGCGGCCCAGGTTGACGAGCATGAGGGTCTTGTTGTGACTGGCGGCGTAGACCTTGTCGCCAGCCTTGAGCGCGCGGCCCTCGGCAAGGGCGGTCTCGAGGCTCACATAACCAGCTTCCTCGGCGAGCTTGATGCTGGACTTCACGCACTCGCGCTCGGTCTTGTTCTCGCTGATATAGCGGCGGTAATCCTCGCAGAGCTGGTCGAGCTCGGCCAGGGTCGCGTCGTCGTATTTCTTCCAGGCGTTCGGTCGCTCCATGATGGGACTCCTATCGTTTTGGAACGGGTTTTCAGCACGTTCTCCATCGTACCCCGTTTGCGGTCGAATCGGCACGCGGAGGGTGTGTAAGCAGATATTAAAAAGGAGCCCGATCGGGCTCCTTTCATTTGCGGCTCTAAATTCGGTTCATCTCGCTCAGCGTGTTGTTGTACCAGTTGAACCAGTTGGGCGGGCAGTACTTCTTGGCGCCGGCGACGCTGATGGTGTAGCCGTATCCACGGGCGAGGCCGGAGACATGCGCGTCGATGGCCTCCTCCCAGCTGCCCCAGCTTGCGTTGCCCCAGCCCCAGGCGTTGTGGGGGCGGAAGCAATGACGGCCCTTGGAGCTCTCCGTGTTGGAGATGGCGGGGGAGAAGCGAGGGTCTACTCCGTACTTCCAGGCGGCATTGGCGAACGTGGCGCCCTGGCCCTCGAGCGGGGAGCCGGCGAGGTACGCGTCGATGCGCGGGGCCCATTCGGCCACAAAGGACGCTTGGTCGACATCCCAGTTCACGACACCGTTGTTGGGCGTGGCGACTGCGCCGCCGCCCATGTTCTGAGACGCCTGCTGAAGCGCGGCGAGCTCAGCCTCGGCCTCAGCGTCGGCCTGAGCCTGCGCGGCCTCGCGGAGCTTCTGGGCCTGGGTGAGGGCCTCGGCGGCGGAATCGCGCTCCGCCTCGGCCTGGACCTTGGCGCTCTTGAGCTCGGTCTTCTTGGCTTCGAGCTCGGTTTGGAGCTCGCTCAGCTCGGTGAGGGCACCGACGTTGGCATCCTTGACCTGATCGAGATACTTCATGCCGGAGATGAGCTCATCCATGCTCTTGGTGTTCAGCACGAAGCTCATGAGGGTATTGGAGCCCTTGTGGTGCTTGTAGAGCTCGCGCATGGCGCGGCTGGCGCGCTCCTGCGCGGCGGGGAGCTTGGCCTCGAGCTCGGCGATGCGTGCCTCGTTCTCGGCGACCTGCTCCTGCAGGGAGTCGAGGTTCCTCGTCGCCTCATCGAATGCGGCGGCGGTCTCCTCTACTTTTTTCTGGGTCTCGGTGAGCGTGGCTGCGGTTTCGGTGGTGATTGCTCGTGCCGGGACGGGGAAGAGCACGCTCGCGAACAGCGCTGCCGTCACGCCGGCGCCCGCGATGATACGGCGGGTGCGGCTGGTGCGCCACGTGGTGTGCATGCTTGGAGTTGCGTCCATGTACATCCTCGTCTGTTGCTTACCTTAGGACAGCAAGCATCATAGCATCGGCTTCGAGTTCAACTTGAACGTTAGACATTCTTTAAGGTTCAAGTTGAAGGTTTAAGCTTCAGCTACCTGCGGAGACGATGAAATGTGAAGCAGTTTTGTAGTTTCAAGTTCACCTTTAAGGTGAGGGTTTAACCGAGGGTCAACTGACCAAGAACACCTCATCTACCTGGTAAGACGTACAGATGTCAACGAAATTGGGCCGCTTGGCGCTCCGTCACGACTTTCAACTTTGAGTTGAAGCTTGAAGGTCTGATTGGTGCGAACCGAGGTGCCGCCAGAGTTTCGGCATCTTCGGGTGCACATATGAAAAAGGGCCGTGATGCGGCCCGTTTCGCTGCGCTTCTATCAAGTTCAAGCCTATCGAAGGGCATGGACCCCGAGGCTTCTCACGCGTGATCGGCGTCCAGGAACTTACGGCGGCTGAAGTAGTTGTACCAGGTGACGAAAAACGTGGAGATGAGCTTCATGGACATGGTGCCGATGTTCAGCAGGCCGACGCCGATGAACATGTACAGGTCGTTCAGCCCCAGGCCGATGGCGGAGAGCACCGAGAAGATGATGAACTCGCGGCGGCGGCTCATGTCCTCTTTATGCACGAAAACGTACTTCATGGACAGGATGTAGTTGAACACGATGGAGATGATGAAGGAGATCGTGGTCGCCATGAGGTAGTTCATATTGAGCGACTGCAGCAGATAGACGAGAAATGCGTACTCGACCGCCAGGGAGGCGAGTCCCACGGCGGCGAATTTCAAAAACTGACGAGTATTGGGATGTGCGAGTGCGCTGCGCAAACCATCACTTCCGCTCACGAGGGCCATGATGGCCGTCCTGCTTCAATGCAGGCAACTATACGTCTTGGGTAAACGAATTGTAAGGTCAAGCACAAGAAGCATATGAATCCGCCCACCGACATGACGTGTCGGCGGGCGGCACTTCAACTCCGGTAAGCGGACAACTGGCGTGTGAGCTATTGGTTGCTCGTGCCGTCGAGGAAGATTTTGCGCGTCACGAAGTTGTAAATCATTACAAGTGCCGTGGCGGCAATTTTTGCAACGTTGGCCTCGACTGACAGCCCCTTGTTGAAGGTCAGGACTATGCCGTCGTTCAGTATGAGACCGATGACCGAGAGCACAACGAAGATGATGAACTCGCGGCGCCGGCTCATCCCGTCCTTGTGCTCGAAGACGAACTTCATGCTCGCTGCGTAATTGAAGATGAGCGAGACGACGAATCCCGCCGTATTGGCGAAAAGGATATCGAGGTGGGCTCCGTAATGAAGCAGGTTCATGATTCCGAAGTCAATGAGGGTGGCAACAATGCCGACAACGCCAAACTTCGCAAGTTGTGAGAGGAGCGTTTTCATGTTTCGATTCGAATTTAGTGATGGGTCGTTTTGACGTGTGGTGCTAGGCGCGGACCTTCACGACGATCTTGCGGACGTGGCACGGCTCGCCCAGGGCGCAACCGGGTTTGTGGGCGTCCTCGGGTGCGAAGATGGCGAGCTCGCCTGCGCGCAGCACGATGGAGGTAACAGGTTCGGGGGTCTTGAGCAGGCAGTAATCGTCCGCCTCGTCGTAGGCCTGGACGGTTTCGAGGCCCTCGCAGTCGGCGAACTGCAGAAGCTCTTCGCCGCTTGCCACGAACTGGACGTCGAAGTAGTCGCGATGCGCTTCGAGCTCCTTCTCGCAAGCGGGGACCGTATCGTACTCGAGCACGTTCGCATAGACGTCGTCGCCTTGAATCTCATTGCGGCCGAGCGGCAGAGACATGAGATCGGAGGAGGTGAGGAAGTCGTAGGCAGCGCGGAAGCGTTCTGCCAGGTAATCGTGAGATGCGGAGTTGGCGAGCTTGGTGACGAGCATGGCTGGTCCTTTCGTGAGATTATCCGGGCGTGCACCCATGGTGCGGAGTATAGCATTTGGGCATGAAGAAGGCCCCGACCTGCCGACCATGCGGGTCGAGCTGGCCGGGGCCTTGTGCGATCGGGATATCGGACAGGCTCTGGTGGAGCCAGTCCAAGAGATCGGGGTGCCGGGCAAGCGTCAGTGGCGCCTACCCTTGAAGAAGAGCTGGGGGAAGGGGCGCTGGCGCTTGGGGCCGCCGGTGGTTGCCTTGGCGATCAGCTCATCGGGGATGGGCACGTCGGCGCGTGCGCTTTCGAGGGGGTTGACGTCTGCCGCGGCGACCGGGTCCATGATCGGCACCTCGGGTTTGACTTCGGCCTCGCGATAGCGGCGCATCATGTCGGCCTGGAGCTGCTGCGCCGAGGGCGGCGTCCAGATGACGGCGTTGGCGCCCGCCTGGACGGTCTCGCGAACGGACAGTGAACTGCGGCCGCCGGATGCGATGAGCGGGAGATTCGGGTAGATCTCGCGCAGCTCACGTAGAACGGCAGGGGTATCCTTGCCGGCGGCGACGTTCAGGATCTTGGCGCCGGCCTTCACCTTGGCATGCGCGACCGCATCGCAGCGCACCACGGTGGCGATGACAGGGATATCGATGACGGCGCAGATCTGCTCGATCATCTCGGGCGGAGCGGGGGAGTTGACGACAACACCCGCGGCGCCCTGCATCTCGGAAACGGCCGCCAGCTGCACGGAGCGCTTGCCGGTTGTGGTGCCGCCGCCAACGCCCACGAAGACGGGGGCCTCGGAGGCGGTGAGCAGGGCCTGCGTGATGGCAGGCTGCGCGGTGAAGGGATACACGGCGAAGATCGCATCGGCGTTGGAGTTGCGAATGACGGCGACGTCGGTGGTGTAGAGCAGCGACTTGATGCGACGCCCGAACAGCGTGAAGCCGCCGCACTCCTCAAGCTCATCGGGGACGCGGAGCGGGGCCTTGCGCAGACGGCCCTCGATGGGCGAGGGCTCCATGGGCAGCAGGCCGCCCGGCGTCACGGCGAGCTCGGGTTCGGCGAATTCGTCGGCAAGCTCGACTTCGGAGAAATCGATGGTCGCCTCGATCGACTCGGGGACCTCGGCGCTCACCGAGATGGGGTCGGTATCGGTGTCGCCGGGTTCGAGCTCGGTATGGTCGACGTTGCGCTCGATGGCCGGTATGGGGTTGGACGCGGCGGGGGAGCCGGTGCCCATTTGCGGTTCAACGGCATCGGGTCGCGGGTCGGGTACAGAGGCGCGCCCGGCGTCGGGAGTGGTGTTGGTCATGATGCCCCCTTGAGGGAAGGACGAATGTCGATTCATTGTACCCGCCCGTATGCTTTAGAGGACGAAGGGGCGTCACTCACGCGGTCTCCATGCCTTTGTGGTTCCTGCGCCATGGCGGCTATCGGGGTCGAATCTGGTATGCTGGGGCGGCGAGAGCAATTTGAGAGTGCGCGTCCGTGCGCGAGAAGGGATGGTGCCGCCGTGGAGATGTTCGACATTTTGGCCCCGGTGCTCATGATCGCCGGCGCCATCGCCGTGGTGGCCCTGGTATACCTGCTGTTCGCCACCCTTAAGGACCGCAACGCCCGCAAGGGCGATGAGGAGCGCGAGCGATAGCCGTCGATCGGACGCTTGCATCCATGTGAACGCCGGGACCCCCGCGCTATTGACGCGGAGGTCCCGTTTCATATCTGTCCAGCGTGGTTTTATCGCCTGGTGCGAGGGGCCTGTTTTTGTATGGCGGCGACGTAGAATCCCTCGTACAGTCGGGTCGGGGCGAGGGTCAGCGTTCCCTCGAGCGAGTTCGGGATATTCATGATCGGCCATGCGAGCTCGCCCTCGTCGGCGTGCGCGATCGTGATGACGCGCTCTTCCGGATCGGACTGCCCGTCTTCGACGTTGCCCGCAAGGATCGGCACGACCTTGCAGTCGCGATGGCGCTTGAGGGCCGCACGCACCTGCTCGTCGTTTTCCTCGGGGAGAACCGAACAGGTGGAGTAGACGAGGGTGCCGCCGGGCTTCAAGACCGTGAGCGCTCGGTCCAGCAGTGCGCGCTGGGACTTGACCACCTTGTCGAGCAGCTGGGGCGTCATGCGCTTTTCCGCTCGTTCGTCGCCCGTGCGATATGTGCCGGTTCCCGTGCAGGGCGCGTCGAGCAGGACCTGATCGAAGCTGAAGAACTCGTCGAGGCGACGTGCATCCGTGCGCATGATGTTCACGTTTTGAGCGCCGAGCTTGTCGAGGTTGTACGCGAGTTTCTCGGCACGTGGTGCGCTCATCTCGCAGGCGGTGAGGTGCGCGCCGTTGGCCGTGAGGGCGGCGATCTGGGAGGTTTTGCCGCCAGGGGCCGAACACATGTCGAGGATGTCGGCGCCGGCGAGCGGATCGAGGATGAGCGGCGGGAGCATAGAGGAGAGGCTCTGCAGGTACACGAGACCGTCGCGGTAGATGTCGAGGTCCCACACCTCGCGCTCTCGTGCGCCATCGAGCACGAAGGCGTCTTCGTACCAGGGCACGCGGGTGCAACCGATGCCGGCAGCGTCGAGCGCCGCGGAGACCTGGTCGGAAGTTGCCTTGAGCGTGTTGGCACGCAGGGTCATAGGGCGTTCGCGCGCGGCATCGAAGCCGTCGGCGAGAAGCTCGCGCGTGCGCTCGTCGAGACGGTCGGTCAGCTGCATGGTTCCTCCTGGCAAAATCGGGCCGTCGCCCATCGCGGGCGGGTTCATTCGTCGTGCATCGCTATCTTAGCGCCTCGGTGCAGGTGCGCCTACAGGGTGAACCCGATCGCTACGAGTGCGAGACAGCAGACAAGGACGGCGATGTCTGTGGCGGTCATCGGATAACGGCGATAGGAGCTGGCACGCGTGCGCAGGTAAAAACCGCGTTGCTCGGCCGCGAGCGCCGTTGCATCGGTCTTTTGCACCGAGGTCACGAGCAGCGGGATGCACACGGGAATCATGAGGGCGAGTTTTTTGAACGGGTTGCCGGTGTCAAAGTGCACGCCGCGCGCGGTTTGAGCCTCCATGATGGCGTTCATCTCGCGCGTGAACACCGGGACGAATCGAAGGGCCGTGGTGAACGTGAACGCGTAGCGATAGGGGACGTGGAGGACCTCCACGCAGGCATTGGCCAGGTCCGTGAGTCTCGTCACGCTGAGCATGAGCACGAGCGGCAAGGCGACGCCGACCAGGCGAAGGCATGCGCGCAGCCCGCCGATCACGCCATCGACGGTCGCGAATGCGACGATATGCTCGCCCGTGGGAGTGAACGCGACCTGTAGGGTGAACATGACAACCACGATGGGCAGGAGCACTTTGAGCAGGCCCGTCAGGCGTCTTGCCACGCCGGCATAGGCGCCGATTGCCAGGGTGAGTGCGAGCAGGGCCGTGAGGGCGAAGGGGCTTTGCGTGAGAAAGGTCGCGGTGATGATCGCCGCTGCGAGCGCGAGCTTCGTCACGGGGTTGAGACGGTGCAGCAGGCTCTTCCCGGGAGTGTAATCGATGACATCAAGCATGGGCCTTCAGCTCCTTGACGAGGGCGACGAGGTCGGCGACTTCGGTTATGTGGGCGAACGAGGGGTGGAAACGGGCTGCCAGGCGCTTGCCGAGCGCGGGCACGCACGGCGCTGCGATGCGCGCATGGGCGAGCAGCGCGTCGTTTGCGAACACCTCGCGGGAGGGGCCGACTTCGATCAGCCTGCCCTCCGTCATGACGGCGAGGGTGTCGCCGAAATCGCTCACGACTTCCATGTCGTGGCAGACCATGACGACGGCGGCGCCGTCGAGTGCGCGCTGGCGGACCGTCTCCATGACGGTCATGCATTCGCGGTAGTCAAGCCCGCTCGTGGGCTCATCAAGGATGATGAGCTCGGGTTCGAGGGCCACGACGCTTGCGAGCGCGACCATCTGGCGTTGGCCGCGGGAGAGGTTGAAGGGGGAGGCGTTTTCGGGCAGGCCGAAGGTGGCTGCGACGCGACGTGCCCTCTCCCGTGCGGCATCGGCGGGCGCGCCTTGGAGCTCGAGACCGAAGGCGATCTCCTCGACGACGGTATTGCGGCATAGCTGGCGGTCCGGATTTTGGAAGAGGGTCGCGGCGTGTGACGCGAGCACGCTCACCGGTGTCGTGCGGGTGTCGAGCCCGGCGATGCGCACCACGCCGGCGCTTGGCTTGATCAGGCCGTTCAGCAATTTGGTGAAGGTCGTTTTGCCGGCGCCGTTCTGGCCGACGACGGCGAGAATCTCGCCGGCGCGCACGGTGAGGTTGATTCCCTCGATGCCCGCCTGCCCCGTTCCGTAGGAATACGCTGCTCCGGCGACGTCGACGATGATCGGACGCTCATCGGCTGCGTTGCGCGCATCCGGTCCATCGCCCAGGGCGCAGGGCACGATGGGCGAACTCTTGGATAGCCCGGGGGCGAGGATGCCCGCGACGAGGGCCTCGGCGCCGTCGAGCGTGAGTGCGGGGGAGTCGTTTGGAGCGAGCCCGACTTCGGCGAGGCTGTTGGAGATGCGGACGGTTCTCGGGGTGTCGACGCCGATGGCTCGCAGGGTCTCCCCGTGGGAGAAAACGTCGGTCGGCGTACCGTCGAGTGCGATGCGGCCCTGATCGATCACGACGACGCGGTCGCAATACTCGGCGAGCAGCGCGACCGTCTGCTCGATGAGGATGACGGTCATCCCCGTCAGCTCCTTGGCGCGTCGGAGTACCTCGAACACATCGCGCGCGCTCGCGGGATCGAGCGCGGAGGTGGGTTCGTCCATGACGATGACGCGGGGCGTCATGGCGAGGATGGCGGCGATGGCGACCTTTTGCTTCTGACCGCCGGAAAGCGTCGCGATTTCGCGATGGCGCAGGTCGGCGATGCCAACGGCGTCGAGGGCCGATGCGATGCGCCCCTCGATCTCGCGGTGGTCGATGCCGAAGTTCTCAAGGCCGAACAACAGCTCGTCCTCCACGACGGAGGCCACCATCTGAGCGTCGATGTCTTGGAGGACCGAGCCGGCGACCTTGGCTATATCGGTGAGGGACGCCTCGCAGGTGTCGAGTCCCGCCACGAGTGTGGAGCCAAACAGGCGGCCCCGATAATGGTGGGGGATGGCGCCGGTGATGGCGCTCGCCAGCGTCGACTTTCCGGCACCCGAGGGGCCGATCAGGCCGACGAAGGTGCCCTCTTCGACGGAGAGGTCGATGTCCTTGAGGGCGTAGGCGCCGTCAGCGGCGGTGCCGTAGGAGAACGAGACGCACTCCATTTCGATGATCGCGCTCATAGGGCTCCTTTCTCGGTGCTCGGCATCTGGAGATGCCGAGTGGGACGGATGCGGCTGCGTCACTCGTTCAGACCGAGCGATTGTTTGACGGGCTGATAGAGCGCACCGACGAGAATCGCGTTGAAGACCGCCGTGACCGTTACGACCGGAGTCATCACGGCGGCCAGCTCGCCGGCGAAGCCCATGAGCGCCATCTTGACCACCATGAAGATCATTCCGGAGAGGAATGTGGTGATGAAGGTGCCGACCACGGGCACCAGGTTGCGCGCGGGCGTGCGCGCGCCGACGTTCACGATCGACGCCATGGCGACGGCGGCGATGCCTTCGGCGACGAAGTCGATGCCGGGGGAGCTGGTGGTGATTTGGATGACCGCGGCCGAGATGAGTCCGATCACGAGGGCCTGCGGGATGGTGGGGCGAATGACCAGGATCGCGAGGCAGAAGGCGGAGACGATGAATTCGGGGGCGATGGCTCCGCCGGAGACCGCGGAGATGGCCTTGCCTGCCGTGAAGTTGAGGATGAAGCCGGCGGCGAGCAGGACGGCAAGCAAGACGAGGCTTTGGATGTCGAGGCCGCGTCGCTCGTCGATGGTGACGGTGCGGGGTCGGCCACTGGGTTGGAACGGGGCGGTCATGGGAGGTTCCTTTCGCGAACTGGGGCGCTTGCGTTCAGGGGGGGGGCAAAGGCGGTGGACGGGGCCTCGGCATGAAAAAAGGCCCCCGGTCAAACCGGAGGCCTCGTGTTACCTGGATGGTATATGGGTATGAGGACTCACCGTCGACCGGCCGAAGACGCGTCATGCCACCACCAGTTGTTGAGGGAGACGAACGTGATCTGCTTCATGATGATGGCTCCTTTCGCGCTATCGGAGGTCGAAACGTTGGTTAGGGACTATAGCACAGTGCAGTGCGGGTGCAACGGGGCAGGCGATACGTTTCGGTGCCGTTACGCGCGCCGCGATACGCTAGAGCTTGGCGAAGTCGTCGACGATGAGGTCGAGGCAGGCGGGAAGGACGCGGGCGCCGAACTCGCCGGTGTTGTTGTGTATGAGCTCCCCGTCGAATTCCATGCCGAGGGAGGGCGTGCAGGTGATGCGCGCCTCCTTGGCTTGGAAGAGGGTGAACTGCGGCCGACCCAGGCCCTTGCCTGCGGGATCGAGGACGCCGGCAAGCAGGGTGGGGAGCAGCTCGACGGTTTTGGCGGGCTGGATCACGGCGATATCGATGAACCCGTCGTCCATGCGGCAATCGGGGAACAGGTTGATATCGTTTTGGATGAGTGAGGTGTTGCCCACCATGCAGCCGATGCCGTCGAGCTCGTCGACCTCCCCGTCGTGCTCGATGGTGAAGTGCGCGACGGTGGGGGCGGGGTTGGCGAGCGCCGAGAGGAAGTAGGCGATTTCGCCCATGTCTCCCTTGGCGGGCTCGGCCTTGTGCATGATGTCGGCATCGAAGCCGGTGCCCGCGATGATGATGAAACCGTGGCGCTGGACGCTGCCGTCTTCCGCCTTCCAGAACAGCTCTCCCATGTCGGCCGTCTTGGTACGGCCCTCGCGGCAGGCCTTGGCCAGCGCGGCGGGTTCGGGCGCGTTGCCGATGTTGTTGAAGAACAGGTTCGCGGTTCCGGAGGGAAAGACGAGCGTGGGGACGTGGCTATCGCGGATATGGTCGAGCACGTTGGACACGGTGCCGTCCCCGCCGGAGACCACGACGCGGTCGAACGCGCTCACGTCCTCCGCGGCCTGATGAGGCTCCATGCCGTCGCCGATGAAGCGCAGGCATACCTCATCGCCGGCCTCGGACAGAGCGCGCGCGAAGTCGAAAATCTCGTCTGAGCGGGGGCCGGAGGCGGGGTTGTGGATGATGAGGCAACGCATGGCGAGTTCCCTGTTCATGAAAAGGCGGGTATAGTTACAAGATGACGTAATCCTACCCGTGTCGCACGCGGGTTTTCCCGTACCGGGGAGACGAATGTACATCTCCACAAATGAGGACCTGACCGCCTTCTGCAATCGCGCCCGTGCTTTTTCGGCCATCGCCATCGACACGGAGTTCCTGCGGGAGAAGACCTATCACGCCAAGCTGTGCTTGGTGCAGGTCGCCACGCCGGACGAGTGCGTGGTCATCGACCCCCTCGCGATCGACGATCTGGGGCCGCTCGCCGAGCTCATGACCGACGTCGACACGCTCAAGGTATTCCATGCCTGCTCGCAAGATATGGAGGTGCTCTGCCACGCGCTCGGCTCCGTGCCCGCGCCGATCTTCGATACGCAGGTGGCGGCGGGGTTCCTCGGTGAGCGTGCGCAGTGCTCCTACCACAACCTCGTGAGCACGTTCTGCGGCGTCTCCTTGCCCAAGACCGAATCGTTGACGGACTGGTCGCGGCGTCCGCTGAGCCCCAAGCAGATCGAGTACGCCCTTGACGATGTGCGCTATCTCATCGATGCGTATCGCGTCATCGAGTCCAAGCTGCATTCGCTCGGTCGCACGGCCTGGGTGCGCGACGAGATTCGCCCCCTTGCCGACCCCGCCCATTATCGCAGCGATCCCCGTGCCGCGTTCAAGCGTGTGAAGCGCGTGAACGCCTGCACGCGCCGTCAGCTCGCTGTTGCCCGCGAGCTCGCCTCTTGGCGCGAGCAACGGGCGGAGACGCGCGATATCCCGCGCAAGTGGGTCATGTCCGACGAAGTCCTGCTGGCGCTGTGCAAGCGCGCGCCGCAGACCGTCGAGGACTTCCGCGCGGTGCGCGGGACCGAGCAGCTGAGTGCCCGCGATGTCGAGGTCGCTCTCGACGCAATCGCTCGCGGTCGCCGCTGCCCGCAGGAGAACCTGCCCTCGATCGGTCGCGCCCATCGCGCGCCGGCGCCCGAGCTCGAGAGCGTCATCGACCTCATGTACGCGCTGATCCGCCTCGTTTCCGAGCGCTCCGGCGTCGCAACCTCGTTGATTGTCTCGCGTGACGGTCTGCTCGACTACATCGAGCATCCCGAGCGCAGCCCCCTGCGCGAAGGTTGGCGCTTCGAGTTGGTCGGCACCCTCATGGACGACCTGCTTCAGGGCAATATCGGCCTCACCGTCAAGGACGGGGCCCTCGAGATTTTGTAATGGCGCCCGTGCGCCCCGAACCGCATGGGAGGATCTGATGATCAAGGCGGCGTTTTTCGATATCGACGGCACGCTCGTCGGCTTCAAGACGCACCGTGTGCCCGAGAGCGCATGGCGCGCCATCGAGCTCATGCGTGCGAAGGGCATCAAGGTGTGCATCGCCAGCGGCCGTTCGCTCATGGAGATGCACGAGGAGCTCAAAACGGGCTTCGACGCATATGTGACCATGAACGGCCAATTGTGCTTCGACGATGAAGGGGTGTTTCGCGATGCCCACATCGACGACCGCGACGTGCGCGTGATAGTCGAGCAGGCCCGCGAAGGGCTCTATGACCTGTATGTGATGCAGGGGAGCCGCTCGTTTGTGAACAATCTCGGCGACCGCGTGATCGAGCTCGGTCGTCAGGTGGGGCTCGATTATTCGCTCGGCGACCTCGATTGGGCCTACGAGCTTCCGGTCTACCAGTTCAACGTGTTCGGCGGGCCCGATGTCGAGCAGGTGTTCCTTTCCAAAACCGAGCATGTCGTGGCAACGCGCTGGAACGACCTGTTCTGCGATGTGGTCCCTGCGAAGGGCGGTAAGGACTACGGCGTGCGCGCCGCTCTCGAGCGCTTCGGCATCGCGCCCGAGGAGGCCATCGCATTCGGCGACGGCGAGAACGACCTTGGCATGTTCGAGGTCGTGGGCACGAGCATCGCCATGGGAAACGCGTGGGATGGCGTGAAGGAGTGTGCCAGCTTCGTCACCACCGACGTGGACGACGATGGCATTTGGAACGCCTGCAAGGAGCTTGGGATCATCTAAGCTCCGGCGTTATGCCCCGGGTGTGTGCTGGCAGGCCGGGCAGGTGCCTTCGAATACCAGGTTGTGCGCGTCGACCGAAAACCCCGTCTCGAGCCCTGCGCGCTCGTCGAGCCCGTCATCGTAGGGCAGCATGACGTCGGCGACGGCACCGCAGCAGCGGCAGACCGCGTGTCCGTGACCGTCGCAACGCCAGTCGAAGCGGGTGGTGCCCGGGGTCTTCACCGTGGTGATGACGCCCGCCTCGGTGAGGAGGTTGAGGTTGCGGTAGACGGTCCCTCGGCTCACACGCTCGTCGGTCTCGCGGACTTGCAGGTAGATGTCCTCCGCCGTGGGGTGGTCGCAGCGCGAACGCACGGCATCGAGCACCAGTTGGCGCTGGCGCGTGTTGCGGCGGGTGATGGGCTGCCCGGTGGCCGTGGTGCTCATGGCGTCTCCTATCGGTACTTGTTAAGTAACATTTGAGCAGAAGGGGAGACGCAAGGCAAGGAGACGCCTTCGATTTCCGAAAAATGCCTCTAAACATGCAATCATTCGACGGATGGCACATCGGCCGCGTCCGGCGCTGTGCGATCGGCGGGGAAGCTCACGCCCGTCTGGCGACGCGCCTCGTCCATGAGGGCGAGCGAGGAGAGGGTTATGTCGCGGAAGTGGGCGACGGTGCCGAAGGGGCCACACGGCGCTTCGGTGCAAACGCCGCCCGTTCGGACGTGCTCAACGGCCTCGATGAAGTCCGAGAGCTCGTGCTGCATGGTGTTCTCGAATGCGGGAAGGTCGATGTCGCGGCCGACGGTCTGGGCCGAGGAGTAGCCGACGGAATCCGCCTGCCGCGCGGCATGGGAGCGCAACTCGACGCGTATGGCGGAAGGTGCGGAGATCCCGTGCACGGTGAGGGTGCCGAGCTCGCCCTCGATCTGGCTGTCGGAGAGGTCGTTCGTGGTCTTGGAATGTGCGAGGACGGCGGTCATGCCGGGGTAGGAGGCGAGGATGACGCCCGACCCGTCGATCGGACCGTGCGTGAGTTCTCGGGTGTCCTCGTCGAGCAGCGCGGCGGAGGCGAGTACGCGTTCGGGCGCGCCGAACAGCTCGACGAGGGGCTCGACGCAGTAGACGCCGATGTCCATGAGGGAGCCTGACGCCATGGCGCAGTCGAAGATGTTGGTATGGCGTCCCGCCAAAATCTCATCGTGGCGGGAGGAGTACTTGCCGAAGCGAAGGGTGGCGCGGCGGATGGCGCCGATTTGGGGCAGGGCCTCCTTGATGGCGTGGAAGGCGGGGTCGTGCAAGGGACGCATCGCCTCGAGCGCGACAACGCCCGTCTCGCGAGCCGCCTCGAATACCTCGACGGCCTCTCGTCGGTTGGCGCAGAAGGGCTTCTCGACAAGGACGTGCTTGCCACCCGCGATGCAGGCGAGCGCCTGGTCGTGATGGAGCGCGTTAGGGCTGCCGATGTAGACCGCGTCGACCCCATCGCTTGCGGCGAGCTCATCGAGCGAGGTGAAGGGGGTCGTCCCCCCATGCTCGGATGTGAAGGCCGCGGCTCTCTCGCGATCGCGCGAGAGGGTGCCGACAAAGACGGAGCCCTCCACGTTCGCCAGGGCGTCGAGCATGGACGCGGTGATGCCGCTCGTTCCGATGGTGGCGATGCGGATCATGTCCGCTCCTCTCTCTCGGCGCCGGCGGGCGCTCCGGTTTGGACACGCGAGATACGTACGGTTGGGCCGGTTAGTCGGACTCGCCCTCGATGAACCCGGTGTCGCACGCGCGGCCCTCGCCATCCGCCGCCGCCGTGGCGAGCTGGTCGCAGCGTTCGTTGAATTCGTGCCCGGCATGGCCCTTCACCCAATGGAAGGTCACGTTGTGGGGTTGCTTGGCGGCGAGCAGCCGTTTCCAGAGGTCGACGTTCTTGACGGGCTTCTTCTGCGACGTCTTCCAGCCACGGCGAATCCAGCCCTCGACCCAGTGCTGGTTGAAGGCGTTGCAGACGTATTGGGAGTCCGAGTGGACCTCGACATCGCAGGGGCGGTTGAGGGCCTCGAGTGCGCTGATGACGCCGAGCAGCTCCATACGGTTGTTGGTGGTGCGGTCGTAACCGCGGGAGAGCTCGAGCGTGTGCAGCTTTCCCGAGGGGGCGGTGTACCTGAGGACTGCTCCGTAGCCACCCGGTCCCGGGTTGCCACGAGATGAGCCGTCGGTGTAGACGATGACCTTCACATGGTTCCTTTCGATTTGGCTGGGGCCATTATAGGGTTGACGTTCTGTCTGCGGGGCGCACGGCCTACGCCTCGGACAGCCTTGCGTTGGCGAGGGAGACGAGCGGCCTCATGACGCTCTCGATGCTCTTGAAGTCTGAGCCGCGATTGGTCGCGACGGCGATGGCGTAGCTTCCCTGCGGCGTATTGACCACGCCTCCGTCGAACGTGACGTTGTAACGCGCCTCGCCCGAAAACCATCCCGCCTTCGACCATGTGGAGGCTTGGTCGATGCCCGCGATATCGTCGACGCGTGAGTTGAGCGTGTCGCCGAGCATGTCGCGCAGCCATTGGGCACAAGGGTCGTCGGTCGCAAGCCAATCGGCGCAGACGCGCCAGATGTTCGCGAGATCGCGAACGCTGTAATCGCAGTACCAATGCGTAAGATCGCACGGTGCTCCCGCCTGGGCGGAGAGTTCGCCAAAGAACGATTGACCGTACAGACGCTCGCGAAGCGTCCGATAGGCCTCGTTGTCCGAGTTGACGATGGTCGAGGTGATGAGGCCGCCGTAGTTCGTCCGTGCCGCGTCGCCTTGGGCGCGTACGAGGCTGATGCAGAACGGTGCCTTGATGGTGCTCGCGCTGTAGTATGCCCGATCGGCATTGTGCTCGATGGTCTGGCCGTTTTCGAGGTTGAGAACGATGTAGCTGATATCGGCTCCCGCTTCCTCGACGGCCGCCACGGCAGCGTCGAGCTCGGACTTCGCCTGCCCGTCGGCTTGCTCGAGCGTTGTGGTCTCGGGGTCGGGGGCATCTTCGGCCTCGGTGTCTTGCACGATGACCATTGTCGAATGATCGGCGGTGCCCGAGACCTGTGACCCGATCATGGGGGTCGATGCTGCGCACCCGCCAAGTGCGATGATAACGAGGGACAGGGCCGCCGCTGGGAAAAGGGTCGATGACGGGGCGATGGGCGAGTCGCGACGTATGGGGGAATGCCGGCGGGATGGCGTTGTGTCCGCGCGCGATGCATCTGTCATGGTTGCCCCTTTCGCATGGTCTTCGAGCCGCATGCGGCTGCAATCCCATGGTACGCCTTTCCCGTCTGGGCGTTTGCGGCGGGACGAGCGCGTATCATGTCGGGTTGAACGTGAGGATGGGAGGTCCGATATGGCTGGATTGCGCTGGGGGATCATGGGCGCCGGCGGCATCGCGCGTCGGTTTGCGCGGTCTTTGGGGCATGTCGAAGGGGCGTCGCTCGTGGCGCTGAGCGGGCGCAGCTCCGAGCGCCTCGATAGCTTCGCCGCCGAGTTCCCAGTCGATGCACGTCGACGCTACGTCAGCGCGGAGGATGGCGGCGAACGCGCCCATCAGATGCTCGTGGACGATCCTGACGTCGATGCGGTCTACCTCTCCCTGCCTCATGGGATGCACGAACGATGGGCCTGTCGGCTGCTGAGGGCGGGCAAGGCGGTCCTGTGTGAGAAACCGGCGGTGCTCTCCGCCGAAGAGGCCGGTCGGGTCGTTTCTGCCGCGCGTGAGTCGGGCTCCCTGTTTGTGGAGGCGATGAAGCCCCGCTTCATGCCCGTTAGGGCCCGCGTGCGAGAACTGCTCGCGTCCGGCGAACTCGGCGAGATCTGCGGCATTGAAGTCGTGCATCGATTGGATTACGGCGACCTCGAGGGCAGTTACCTGCTCGACCCTGTCCAAGGGGGAACGCTGTACGACCTTGGGTGCTATGGCGTCGCATGGGCGGAGGACCTCTTGGACGGCCCGATACAGGTCGACGACGCGCGGACGCGGTGGATGGTGGCCTCGGACGGCTCCGCGGTCGACATCGCCGACGAGGCGGACCTGCGCATCGGAGGCGTGCCCGTGCATTTCGATTTCGCCGGGGACGCGGGGGAGTACCGCGTCGAGTGCCGCGTGACGTGCGAGCGCGGCGAGGTTTCCATCCCGATGCTCCATCGCCCGACGGGCTTCACGGTGCACCGCTTCGACGGGCCCGATTCCTCGCGTACCGCAGGGGAGCGCATCGAAGCGCCCCTGGCGGTCGATGATTTTTACGATGAGATCTCCCATACGTGCGAGCTCATCCGCCGGGGCGAGAGCGAGAGCCCGATTATGCCGCTGTCGTCGACGGTTCGCACTGCCCGCATCATCGATGCGCTGCGGGCGGCGTGGCACGAGTCACGCGAACGCGTCGGGGGAGGGGAGTAGCGATGGCGGCGAGGATGGGCTCGGGCTGCGCTCGCGTTGGGGAGACAGCTCATCGCGTGGGAAGCGATGAACTGCTCGCGGTGTTCGCCGAGGGGGACGGCTATATCTCGCACGTGCTGGTCGAGGACGTGGAGCTCGCGTATGAATGCGCGAACGCGGCGACCTTTGAGCACGCGGTCTTTCGCGATTGCCTTTTCGAGCAGGTTGACCTGCGTGAATGCACGTTTCGCGACGTCGTGCTCGAGAACTGCCGGTTCATCGGTTGCGTGATGGACAAGGCGTGGCTCAACCGTGTGGACCTGCGCGATTGCTCCGCACCGGGCTTGAGCCTGCTCCAGGCGAGGATCGCCTGGGTTTGCGCCGTCTCCACAGACCTCTCGTACGCGAACCTGTCTGAGACGTCGATCGACCACTTCTCGCTCGATGGGTGCAGGCTGCGTGAAGCGGCGTTGCAGCGGGCGAAGCTCAAGAACGTGCGCTGGGATGCGTGCGATCTCACGAGGATCGATGTGTTCGGCACCCCACTTGCCGGCATCGATGTGTCTGACTGCACGTTCTCGGCGCCTGTCCTGTCGAGCGATTACCGAGAGCTGCGCGGCCTCGTGGTCGGTGCAGATCAGGCGCTCGATCTCGTTCAGTTGCTCGGGGTGCGCCTTGCCGAGGGGTAGCCTGTTTCATGGTGACGCCCGGCCGCGTTGGGTCGATGCCGTCGCTCGTCCTGAAGAATCCCGTCCACCCTATGAGCGGGGCAAAATCTCGGACGAGCGGCATGAGCTTCGGTTTTACATGAGCGGTTGGTGTGTTGATTGAGGAGAATCGGTCCGCGAGGATGCAATCGAGGACAATCGGGAGGCTGTTCGACGTCGAAAGGACACCCATGAAATTCGATGCCCGCATCACCCGTCGTTCCCTGATCGCCGCTGCGGCGACGCTCCTGCTCGCTGGTTGCGGCGCCGGAGGCCCCGCAGGCTCTGCGCCTTCCGGTTCCGCCGGCGCAGGCTCAGCCCACTCGGATCCTGTCGTCGCCGTTGCTTGGGAGGCTGCGCTCGACCCCGAAGCCCCCTTCATGAACGTCGCGGGCCAGGATGGCGCGGCCACGCCCGGTGAGTGCTGGATGCAGCATGAGGATGGCACCGTCCAGGTCCAGATCTCGGGGTCTTCGATCCCCGAGCCCGCGGTCGAGGGCGTCGAGTTTTCCGATGGCATCCTCACGGTCACCATGGTCCAGCCCGAGGAGGGCACGCCCGCCACGATGGATTTCGTCCTTCACCAGTTCATGCTGAGCTCCGATGGCGCGCCGGAGGTAACGGGCGTCGAGCTCGTGCGCGGCGGTGAGGCCGTCGAGCTTCCCGTCGGTGAGCTCGTGGAACTCGAAGAGGCGGAGTAGCACGGCATTTCTATGCCTCGTTGCGTCTTGTTTCCTCGGGCATCGCAGCGCGCTCGTCGCTGTCGATGGCATGCCGTGCGCGACCATTTGATATTCGTGTATCGTATATAAACGCCCCTTCCCCAAAGCTCGAGCGCCCAGTGGGACGGGGCGTTTCGCTGTATATCGAGCGGTCCGCACCCGACCCGCATGCATGACGGAGGCCCCATACTAACCATCGGCTGTCATCTCTCAACCACCAAGGGCTACGCCGCCATGGGCGAGACCGCCCGTTCCATCGGAGCGAACACCTTCGCGTTCTTCACGCGCAACCCGCGTGGCGGTTCCGCCAAGGCCCTGGACCTTGATGACGTGGCGGGATTGCAGCGCATTTTGGACGAGGGCGGGTTCGGCCGCCTGGTGGCGCATGCGCCCTACACGTACAACCCCTGTTCCGCCAAGGAACGGGCGCGCGAGTTCGCGCTCGAGGCCATGGCCGAGGACCTGCGGCGCATGGAGGCGCTGCCCGGGCAACTCTACAATTTCCATCCTGGCGCACATGTGGGTCAGGGGGTCGATGCCGGCATCGAGCTCATTGTCGATGCCTTGTGCCAGGTGATGTTTGAGGGTCAGCGCACGTGCGTGCTGCTCGAGACGATGGCCGGCAAGGGCACCGAGGTGGGCCGCACTTTCGAGGAGCTGGCACGCATCATCGAGGGTGTGGCTTCACGCCGTCCCGAGCTTGCCGGCACCGATATGCTCGGTGTGTGCCTGGACACCTGCCACATCTCCGACGGTGGGTACGACATCGTGGATGACCTGGATGGCGTTATGGTCGAATTCGACCGCGTTGTGGGTCTCGAGCGCTTGCGGGCGGTCCATATCAACGACTCCAAGAACCCGCGTGGCGCGCATAAGGACCGCCATGAGGTCATCGGCGGGGGATACCTGGGCAATCCCGAGCTCGGTGGCGGCGAGCACGTGCTGCAGGCCATTGTGACGCATCCCGCCCTGTGCGAACTGCCCTTTATTTTGGAAACCCCGCATGACGACCTCGCGGGTTATGCGGGTGAGATCGCCTACCTGCGCGGGCTCGCGGGGTAACGCGAGTCGCGCTTGCGCTGAGAAGTTGAGGTTTTTCGTATCGTTTTTAAAAAGGATGAAGTAGTGCAGGTGTTTGGTCCAACAAAACTGCAGGTCGCAGTTGGTCTCCGATCGTGTGTATCTGACTAATCTCAAAATGAGTACGAAAAAGCTCCCTCTTCCTCGAGCGAGGGGTTCGTCGCAGCTTGGTGAGTGGCATTCCTGCAGGACATGCCTCATGGTGACTTTGCGTGCCCGTTTTTCAGCCCGGCTTGCCCTGCTACAGCTTTTACGCCCGGTTTATTCCCCGTCCAAAAACGCGCCGGTTTGGCGGTTCCAGAGGGCGGCGTATTCTCCTTCGGCCTCGGCGAGCTCGGCATGCGTGCCATCCTCGACAATCTCGCCGTCGGAGAGCACCACGATGCGGTCGAGCGCCGCCACGGTGGACAGGCGGTGCGCCACGACGATGGACGTGCGCCCGCGCATGAGGTTCTCGAGTGCATCCTGCACCAGCGCCTCGCTCTCGGAGTCCAATGCGCTTGTGGCCTCGTCGAGCACCAGGATCGGTGCGTCGGTGAGGATGGCACGGGCGATGGCCACACGCTGGCGCTGGCCGCCGGAGAGCTTCACGCCGCGCTCACCCACGAGCGTATCAAGGCCGCTGGGCAGGCGATCGATGAACTCGAGCGCGTTGGCAAGCTCGGCGGCACGGCGGATCTCATCCTCGGAGGCGTCAGGGCGGCCATAGGCTATGTTCTCGCGGATGGAACGGTGGAACAGCAGCGCTTCTTGCGGAACGTAGGCGATCTGCCGACGCAGGCTCTGCTGGGTGCAGGTGGAGATGTCCTGGCCGTCCACGCGCACATGCCCGTCCTGCACGTCGGAAAGGCGCAGCAGCAGCTTGGTGAGGGTGGTTTTACCCGAACCCGAGCGACCAACGAGGCCCACGCGCTGGCCAGCCGGGATATGTAGGTTGAGGTCGGTGAAGACGCGGTCGCCCTCGGCGGCGTCGGCGTAGGCGAAGCCGAGGTGGTCGAAATCGATCGAGCCCTCGGTCACCACGAGGTCCGGGGCGCCGGGCGCATCCTCCACAAGCCGGGGTTCGTCGAGGATGCGGGCCATTTCGCTCGCGTCGCCGATGGCGCGGTTCATGCGCTGCATCATCGAGTTGATGTAGTTGAAGCGCATGGAGAGCTGATAGGTGTAGGAGAACATCATGACGAGCATGCCGCCCGAGATGCCGAACCAGGCGTTGCCGCCCGCCACGAAAATGGACACGATGAGCATGATCACGGTGATGATGCCGCTCGTGGTGAACCCGCGCTGCATGGTGGCGCGCATGGAGCGGCTCTCGGCCCGCATGGCCGCGAGGTCCGCCTCGTCGAAAAGCTCCTTCTCGAAGTCCTCGCGTCCGCAGGTCTTGACGGCCAGGATGTTCGTTACCGCGTCGGACAGCACGCCGGAGAGGCGGTTCTGCGCCTTGGCGGTGGCGGCGGACAGCGGCAGGATGCGCTGGTACATGCGCGTGGCCACGATCACGTATATCACGAGCATCACGGCGAGCGCCGCGGCATAGGCGGGCACGGCCGGCGCAAGCGCGATGAACGTGCAGGCGGTGCTTGCGATGGTGGGGATGAGCGAGTAGACCACGACGTCGACCATCTGGGTGTAGCCGCTCATGAACTTGCTCGTCTGGCTCACCAATGCGCCGCCGAAACGGCTCGTGTGGAATGTCATCGACTGGTTGGACAGCGTGTCGAAGCATAGACGCGCCAGGTGGTAGTTGCCGTTGATTTGCAGCTTGTAGACGGCGTAGTCCTGCAACTTGGAACAGATCTGGCCGACGAGGTTCACCAGCAGCAGCGCCAGGATGTAGGGGCCGAAGACCTCCCATACCTTATCGGCGGGCACGGGCGCCGCCTGCACGCGGTCCACGATGAGGCCCATCACCCAGGTGTTCACGAAGATGAGCAGTGCCACGTAGGCGACGGAGGTGAACACGGCGAGGAATGCCGCGCCGGGCACCATGCGCGTGACCTCCCAAAAGCGGCGCAGTGTGCGCTTTACGGCGGGTTTCTCGAGCTTTTGGACGTTTCTCTGCGACATATGCGTGTCTCCTTATGCGTCGTCGTCTGTCCTAGGTTATCTCTTGAAGTGTCCTTCAGGTCAAGCACGGATTGGGCTCGGCCGTATCGCCCCGCCATGTGAAAAGACGCCCAGATCATGCTGTCTATGCAGGTAGATGAGTCGCAACCAGCGGTTGACGGCTCAGGGGCAAAACGCAACCCCGGCGCCCTTGCGCAACGGGCATCGTTCGCGGAAGCTGAAGTCGGTGAGGGGTCCGGACGCCTCACCGAGCATATTCGATTGACCACGATGAAAGGGAGCGCATCATGAGTTTCCGTGACAACCTGCTATATCTGCGTGATTCGCGGAACATGACCCAGGAACATCTCGCCATGCTGCTCGGCGTGACCCGTCAAGCAGTGAGCAAGTGGGAGGCTGGTGCCTCCACCCCCGACATGGACAAGCTGGTTCGCTTGTGCGAGATCTTCGAAGTCGACCTCGATGAGATGATTCGCGGTGACGTGACGGTTAGGACTGTCAATCAGACGCTTGCCATCCCCGACGGCGCGCCTGTGTCCGATGTGACGGGATACGATCCGCACATGAGGTCTCGGGCCCTGTTCATTGCGGGCGCGGCCGCCTTTTTGGTGTTCGGTGTGGGGAGCGTTGCGATGCTCGCGCGCGGTGGCGTCGGCCTTTTATTGCTCGGTGGAGGTTGGGGACCGGTTCTCAATCCTTATCCTTTCTATTTTCTGCTTACGGGTGCCGCGGGTGCACTCGCGTGCCTTGCGGTGGCCCACATCAGGCACGTTGCGTTTTGTCGCGCTCATCCGTTCGTGAGCAACTTCTACACCGATGACGATCACGAGCGTGCCTGTCGTCTGAGCGGGTTTTCGCGTATCGCCGCCTGTACGCTCGTATGCTTCGGCGCCGTGATCGCGGTCATTCAGAGCGTACCGCTGCAGCATGTGTCGGGAGGCCTGAGTTCGTTGGTGGTCTGCTGCGCGGCAGCGGCGCTTGTTGCGATGTACGGTCGCCTCATGGCCCGCCGCATCGACATCGAGGCATATAACGAACGTGCCGAATTTCTGCATGGGGGATGTGACGTGCGCGTTCGATTCGCCCTGTTGGTAGCGGCGGTGACGGTTGTCGCAGCGCTCGGTAGCCTCTTCTTCGTCCTCTCCGCATGGAGCCAGATTCTCATCTGGGGTGCCATTGCCATCGCGGTTGGATGGGCGTTCTTAACGGTGTTTCGCGAGTCCTAGGGGTGCCTTGCGGTGGCGCGGGCGGGGTTTCGCCCTCGCTCGCGTTGCCCGCCGCCGAACTGGGTATCATCCCTCCATATTGCATGCCGACCGCTCGGAAGGATTGATTTCTCGATGAACCACGACGAGATTTTGGAGATGCTGAGGCGTTCCGGAGTGGAGGTGCCCGGCAGTGCCGAATACAGTGCGGATGAGCCCATCGATGTGGAAGTCGAGGTGGAGGACATCCCGGCGAGCGAGTCGAAGGGCCCTGCGGGCGGCGAAGCGCCCAAGTCCGCCCGCGAGCGCAAGAAGGCCGCTCGCGCCAAGGAGAAGGCCGCGCGTGGGGAACATGTTCACAAAGGGCGCCCCGTCCCCCCGTTCATGGAGAAGCTCGCCCACTGGAGCCGTACGGCGCTCATCGTGGCGCTGATCGTGCTCGGTATCGCCGCGCTCGTTTCGTATTGGTGGTTCCATCCGGCGCTCAACATCCACAGCCCGCGCGTGTGGAGCTGGACCATCCTCGTCGCAATATTCGCCGTGGTCGCCCTCAAGGTCGTGGCCCTGCGCTCCGCGCGCCATGCCACGCTGTTCAACCGGCTCGCGTACGTGCCGCTTGCGGTGATTCTTGCGTTCTTCGTCGGCCTCATCATGGGTGAGCCGTTCATCCCCGGCAACGCCGAGCGTTACGCCAACGTGCTCAAGACCACTGACGGCGATTTCGCCAAGGATATCGAGGAAGTCGACTATTCGGATGTCCCCGTGATCGATCGCGCTTCCGCTCAGCTGCTCGGCTCCCGTGCCATGGGTTCGATTCCCGAGTTCGTGAGCCAGTTCGAGATCAGCCCCGCTTACAGCCAGATCAACTACCAGGGTCGCCCGGTGCGCGTGAGCCCGCTTACCTATGCCGATCTTTTCAAGTGGCTGAGTCATCGCGGCACGGGTATCCCCGCGTACGTGCTCGTGGATATGGTCACGCAGGAGGCCGAGGTTGTGCGTCTGAAGGACCCGATCCGCTATTCCGAGAGCGAGCCGCTTGCGCGCAACATCGACCGCTACGTGCAGCTCAAGTACCCCACCTACATGTTCGACCAGAAGAGTTTCGAGCTTGATGAGAAGGGAACGCCCTGGTGGGTCTTTCCCGTGCAGAAGCGCACCATCGGCCTGTTCGAGGGCACCACGATCCAGCGTGTCGTCCTGGTGAACGCTTGCACCGGCGAGACTGAGGATTACGCGATTGAAGACTGCCCCACCTGGGTCGACCGTGCCTATCCGAGCGACCTCATCATCCAGCAGTACAACTGGAGCGGCGCGTACAAGGGCGGCTGGCTCAACTCCTGGCTTGGCCAGCAGGGCGTGGTCCGCACCACGCTCGGCACCGACGGTGAACTCGGCTACAACTACCTTGCCCAGGGCGATGATATCTACCTGTACACGGGTGTGAGCTCCGTGACTGCCGACAGCTCGAATGTTGGCTTCATCCTGGTCAATCAGCGCACGGGAGAGTCGCATTACTATCCGGTGGCGGGCGCCACCGAGGATTCGGCCCAGGCGTCTGCCGAGGGTCAGGTGCAGAACCTCAAGTACGAAGCGACCTACCCGCTTCTGCTCAACGTCGCTGGGCAGCCGACCTATTTCATGGCGCTGAAAGACAATGCCGGACTGGTCAAGATGTACGCCATGATCAACGTGGAGCATTACCAGAGCGTCGCCACGGGTTCCACGGTCGCGTCGACTCAGGAGAGCTACCTGCAGATGCTCGCCACATCCGGTGCGCTTTCCGGAGATGAGGCGGCGGCGAGCGGTGCGGAGGTCGAGGTCTCCGGCACCATCGCCTCCATTGCCCAGGCGGTCATCGACGGCAATTCGCACTTTTACGTCACGCTCGAGGGTGACTCGGCGATTTACGACTTCGCCTTGCCCGATATGTTGGAAATCGTCCGTCACAAGGTCGGGGATTCCATCACGTTCAATTGCGCCAAGGCGGTCGATGGATCGGATGGCGCCGCGGTTCGTTCCGTGACGAAGTTCGGCGCATCGCGAGCCTCTAAGAACGCGGATGTCGATGAGGGCGGTAACGCGTCAACGGTGACAGGGGGCGCTGCAGACGGCGACTCGCCCGCAGTCACTGGGGATGCTGAGAGCGGTGCCGCCTCGTAGGCGTTGGGGTGTCCACGGACGCGGTAACCGCGGGGAGTTCCCGCGCGCCCGCTGCGTCCGTCTCGCAGGGCCGCGGCGCATCGACGGCGGTTTGGCCTCCTGGCGTCGGCGGGATTCGACGATCGCCGCTGCGTGCGGAAGCCTGAATATATTCATAGAAATGCCAGCCTTCATCGGGCTGGCATTTTTTTGTCGTGCGATCGCGGCGCGTCGATTTGGGTCGTGCGGCTGCGATGTGGCGGGTCGAGCTGCGTCGACGTTGTTTCACTGATGTGCATAACTACACATCAAAGATGCGAGCAAATGAGCATAACGGTAACGAAGGTGAAACAAACTGCATTAAACATAGCAAAACATGCGAGAGTGTGTATACTCGTTCGCCAAGCAAAGCTTGCTTGGAATCAACGTCTCAGGGGAAAGGACACTCTCATGAAGAAGAAACTATTCGGCGCGACCGCCGCAACCCTCGCCATCGCCGGTGCGCTCGCGCTCGTCGGCTGCGGCGGTTCCCAGGATCCCGCAGCGGGCAGCGCCGCCGGCGAGGCGGGGGACGGCGCGGCTTACACGTTGGTCGAGGACGGCACGTTCACCATCGGCACATCCGCCGAGTATGAGCCCTTCGAATATATGGAGGACGGCGAGTACAAGGGCTTCGACCTCGAGCTCGCCGAGCTCATTGCCGACGACCTGGGCCTGGACTTCGAGATCGTCAACATGGATTTCGACGGCCTGTGCGCCGCCGTCGCGTCGGGCACCAAGATGGATGTCGCGTTCGGCGCCATCACCATCACGCCCAAGCGCGAGAAGCAGGTCGATTTCACGGATTCGTATTACATGGATGACCAGGCGATCGTCACCATGAAAGACAACGCCGACATCACGGGCGACAACTACGCCGACGCCCTCAATGCCGAAGGGGCGAAGATCGCCGTTCAGTCCGGTTCCACGGCCGAGGCGTTCGTCAACGAGAATTTCCCCAAGGCGACCGCGGTGCCGTTCAAGAACGCCACCGATTGCTTTGCCGCCCTTCAGTCCAACCAGGCCGTCGCCCTGGTGACCAACCGTTCCGTGGCCGCGCAGCTCACTGCCTCGAGCTTCGATAACGAGCAGGTCATCAAGCTGATCTCAACCGGCGAGGAATACGCCATCGCCGTGAACAAGGACAACCCCGGCCTCAAGGACGCGATCAACGAGACGCTCGCCAAGTTCTCCGAGGATGGAACCATCGACGCCCTGATGGAGAAGTACAGCATCAAGTAGTCGCTTCGCATCGTGACGGCCGCCCTCCCGTGCGCGAGCGCGGGAGGGCCTTTGCGGCGAGGTGCGATGCCGGTCGCGTGCCCGTTGGCGGGCAAGGCATTTTACGGCAGAGCGCCCCGCATGATTGAAAGAGGAAAGAGCCATGGATACCGGGATTTCTTTGACGAGGGGAACATCGGGGACGCCTCCTTGTGCGGTGCTCCGCATCGCGGCGCGCCTGTGCGTCGCGATGTGCCTCGTCTGGGTGGCGTTCGGGGTGGCATGCGGCACGGGCGCCGTCCCCGCCCACGCACTCGAGGTCGAAAAGCTCACCTGCCAGCCCAACGGCGACGCAGGAAGTGAGGTCCTCGGCGGGACCGAGACGCGCATCACCTGGGAGGTCCAGGCGGATGCGGATGAGGAGCTCACGGGGCTCTCGCTCACCGTCCCCGAGGGCACGTCCTTCACAACCGAAGACCTCCGCCTCACCATGCTTTCAGGTGAGGACCTCATGGATCGCGCGTTCATCGAACCCAAGATCAAGGTCGAGGGCGAGACGCTTGAGCTCGTGTTCCCCGAGGCGGCTCCGGCGGGGCGGTTCTTCCGAGTCGAGCTCTACGGTGTCGTCTTTCCCGCTACAGGCGGCGCGATGCAATGCACGGGCTCCTATACGCTTGCGGATGGGCACGAGCATGACGTCGATGGCATTCCCGCGGTCGAGATCGAGGGTGTGACGCCGTTCGACCAGTTCAAGGCCTTCCTTGAGGAGCAGCCCTGGGTCGAGGTATGGAACTCCAACACGTTCTTGCGTCTGTTCTTCAACCCCGTGCTCATCGTAAGCAGTCTGCCCATCATCTTCGGCGGCTTTTTGATGTCGGTCGCCATCGTACTCGTTGCGTTCCCGCTGGCGATCCCGTTCGGCTTCCTGTTCGCGCTCATGCGCATCTCGAAGTCGCGCATTTTGCGCGCACTTGCGGCTGTGTATGTGAACCTCATCCGCGGCACACCGGCGTTCCTGCAGATCTACATCGCGTTCTTCGGTCTGCCGCTCGCTGGAGTCAACATCGACAACTACACGCTCGGCGTCATCGTCATGGCGATGAACTCCGCCGCTTACCTGTGCGAGATCTTCCGTGCGGGCATCCAGTCCATCCCCAAGGGTCAGTCGGAAGCCGCTCGTTCGCTGGGGATGAGCGCCGCCCAGACCATGGTGTCGATCATCGTCCCGCAAACGTTTCGCAACGTGATTCCCACGCTTACCAGCGAGTTCATCTTGCTGTACAAGGACACCTCGCTGCTCGCGGCTGTGGGCGTGATGGAGATTGTGATGTACGCGAAGACCATCGTGGCCACGACCGGGTCCATCACGCCCTATGTGGTCGCCGCCCTGTTCTACCTCGTGGTGACATTGCCGCTCGCTCGTGTGGTGAGCCTGCTCGAGTCGCGTCTCACCGGAGCCACGGCGGGCACCAATGCGGGCCCCCTCGGCAAGAAGCCCACCAAGAGCGCAGGAACCATGGTGCCCACGCCCGCCGACCATATCGCCAGCCTGTAGGGAGTGTTTGAGATGACTGATGTGACGAAGTGCGACACCGCGGTCGAGGGTGCGCCCGTTGGCGGGCGCGCGGGTGCGGGCACCGATGCCGGTGTTCAAGCGGCGCCCTCTGCTGGCGATGCCCCCGTGGTGCAGATTCGAGGACTGCACAAGGCGTACGGCGGCAACGAGGTCCTGCGCGGAATCGACCTGGACGTGCATCGCGGCGAGGTCGTCGTGGTACTGGGGCCGTCGGGCTCCGGCAAGTCGACGATGCTGAGGTGCGTCAACCTGCTCGAGACGCCCACCGCGGGCTCGATCGTGGTCGAGGGCGTAGACATTACCGGGAAGGGCGTGGACATCAACAAGGTCCGCTCGACCTTGGGCATGGTGTTTCAGCAGTTCAACCTGTTCCCGCACCTCTCGGCGAAAAAGAACGTGATGATCGCGCAGCAAAAGGTGCTCAAGCGTAGCCGTGAGGAGGCCGAGCGCATCGCGGTCGAGGAGCTGGGGAAGGTCGGCCTTGCCGACCGCGTGGATTTTATGCCTTCTCAGCTTTCTGGCGGTCAGCAGCAGCGCGTCGCTATAGCGCGCGCCCTGGCCATGAGCCCGCACGTCATGCTTTTCGACGAGGCGACGAGTGCGCTCGACCCCGAGCTCGTGCGCGACGTGTTGGGTGTCATGCGCGACTTGGCTCGCGAGGGGATGACCATGATCGTCGTCACGCACGAGATGCAGTTCGCCCGTGACGTCGCCGATCGCGTGGTGTTCATGGACGGAGGCGTTATCGTGGAACAAGGGACTCCCGAGCAGGTGTTCGACCATCCGCAATCTGAGCGAACCAAGGATTTCCTCGGCCATATCTCGTAGGCGAACATCGATTTCGTGCATGCGCCCCGAGCGCCCGGGTACCTTTGACATAATGGGTCGGGTACTCGAGCGCTCGGAGGCTTTTTCATGTTGCAGGTCATCATCTCTCCCGCAAAGCAGATGCAGACGGCTCGTGATGGGTTTGTCCCACGGGGCATTCCGCCGCTTTCGGAGAAGACCGCCCACGTCATGGACGCTCTGCGCGCAATCGAGCGTGAGCAGGGGAGCGAGGGGCTGAAAGCACTGTGGGGCGTCAACGACAAGTTGTTGGCCGAGAACGTGGAACGCCTGCATAGCTATCGAGACATTGCCGACGCGAGCCTCCTTGGGGATGCGGAGCTGTCTCGTCTTGTCTCTCCCGCGATCTTCTCTTACGTGGGCATTCAATTTCGCAGCATGGCGCCGGACGTGCTCGACGCCGCTGCGCTCGAGTGGCTGCAGGGGCATCTGTGGGTGCTTTCCGCGCTCTACGGCTGCGTTCGACCGTTCGACGCGGTTCAGCCGTATCGATTGGAGATGGGTGCCAAATTGTCCGTGGATGGGGAGAAGAATCTCTATGCGTTTTGGGGCGATTCGATCGCACGGGCCGTGTGCGCCGGGTCGGACGCGTATCCGGGCGATGTGGTCGAAATTGTGAATCTGGCCAGCGTGGAGTATTCCAAGGCGGTGCTCCCGCATCGACCTGACGGAACACGTGAGGTCACGTGCATCTTCGGTGAGGGTTTGCGCAACGGCAGGCCAATCCAGCGTTCGACCGCGAGCAAGATCGCACGCGGCAGCATGGTTCGTTGGATGGCGGAGCGTGGAGTGCATCGCGCTGAGGAGCTTAAGCGTTTCGATGTTGGTTATACGTTCGACCCCGATCTATCCCGGGGAGATGCGAAAGGACAGACCCTTGTCTTCATGAGGGGATAGGCACGTCATCTGGTTTGTCGTCGGAACATATGAGAAGGCGCCTCGCGGCCCTCGGCATGAGGGGCTGCGAGGCGCCTTTCGGATAGCGCGTTGTTGTGTAAACGGGTCCGGGCTACAAGGCGCTCTCATAGATTGCCCGGGCGTCTTCCAGGGTGAGCTTGCGGAACGTGCCGAAGCTCTCTCCGCGGTTCACGCGCAGACCGCAGATCATCTGGTCGATGTCATCTTCTACGATACCGAGCTCCCCGAGCGTGGAGGGCATGCCCATGGACATGAAGAAGTCCTGCAGTTCGTCGATGGTCGCTTCAACGGCGTCGTGTACAGCGCGCTCGGGTGTGATCTCCTCGTCGATGTCGGACAGGTCGTCAACCTCGGGGTCGATGGGTTCGATGCCGAACACCTCGGCGCCGAAGGTGAGGAAGCGCTCGGGATGGCTCTTCCACACGTGGCGCATCCACGCGGGGAAGATGACGGCAAGGCCCGCGCCGTGCGTGATGCGCGGATCGACGGCCGAGACTTCGTGTTCCATGCCGTGGCAGGACCAGTCGCCGTCGCGCATGCCGGGGATGCCCAGGCCGCAGCCTGCCAGGCCGTTGTGTGCGAGCGTTCCGATCCACATGAGCTCGGCTCGCGCATCGTAGTTTTCGGGTTCGTCCATCACGATGCGGGCCGCATCGATGGCTGCGCGGATGAGGCCGCAGGCGATGTTGTCGGTCACGCCCACCGCGGGCTCTCCGGAGAAAAAGCGCTCCATGATGTGGGCGATCATGTCGGTCACCCCCGCCGCCGTCTGATACGGCGGGAGGGTGAAGGTGAGTTCGGGATCGAGGAAGGCAATCTTGGGGCGGATGAGATCGCTGTTGCAGCCGCTCTTGAGCCCCTCGGCGTCATTGCTGATGACGCAGGAGTTGGAAGCTTCGGAGCCGGAGGCGGGGATGGTCACCACGGTCGCGATCGGCAGGCAGTGCTCGACGGTTGCCTTTTTTGACCAGAAGTCCCAGGCATCGCCGGTATAGCCCATGGCGATTGCGATCCTCTTGGCGCAGTCCATCGCCGAGCCGCCGCCGACTGGCAAGACTATGTCGACCCGCTCGTGCTCGGCGAGTGCCGCGCCCTCGCGCACGAGGGCGATCTCAGGGTTGGGGCGCACACCGCCCAGTTCGACATGGGACACGCCGGCGGCGTCGAGCGAGGCCTTTACGCGGTCGAGCGTGCCCGTGCGGACCACGGAGCCCTGACCGTATACGATCAGGGCGCGGCGATATCCGGCTTCCGCCAGCTCGGCGCCAACCGTATCGGTGACGCCGCGGCCGAATACGAACTTGGTGGGGGAGCAGAAGGTGAAATTGTTCATGGATGTCCTTTCCCGTCGGGCTCTCCGACGCGCAGGTTCTTAAAAGCCGAGGTCCTCTCCGACGAGGATGACATGGATGCGCCCATCGTGGCGCGAGTGGCGGGTGATGACCTCCTGGCAGCACATGCATTTCTCGGCGTGGCAGTTCGAGCAGACGCCGGCGAGTTCGCACGGGGTGTCGGTGTGTAGGCGCGCGGCGTTGAGCGGGCATGTGACGGTGCGGATGCGCTTGAGCCCGCTTTCGACATCCGCCACGACTTTGTTCATACCGGCGATGACGCAGACATGCTTGGGACCATGGAGCAGCAGGGCGAGACGGTTGGCGTTGCCGTCGATGTTGACGAGTTCGCCGTCGAGGGTGATGGCGTTGGTACCCATGAAGAACCAGTCCGCGCCGACCTGCTCGCGCCACATGGCATCTTGCTCCTCAGGCGTGGTGGCCTGCGAGCGGTCGATCATGCGGTGACTGTCGGCCTCCAGGGCCGCTTTGATGCCGCTTTCGGAAAACGAGACGCTTCCGCCCCAGGTGACGCTTTGGCCCGGTTCTACGAGGTCGCGTGCGAGCTCGACCGCCTCTGCGGCGGTATGGCGGTAGTGGCCGGTCATGTTGCGAATCGCGAGTTTCTTGATGATGTGTTCCGCGGTGGTGCGGCGTGCGGTCCTCTTCACATCTTCCATGCTGCCTCCTCGGCTTGGTGTACGGTGCGGGTTGTGGGGGGGTAGCTTGGCAGCTCCATCTCCCGTAAGCCCGATCTGTTCCATTGTGGCACGACCCCGGTGCCGGTGGTGCTAGCGTTTGATGGTCAAGATGTCATCGAAGCCGATGACGGTCTTTACGATCTGTATTCGCCGAAACGCAAAGTCGATGCGGGCGACGATGCCCGACACGGTGCGGTAGGTGTCCCAGTCGTAATAGGTCACGCGCACCAGATCGCCTTTTTTCACCTGCATGATCGTGCGGGAAAGGGCCAGGGCCTCCTCCTCGGTGAGCTCGTGGCGGGGCTCGGTGATGCGCTCCTGCTGCCGCGCGAGCTCGTAGTAGCCGGTGAGGGCGGCGAAGGGCATGAACTGGGCCGCTCTGCTCGCCCTCGGTTTGCCGTTTGCCGTCAGCGGGCCCGCGCCCGCGGCCTCTTGTGCATCCATGTGATCACGCATGGTGTCCTCCCACCTGTTCGTTGCGCTCGCGCCCCGTCGCCTCGGGGCGCAGGCTCCGCCCCATGACGAGTGCGTTTTTTCCATACCGCCCCTTCACATCGATGATGGCGCGCTGCAGTTCCCGTTCCCGGGCCTCTGCCTCGACGTCGGTGAAGAGGTCGATGGTGGCCAGCTCCTCGGGGAGCAGGTCGCCAAAGCCGATGTTCAGCCGCTTGATGGGGCGGCGCGGGTCGACCGACTCGGCGAACAGGCGCTCGAAGTATTTTTGAAGCTTGCGGCGCGAGTTCGTTCGCTCCTGCAGCTTGCGTTGCTTACCCGCGTGCGCGTATGCGCCTCTCCCGCCGGCCGGTCTCGTTCCATGTTCCCCGGTGAATGCCCCCGCGCGCCGCGCGCCCTCGGCGTAGAGGTCGCGTTCGCGATCGCCGTTCCGCGTGGGTTCGACGCGGTTCTCGCCTGGCCGCGGTGTGATGCGGGGGATGTCCTCCGCGGTGGTGCTGCGCCGATGGCCGCAGCCGTCCACGTACGACGCGTTGCCGCTTACGTCGAGCCTTCGAAGCTCGCGGACCTCGCTGCCATAGCCCACATACAGTGAGATCGAACTGGCCACCACGCCCCGTTCGACGAGCTCGAGCACCGAGGCGTCCACCATCTCGCGGAGCACGGTGAGCGCTTCGTCGTAGCTGTAGTTGCGGGAGAGCACCTGCCCGTTCACCATGGAGGACGCCTGCGGGCGGTACGCCTGGATTTCGGCGATGGTGCAGGGTTCGATGCCGTGCGCATGGTCTATGAGGTATTCGGCGTTCACCCCGAATTCCCGGTACAAGATCCGCTCGTCGAGCGCGGCGACGCCCATGAGGTCGTAGACGCGGTACTTCGCAAGGCGCTCGGCGGTGCCCGGACCGATCCCCCATATATCCGTGATGGGGCGATGGCGCCAGATATCTTGCCTGAAGCGCTCCTCGTCCAGTTCGCCGATGCCGTCGTCCTCATGCTTGGCCGTGATGTCGAGTGCGACTTTCGCCAGGAAGAGGTTGGGCCCGATGCCCGCGGTCGCTGTGATGCCGGTGCGGGCGAGCACGGCGCCGCGCAGCTCATTGGCGAACTCGCGCGCCGTGAGGCCGTAGAGCGACAGATAGGATGTCGCGTCGATGAAGCACTCGTCGATCGAGTAGACGTGGACGTCCAGGGGGCTCACATATTCAAGGTAGATGCCGTAGATGCGCGCCGAGATCTCCATGTAGTGGCGCATGCGGGGCGGGGCTGCGATGTAGTCGATGTTTTGGGGAATCTCGAAGAGACGGCAGCGGTTGCGTATGCCGAGCTTTTTCATGGCGGGGCTGATCGCCAGACAGATGGTGGTGCGGCCGCGTGAGGTGTCGGCCACGACGAGGTTTTGCGTGAACGGATCGAGCCCGCGCGCGGCGCATTCGACGGAGGCGTAGAACGTCTTTAGGTCTATGCAGATGTAGGTGCGTTCACGGCCGAGTGCTCCCGCTGCCGGCTTTCCCATAGCTTCCTCCCGTCGAACATGTGTTCCGAACTTCTGTTCGATAATATGGTGCCGTGCGGACAGAGTCAAACGCGTCGCGAGCCTGTGGGTTTGGCGAAGGTTCGCTGCTCGCGTGCGGGCGCGGGTACAATCCCGCCATGGAATCGGCACAACATGTTCGATGGGCGCGCTGCCCGGCGGAGGTTTTATGACTGAGGAGAAGCAATCGACTGGTTTGGGCGATGGCATCGCACGCGTGGGCGATATCGCGCAGCGGCTGTGCGATAACAGGCGGTTCGTCATCGTGTCGGTGTGCCTGCTCGTGTTCCTCGTCCTGCTCAATCGCGTTCTGGCGGGTGAGATCATGGCGCTCGACCGCTCGGCCATCGCGCTCATGGTCGGGCATGTTCGCACGGCATGGCTAACCCCCGTCATGGAGACCGTCTCGTTCATGGTCACGCCGGTGCCGCTCTTTGCCCTGATCTTTGCCGTGGCGCTTGCCGGGCGTTCCCGCGGCGTTGGGGGATTGGGGTGGTTCTGCACGATTAACCTGGCCGGTTCGACCATCCTCAACCAACTGCTGAAGTTCGCGATCCAGCGTCCCCGCCCCGATGTCTCCCTGCGCTTGGTCGAGATCGGCGGCTTTAGTTTCCCTTCCGGCCACTCCATGGCGGCCATGGCGTTCTTCGGGCTGTTCATCTGGCTCACCTGGCGCTACGTGCGCGACCGTCGTGCGCGTGCCGGATTGACCGCGTGTCTGTGCATGATGATTGCCGCCGTCGGGTTCTCCCGTGTGTACCTGGGTGTTCATTACGCCTCGGACGTGCTTGGCGGTTTCTGCGCGTCCCTCATCTGGCTGGCGGTCTACACCAAGGTCGCCGGACCGACGCTGGCCGCGGTGAAACGCGTGGGCTAAAGCCCCGTCTGTCAAGGCCCCGTTCGCTCATCGGCCGTTCAAATGCGACGTTTGTCCGCTGCGCTTCCGTCCGCTGGGGCGGGTACAATAGGCGTCGTGAATGACGAACAGTTCAGGAGGCTCGCATGGACGAGGTCAAGGCCGCTTGCCAGGCAACGAGTGAGATCGCGGTGAGCGACGGGTATCTGCGCATCGCCGCGGCCACGCCCAGGATCCGCGTGGGGGATGTGGCCGGCAACGCCGCCGCCATTCTCGAGTGTGTCGACGCGGCCGTCCGTGCCGGTGCGCGCGTGTTGGCCTTGCCCGAGCTCTGCCTCACCGGTTACACCTGCGGCGATCTCTTTCACGACCGCGCCCTCCTGCGCGCAGCTGAGTCCGCGCTCGCCGGCTTGCTCGAGGACACATCCGACACACCGCTGCTGTTCACCGTGGGCCTACCCGTGGCGCATCGTGAGAACGTCTATAACTGCGTCGCCGCATGCTGCGCGGGGCGCCTGCTGGGTCTCACCGTCAAACGCCACCTGCCCAACTACGGCGAGTTTTACGAGCAGCGCTGGTTCGCGCCCGCACCCATGAACGGGGCGGGGTTCATCCCGTTCGCCAGCCAGGACCCCGTGCCTCTCATGGGCGACATCGTCTACACCTGTTCCGACCCTGGCCTCGAGGACGTGCGCATCGGCGTCGAGGTCTGCGAGGACCTGTGGGTCCCCAACCCGCCTTCGGTTGACATGGCGCTTTCCGGCGGCGCGACGGTCATTCTGAACGCGAGCGCGTCGAGTGAGGTCTTGGGCAAGTCGGCGTACCGCCGCAGCCTCGTGTCTGGTCAGAGCGCGCGCCTGTACTGCGCCTACGCCTACGCCAACGCGGGCGAGGGCGAGTCTACCACCGACCTCGTCTTCTCGGGCGAGAACCTCATCGCTGAGAACGGCTCGATCGTGGCGAGCACTTCGCTGTTCTCGCGCGAGATGGCCGTGGCCGACATCGACCTGGAGAAGCTCATGGCCGAGCGCCGGCGCTCCAACACGTGGCGCGCCGGGGAGTGGTGCGTGAGCCATTTGCAGACAATCGATTTCAGCTTCACGGAGACCGATGAGGGTGCCTCTGTTGCCTGCGAGTCCGTCGAGGATGTGCCTGATCGGCCCACGGTCCTCCCCACCGAGGATACGGGGCTACTGCTCAATTCCGCCCTCGATGTGCTGCGCCCCGCACCGCGTACACCGTTCGTACCCACGGATCCCGCACGTCGCGCCGCGTGCTGCGAGGAGATCTTGGACCTGCAGGCCGCCGGTCTCAAGACGCGCCTTGCCCATACCGGTACCCACTCGGCCGTCATCGGTCTGTCGGGCGGCCTCGATTCCACGCTCGCCCTGATCGTCACGGTGCGTGCCTTCGATATGCTGGGGTTGCCCCGCACGGGCGTCCATGCGGTGTCCATGCCCGGTTTCGGCACGACGGGCCGCACCAAGTCCAACGCCGAGCGCCTGGCCGAGCAGCTGGGCGTCGACTTTCGCACCATCGCGATCGGCGAGGCCGTTCGCGCGCATTTCGCCGACATCGGCCACGACCCGAGTGTGACGGACGTCACCTACGAGAACGCCCAGGCCCGCGAACGCACGCAGGTCCTTATGGACCTTTCCAACGAGCTCGGCGGCTTCGTGATCGGCACGGGCGACCTGTCCGAGCTTGCGCTCGGCTGGGCAACCTACAACGCCGATCATATGAGCATGTACGGCGTGAACGCCGGTGTGCCCAAGACGCTCGTGCGCCATCTGGTGTCGCACGCCGCCGATTCGCTGGGCGGGGAGGCGGCCGCCATCCTGCGCGACATCCTCGACACGCCCGTCTCGCCCGAGCTACTGCCGCCCGGCTGCGACGGCGAGATCGCGCAGTGCACCGAGGAGCTCGTCGGCCCGTATGAACTGCACGATTTCTTCTTGTTCCACATGATGCGCTACGGTTTTGCGCCTGGGAAGATCTACCGCATGGCCTGCCGTGCCTTTGCGGAGCCCGGGGTAGACGGGGCGCCCGCCTACGAGCCGGCGACGATCCTGTTCTGGCTGCGCACGTTCTACCGCCGGTTCTTTGCCCAGCAATTCAAGCGCAGCTGCCTGCCGGACGGCCCCAAGGTCGGCTCCGTGAGCGTGAGCCCGCGCGGCGATTGGCGCATGCCCAGCGACGCTTCTGCGGCCCTCTGGCTCGAAGAGATCGACAGCCTGACGGCGTAGGTGTCTGCGTCCTTTCGCCTTCCATCCCGGCCGGATGGGGTTACTCCATCTCCTTGTCGGGTTGGATGAGCTCCTCGTAGCCGCTGATGCGGTCGCGGGCCCCTGGCATGACGGAAAGCAAGAAGCTGTAGATCACCTCGATGATCAGCGTCGCCGAGATCTTGGAGAACGTGAAGTCGACGGTCGTGAGCAATGCCTCGTAGTTGACGGTGCGCAGTACGATGTCCGCCAACCGGGCGAGGGGTGCGTTCTCGTTTCCACAGATGAGAATGACAGTCGCGCCGCCGTGTTTGGCCGCGCGCAGGATGCGCTCGAGTCGCTGGGACTTGCCCGAATTCGAGACTAGCACCAGCACATCGTCCTTGCCCATGGTGAGGGCGAGCGAGGTCGAGCTCTCCGTGATGGTGTTCGCGACGCAACGGATGCCGAGCTGGCCGAACTTGATGGCCGCGTCGATGGCGACGGCGTTCGTGTTGCCCACGGCGGCGAACATGACGAGCCCCGCACGTCGGAATAGATCGACGACGCGGCGCAGCGTATCGGGGTCGAGCGCATCGAGCGTCGCCTCGATCTCGCGCTGCTTGGCATGTTTGATGTTGGCGAGGGATTGCTCGATGTCATCGAGGGTGACTTCGCCCGTCACGCGCTCATCGCCCTCGCGGGCCGCAAGGTCGCGTGCGAGGGAGAATTGGAACGAGCGGTAATTCTTGAATCCAAGTTTCTTGCAGAAGCGCGAGACAGACGCTTCTGAGGTGCTGCTCGCACGAGCGAGCTGGGCAGATGTCATCTGGGGCGCACGGTCGGTATTGGCCAGGATAAAGTCGACGATGTGCTGCTCGCTGTCGAGGAACTGCCGCGAAGATGTGATGAGCGGCAGGGCGCTGGGCAATTCGGTGATCGTGGACATGGTTCCTCCTCGAGTTCATATACATCTAGGATACCCAATGACTAGTTTCTTTCATCATCAATTAGATGAATGGAAGTTTCATACCGTTCATCGGCGCTGAAGTACCTTTCACGGAAAGATGCAGGCGTGAAAGAAAGCCATCAAATGCCCGCGTGATAGATTGTTCCTGTCAACAAGCACCAAAGGGGTGCACGAGTATAAGGGAGGGAATATGGCAGAGAAGTACGACATCGTCGCTGCCACGGGCTGCCCCACGGGCATCGCCCACACCTTCATGGCGAAGGAGGCGCTCGAGAAGGCCGCGGCCGAGCGAGGCCTCACCATCAAGGTCGAGACGCACGGCCAGGTGGGCGTTGAGAATGAGCTCACCGCCGCCGAGATCGCCGGCGCTCGCGCCGTCGTGGTCGCCGCCGATAAGGACGTCCATGCCGAGCGCTTCGCCGGCAAGCCCATGGTTTCCGTGGGCGTGTCCCGCGCCATTGCCGTCGAGGCCGCAGGCAAGCTGATCGACGACGCCCTGGTCGCCAAGGCCGATCCGAGCCTGGCCGTTGCCGTCGAGTCCGCCGAGGCCACCGGTGAGAAGGAGTCTTTCGGCCATCAGCTTTACAAGCACCTTATGAACGGCGTCTCCCACATGCTGGTGTTCGTCGTCGCCGGCGGCGTGCTCACCGCGCTGTCCTTCCTGTGGGGCATCACGTCCTTCGATTCCACCGCGGCCGACTACAACAGCTTCGCTGCGATGCTCAAGATCATCGGCGGTGTGGCCATGGGCCTCATGGTTCCGGTGCTCTCCGCCTATATCGCCGAGTCCATCGGTAAGCGCCCGGCGCTCGTCCCCGGCTTCGTCGCCGGCATGATCGCCATCCAGGGCCTGCCCGTCAACGCCACGACCGGCATGATCGACGCCGGCGGTGCGGGCGTGGGCTTCGGCTTTCTCGGCGGTATCGTGGGCGGCTTCCTGGCCGGCTACGTCATCCTGCTGCTCGAGAAGGTCTTCGCCAAGCTCCCGGCCAACCTCAACGGCCTTAAGGCGATCTTCCTCTACCCGCTGTTCTCCACGCTCATCGTCGGCCTGGTCATGCTCGCCATCTCCGGTCCCATGTCCGCCATCAACACCGCGATGATGGACTTCCTCAAGGGCCTGTCCGCCTCCGGCGCTATCGTGCTCGGCCTTGCAATCGGTTGCATGTGCTCCGTCGACATGGGTGGCCCGGTCAACAAGGCCGCCTACGTCACCGGCACCGCCATGCTCACCGAGGCCCTCGCCGCCGGTGTGGGCACCGAGACCTACAACTTCGGTACCAACTTCATGGCCGCCGTCTCCGCCGCGTGCATCGTCCCGCCGCTGATCACCACCTTCGCGGTCGTCGTGGGCAAGAAGTATTTCTCCCAGGAGGACCATGACGCCGGTATCGTGAACTTCATCCTGGGTTGCACCCACATCACCGAGGGCGCCATCCCGTTCATGACCAAGAACATCTGGCCGGTCATGCCCATCATGATGATCGGTTCCTCCATCGCCTCCATCCTGAGCCTCATGTTCGGTGTCCACGACCCCGCGCCCCACGGCGGCTTCCTGGTCCTGCCCGTCGTCGAGAACGCCCCCATGTGGGTGCTCGCCATCGCCATCGGCACCGTTGTGGGCGGTATCCTGTTCGTCGCCTTCAAGAAGCACGAGTGGACGAAGGCCCAGAAGGCCGCTGAGACCGAGGTCGCCACGGCAGAGGTTGCCGCCATCGAGGCTGAGCAGGCTTCCGACGAGGGCTTCGTCAAGGCTTCCGACGTGCTCTGCGGCCAGACGGTCGAGAATCGCGACGCCGCCCTGGCCCTTATCTCCGAGCGCGCCGTCGAGGCGGGCATCGCCGAGGACTCCGCCGCCCTGTACGCCGCCTTCCTCAAGCGAGAGGCAGAGGGCACCACGGGCATGGTTGAGGGCTTCGCCATCCCGCATGCCAAGTCCGATACGGTGAAGACCGCCCAGGTCATGGTGCTGAAGAGCTCCGAGGGCATCGCCTCCTGGGAGACCATGGACGAGTCCCCGGTCACCTGCGCCATCGCCCTTCTCGTTCCCGAGTCCGAGGCGGGCACCTCCCACCTGCAGATTCTTTCCAAGGTGGCTACGGCCCTGACTGACGAGGCCTTCCGCGCCGCCGTTAAGTCGACCGACGACCCCGCCGCGATCGCCAAGCTCATCAACGAGCGCCTCGCGTAAACAGTTATCGTGTTTGCCCGGCGGTGCCCTGTCGCACCGTCGGGCAACCTGTACGATTTGGGGGAGGTTTTGGCGGTCTTTCCTTTGTGGGGCCTCTTCCCCGAGGGGCTTTCCTGCGGAAACGCCGGCATTCGAGCGGCGTATATCCTTCAAGCACCCCAAAACCTTCCCCAAAACGTACAGATATGTTTTGGGCAGCCCGGATTCATGTGGTTGGGCGCCTCTCGTGCCTTCATTTTCTATTTCACGGCGACTTTGCGGTGATTCACGGCAGCTTCGAGAAAGGGAATACCTTGATCTACACTCTCACCCCCAATCCGGCCATCGACTACAACATCTCCTGCGATGGTCTGCAGCCCAATACGGTCACGCGTACGCGCGATGCCGTGTACACTCCCAACGGCAAGGGGCTGAACGTCTCCTTCACGCTCAATCACTACGGCGTTGACACCGCAATCCTCGGCTTTTTCGCCGGCTTTTCCGGCCGTTACATCGTCGAAGGTGCTCGCGAGCTCGGGGTCGACGTTCATCCCGTTTGGACCGAGGGCATCACGCGTGTGAATGTTTTCCTGAATGCGGGTCCCGATACCGAGTACAACATGGTGAACTCCGGTGCTGCCATCACCGATGCGGACGAGAGGGCCATGTTCGAGCTCATCGATGGGCTCAAGGACCTCGATTGCCTGGCGATCTCGGGTTCGCTGCCGCCGAATGCCTCCGAGGGCTTCCTGCGAGGCGCCATCGAGCGCGTCCGTGCCCGCGGGGCGCAGTTCGTGCTCGACATCTCAAGCCCCCAGCTCGCCGACCTGCTCGAACTCGAGCCCCTGCTCATTAAGCCCAACGATGATGAGCTGCGTGATATCTTCGGCATCGACGTCCATGCCGGCGACGAGGAATCCGTTGCCGCCGCCATGGCCGAGCTGCATGCCCGCGGGGCGCAAAATGTCCTGCTCACCCTGGGTGGATCGGGCGCGTACTTCTCGAACGGTGAGCACATCTGGTTTGCCAGCCGCACCTTCGAGGTCGAGGTCCGTTCCACGGTGTGCGCCGGCGACTCTTCGCTTGCGGCCTTCCTGTCCATTTGGTTCTCCGAGCGCGACCGCGTGGAGGATGCATTGCGCCGTTCCATGGCAACCGGTGCCAATGTGGTCGAATGCGCCGGCCTGGGCGATTTCGCGCACGTTGAGGAATATGAGAAGGGCATCGAGGTCCGCCTGGTGAAGTGGGGATTCCCGTCGCCGGACGACCGTGGTTTCGGCGAGATACATGGCGTATAGTCAAAGGGGAAAGGGGCTTTCGGCCCCTTTTCTCATACGAGCGAATCCACCATGTCCGACGCCATCTGTGAGAAAGGAACAGCCCATGCAGTTCTCCCATCGCCTCGACCGCTTCGGCGCCGAGGTCTTCTCGTCCCTAAATGCCCGTCGCGTCGCGCTTGAGGAGCAGGGCCGCACCATCTACAACCTGTCCGTGGGCACCCCCGACTTCGCGCCGTACCCGCACGTGGTCGAGGCTCTCACGCAGGCCGCCCAGGACCCGCAGATGTGGAAGTACTCGCTACGAGACCTGCCGGAGCTCAAGCAGGCTGTTTGCGATTACTACGAGCGCCGCTTTGGCGTCGCGGGAATCACGCCCGACATGGTCGCTTCTTGCAACGGCACTCAGGAGGGCGTCGGTCACTTGGGCCTGGCGCTGTTGAATCCCGGTGACACGATCCTCGTGCCCGATCCGTGTTACCCCGTCTTCGAGGCGGGTGCCAAGATTGCCGACGCCGAGCTCGCGTATTACCCGCTCGACGCCGAGCACGATTTCCTCCCGTATGTCGCCGGCATCGATCCCGAGGTTGCCGACCGCGCCAAGTACATGATTGTGTCGCTTCCCGCCAATCCCGTGGGATCGGTGGGTAACGACGCCCTGCACGACGAGATCATCGCGTTCGCCCGTGAGCACGACCTGCTCATCGTGCACGACAACGCCTATTCCGACATCGTGTTCGATGGACCCGCCGGCGGTACGTTCCTGGCGCATCCCGGTGCGCTCGAGGCGGGTGTCGAGTTCTTCTCCCTCTCCAAGTCCTTCAACGTCACGGGCGCGCGCATCGGTTTTCTGGTGGGACGCCCTGACGTGGTCGCCGCTTTCACCAAGCTGCGCAGCCAGATCGACTTCGGCATGTTCATGCCCGTCCAGAAGGCGGCCATCGCCGCGCTCGAGGGCCCGCTCGAGGAGGTCGAGGCGCAGCGCCTCAAGTACCAGGAGCGCCGCGACGCCCTGTGCGACGGTCTCGAGCGCCTGGGTTGGGAGCGCCCGAACGCGCACGGTTCCATGTTCGTGTGGGTGAAGCTGCCCGGCGGTCGCGCCGATTCGATGGCGTTCTGCGAGGAGCTCATGGAGAAGGCCGGCGTCATCGTGACCCCGGGAGCGAGTTTCGGCCCCCATGGCGAGGGATATGTCCGCATGGCGCTCGTACTGCCCCCCGAGGGGCTTGAGCGCGCCGTTTCCGCAATCGAAGAAGCGGGTATTTTGGGCTAGCCTTGCGAGGGATTGTTCTATAATCGAGTTCACGCCTAAACACAAGGATAATTCGGCGAACGATGCCGAATATCCCGTGGCCTGTCCAAAGCGGGCAGACTGTATCGCCCATCGATGCGATGGGGGAAAGGAAGAGTAAACATGGTGAACGATCGCAAGGTTGCCGTCGTCGGTTGCGGCTTCGTCGGTTCCTCCTCGGCTTTCGCGCTCATGCAGAGCGGCCTGTTCTCCGAGATGGTCCTGATCGACGTCGATCGCGCTCGCGCCGAGGGCGAGGCCCTCGACATCGCGCACGGCGTGTCCTTTGGCAACCCTATGAAGATCTATGCCGGTGATTACTCCGACGTCTCCGACGCCGCCGTGATCGTGGTCACCGCCGGTGCCGCCCAGAAGCCCGGCGAGACCCGTCTCGACCTCGTGAACAAGAACATCGCCATCTTCGGCAGCATCATCCCGCAGATCCGCGAGAGCGGCTTCAACGGCATCCTGCTCATCGTCTCCAACCCGGTCGACGTCCTCACGTATGCCGCCATCAAGATGAGCGGCCTGCCCGAGGGCCAGGTCATCGGCTCCGGCACCGTGCTGGACACCGCCCGCCTCAAGTACATGCTCGGCGAGCACCTCGATGTCGACCCGCGCGACGTCCACGCCTACATCGTGGGCGAGCACGGCGACTCCGAGGTCGCCGCGTGGTCCAGCGCCACGGTTGCCGGCGTGCCGCTGTCCACCTACTGCGAGCTGCACGGCCACTACAACCACGAGGAGTCCGAGCGCCGCATCGCCGACGAGGTGAAGAACAGCGCTTACGAGATCATCGAGAAGAAGCGCGCCACCTACTACGGCATCGCCATGTCCGTCCGCCGCATCTGCACCGCCATCATGCGTGATGAGGACTGCGTCCTGCCCGTCTCCAGCCTCATGGTGGGCGAGTACGGTCTGAACGACCTGTGCATCTCCGTGCCGACCGTCGTCGGCCGCAACGGCGTTGTCACCCGCGTTCCCGTCTCTCTGTCCGAGGAAGAGAACGCCGAGTTCCAGAAGTCCGCGGCGGCCCTCAAGGCCATCGTCGACGAGGCCGGCCTGAACGACTAGTCATCGACACCAACACGGCGGTCGCTTCGTTGCGCTCCGCTTTGTCTCGCCCCCGGTCCGCACATGGGCCGGGGGTTTCCTTTGTCGATCGGGCCGGGGCTTTGCAAACCGTTCGCGGTGACGGAGATGGTCTCCGGCAGCGAGCGTCTTTTGCGTCCGACCAAGGGGATAGAATGGTCCAAACGCTCGATCGACGGGAGGGGTCCGACGTGGAGGAGAAGGGAAGGCTGTCGCTGAAGGGCAGGACGACCGGGAATTTTCTGGATTACGTCCGTGCCTCCATGGACACGTTCGACGAGCGACCGCTGTGCGCCGTCGACAGCCTGGTGTTCTCCTGGCTCGCCTACACGCATATCGGGCCCGAGTTGACCCGCGCATGTACCGTGCGCGGAATCGCCCTGCACGAATTGTTGAGATCCGAGGATTTCGATGAGATGTTCGGATCGAGTTGGGATGTGCAGGGCAGCCGCGATTTGCTGTTCGCGGTGTGCGCGAGCCCGCGGTTTCGTACCTGCCGCCTGTGCGATCTTCGATTCCGAACGGACAAGGTGAGCGAGGAGCAGTTCGCCGCCATGACGTTTCGGCTGCCCGACGGCACGTCCTACGTTGCGTTTCGCGGCACGGATTCAACGGTCGTGGGGTGGAAGGAAGACTTCAACATGACCTTCCTGAGCCCCGTGCCCGCACAGGAGGAGGCCGCCGCGTATCTGGACGAGGTGGCGGAACTGGTGCCCGGGGAGCTCTATGTGGGGGGCCATTCCAAGGGTGGAAACCTCGCGGTGTACGCCGCCGCCATGTGCTCGTCTGCGCACCGCGCGCGCATCACGCGCGTCTTTTCCCATGACGGCCCGGGCTTTCACCGCGAGTTCTGCGCCGATGGGCCCTACCGTCGCATCATGCCCATCATGGACAAGACCGTGCCGAAATCAACTATGATCGGCGCCGTCCTTTCCGAGGCGCCGGATTTCTCACCCACGATCGTCGAGAGTGACGGCATCTCGATGCTGCAGCACAATCCCTTTCTCTGGGCGGTGGACGTAGGCGCCGCCGAGTTCGTGCCTGCGGACGGATACACCGCCTCTTCGCGGTTCTTCGACTCGACCCTCGATGCATGGATGGACAAATACACGTTAGACGAGCGCGGCAGGTTCGTCGATGCGCTGTTCGATGTGATCGGCGTGACGGGCGCCACGCATTTCTCGGATATCATGGCCGACCGCAAGACGAACGTGCCGCTCATGCTCAAGGCCATCGAGGGGCTTGACGACGATCTGCAGCAATTCGTCAAAGATGTGATCGTGTCATTCGTGAAGACCGCGACGGTCGAGCGGGCCGCCGATGCGGCGAGCGGCATCATCGACTCGATCAAGACGGCGACTCCGGCAATCGATGCAATCAAAAAGCGTGCTGGCGAGCGGGGGCATGGGGAGCAGAAGTAGACTGCCCAGTGCATGTCCCCAATTGAAGCGTGTGTTCTAGACGGGCAGACCGCAGTCGCCGACGCAGGCGTGAGGAACGGCGCTGCCACGTTTCACTTGCGTGTGGAATCCATAGCCGCCAGCGACGTTGGCACATGAGAAGCCGTGCTGAGAGAGGATGCGGCAGGCCACATAGCTGCGAAGGCCGCTCGCGCAGAAGACGAGCAGGCGCTTGTCGCGGGGCAGCTCATCCAGATGTTCGCGGAGCTCATCAACCGGGATGTGCAGTGCGCCCTCGATCGCACCGCGCGCATGCTCGCCGGCGGTGCGCGTATCGAGCGGGATCGCGTCGCCGTCTTCGGTGACGAGCTCGAGCGCCTCGTCCCACGTGACCTGGTCGACCAGGCCATCGAGGATGTTCTCGATCATAAAGCCGGCCATGTTCACCGGGTCTTTGGCAGAGGAATACGGAGGGGCGTAGGCGAGGTCGAGCTCGGTGAGGTCGGCGGCGGTCATGCGGGTGCGGATGGCCACAGCGAGTACGTCGATGCGCTTGTCCACGCCGCCGCGTCCGATGGCCTGCCCGCCCAGGATACGCCCGGTCCCGCGCTCGAAGACGACCTTGAGGGTCATGGTCTCGGCACCGGGGTAGTAGGTGGCGTGATTGGCGGGGGAGAGAATCACCGCTTCGGCGTCGATTCCCGCGGCGCGAGCCGCGGTGAGGGTGAGGCCGGTGGAGGCGGCATCGAGATCGAACAACTTGAGGACGGAAGAGCCTTGGGATCCTCCGAACTCACTCTCGCGGCCGCAGATGTTGTCTGCGGCGATACGGCCCTGCTTGTTGGCGGGACCGGCGAGTGCGATCAGAGCGGGGGAGCCGGTCACCACATTGGTGACCTCGACGGCGTCGCCCACCGCGTAGATATCCGGATCGCTCGTGCGCATGGTGGCATCGACCTTGATGGCTCCGCGCATGCCGAGCTCGAGGCCGGCCTCGCGGGCGAGGGTCGATTCGGGCGCCACGCCGATGGAGAGCATGACGAGGTCGCTTTCGAGGGCGCGTCCATCTGCGAGGGTGGTAAAGATCGCGTCCGATGTTTCCTCAAAGCCGGTGACGTCGGCTTTGAGCAGCAGCTCGATGCTGTGCTCGCGGAGATGGTTGTGGAGCAGTGAGGCCATGTCTGCGTCAAAAACGGGCATGACGTGCTCGCCGCGCTGCACGACCGTGACTTCAAGGCCCCGTTCGCGCAGGTTCTCGGCCATCTCCAGCCCGATGAAGCCGGCGCCCACGACGGTGGCGCGCCGCGGCTGCTCGCGGTCGATGAAGTCGGCGACTGCGTAGGTATCCTCGACGGTGCGCAGCGTGAACAGGCGCCCGGCATCGATGCCGGGAAGGTCGGGCGTCACGGGGCGGGCGCCGGGGGACAAGATCAGCTTGTCGTAGCTCTCGACGTACTCGGTGCCGTCGTCCAGGCGACGCACGGTGACGGTGCGGGCGGCGCGGTCGATGGCGACGACCTCCTGGCGCACGCGGGCATCGACGTCGAAGCGGTTGCGGAAGCTCTGCGGTGTTTGCAACGTGAGTTTGGAGCGATCGGTGATGGTTCCGCCGATGTAGTAGGGCAGGCCGCAGTTGGCGTAGCTCACGTATCCGGAGCGCTCGATCATGATGATCTGGGCGTTCTCATTCAGACGGCGCAGACGGGCCGCGGCGGTTGCTCCTCCGGCGACGCCGCCGACGATGATGACTTTCATGATTGGGTTCCTTTCGGTGAGGTCCATGCGGATGGGGGTCGTCGAGGCGGTTCGTTAGCGAACTAGCGGACCGGACCAACGGCCGATGCCGCCCATGTTCACGACATTGGTATACCCCTGGCGCTCGAGTTCGCGCACCGCTTGTGCACTGCGGGCGCCTTGCCTGCGTGTCTTGTTCGACATGCACCATACGGTTCACCGCGGTCCGAGTCTGTGACTTCGTCACCAAAGGCGCCTTGCGCGGCGCGGGTATAATGGCCAGGTTCAAGCGCATCCAAAGGAGCCCGCCCGTGAAGATCAACCACGCAATCCTGCATATCCTCGACTTCGATTCCGCCGTGAACGTGATGAGCGAGCGCGAGCTGGATTTCGATACCCGCGCCGTCCGCTCGTTTGTGAGTTCGCATCTGCGTCGCGCACGCACGAGTGTGGACAATCGGCGTGCGGCGTTCTCGGAAGAAAGCGCCTTCGCCGGTGAGCTCAAGGGATATTTCTTCGGCGACCGAGAGTTCGTGGACCTATCGCAGCAGATCGCGGAGTTCTTTGGTGCGGAGCTCGCCAAAGCGGACAAGATGGAGTCCACCGACGTGCTCGTTGCCGACTTCGACGACGATGACGACGTGCGTTGGTTCGCCGTACTGCTCATGGCGAGTCGCACCGCCTTCATGCACGAGGTGGCGCGCGAGGGCGGCGAGGTCCGCAACGATATCGCCAAGCGCTACGCGATCCTGCCCGCACCCTCTCAGAAGGTGAGCTCCTACGCGCTCGTGCGTGCGAGTTCCATGGAGGCGTTCTACGTGGACAAGAAGCGCAAGATCATGGGCGAGGATACGCTCATCATTCCCGAGGGCCTGCTCCAGTGCGAAAGCGGCGTCTCGGGCAAGGAGGTCATCGAGGCCGTGACGCGCATTGTCGAGGAGGTTGCCGAGGAGCACGGTGCCAACACGGCTGTGGCGCTTGCCAAGGCCAAAGCCGCGGTGGCCGAGAAGGTCGAGGTTGACGAGGAGATCGCCCCCTGGGGTATCGCCGAGGACATCTTCGAGGACGAGCCCGTGCTCAAGGAGCGCGTCGAGGAGCGCGTGCGTGAGGAGCGCCTGCCCGAACGCGTGGCGGTGGAGCGCGCCGTGGTGGAGCGCGCGCCCGTGCGCAACCATAAGATCCGCACCGACACCGGTATCGAGATCAGCTTCCCCGCGGAGATGCTCAAAGACACCGACTACGTGCAATTCGTCAATGAGCCCAACGGGTTGATCTCTATCGAGTTGAGGAACATTGGCAGTATCGAGAACCGATAGGCCGTGTGGCTTGGTTCTGTAGGCGGTATCGTTCCTTCTCATGAAAAAAACCCGGAAGGCTGGTTGCCTTCCGGGATTTTGCGTCATGTGCGGCTGAGCTCGATTGACGTGCTCGGCGTTTTACTTGGTGACGATCAGCGGATCGCCGACCTTCACGAGCGGGCGGCCGCCGAGCAGGGTGCTGGAGGAGCCGATTGCGTGGACCTCGTCCAGCTCCTGGGGGTTGCTCACCACGCAGGTCACGACGTCGTCATGACCTGCGGCCTTGATAGCCTCGTCGTCGAAGGAGAGGATGGGCTGACCGGCGGAGACGATATCGCCCGCCTCGACATAGCGGATGAAGCCCTTGCCATCCATGTCGATGGTGTCCAGGCCGACGTGGATGAGTACCTTGGCGCCCGTTTCGGACAGGATGCCGATGGCGTGGTTGGTGACGGTCACCACGTCAACGCGGCCGGACACCGGGGCGTACACGACGTTGCCGACGGGCAGGATGCCGTAGCCCTTGCCGAGCAGGCCCTGGGAGATGACCTCGTCGTTGATTTCCTTCTGATCGACGAGCATGCCGGAGATGGGCGCGTAAACGGTGTCCTTGCGAGATGCGAACGTGGCGGAGACGGGGGTCTCGGTGTTCTCGGTGCTGTGGAACACACTGGTGATACTGGAGAAAAAGCTCATTGGTTGCCTCCCATTGAGAATGGTGCGCCCTATGCTGCGGCGCACGCGCATATACGGTTATCCTATCCGATTTCGGGTGATTGTATGCCTGCATTTCGGCCAAGCTGGCGGAACCGTGAGATATGTTGCAGTGAATCGGCGAGTGGTCGAATGTCAAGAGAGGTTCAGCCGCCATGCCCGCAGGTCGCGCAGTTGCTGGATGTACTTGATGTCGTCCGAAGCGAGGTTTACTGCAACATTTCCCGTTCGTGTTGGGCTTTCTTGTAGAAGAAGATGCCAGGGATGTAGGCGATGCAGCACAACAGGAGTTGCTGGATGCCCGCAAGCGCCACGGCAACTACGAGGAACACGACCGTGAACGAAGCGAGCGCCAAATCGGTTCCACGGACGCGTTCGGAGTTTGGATGCTCTGCGTTTCCGACGGCTTCGGGATAGTCCGCCCGTCCCCGCTTTCGCTGCTCAATTCCGAGCTTGACCATATATGCGGCGGCGAGCGTCCAGCTGATGGTGATCGCCGCCGTGCAGAGCGAGTAAGCCAGCTGGTATGCCTCGCTGGAGAACATCATCACGATGGTGAGAAGTTGAACCATGGCTCCCGTGGTGAACAGGCAGACCGTGGGTGCGCTATATGCGTTTAGATGAGAGAACGCACGGGGCAGCAACTTCATCTGCGCCATACCGCACAGCGCCTCGGACGCCAACATGGTGAAGGAGAGCCAGGCGCCAAAAATGGAGATGATCAGGCCTGCGGAGATGAACGCACCGCCCCAAGGTCCCACGACGCGCGCGAAGATGTAGGGCATGGACGGGGAGCCGAGCGCCATGAGCTCCTCACGGGTGAGATGGCCGTAGGGCAGGATAGATGCCGCGACGTAAATCGCCACGAGTATCGTGCATCCCAGGATGCTGGCGCGGCTCACATCGGACTTGCGTTCGGCGCGGTGCCCCAGCACGCTCGCGCCCTCCATGCCCACGAAGACCCACATCATAACCATGAGGCAGTTGACGATCTGCCGGGGAATGGGACCGGGTGCACCCACCACGGTGCCGTTTACGTTTGTATATGATGCGCCGTAGAGGTTGTTTGCGACGTTGCCCCAAAAGTCCGCGGTGAACACGTCGAAATCAAAGACGAAGACCATCGCGATGATGAACGAGAAGATGGGCACGAGCTTGCAGACCATGACGATGGCGTTGGGCGTGCTCGCCTGCTCCACGCCGCGGTTGACGAGCAGCACGATCGCCCAGTTCAGGAGAGAGATGAAAACCACGCCCAGAATGGTGAGGTTGCCCGCGAACGGAGGATAGAAATATCCGATGGCGGTGACGAGCATGACGCCGAACGCCACGTTGCCGATCCAAATCGAGAGCCAGTAACCCCATCCGGAGATGAATCCGACGAACGGTCCAAATCCCGCATGGGCGTAAGCCACGATACCGTCGAGTTCGGGTTTGACGATGGAGAGGCGTCCAAAGGTGGTGGCGAGGCCCATGAAGCCGATTCCGGTGATGAGCCAGGCAATGAGCGCGGGTCCGGGAGCCGCGGCGGCCGAGACATCAGTGGAGAGTGCGAACACGCCCGAGCCGATTGCCGAGCTGATGACGAGCGCGATGAGCCCCATGAGGCTGATGCCATGCTTGTGCGGCGCGTCTTGAACGGTGGGATTTGGAGTTGAATCGGACATCGTTGGAGCCTTGAATCTCGTGATGGTCAAGGATGCTATCAGCATAGAGCAACGCCCCGCGTCCTGCCGGATGCCCGGAGAGGGGCCCGGCGTTGTCCGCGAACGGTTTGGATGGGCCTGATGAGGGCCCGATCGTTGATTACGGGGTGACGATATCGCGATGGGCGGGGAGCCCGTGCAGGGCTGTTGCCTCGGTGCACCCGGCGACGATGGCCGCCTCAAGCGCGCGTGTGGCGACGAGCCCGATCAGGTCGAGCGGGATACGCGCGGACGCATCGGCACCGAGCGAGCCGCTTGCGAGAACGTAGATGGTGTCGCCGTCGTTGGTCGTGTGCGTGGGGCGGATGGCGTGTGCGTAGGCGTCGGCTGCCATCTGGGCGACCTTGGTTGCCTGCGCTTTGGTGAGGCAGGCATTGGTGACGATGCAGGAAATGGTGGTGTTCGTGCGGTCGAGCGGCATGGTGACCTGCTCGCCCATGGCGAGCATCGCCTCTTCCATGTCGACGATCTCGAATCCGTCGGCGGTGGCGCGCATGCCGGCAATCGGCTGGAGGGTGGCGGGGTCGACTACGTTGCCCACGGCGTTCACGGCAGACACCGCGCCCACCTGCAGGCTGCCAAGCTGGAAGGCGCGTGCGCCGAGTCCCGACTTCATGCAGCGCTCGGGTCCGCCGAGCTTACCGACGGTGGCTCCGGTGCCAGCGCCCACGCACCCTTCGGCGAGTGGGAGGCTTTTGGGCGTGACGAGCGCTTCGCGGACTGCCATGGCCCCGTCGAAGCTCGTGGGTCGTGCCTGCGAGTTGCCGAATGCAAGGTCGAACAGGCAGCTCGAACATACGATGGGCACGCGTTCGCAGCCCACGTCGAGGCCGATGCCATGCTTTTCGAGTTCGTTGGCGGCGCCCGAGGCGGCATCGAGACCAAAGGCCGATCCGCCGCTCAATACGACGGCGTGTACCTCCTCAACGGTGTTCTCCGGTTTGAGCAGGTCCGTTTCACGCGATGCCGGCGCCGCCCCACGCACGTCGACGCCGCCGACGGCGCCCTCGGGCGCGACGATCGCCGTGCATCCCGTTCCGCCCGCGCGGTCCGTGAAGTGCCCGAACTTGAATCCGGGAATCTCGGTGATTGAGATGGGGGAGAGCGTGGACATGGTGTCTCCTATCCATTTGCTGAGGCTTACGATACATCATGCTGCCTGAGCGCCCTGCGGCGGGTCTTGTATGCCCGCCGCAGGGCGCGCGTTAGGTTCGTGACAGCGCGCGGACGACCTTGGCGATGGGGAGGCCGACGACGTTGTAGAAGTCGCCGTCGATCTTCTCAACGAGCATGCGGCCGTACTGGCCTTGGATGCCGTAGGCACCGGCCTTGTCCATGGGTTCGCCTGTTGCAACGTACGCGTCGATCTCGTCGTGCGAGAGCTCGTAAAACGTGACGTCGGTTATGTCGACGAAGGATTCGGCACTCCCGTCGCGCACAATGCAGACCCCGGTGGCGACTTGGTGTGTTTTGCCGGAGAGGGCGTGGAGCATACGGCGCGCGTCGGTTTCGTCTTCCGGTTTGCCGAGCAGCTCTCCGGCGAGGGCGACGATGGTGTCGGCTGCCACGATCGCCTCGCCTTCCTCGGCATGTTCTTTTGCCACTGCCGCGGCCTTGGCGCGGGCCAGGCGCTCGACCAGGTCGAATGGACCCTCGTCCGGCAGAGCGGTCTCATCGATGTTTGCGGGTATGACGCGGGCGTCGAAACCCGCCTCACGCATCAACTCGATGCGGCGAGGCGATTGGGAGGCGATGATCACAGCTGGATACCGTCCTTCACCTTCTGGACGGCGACCTCGCCGGCGATGTCATTCAGGATGGCGAGGGCGAAGGGCAGCGCCTGGCCCATGCCGGAGGCGGTGATCACGTTGCCGTCGACCACCACGGTGCGGTCCCCCGCGAAGGAGCCCGCGGGGAAGGCAGCCTCGAAGCCGGGGAAGCACGTGGCCTTGTGACCCTCGAGTACGCCGAGTTCCGCCAGGATGAAGGGTGCGGCGCAAATGGCGGCGACGTGCTTGGTGGCGGCGAACTCGCGCACCAGCTCACAGACGCGCTCGTCGGCGCGAAGGTTGGTGGCGCCGGGCAGGCCGCCGGGTAGCACGACGTAGTCGTATTCGGAGAAATCGACCTCGTCGAACGTGACGTCGCATGTGACGGGAATCTGCTGGGAGGTCACGACGTCGCGCGTATCCATGATCGAGACGAGGGCGGTGTGGATGCCGCCGCGACGCAGAACATCGACGACGGTCAGGCATTCGATGGTCTCAAAACCATCGGCGGCAAGTACGGCAACTCCGGACATGGCAAATCCTCTCATTTGGATGCAGCGATGCCGGAGTTATACCCGATTCGTCCTTGTGAGTATCAGCCGCTTTACGCGCGGGTGAGCCTGACGACCGTCTCGCAGTGGAAGGTCTGTGGGAACAAGTCGACGGGGGTGGCCCAGACGGGGCGGAATGTGCCCTCCTCCACAAAGCGGCGCAGGTCGCGGGCGAGGGTAGCGGGGTCGCAGGAGACGTAGGCCACATCGCGTGCGCTCGTCGACGCGATGAGTCGAATCGCCTCGGGCGCCAGGCCCGCGCGCGGCGGGTCCACCACGAGCACATCGGCGTCCTCATCGGGGAACTCGCGCACGGCGTCTCCGCCGATCACGTCGACGTTGGTGAGGTTGGCGATATCGAGGTTGCGGCGCAGGTCACGCACGGCCGGTCCGTAGGACTCGACGGCGCTCACGAAGTCGCAGCGGCGCGCGAGCGGCAACGTGAAGGTGCCGGCGCCGCAATACAGGTCGATGCCGAACTCGTCGGGTTGAGGGTCGAGCGCCTCCATGACGAGGTCGATGAGTATCTCGGCGGCTTTGGTGTTCACCTGGAAGAACGACGGGGCGGACAGGCGCATATTCTCCTCACCGATCTTCTCGGTCCAGGAACCCTCACCCGCAAGGGCCTCGACGCCGGCGACGCGGCGAGCTCGCTTCTCGCCTTTGGACATGACGCGTACCACGCTCGTCGCGCGCACGGCGTCGCTCAGCACCCGTGAGACCTGGGCGCGCGGGAAGGCCCCCGTGGGGGTCCACAGCGCTATCTCGAGAGCGCCGGTGCGGCGACTCGAGCGGATGCCGACGCGCTCGAGCTCAAGGTCGCGTGAGTTGCCGAGGAAGCCGAGTGCGCCTGTCACGGCCTTGATGGCCTTGGCATGTTTCTTGTCGAACAGCGGGCAAGAATTGACTTTGATGACCTGGCTGGCATCGCGCCCGTGCATGCCGAGACGGAACTTACCGCCCTCGCGCACCGGTGCGAGCTCGACTTTATTGCGATACCCCCAGGGCTCCTTGGTGTGACGAATGGGGCGCATGAGCTCGGCGACCTCCTCGGGGGAGAACTTGCCGATGCGTGTGAGGGAGCTGCGCAGGTTCTCCTCTTTGGCTGTGAGTTGGGACTCATGCGAGAGGCCGCCCCAGGGGCAACCGCCGCAGATGCCGATGAAAGGACAGGGCGCCTGGACGCGATCGGCGGAGGGCTCCAAAACTTCTTCGACCACCGCACGCGAGAAGGAAGGCCCGTCATCGGTGATGCGGGCCTCGACGGTATCGCCGATTAGGCCACCGGAGACGAAAACGGCTTTGCCCTCGTCCGTGCGGGCGAGGCCGTCCGGTCCGTATGTCATAGTGTCGATGGTGAGCCTCATGGCGCCTCCCGTGCCTGTTCAATTGGGGACGTATGATCGTTGGAGACCGTCTGCCGCGGTGCGCGGCCCAGTTGTTTCCAGTATCGCAGGCCATGCGTGCGAATGTGCGGGTCACCTGCGAAATCCTCGTCGTTATACATAAAGAAAGCCGCATTACGCGCGGCTCTTCACCATCGTCCGACAACACTTTTTCGAAGTCAAGACTAGTATCGCAAATCGCATGCCCTATGATGAAGGTGTTCCGCCCCCCGCGGAGCAACTGGGTGAACCGTCGCGTTTATTTAGGGAGCCCGAGAAGTCGAGCGCAGTACAGGAATCCTTCGTTGTTAAGGAAGCTGGAACCGAGCGATGAGGGCACCCACCTTGCAGAGGTGGGTTCATTTTCGTGAAGTGGGGGGCGGTTTTCTTGTGTCGCGCCAACATGCGCGGTCCGACGCGCCGCAGTGCGTGCGCCGTGCTCGCGTTGCGATGAGAAATTCTTCGCCATTTTGCCGTTGACACCGCGCGCATGGTTGCTAAAATGTTCACTTGTCCTGGGGACGTAGCTCAGCTGGGAGAGCGCCTCGGTCGCATCGAGGAGGTCGAGGGTTCGATCCCCTTCGTCTCCACCACAGGATTTTGATTAGGCTCCGGTAACGGGGCCTTTTTCATATCGGTCGAAGGCGCCCACTTTTTGGTCGCTTCAGTTGTATTTGGATGCACGGTGCGACGTTGCGCCATGTGCAAAACGCACCCGTCCCCAAATTACACATGGGAAGGACGCACGCCATGACAAACCTGCTCGAAACCGCCTCGCTCGGTCATTGCGAGCTTTGCCCGCGTCGCTGCGGGGCGAATCGCGCGGCGGGGGCGCGTGGCGTATGCGGGGCGGACAACTCTCTCAAGATTGCCCGTGCGGCACTGCATTATTGGGAGGAGCCGCCCATCTCCGGCGAGCGCGGGTCGGGCACGATCTTCTTTTCCGGCTGCCCCCTCAAATGTGTGTACTGCCAGAACCATGAGATCTCGACAGGCGGATTTGGCATCGAAGTCGCGCCCGGACGCCTGGTCGAGATCCTGCTCGAGCTCCAGGAGCAGGGGGCGCACAACATCAACCTCGTCACCGCGACGCATTACGCGCACCTCCTGCCCACGGCGATCGGCGAGGCGCGCCGAAGGGGCCTGTCGATTCCCATCGTCTACAACACGAGCGGCTACGAGCGCGAGGAGGCTGTCGCCGAGCTTGCCGACTTGGTCGACGTCTGGCTCGTGGACTACAAATACGCCGACGCCGACTTGGGCCGCGCGCTGTCCCATGTCGTCGATTATCCCGAGACGGCGGCGCGTGCCCTGTCTCGCATGTGCGCTACGGTGGCCGCCCACGGGGGAGAGCTCGTAGATGCGGACGGCATGATGCGGCGCGGCGTGATCGTGCGTCACCTGGTGCTTCCCGGCCACGCGGATGATTCGTGTCGCGTGCTCGATCGAATTTGGGATGTGGCCGGCGATGTGCCGATTTCTGTTATGAACCAGTACACGCCGAATGAGCGGATGCGTGCATCGGGCGGGGAGCTTTCTCGCGCGGTTACGGAAGACGAATACGAGTTCGTGCTCGACCATGCCGACGATGTGGGGTTCACGCAGATGTTCTGGCAAGAGGGCGGCGCGGTGGATGAGAGCTTCACGCCCGCGTTCGACACCACGGGTGTGCTGCGCTCGGCGTCTGCAGGCTAGGGGTGTGAACGGGTATACTGCAACCCATCCATACATGCATGAGGGGTGCGCGGCGCGGTCGCCTGCCCTTGATATCAGGAGGAATCCGCTATGGCCGACCAAACTGCCACGCCGCTGACGGACGAGGAGCGCGAGGAGCTCGAGGCCCTGCGCGCCGAGAAGGCGCGCCGCGCTGAGGAGGAGCGCGCTCGCGTGGAGCGCGAGGAGCTTGAGGCCCTGCGTGCAGAGCAGGAGCGCGTCGATGCCGAGATCTTGGCTGAGCGCGCCGCCGAGGAGCGCGCGGCTAGGAAGGCGCCCGCGGTCAAGGATGCTTCGTCTCGTCTGGCACCTCAACCCGCGCCCACGCCCAGTCCCAAGGAGAAGACCTTCGGTGAGCGCATGGTGACCTCCAGCACCGTGGATGACGATGGCATTCCCACCATGCCCGTCGCGCAGAAGATCATCATCGCCGTCGCCCTCGTCGCCGTGGTCGCTTTCATCATCTACACCGCCACGCGCTAGCCGTGTCGATGCTTCCGGTTCTGCCGCGTCGAGCACGAATCTCGGCGCGGCGCACGTTATTTCGGAAAGGGGCTTTTCGTGGCTTTGACCGATGCCACGCGTCCAACCGACGCGTCCATGAACACCGACTTATATGAGTTGACTATGGCCCAAGGGCTGTGGGAGAACGATAAGACCGAGGAGCAGGGGTGCTTCACGGCGTTCTTCCGGGAGGCGCCGTTCGGCAACTCCTATGCGGTCATGTGCGGTACCGCCGAGCTCGGGGAATTCGTTGAAAATTTCCGGTTCACCGAGGAGGACATCGCCTATCTCTCCGAGCTCGAGGCGCCTGGCGGCGGCTTGCTGTTCAAATCGGGATTCCTGCGATTCCTTGCCGACTTCCGTCCCCGGGTGGATATCGACGCGATTCCCGAGGGCGAGTTGGTGTTCGCACGCGAACCGATGGTTCGCGTGACGGGCCCCATGCTCGATTGCCAGCTTTTGGAGACGGCACTGCTCAACATCATCGGCTTCCAGACGCTGGTCGCCACCAAGACCGCGCGGGTGGTGCAGGCGGCGCAGGGCCGTCCGGTTGCGGAGTTCGGCTTGCGCCGGGCCCAGGGTCCCGATGGCGGCGTCGCGGTCGCGCGCGCGAGCTACGTTGCGGGATGCGCTTCGACCTCGAACGTCCTTGCGGGGCGTCGCTATGGCATCCCCGTTTCGGGAACGCACGCGCACAGTTGGGTCCTGAGCTTCCCGACGGAGCTCGAGGCCTTCCGCGCGTTCGCGAAGAGCTCCCCCAAGAACTGCACGCTGCTCGTCGACACCTATGACGTGCGCGAGGGCGTTGAGAACGCCATAGCCGTGGCGCGCGAGATGGAGGCCTCCGGCGAGCGCCTCTCCGGCATCCGCATCGATTCGGGCGACCTGGCGAAGCTCTCCGCCTACGCGCGCCGTCGCTTCGATGAGGAGGGTCTCGACTACGTGAAGATCGTCGTGTCGAACGATCTCGACGAGCATACGATCAGCTCCCTGTTGGGCCAGGGCGCTCCGGTCGATGCATTCGGTGTGGGCACCAAGTTGGCCACCTGCTACGACCAGCCTGCGCTCGGGTGTGTGTACAAGCTCTCGGCGCGTCGCGATAGCGCCTCGGAAGCCTGGACGCCCGTCATGAAGTTCTCCGAGCAGCCCTACAAGCGCACGATTCCCGGTGTTCAGCAAGTGCGTCGCTACGTGGATCGTGCGGGAAGCCCCGTGTGCGACATGATTTGGGACGAGTCCTCTCAGCCTGGCGATGGGGCGTTCGGTCACACGCTCGTGGCGGTGAACGACGCGGCGTTGGTGACCGATGTGTCGGGATTCAGTTTCCGAGAGTTGCTGGAGCCGGTCGTGCGTGAGGGCTCCGCGGTCGCCCCGCGCGAGAACATCGAGCTCGCCCGCGCCCGTTGCGCCGCATCTCTCGCTTCGCTTGATGACGCGTACAAGCGCTTTTTGTATCCGCAATCCTACGTGGTGGGCATGGAGCGCGGGCTCGCCGCCCTGCGCGACGGCCTCGTGCGCGAGCGCATGGCCGCCACGTCCTCCGTACTTCCCTGGAAGGCGAAATGATGAACGAACGCAAGACCATGGTGGTGAAGATCGGCTCCTCCACGTTGGTAGAGGCGGGTGAGCTTCGCCGTGATTTCATAGCGGGCCTCGCAGCGCAGGCTCGCGATCTGCGTGATGCCGGCTGGGACCTCGTGGTGGTGAGCTCGGGCGCGATCGCTTGCGGCGCCCCCTTGCTGGGATTCGATAAGCGCCCGACCGACATGCCGAGCCTGCAGGCTTGCGCTTCGGTGGGGCAGTGCGTGCTGTCTGCCGTGTATGACGAGGAGTTTCGCGCCGTCGACATGCTGACCTCGCTGGTGCTGCTCACGCGTAGCGATACCGCTCGCCGCTCCTCCTATCTGCACGCCCGCGATGCACTCACGCGCCTGCTCGAGCTGGGCGTGGTACCCGTGGTGAACGAGAACGACACCACCGCCGTCGACGAGATCAAGTTCGGCGATAACGACACGCTCGCCGCCCTTGTGAGCTGCCTGGTATACGCTGATCTGTGCGTGACGCTCTCCGACATTGACGGTCTGTACACGGCTAACCCCTCGCTCGATCCGAACGCCGAGTTCATCCCGCGCGTGGACAAGATCGATGCCGCGATCATCGGTTCCGCCGGCGACTCCACCACCTCGGTTGGCACGGGCGGCATGATCACCAAAATCCGCAGTTGTCGCATCCTCATGACGGCTGGCATTGAGAGCGTCATCTGCTCGGGTGCCGAGGAGCGCCCACTGGTGCGCCTTGCCATGGGCGAGCAGGTGGGCACGCGGTTCGTGCCGCCTGCGGGCCGTTTGGAGATCGCGCCGCGTAAGCTGTGGATTGCGCTGGGCGATTCGGCTCACGGCACGGTGACAGTTGATGCCGGCGCCGCAAGGGCTCTGGTCGATGGCGGCGGGTCTCTGCTGCCGGTCGGCATCAAGGCCGTCGATGGTGATTTTTCTGCAGGTGATATCTTGGACGTTCGCGATGCGGATGGGTTCGTGCTTGCCCGCGGTATCGCCGAAGCCGACCGGGACGTGCTCGAGCTCGCCGCGGGTCGTCGTCAGGAGGACATCGCCGGCAATCGTCTGCTCGTCGCGCTCGCTGATAAGCCCACCATCCATCGCGACAACCTGATCGTATTCGCGTAGCGCCGCGGCCTGCCCGATGTGCAATTGGGGTCGGGTGCATTTTACACATGTGAGGAGTTCGCCATGAACGATATCGCCGTATATGTTGAAGATCTCGCCCGTGAGGCAAAGGCAGCCTCGCGCTCATTGGGATTTGCCTCCGACGAGGCGCGCTGTGCCGCGGTGCGCGCCATGGCCACCGCACTTCGCCAGCGTGCCGACGAGGTTCTCGAGGCGAACGCCATCGATATGGATGCCGCTCGCGCCGCGGGTACATCCGAGGGCCTGCTCGACCGCTTGCTGCTCACGCCGGAGCGCGTCGAGGGCATGGCCGCAGGCCTCGATAGGCTCGCCGATTTGCCCGACCCCGTGGGGCGTGTGCTCGATGAGCGCGACATCAGCGAGGGTGTTCATCTGAGGCGCGTTAGCGTGCCTTTGGGGCTTGTCGCGATGGTGTACGAGGCACGTCCCAACGTGACCGCCGACGCCGCCGGCATTTGCATTCGCACGGGCAACGCCTGCATTTTGCGCGGAGGTTCCATCGCTCAGAACAGCTGTGTCGCAATTGCCCGCATCTTGGCGGATGCCGTCGAGGCGAGTGGATTCGACCGGGCGGCGGTTTCCATCATCGAGACGACCGATCGCGCTGCAACGGGGGCGCTCATGGCATTGCGCGGCGTGGTTGATGTTCTGATTCCGCGCGGTGGTGCCGGTCTCATCCAGCGCTGCGTTCGCGAGAGCCTGGTGCCGGTCATCGAGACGGGCACGGGCAACTGTCACATCTACGTTCACGAGAGTGCCGATTTTGCCAAGGCCCGCGCGATCATCATGAACGCCAAGACCCAACGCGTGGGCGTGTGCAATGCGTGCGAGTCCCTGCTTGTGGACGAGTCGATCGCCGACGCCTTCCTACCCGAGGCGCTCTCCGAGCTTGGATCCGCCGGCGTGGTGATCCATGGAGATGAACGTGTTCGCGGAGTCGCCTTTGCCGGTGAGTTTGTCGACGCGGCGGAAGAAGACTGGGGACGCGAGTATCTCGCGCTTGAGATCAGCGTGAAGGTCGTGGGCGGTATCGACGAGGCCATCGCGCACGTGAACCGCTACGGCACGGGCCACTCCGAGGCGATCGTCGCCGAGGATGAGGAGGCTTGCGAGCGCTTCTTGCGTGAGGTGGATGCCGCCGCCGTGTACGCGAATGCGAGCACGCGCTTTACCGATGGCGGCGAGTTTGGCTTGGGTGCCGAGATCGGCATCTCGACTCAGAAGCTGCACGCCCGCGGTCCATTTGCCGCCGAGGCGCTCACGACGTACAAGTATGAGCTTCGAGGCACGGGGCAGGTGCGGCGGTAAGAGAATATATTGTTAGGCAAATGTATTGGGGTGCGCTGCGAGTCTGAGAGGATAATAACGGGGGGCCGATGCAGCGCCCATGAGTTGCATTGGGATATGAATTGATTTTCTCAAGGCTGGACGGGAATATGAGCTGGCGTCATTGTGAGTTACTTATAGCGGTGCTTATCGTTTTATTTCTATCCGCTCCGTTTGATGTTCTAAAAGACCCCTTTGTCTCAGGCAATCCTTCTGTTTCGCCGTTGCCCATCGCATTTGCTTTGGGACTTCTTATGGGGGCGCTTCTCGCGCGGTCCTCTTGTCCGAAGCGACGCTTCTTCCAAATGTGCCGAAGTTCAAACAGGTCAATGGTGGCCATTACTTTGCTTGTCGTTGTACTCTTGATGTCTTTTGTGGCGCGCGACTGGGCGAGTGTCATTTATTATGTTGAGGCGAGCCGCAGTCTTGGGTTTTTTGGTTCGAATCAATATGTGCGCCTTATGGAGTTCGAAAGAGTTTTTGGACCTTGGTTTGTAGGTGCAGCGGGCGCGTTGATTGTTGTAGGCTATTTGTCCCAAGGGGCCTTTTCAGCGGGCGCCGATAATGAACAAAACAATAGCGCAGTACATATTGCGGACCGATCTGCATTGATGCTGATAGCGGGGTTTTTCATTCGAATTGGTTCTGGAAATATTTTCGCATCCTCTCTCCCTATTCCAGAATCTGCTTTCCTGAATCTCTCTTTTCACTTTGCTGTGTTTGCTGTGGCAACATTTGCGACTTGGACGCTGCCGGGGGGAAATCATGTGCGAGGTCGTGTGTTGGATGCCGTCTGGCTTGCGCTTGGAGTCATAACATGGGGCGCACTTATTCGTGTTGTCCCGTTGAGTTGGTTTTTATCGGGCCCGATGCCATTCCTGGCCTTTATTGCGTTCTCTTTGATTGTGGCGGCGACGCTATTGCTTGCTTGGTATTCTCGCCGTGCTCTGACGCCGGAATCAAATATCGATCTGGCGCACGGCCCTAAAGGCTTTTCAGTGGATGATTTACGCCTTACGTTCGAGCAGCACGGCCTGGCGCCTCGAGAGTCACAAATTGCTTTGTTATATGCATCAGGAAGTACATCCGGGGAAATAGCCACAAAGTTATCGATTAAACCCGCAACAGTTCGTAGCGCATTACAGCGGTCTTATCGCAAGTTGGGGGTTGAGGGGAAAGAGAGCTTTTTGACATTTGTTAAGGAGCTCTCGTCCAACACCGCCGAGGCGGGAATGGAGGAGGGGTCAAGCGTTGGGGAATTCGCTTTCGCTTCCTATCGTTTTCGCGCCGCGGTGTTCGTGGTCGCTTTGGCCATTGGAGCTATCATATTCGTTCCGGTATGCATCTCTACAGAAAAATGGGGTGCCTGGCGTGAGTTGATGTATGCGACGGGTTTGTCTCTTGCCCTGATTGGTGCAGCATGGGCTGTAAATCTCGATTGGGGTAAGGAGGTTGATTCTTCCGTAGTTTCCCATATGGTGTTGTTTGCCTCGCTCGGATTTTCTTGGGAGGAGCTGCTACGTGCGACTGGTCCGTTTGCCTTGCCCAATATCCTAGGTCCTCTAGAGGTGGGGATTGTTCTCTGCATTGTGCCCCCGCTATTGAACTTAGAGCGTTTGGCTTATCGGAGGGAATTAGGGGTGTTGGCTGGCATCGCAGCTGTTTCGACAGCCATGGCTTACACCCTTCCCATTGGTCTATATCTACTCGCATTGCTTTCTTCCATCGGCTTGCTTATCGAATCCATTCGATCGGGTGAGGTTGTCTTATCTCAGGTCGGGCTGTGTATCATGACGTTCGGACTTTCTGCAATCGCCGCCGATGTGATTGTCAACCGATTCGGCGATATGATATGGGGAAATGATGGCTTGACGCAGCCGTATGGAGGTCGAGCTGCCTTTGTTGTCCTATGCTGCGTTGCGGTTGGTGTTCTTACTGCGCTCGTTCTCGTGCTTGTGTTTATGGCGTCTCGCCGTCTTCGCGTGATTGGGTCTGCATGCGGCGTTTCTTGCACCCCGCTCGCGCTGAAGGAGAGAGCGCGACATCTATTACTCGGATATGGCTTGAACGATACGCAGGCCTCCGTTTTGCTACTTATCGCGGAGGGGAAGAGCTCGTCAGATATTTGCTGTGAACTCAGTTGTTCGCGCGGTACGGTTAACAGCGCGCGGAGGGAAGGATATTTGCGCTTGAGCATTCATGATCGTCTTGGGCTGCTGCGCCTTTTGTCAAAGGTAGACGACGTGTAATCGCTTATTCATTCAATCTCATATTGGGTGATTACAGACAAGTTGCCCTTTTCTTGCGATGATTTCCCTTGAAGTACTTCAGTTTTGCAAGTCTAGCTTCGTATAAGAAGGGGAGACAAAGCATGGGTATCAAACAAAAAGTTCTGGTTGGTCTGGCGGGTGCAATGATCGTCACGTCTGGCCTTGCTATTCCGTCGCCAGCGATGGCAGCAACGGTTGATGCTGGCGTTGTGCCGGTGAATGATGTGGATAGCAGCTACGGTTTCAATTTTGATGGGTGGTTCCAACGTCAGAACACCGCTTATCGCCCCAAGGACACTTCGTAATCGACGTATATTCGTATCGACTCGCGGAGTGGCGCCAATATGCGCCTCTATGTTGATGGTGCCACCAGCAGCGGCGGGGCAAACTACGCCAATTTGACAATCGGCGGGTATGTAGTTTCTCCTGGTCCAGGTAAGTACGAGATCCACAACAATGTGTACGAGACCGGTCGTCGCTGGGCGCGTCTTGGTGCGTCTTCTGATTACGGATCGGCAAAGCTTAAGGGCGTTTGGAGTCCTGATTGCTCTGGCAACTATGCCGATTTGAACTAGTGCCTATGGGTCGCTGCGGCGCAACGGGTTTCGCCGCAGCGACCATTTCTGGAAGGTTGGATATGTTGCCACGTATGAAACGGGCGTTGGTCTGTGCTGTCGTGGTTGCCGCCGCTATATTTGGTGTGCCAGCAACTCTTGGAGTAATTCAGTCGCTCGCTCGATCCAATGCTCAAAATAATCTCAACAACACTTACGCAATGGACGAGTGGGTGACCCTTGATGCGAGTCGGGATACTGCCGATGCGATTTGTGTTCCCTTTTCACCTGCGGAATCCTACAGTGCCGACTTCGGTTTTGAAGGAACCTTGCAAGTTCGGATAAGCCAGGCGGCCCGCTACGACGATCCTGGGGCCGCGGGAATCGCGTCGACCGACAACTGCCTAACAGGGGCTACGCTCTTTAATGGGGACGCGGGAAGTATTGAGGACTTTGATTTCATGCTGGTTGATTTTACTGTTAAAAATGTCGATGCCCACCCAACCTTAAAGACCTTTGTGGGTAATAAGCGTTTTTTAGCGAGCAACATTCTTTCTCTTCATCCAGCGGTTGAACAGGTGTATTTCAGCGGTGTTGACAAGCAGGATGCTGGTCGCAAGGAGGTGGGTTATTTCGACATTGCCCCTGGCGAGGAACGTTGCTTTACGGTGGGCTATGCCATCGGCGGAGCGAATGGCGATCCCGAAAACGATGAGTTCTTTATGAGTGCTGGTGCGATTAACCCAAATAAATATCGCATCTTACTAAAAGTCGATGATATGAGGGGGTAGTGTGAGTCACTTGGTAGCTCTGTTGCGCATTGAACTCGATAAGGCTGTCAAAAATCGCTGGTTCGCAGCGTCACTTGCAGCCGCGCTGTTCATTGTGCTCTGGAGTGCGGAAAGTAGCGTTGCCGTGCATGGGATTGGGCACCAAATCATGCAGGATGGCAACGAGTGGGCCGGATTGACCGCGTCGAGTGCTTATGCCTCGTGGGTTGTTGTTGGCACGGGAGACCCCTTTCGGTCGGGTATCCTATTCTTCCTGATGCCCTTGTTCGTGGTGGTTCCATACAGCTGGACCTTGCGTGCGGATATGGATGATGGATCGATCGCGCAGCAGTACGTGCGCTGCCCCCGTGAGTCGGTGCTCGTTGCGCGCTACTTCGCCGCTTTCATTACGTCTGGACTTGCGGTCGCCATTCCGCTCATCGTGAGTCTATTGGTACTTCTTTGTTTTTTGCCTGCTTATACACCAGAGGTCGTGTCAAATCTTTACATTGGTATGCAACCTCACGAGCTCTGGGCGCGAGAGTTTTTTACGACTCCCTTGCTGTATGTAATCTACAGTACTCTGCTTGCTTTTGCGTTGTGTGGTCTGTGGGGCGGTCTCGTGCTGGCGGCTTCCACAATCATCCGCAATCGCATTGCATTGGTTGTCGGATCGTTTTTGTTGACTTTCGCAATCCGTCTTATAAATCAGTGGGTCTTTTATATTCTGGACTTGTCTGGATTTACTTTCAGCTTAACGGACCTGCTCTATCATGGCGGTTCGGGGATTTTCCCTCGCGAGGCGGTTCCTACCGCTGTTGTTGCGTTGGTTATGGCAGTTGGGGCCTTTATACTGTTGTTCTCGCATAAAGAGTCTGATGTCTTATGAAAAATAGAATTGCCCGATTTTTCCGTCTGCTGCGTGCGGATGCGATCGAAGGATTCGCGAGCATTGTGCGACTGTTGTTCATATCCTGCGCTCTGTTTGTGCTTCTCATAGGGCTTTTATTTTTGAAGGCGGATGCTTCCGGCGCTGATTATTCAAAGGCGACCTTTGCCGACTTTGTTCTATCGATAGCAGGAGGCAGCATGATTTATGATCCCTCATCAAATATGCCTTTTGTCCTTCCTGCCGAGTGGATGCTTTCTATGCTGCTTATGCTGTTCACATCTTTGCGTTTTCCGTATCGCAATCTAATGGGAATAGGAAAGACGCTTATGGTCGAAGCGGGGGAGCGTTGGAGTTGGTGGCTCTCAAAATGCGTATGGACCGTTTCGTGCGTTCTGACTTATTGGGGCCTCATGCTACTTGTTTCAGCGGTTATCTCAGTCATCATGTCTGGGTCGCTCGGCCAGATGCCGTCGGGGGAGCTCCTGTTGTTCTCTGGCATCGATTCGCTTGACCTTGCAGTCGATGTAACTTCTATTCTTCCTGCGATATGCCCGGCTGTTGCGATGTCGTGCGGCTCTGTTTGATTCAGCTTGTGCTCTCTTTGATGGTTAGGCCCATTATGAGTTTTGCCTGTGGGGCGTCGTTGCTTTTTACCTCGGCTTATTTCTTTGATCCGCTGCTTGTGGGTAACTATCTAATGCTCTCGCGCAGTTCAGCCTTCATCGCCCATGGAACCGACCCAATCCTGGGATGTGGAATTGCTCTTGTGATTACAGTGATTGCCGCAGTGGTAGGGGGCTTTGGTTTTTCACACATGGATATCATGGATAAGGAGTTCTCGTCATGAGGCTGGACGTGCAAGGGCTTGGCAAGCGCATAGGTGGCGTCGATGTTCTTCGAGATATAACGGTTTCCATATCTTCGGGTAGCGTTTTGGGCCTTGCCGGAGTAAACGGTTCGGGTAAGACGATGCTGATGCGCGTAATGGTGGGGCTTGTCAAGCCAACTTCGGGCACGGTAATAATCGATGGGTTGACGCTGGGGCGCGACCTCTCGTTTCCCCCGAGTGCCGGCATTCTGATTGAGTCGCCTTCTTTTTTGGATACACGCTCGGGGCTGGACAATCTTCGTCTTGTTGCTGCGGTGCAGGAAAAGATTTGCATTGACGAGGTGCGCGCGGCGATGGCGGATGTGGGGCTCGACCCTGATGATAAGCGCCGATTTCGAAAATACTCGCTTGGCATGAAGCAGCGATTGGGCATCGCCGCCGCCGTCATGGAGCGTCCTGATTTAATCATTCTTGACGAGCCGACCAATGCGCTCGATAGCGAAGGCGTCCGCATGATTCATCGCGTGGTTGAGCGCGAGCGTCAGCGCGGTGCCGCGATTGTATTGGCGTGTCACGATGCCACCGTGTTACGCACTTTATCCGATGAGATTGTTTACTTGGCCGAGGGTCATTTGGATGGTCGTGAGGTAAGAGAGGGAAACATGTGGGTGACTCATGATGGATGTTAAACGACGGCCCTGTGTCCTGGGAGCGGTCCTGGTCGGGTCCGTGGCGATTGCAGCGATGGGTCTGTTTGCTGCCCGTGTCTCCTTTGTGAACGAGAATGCCCTTTCGTATCCGGTGACGCGGCATGCATTAGGAAGGGAGGTTGATCTTGAGGGGTCATATGCAGAGTATAAGACGGAAAACACTGATGGTCTGTCTCTGACGGTTGAGGGTGCTCGGAGGATGTCGTGCAATCAGTATCTCGATAAATATGTTTCTGATCCCAGCTCATATTATCCACTTCTCGGTGACGAGACGGATATGGAGGAATTAACTCTCCTAGTGCTCGATATTGAAATTGCGAATAACAAGCAGGGCGATGAAGACAAGGGCTACCTGGATTCAATAGGATGGAGTGTTGTTCCGGATAGGGCGCGTGAGTTGTGGCTGCGTGTCGATCATTCACTGTTCGGTGCATCGGTTCCGCAGATCGATGGAGCGTTTCAGCTTTCTGTTAAACCTGGTACGACGTTTACGGTTCACGTTCCATTCAGCGCCTTGCTTAATAAGCGATTTCCGGCTGCCATGGGCGATGTGAATCGTTTGCCGCTTGATGCTGGGAGCTATTCGTTTACCGTGACAAATATGCCAGTCCGACATGTGGTTGACATTGAGGTCAAATAGGGCAGCGTCTGAACCAAAAAAGTCCGGCAATCTCAGCTCGGACCTTTTTGGTTCGGCATATTTTGTCCGTTCCGTGCGCTCTCGACAGTTTATTCGGCTTGGAACGTGTCGCGATCGGGGGCGAAGGACTGCATGGCCTCGATGGTGCGGGCGAACAGGTCGTCCAGCTCCCAACCGAGCATCTCGGCGCCGGAGCGGATGACATCGCGCGAAACGCCGGCGGCGAAGCGCCTGTCCTTGAATTTCTTCTTGAGGGACTTCACGTTGAAGTCCATGACGCTCTTGGAGGGGCGCATCACCACGGCTGCGCCGATGAGGCCCGTGAGCTCCTCGGTGGCGAACAGAATCTTCTCCATCATCAGCTCCGGCTTGGGCAGTTCGGTGTTGTAATCGCTCGTGTGCGTCTGGATGGCGCGGATGAGCTCGGCGGAACCACCAGCGGCCTCGATGTCTTTCGCCGCGTAGATGGTGTGGTTCATCGGGTCGTCGTCGTGCTCTTCCCAGTCGAGGTCGTGCAGCAGGCCGACGATGCCCCAGAACTCCTCGTTCTCGGGGTCGTATTCACGCGCGAAGTGGCGCATGGTCTGCTCGACCGTCTCTGCGTGCTCGATGTGGAACGGATCCTTGTTGTGCTCGCTGAGCAGGGCGAATGCTGTCTCGCGGGTCATGCCGGCGTTGAGCTGTGCCATGGTTCCTCCTAGAGATAACGGCGACGATTGCAAAAAAAGGTGCCCGAGACCCCCGCCTTATGGCGCGCATGCGCACCGTACCTACGGTCGGGGGTCGGACACCTTGATTCCCCCATCCGGTGAAGGGGGAGGCTTGCTACATCACACTATAGCACGATGGAGTGCGGGCTTTACCGTTGTGTTGCACCTCGATTCCGCGCCTCAATTTGGGGACTGTCCCTAAATTGAGGTAGAGCGCCGATCAGTTGAACGCCGGGATATCGCCTGCTTGAATGATGGCCTCCTTGAATCGCTCCTCGACGGCGTCTTCGTCGGCTCCGAGGGCGACGGAGAGCTCTTCGAGCGTGCGGCGGCGTGCCTCCTTGAGCATGCGGGAATAGTAGCTGCTCGGTTTCTTTCCATGGGCTTCCGCCTCTGCGATGCGGTGACGCATGGTCTTTGCAACGCGCACCGTCTCGGGAGCTCCGAGTTTGAGCTGTTGCTTGAAATGGGTTTCCTCGAGTGCGCTGTTGCGTTCGGTAAATGAATCGACCGTCAGGTCGGCGTAAGAGTCGATGAGGTTTTCGGCGTCCTCGCGCGAGATGATTGCATGGAGGCGGCTCTGCTGGGCAAGGGGATACATGAGATGGGTTTCCGCATGGCCGGATTTGGCGCGGAGCAAAATCATGGGGCGCGCGGTGTCCTCGGTGAATCCGGTGACCGTGCAGACTCCTTGGCCGGGGTGAATAACGTGCTGTCCGATTTCAAACATGCTTCCTCCAAATGAATACGCGATACGCTCAGTAATAACAATAATACCATGTTTATATGGGAAAACCTACAGATGTCTCATTGCAGAACGTGAATAATGATGCATACGTTATTGGAAAAATGCCTGAATGGGCTATTCGCGCAATTTAAATTCCGTATCTTTCTATGCGTTTTCCTGTAGATTTGAACTCGGAAATAGCGGGCTATCGCATGTTTTCGAGGATTTCACGCCCCTAAGCTGCTGCACTGTGCTAGAGTACAGTGCGTCTGTACGTGAGCCCTGCGAGAAGGACATTTCAGGGCCATAGGATGAGGAGGACCTCTATGCCGGAGAAGATTGAAGAGTTGGTGCGCACTGCCCTCGCCGCCGCTCAGGAGGCTGGCGACCTGCCCGCGTTCGAGCTCGAGGATTGTGGCATGGAGCGACCGGCTGACACTTCTCACGGTGAGTGGACCTCCACTTGCGCGATGAAGTCCGCCAAGCTGGCCCATTGCGCACCCAAGAAGATCGCCGACGCCATCGTGGCCCACATGCCCGAGAGCGCCGAGATCGCCAAGGTCGAGGTCGCCGGCCCCGGCTTCATCAACTTCTACCTGAATGCCGCCGCCAACAACGCCATCCTGGACGTCGCTCGCAAGCAGGGCATGGACTTTGCCAAGTCCAACGTCGGCCAGGGCCTGAAGACCCAGGTCGAGTTCGTTTCCGCCAACCCCGTCGGTCCGATGCACGTCGGCCACGGCCGTTGGGCTGCGCTCGGCGACTCCCTCTGCCGCGTCATGAGCCATGCCGGCTATGACATCCAGCGCGAGTTCTACATCAACGACCATGGTTCCCAGATGGACGTGTTCGGTAACTCCATCTCTTACCGCTACATGCAGCTCATCGAGATCATGGAGAAGGAGGGCCTCGATATCGACGGCGCTCGCGACTTCCTGGCTCAGGACCGCGACAACTTCGTTCAGGATGAGGCCGACGAGCACCTGGATTCCCATCCCTACATGGACGCCTTCACCGAGGGCCTGGGTGGCAACGCTTACGGCGGCACCTACATCATCGACGAGGCCGCTGCCTTCTATAAGAAGGACGGCGACAAGTGGGCCCACGTCACGGACGAGGAGCGCATGCTCTACTTCCGTGAGGAGGGCTACGCCAAGATGGTCGAGAACATGCGCCAGCTGTGCCACGACGTGCGCTGCGACTTTGACAAGTGGTTCTCCGAGCGCACCGTCTACATCAAGGACACCGAGGGCGAGCACGCCGGCACCTCCGCCGTCGACCGCGCCTTTGCCAAGCTCGACGAGATGGGCTATCTCTACAACAAGGACGGCGCCCTGTGGTTCCGTTCCACCGATTTGGGCGACGACAAAGATCGCGTTCTGGTGAAGGCCAATGGTGAGTACACCTACTTCGCCTCCGACGTTGCCTATCACTGGGATAAGTTCCAGCGCGTCGACCATGTCATCGACATCTGGGGTTGCGACCACCACGGTTACATCAACCGCGTGCGCTGCGTTTGCGACGCCCTGGGTTACCCCGGCCAGTTCGAGGTCCTGCTCGGCCAGTTCGTGAATCTGCTCCGCAACGGCAAGCCGATTCGCATGTCCAAGCGCAAGGGTACCATGGTCACCTTCCAGGAGCTCGTTGACGAGGTCGGTGCCGACGCCACTCGTTACACTCTGATCTCCCGCTCTTCCAACCAGGCCATCGATTTCGATATCGAGGCCGTCAAGGAGAAGAGCCAGAACAACCCCGTGTACTACGTCCAGTACGCGCACGCCCGCATCTGCTCCATCCTGCGCAAGGCCGCCGGCGTCACGCCGGAGGAGGCCGCTGAGATGGGCATGGACGCCGTGGCCGCCAAGGCCATCGGCGAGAACGTCGACTACGCGCTGCTGACCGATCCCACCGAGCTCGCGCTCTCCCGCAAGATCTCCGAGCTCGAGGACCTCATCGCCTCCTGCGCCCGCGACCGCGCGCCTTTCCGCCTGACCCACTTCGCCGAGGAGCTGGCCGCCGGCTTCCACAGCTTCTACCAGGCCTGCCAGGTGCTGCCGAGCGAGGGCCGTCCGGTCGACGCCGAGCTGTCCCGCGCACGTCTGGCCGCCTGCGACGCCGTCCGCTCCGTGCTCGAGCTGGTTCTGAGCCTTATCGGTGTTTCCGCGCCCACCACGATGTAAATCGGCGTCTGCGCTGGTTCCCAATCGAATGAAAATGCCCGGATGCCTTTGCGTCCGGGCATTTTTCTATGCCGAACGGTTGCAATGTGGTATATTCAACCCAGCGCGACCTGCGCTTTCATTTTTCTTACCTACATTTTCAAACAAGTGATATATCGGCGCGTATCGACGCCGTGCTTGTACTAACGCGAGAAGAAAGTAGAACCGCGTGTCTGAAGAAGCGAATATCGAGAAGGCTCCGAATAGGGACGATCACGCGCCTGAAGTTGCGCCTATCCCCGTGGTCGACGCTCCCGGTACCCGGGAGACGAGCGCGCCCGTCAAGGCCCGTGCCGCCCAGTCCGAAGTTGCCTCTGAGCCTGTGGTTGTTTCGGCTGCTCAGGAGCCTGAGGCAAAGCCCAAGCGCCGTGCCCGTAAGACGGCGGATTCAGCTGCGGCACCTGCGGCGCCCCGTCGTCGGGCGCGTGCCGTTGCGGAGTCTGAGGATGTAGAGGTGCCGGCTAAGCGCCGTGCCCGCAAGGCCAAGGCCGCTGCCGGGGATGCCGAGGCTCCCGCAGCAACCGCGGAGGTCATGCAGGCCCGCGCTCTCGCACAGATCAGCCAGGCCTCTGTCGTCCGCAGGCAGCGCCGCGCCGCCGAGCGTGCGGCAGAGGTGCTTTCCGCCGCCGAGCCGGCTGTGGATGCGCAGGAAGTCAAGGTGGAGGCACCGTTGGTCGATCCAGCGCTGCGTCCACATCGTCGCGGCCGCAAGCCAAAGGCGTACGTTGAGGCCGAGAAGGCCGCCGCTGCCGCCCTGGCGGCTCAGCAGGCTGCCTTGATGGCGGCTCGTGACGAGTCGAAGGCTGATGGGCCTGCGGAGAAGGATTCTCAGAAGTCCGATCGCGAGTCGGGCATTCAGGCTGAGAGGGTCGCGGAGACTTCCGTCGAATCCGCGCAGCCCGCCCCCGCCTCATCTACCGAGGAGGCCTCTGAGAAAGAGGCCGTGGTCAAGAGGGACGCCCGTCCCGGACGCGCCTCCCGCGCGAGAAAAGCGGTGCGTGAAGACGCCCCCAAGTCGGGTGCTGACGAGGATGGTTCCAAGCCCAAAAGCGAGGAGGCGTCCGATAAGGCCGACCAACCTGCGGATAAGGCCGAGACGAAGGCCGAGGAGAAGCCTTCCGGCAGGCAATCCCGTCGCAACCATAAGGATCGCCGCGACGCTGAGCGCGCCGAGGGCCCGTCTTCCAAGGCCGATGCCCGTCGCGAGCGTCGTGAGCGCCAGAAGGAGAACCGCAAGCAGCGCAACAACCGCTTTGCCCCGACCGAACCCTCGCTCACGCGCGAGGAGCTCACGGCCATGAAGGTCGCCGAGCTTCGCGAAAAGGCCCGCTCCCTCGAACTCGACCCGACGGGCGTCAAAAAGGCCGATCTGGTCGAAATGATCTATGCCGCCGCCGCCCGCGCCGAGGGATTCCGCGACATCGAGGGTATTCTCGACATGGATAACCAGGGATTCGGCTACATTCGCGCACACGGCTATATGCCCAGTCGCGACGACGCGTTCGTCCCCGCGCAGATGATCCGAGCCGCAGGGCTTCGCGCCGGAGACTTGGTTGCCGGTACGCTGCGCCCGATGCGCGCCAACGACAAGCTTCCGGGACTCGCCAAGATCCGTTCGGTCAACGGCCTCGAGCCCGAGCAGATCAAGCACCGCCCCAAGTTCGCCGATCTCACGCCGATCTATCCCAACGAGCCGCTCAAGATGGAGCATGGCAAGGATTCCATCACGGGCCGCGCAATCGACATCGTGAGTCCCATCGGCAAGGGCCAGCGTGGCTTGATCGTCTCGCCTCCCAAGGCGGGCAAGACCACGATCTTGAAGAAGATCTGCCAGTCGATCTCGATCAACAACCCCGAGGTGCATCTCATCTGCCTGCTGGTCGATGAGCGCCCCGAGGAGGTCACCGATATGCAGCGCTCCATCAAGGGCGATGTGGTGGCTTCGACCTTCGATATGCCTGCCGACAACCATACGCGCGTCTCAGAGCTCGTGATCGAGCGTGCCAAGCGCATCGTCGAGCTTGGTGGCGACGTTGTGGTGGTGCTCGACTCCATCACCCGTCTCGCCCGCGCGTACAATCTCGCCGCGCCTGCATCGGGTCGCATTCTCTCCGGTGGCGTTGATTCTGCCGCTCTGTATCCGCCCAAGCGCTTCCTGGGCGCCGCGCGCAATATCGAGAACGGCGGTTCACTCACGATTCTGGCCTCTGCGCTCGTGGACACCGGTTCCAAGATGGACGAAGTGATCTTCGAGGAGTTCAAGGGCACTGGCAATATGGAACTCAAGCTCGACCGCGACCTCGCCGATCGCCGCATTTTCCCGGCTATCGATCCGGTCGCCTCGGGTACGCGCAACGAGGACTTGCTGGTCGACGAGCAGATGCGTCCGTTCATGTGGGGCATCCGCCGTATCCTCGCCGGTATGAACAATACGGAGCGCGCTGCGGCGTCCTTCATCAAGGGGCTCAAGGGCACGAACTCCAACCAGGATTTCCTGATTCGCACAGCCAAGAAGGCCGCTGATCATCCCGAGGCGCTGTAGAGATAGCTGACCAGCCCATCACAACGAAAATCCTCCTTGCCTTTTGCATGCGGGCAAGGAGGATTTTTTGTTCGATTCGTCGCGCGTTGGGGTGCGGCGCTGCTTTTAGAGGATTCCCAGGGCGCGCTCGACGGCCAATGCCGCCTTGTAGGGGAGAATGCGCGACGCCGCGTAATAGGCCTTCATATCGAGGGAGGGGATGCAGAGATCCTTTCCGCGGTTGCTGGCGCGCAGGGCCGACCTGGCGACGTCCTCGGCGCGCTCGAATCCGATGGCGCACATGGCGTTCGCAGCTGCCTGATCGCCGGGCTGATCCAGGAATTCGGTGTGCATGAATTTGGGGCACAGAGCTGTGACGTGGATGTCGGCTTCTCCCAGCTCGGCGTTGAGCGAGCGGGACAGGTCGAGGATGAAGCGCTTGGCCGCCGAATAGACGGCGAGCTTGGGCTGCGGGAGGAACGCCGCCACGCTTGCGACGTTGATGACGCGCGAGCCCGCGCGGTAATAGGGGAGTGTGCGGTAGATCAGCTCGACTGGGGCGACCATGAGCAGCTTTGCCATGCTTGCCCCATCCTTGGGCCTTTGCGCGGCGATCGGCCCAAACGTTCCAAAGCCCGCATTGTTGATGAGCAGTGCGACTTCGGCGGTCGGGGTCTCGGAGAGGGCCCCATCGATCACATCGAACGAGGCGGGGTCGGTCAGGTCCAGGCAGAAGGGGCGCACGGGCGTGTCACAGGTGCGGCGTAGGGCCTCGAGCCGATCGGCTCGGCGGGCGACAACCCAAATCTCATCGAGCTTCCCGGCTGCGCCGGCATCTAGCTGCTTGACGAATTCGCGACCGAGGCCCGAACTCGCCCCCGTGACGATGGCGATGCGTGTCATGCTCGCTCCTTTACTCAAACGATCCGTTTGCGGATAAGACGGAATGCCGAGGTACTTGTTCCCTAAAGTCCCCGTTTGCAACAGATGGCCCGATTTGTCGCCGTCGGCGGTTGATACTTGCAAATACCTGGGAGTTCTCTTTATAATGCAACGAAGATCGCGACGGAAAACGCAGATGAAACGCACTACCAACCGTTGTCGGGGTCATTCCCCGCGCGCCACACTTCATCTTTTCCATCCGACTGATTGCGAACCGGTGCATCCGCGCCGGTCATCGTTGTTTAGAGCACGTTTGCGAGGGTGACGAAGGAGCGCGTCATGGCTGTCGAGAGTATGGGGTATCGCAAAGGGGCAATCGCCATCTCAGCGGGGCTGGGCGTGGCGCTGCCGTTGGCCGCATATGCCGCGACTCTGCCGTTCGATGGGGTCAACGAGGCGATTCGCTCCGATATCTTGCCGCTTGTCGCCGGCTCGCTCGCCGGAGTCGGTATGCTCGCCATATCCGGCCACCTTATGGATGCCCGCGCGGAGCGTCTCGCCGAAGAACAGGTCGAGGCCGCTCGATTCAAGTCCGCGTTCGCCGATGCCCGTTCGGCTGCCTCCACGCATGTCTCGCGCGCCGGTTCTCGCCCGCACGGTTATCGGGGTGGAAGGTCCGCCACTCCAGATGGCGTCCCGGTCATTTCGCGTGCGGTCGATGCGCTCGACGAGGCCGAGGCTTGGGCGGAGATCGACGCCATGTTCAGCGGTGATTCCCCGTTTAGCTGCGACCCCACGCGCTCGAAGGACATGTATCAAATCGCGCTCGAAGAGCTGCACCGCACGGAGCAGGCAGCGGCTCAGGCGGCTGCCCGTTCTGCAACTGCGGCGGCCGATGCACGCGAGGATGTCATCGGTCGCGATGAGGCCATGGCGTCTCTCTATGGGGGTGCTGTTGCGCGCGCGTCCTATGTTCCCGTGCTCCCCAAGATGCAACCCGCTTCCGCTCCCGTCTCCGCCGCACCCGTTCGCCCCCTTGCCGCAGCGGCGACCGTCGAGGACGTTGAGGTCCCCATGGCGGATTACTCGGGCCATGAGGACATGTGGGCCCGCGCTCTCGCCATTCTGGCCGAGGACACGACGCCCAAGGCCCCTCAGAGCGACCAGACGGTCAGCGTTGGCGTGGGCCGCATGGCGGCGCTTGCCGAGGGAGGCAATGAAACAAAGATGCACACGCGTGTCAACGCGATGATTGAAGACGAGTTCGACAAGGTCGAGTCCAAGAGTGTCCATGCGGTCGCCCATGAGTATCTCAAGGTCATCGAGGGCGGCACGGCGTCGCTTGATGCTCGCCAGCTGGCAGAGGCGTAGCGCGTGTCCTCGCTTATACGGGACATAAAGGAGAGGGTGAGCATTCCGGGGCTCGTTCTCGTCGTTCTGTTCATCAGTGTGATTTGGGGTAATTCCCTTTTTGCGGGAGAGGGCAGCGGTTCTTTGAGCGCCGGGGTCATGGAGTGGATCCAAGGGCTTTTGCAGTCGCTGGGACTCCCCTTTGCCTGGATCACGAATTTCCTGATTCGCAAAGCGGCCCACTTTACGGAGTATTTCATCCTTGCCCTGCTTTCGTCTCATGCGTTCGACCCCAAGCGCAGCGCCGGATCGGAGGGCGTTGTCGCCGCGTGCGTTCTTTGCGTGCTGGTCTCGTCGATCGATGAGACGATTCAGCTGTTCGTGCCGGGGCGTTGCGGCCAGGTAACCGATGTCTTGATCGATTGCAGCGGGGCTTTCATCGCCACGTTCATAAGGAGCACGGCGGTGCGATGGTATCGCCGTAGGGAATACGGACGCAACGCCTAGCTGGAGCGGGTCCGGGGTCTGTTTTTGGCGATGTTTTCCCATCGCCAAATTTTTCAAAAATACCCCTTGCAATGTTTTTGATAAGAATGCATAATACTCTTCGCTGTGTGACAGACATGGTGGGTGTAGCTCAGTTGGCTAGAGCGACGGGTTGTGGTCCCGTAGGTCGAGGGTTCGAGTCCCTTTACCCACCCCATTCCCTTTCACACGGCAGATGCAAAGGGGCGATTAGCTCAGCTGGCTAGAGCAGGGGACTCTTAATCCCAAGGTCCAGGGTTCGAATCCCTGATCGCCCACCCATTGAATTGTGCAGCCTCGCAAGAGGCTGTTTTGCTATCTGTAGCGAGTCCTAGCTTCGGTTCCTCTTGCGCTCATGAATGTACGTCCTGATGCATGTATGGCCAGACTCGATATGATGTCGCCCTTGCTGTCGCGCCTAAGGAGTAAGATCGCGACAACAAGTGTACATTTTGGGGAAGGTTTTCCGTTCAATTTGTTTTAGCCCATCACGACGGCCGACGTTTCCCCAGGTAATTTTTGAAGGGAAGCGCTTTTACAAGCGTTGGAGAGCCAAAACCTTCCCCAAAACGTACACGTATGGTTTCAGCGGCACTCAATCAGCGCGATAGTGCGATCCGAGGCCCTCGGTACGGCTTCTCATTGCCTGTAGCATCGCCTGGGCGAGCTTGAGTTGCGAGGAGACGCGTATCCCACGTGCAAGTGCGGCGTCGGCGGGTATCACGCAGCCACGGCAATCTCCGTGATATCGTGCTTCGCGCTGCAGTCGTTCAATATCGTCGAGTGCCGTTGCAAGGCCTTCTTCGGTCCGTTGAATCATGGCATGCGCGCTCATGGTCCCCTGCATGTCCTTGGTGATGCGGCTCGCGTCCATGTCGTCTAAGGGCGCTGCGTTCATCCGGATGCGCTCAAGTGACTCTTTGAGGATGCGGTCCGCATTGATACAGGTCGATGCTGTGGTGCCGTGATTCGCGGCGCCCTTGCCGGCAATCCGTCCAAAAACCAGGCCGTTTGCGCTGGAGAGCCCCCCGATTCGATCGGCGCCGTGCATGCCGCCCGTGACTTCACCACATGCAAAAAGTCCTGGTACGCTCGTCTTGGCATGAGCGTCGATGTGGATACCGCCGTTTGCCGCATGCGCGTACATCGCAACGCGCAGCTCGTCGTTGGGGGTGATTCCAAGCTCGTCTTCCATCCATTGCGCGAACGTCTGCACGTACTCCGGCGCGCCGTCTTTGGGAAAGTTGTAGTGGACGGCGATTCCGTCCTCTCCGGCGGCGTCGATTGCCATGTCGACGAGTTCATCACCGAGACGGCACGTGAACGGTCCGTGTCCTGAGCGCGCTTCAAGTAAATCGGAAAGCCCGTTGCGGTCGGCGGGCAAAATACCGGCGGGGTCTTCGAAGACCGCATAACGGAAGGTCTTTTCGTTGTAGACGATTCCACGGGCGGGCGAGACGAGCCCAGGCATCATTTGCATGAATTCGATATTCACGAGTGAGCAGCCCGCGTCGAGGGCGATGCCGTGTGCGGAACTGAGGACGTCTCGTGAGGTGAGACTGCGTTCAAACAGTCCTCCCGTGCCGCCGGAACACAAGATGACCGATTTGGCGGGGAAGGGGAAAAGCTTTTGTTCGCGCCTGTCGTACAGGATGGCGCCGATGACCGGGCCATGCTGATCTCGAACGATCTCCATGAGCTCACAGCGCTCTAGGAGCCCGATGCCGAGCCGTTCGACCTCGGCACGCGCGACGCGTTCGAAAGCCTCGCGCGTTATGCCTCGCCACAGGCGATTCGCGTGGTCGAAGCAGGGGATGAACGCGACCTCGCGCGCGCTTTCGGCGCTGGCGGGGCGTTTGAGGGGAACGCCGAGCTCCTGTTCAAGCCACTCGATTGCGGGGCGGATGTTGTGAGCGAACGTCTCAACAAGGGCGGGGTCGGCGACGCCGCAGCCGACATTCTCGATGGTTGCGACAAGATCGGCCTCGCCTTCTTCGTCGGCTGGGCCGATAAGCCCCAAGCCCCAGGTGCCTGGGTAGAAACTCGATCCGCCGAAGAGTGGGCCGGCACAAGCGATTGTGACGTTCGCGCCCGCTCGCGCCGCCTCAATGGAGGAAACGATGCCGGCGATGCCGCCGCCGATTACGAGGACGTCGGTCTCTTCACGCATGTTGGTCCCTTCTCACGTTCTGTCAAAAGCGTAGGGGTCTTACCGTTATAAGACAACCGATGGCCCGGTGAGGCTCTCAAATGGCCCATGAACGGTCAATTGTCCCTTGTGGTTGGCGCGAGCAACGTATGGGCGAAGAACCGCTCTGAGGGGCCGTGCGCTGCCTTTGTGGTGCGGGGGCTCATCCCATTGCGCATCGGGTATAGTGCTGGCATCGCAAGGGAACCCGGAGATGGGATGGATGATATGAAGATCAAGGTTTTCGAACTCCGCGATGACGAGCGCGCGGCGTACGACCGTGTTGTTGGCGAGCTGCCCACCGGTTGCGAGGTGGCCTGGTCCGCGGACACGCTTACGAGCGCGACGCTGGACATGCTGGATGGTGCCGAGGGAGTCGTCATTGTCAACAAGAGCCCGTTGGATGCGGACATGCTTCGCGAGTTGTACGATCGAGGGGTTCGGTATGTTGCAACGCGCAGCATCGGCTTCAACCATATCGATATAGATGCGGCCAAGGAACTTGGCATCCACGTGTGCAATACGACCTATCCGCCTTATGGCGTGGCTGAGTTTGCCGTCATGCTCATGCTCATGGCTCTGCGCAACTACAAGCCCGCCATGTGGCGACAGCAGGTCAACGACTACTCGCTAGCCGGATTGCGCGGTCGCGAGCTGCGCACCCTTACTGTGGGCGTCATGGGGACGGGTCGCATCGGCCGCGCCGTTATCGATTATCTGCGAGGCTTCGGCTGCAAGATTCTCGCATACGATCCGTTTCCCAGCGAGGAGCTCGCCGCTCGCGGCGATGTCACTTATGTGGGACTCGACGAGCTGTACGCCCAGAGCGATCTTGTGACGGTGCATATCCCGCTCATGGAATCCACACGGGGCATCATCAACCGCGAGGCGATTGCAAAGATGCGCGACGGCGTGGTGCTGGTGAATGTCAGCCGCGGAGAGCTCATGGATGTCGATGCGCTGGTCGAGGGCATTGAGAGTGAGAAGATCGGTGCCCTTGCCATGGATGTCTTCCCAGAGGAAGACGGCATCTACCATGTGAGCCGCACGCACGACATCCTGGCAAATCGCAACATGGCGTATCTACGCCAGTTCCCCAACGTCATCCTGACGCAGCATATTGCCTTCTATACGGATATCGATGTCGACAGTATGGTCGAACAGGGCATTCGTGGCATTCTGGCCATGGCGACGGGGGAGTGCGCCACGGAGCTGTAGCGTCTTCACGTTAACGGCGTCTCTCCTGGGTACAACTGCTTAGTCAAAGACAGGCCGAGAAAGGATGATGTCATGAGCTGTGCCGTTGTGTGGAGTAGCAAGACGGGCAACACCGAGTTGCTGGCGCGATCGATCGTTGAGTTCGTGGGGGATGACTGCGTGTATGCCGGCGGACCTTCGTCGGATGCCCTTGGGGCCGACCGAGTGTATGTGGGCTTCTGGACGGATAAAGGGAGCTGCGATGAATTGATTGCGGCGTTCTTGACCGCCCTCGACTCCCAGGAGGTCTTCCTATTCGGCACGGCGGGCTTCGGTGGCTCAGGTGCGTATTTTGAGCAGATACTCACAAAGGTCCGCGCGTTGATACCCGACACCGCGACTGTGGTGGGCACGTTCATGTGTCAGGGAAAGATGGGCGCCGGGGTGCGCAGGCGCTATGAGGCGATGCGCGAACAAGGGGTTCCGGCCGAAAAGGTCGATGCTCTCCTTGCGAACTTCGATACCGCGCTAACGCATCCGGACGACGGGGATATTCTCGCCTTGCGCGATGTGCTTGAGAGCACTAAATAGCTAAGGTACCCCCTTCCTTACGAGAAATGGCCGCCACCCGAAGGTGACGGCCATTATCATGCCGAGTCTATGCGTGCGGTGTGAATGCTACTCGTTGATGGCGGCGTTCACGGCAACGGCGCAGGCGACGGTGGCACCGACCATGGGGTTGTTGCCCATGCCGATGAGACCCATCATGTCGACGTGCGCAGGCACGGAGGAGGAACCGGCGAACTGGGCGTCGGAGTGCATACGGCCCATGGTGTCGGTCATGCCGTAGGAGGCAGGGCCGGCGCCCATGTTGTCCGGGTGCAGGGTACGGCCAGTGCCGCCACCGGAGGCCACGGAGAAGTACTTCTTGCCGGCCTCGAGGCGCTCCTTCTTGTAGGTGCCCGCGGTGGGGTGCTGGAAGCGCGTGGGGTTGGTGGAGTTACCGGTGATGGAGATGTCCACGTTCTCGTGCCACATGATGGCAACGCCCTCGCGGACGTCGTCGGCGCCGTAGCAGTTGACGGCAGCGCGGGGGCCATCGGAGTAGGGGATGGTCTCGACGACCTTGAGCTCGCCCGTGAAGTAGTCGAACTGGGTCTTCACGTAAGTGAAGCCGTTGATGCGGGCGATGATCTGGGCGGCGTCCTTGCCGAGGCCGTTCAGGATGACGCGCAGCGGCGTCTTGCGGGCCTTGTTGGCGTTGAGGGCCAGCTTGATGGCGCCCTCAGCAGCGGCGAAGGACTCGTGGCCGGCGAGGAATGCGAAGCACTCGGTGTCGTCGGACAGGAGCATAGCGCCCAGGTTGCCGTGGCCCAGACCGACCTTGCGGTCCTCGGCGACGGAGCCCGGGACGGTGAAGGCCTGGATGCCCTCACCGATGATGGCGGCAGCCTCAGAGGCGGTCTTGGCGCCCTTCTTGATGGCCAGCGCGCAGCCCAGGGTGTAAGCCCACTCGGCGTTCTGGAACGCGATGGACTGGGTGTCGTGCACGATCTCGCGGGCGTTCACGCCCTTGTCGAGGCAGATCTGCTCGGCTTCCTCGAGGGAGGCAATGCCGTTCTCAGCGAGGCAGGCGTTGATCTTCTCAACGCGGCGCTCGTAACCTTCGAAAGTAACAGCCATGGTTATAGTCCCTCCCTTTCGTTACTCGTGGACCGGGAAGACGTTGGCGACCGTGTGGGTCTCCTCGTCCGTGCGCGGGTCGATGTACTTGGCGGCGTTCTCCCACTGACCGTAGTGGCCCATGGCGCCGGCGATGGCCTCCTCGGGGGTCTTACCGGCCTTGAGGGCGTCGGTGAACTTGCCGAGGTTCATGAACTCGAACGCGATGATCTCGTTGTTGGCGTTGAGGGCCATGCGGGTCACGTAGCCCTGGGCGAGCTCGAGGTAGCGAGCGCCCTTGGCCTTGGTGCCGAACATGGTGCCGACCTGGGAGCGAAGGCCCTTGCCGAGGTCGTCGAGGGAGGCGCCCACGGGCAGGCCGCCCTCGGAGAACGCGGTCTGGCTGCGGCCGTAGACGATCTGCAGGAAGATCTCACGCATGGCCACGTTGATGGCGTCGCAGACGAGGTCGGTGTTGAGAGCCTCGAGGATGGTCTTACCGGGAAGGATCTCGGAAGCCATGGCGGCGGAGTGGGTCATGCCCGAGCAGCCGATGGTCTCGACGAGGGCCTCCTCGATGATGCCCTCCTTGACGTTCAGCGTGAGCTTGCAGGCACCCTGCTGGGGGGCGCACCAGCCCACACCGTGCGTGAGGCCGGAGATGTCCTTGATCTCCTTGGCCTGGACCCACTTGCCCTCCTCGGGGATGGGCGCGGGACCGTGGTATGCACCCTTGGCGACGGGGCACATGTTCTCCACTTCCTGTGAGTACTGCATGCCTCTCCTCTCTTTCGTAGTTGGTGCCCATCTCGCGGCCAGTCGACTGCGCAACGGGCAAACCTGACATGCAGATTCATTTTAGCGCGATTTGTCCACCCAGTATTCCGTGAACGGTGGAAATTCGATTCTGGAGCGTTTCAATAGGTGAAATTGCGTGTGAAGTGTTCGCGCTTCGTGAAGAGACCGAAGGTTGACGTATTTCGCGCGCGGATTGAAACGATTTCAAGCCGACGAATCCCAGGAATGGTTGGGGTTATCGTGTCTCCCCGTTGTTGCGACGCGCCGATTCGGCGGGGCGAGGCTTTTTGGGCATCTTCACCGTGAGATCTCCTGTTTGCGAGCGTGTGACTTTGCGCTCGAGCGAGCTCGGCTGCGATGCGGTCGGGCGATACGCGATTCCCGCACGGCGTTTGACGCTGCCCCAATCGCCATGGGCGACGTGGACGGTGTTCTCGAGGCGGCGGTTCCATCGGTGGTAGATGCTTTCCCCGGTTGTGGAGCGCATGCCCATGCACGGTGCGGCGATGACGACGGGGAGCAGGTATTCGACGGAGCGCCAGATGACTAGGCCTGCAGATAGATGCCAGCCGAACATGTTGCCGAATAGATAGGTGAAGCCCACCTCGGCGCCGCCTGCGCCGCCGGGTAGCGGGATGGCGTTGACCAGGAGCTCGACCATCGAGCCCGAGGCGAGGCAGATCAGCAGGTCCGCTTCGAGGCCGAATGAGCGAAGTACGAAATAGGGGAGTGCGTACATGCATCCGAGCTGGAGCAGCGTGAGGAGCTCGACGACCGGAAGCAAGTGCCAGTTGGATGCGGCGGAACGGAACGCCTGGGAGAAGGAAGTGACCTGCGTGGTGAGGAAGTCGAGATAGCGCTCGTAACGTTCGTCATTGAGGACGTGCAGGGCATGGCCCAGCTTGAGACCGAGACCGCCGAGCTTTTGGATGGGGCCGGGGAGCAGGCAAAGGAGAAGGACGCCGCCGACCTGGACGAACTTGAACCCGAACATGAAGACCCCGATCCACACGACATCGAGCCCAAGGATCTTGACGTCGGCGAAGGTCGTCAGGAAATAGTCACCGCAGAACAGCAGCATGATGGCGGCGAAGATGCCCTCGCCCGCCTCATAGAGGGTGAAGCGGACGAATTGCAATGCCGAGGCATCCGGCAGGGAAAGGCCCGCGCGGGTGAGGCGATAGATTTGGGAGGGGATGACGCCGGCACCGCCGGGGGTGAGGCGCATGAAGAAGACGCCGGAGGCTTCGACGCTCATGAGGTCCCGAAAGCCCACGGGGGAATCATGGTCGACCACGACGATGGCGGCGTATGCGAGGACACCGAAGACGTAATAGCACAAAAAGCAGGCGACGCCCGCGATGATCCACTGGGGGTTGACGCCTATGAGTGCACGGACGAAGTCGTCGAGCTGGCCGCTCAAGACGAGGTAGGCGGCGTAGGCGATTCCGAGGAACGCGAGGAAGATGAACGTGGTGCGCACCTGCTTCATGGAGGTGCTGTCGGCTTTGCGGTCCTGGACGGCCGAGGTGTCACCTACGGCGATCTTGGGGGCACGCCGATCGCGAGTCGGCTCGACGGACCCGGTTGCCCCGGTTGCCGTTGGGCGCTCCTGTTCGCGATCGATGTTCGACGTCATGCCTTGCCTCCATGGTGCATCGTGCGCCGCGTCGTCGCGGCCGTGTACACAGTGTACCCGTCTACCGCCGTGCGGCCCCGGGCTTGTCCCGATGCACAAGATGGCTACGCGCTTCGATAAGCCTGAGCGTGCTATCGAGAGCGAGTGCGAGGGCGGCGCAGCAAATCGTGCCAGCGAGGATCTTGTCGATGTTCATGCTCCGCAGACCGCTGAGCAGGATCATGCCGAGTCCACCGGCGTTGATGGTTGCCGCGATGGTGGCGATACCGATGGTGGAGATGCAAGCCAGGCGTACGCCGGCGATGATGGCAGGAAGGGCGAGGGGCAGCTGCACTTTGAGCAGCACTTGCGAATCGCTCAGGCCCATGCCGCGCGCAGCTTCGATAAGTGCCGGGTCAACGCCACGAATACCCTCGAGAGCATTGCGGACGAGCATGAACTGGTTGTATACCACCATGACGATGACGGCGCTGGTGAAGCCCAATCCGGTCAGAGGGATGAGCAGGGCGAACAGTGCGAGACTGGGAATGGCATACGCTGCCCCGAGGACCTCTACTACGGCATTGCCGAGCGGTCGGTTCCGTAGACAGGCAACGGTGATGAGCGCGGCGATGGCACAGGAGATGAGCATGGTCGCGCCCAGCAGCATGAGGTGCTCGGCTGTCGCCTCGAGCAGGTCGTCGGCGTGCGTGGCCATGTATGACAACAGGCCCATCACGCCCTCCTGCCCTCGGGCGTGTAACCCTGCGTTTCGAGCAGCTCGCGTACGAAGGGCGTGGCGGGATGTGCGAGCAGCTCTTCGGGGGTGGCGTATTGCTGCACGCGGCCGGCATCGACCACCAGGACCTTGGTGCCCAGCTTGAGGGCCTCGGTGACGTCGTGCGTGACGAAGACGAAGGTCTTTCCGCTGCCGCGGTGGATGCGCAGGAGTTCGTCTTGGAGTTTGGCGCGGGTGATCGCATCGATGGCGCCGAAGGGTTCGTCGAGCAGCATGATCTCGGGCGAGGCGGCCAATGCGCGCACGAGTCCGACGCGCTGTTGCTGGCCACCGGAGAGCTGGGCGGGGTAGCGGTCGTGAAAATCGGCTGGGTCGAGGTGGACGAGCTCGAGCAGCTCGTCCACGCGAGCGTCGATACGCCCGCGGTCCCACTTGAGGATCTTGGGAACGCAGGCGATGTTCTCGGCGACGCTCATGTGCGGGAATAGTCCCGTCTGCTGGATGACATAGCCGATGCCCCGGCGCAGCTCGACAGGGTCGACCTGCGATACATCCTGGCCGTTCACCAGCACGGTTCCCGTGTCGGGATCGTGCAGGCGGTTGATGAGCTTGATGAACGTGGTTTTGCCGCCGCCGGAGGTACCGAGCACGCAGACGAGCTCACCGGGATCGATCGCCAGGGAGACGCGATCGAGCGCCGGTACCGCCGCGCCCGGGAAGCGCTTGGTGACATTTTTGAATTCAACTGCCGGGGTCATGAGCCGTCCTTCTCCGCTCGTAACGTTGCCTTGTCATGTCGGGAGCTGATGTTGGATGAGGTTTTTCGTACTCGTGTTGGGTTTTGCGAAGTAGAGGCGCGCTGAGCCCTGACAAAACCCCAGTTGGGGAAGCGCCGCCAAGGGAATGTACTTCGAACCTGCCGGAATCAGTACGAAAAACCTCATTGAAGTGCCGCGACTGCTATGAAATGGAGTCGTAGTAGTCCTTCGCGACGTCCTCGTAATCCTCCTTGTCGATGTCAACGCGGGCGTTGAGGCGCGTGAGCTCCTCGGTGGTGAGGGCGGCGTTCACGCGATCGAGTGCCTCGGCGATACCGGGGTTGGCCTCGAGGACTTCGGCGCGCATGACGGGAGCCACGTTGTAGGGCGGCCAAACGTGCTTGTCGTCCTCGAGTAGCGTGAAGGCGGGGTCGGTGAGCTGGGCTTCGGTGGTGTAGGCGGGGGTGACGTCGGCCTCGTCGTTGCGAAGCACCTCGTACTTCAAACCCTCGTCGTAAATCGCGGAGGCCTTCCAGTCGAAGGGGCCGTAGGTGGCCTCGAGGGCGGGGAGGCCGTCGGCTCGCTCGTCGAATTGACCCTGGCTGGCGAAGCGCAGGTCTTCGGCGTGGGCCTGCAGGTCGGAGATGGTTTTGATCCCGTACTTCTTTGCGGTCTCGGTGCGAATAACAAGCCCCTGGCCATCGGCGGCCTCGGATTTGTTTAGCCATACCAGGTCGAACTGATCGGCATAGGCGCTCTTAACGGTCTCGTAGACCTCCTCGGGGTCGGTCAAGGGGTCCATCTTGAGGACGGAGATGAGGCCGGTGCCCGTGTATTCGGGGTACAGGTCGATGTCGCCGTTTTCGATGGCGGTGTGAATGAGTGAACCCGAGATCTCAAACGAGCGATTGACATTGAATCCCGCGTCCTCCAGGGCAAGGGCGTAGAGCTCGGAGAGGATGACGCCCTCGGTGAAGGCCTTCGAGCCGACCGTGATGGCGTTCTCGCCGCCTTTGGAGTTTCCGCAACCGGAAAGAGATGAGGAGCTCAGGAATGAGAGTGTTGCGGTGCCACATAGGGCTAGAGCGCTGCGACGGGTGATTGTGGTGTTCATGATGGTCCTTTCAGAAGGAATGGGGCGTATCTAATCAGTGGGGCTGATCTGTGGGCGGCTCTCACGTTGGCGGGTGGCCGGTTGGTCATGCTGCGCCGAGGTCGATGGGCGGGAACGAGGGCCGTCCGTAGAATCAGCGGGCGGATGAGCCGAGGTGTTCGTACGTGCGGATGCGTCGATCGACCATGGCGAGCACGCGATTGACGATCAACGAGAGCACGGCGACGGAGATGCCGCCGATCCAGAGCAGGTCGTTACGGAGCGCTCCGAGCCCTGTATAGATGAGGATACCCAGGCCGCCCGCCCCGATATACGCTGCAAGTGTTGCGGATGCGATGATTTCGGAAGCGGCGGTGCGGACGCCGGAGAAGGCAAGCGGGAAGGCGAGCGGCGCCTTGACGGTGAGCCAGAGACGAGCCGGACTCATGCCCATGCCGACTCCCGCCTCTATGACATCGGCGGGGACGCTTCTCAATGCGACGGCCGTGTTGATGAGGATGGGCGGGATGGCGAGGACGGTGAGCGCCACGACTGCGGGCACGGTGCCCACGCCCAGGTACGGTACGCAGATAATGAGAATCGCCAGGCTGGGGATCACGCGAAGGACCCCAGCTGTCCCGGTGGCGAGTCGTTCGCTCCATGCGTGCTGGGAACACAAGATGCCGAGTGGGACCGCGATGGCGAGCGCCGCGGCGAGTGCCATGCCGCTGATGGCGAGATGGTCGATGACCATCTGGACCCATTCGGCCCCATGCTCGGAAAAGTATGTCGTAATCTGCTGGATCATCTCCACCTTGGTTCAACGAGATCGCAAACGGGGACGGGTGAATTGAGACTGGCCGTCTTGTGCCACCTCAATTTGGGGACAGTCCCTAAATTGAGGTGGCGCGGGGCTCTAGGCGTCGAGCATGCCGTCGAGGGTGCGCCAGGCGAGTTCGGCGCACTTCACACGCGCCGGCATGTGCGAGATGTCCTTAAGCTGGGCGGCCTCGTCGAGGTCTTCGAAATCCTCCTCGGAGAGCTCCTCGCCGCGGATCATGGCGAGGAAAAGGCTCGAGAGGCGCTTTGCCTCCTCGACGGTCTCGTCGGTGATGAGCTCGGCCATGATGTCGGCCGATGCCTGGGAGATGGCACAGCCGTGACCGGTGAACGCGGCCTCGACGATCACGCCGTTCTCGACGCGCAGTGAGAGCGTGAGCTCGTCACCGCAGCTAGGGTTAATGCCGTCGTGTGTGTGCGTGGGGGCATCCATCTCGTACTTGTAGTCGGGATGTGTGTTGTGCTCCATGAAGGAGGCGGAGCCGTAGAGGTTACCCATGCTCGGGTCCTTTCGTGTACTGAAAACCTCAATTTAGGGACAGTCCCTAAATTGAGGTGCGCGTGCGACTAGTTGTGGAAGACGCTCCAGACGTGGTTGAGGGAGTCGATGAAGCGATCGATGTCGTACTTGTCGTTGTAGAAGGCGATGCTGGCGCGGCAGCAGGCGAGATTCTCGACCTGAAGCCAGGTGAGCAGCGGCTGAGCGCAGTGGTGGCCTGCGCGGATGCACACGCCGTCCATGTCCATGATGCTGGCGACGTCATGCGGGTGGATGCCGCGCACGTTGAAGCTGATGGCGCCATGGTGCTGGTCCCAGTAGATGGACCCGACGATGTCGACGAAGGGAAGCTCGACCATACGGCTCATGGCGTAGTGGACGAGTGCGCGCTCGCGCTCGGCGACGGTCTCGTAGCCGACCTTGTTCACGAGGTAGTCCAGCGCGACGCCCGTGGCGTAGATGCCCGCGGCGTCTTGCGTGCCGGCCTCGAACTTCTCGGGCACGGGGGCCCAGGTGGCTCCCTGCTCGGTGACGGAGTCGATCATCTCGCCGCCGGTGTAGACCGGGTCGGTGCGATCGAGCAGGTCCGTGCGACCCCACAGCACGCCGACGCCCATGGGGCCGAGGGCCTTATGCGCGGAGAAAGCCAGGAAGTCAGCCCCGAGCTCCCGCACGTCGAGGGCCATGTGCGGGACGGACTGCGCGGCGTCGACCACCATGTAGGCGCCGTTGGCGTGAGCGGCCGCGGCGAGCTTGGCGATGGGGTTCTCCACGCCGAGCACGTTGGAGACGTGGCCGCAGGAGACGATCTTGGTCGCAGGGCCGATCTTGGCGGCGATCTCGTCGTCGGTGATCTGGCCGGTGGGGGTTGGGTAGAGGTAGACGAGCTTCGCGCCGGTCTCGCGGCAGACCTGCTGCCAGGGGATGAGGTTGGAGTGGTGCTCCATGATGGAGATGGCAACCTCGTCGCCGGGCTCGAGCACGTGCGGGGCAAAGCCCTTGGCTACGATGTTCAGGGCTTCGCTCGTGTTGCGGCAGAAGACGACCTCGTTGGCGCGGGCGCGACCGCGCTCGTCCACGGCGCCGATGAGCTCGGCGATTTGGGAGCGGACCTTCGCGATGGCCTCGGTCGCCTCGACGGAGAGCGAGTACAGGCCGCGCAGCGGGTTGGCGTTCATCGTCTCATAGAAGCTCTTCTGCGCCTCGAGCACGCAGACGGGACGCTGAGCGGTGGCGCCGCTGTCCAGGAAGGCGAGTTCGGGGTGCTGAGCGAGCAGTGGGAAGTCGCCCTTGAAGGGGTTGAGCTCGATATCGACGCGCGGCCAGCCGCGGCTGACCTCGTCGGAAGCATCGAAGACGAATTCAGACGGAGCCGTGCAGGTGTCGCACGTCACGTTCTCGGTGTCGATCACGCGATCTCCTCCTCAAAATGCGGGATGATCTGGTTGCCGAGGCGCACGACGTTGGCGCGCACGGCGTCATTGGGCGCCTGCAACGCGGCGTCCTCGAGCTTTGCGGAAAGGAACAGGGCTTCGGTCTGCTCCTGGGAGAGGCCGCGGCATGCCGCGTAGAAGAGCTGATCGGGACGCACGTGGCCGATGGTTGCTCCGTGGTTGCCCGCGACGTCGTCCTCATCGCACAGGATGTTCGGGACGGTTTTGTTGTCCACGCCCTTGCTCGCCAGCAGCACAGTCTCGCGCTCGTTACCCTCGGCGCCCTTTGCCCCGTGGATGAGGTCGATGGTGCCGCGCAGGCACTTCTTGGACGTGCCCGTGAGTACGCCGTTGGCATCCATGTTGGAGACGGTCTTGCGCCCGCGATGGCGGATGATGTAGTTGAAGTCGCGCTGCTGGGTGCCCGAAGCGAGATAGCTCGTGTCGACGTCAATGCGGGAGCGGTCGCCCCGCAGGTCGGCCGCGAGGCCGGTGGCGGTGAAGCCGCCGCCCAGGACCACATGGCGCACATTCACGCGGGCGCCCTCGTCCAGAACGAATCCGGAGTCCTCGACGCAGGTGACGGCATCGCTCGCGGTGAGGTACACCGTGATGTCGACGCGTGCGCCGGCACCGGCGAACACACGCATGGTGGAGCCCATGAAGGCGGGGGCATCGGCGTCGCTGTCGAGGGAGAGCGCGATGGAGAAGGTGGAGTTGGGCGCGGCGACGATGTCGATGCTGGCGCCCGAAGCCTCGCCCTCGTGCGTAGTGACGCGGATCGTGGCCTCGGCTTCCTCACCCTCCTCGGTGGCGAGCACGGCGGTGCCGCCCGCAAGGAAGTTGAGGTAGGCGCGCATGTCGGCGCCCACGCCGGTTTCAAAATCGTTTGCGATGTCGCAAGCGATTTCGGAGAGCACGGCGCGGTGCTCATAGGTTGAGAGAGCGGGGATGTCGAGCTCTTCGGCTCCGCGGTCGGCGCCAGTGGCGGCGGTGATCATGGCGCGCTCATCGGCCGGCTTGTCCGTGCGTGTGCTGTCGATACGCTCTTGGAGCGCGGCGACGGAGCCCTCGAAGCTGGTGGTGTTGTCGAGTGTGTCTCCCGCCTCGATTTCGACCTGGCAGTTGCGCTCGAGGTCGTCGGGGATCTGAATCGTGACGTCGTTCATCTTGAGCCAGCTCCAGGTGGGGGCGGGCATGGCGGACGCATGGCGGATGGTCATACCTGGCATCTTCATTATCCGATCGCCCCTTCCATCTCGAGCTTGATCAGGTTGTTCATCTCGACGGCGTATTCGAGCGGGAGCTCCTTGGAAACGGGGTTCGCAAAGCCGTTCACGATCATGGTGCGGGCCTCTTCCTCGGAGATGCCGCGGCTCATGAGATAGAAAATTTTATCGTCGCCGATGCGGCCGATGGTCGCCTCATGCCCGATGTCGACGTTCTTGGCGCGGATGTCCATCGCGGGGATGGTGTCCGAACGGCTGATGTCGTCGAGCATGAGTGACTGGCACGAGACGCTCGCCGCGGATCCCTCGGCGGCCGGGGTGGCCACGATGGAACTGCGGAAGGTGGAGATGCCACCGCCCTTGGAGATGGACTTGGTCTCGACCGTGGCGGTGGTGTCGGGCGCGCCGAGCACGACCTTGCAGCCGGTATCGAGGTTCTGGCCGCAGCCGGCGAACGTGATGCCGGTGAAGCTCGAGCGGCTCTTGCGGCCCGCGAGGACGCTCATAGGGTAGAGGTAGCCCACATGGCTGCCGAAGGAGCCTGAGATCCACTCGATCTCGCCCTCCTCCTCGCAGCGGGCGCGCTTGGTGTTCAAGTTGTACATGTTCTTCGACCAGTTCTCGATGGTCGAGTACCGCAGGTGCGCACGCTTGCCCACGAAGAGCTCGACAGCGCCCGCATGCAGGTTGGCCACGTTGTACTTGGGCGCGGAGCAGCCCTCGATGAAGTGCAGGTCCGCGTCGTCCTCGACCACGATGAGGGTGTGCTCGAACTGGCCGGCACCCTTCGCGTTCAGGCGGAAGTAGCTTTGCAGCGGGAAGTCGAGCTTGACGCCTTTCGGCACGTAGACGAAGGAGCCGCCGGACCACACCGCGCCGTGCAGGGCGGCGAACTTGTGGTCGGTGGGCGGGATGAGCGTCATGAACTTCTCGCGGATGATGGCCTCCCATTCGGGGACCTGCAGGGCCTCCTCGATGCCGGAGTAGACGATGCCCATCTTGGCGGCGGTGTCCTGCATGTTGTGGTAGACGAGCTCGGAGTCGTACTGTGCGCCGACGCCCGCGAGGTAGCTGCGCTCTGCCTCGGGGATGCCGAGGCGCTCGAAGGTGTCCTTAATGTCGTCGGGGACGGACTCCCAGTCGTTCTTCTGGTCGGTGTTGGGCTTGACGTAGGTCACGATGTGATCCATGTCCAGGCCCTCGATGCCCGGGCCCCAGGTGGGGTTGGGCGTATTGTGGTAGATCTCGAGCGACTTGAGACGACGCTCGAGCATCCAGGCGGGCTCGTTCTTGCGCTCGGAGATCTCGCGCACGATATCGGGCGTGAGACCGGCGTCCAGGCGCTCGAAGCCCTCCTCGCCATAGCGGAAGTCGTAGAGGCTGCGGTCGATGTCCGCGACCTCGGTGCGGTTCTTTGCCATCGCGTGCCCCTTACTGCTTGTCGGAGGAACCGCAGGTGGCGCCATTCGCGTCGAGTGTGGCGCGCAGGGACTGCACCATGCCGGCGCCGAGGTTCATCGACGCAGCGCGCACGGGGTCGACGGCGGGTGCGGGCTGGTCGGCCTGCTCGGCGGCGAGCTGCGCGGCGGCCTCGCGCTCAAAGGAATCGAAGCCGTTTGCGTCGATCCAGGGGATGAGGGAGGCGTCGTCCTCGCGGACGATGCGGCCGTTGACCATCACATGGACGCGGTCGACCTCGAGGTGCTCGAGGATGCGCGTGTTGTGGGTGATGATGACGAGCGAGCCGTCGGTGCTCTTGCGGTAAGCGTCCATGCCGCGGGAGACCACGCCGAGGGCGTCGACGTCCAGGCCGGAGTCGGTCTCGTCCAGGATGGCGAGTTTGGGCTGGAGCAGCAGCAACTGCAGCATCTCGACCTTCTTCTTCTCACCGCCGGAGAAGCCCACGCCGAGTTCGCGATTGAGGTAGGCGGTGTCCATGTCGAGCTCGGCGGCGAGCTCCTTCACGCGGCGGCGGAACTCCTTGCCCTTCATCTCAAGGCCGGGGCGGCCGGCGATTTGCGCGCGCAGGAAGCTGGACAGCGGCACCCCCGGGATCTCGACGGGGGCCTGGAAGGAGAGGAAGAGGCCGGCGCGGGAGCGCTTGTCGGGGGAGAGATCGGTGATGTCCTGGTCGTCGAAGGTGATGGTGCCTTGCGTAACGGTGTAGACCGGGTCGCCCATGATGACGTGGCCCATGGTGGATTTACCGGCACCGTTGGGGCCCATGAGGACGTGGGTCTCGCCTGCGCCGACGGCGAGGTCGATGCCCTGGAGGATGGTCTTTTCGTCCACGGAGGCGGTGAGGCCGGCGATGTTGAGCAGGGGTGTTGCGCTCATATCAAATCCTTTCGAGGGGCGCGGGTGCGGCTGCGGCGCGTGCGTCGGGGCGCGCGGCCGATGTGCGATCCGCGCTAAACTCTAGAAGTTCACTCGGATTAACGATACGATGATAGCCGATTTCTGGGAGAATATGCCGATGTTTCGTCGGTGCTCGTGTTGCTCCACATCGTTTACCGCAAGGGGGTTCGTCCATGCTCATTTCCTCGAAGGGCCGCTATGCGCTCAAATTGATGATTTACATCGCAGCCATCGGCGGGGACCCGGTGGGGGAGAGCATCAGTGCGGATGCCGTTTCACGTGAGGCCCTCGCGCCTCGTCCGCAGACCAAGGTCTCCTTGCGCGAGGTTGCCGAACGTGAGGGCATTTCCCTCAAGTACCTGGAGCAGCTCGTGCGCCCGCTCATGAACGCGGGGCTGCTGAGGAGTGTGCGCGGCAAGGGCGGCGGTTACGTGCTGGCCAAGCCTGCAGCCGAGGTTCGCGCTGGGGATATCCTGCGCGCGGCGGAGGGCGAGCGCTCGACCGTTGCGTGCGAGGGTCTCGATGGGACGTGTGGACGTAGCGACCTGTGCTCAACCGTGAAATTCTGGACGGGCCTTGAGGAGACGATCGATGCCTATGTCGACGGCGTGACCCTTGCCGAGCTTGCACACGTGCCGGAGATTAAGATCGAGATCGATCGATAGGCGTTTCTGTCTGCTATTTGGGTCTGCGCGACGGGCTCATCTTGATCGATATACAAGTTTTGACCGGTATTGCGTACAAATATGCAAACATTGGGGGACGAATCCATTTCCAAAAATGAAACTGTACGTTTTGGGGAAGGTTTTGCTTCCGAACGGGCGGATTTGCGCACTCGTCCGATTCACGAACAGGCTTTTCTTTCTCATTGACTCTAGGCCGGATCGCAAATAGCCCAAAAAGCTTCCCCAAAACGTACAGTTTGAAATTGAGGCCCCGTTTAGACGCTTATTTTGACTGATGGGCTTCTAGCGTTTGATTGACTTGCTCGAAACGCCTGTGTGGCGTAAGCGCGGTTGCCATTACGTTGTCGGGTAGTACTGAAAGCGCCTTCAACTGCCCGAATGTTTAAAATTCGCGAGCGTAATATTGCCTGATTTTGTTTGTATGTGCGGAATGTGGATACTGTCCGTATTTGCCTATATGGTATGAGTGGTTCAGCTATTGGCCCGGCGTTGATGGGGCCGTCGCTTGCAGGAATCAATCTCGCTCGGCTTCTGGCATGGCGGTCAAGTCGGTTTATGTGCTTTTGAGTGGATGGCTGAAGAGTCCTTGTGGCAAATCAGGGGGCGTTTCCCCAACAAGAGTTTTCTAGTTCGACTCGACTTGTGGTTCTATTGGAATTCTATATGAGAGCGATGATGCGGCTTTTTGTTTTAAGAGAAGGGGATGTGAATGGGGACCAAACTTACTTCATTAGCTGACAGAACACTTCAATTTCTCCGAGAATGTTATGATCCGATTTGCGTTTTGACTTGCCTGGCTTTAGCTCTTGTTCCCTTAAGCGTGTGCGCTGTTCTTTATCGGAGATGCAAGCACTTGGCTAAATCATTCAACTCTGTTGTTAGAGCGTTGATCATCTTGTGCATAGTAGAATGTTTGGTAATTCTCTTGCGCCCATTATTTAATCTGCATGGTGCACCTGCGTATTTGTCTGGCATTTTAATTTGGACGGTGCTCGCTGCGTTTTTAGTTTTTGCGACGGGAAAACGACGGGTGGCCACGGCGGCGATTCGGTGTTTTCTTCTGCGCGAGAATCCATGGGTTGACTTCTTGCTTCCAGATCGGCTGTTGGGACGGTATCGTCGAATCGAGAGCTTCATACAAATTTGCTGTGTCACTGAGGTGTTTCTAAACAGGGCAAAGAACATTGTATGCAATGCAAAGGGCTTCCTATTGTTTGCTTTTCTCGGTTTTGTGTATGGGATTCATTGTCAAATCGGACGCCCCGATCTTTCGGAGTACCTCGCGATCTTTGCTTCGTCGGATATCGCTAAAACACTTTGGATGATGTTGTCTGTAGTTGAGGAGCATTCGACGATAGCCCTCTCAATCATAGGGGCCATTCTCTGGCTGTTCGTTCATCGGCGTTACCACTTAGTTTCGAGAAAAGTCGTGAGAGAGCGCGAGGAATCGTGTTTTAGCTTTATATCCCATGTTTATCCGGTGTTTCAGCGCCTCAGTACGTATCTAGTGGACAATATAGAGTGCTGCATCAGCAGCAGGGATCGATTGTATTGTCGAGAAATATCGAGCGACCGTATCGAAGGCGATTGGATTGGCGTGCGGCTGGACGCCGAGCTCCTGCGCTTGAACTCGCTTCATAAAGATTATCTCCAGCAAGATGATTGCGTTCGTTCTGAGGTGATTCGTTCGATCTTTTACCGATGCGGTGGAATATTTTACCGCGACCGTTGCTATGACTTCTGGTTATCCGACGGGGGCGCGACGAAATTCATATCGGCGAATGGCGTAGACGGAATTTTGTGCCATCAGACAATTGAAGCGGCGGTTCGTCGTGCCAAAGAGTCGGACGATTTCAACGTTTCTCTCGATCAATCTCGTGACTCTATGATTCTTGAGTCCGCATTGGCATGCATTGATGTTGAACGATTTGTCCATGGCTTTGCGCCACTTCTATTCCCGCATTCTGGATTTCGCGCCTTTTGCCAGGGACTTCTTCGAGAAAAAGAGTGAGTGGTAATTTGGGAACCATCGGGGGGGGGTGGTTATCTTTGATGCTTCCGAATGGGTTGGAGCTTTTGTCAGCCGATCTGGTTATCACATCATAGGCAGGCGACTTGGACGTCGAGAGCGAGCCAATGGGGCTGACGAAAAATGTGAAAGAAACTTTATGGCATCAAAACCATTCCCAAAACGTACAGTTTGAAATCATAATTGCGATTTATACGTAGATTCGCAGCAGCATCTGTGCGGATTATGCGAACTGCGCGCGATATGCCTTGCAGACTTCGTCGACGGGTCCGTCCATGCGCAGATCGCCTTTCTCGATCCAAACCGCGCGCTGGCAGATGCGCTCGACCTGGTCCATGGCGTGGCTCACGAACAGGACGGTGACGTGGCCATCGTCGATGAAGTGCTGGATGCGCTTCTCGCATTTCTCCTGGAAGAACACGTCGCCGACGGAGAGCGTCTCGTCCACGATGAGGATGTCGGGCTCGGTGATGGTGGCGATGGCAAACGCGATGCGCGCGACCATGCCGGAGGAGAAGTTCTTCATGGGCATGTCTACGAAATCGGGCAGCTCGGCAAAATCGACGATCTCCTGGAAGTGCGCGTCGATGAACTCCTCGGTGTAGCCGAGCAGGGCGCCGTTGAGGTAGATGTTCTCTCGCGCAGTGAGCTCGAGGTCGAAGCCCGCGCCCAGCTCGATCAGGGGCGCGATGTTTCCGCGGACGATGCACTCGCCCTCGCTAGCTTCGAGCACACCGGCGATGATCTTGAGCATGGTCGACTTGCCCGAACCGTTGGTGCCAACCAGGCCGACGACCTCGCCGGGTTTCACCTTGAAGGAGATGTTCTTGAGTGCGCGGAACTCGGTGAAGAACAGCTCGTGCTTCATCAGCTTGATGAAGTACTCCTTGAGGTTATTGAGCTGCTCGGACGCCATGTTGAAGATCATGGTGACGTCGTTGACTTCGATGGCGTATTCAAAAGATGCGGGCTTACCCATGGAGGAGATCCTTCGGTAGTTCGGACGGGAGTGCGAGTCGCGGGAGGCGGTGCGCTGTGGGCGCGATTCTGCTCGTGGACAACCTGATCGGGTCGGCGGGCGAGTTGCTCCTTATGCGGCGCGCGGTTTAGATGTACAGGATGAACTTATGCTGGGTCTTGCGGAACACGAGGATGCCGATGCCGAGCATGATGACCGCCCAAAAGACGCACAGGCCAAGTGTCTGCATCGAGGGGTTTTGGTTCCACAGGAAGATGTCGCGCATGAAAGTGACAAAACCGTACATGGGATTGAGTTCGACGATGGACATGACCCAGGTGGGGGCGCCGTTTGCTGCGAGCTGCGTGGGAACCCAGAAGATAGGCGTGAGGTACGTCCAAGCGGTGAGGATGACGCTCCACAGGTGAACGACGTCGCGGAAGAAGACGGCGAGGGAACCCACGATCAGGCCGATGCCGGAACAGAAGAGCACGAGCAGAAACAGGCAGACGGGCAGCCAGATGATGTGCCAGGTGGGCACGACGCGGAACCACAACATGACGAGCGCGACGGCGACCAGAGAGAAGGTGAAGTTCACGAGTGCGAACAGAACCTTCTGAACTGGGAAGACGAAGCGCGAGACGCGGACCTTCTTGAGTAGCGGGGCGGCGTCGATGAACGACATGAGGGCCTGGCTGGTGGACTCAGACATGAAGGAGAACGTGATGTTGCCCAGGATGAGGTAGAGCGGGTAGTTTTCGATGTCGGCGCGGAAGACGAACGAGAACACCACGCTCATGACGATCATCATCATGAGGGGGTTGAGGACCGACCACGCGATACCGAGGACACTGCGGCGGTACTTGCGCTTGAAGTCCTTAGTGACGAGCTGCTTCAAGATGAAGCGATTCTTATCGAGTTCAGTTTTTGCAAACGGCTGAATGTCAGCGGAGGCGGTAGCGGTTTCTGCCACGAGCGACGCTCCTAGGTTGAAGGGCAGGACTATATTCGATTCTAGCATGGAGGAGACGGGGCACGGTTTCTGCATGGGCCGGCGATGTCTTCTCGTGCTCATCCGCCGCTGTAAGTGACTATTCTCAGGGCTGCCCTCGTCACGTTGTTGGTGCCGGCCAATGGTGCCTGCGGTCTAGAACCCTTCGATGACATGGCACTTTCGGACTCGATTCATTGAGGGATTGTTGGAATACCTTGTAGGTGACAAGTGGGACCGGATGAATGGGTTAATCTGATAAAAGAGATATGCACTATTCTCATCAGCGCGGCGAGGGCGGATTGTCGACGGAAGCGGGAAAAGTCGCAGAGAGAATAGTCGCGGAGGGCCCAGAGAGGGCCTTCACCGCCGCAGACTTCGCCGACATCGCAAGCGCTAGGAACGCGGGCAACATCCTCGGAAGGATGTACGCCCGCGGCGAGCTGGCGCGAGCCATCAGAGGCGTGTATTGCGTGCCGGATAAAAGCGAGCTGCTCGGCACCGAGGTCTCCGCGAGTGTCGACGAGGTTGTTCGCGCGGTGCCGCGCGTAAATAAGCGGGTCGTCACGCCGGCAGGCGACGCGGCATTCAATGCGCTGGGGCTCGATACCCAGGTGCCGGCGCGCCATATCTACGTGAGCAGCGGACCCTACAAGACCTATTCCTATGGGCCGTATACAATCGAGTTGAGGCATCGAGCGAATTGCGACCTCTTCGACCGCCCCCCTGTCACCCGCATTGTCGTCCAGGCGTTCAAGACGCGCGGGAGGAATGGAGCGAGCTATGAGGCCGTGTCCGCCCTCGCGCGGAATCTCGCCGACGAGGATGCGGATACCTTGCTGGAGGAGTCGAAGGGGCTCACCTCGTGGACCGCCGAGGGTGCCAAGAGAATTTGGAGGGAGCGACATGATGGATAGAATCGCGCGCGCAGACGCGGCGAAGCGCAGACTCGTTTTCGAGGCGGCTGCGGTGCGCCTCGGCACGACGTCGGCGGTTATGGAGAAGGACTTCTGGGTGTGCTACACCCTCGAGCACCTGTTTCACCGCTGCCCGCTCTTGGATCCGCTCACCTTCAAAGGGGGCACGAGCCCGTCCAAGGCGTTCCATCTTATCCAGCGCTTCTCAGATGACGTGAACCTTATACTTGACTGGAGGATTTCGGGATACGGGCTCGACGAACCATGGGGGGCAAGGAACAACTCGGCTCAGGAATGTTTCAAGGTCGATGATGCCCGAAGGACCGCAGAATACCTAAGGGGTGAGTTTGCCCCGATGCTCGAGGACAGTCTTGGGGAATCTCTCGGCAGTGAGGTTCGGTGCATGCGGGCGATGAGTCGGAGACAGTCTGGTTCGACTATCCTTGGACATACGAATCTCCGGCAACGCTCGACTCAATTAAGCTCGAGATTGGTCCCTTGGCTGCCCGGTCTCCCTCCGAGGAGGCGACGATTGTGCCCTATTCAGGGAGTGTGATGCCGGATGGTTCCGAGGCCTTTTCAACGACGGTCCGGACGGTAAGCCCCCAGCGGGCGTTCTGGGAGAAAAAGACGATCGTTCAGCAAGAGGCCGTGCGTCCAGAGGGGAAGCGCATACCAAGGCGTTGCTCACGGCACCGCTACGACCTGTATCGGCTTGGAAACTCCCCCCCGTTCTCGAGCAGGCTCTCGACGATACCGCGCTCCTCGCCCGCGTGGTGGATTTCAAGGAGAAGTTCTACCACACGCCCTGGGCACGTCTGAGTGAGGCGCGACCGGGATTCCTCAGGCTGGTTCCGTCGGAGTTTCGAATCGAGGAACTGGAGGCTGACTATCGGTCGATGGCCCCCATGTTCTTTGAGGAGTATCCTACGTTTCAGGAGATCGTGCGGTGCATGGGTGACCTTGAGGAAAAGGTCAATTCGCCGAGCTGAGCGTGCGGGAAACGGTGACGCTGTTCTTGATCAATCGTTAAGGGGGCTAGGTTTGCCCTCCTGAGTTCGACTGGACCTATGTAGTAGCGGAAGCGGGGTTGATTCAGTTTTAGACTTTCCTGGGATTCCTAGAGCACTGTGAGGGTGTCGACTTGATGGGTGATGTTGATATTGCCAAGACGTATATGGGATCCGCGCTGTGCATGCTGGTTTGCGGGCGGCAGTCGGCGGCTATGAACTTGAATCTTGCGATCAACCGACGGGCGCAGTGCTCAGCGAAGGCCAGGTGACCGCGGCGGTGAGCGATCGGATCGCCCATCGCGAAAGATTCGAGCAGTTTCGAGGGAATCCTGACATGCGCACAACGCCTTCGCGCAGAAGAGTCAAACGCTCAAAACGGTTAGCGGGACCGGTTGGTAAGCCGCCCAAATCTAGACGACCATTCTGCTCAAAGCTATTAAAACATAGACATTCATTGACAACTCTCTTATCAGTGTTTGAACCGAGTTTGGGAGACACCATGAAGAGTGCAGGGTGTTAGAGGCGAGGTGCAACAAGGCACTGAAGGCGTCGACGAAACTAATATAAGGTCGTACGGGATGAGGCATCTTGCGTTATCTCATCGATTCCGATGAGATTGAGGGTGTTCGGCGACTGATTGGCTTTGCGGGATAGAGGAGAAGTCCATGGTTGGCAAAACCAGAGAGGCATCCTTTTGGCGAAATTGGGGCGGATGTTCGTCATGAAGTGATTACCGATTTATCGCGGTAGTGGCTAACTCCTACTTAATGCCGGTTGCTGGGCGGGTCGATGCTTCGACCCGCTCGTGACATCTGGTATCCTATGGAACTGTGGTTTATTAATAGAAATCATATGTACAATTATGAATGTGGGATGTCTTTTCGGCAGCACTTGAGGAGGGCCTAGATGAGTGGAAGCGAAAACGCATTGTTCTTGACGAGAGATTTCAATGAGTCGGATGTCAGTAATGTGGAAAACGAACAGGACTTTCAGGCGGCTCCTGCAGATTTTGAAGAGTTGTCTCTTTCGTCTTCTGATTGGACTGTGGAAACTCTTCACTCTCAAATCGTAAAGGGCAATATTGATCTATGCCCTGCTTTTCAGAGGCGTGGAGTCTGGGATACGTCTAAGAAAAGCGCCTTCATCGAATCCTTAGTTATGAATATTCCGGTTCCACAAATTGTACTTGCGAAAAAACCTGATTCACGTGGTGAGTACCTTGTTCTTGACGGCAAACAGCGCTTGCTATCCCTGAAAGGTTACTATGCAGGAGATTTTGCTGTTCGCAAAGATGGATTAATCCCCGAGCTTAACGGAAAAAAGTATGCAGACCTTGATGATGACGTTAAGGACGCTTTAGATAATTCCACTATACGTGCCGTGAGGCTGTCTCAGTGGAAATCGGAGGCCGTGCTCTATGCTATTTTCCATCGTCTTAATACGGGGAGTGTGCCGCTGAATACCCAGGAGTTGCGCAGCGCGCTTCTGTCCGGCCCCTTTACGAACTACGCTGCTGATTTTACGGAGAAAGACTTTACGCTTGCAATGCTCTTGAACAGTTCAGCTGATGGTCCTGATTTTAGGATGCGAGACATTGAGTTATTCACGCGATACTGCGGCGTGACTCGAATGCCCGAGCTGTTTCAGGGTAATTTAAGAGAGTTTTTGGACAATACAACAAGGCGCCTCAACAGCTGTTTTGACCCGAGCCAGTACGAATCGTTCGCAAATGATATGGTGCGCACCATTGACCTTTATCGGGAGGTCTATAGGCTAATTGATAAAGATTCTCCGATCTTCTCCTTAATTCAACCAGGGAAAAATACCAGGTTTAACCGAGCGGTGTTTGACGCTCTGTGTTTCCCGTGCAAGGATGTCTGGGTCCGCGAGTCGTTGAATCGTCATAGGGAACAGGTTTCTGCCTCTCTGTCCATGCTCTTACGTAATCAGGATTTTATAAACAGCTGTTCACTTTCCACTAAAACACGGGCGTCTCTTGAGAGGCGTATTGGATTGTGGGCGGATTGTTTGACCGGTATCCTTGGGCCCGAGGTGCAAGTTCCTCGATTGTCTCTGAATGATGGCGACTAAATTGAACAGCGAATTGTTTCTAAAGGTGTCTCAGAGGGTTCAAGAACTGATTGACGCTTACCTTCCTGTTGCGCCTGACGGGATCGGGGATTATGGTTCTAGAGCCCGTGATGACGCGAGGGCCTGTGTCGTTTTGGTGCATGCTGAATTCGAAAGTTATTTTGAAAAGCTGTCAGTTGACCTCGCCAAAAGTAGAGTGAGTTCTATCGAGGACGGAAGCTTCGGCTTACCTGAAGCTATATTTCTATATGAAGCGGGTAGATTATCTCAAGATAAAAAGCTATCTCATTCGAAGATGATTGATGCGGCAAAAGCGCTTGAGAGTCTCCACAAGCGTGAGGTTGTTCACAGCAACCATGGGATAAAGACTAGGAACATTGAGAAGCTATTTAGGCCTTTTGGTTCTATCGGCGATGGTTTTGATACCGGCCTCGGGCCGATGCTCGATGCTTTTGGCGCAAATCGTGGAGAGTGTGCACATGAAGGTGCAACGTTTGGAATTAAAAAAGAAATTAATCCGTTTGAAACGCGCAAGGAGATTCTGGACCTCCTTAAAGCTTTGAAGCAGTTTGATGAAAGATACGCTTCTGAACTTTAGCCTTGGCCGAGCTAACCTCAGTGAAGTGCTTTGAATATATTAAGTGTTTCTGCAGTTAGGGCGATGGAAGAAGGGTAGTGTCGGAAAAGTCGGTGTAACCTGTCTTCCGGGGACAGCCTATTGCCCGAATCATAGCATCATGCTGCCCTCCGTTCGTCGTCGGCGAGTTGCATCGCGGACTCGACGATCATCAGCCCTCCTGCATGATTACTCGCTCTCCGCGCAGCCGCGGAGAGCCCAAGACTGGGCCTCGTTGCCGCGATCTGCTCGGGCGACGCCCCGCGCCGCAGCCCGTCGCGTATCGCGTCGAGCTTGGCCGCATCGTCGGGTTCGCTCTCGTCTATACCGCACCGCACCTGCTCCTGCAACGCCATCGAGCGGCCGAACCGCGAGATTCGCAGGCGGACGCGCGTGGTGGGCACCTTCCCGGACGGGAGGTCGGCACCGGTGCTCGTCATTGCGAGGTTCAAGTACATCGCGAAGAGCGAGTTTGGCTCGAGGCGCTACCTGGGCGTGACGCTGCTTGATGAGTAGCCGTACCGGATGGCGGACATATGGGGCTCTCGGAAAGCGTGCAAGAATCTTGACGGCACCAGACATCGACGAGCCTTGCGGCTTCTCGAAAAGCTCCTTACAGTGCGCACGATGAAGGTCTCGGCAGGGTGCATCTTGACCATCGTCTTTCCGTGCTCACCCCACATGTGTTTGGTCAACAGCTTTTGAGTTGAATGGTCATCTATTTTTGAGCAGTTTGCACGCCCGGGGTGCGCAGCGTTCTTGCGCACTTGCCCCTCCTGCGTGAGCGCGTTCCGCACACGGTAGGACTCGCCGCGGAACTGGACGAGCCTCCCGTGGTGGACGATCCGGTCGATCACGGCCGCGGCCATCTGGTCGTCGCCGAACACCGCGCCCCACCGGCTGATCTCCAGGTTCGTGGTGATGGCCACCGACTGCCGCTCGTAGGGGTCGGCGAACACCTGGAAGAGCGGCCGCGCGCCGTCGGGGTCCAGCGGCGGGAAGCCGAGTTCGTTGATGACGAGCAGCCTCGCGCGGCCGATGAGCGCGGCCTTCCGGTCGGGGCGCCGCTCGTCGCGGGCGCGCCTGAGGCGCATGACGAGCGACGACGCGGTGAAGAATCGGGCCTCCATCCTCCGCTCGCACGCCATCATGCACGGCACCGAGGCCATGTGCGTCTTGCCGGTGCCGGCGTTCCCCATCGGCACGAGGTCCTCGCGGCGCTCGAGGAACCCGAGCGATGTCAGGTCCTCGCGCCCGAGCCCCTCGTGCCACGAGACCGCCGACCAGTCGTGCCCGTCGCCGTCTTCGGCGCGGGCAGCGCGCAGCGTCGCAGCAGCGTGGCGCGCTTGGAGGCCTCCCCGCTGGCCCGCTCCGCCTCGAGGTGGCCGGCCAGGTACTCCACCCGCCTCGGCGTGCCGAGCTCCGACCACTCCTCAAGCACCGCCGTCGTGAGCGAGCGCGTCCTGCCCGCCTCGACGACCCTGCGGGCGAGGCCCCCGTTAGCGGCCATCGCCGACCGCCCCCTTCAGGAACCCAACGCAGGGCGACAGGTCGGCGGCGATGCGCTTCCCGGAGTCGGCTGCGGTGCGCCCGGACGGCACGTCGACGGTCGCGTCGCCGGGCGCCCGCCCGCCCTCGACGACCCGCTCCGCCGCGAGGCAGGCCGCCTCGAACCCGGAGGCGGCGCCGGTCCTGCCGATCGCCCTGAGGGCCTGCCTGCGGCCCGCGCCGTCCGTCCGATCGATGCCCGCGACGAGTGCCCCGGGCATGTTGCGCCTGATCGTCGACTCGCCGAAGGCCCTCGGCCTGGCCACGAGCGCCGGCAGCGGGGACATCGGGTCGCGCACCGCCGGGCCCTCTCCGAAGGAGTGGGGCGTCACCGCGGCCCTGCGGCCGCGGCCGGGGAGGGCCTCGACGACGGAGGGCCGCACGCCCACCAGAAGCTCCCCGCCGCGCCAATGTCGGCCCGCCGCGTACTCGCGCCCGTCGACCCTCGCGTAGCCGCGCTTGTCCGCCTTCGCGCGCGCCCACCTCACGGCGTCGAAGGCGACCCCGGGCGGAGCGAGCATCCCCGCGAGGTCCTCCCGCGGCGCCTCCGCCGTGGGCAGGCCGTCGCGGCACGACGAGGACGCGCGCGGGCGGGCGCACCCGTCGGCGAGCATCGCGTTCAGATCGGCCATCGACCCGACCGCCGGGACGGGGATGAGCAGGTTGCGTCGCAGGAACCCCGCAGCGTTCTCCATCGAGCCCTTTTCGTTGCCGGAGTACGGGTCGCGGAACCTCGCCTCGAAGCGGCAATGCCCCCCCTGAACTGCGAGAACAGCCTCGATTCGACGACGGTTCCGTGCAGGCGCCCGCCCGCCTCGGTCGCGTTGTCGAGGATCATCGCCCTCGGGGTGCGGCCCCAGCGTCCGAAGACCTCCCGAGCCCCGCGCACAGGCGCTCCGACCTCAGCGCGACGCGCTGCCGCTCGTTCGAGTGCGGCAGCGTGAGGGCGAGGAGCTTCAGGTCGAGGGCCCCGCCGGCGTGGCGGGCGACATGTTCTCCATGTCGGCGTACTTCGACACCGTGTTGCGGCTCACGTCGATCCTCCTCGCGATCTCCGCCCGCGGCACGCCACCGGCGTCCATCGACCGTATATCGTTCGTCATGTCCAGGGGCACGGTCATCTCCTCCATCCTTCCCGGGCGGGCCGGCAAAGTCTCCGTCCGGAACACCATACGACGAGGGCCGCGCCCCCTGGTCCCAGGGG